>Ga0207426_1000012_pt1 | contig 730942 bp, 695 predicted proteins | sample AraplaMF_Cvi_mMS_FD_184265 | JGI IMG/M metagenome (GOLD analysis project Ga0207426, IMG submission 184265) | Arabidopsis root microbial communities from the University of North Carolina, USA - plate scrape MF_Cvi_mMS (SPAdes) (version 2) | ecosystem: Host-associated > Plants > Roots >... | reverse complement strand
ACATAGCGTTCCATCGCTGGCGGAAAAGCTTCGCTTTCCATCGCGATGGCAGCTCATCGTCCTCGCACCATAACCTCAAGGCTGAAGGGCGCTCGCTTTGCGATAATACAGTCCGGTGAACTGTTTTCCTCCGCTCAGGATGCAGGATACACAGACTTCCAGAAGCTCGCTTCGCGAAAAGTCCAGCTGAACTCGGGGGGTAAAGCGGCGATCCGACATTGCCGACCGCGGTTTAAGAATCTTCATTCTTCCTCAGACTAAGGTCCAGTTCATGACAGGACCAATGTCCGAAGACGAAAGTCTTTGGTCCTAATGCCATAGAATTACACCTTCCGCTGCGCCAGTTGTTTCCCGGGATGGAAGCGGCGAGATACCGGACCGCTTTTTGTAGAGCATGCGGAGAAGGTCGATGAACATGAACGGCGTCCTCAAAAGCGGCATCCTTGCCTTGGCACTTGCCGCCGCTTCCGCCGAAGACGGCGTCGTCTGGTGTCGACCTCATCGCCAAGGGTGGCAATGACTGTGGAACGTGAGCAAAGTGCCACAGTTGCGGTCGTCGTGCCGATGTTCAATGCCGAACGAACGATCGGTGCTACATTGGCCAGTATCTGCCAGCAGACCCATCAGGCGCTGGACATCATCGTAGTCGATGACGGTTCGTCAGATAATTCTGCATCAATCGTGGCCGTTTATGCAAAGCAGGATCGACGGATTCGAATTCTTCACCAGACCAACAGTGGCGTCGCCGCAGCACGCAACAACGGTGCGGCTGCGACCGATGCTGAGTTTCTGGCGTTTGTCGATGCTGACGATTTATGGGCTCCCTCAAAGGTCGCTCTTCAATGGCAAGCTCTTGAAAAGGGCGGCCCGTCGGCAGGATTGGCCTATTGCTGGTATGCCCTTATCGACGAGGATAGCCGTGTGTTTTCGCTCCATAACCGGCCGAGCGCCGAAGGGCGCGTTCTTCAGAGCATGTGCAGAAACAATTTCGTCGGCAATGGCAGCTCGATGCTCATGCGCCGTTCCGCCTTCGAAAAGGCCGGGAAATTCGACTGCTCGCTAAGGGCGCGAAAAGCCCAGGGCTGCGAGGATCTTCTGATTTGTCTCAGAATTGCGGAGAGCTACGAATTTCGCGTCGTACAGCAACACCTTATCGGCTACCGCATGACGAACACGAACATGTCGAGTGACGTCAAGCAGATGCTTCGTTCGTGTGAAATCGTCCTTGCCGAGTATCGCAAAAAATATCCTCAGTACGGCACAGACCTCGATGCGCATTTGGTCGACATGATTCATTGGCTCGTCATCCGAGCTTTTGTCAGCGGACGATTTTTCGATGGCTGTGATCTGTTGAGGCGATTCCTGGCCTTGGAGCCGCGTCTGGCGATTTCGAGCTTGCCGAGCATGCTGGACGTATATTGCCGAGCCAGACTGGTACCCAATTGGGTCAAGGCGCGCTTGAGGGGATTGCGAAGCAAGAACGCCGATTTCCGACCTCTCTATACGGAGACGATCCAGTGACGGCGGGCGGTTCCCTCTTTAAGCGATTGCGCCGGCTTTTCTCCTTAGCAGGGGCGCCTGCTTGGGCGGGACCGACCATCGTGGGGCTCGGGCTGGCTGCGGCGGTCCTCGAAGGTGCCGGCCTCTTTCTCTTCATTCCCCTCATTCAGAGCCTAGGTGCTGCGACGGCGCAGCAGGGGGAATGGCAGCGTATTTTCGACCAACTTCTATCGCCTGTTCCTCAGCAACATTTGACTGCATTCCTGGTCGGAGTGTTGTGCGTCAGCATTCTCTTGAAGAATGCGGTCCATCTCATCAATACCTGGGTGACCCGTTATGTCGATGGGCTCGTTGCGCATCGGCTGAGAGCGAGGGTCTTCGACCAGACAATAAGCTCCTGCATCGACTACAGGGTCGAAAACAAGCGCTCGGACATCATCACGACAATTGCCAACAATACTTGGAAGGTCAGTCAGGCACTGAGCCTCGCCTACCGTTTGATGATCTGCTTCAGCACGTTCGTCGTCTTTATCCTGCTCATGCTCCTGATTTCCATCCGGCTGACTTTCTTCTCGATGATGTTCCTGTTCCTGGGGGCCATCGCCATTCGCCTGGCCACACGCCGCGCAGACGAGACCGGCAAGGCCGTTGTCGAAGAAAATAAGCAGTTCGGCCTCAGGATGTGGGAGAGCATCAACGCGCTGCAATTGATCCGGGCTTTCGCTCAGGAAGACTATGAACGCAATCGCTTCCTGAAAAGTTCGGACAATGTGCGACGCCGCCTCCTGAAGCTCGATATGTTATGGGCGACACCCGGGCCTGTCTCGGAAATCTCGATCACAATCCTGATCGGTGCGCTCGTTCTCGCAGCTCAGACGGTAGGTTTAGGCATTGCAGCGCTGGCTGCTTTTCTATCGTTGCTTTACCGTCTTCAAGGTCCGACCCGGGAGCTGCTGCAGTCGAAGATTGCACTGGACGGGCTCGCCGGCAGTATCGACGACGTCGATGATTTTCTGCGGACGACCGAGAGGCCGTTTCTCTCCCAGGGTCATGTGCCGGCACCCGCGTTCAGCAAGGCCGTTGAATTCCGAAATGTCTCGTTCCGCTATGCACCTGGCCAGCCGCTGGCTCTGCAGGACGTCTCCTTCAGTATTCCCGCAGGCAAGACCACAGCGATCGTGGGGGAGTCGGGGGCAGGTAAATCAACGGTGATGGCGCTGCTTTTCCGTTTTATGGATCCCACTTCCGGTGTGATCCTCGCAGACGGTATACCCCTTCCCGAATTCGATCTTCGCAGTTGGCGCAAGCGCCTGTCGTTGATGTCGCAGGAGGTCCATCTCTTCAACGACACGATTTCAGCCAACATTGCCTATGGCAATCTGGAGGCCGGCGAGGCGGAGATACGCAAAGCCGCCGAAATCGCCAAGGCGGACGATTTCATCCGACTGCTTCCGCATGGCTACGGGACGCAGATAGGCGACCAGGGGATGCGTCTGTCGGGCGGGCAAAGGCAGCGCGTAGCGCTATCCCGAACAATACTTCGAAATCCCGATATTTTGCTCCTGGACGAGGCCACGAACGCGCTCGACGCCGAAACCGAACAGGCGTTTCAGCTTGCGCTCGATGAGTACTCGCATAACCGCACTGTTGTCGTGATCGCTCATCGGCTTTCGACCATTCAGGCTGCCGACCAGATTATCGTGATGGCGAAGGGGCGCGTAATCGAGGCCAGCTCGCCGGACGAACTCCTCAAACGGCAAGGTCACTTTTCCAGGCTCAACGAGTTTCAGAATAGTCGCGGCACCAGGTTGGAAATTAGTGGATGAGCTACAAACTTGCTGACATCGAGCTATCGGAGCCCTTGGCGCCGATCGAACTCTCAGCCGGGCAGAAGGGAGTCGGCCTCATCGCCCGATGGAAGGGCCGACTAATCGCATTCGAAATGGTCGAGCTATCAGCCGGATCGATGATGACGGTCGAAAGGCTGAAAACCCTTGCCGGCGAGCGCTTTGCAGGGCGCATCCTCGTTGCTAAGCTGGAAGAAGAGCTAAGAAAACGGCAGCCGATGGAGGGGGCGGCGCTGCCGAGCCTAAGCATTGCAATCTGCACCAAGGATCGCGCGCAGCGTCTTTCCCGACTACTAGGCTCGCTCGATCGGGTTCGGGCCGAATCCGCCTTCCAGTTCGTCGAAATCCTCGTGGTCGACAATGCATCGGTGGATGCCGCCACGCGCGAGGCCGTCGCGGGTTTCAGGGAAGTCCATTATGTTTTCGAACCGAGGGCGGGGCTCGATTTTGCCCGCAACGCGGCTCTTCATGCGGCCAGGGGCGATTTCATCGCCTATCTGGATGATGACGTCGTGGTGGACCGCAATTGGCTTGCGGGCCTCGCCAAGGCGTGCCGGGACAATCCCGGCGTCGGCGGTTTCACAGGCCTCGTGTTGCCGTTTCGCCTCGACACCGAGGCGCAGATCTTTTTCGAGCGACGAGGAGGGTTTGGGCGAGGCTTTGCTCGAAGGGAGTTCCACAAAGCTCGCTTTGACAATCCGCTCCATCCCGTGGGTTCCGGCGTTCTCGGTGCCGGCTGCAACATGGCCTTCGACCGCGCATTGCTCATGGAGCTTGGTGGCTTCGATGAAGCGCTCGATACGGGAGCGCCGCTGCCCGGAGGCGGCGATCTCGATATTTTTTACCGTGTGCTGCGGTCAGGCCGCTCCATGATCTATGAGCCGGAGTACGCAGTCTATCACGAGCATCGCGAAACCATTCCGCAGCTCAGACGGCAATACTGGACGTGGGGTCTCGGCATGATGGCCTTTCTTGTCAAAAGCTATCGCACCGACGATGAAATGCGGGCGCGGCATCGCGCCATGGTCCGGTGGTGGTTCTTCGACCAGCTAAAGGCGCTTGCACGCGCCGCAAGCCGGTTTCGCGGCCACGACCTGCGTTTCGGCATGGCGGAGCTGTGGGGCGGAATCTACGGCCTTGCTGGCGAATATGATCGCTCGTGTGCCCGCATCCAGGCGATCCGGGAGCGCAACCCATGACCGCAGAGCGCTTTGACGTGCGGCATATCGATCTCGCCACCGCCGATACCGGCACCCTGGGCGAGCCTGCATTGTCGATCTTCTGGTGGAGAGACCTGCCGCTTGGGATGCGTGCATCCTTGCAGGATGAGTTACCTTTCGGGATCTCTCAGTTGCGCCAGCTTGCCGCCGAATATGCCGCCGCGCAATTGGAAGCGCGCAGCACCGGGCTAGGTGCGCCGTTGCGAGCCACGTATGAAGGATGGCCGAAGCCGGTGCTCTCGCTCGAGGCCGCGCTTAAAGCGGAAAATCTGGTCGAAAGCCTCGAAGAGTTCGCAGTCAAGTCTTGCGCTTCTGCGCGTGACATCTCTGTGGTGATCTGCACCCGCGATCGGGGGCCGGCGCTGGCCGACTGCCTTCGCAGCGTGGCGGCACAGCGCAGCACTCCGGGGGAAGTCATCGTCGTCGACAATTCTCGCGATGGGAATGCCAAGGGCGTGTGCGGGCAGTTTCCTGGCATCCTCTATGTCCATGAGCCGCGCACTGGCTTGAGCCGTGCGAGAAACGCCGGAATTCGTGCAAGTCGGCTGCATATCATTGCCTTCACCGACGATGACGTCGAAGCCCATCCCGGCTGGACCGCAGAGATCGCGCGTGCCTTTGCGGATCGGAATATCGAGGCGTTCACCGGCCTTGTGCTGCCGGCGCGCCTCGACACGGCAGCGCAACGCTGCTTTCAGTTCACCATGGGCGGCTTCGGGACCACTTTCGTGCCGCTCACCTTCGACAGTCGCTTCTTTGAAGAGACGCAGCCGAGCGGGGCGCATGTCTGGAAGATCGGCGCTGGAGCTAACATGGCCTTTCAGCGATCCGTATTCGAGCGGGTCGGCATGTTCGACGAACGCCTCGGCGCGGGGGCTGCAGGATGCTCCGAAGACTCGGAACTTTGGTACCGGCTGCTGGCAACCGGCGGAGCGTGCCTCTACGAACCCCGGGCCGTCGTTTTCCACCACCATCGCAGCGACTGGCCCGGGCTTAAGCGGCAGATAAGAGCCTACATGAAGGGCCATGTCGCGGCGCTGGTGGCGCAGTACGACAATTTCGGCGATCGCGGAAACATCGTGCGCATCTGCAAGCAACTGCCGGTCTATTTCGTGAAGACTTTCGTCAAGTCGCTTTTCGAGGGGCCGCCGGGCAGGCTCGGAATTTTGGCCTCTGAAATTCAGGGATGGCTGGCCGGGCTGCAGTTTCTCCTGCGCTTCGGCTGGAGAAAGCGGCGGATAGCGATGCGCGTAGCCGCCACCGATGCTAAGGGAACAGCGAAATGATCAAGAAGGCACCGCTTGGCCGGTTCCTGGCCGGGAACCCTTATCCGAATGGCCTGACCGACGGCCTGTTCTATCGTGAGAAGATGCGTGCCATCCACCGCGTGGCTCCGTCCCAAACCGGAGGCTCCGGGCGGGTCCTGGAAATCGGCGGTGGTCGCAGCGGCCTTGCCAGCATCCTCTATCCGGATGCGGAGATCGTCACGCTCGACATCGACCCGGAGCTGGGCGACCATCAGCCGCCGTGGGCGAGATCGACCTTCATTTGCGGCAATGCCTGTTCGCTGCCTTTCGCCGACGACAGTTTTGACATCGTCACCCTGTTCGATGTGCTGGAGCATATCGAGGACGATCGCCGCGCCGCGCAGGAGGCGTTGCGGGTGGTGCGGCCGGGCGGACATGTCCTCATCTCCACCCCTGAGGTCAATTGGCACTATCCCTATTTCAGCGTGATGAAACGCTATTGTCCGCATGAGAGCGAGTTGATGCGTGAATGGGGGCACGTCAGGCGGGGATACCGCGACCCGGAACTCGCAGCCCTTTTCGACAGGCGGCCGGAAAGGCGTGCCACATTCATCAACCCCGCCACGGCTTTCTTCCATGACGTCTCGTTCTCCCGCCTCGGTCGTCGCCGTCGCAAGATACTCTATGCGCTGGCGGCGCCCGCGACGGTCATCGGTTATCTGATGCACCGACCTTCCACGCGCGGCACCGAGACGGCTTTTGCTTGGCGCAAATGACCGGCCACCGGACGCCGCAGGTGATAGCCCTCTTCCCATGGGGCGATGTGATCGAGGAATTTCTCGACCCGATTGGGCTTGAACTCGAGGATTTCGTCGAGCGGATGACCGGAGGTTGGCTGTTCGGCTATGCCGCGGCGCTGAGCTCGGCAGGCCACAAGCCGATCATCGTCTGCGCGTCTGAACGGGTGACCAGAATAGAGCGCTACGAGCATTCGGGCACGGGCACGCCAATCTGGGTCGCACCGGGAAAGCGGCCCCGGCAAGGCCATTCTCCTACCGCCTACAGCCTGCGGCGCGGGGTCGCGACGCCACTTGCCGCCTTCCGCGAGATCCTCACCCGCTCCCGATGCGACGTGCTGCTTGCCCAGGAGTATGAGTATATTCGCTTCGATGCGCTTGCATGGCTGGCGCGCAGACTAGACGTGCCCCTTTATGCCACCTTCCAGGGCGGAGATCGCACGCTTTCCTGGATCGAGGCGGTTGCGAGACAGCTCTCGCTGCGCGCCTGCCGCGGCCTCATCGTCGCTTCCTCCGCGGAACGCGACCGTCTCTCCAAGGCTTATCCGCGCATTGCGCTCGACATCGCGAATATCCCGAACCCGCTCGATACCGGGGAATGGCAGGCGATGGACCGCTTGGAGGCGCGAACAAGCCTCGGCCTGCCGCGGGATTGCTTCATTGTCCTCAATCACGGACGCATCGACATCCGCCGCAAGGGGCTCGATGTTCTCTTAAAGGCTTGGGCACACTTTGCCGACGATTCATCTAGCCAGTTGGTGATTATCGGCTCAGGGCAGGATAGCGAGGCCTTCGCAAAGCTCCTTCGCGAAAGCGGCCTGTCGAATGTGCAATGGCTTTCCAGCTACACGACGGACCGGCCTCTAATCCGGCGCTGGCTTTCGGCCGCCGATGCCTATGTCACGGCCTCCCGCATCGAAGGCATGCCGGTCGCGCCATTGGAGGCGATGGCCTGCGGCCTTCCCGTCATCGCCACGGACGCGCAGGGTTTGCCGGACATTATGGCCGATGGAGAGGCCTCGGGCGGCCTGATGGTGGGGCAGGAGCGGCCGGAGGAAATTGCACAGGCCTTGGCGAGATTGAAAGACGACAGCGCGCTTCGAGCCCGGCTCGGCGCGGCCGGCAGAAACCGGGTGACCGAAAAATTCTCGATCGAAGCGGTCGGCGCCGCTCTCGATGATTTTCTGACAATGACACGCAAGTAGGGATCACATACGGCTGCGATACCAGGCGAGCGCCGTCTCTATGATCCTGTCGATGCCGGATTGCCTTGGCACCCATCCTAGCTCCAACTTGGCCTTGTCGGCCGAGGCTACCAGAGCCGGTGGATCGCCGGCTCTGCGGGGGCCATAGGCAACGGGAACTCTCTGTCCGGAAACGCGGCCGACTGCGTCGACCAGTTCCTTCACCGTCGTTCCGTTGCCCGTGCCGAGGTTGTAGACATGCACTCCCGGCTCCCGCAATAGCTTTTCACCCCCAAGGACATGGGCGTGCGCCAGATCGGTGACGTGGATGTAGTCGCGGACGGCAGTGCCGTCCCGTGTGTCGAAATCGGTGCCGTTGACGGTAAAGACCCGGCCCGGTTTGATCGCCGCCTCTATGACGAGGGGAACGACATGCGTCTCGGGTTCGTGCCGTTCGCCGGTCTCGCCATCAGGGTCGCAGCCTGCGGCATTGAAATATCGCAGCATCACCGCATTGAGGCCCCGAGCACGCGAGAAATCCTCCACCATCCGTTCGATCATGAATTTCGACCATCCATAGGGATTGATCGGCCATTGCGGATGGTTCTCGTCGATCGGGGTGCGTACCGGAATGCCGTAGGAAGCGCACGTACTCGAAAAGATCAGCCTGTTTACCCCGGCCTTGAGCATTTCCTCAATAAGGACCAGTGTCCCGAAACTGTTGTTCCGATAGTAGAGTTCAGGATACCAGACGGATTCGCCGACATAGGCGTAGGCAGCGAAATGGGCCACCACATCCGGTCGGTACTGGCGAAGGGCCGCAGCCATTGTCTCAGCGTCTGCGATGTCGCCCACGACGAGCGGGCCCCATTTGACTGCGTCGCGCCAGCCGCGGGAGAGATTGTCATAGGTGACGACCGACCAGCCGGCCTCGGCGAAAGCCTTGCAGCAATGCGATCCGATATAACCGGCTCCGCCTGTGACAAGAACGGTCGTCATTCTGCAGCGACCGCCTGCGAACCGTCCAACGAAAGCAGGTCTTCGAAATAGGCGATCGTTCTGGCAAGCCCGTCCCGCAATTGGACCTTGGGCTTCCAACCGAGGTCGCGCATGGCGAGCCCGATGTCAGGCTGTCGTTGCCGGGGATCGTCGGCAGGCAAGGGCAGGTATATTATCTTCGATCGGCTACCGGTCAGTTCTATGACGAGTTCGGCAAGCTCCAGCATTGTAAACTCCGCCGGGTTGCCAAGGTTGATCGGGCCGGTAACCTCTTCCTTTGTCCCCATCAAGCGAACCAGGCCGTCAATGAGGTCGTCGACATAGCAGAATGAGCGTGTCTGCTTGCCGTTGCCATAAACCGTTATCGGCTCGTTCTGCAGTGCCTGCACAATGAAGTTGGAAATGACGCGACCGTCATCGGGGCGCATTCTTGGACCATAGGTGTTGAAGATGCGCGCCACTTTGATCCGGAGCCGGTGCTGGCGCCAGTAATCGAAGAACAGCGTCTCGGCGCAGCGCTTGCCTTCGTCGTAGCAGGAGCGCGGTCCTATCGGGTTCACTCTGCCCCAATAATCCTCCTGTTGGGGATGGATCTCGGGATCGCCATAGACTTCGGACGTGGAGGCCTGGAGGATCTTTGCGCCGACCCGCTTGGCGAGGCCCAGCATGTTGATCGCACCGTGGACGCTGGTCTTGGTGGTCTGCACCGGATCGTACTGGTAGTGAACCGGACTTGCGGGACAAGCGAGATTGTAGATCTCATCGACCTCTACGTAGAGGGGGAAGGTGATGTCGTGGCGGACGATTTCGAACGACCTGTTGTCAAGCAGGTGCGAGACGTTGCTCTTGCGTCCCGTAAAAAAATTATCCACGCAGATAATCTCATGTTTTTCCTGCAAAAGTCGTTCGCACAGGAATGATCCGAGGAAGCCTGCGCCGCCGGTAATCAGAATTCGCTTTGCTTGCTGCATCGCCGCTTATCTCTCAGCCAAAAGGGTGACGCCGTTGCCGTCGGAGGCCGCGGCAAGCGCGGGGGCGAGGATGCCGTTTTTGAGGACGCCGTTCATGTTCATCGACCTTCTCCGCATGCTCTACAAGAAGCGGCCCGATATCTCGCCGCTTCCATCCCGGGAGACAACTGGCGCAGCGGAAGGTGTAATTCTATGGTATTAGGACCAAAGACTTTCGTCTTCGGACATAGGTCCTGTCATGAACTGGACCTTAGTCTGAGGAAGAATGAAGGCTCTTAAGCCGTGCGGCCGCCGCTTTCGGTAGCCTTCCTAAGCGATGAGGACGGATTGCAGCACGTCACATGCCCAGGAAGTGTCGGCTAATGTGGAGGTCAGTAAGGCTACGAAGATGACCGAAGAATTCACAAGTCTCCGTGTGATCAGAGGCCCCCGCAGCCAAGTCTAACAACTCCCCGCTTCACCAAACGCCCCTATCGGCGGGCTTCTTGCGTTGCCAAATTTTTCAGCCCAATGCCGAAATCATGGCACCTGCAGCTTAGCGAAAACGGTGCCGAAGGCCCACGAGCGTTCCGCGAGAAGCGCAAGCCGGTCGGGAAAGGGCGTTGAAGGTGTGATCAAAACTAACGCCGCCGGAGAAAAGCCGGCGGCGCAGGACTGCGGAGATATGGGTTCGTCCGCGCTGAAGGTCAGACCGCAAGGTAAGACAAAATGTCTGCGGCGACATCATTTCCGGTGGAGCCGCTCGCCAGTCCGTTACTCGTCAACGCATCAACCTGCGCCGAAGTCATGGCGGCGATCTGACCCGGGGTAAAGGCCTCAGCCTGGGATGGCGTCAGGGCAGCGAGCGCACTGGTGCTCAATCCCGAGATCGCACTCGAATTCAGGCTGATGATTTGCTCGGCGGAAAACGCACCGAGGTCGTCAGGGCTCAGCGCGGCTGCCTGCATTGCGCTGAAGGCGCTGACCTGCGACGTCGACAGCGCTCCGATTTGTGCTGAACTCATTGCCGCCACCTGGCCGTAGCTCAGCGAAGCCACTTGGCTTGTCGTCAAAGCGGCGATCTCGTCAGGGGATAGGGACGCGACAACAGTCGTGGATAGTCCCCTTATCGCCGTCGGGCTAAGCGCAGCGAGTTCCTCGGTCGAGAGCGTTTCCAAATCCTCGGAGGTCAACCCCGCAAGCCCAGCCGAACTCAATGCTGCTATCTGACTGGTTGAGAGTGCTTCGATCTGATCCTCGCTGAGAGCTCTGACCTGATCGCTGCTCAATCCGGCGACGCCGGCCGTACTCAAGGCTGCAATCTCATCAGGCGAAAGCGCCGCGATGAAGTCCGTGGACAGTCCCTTTATCGCGCTCGAGCCAATCGCGGCGAGTTTGTCCAGCGAGAACGTTTCCAGATCCTCGGAGGTCAACCCTGCAAGGCCGGACGAACTCAATGCGGCGATCTGACTGGTGGAGAGTGCTTCGACCTGCTCAAGGCTCAAGGCGCCGGTTTGGGCACTGCTGAGGCCTGCTATGCCGGCCGTGCCGAGAGAGGCTATCTGATCTGCCGAAAGCGAGGCGATATCGGCCGTGCTCAGCGCGGCAATCTGTTTCGAGGTGAGGGCACCGACCTGAGCATTGGTCAGGGCGTCCACTTGGTCCGTGCTGAGGGCCGCGATCTGGTCAGTGGTCAGGCCCGAAATGCCTGCCGTGCCAAGTGCTGCCACCTGCTCCGGCGAAAGCGAAGCGATCGTCGCCGTCGACAAGCCGGAGATCGCATTCGAGCTGATTGCAGCTATCTCGCCGGGAGTGAAGGTGTCCAGGTCGTCCGTGCCCAGAACCGCAATCTGTTTCGAGCTGAGCGCGCCGACCTGCGCACTGGTCAGGGCTTCGACCTGATCGATGTTAAGCGCCGCGATCTGATCGGTGGTCAGGCCCGAAATGCCTGCCGTGCCGAGTGCTGCCACCTGCGCCGGCGAAAGCGAAGCGATTTCATTGGTGCTCAGAGCGGCGATCTGTTTTGAGGTGAGAGCACCGATCTGCGCATTGGTCAGGGCGTCCACTTGGTCGGTGCTGAGTGCGGCGATCTGATCGGTGGTCAGACCCGATATGCCTGCAGTGCCCAGAGCTGCGATCTGGGCCGCCGTTAGCGAAGCGATCGTTGCCGTCGACAAACCCGAGATCGCATTCGAGCTGATTGCAGCCATTTCGGCAGGGGTGAAGGTATCCAGATCGTTCGTGCCGAGAGCCGCAATCTGTTTCGAGCTGAGCGCACCGACCTGGGCGCTGGTCAGAGCCTCGACTTGATCGGCGCTCAAGGCTGCGATCTGATCAGTGGTCAGGGTCGATATGGCTGCGGTGTCGAGAGAGGCAATCTGGTCTGGCGAAAACGAGGCGATGTTCTCCGTGCTCAGGGCGGGAATCTGCTTCGATGTGAGGGCGGCGGCCTGGGCGTCGGTCAGGGCCTCGACCTGATCGGCGCTCAAGGCTGCGATCTGGTCGGTCGTCAGGCCCGATATAGTCGCCGTGTCGAGGGCCGCGATCTGGGTCGCCGTCAGCGAGCGGACCGTCGCCGTCGACAGGCCCGAGACCGCGTTCATACTGATCGCGGCCATTTCGGCGGGGGTGAAGGTATTCAGATCGTCGACACTGAGAACTGCAATCTGTTTCGAGCTCAGCATGCCGACCTGGGCGCTGGTCAAGGCTTCGACCTGATCGATGCTGAGGGCCGCAATCTGATCGGTGTTCAGGCCCGATATGCTCGCCGTACCCAAAGAAGTTATCTGGTCTGGCGAAAGCGAAGCGATGTCGCCCGCGCTCATGGCTGCAATCTGTTTCGAGCTGAGCGCACCGACCTGGGCATTGGTCAGGGCATCCACCTGATCGGTGCTGAGGGCGGCGATCTGGTCGGTGGTCAAGCCCGATATGGCTGCTGTGCCCAGGGCTGCGATCTGGGTCGCGGAAAGCGAGCCGATCGTCGCCGTCGACAGGCCCGCGATCGCACTCGAGCTGATTGCGGCGATTTCGGCGGGGGTAAACGTATCCAGATCGTCCGCACTCAGCGCCGCAATCTGTTTCGAGCTGAGGGCGCCGACCTGGGCGCTGGTCAAGGCCTCGACCTGATCGATACTGAGGGCCGCGATTTGATCGCTGCTAAGGCCCGCTATGCCGGCCGTGCCGAGAGCGGCTATCTGGCCTGCCGAAAGCGAGGCGATCTCGGCGGTGCTCAGGGCTGCGATCTGTTTCGAGGTGAGGGCGCCGACCTGGGCATTGGTCAGGGCGTCCACCTGATCTGTGCTGAGGGCCGCGATTTGCTTGGTGCTCAGCCCAGCAATGCCTACCGTGCTCAAGGCTGCGATCTGAGCGGTCGTCAGGGAGGCTATGGTCTCTGTCGACAATCCCGTGATCGCACCGGAACTAATCGCGGCAATGTCCTTGGTCGTGAAGGTTGCTATGTCGTCCGGCCCAAGCACCGCAAGCTGTGTGGAACTGAGAGTGCCAACCTGCGCACTGGTCAGGGCCTCCACCTGAGCGGCGCTCAAGGCTGCAATCTGCTTGGTGCTCAGTGCATTGATGTCTGCCGTGCTCAGGGCTGCGATCTGAGCGGTCGACAGCGAGGCGATCGTGTCTGTCGACAACCCGGAGATGGCATTCGAGCTGATCGCCGCGATGTCCTTGGTCGAGAACGTTGCTATGTCGTCGGTGCTCAGGGCCGCAATCTGTTTCGAGCCAAGCGCGCCGACCTGGGCATTGGTTAGGGCCTCGACCTGTGCGGTGCTCAAGGCGGCGATCTGCGCGGTGCTCAGCGCACTGATGCTCTGCGTACTCAGCGCAGCGATCTGGGCTGTCGTCAGGGAGGCTATGGTCTCTGTCGACAATCCCGGGATAGCACTCGAACTAATCGCGGCAATATCCTTGGTCGTAAACGTCGCTATGTCGTCCGGCCCGAGCACCGTAATCTGTGTGGAATGGAGATCGCCGACCTGCGCACTGGTCAGGGCTTCAGCCTGACTGGTGCTGAGGGTCGCCAGCTGCTGAGAGCTTAATCCCGCAATGCCAGCGGTGCTCAGAGAGGCGATTTGGCTCGTTGAAAGAGCCGCTATGTCGTTTGTGCTCAGGGCAGCAACTTGCGCCGAGCTCAGCGCTGCCATCTGCTTGCTCGATAGAATCGAAATCTGGCCGGTGCTCAGAGCGGCGATCTGGCTGGTCGAAAGTCCCGCGACGCCGGAAGCGCTCAGTGCCGCGATCTGGGCCGCGGAAAGCGATTCTATGTCATCCGTGCTCAGTGCCGCAATCTGTCTCGAGCCGAGCGCGCCGATTTGGGCACTGGTGAAGGCGTCGACCTGATCGGCGGTCAGGGCGCCAATCTGATCTGCGGTCAGGCCCGCAACGCCCGATGTACTCAACATGGCAATTTGATCGGTGGACAGGACTGCAACATCGTCGCCCAAGGCGGCGACTTGTGCCGAACTCAACGCCTTGACCTGCGCGGTGGATAGAAGGCTGACCTGATTGCTGTTCAAGGCTTCCACCTGATCGGTCGTCAGGCTTGCAACAGCACTCGTGCTGAGGGCGGCGATCTGATCTTTGGTGAGGGCCGCGATAATGTCCGTATCCAAGCCCGGCATGGCTCTGTTCGTGATCGCCGCGATATCGGCCGTCGAGAAGGTCGCTATATCCTCGGCGCTCAGAGCCGAAAGTTGCGCCGAGCTCAGCGACTTCACCTGCGTCGACGAGAGGGCTTGGACCTGATCGGTGCTCAAGGCTTCAATCTGATCGGTCGTCAAGCTTGCAACGACGGCGGCACTCAGGGCGGCGATCTGATTTGTGGAAAGCGCCGCGATCGCCTCCGCGCTCAAGCCAGGCATCGCTTTGCTGCTGATCGCCGCGATATCGGCGGTCGAAAAGGTCGCTATGTCCTCGGCGCTCAGGGCCGCAAGTTGTGCCGAGCTCAGCGACTTCACCTGCGTCGACGAGAGGGCCTGGACCTGATTGGTGCTCAAAGCGTCGATCTGGTCGGCCGTCAGGCCTGCAATCGCGCTGGTGCTCAGGGCAGCAATCTGAGCGGTCGACAGAGCCGCGATCTGATCGGCATTCAAGGACTGGAGTTGTGCTGCCTTGAGGGCGTTGAGTTGGGCCGTCGTCAATGCGGCGATCTGATCGGTGGAAAGGGCGGCGATTGAGTCCGTGCTCAGGCCCGGCGTGGCTTTGCTGGTGATCGCTGCGATATCGGCAGTCGAGAGAGTCGCTATGTCCTCCGCACTCAAGGCTGCGAGTTGCGTCGAACTCAGCGACCTCACCTGTACCGACGACAGGGCCCCGATCTGGTCCGCGCTCAAGGCCGCGAGTTGTGTCGTTTTGAGGGTGGCTATCTGGGCGGTCGTCAATGCTGCGATCTGATCGGCGGAAAGCGCTGCCATCGCGTCCGTGCTCAGGCCCGGTGCGGCTTTGCTGGTGATTGCCGCGATATCCGCGGTCGAGAAGGTCGCTATGTCCTCGGCGCTCAGGGCCGCAAGTTGTGCGGAGCTCAGCGACATCACCTGCGCCGGCGACAAGGCCCCGACCTGGTCCGCGCTCAAGGCGGCGATTTGTGTCGTTTTGAGGCCGGCGATCTGGGCCGTCGTCAGTGCGGCAATCTGATCGGCGGAGAGCCCTGCGATAATATCCGTGCTCAAGCCCGGCATGGCTTTGCCCGTGATAGCCGCGACATCGGCAGTGGAGAAGGTCGCTATGTCCTCGGCACTCAGAGCAGCAAGTTGCGTCGAACTCAGTGACTTCACCTGTGTCGATGAGAGGGCTTCGACCTGATCGGTGCTCAAGGCCGCAATCTGATCGGTCGTCAGGCTCGCAATCACGCTGGTGCTCAGGGTGGCAATCTCATTGGTGGAAAGCGCCGCGATCGCCTCCGTGCTCAAGCCCGGCATGGCTTTGCTGGTGATCGCCGCGATATCGGCGGCGGAGAAGGTCGCTATGTCCTCCGCGCTCAGGGCAGCGAGTTGCGTCGAACTCAATGACTTCACCTGTGTCGACGACAGAGCCTCGACCTGATCGGTGCTCAGGGCCTGGAGTTGCGTTGCGTTGAGGCTAGGGATCTGGACCGTCGACAATGCGGCGATCTGATTTGTGGAAAGCGCCGCGATCGTGTCCGTGCTCAGGCCCGGCATGGCTCTGGTGGTGATTGCCGCGATATCCGCGGTCGAGAACGTCGCTATATCCTCCGCGCTCAAGGCCCCAACTTGCGTCGAATTCAGCGACTTCACCTGTGTTGGCGACAGGGCCTCGACCTGATCGGTGCTCAATGCGGCGATCTGATCGGTCGTCAGGCCTGCAATCGCGCCGGTGCTCAAGGCAGTAATCTGAGCGGGCGACAGGGCCTCGATCTGATCGGTGCTCAAGGTCTGGACTTGCGTTGCCTTGAGGGCGCCAAGCTGGGCCGTTGTCAACGCGGCGATTTGCTCGGTGGAGAGCCCCGCGATAACCTCCGTGCTTAAGCCAGGCATGGCTTTGCCTGTGATCGCTGCCATATCGGCGGCAGAGAAGGTTGTTATGTCCTCGGCGCTCAGAGCAGCAAGTTGTGCGGAGCTCAGTGACATAACCTGCGTCGGCGACAGGGCCTCGACCTGATCGGTGGTCAAGGCCGCGATTTGTGTCGTCTTGAGAGCGCCGATCTGGGCGGTCGTCAGTGCGGCGATCTGATCGGTGGAGAGCCCGGCGATAATGTCCGTGCTCAAGCCCGGCATGGCTTTGCCCGTGATCGCGGCGATGTCGGCGCCGGAGAAGGTTGCTATATCCTCCGCGCTCAGGGCCGCAAGTTGCGTCGAACCTAGCGACGCCACCTGTGTCGGCGACAGGGCCTCGACCTGGTCCGCACTCAAGGCCGCGATTTGCGTCGTCTTGAGAGCGGCGATCTGGGCAGTCGTCAATGCGGCGATCTGATCGGTGGAGAGCCCGGCGATAATGTCGGTGCTCAAGCCTGGGATGGCCCTGTTCGTGATCGCCGCAATATCGGCAGTCGAGAAGGCCGCAATGTCCTCCGCGCTCAGAGCAGATAGTTGCGTCGAACTCAGCGACTTCACCTGAGTCGGCGACAGGGCCCCGATCTGATCTGGGCTCAAGGCCGCGATCTGATCGGTCGTCAGGCTTGCAACCGCGCTCGTGCTCAAGGCGGCGATCTGATCTGTGGAAAGCGCAGCGATAGTATTCGCGCTCAAGCCCGGCGTGGCTTTGTTCGTGATCGCCGCAATATCGGCAGTCGAGAAGGTCGCTAGATCATCCGCACTCAGAGCAGCAAGTTGGGTTGAACTCAGCGACTTCACCTGTGTCGGAGACAAGGCCTCAACCTGATCAGGGCTCAAGGCCTCGATCTGATCGGTCGTCAGGCCTGCAACCGCGCTCGTGCTCAGGGCGGCGATCTGATCTGTCGTGAGGGCTGCGATAATATCCGCGCTCAAGCCCGGCATGGCTTTGCTGGTGATTGCTGCGATATCGGCGGTCGAGAAGGTCGCTATGTCGTCCGCGCTTAGGGCCGCAAGTTGGGTCGAACTCAGCGACTTCACCTGTGCCGGCGACAGGGCCTTGACCTGGTCGGTGCTCAAGGCGGCGATCTGATCGGTCGTCAGACCTGCAATCGCGCCGGTGCTCAAGGCAGTAATCTGAGTGGGCGACAGGGCCTCGATTTGATCGGTGCTCAAGGCCTGGAGTTGCCCTGCTTTGAGGGCATTAACCTGGGCAGTTGTCAATGCGGCGATCTGATCGGTGGAAAGTGCCGCGATTGCGTCCGTGCTCAAGCCCGGCAAGGCTCCGTTCGCGATCGCCGCGATATCGGCAGTCGAGAATGTCGCTATGTCCTCCGCAGTCAAGGCCTGGAGTTGCGTCACTCTGAGGGCGCTGACCTGAGATGAGGTCAGAGCTTCCGCCTGATCTGTCGTTAAAGCATGAAGCTGTGTGGTGGTGAGTGCAGAAACCTGGCTCGAGCTTAGACCTTCGATGGCGTACTTATCGAGAATGCTCAACTGGTCCAGCGTCAAACCAATTATGGCGCCTTGTGAAATGGCGCTTAGCTGTTGAGTGTCGAGGACTTTGACATCCTCTGTATCCAAGGCTGCGATCTGTGCCGAAGAAAGCGCTTTGATCTGAGCTGTGGAAAGCGACGCCACATCGTCGGTTGACCAAGCTGCGACTGCCGCTGTCGAAAGATATCTGATCTGATTGACATTCAGGGAAGAAACGATCGAAGTCATGTCTGCAAATCCTAAACGTTAAGTCCAACGTCCCAACAGCCAGCAGATGGCTTGCCTGTCCAAGCTCTGAAGGAGCATTGGCCATTCAAGTCCACCTTCTCGTAGACGCTGAGTACGCAAATGGGCTTGCCTGAACCTGAAGTTGATATGCTTCAGCCGATCTGGTTGGGTTTGAGCGGTCCTCGACCGCTCTGCGCAAGGACGAAAATTACGCCGCACACCTCGGCGGCTTCAGAAGCCCGCTTGGTCAAAACCAGCAGGCGTCCTGCTTTCTAAGGCAAGGCATTTGAACGCCCCGACCTCTCTTTATCACTCCGATGCAAGCACGCAGCACTGTTCCGGCAAGGGCACGAGCACGGCCTCACTTCCCGCCGCCATAGGGTCCGACAATGCTCCGTTGGCGACGATATCGCCCGCTGGTGTCGCGCATTGATATTGATAGGCGCGGCCGAGATAGGTTCTTGTTCCGAGAACAGCCGGCAAACCCGCACCTTCGCGGCGAACAGCCAGGCCTTCGGCGCGGCAGGCAAGAACGAATTCGTCGGGGATCGGCCCCAAATCATCCTGCGAAAGAATGATCCTGGCGCCGCCAGCGGTTTCGGTGGCGACCGATGCGCCGTTGCGGGCGACGACCCGCATGGACAAGAGATTTTCGAAGCCGACGAAGCGCGCGACAAAGGCATTGGCCGGCTTCTGATAGAGCACTTCGGGCCTGTCGAGCTGCATAATGCGGCCGGCATTCATGATGGCGACACGATCCGAGATCGAGAAGGCCTCTTCCTGGTCGTGGGTCACGTAGAGCGACGTCGTGCCGTTGGCGCGCTGCAATTGGCGAATCTCGACGCGCATGTCGATCCTGAGCTTGGCGTCGAGGTTGGAGAGCGGTTCGTCGAACATCAAAAGCGGCGGCTCAATGACGAGGGCGCGGGCAAGCGCTACGCGCTGTTTCTGGCCGCCGGAGAGTGCCGAGGGAAGCCGGTCCATAAGGCCGGACAGCCCGACGCGCTCCAGCATGGCTGCCGCCTTCTTCGAACGCTCTGGCATGGCCATACCCCGCTGCTTCAGGCCGAAGGCGACGTTTTCGAGGACAGTGAGATGTGGAAACAATGCGTAGTTCTGGAAGACCAGACCGATATTGCGGGCATGCGCCGGGAGCTTCGTCAGATCCCGGTCGCCGAGACGGACGGTGCCGCTCGTGGGCTGCAGGAAGCCGGCGACGAGGCGTAACGTGGTGGTCTTGCCACAGCCGCTGGAGCCGAGCAGGGAAACGAGTTCGCCGGCGGCGATCGAAAGCGACAGATCCTGCAGCACCGGGGTGTTGCCGTAATGGGCGGTAATGGAGTCGATGGAAAGCGATACGGTCACGGGCGGCTACTTGGTCAGGAAGGTGAGGCCCAACGTCGCTTCGACGATCGCCATGACGCCAACGGTGACGAGCATCAAAAGCACGGACACCGAGGCGATCGTCGGATCGAAGAACTGTTCCATATGGGCAAGGATCTGGATCGGAAGCGTGGATATGCCCGGCCCGGTCAGGAAGACCGAGACGGAGACATCGTTGATGGAGGTGATGAAGGCCAGGATGAAGGCGGCAATGACGCCGGCGCGGATATTCGGCAGGACGACCGTGAGAAAAGTCTTCACCGGCGGGCAGCCTAGGCTGATCGCCGCTTCCTCGATCGAAAAATCGAAGCTTGCCAGACTGGCACTCACCACCCGCACGGAATAGGGCAGGACAAGCAGGGCGTGGCCGATGAGCAGGCTCGCGAAGATCGGAAGGTCGAGGCCGATGGTGATCGATTTCATCAGCGAGAAGCCGAAAACGATCTCGGGCACGAGGATCGGCAGAACGAAGAGCGTCGAGAGCCAGCTCGGCAGCTCGAGCCTGTAGCGGGTGATGGCGTAAGCCGCGGGGATGCCGATCAACAGCGAGAGGGCCGTACCCAGAAAGGCAAGCTCGAAGCTGGTGATCGCCGTCGTGCGGAACGCCTCGATCTGGAAGATATTCCAGAACCAGTGCAGCGTCAGTCCCTGCGGTGGAAAGGTCAGAAAGCTGGTATCGCTGAAGGCCGCGCCGATGATGATCACGAGCGGTGTCAGCAGGAAGAAGAAGACACAGACGGTAAAAGCAATCAGGAGAGGATGGATGCGGCTCGCGATCATGTCACACCGCCATCGGATTCAGGCGCCGGGCAATGCGGCTCATGATCAGCACGATTCCGATCGTCACGACGACCATGATGGCAGCGATCGTCGAGGCGCCGACCCAGTCGAAGGTCACCATGGCGCGCTGATAGAGGAAGGTACCCATCATCATCTGCTTTTCGCCGCCGAGAAGCTGTGGGGTGGCGTAGGAGGTGAAGCTGCCGGTGAAGACCAGCACCGCGCCGACGATGAGGCCGGGGGTTGCGAGCGGCAGGACGACCTGACGGAAAGTCGCGGCCGGCGTCGCCCCAAGCGAGGTTGCCGCCTGGATCAAGTCCTGCGGTATGCCTTCGAGAACGCCGACGAGGGTCAATATCATCAGCGGCACGAAGAGATAGACCATGGCGACGATGACGGAGCCCTCGCTATAGAGCATCGAAAGCGGCTCGCTGATCGCGCCGATCGAGAGCAAAATGTCGTTGATGATGCCGTTCTTGCCGAGAATGATCAGCCACGCGAAGGAGCGAACGACGACGCCGGTGAGCAGTGGAAACACGGCAGCGATGATCATCAGGCTCTTCGCCCGGCCCGGCATCTGCGCGATCACATAGGCGGCTATGAAACCGACAAACAGCGAAATCACCGTCGTTGTGAGGGCGATTTCGATCGTCCGGAAAAGGACGGTGCGGCGAAAACCGCTGGAGAAGAAGGTGACATAGGGCGAGAACAACCCCTTCGGCTCGGCAAAGGTCGCGGCAATCGTGATGGCCACGGGAATGAGCAGAAACAGCACGACGGCGATGATCGCCGGCGCCGTCAAACCCCATTTCGCGAGATGCTTCATCGATCGAATTCCGCGCGGCATGCCGTTACATGCCGAAGATCTCATTCCAGCGATCGATCCAGTCCGATTGGACGGCATTCATCTTGGCGTAGTCGATCCGGCTGAGCTTGGCGATCATATCCGCGCCGTAGGTCCAGACTTTCGCCTGATCCGGCGTGAGTACGACCTTTGTCGAGACCGGCGCATCGACACCTTGTTCGGCCTCGGCCTGCTGAACGTCCTTGGACAGGATGAAATTGATAAACTGATGGGCCAGCTCGACATTCTCGGAGCCCTTAGGAATGTTGACGGTGTTGAGCGTGGCGATATCGCCGTCCTTGAGGCTGGCCCAGGTCATGGTCGGAACGGCGGCCTGCATCGATGCCAGTGTGAAGTCCTGCGCGAGAGCAACCTTGGCTTCGCCGGTGGAAATCAGGTTCACCAGTTCGGAGCCGGTATTGTAGTTCTTGACGACGTTCGGCTTCAGCGCATCGATCGCTTCGAAAGCCTTGTCGGTATCCTCATAGGCATCTGCGCCCGCATGCTTGCCCGCCTCCAGAACCATCAGCGGACCGGCGGTGGTGGTGATGCCAGGGAGCGTCACGGCGGCTTTCAAATCGTCACGCCAGAGATCGTTCCAGGATGTGACCGGCGGATTGACCTTCGCCTTGTCGTAGACGATGCCGACACGGCCGATCGTGTAGGCGGGGCCGTAATTGCCCTGCGGCGCCTTGGCCAGATCGTAGAGATCGGCGATATTCGGGATCTTGGTCCGGTCGACCTCCTGAAAGAGTCCCTGCTGGATGCCGATCTGCGAATAGCTGTCGGTCAGATAGATGACGTCGACGCCCTTGCCGCCGCGAAGTTTCAGCTTGTTGAGGCGGTCGGCGTTGTTGCCGGTTTCGAAGGCGACGTCGCAGCCGCAGATTTTCTTGAACGGCTCGATGATGTTGGCGTTCATCTTTTCGCCATTGTAGCCCCACCAGGAGATGGTCAGCGTCTTCGCCTGAGCGTAAGCCGGCAGAGCGACTGCTGCTGCGAGAATCGCAAGACCCGCGACGCGGGACAGGGTGAGGCCTTTCATTATCGAGATCCTTTCGGGCGGTGAGATCGTGGCTGAGCGTCTGGCTAGCGGAATACTATTTTTCGAGCATAGGGTTTACAAGCCTAACAATTGAGCAAAATGCAGCTTTTGACAGATCTCGACAGAGAGCAAAGCCAGCGTTGCAGGGCGATCGCGACTGATCGCAAGCTGCTGAGATAGTTCGGATTTTTCGTGAACTGGATCGGACAGCTTTACACGTCAGGCCGCCGTCTCTACGCTTGCCCCATCGAATTTCTTGCAGGCATCCTTCCGATGGCGTCTCTGCCCACAATTCTTCCGAACGACCTGCTGGTCAACGCGGCCGACGAGGTTCTCATCCGCCAGGATCTGACGCTCACTGCGCTCGGCCGGCGGCCTGCCGACCGGCTGCTGAGGGTAGGCCGGCTGCTCGATGTCCATAGCCGTAGCTGGCTCGAGGACCAGGAGATCGTAATCAAGGGACGGCGCATCGCCTATGCCGGCCCGGCCGGCAGCTACAAGGGAGAGGTTGCCGAGCGCGTGTCCGAACCGCAACTTGCCGCCGTTCCCGGATTCGGCGAAGCGCACAAGCATATAGAGAGCTCGCATTTGACGCCGGAATGGGAGGCAGCACTTGTCATGCCGCATGGCGTCACCTGGACCTGCGAGGCAAGTCACGAATTTTCCAATGTGAACGGTCCGCGCAATCTGGAATTCTGGCTGGAGGCGCGCAGGCGCGGCTCGCCGATGAAGATCTTCCCCTTGCCCGGTTCCGCAGTGCCGCCGACCGCCTACGAATGGGGTGGCGGCCATTTCGGCTACGACGAGCAGAAGGCATTTCTTGCGGAGAGCCTGATGGTGGCGGGCCTCGACGAGGTAATGGACTGGCCGTCCGTCAGCAATCCGGAAAATCCCGCCTATGATCGTCTTTGGGGCATGATCCGCGCCACCTTCGAACAGCGTGGCGTCGTCGAAGGCCATGGCGCCGGGTTGCGCGACCTCGCCTCGATCAATGCCTTTGCCGGTGCCGGTCTTGCCTCGGATCACGAAGGCTGGTTCCTGGACGAGATCTGGGAGAAGCTGACGCATGGCCTTTTCATCGAGCTTCGGCCGCATTCGTTGCCGGAGGTGATCAGGGGGCTGATCGAAAAGGGGCTTTCCGACTGGTCGCAGATTGCCTTCGTAACGGATGACCGCAGCGCCTCGGATACGCTGAAGATCGGAGCAACGGATCACAATGTCCGTCTTGCCATCGAAAACGGGCTGGCGGCGGAAATCGCCATTCAATGCGTGACGATCAATCCGGCTCGGCACATGCGGCTGACGCCCTGGGTCGGCTCGATCGCCCCCGGTCGTTTTGCCGATATCGTGCTTCTGGACGATGTCGAGAAACTCTCGATCGCAAAGGTGTGGGCGGATGGAAGGCCGGCTTCCGAAGGCAAGAGTTTCGTCGGCGTCCGTCCCGAGATCGATTGGCCGGATTGGGCGACGAAGACCGTGAAGATCGATAGGGTGGTCACCCCTGAGGATTTCCGGATCGCAGCGCCGTCGGATGCGCCGACAGCGAAAGCCGCTCTTCTGCGCCCCTTTCACTGGGCTGACGATTTTATCACCATGGACCTGCCGGTCAGGGACGGCGCCGTACAGCGCGACCCCGACCGCAACGTCACGAAATTTGCGATCGTCGACCGGTTTTCCGGCGAGGCCAAGATCGCGCGGATGTTCTGGCTGGGCACCGGGCCGCGAACTGTCGATACCGCGCTTGGCGCCACGCTCGGGCACGACAAGCACAATATCTGGGTTGCCGGCTCTTCCGACGAGGCGATGGCGATGGTCGCCAATGCGCTGAACGAACAGCAAGGCGGTTGGGTGCTCGTCTCCGGCGGCAAGGTCATTGCGCGAGTTCACTACGAAGTCGGCGGCCTGATGACGGCGCGCTCCGCAGAAACGCTCGATGCGGAAATGCAGGCGCTTTATGCGGCCGGCGCCGAGATCGACTGGATGTACGAGCCGACCTTCTCGCCGCGCTGGTGGCCGGGTTTTCCGGAGCGCCTTTCTTTCGCGACGCTCACCTGTGCGCCCTGGCGCTGGGTTCTGGTCGCGCCGTCGGAAAGGGCGCCGGAAGGTTTCATCAACGTCGCGACCGGAGAGACGCATCCGATCGTCTGGTGATCGACGATCGCCACGCCAAAACCATTCGCGGAAAAGCGCGAAGCGGTTTCCCTCCGAAATGCGAAAAATCAAAAGGTCGGGCGGTTCTGCGATCCCGTGAAAAGCTGAACCGCCTTAGCTGTCGTATCGGAGATGCCGAACTTTATGTCGTGCCGTTGGATTTGGAGAGTGACTGAGCTTCGGCTTTTTTGCCGAGGCCAGACTTTCGCTTGTATTTGACCAGTATTTCCTTGCCGTCCACAGACGCCCGTGTTCGCTCAAGATCTTCGCGTTCGGCAGCAGCCTGGTTCCAATGGTCCTGATCGCGGCCGTGGGGGCGGCCTGCTTCTTCCCACAGAGAATATGCACGTCTTTTAATCCACTCATATCCTTGCTCAGTCGGCATTATCGTCTCCTTTTCATCAATGGATGTCTTTTCGGAAATCTTTGTCTCGATGAATGTCATGCTGGAGGTGAACGCCGGCACTTTCGTGGGAATTCTCGCGCCCTCGATCACCGACTGAAAACCATCATTTGCAGGGAATGTTCCCAGCCCCTGATAAGAATCACGGGCGCTGCGGATCAGCGCACCTGAAAGGGTGACAGATCTCCCTTGCGGGAAACATGACACCCATGATGGAGGCCACGATCGGCGCCTTTCGACGTGCTTTCGGAACAAGCGCAGACAGCCGGCGTTGCCGCCAAGCTCTTGACGCCCAATCGGTGCTTCGTAATTATCTATTTAGTTACTAACGTGCGCCTGGTTCTCCCCTCGAGAGACATCGCGTTGGTGAACGCCACATTTATTTGCATCCAGGAACCAAACGGAGGAGGCGACGATGGTGACTGCCGTTGGTCTCAAAACCCAACGAATGACGCTGGCATTTTCGACATTGGGATGTGCGGAGCTTGAATTGGACGAGGCCCTGGCTCTGGCAGCGCGCCACGGCCTCGACGCGATCGAAATTCGCGCGCTCGGCGGCATGATCGATCTGCCGGTCTATTTCACCGAACGGTTTGGCACCCCGGCAGGTCTTGTGCGTGCCCTCGAGCATTCTCCTGTGTCGGTTTGCGCGCTCAATACGTCGATGCGCCTCGTCGGCGCCACGCCGCAATCGAAAGAAGAGTTCCTGCGCTATCTCCCCTGGGCGGAGGCGGCAGGGATAAAATCGCTACGCATCTTCGACGGTGGCAGCACCGGTGATGCCGGCGAACTTTCCGAGGCGCTGTCGACGCTGGAATGGTGGCGCGAAACGGCTCGCCGAGAGGGTTTTGCGTCAGATATCATGGTGGAGACGCACGACTTTCTGGTGCATCCGGACGCGCTCGGTCGTTTTCTGGAAGCGGCGCCGGACTGCGCACTGCTCTGGGACACCCATCATACATGGCGCAAAGGTGGGCAAGATCCCGCGGAGACCTGGAAACAAGTACGTCGCAACGCTCGGCACCTTCATGTGAAGGACAGCGTCTTAAAGCCAAGCGGAAAGCTGCCATACACATACACACTCCCCGCCGCTGGCGAGTTCCCGATGCCGGCGCTGCTCGCGGCACTGGCTGCTGATAAATATGCCGGTGTCATGAGCCTCGAATGGGAGCGACTGTGGCATGCAGAGCTCCCACCGCTTGATCTTGCGTTGCAGGCAGCAAGGCAGACGGGCTGGTGGCCGCTATCCGTTGGGGAAGGCGACCCTGAACAGTAAGGTTGGTCAGAATTTTGCTACAACCGGCGCAGGAAGACCGCGCGTGTAACTCACCCCTCAATATAACCGCCAGCGGTTAGCGGCGGAAAATTATAGCGGCTCGCTTCCACGCCAATTGAATTAGTAACTAGAAAAACGCGCGTCAATTGAATGTTAGGGAATACTAGTTTACATATTAGGAATATATTGATTCTGGGTGATTTGTCGCTTTAACGCGACACGTTCTGCTTGGCGAAGGGAAACTCTAGTTACCTAGAGTTAGAGGGTGTCTGGGAGATGGAAAAGGCGGGTTTTGGGCACCAGAAATCCCATGCTCTCAGCCTGCGTGCGTCCTTTTCAGATATTGGCCTTTCCTTCGGATTTTCTGTTCGTTGCCGATCTTGCGGCCGTTGGAGGCTTGATGACCGGTAGAGGAAATCGAACTGGAAAAGGGCGTAACGCTCTGATTTTAAAGGCAATCTCCAAAGGCGGCCTGAGCTTTGTCGCACAACGGATCCATAACATCGAAAACACCAAAGAGGTTCTCTATGCCGAGAGCCTGGCGCGTCTGACGGACGCCGAAGGTGTCGTTCACACCGCGGGTGCTTTCGTGCCGCAGTTGGGGCGGCTGGACGGCCGATTCGACCTCGATTTTCGGATCTTGGACTTGGTTCTGTCTGCTTTGACGGCCGATTCGACACTTAATCTCGGCTGCAATCTCTCCGTAGCCAATTTATCTGCGCCGGATCGATTCGCCGATATTTTTGGCCGACTCACCCGCCAGCCCGAGCTTGCTTCGCGGCTTATCGTCGAAATTACCGAGACCTATCCGCTCATCGGCTCCGCCATCGAACGGTTGAAGATGATTCGTGCCCTTGGGTGCCGCATAGCGATCGATGATTTCGGCACCGGCTTTGCAACGCCTTCGCATCTGCTGCAGGTCTCTGCCGATATCGTCAAGATCGATGCGTCTTTTGTCCGCGATATCAGGCCGGGCCGCGATGGCCACGACAGCCTGTATCATATGGTCGGTTTTGCATCCTGCATTGCACCCCAGATCGTCGTCGAAGGAATCGAGACCGAGCAGCAATTGGAGGCAGCACGCTCGACCGGCGCGACGCATGTGCAGGGTTTCCTGCTGTCCAAGCCGGTTGTACTTCCGCAGTTTCCACAGAAAAAGGGCAAATTCGGCCTGCGGGAGGTTGGATGAATACTCCACTTTTTGTCCCGCGAAGCTGCTCGATAAAGCGAACTCACAACTCGAAACCCCTCGGCGTGGCCTGCGGCTCGCTTGTTCTCGCTTCCATCTCGATCATGGAGGTGGCGATATGATCAAACACCCCTCGTTCGCTCGGGACTATGATTTCTCCGCCGTCTCGACCACGCACGACCTGCAGGCGCGAGCGCGGCTCGCCATGCTGTTCGAGGAGCTGCAGGGCCTGTTCTGTGGCGCCTCGAGCTTCAACAATCGATTGCCGGTCGCTTTCGTGGGTGGAAGCGAGCCGCATGTCGTCATTTACAACATGTCGGGAGATATCTCCGCACGGGTGACGATCGATCCTGAAAACGGCCTCTATGTCTTTTGTGAACTCGACCGTGCTGCCGGCATCGTGCTGGCGACCGCGAGCGAAGAACGGCTGATCGATGAGATCGTCGCGCACCTCTCTGCCAGCGACGACAACCCCGCGCCGCACACGGTGGACGCAGCCGTCGGCATTCTCGTCGGCCAGACCGTGGAGGATGTCGAACGCAAGCTCATCCTTCAGACCCTCCGTCACTGCGGCGGCAATCCAACCTATGCCGCCTTCATGCTCGGCATTCCTCTCATCACCCTATGCACCAAGCTGGCCACCTATTTTGCAGATTCTGCAAAAGACTTTGCGGATGCGACTGACCGCGCCGAGCCTCTCAAGGAAGACCGACAATGAGCAGGCGTCCTCATCAAACGACGTCAATGATGCCGCAACCAAAACCTGTGGAGTTTGAACCAATGCAAGATTCACGAATGGGTTTGCACATGCCGCAATCACGCGAGGCGGCAAGCGCCGACCCAAATGAAATTCGGGAAACGATCATGGACGCTTTCAGCAAGAGAAGAGACCAATCTGAGCCTCAAGCGCATAATCTGTTCGATGGCTGTGTGAAGATTGTTTCGGCCTATGTCAGCCACAACCCCATTCTTATCGGTAGCCTTCCGAAGCTGATCACGGATGTGCACGAGGCGTTGCAGGCTTTGGATGGCTCGCCGCCTTCGGTGGAGCGGACAAAGCCGATTCCGGCCGTCGATCAAAAAAAGTCGGTGACGAGTGAGTACATCATTTGTCTCGAGGACGGCAAACGCTTCAAGACGCTCAAGCGTCACCTGCGCGTCCACTACGGCATGACGCCCGAGGAATATCGCCAGAAATGGGGCCTTGCTCCCAATTATCCGATGGTCGCGCAGAATTACGCGAACCGCCGTTCGGAACTCGCCAAGCTTTCCGGCCTCGGCGCCAACGGCAATAGGAAGGAAATCGTCCGCTAGAGCCTCCGGCTTTCAGGCGGCATCACCTGCAGGCGGACAAGATGCTCTACTTCAAAAAACTAGCGCGATCTTTGTGCGTTCAAATGAATTGGAGCTGGCAATGATAGTGGCGCCATACGGGGTGCCACTATCTAGTTTGTTGCGCGCCGTCACGACGCGCGGCACCGATCAGAAGACCTGGCGGAGCACGATGAAGAGTACAAAGGCAAGCGCGATCGAGGCGGGCAGAGTCAGGACCCACGCCATCAGCATATTGCGGACGGTCGACCATTGCAGCCCGGAGCCGTTGGCGGCCATGGTGCCGGCGACGCCGGAGGACAGGACGTGCGTTGTCGAAACCGGCAAGCCGAGATGGTCGGCAGCACCGATCGTCAGCATGGCGACGACTTCCGCCGCGGCGCCCTGGCCGTAGGTCAGGTGCGTCTTGCCGATCTTTTCGCCGACGGTGACGACGATGCGCTTCCAGCCGACCATGGTGCCGAGCCCAAGCGCCAGCGCGACGGCAACCTTCACCCAGAGTGGGATGAACTTCGTCGCATGGTCCACGGCCGCATGATAGTTGGTTACGGCCTTCAGATCGTCGGCGCTCATCGGCAGGAGCTTCTGCTTGTCGATTAGCTTCAGCGATTCACCGATCAGGTAGATGTCATTGCGGACGTTGCCGACGAGCCCGTTCGGCAGCTTTTCGACGCTCGGATAGGCGGCGATCTCGGCGCTGGTGGCGTGGATATAGGCCTGCAATGCCGGTGTCGTTGCGTCCGTCCAGGTCTTGCTCTTCACGGCATCGCTAACGGCAGCCTTCGGATCTGCAGGTGCGGCGACGCCGGGCTTCACATATTTGCCGAGGACGGTCTCGACCTGCGCGGAGGCGGCCTTGTAGGCGTCGAGATAGTTGACATCGGGCGTGCGGTTCAGGGCGAAGGCGGTAGGCACGAGACCGATGAGAATGAGCATGATCAGACCCATGCCCTTCTGGCCGTCATTCGAACCGTGGGCGAAGCTGACGCCGGTGCAGGTGAAGATCAGCAGAACGCGGATCCACAGCGGCGGTGGGCCATCGCCCTTCGGCGCCTCGTAAAGCTCCTTGTTGCGGATCAGAACTTTTGCGACCAGCAGCAACACTGCGGCCAGGCCGAAACCGATGATCGGCGACAGCAGCAGCGACATGCCAACGCTGCTTGCCTGCGACCAGTCGACACCACTTGTGGCCGAACCGGCGGGCGCCAGGAACTGATTGGCGAGGCCGACGCCGATGATGGAGCCCACGAGCGTATGCGAGCTCGATGCCGGCAGGCCAAGATACCAGGTGCCGAGGTTCCAGAGGATGGCCGCGATCAACAGCGCGAACACCATAGCAAGACCCGAACCGGACCCGACCTGCAGGATCAGCTCGACCGGCAATAGCGCCAGGATGCCGAAAGCAACGGCGCCGGAAGACGTTAGCACGCCGAGAAAATTGAAGAAGCCGGACCAAATGACCGCGAATTCTGCGGGCAGCGAGCGGGTGTAAATGACGGTAGCGACCGCATTGGCCGTATCGTGGAAGCCGTTGACGAATTCAAAACCCAGCGCGATCAGTAGGGCCAGACCGAGGAGGATCCACGGAACCGCTGCGGCCTCGGCAAGATCGCTGCCGAGAGCATAGCCGACATAGGCAAGGCCACCGAACACGACGACGCCGAAGAGCGGGAGAAACCATTTCGCCGAACTGCTTGCGCCGTGAATTGGGTGATTGGTGTTGCCACCCTCCGCACTGTTTGAAACGAGGTCGACCATCCCAAACTCCTTTATGGCAAATGATATTCCTGATTTAAGCGCGGTTGATGAAGCTCTCATGACGCATAAAGAGACACTTATGCGGTCACTGGTTGCACAGATATTCAACTCGCCAACATAGAAGTTTCGCGTTTGACGGAAACACACGAAACGGTCATCGCAACCTGACGTTCAACATCTTGATTTCGCCGCGAAATCGCCTTTTTCGGTTCACCCGGCGTTCAGCCGGCAAGGGTTTAAATCCGCTCGTAGGGACTTGGAAAGAGGACCATCACAATGAGATTGTCCGTGATTGCCATCGCTGCCGTGCTCGGCAGCCTGGTCGTATCTTCGGTAGAAGCGATGCCTATCGCCACTGTTGGGACCGTGGCCAAAGCGCCGGTCGTCAACGTAGATTATGCCTGCGGCCGTGGCTGGCATTTGACGCCCCGAGGCGTATGCCGGCCGAACCGATGGGGACCGCCGCGCGGCTATGGTTGGGGATACTACAGACCACCACCGCCACGCTGGGGCTGGTATGGCCATCGACCCTATCGTGGCGAATGGGACGGCGGCTGGCGTGGTCGGCCGCGAGATTGGTGAAACGAGACACACCGCCGTCCGGTGACGGCGGGTGTTGTCTATTAACTACCAGCCGGCCTCGTACGCAGGAGCCGTGCGGTCCACCACAGGGCAACCACGGCTGTCAGCAGTGTCAGCATCGTCGCGGCGAGGCTTTTGGCGTGCAGAACGATGCCGGCGAGCTGCGGCCGGATAAGGTCGGCCGTGTTGAAGCTCTCGCCGCTGAACCGGCAGAGAATAAAAGACAGGTTGTTGCGCACCAACGCCGCGTCGATCTCGGAGATGAGATCGCCGGCGGGCGCCCGCTCGTCCTTCATCGTGCGCATCTGCATCAACGCCATCTTGGCAGCGGCGAGATAGGCATGCGAGCATTCGTTGAAAGGACTGTCTTCGTCGCTGACGCTTCCCGGCATTACCCCCCAAAGGCAATAGGTGCGTTGAATCTGGGCGAAGTTCAGCACGCGACGAAAGGACTCGTCGGTATCAGACGCCGATGAGGCAAGCGCGACGATACGCCCGTAATAGGGAGCGATCACAGCCATTTCACCATGGGTCAAGCTTGGTATGGAAATGCCCGCATGACTTCCGGATGAACCGCCTGTATGCGCATTCGCCTCTATCGACCAGCCCAGTGTGCAGATCAGACAAATGAACGAAAGTAGAGCAGTCGGGCTCAGCAAAAGCGTCCCGCGCATGAAGACACGCGCGGGACGTGTTAGGCTTGCCATTTCAGGCCCGGCGCATGGCTGTGCGGCCGTAGCGAACCTGTGGAAGGTCGCGTTCGGCCCATGCGCCGAAGGCGAGGCCGAGCGTCGTCCACAAAATCGCGTGCATGCCGAGCGAGGTGATCCGGAATCGCCAGAGCACAATGGCGGAGAACTGCTCCGGCACCTCGTTGATCGCCGGCAGCAGATATTGAACCAGGCCGATGAACACGATGTAGGCGATGCCAGCGAAGATCACGCCGTTCCATGATCCGTAACGCATGGCCAGCCGGCGGGCGAGGGATACCGCGGCAACCATGGCGGCGACGGAGGCCACAATCATCACGAAAAACAGTTCGGTTCTGGCGCCGATCGTGTCCGGATTGCCGACTGCCGGCGGATTGGCCGGATATTTGATGTCGGGAACCAGCGAGATGGCGATGAAGGCGGCGATCGCCAGCAGTGCGGCAGTGCCGCGTGCGCCGAACGGGCTGACTCGGCCGTAGACAAAGGCGAAGACCAGAGCGAAAAGCCCACCGACCGCCGTTGCATAGACCATGATGCCGGTGAAGAGACCGAGGCCCGCCTGGGTAGCGCGGCTGACGATTTCCGGTTCCGGCGTTTCGCCTGCCGCTTGGGCGGCCTGCTCTTCAAACGCAATCGCCCGATCGACGAGCGGCTCGCCGAACGTATGGGCGAAGGCAAAAATGAGAATACCAGCGAGGGCTCCGACCAGCATGCCGCGGAGCAAAAGACGTCCAACCATGTCCTTTACCCCTTAGTGGCAGGGGAAGCCGAGCAGATGGCGGCCGTCATGCACGAACTCGTGCACATACATGCCGGAGATCAGCGACGTCGCGCCTTCCTCGGCGCCGACGAAATAGATCGCCAGCATGAGCAGAAGGCCGGCGAAGATCGCCCAGGGCAGGATCTGGCCGAGCGGGATCGGCGTCGGGATGGCGGTCGGTGCGAATGTGGTATCAGACATTTTATTCCCTCTAAGAATAGCGCGTTCCATTTACGGAAGGGGTTTTTTACGGGAAGGGTCTGGCTCTCTGGGGGCGGTATCCGCCCGTCGATTACAGTGGCGCGACCGCGCCGGGATTTCACCGGCTTCCACACCCGTAAGACTAAGCTTATATCTGGCGGCAAAGACGATTGTCAATCAACACGCTGCCGCTATTGAAGGTGGTAACGAGACAGCCCGCCCGAGGATATCGAATATCATGAGAGCGCATCTGAGCTGGGTTTGCCACGGGCCGACCGAGGCCAACCGGAATAGCCGCTTTCCGGCCGATGAGCCGCTGGAGGCAAAAGGTGTTCAACAGGCCGGCGCAATTGCCACGCAGCTCGGAACGGTCGACCGGGCGTGGACGAGCCCGGCCCTGCGGGCCCGCCAGACCGCTGCTGCTATGGGACTTGACGCCACGACGCAGCCGTCGTTCCGGGAATGCGACTATGGGCGCTGGCAAGGCAGGTCGATCACGGAGCTCCATGAGACCGATCCGGAAGCGCTGTCGCTCTGGATGCTGGACTTGGACGCGGCGCCGCATGGTGGCGAACCCTTGTCCGCTGTCCTTGCGCGTGTCGGCGATTGGATGAAGAGCCACATCGGCGATGGCGGCCACGCCGTCATCGTGACACATGCCACCGTCATTCGCGCCGCCGTTCTCCATGTGCTGCAAGCGCCACCTTCGGCTTTCTGGACGATCGACGTCGAGCCGCTCAGCATCGTGGAGATGACCAGCGATGGCCGTCGCTGGCAGCTTCGTTTTCCGAATGCCGCGAGATAGCGATCAGCGACTCGCCTTCGCGCGCTGCCGGTCAAAATAGACTAGATAGGCGGCAAGGCCGAACGTCATCACGGCAAGCCCGTACCAGGTAATAGCGTAGACGAGATGATTGTTCGGAAAGACAATCTGCGTCAGGCCGCCGACCGGCAGATCGCCCGGATTTTTAGTGTCGTCCGCGTCAATGAAATAGGGCGCGACGTTTTGGAGGCCGCGAGCTTCGGCGATCGCCGTAACATCGCGGGAATACCAACGCTCCTCCGCTGGCACGTTGGAGCGCAGCAGCGTGCCCTTCGGTTCGTTGATCCGGAGCAGGCCGGTGACGGTCGTCTCCGTGGTCAATTCACCGGCAGGGCGTGTGTTCGGATTGCGCTTATCGGTCGGCACGAAACCGCGGTTGACGATGACAATCGTACCGTCACCTTCTTTCATCGGCGTCAGCACCCAATAACCGGGGCCGAGCGCGGTCGACGCATAAACCTGCGCTTCCTTGTCGTTGAGGAAAGTGCCAGTCGCCTGCACATGCTTGTATTCATAGCCGGCAGCGTCGACCGTAGGCCATTCCGTCGGGCCGGGGGCGGCCACAGGCGGCGCATGCACCCGGGCATCGACGCGGGCGATCAGGTCCAGCTTCCAGGACAGGCGCTTTACCTGCCAGGTGCCGAGCGCAATAAGCGCTGCGGTCAAAAGCAGAAGCAGGATCACCCAGATGGCAAGTGCGAGTGTTGAGCGAGGTTTTTCTGAGGAAAGGTCGGAGGAGGTGTTAGTCAAGGCGCAGAACTCCATCGGAGGCGCGATCCCGGCGAGTCATTAGGCCGGGAGAGCGGCGGGCGTCCGGAAAAACGCCCGCCGTTCGATCGTTACGGCATGTTGCGCATCATGTCGGGCGACATGACCATCATGTTGGCATTCAGGTGGTGCATGACCCAGAGCGAACCGGAGAGCGCGATGATCACCAGGATGATGGTGAAGATCAGCGCCATCATATTCCAGCCGCCTTCCGAGCGGGTGTTCATGTGCAGGAAGTAGATCATGTGCACGATGATCTGGATGGCGCCGAGGATCATGATCAATGCCGCGGTGACGCTCGGATCGGAGAAGACCTTGCCCATGACCAGCCAGAAGGGGATGGCGGTCAGGATGACGGAGAGGATGAATCCCGTCATGTAGCTCTTGAAGGTACCGTGTGCAGCCTCGTGGCCGCCATGGTGGTCATGGCCGTGGGCGTCGGCGGAATGATGCGAATGGTTTGCGTTCGAGCTCATCCGAGAACTCCCATGAGGTAGACGAAGGAAAACACGCCGATCCAGACGACGTCGAGGAAGTGCCAGAACATCGAAAGGCACATCAGACGGCGCTTGTTTTCGGGGATGAGCCCGCGCTGGCTGGTCTGCACCATCAGCGTGATCATCCAGACGATACCGGCGGTGACGTGCAGGCCGTGCGTGCCGACCAGCGTGAAGAAGGCCGACAGGAAGGCGCTGCGCTGCGGGCCGGCGCCTTCCATGATCAGGTGGTAGAATTCGTTGAGTTCGAAATAGAGGAAGGCGGCGCCGAACAGGCCGGTGATTGCCAGCCACAATAGCGTCCCCGACTTGTTGTCCTTCTCCATCATCAACATGGCGAAGCCATAGGTGATGGAGGAGAGCAGCAGCATCGTCGTGTTGAGAGCGACGATCGGCAACTCGAACAGGTCGGCCGGCGACGGACCGGCCGCATAGTTATGGCTGAGTACGGCGTAGGTTGCAAAGAGGACTGCGAAGATCAGGCAGTCGCTCATGATGTAAATCCAGAAGCCGAGCATCGTGCTGCCTTCGGGATGATGCTCCTCCGTCACGTAGAAGGCGGGAGCTTCGCTGTCCTTGGGAGCGTGTGCGATTTGGGTCGTCATGGGTCTTATACCTGTCCTGCCAGCTGCTTCGTACGCTCGTTCTCGGTCTCCACGACCTCTTCGGCGGGAATGTAGAAGTCGCGCTTATAGTTGAAGGTATGCCCGATCGTAATGGCGATCATTGCGACGAAGGTGATGGCGGCGAGCCACCAGATGTACCAGATCATGCCGAATGCGAAGGCGATCGAGATAACGCCGAGGATGATGCCCGTGGCCGTGTTCTTCGGCATGTGGATCGGGATGAAGCCTTCGGTCGGCCTGACGTAACCACGGTTCTTCATGTCCCACCATGCGTCGTGATCGTAGACGATCGGCGTGAAGGCGAAGTTGTAGGCCGGCGGCGGCGACGAGGTCGACCATTCCAGCGTACGGCCGTTCCACGGGTCGCCGGTGTGGTCACGGAGCTCTTCGCGCTTTCTAAAGCTGACGACGAGCTGGATCAGGAAGCTCGCGATGCCGATGGCGATCAGCACTGCGCCGAAAGCTGCGATGATGAACCAGATCTGCAGCGATGGATCGTCAAACTGGCTCATACGGCGGGTAACGCCCATCAAGCCGAGGATGTAGAGCGGCATGAAGGCGAACCAGAAGCCGATCTGCCAGAACCAGAAGCTCATCTTGCCCCAGAACGGATCGAGCTTGAAGCCGAAGGCCTTCGGGAACCAGTAGTTGACGCCTGCAAACATGCCGAAGAGCACGCCGCCGATGATCACGTTATGGAAATGGGCGATCAGGAACAGCGAGTTGTGCAGGACGAAATCGGCAGGCGGAACCGCGAGCATGACGCCGGTCATGCCGCCGATGGTGAAGGTCACCATGAAGCCGACGGTCCACAGCATCGGCACCTCGTAGCGGATGCGTCCGTGGTACATCGTGAACAGCCAATTGAACAGCTTCGCACCCGTCGGGATCGAGATGATCATCGTCGTGATGCCGAAGAAGGAATTGACGCTGGCGCCCGAGCCCATGGTGAAGAAGTGGTGCAGCCAGACGAGGTAGGAGAGGATCATGATCACGCAGGTGGCGTAGACCATCGAGGCGTAGCCGAACAGGCGCTTGCCGCTGAAGGTGGCGACGACTTCCGAGAACACGCCGAAGGCCGGCAGGACCAGGATGTAGACTTCCGGGTGACCCCAGATCCAGATGAGGTTGACATACATCATCGGATTGCCGCCGAGGTCGTTCGTGAAGAAGTTCGTGCCGGTGTAGCGATCGAGGGTCAGCAGCGCGAGCGTGGCGGTCAGGATCGGGAAGCTCGCGACGATCAGGATGTTGGTGCAGAGCGACGTCCAGGTGAAGACTGGCATTTTCATGAAGGTCATGCCCGGGGCGCGCATCTTGACGATGGTGGCGATCAGGTTGATGCCCGACAGAGTCGTTCCGATACCCGCGACCTGCAGGCCCCAGATGTAGTAATCGACGCCGACGTCTGGACTGTAGGCGATGCCGGAGAGCGGCGGATAGGCAAGCCAGCCGGTCTTGGCGAATTCGCCGACGAAGAGCGAGATCATGATGACGATCGCGCCGGCCGTCGTCATCCAGAACGAGAAGTTGTTCAGGAACGGGAAGGAAACGTCGCGAGCGCCGATCTGCAACGGCACGACGAGGTTCATCAGACCGGTGACGAAGGGCATCGCCACGAAGAAGATCATGATGACGCCGTGGGCGGTGAAGATCTGATCGTAGTGATGCGGCGGCAGGTAGCCGTCGGAGCCGTTAAAGGCGATCGCCTGCTGGCCACGCATGAGCAGCGCGTCGGAAAAGCCGCGCAGCAGCATGATCACGGCCAGCACGATATACATCACGCCGATCTTCTTGTGATCGATGCTGGTGAACCATTCCTTCCAGAGAAAGCCCCAGAGGCGGAAATAGGTCAGCAGGCCAAGAACGGCGATACCGCCGATCGCCACGCCGATGAAAGTCACGACGAGGATCGGTTCGTGATAGGGGATAGCGTCGAGCGTCAGCCGACCGAAGATGAATTTATAGAGGTCCGGGTTGGAAAACATGGATTGCCTCTGTCCTTATAAATGTCTTGTTACCGCGCCCGACCTCTTGAACGGGCACCGTTCAAGAGGTCTCGCGCCACTTCAAATCTTGCTGCGCCATGCGTCCCGTGGAAGGCCCGCTGCAGCACGGCGCCTGAGTTCACTTGCTCGGCTGGGAAGCCGGAGCGGATGAACCGCTGGATGTGCCGTTGCCCATGTCCATGCCTGGCATGGAGTGCATGTCATGGGCTGCGGGCTCGGTAGCGTTCACCGGCGTGACATCGCCTGCATCGCCGCCGCGGTTGTCATAAATCAGACGCTCACGATTTTCCTGGCTATCTTTGCCTGCGCCGCCGTTGGCGTCGATATGCATCATTTCGCTCATGCACATCTTGCTCGGATCGGCGCACATGTTGAGGATTGCCTCATAAAGGCCGCTGTCGACCGCGTTGAAGTAACGCACCGGCTCCTGTTCGCTCGGTTTGGCAAGCGCCAAATATTCCGTACGGCCGAGTGCGGTGCCGGTCGACTTCACCTTTTGCACCCATTGGTCATAATCGGCCTGGCTCAAGCCATGAAACTTGAAGCGCATATGCGAGAAGCCGGCGCCGCTATAGTTGGCGGACAGGCCCTGATATTCGCCCGGCTTGTTGATGACAGCGTGCAGCTTCGTCTCCATGCCCGGCATGGCGTAGATCTGGCCCGCAAGCGCCGGAACGAAGAAGGAGTTCATCACCGAGGAGGCGGTGATTTTGAAGTTGATGGGCGCGTCCACGGGAGCGGCAAGTTCGTTGACCGTGGCGATGCCGAGATCGGGGTAGAAGAACAGCCATTTCCAGTCGAGTGCGACGACCTCGACATTGACCGCCCTTGTGGTCGTGGTCACGGGCTTGCCTTCGGCGACGCGATCGAGCGGCCGATAGGGGTCGAGCTGGTGGGTGCTGATCCAGGTCACCGCGCCCAGCGCGATGATAATTGCCAGAGGCGCAGACCAGATCACCAGCTCGAGGCGGGTGGAATGATGCCACTCGGGATCATAGACCGCTGCCGCCGCGCTGTTCGACTGGCGATATCTCCAGGCGAAGAACAGTGTGAGGAAGATCACCGGTATGATGATGATTAGCATCAGGACGGTCGAGACGACGATAAGGTCGCGTTGCTGCACGGCGATATCGCCGGAGGGAGCCATCACCACCATGTTGCAGCCCGAGAGCAGCAAGATGAGCGGGAGGACAGATAAGCGGCTGAAAATCTTCGATAGTCTTGGCACGTCTCAAAGCTCTTTTTGTTATTGACCGTACCGCGACTAAAGGACGGCGGTCATGAACGATATGAGGTGTTTCGTCGCACCGCAGCAAGCTTGGGTGCAATGCAGTATCGAGCGCAACTTCACCTATCGGGAAAATCTTGAGAAATCCAGAAGGTTTTCCAACGGCCAGTTGCTTTTGGCGTAGCTAATATAGCGAGATCAGTGGATATGGCTACCGCCGGCGGCACGTCAACCCGGCATTGTGGCCGGAAGGGCCGAATTTGACCCGTGCCGACCGCCAATTTGCGAATTAATCCATGCGCGACACTTGATAAGTTCGGAAGTTTGATAAACATCTTGTTTGTACGCGAATTCGTGGAGGAGTTCGCGTCCGGAGAGGGAGGCTCCCCATATGGTCAGCGCCACACATGAATCATTAAATCCAACATCTGCAGGTTTAGAACGCGATGCCCGCGACATGCATGCTGGCGGTACCGTCGACCCAGGTAGTATTGCTATCGGCGTGATCATCGGTCGCACGTCCGAGTTTTTCGATTTCTTCGTCTACGCTATCGCATCGGTCCTGGTTTTCCCCAAGCTGATCTTCCCCTTCGTCGATCCGCTGCCCGGCACGCTGCTTTCTTTCCTGGTTTTTTCGTTTGCCTTTATCGCCCGACCCATCGGCTCGTTCATCTTCATGGCGATCGATCGCAACTATGGCCGCGGTGTCAAGCTGACGATCGCGATGATTCTGCTCGGCGGGTCCACGGCGTCGATGAGCTTCCTGCCCGGCTACAGCGAAGTCGGCGTCTATGCGATCATCCTGCTTGCCATCTTGCGCATCGCTCAGGGCCTTGCGCTCGGCGGCGCCTGGGACGGTCTTGCCTCGCTGTTGGCGCTCAACGCGCCGACCAACCGTCGTGGCTGGTACGCGATGATCCCGCAGCTCGGCGCGCCGATCGGCTTCATGCTGGCGAGCGCTCTGTTCGCATATTTCGTGGCAAACCTCTCCACGGTCGATTTCCTGGAGTACGGCTGGCGCTATCCGTTCTTCTGCGCCTTCATGGTCAATGTCGTGGCCCTCTTCGCCCGGCTTCGCTTGGTCGCCACGCCGGAATTCGGCGCGCTGTTGGAGCGCCATGAGCTGGAGCCAGTCAGGATGTCCGAGCTGCTGCATGTGCATGGCCGCGATGTGCTGATTGGCGCTTTCGTGCCCCTGGCAAGCTTCGCGACGTTCCATCTGGTCACGGTCTTCCCGCTTGGTTGGGTAACGCTTTATAGCGCGCAAACCCCCGGTTCGTTCCTGATGGTCGAGTTCCTCGGCGCGATCTGCGGTATTGTTGCGATCATCTGTTCCGGCCTTATCGCTGACCGTATCGGCCGCCGCAACCAGCTTGCCGTCGGTGCAGTGCTGATCGCGATCTTCGCTTTTGTCGCGCCTTGGCTGCTCGACGGCGGCGTCACCGGCCGCCACATCTACGTGGTTCTCGGCTTCACGCTGCTCGGTCTCTCCTTCGGTCAGGCAGCCGGCGCCAGCGCCTCGCGCTTCAGCCGGAACTATCGCTACAGCGGCTCGGCATTGACCTCGGACCTCTCCTGGCTGATCGGCGCTGGCTTTGCGCCCTTCGTCGCGCTGGCACTCTCCAGCCAGTTCGGCCTGGTCTATACCAGTCTCTATCTGCTGTCCGGCGTGGTCTGCACGCTCGTTGCGATCTTCTTCAGCAAGACGCTGGAGACGCGCGACAACTGATCGAACCTTTGAAGCACGAAAAAGCCGCGGCGCGAGAGCGTCGCGGCTTTTTCTTTAAAGCATGTCGCGCAAAAGTGCGCAGCGGTTTTGCGATAACGATCTGCGCAAAATCAAAAACCTAAAGTGCAAGGAGCGAATCCCAGAGATCGCGATGCGCTTTAGGTCAGGCAGCGTGCATCGCCCAGGCGATCAGAGGCGCAGCAAGCACGTTGGTCAGGCCGACCAACACCATGACCAGCCCGGCAATCGACCCCTCTTCGCGGCCGATCTCGTGCGCCTTGGCGACGCCGACGCCGTGGGCGCCCATACCGAACAGCGCACCGCGCGCCAGGCCGGAACGCAGCGGCAGGAGACGCAACAAGGTCTGCCCGGCGGCCGCGCCGAAAAGACCGGTGATGACCACGAACACTGCGGTCAGATTGGGCACGCCGCCGATATCGCCGGAGACGACCATGGCGAAAGGCGTGCTGATCGAACGCGGCATCAGGCTGAGGCGCAGGCTTTCGTCCAGGCCGAAGAGGCTGGCGAGCCCCCAGGCCGATACCATCGCCGTGGTACTGCCGACGGAGACGCCGGCAAGGAGGATCGGCCAGTAGCGCTTGATAAGCGCGCGCTGCTCGTAGATAGGCACGGCGAAAGCAACGGTTGCCGGGCCGAGCAAAGCCAGCAGCCAATGTGTGTCGCGCATGTAGTCCTGATAGCTCGCGTTCAGGATGACGGCGATCGCGATCAGGACGGCTGGTGCGGCAAACAGCGGCGACAGCCAAACCAGCGGCCATCGGCGATACAGCGCTTTCGAGAAGTAATAGAGCGCGATCGTCGCGACCGGCCAAAAAAGGGTCAGCGCAATGGCTTCAGCGGTCGGCATGGCGAGATCCCTCCCGGCGCATCATCAACCGGTACCCGATATCGATCGCCAGCGCCGTGACGCTCATGACGATGATCGTACCGACGAGGATGACGGCCATGATCTTCAGTCCGACGAGGCCGATGAACTCGCGATGATCGAGCACGGCAAGAACTGCCGGAACGAAAAACAGCAGCATTTCTGCGAGAAACCATTCAGCACCGCGCCGCATGCTGCCGATGCTGACTTTGCCGCTGGCAAATAGCCCGAGCACCAGCACCATGCCGACGATCGGACCTGGAACAGGCAGGCGAGTGACGCGCACGATCCCCTCACCGGCCTGCCAGAAGGCGAGCAGCAGGATGATCTGAGCAAGGCGGCTCAGACTGGGGCGGTTTTGCAGGTCGATACGCATGGGCGGACTCTCGGAGAGACTGATGATGCAAACATAGGTCCTCGGCACCCATGAACAAAATGAATTGATTTCATAAAATCTAGTCTGATATGGAATAGACATGGAACTTCGGACATTGCGCGCCTTTGTCGAGGTCGTGCGCCAGGGCGGCTTTTCGGAAGCGGCCAAGGTGGTGTTCACGACCCAATCCGCCGTCAGCAAAGCCGTCCGCCAATTGGAGGACGAGCTTGGCCTGCCCCTGCTCAACCGTATCGGCCATCGCACGACGCTGACCGATGCCGGCGAAGTGGTCTATCGCCGTGCTCTCACGATTCTGGCCGGTCGCGATGATCTGATCGCCGAACTTGCCGAGCTCAGAGGGCTGTCGCGCGGCATGCTCAGGCTCGGCCTGCCGCCGATCGGCAATGATGCGCTGTTTGCGCCGCTCTTCGCCGTCTTCCGCAGCCGCTATCCTGGCATCGAGATCAAGCTGGTGGAGCAGGGGGCCAAGCGGCTGGAGGAGATGGTGCTGTCTGGAGAGGTCGATCTTGGAGCCTCGCTGCTGCCAGCGCCGGAGGTCTTCGAATGGCAGAGCGTACGCCGGGAGCCGATGCATGTGCTGCTGCCCGCAGGGCACACGCTCGAAGGTCAGAAGACAGTGCGGCTCGCCGGGCTCAAGGACAATCCCTTCATATTGTTCGAGAGCGGCTTTGCGCTCAACGGCATCATCCTCCATGCCTGCCGCACGGCCGGTTTCGAGCCCGATATCGTTGCGCGCTCGAGTCAGATCAATTTCATCATCGAACTGGTTGCCGCCGGCCTCGGCGTGGGCTTCCTGCCCCGAATGATCGCAGAGCAGCGCGACCGCGCCGGTGTCAGCCATGCCCTGGTCGCCGAGCCCTCGATGGAATGGCACATGGCCTGGATCTGGCGGCGCGGCGGCTATCTCACCCACGCCGTCCGCGCTTGGCTGGACCTCGCTGGCAAGCAATGACCTAAATCTTGACTCTCTTTTCAAACTTTTGTGATAAAAAGAGGCATGCTGAAACTTGAAAACGGCAGTCAAGAAAAATATAGGCTATCGCACCACCGTCAAAGACGGGGTTTTCAAGCGAGAGGACGCCTATGACTTTTTCCTTTACCCATCTCACCAGCGCCCTGGCGCTTGCCGCTGGCCTCGCGGTTGCTCCGCTGATGGCCAATGCCGCCGATTCCGAAGGCATCGTCGTCTACAATGCGCAGCACGAGACCCTGACGCAGGCCTGGGCGGATGGTTTTACCAAGGAAACCGGCATCAAGGTGACGATCCGCAACGGCAGCGACATGCAGTTCGCCAATCAGATCATCGAAGAAGGGGCCGCATCTCCCGCCGATGTGTTCCTGACGGAAAATTCTCCGGGCATGACGCTTGTCGATGCCAGCAAGCTCTTCGCCCCCGTCGACGCCGATACGCTGGCGCAGGTGCCGGAAACCTTCAAGGCGGCGGATGGCGATTGGGTCGGCGTTGCCGCCCGCTCCACGGTTTTCGCCTATGACAAGACCAAGCTGAAAGAGAGCGACCTGCCGAAGTCGCTGCTCGACCTCGCCGATCCCTCATGGAAGGGCCGCTGGGGTGCTGCCCCGGCAGGCGCTGACTTCCAGGCGATCGTCAGCGCACTTCTTGAACTGAAGGGCGAGGACGTCACGAAGTCCTGGCTGAAGGCGCTGAAGGAAAACGCTACGCCTTACAAGGGCAACAGCGTCGCCATGAAGGCTGTCAATGCCGGCGAGATCGAGGGCGCGGTCATCTATCACTATTACTGGTTCGGCGATCAGGCGAAGACGGCTGAAAACAGCAAGAACGTCGCTCTGCATTACTTCAAGAACCAGGATCCGGGCGCTTTCGTCAGCATCTCCGGCGGCGGTGTTCTCGCCTCCAGCCAGCACAAGAAGGAAGCCCAGGCTTTCCTGAAATGGATCACCGGCAAGGGTGGCCAGGCCGTTCTTCGCGACGGCGATTCCTATGAATATGCTGTCGGCAATGGCGCTCAATCGAACCCGAAGCTTGTGCCGCTCGGCGACCTGCAGGCGCCGAAGGTTGAGCCTTCCAAGCTGAACAGCAAGAAGGTGACCGATCTGATGACGGAAGCCGGGTTGATCTAACCTCTTGCATCCGGTCCGCATGCCCTGCTAGGGGCTTGCGGATGGCCATTCGGCCAATTCGATCCCGGCAATCGCCTCCAGCGGCGATTGCCTTCCTATTTCAGGGCGTGAAAGGCAGCTAAGATTTGCTGCAGAAGAACACATATGCCGCGCCGGCCGGTCAGGCCGCTGCCATGCGATTGCCCCCGTTGACGGCTGCGCCTCGCGGCCGCGTTCCGCACGCTTCCGTCGTCGCCCTCGCATCTGTCGTCGCGCTTCTGAGCCTGGTGCCGCTCGGCTTCATCATTTGGATCACCGTCGAGACCGGCTGGCGCGACGTCATCGCGCTCATCTTCCGCAACCGCGTCGGTGAATTGCTGACCAATACAGTCCTGCTCGAAGTCTGGACCATCCCGCTTTGCATCCTGCTTGCCGTCACGCTCGCCTGGCTGACCGAGCGCACGAATATCCCTGGCGCCCGCCTGTGGTCCTGGCTGGCGGTCGCACCGCTTGCCGTGCCGGCTTTCGTGCACAGCTATGCCTGGGTCAGCCTGGTACCTGGAATGCGCGGGCTCTGGAGCGGCGTGCTCGTTTCGGTTCTTGCCTACTATCCCTTTCTCTACCTGCCGGTCGCTGCAGCGCTGCGCCGTCTCGATCCGGCGATCGAGGATGCCGCCGCCTCGCTGGGCCTCGGTCCCTGGCGTGTCTTCTTCCGGGCGATTCTGCCGCAACTTCGCCTCGCCATCTGTGGCGGCTCGCTGCTGATCGGTCTGCATCTGCTGGCGGAATACGGTCTCTACGTGATGATCCGCTTCGACACGTTTTCGACCGCGATCGTCGATCAGTTCCAATCCGCCTATAATAGCCCGGCCGCCAACATGCTCGGCGGGGTTCTCGTTTTCTGCTGCCTGCTGTTGCTAGGCATCGAGGTGCTGGTGCGCGGCAACGAGCGTTATGCCCGTGTCGGCTCCGGTGCGGCCCGCCCGGCGGACCGGCGGCGTCTCGGCTGGTTCGTCATCCCGGCCATTACGCTTCCGCTGGCAACGGCCGTGCTCACGCTCGGCGTGCCGTTCGTGACCCTGGCGCGCTGGCTCTATCTCGGCGGCGCCGGCATCTGGCGGATGGATACCGTCGGTTCGGCTTTTCTGCAGACCATCGGCCTGGCGGTTGCCGGCGGCCTGCTGACCACCATCGCCGCCGCCCCCATGGCCTGGCTCTCGGTGCGCGCGCCTGGCCGGCTGCAGCGCATCCTCGAAGCCTGCCATTATTATGTCGGCTCGCTGCCGGGTGTGGTGGTCGCCTTGGCGCTGGTGTCGATCACCGTGCGGCTGATCCTGCCGCTCTATCAGACCTTTGCGACACTATTGCTCGCTTATGTCCTGTTGTTCCTGCCGCGCGCCATGGTGGGCTTGCGCGCTAGCATCGCCCAGGCTCCGGTTGAGCTCGAACGCGCCGCTATGGCGCTCGGCCGTACGCCCGGCCAAGCTGTGCGGCAGATCACCATGCGCCTTGCCGCACCCGGCTTTGCGGCCAGCGTCGCACTTGCCGCTCTCGGCATCACCAATGAATTGACGGCAACGCTGATGTTGTCGCCGAACGGTACGGTGACGCTGGCAACGAAATTCTGGTCGCTGACCAGCGAGATCGACTATGTCTCCGCCGCACCCTACGCCTTCATGATGGTGGTGCTGTCGCTGCCGCTCACCCTTCTCCTCTACGTGCAATCCAAGCGGACGGCCGGACAATGACCTTTCTGGCGATCAAGAACATCAGCAAGCACTATGGCCCGGTGCACGCGCTCGACAATATCGATCTCACGGTCGCCGCCGGCAGCCGCACGGCCGTCGTCGGCCCGTCCGGTTCCGGCAAGACGACGTTGCTGCGCATCATCGCCGGCTTCGAGATCCCGGATGCAGGCCAGGTGATGCTGGAAGGCGAGACGCTGGCGGACGGGCCGGCCATCGTGCCCGCCCACCGCCGCGGCATCGGCATCGTTTCGCAGGACGGCGCGCTGTTTCCGCATTTGAGCGTGGCTGATAATATCGGTTTCGGCATGGAGCGCGGGCAAGTGGACCGCGCAGAGCAGATCAACGCGCTGATCGACATGGTGGAGCTCGACCGCGGCATGCTCGATCGCCGCCCGCACCAGCTCTCCGGCGGCCAGCAGCAGCGTGTGGCGCTTGCCCGTGCGCTCGGCCGCAAACCCAGGCTGATGCTGCTCGACGAGCCATTTTCCGCGCTCGACACGGGTCTGCGCGAAAATATGCGCAAAGCCGTCGCCCGCGTGCTGCAGAACGCCGGCATCACCACGATCCTGGTAACCCACGATCAGGCGGAGGCGTTGTCCTTCGCCGATCAGGTGGCGGTTCTGCGTGATGGCAAATTAGTGCAGGCTGGAACGCCGCAAACGCTCTATCTAAATCCCTGCGATCGCGAGACGGCCACCTTCCTAGGTGATGCCATCCTGCTGCCGGCCGAACTGGGCGATGGTTTCGCTGATTGTGCGCTTGGCCGCATCCAGACAGACGCAAATGGCCGCCGGGGGCGGGCGGAAATCATGCTGCGGCCCGAGCAATTGCGATTCAACATGATCGACGCCGTCGCTTCCGATGTCATATGCGCGGGCGATGTCATCGACGTCGAGTTCGGTGGCGCGGTCTGCACGGTGACGCTTGCCCTTGCCAATGCCGCAGGTGCCGCACCGCTCACCATCAAAAGCTCCAGCGTCGGCCTTCCGGAAATCGGCAGCACCGTGCACGTCAGTGTGCTTGGCAAGGCACACGTATTCGATGCGGTGGGCAAATAGCCTCTTTCCTGTTGAAACCGTTGGTCCTTTGGGGAAGAAGGGAATGATCGCCGCCCTGCGATCGTGTCCGATGCCGAAGGAATGCCCATGTCTCTACCCGAGCAGATTGCCCAGGATCTCCCCTTTCTGACGTCTCTCCGTCATAACCTGCACGCTCATCCCGAGCTTGGGTTCGAGGAGGAGCGCACCAGCGGCATCGTCGCGACATTACTCGAGGAGGCAGGTATTACGGTGCATCGCGGTCTCGGCCAGACCGGCGTCGTCGGCACGCTTCAGGTTGGCAACGGCACTCGGCGTATCGGCCTTCGTGCCGACATGGACGCGCTCGCCATGCCGGAGAAGGGCAACAGACCTTACAAATCCACTATTCCCGGCAAGATGCATGCCTGCGGTCATGATGGCCACACGACGATGCTCTTGGGTGCCGCCCGGCATCTGGCGGCGATGCGCGGCTTTTCAGGAACGGTGCATTTCATCTTCCAGCCGGCCGAGGAAGGCCGCGGCGGCGCAAGGCGCATGGTGGAGGAGGGTCTCTTTAATCTCTTCCCCTGCGATGCCGTTTACGGCCTGCACAATATGCCAGGTCTTGCCGTCGATGAGATGGCTGTCGTCGAAGGTCCGCAGCTTGCCTCTTCGGATAGTTGGCGCATCACCTTCCGCGGCACCGGCACGCATGGTGCCAAGCCGCATCTCGGCAAGGATCCGATCACCGCGGCGGCGACATTCCTCTCCTCGCTGCAGACCATCGTTGGCCGCGTCGTCGATCCGCTGCAGCCGGCGGTCGTCAGCGCGTGTTCGCTGCAAGCCGGCGACCCCAAGGCCCTGAACGTCATTCCCGATACGGTCGATATCGGCGGTACGGCGCGCGCCTATACGCCCGAGGTCCGCGATCAACTCGAACAGGAGATCGGCCGCTTGGCGCACGGCACGGCGGCTATGTACGGCATTGCGGCCGATTACCAGTTCGAACGCCGCATCCCGCCTGTCGTCAACGACGCAGACGCAACCGCGCGGGCGCTGAAGGCTGCGGCGAGCGTTTTTGGCGAAAAAGTCCTCACCCGCTTTCCGCCCTCCACTGCCGGCGACGATTTTGCCTTCTTCGGCCAGAACGCCCCGGGCTGCTACGTCTGGCTCGGCAACGGCCCCGCCGTCGACGGCGCTCTGCATCACAATACGGCTTATGATTTCAACGATGATTCCATCGCCTCGGGCGTTGCATTCTGGACGACGCTGGTGGAGCAGGAGCTGAAGGGGGACTAGACCTCCCCTAGCACCGGCGTCTCCAACACCCGCCCGGTCGCCACATCGGCAATCCCGCGGTCCGTCTGATGCGGCCCGCTGTTGCAAGCCAGTGTCGCGCCGAAGCAGGCTTTGAAGACGAGGTAAGGCGGTCGCCAGTCGGCGATTTTTTCCATCGCCTTGCGGATGGCGCGGAAAGCGAGGGCGGTTTCTTCGAGAGGCGCCGTCGCTACCAGGCCGGAGATGGGCAGGGGCAGCAGCATGTCGACTTGACCGTTGGAGGCAACGGCCATGCCGCCGCCGGCAGCGATGACGGCGTTGGCTGCTATCGTCATATCCCTGATATTGCCGCCGAAGACCGTCAGATTGTGGCTGTCGTGTGAGACCGTAGTGCAGAAGGCGCCGCGCCATTCGCCCCAGCCAGTGAGAAAGCCGACGCGCGGGCGTCCATCCGCCTTACCATGGCGATGGGCGACGGCGATCATGATGGTCCCGGCCGGCGGGACGACAAATCCGTCCATTACATCGGCCTCCGCCTCGCCCCACTTCGTGAAGCGCGGCTGGTCGATCGTTGCGAGGCGCACGCGATTGCCGGCGGCCGGCACACGGAAATCGTCTTCGCTGAGAGGCGCAAGTTTCACCGAGTTCTGCAGCGGCGCGGTGTCGAGATAAGTGACTGTGCCGGTGATCTTGCCGGCCTCAGCAACGATCTTGCCGCTGGCGATCACCTGTTTCACCTTGAAAGCCTGGAGGTCTTCGAAAAGCACGATGTCGGCGCGGCGACCGGCGGCGATCAAGCCGAGATCGTCGCGGCCGAGCCGCATAGCCGCGTTCAACGTCGCAGCTCTCAATGCCCATTCGGGCTTCAGTCCGTCGCGCACCAGGCGGCGGACAACGTCGTCCAGGCCGCCGTCGAAATACAATTCGTCGGGAAAGACGTCGTCGGTGCAGAGAGTTACTGTCTGCGGCATGAAGCCGAGATCGTTGATCACCTCGACGAATTGCTTGAGCAGATGGTCGTGCGAACCGCGCAACTCGATCATCATTCCGGCAGAGAGCTTGGAAAGGAGATCGGCGCCGGACGTAAGCTCATGGTCGGAGGAGACACCTGCCGCCATGAAAGCGTTGAGATCGGCGCCTTCCAGCCCGCGGGCATGGCCGCAGACGGGCTTGCCGGATTGCAGCCCGGCATTCACGATCGCGCTCGTCCGCGGATCGCCGTCGATGACGCCGCGCATAGTCATGACCTCCGCGACGCCGCCGATCTCGGGCCAAGCCAGCATGTCGGCCATCGCGGAAGCATCGAAATCGGCGCCCGCCAGCTCCAGGCCGGGGGCGGAGGGCACGCAGGAAGGCGCAAGCGGGATCACACGGAGTGGCAGCGGGCGTGTTGCTTCGATCGCCCAGCGCACGCCGTCGAGGCCATGCACGTTGCCGAACTCGTGCGGATCCCAGACGACGGTCGTGACCCCGTGCGGCAACACGGCTTCGGCATAAGCGGCCGGCGTCACCATCGAGCTTTCGATGTGCATGTGCGTATCGATCAAGCCAGGGGAGAGAAAGGCGCCTCCGGCATCGATCGTCTCACTCGCATCCGTGCGGCTGCCTGGCGCATGCACGCTCGCGATCAGCCCGCCGACGATGCCGATATCCGCGGCGCGAATCTGGCCGGTTACCATGTCGACCAGGCGGCCACCCACAATCAGCAGGTCGAAAGGCGCATCACCGCGGGCAGCAGCGACAGCGCGAGCGCGCAACTCGGGCCAATTGAGGTCGGCGGGCTCGCCCTTGGAATGTTGGATCATCGGCGTGCCTCGTTGATCATAGCGCCGAAGATGATGACGCGCGCCATGTCGGCGTCGATCTCGGCGGCAAAGTGGGCGTTGAATTTCGCGTGTGAGGCGCGCGTCTCGACGACGGTACGCCCGCGGGTGTGCTGCCCCTGCAGCTCGACATCGATCCGAGCGTGCTGGACTCTCGCGATTTCCGGGGCAATGAAGATGGCGGCGGCGGTCGGATCGTAGATCGCCATGGCAGGACGGCCGCGGCTGATGGCGATATTGACGTAGCCGGCCAGGAGATCGCCGAGCAGTACGGCGTTTTTGCCGGCAGCTTGGCGCACGCGGTCGACATCGTCAGGCCGCGCCAGCACCTTTCGGCAGATGTCGAGATCGACCATCCGCAGTGGCAGGCCGTGGGCGAGCACGATCGCAAGCGCTTCCGGATCGGCATAGGCATTGAATTCGGCGGAAGCCGTGTGATTGCCTGATGTTACGCCGCCACCCATCCAGGTGAGCTCGTCGACGCGCGCGGCAAGATCGGGCCGGGCTAGCGCCAGCGCGGCGATATTGGTGAGCGGCCCGAGCGCGAGGATGCGCTTGGGCTCCGTGCTGCTCTCCAGCCAATTGCAGAGGGCAGTGAAGGCGTCGCTTGCCGGTAATTCGTCCGCCGTCGGCAGGCTCTTGCCGACGGTCGGTATGCCGCTATGCCCGAGAATGCGCTGCGCCGTTTCCAGTTTGCAAAGCACCGGCAATTCGCGGCCGGTATGGATGGGAAATTCCCAGTCGAAAGCGGCGGCGGCACTGGCCGCATTGGCGCGCACCTGCGCAAGCGGCGCATTGCCGCTCACCAGCGAAACGCCATCGATCGCGAGGCCCGAATGCGTCACCACGAGAATAGCGGCGATATCGTCGAACCCCATATCGGTATCGATCCAGATTCCCATAGCCTTACCCGTATTTTGCAAGCGATGCTGCGGCTGCGACCGGCAGGTCGAAGGCGAGCTCGCTGCCTATGGCGTGAACGGCCGCAGCCGCGTCCACTTCGGCTTTGATTGGCCCGAGCGGCGTGTCGAGCAGATATTCGCGGCAGTTGCCGGCGAAAGACGTGCCGCGCACGGTGCCCTGGAAAGGACCTGAGCCCAGGGTCACCGTGCGCGGCCGCCAGGCCAGGCCCGCCGCAGACGTAGGCGCGGGAGAAGAAAGCGTGACGGTGCCGTTTGCCGTCTTCAGCCTGCCGTTCTCCAGCGCAAAGACATTCTCGAAGCCGACGAAATCGGCGACGAAGGCTGAAATCGGTCGGTTGTAGATATCCTCCGGCGTGCCGATCTGCTCGATGCCGCCGTTGAGCATGACGATGATGCGGTCGGCGAGCGCCAGCGCCTCCACCTGATCATGGGTGACGAAGATCATCGTCACGCCGGTTTCCTTCTGCACCCGCTGCAGCTCGGTGCGCATTTCCAGGCGCAGGCGGGCGTCCAGGTTGGATAGCGGCTCGTCGAGCAGCAGCACCTTCGGCTCCATCACCATCGATCGTGCCAGCGCCACGCGCTGCTGCTGGCCGCCGGACAATTCGCCGGGCTTGCGGCCGGAGAATTTGGTGAGCCCCACGGATTTCAGGCCGGCGCCGACGCGGGCGTCGAGATCGTTTCCGCGCAAGCCCTTGAGACGCAGGCCGAAGGCGACGTTTTCGTAGACGGTCAGATGCGGAAACAAAGCATAGGATTGGAAGACCAAGCCAACGGCGCGCTTGTTGGCGGAGACGCGGGTGATGTCGGCGCCGTCGAGGTTGATCTTGCCGGAGGCTGGCGCGAGCAGCCCGGCGATCGCCCGCATTGTCGTCGTCTTGCCGCAGCCGGAAGGACCGAGCAGAGCCACAAGTTCGCCTTTGCCGATCGACAGGTTGAGCTCCCTGACCGCGACCGTGTCGCCATAGGCGAGCGTCAGCCTGTCCAGCGTGAGGTAGGAGGGATCAGACATAGCGGGAAAATCCTAGGAAGCGTTCGGCAAGGAAGACGATACCGATGGAGAGGAAAGCAAGCAGCGCCGATAGGGCGGCGACGGAGGGGTCGTAGGTCGTTTCCATATAGCCGAGCATGTCGATCGGCAGCGTCTGCACGCCGGGCTTGGCGAGAAACAGCGACACCGGCACCTGATTGAAACTGGTGACGAAGCCAAGGATGAAGGCGGCGAGCACACCGCTGCGAATATTCGGCAGCACCACGCGAAAGAAGGCACCGAGCCGCGACGAACCGAGGAGCACTGCCGCCTCTTCCATGTCGGAACGCAGGTTGCTGAGGCTGGCCGAGACCACGCGGACGGCATAGGGCAACACCAGCGCCGTATGCGCAAAAAACAGCGCCAGCGTGATGTCGAAGGAAAAAGGCACGACGAGATAGCGCAGGATCGCCAGGCCGACGACAATTCCCGGCACAATGATCGGTACGGAGACCATGGTGCGGATCGTCTCCCCGCCGGGCAGTTTGTAGCGCGACAGCGCATAAGCCGCGGGAATGCCGAGGATCAGCGCAAACAACGTGCCGCCGATCGCCAGGAACATCGACATGGCGAAGCTGTCGCGGAAGCTGTCGACGGTGAAAACCTTCGCCACCCAGCGCAGCGATAAGCCCTGCGGCGGAAAGGCAAGCGTCTCACCGCCCGACAGAGAGGCTGCGACGATGATGATGAAGGGGCCGATCAGGAAGACCAGCAGCAGGAAAAGGACGAGCGGAGAGAACAGGCGGCGCATCATGTCCGGTTCCTCGCGGTGGCGAGTCGCTTCAGCACCAGATTGGCGCCGAAACTCATGACGATGAGGATGAAGGCGATGACGCTGGCGGAAACATAGTCGTTGGAGACAGAGATGCGCTGATAGAGCAGCGTTTCCAGCATCAGCACCTTGGAGCCGCCGAGAATGGCCGGCGTGATATAGGCCGTCAGGGAGCCGGTGAAGACCAGCGTGCCGCCGACCACGAGTCCCTCGCGCGTCAGCGGCAGCACCACTTTCCAGAACACCTGGAACCAGTTGGCGCCAAGGACCCGCGCGGCAGGAATGGCATCCTTCGGCATATTCTCGAGCGCGCTGATCAGCGACAGGATCATCAACGGCAGGAAGAGCTGTAGGAGGCCGATGAACACGGCTGTCTCGCTGAACAACAAGCGCAGCGGCTCGCCGCTCAGGCCAAGGCCCTGAATGGCTTGGTTGACGATGCCGGTTCGGCCAAGGATGACGATCCAGGCATAGGTGCGCGCCACCGGCGAGATCATCAGCGGCAGCACCACCAGACCAACCATGCGGCCTTTACCTTTCGGAGGCAGGTTGACGATGGCAAAGGCGGCCGCATAGCCGATGACGGCGGAAACGGCAGTGACTTCGACGCCGAGCCTGAGCGTACGCAGGAAGACGGTCTGGTTCAGCGCCTCCGAAAAGAAGCCGGTATAGGCCGAGAGCGTCCAGCCGCTGGAGGGGATGTGGAAGCCCTCCGACAATAGGATCAGCACCGGCGCAAGGAAGACCACCGCGACAAAGACCGCGGCGGGCAGGGCAAGCGCCAGAGCTTCGGCCCTATTCTGGAACATCGAGGCTAACCTTCATGAAAAGGATAAAAAACGGCGGGGCGATATCCCGATCCCATTGTCGGGATATCGTTTCGATGCGGCCTTACTGGCCGACCTTGTCATTCCATTCCTTGACCCAGCCATCGCGCTCGTCGAGGGCGACGGCGGACGGGATTAGCTTCAGGCTCTTGGCCGTGTCTTCGCCATAGGTCAGGTTGTTGGCGACGTCGTCAGGCAGCTTCACTTCCTTGTTCGCCGGGCTGTCGACTAGCTTCATGGCAAGCGCCGTCTGCACCTCGGTCGAGAGCCAGAAATCCATGAACTGCATGGCGAGATCCTGGTTCTTCGAACCCTTGGTCATGACCATGACGTTCATGCCGCCGGTCTGGCCTTCCTTCGGCGTCGCCCATGCGACGGGCACATCGAGCTTGGTGAAGCCAGCCCAGGAGAAGCGGCCGATCGGGGCGGCCCAGATTTCCTCCTGCTGCATCAATTGCACGAGCTGCGAGGATTTTTCGTAGAAAGTGACGATATCGCTCTTGTGTTCGCCGATGGTGGCGATCGGGGCAGCGAGGTCAGGCGTGTTCTTGCCGAGCGCAAGACCCAGCATATAGAGCGCCGGCGGGCCCTGGTTGGTGGTGACGTTCGGCCATGCGACATGGCCGACATATTCCGGCTTTAGGAGATCGGTCCAGGAATCGATCTTCATCTTGTCTGGACGATAGGCGATCGAGGTGGCATAGAACGTATAGCCGACGCTCATGCCGTCGCCGTTCGGATCTTTGGCCACGTCGTAAAGCTTGTTGAAGTTGCTGAGTTTCGAGGTGTCGATCTTGTCGATCAGGCCGGCACGGGAGGCCTGCAGCGCATCCGCCATGGAGATAACGGCCATATCGACGACCGGATTGGCCTTGTTTTCCTGCATCTTCGCCAGACGCTCGACGCTGTTGCCGGTTTCGACCACCAGCTTGCAACCACATTTGGCTTCGAAAGGATCGTAGACGAGCTTCTTGTAGTCGTCCTGGGCGAAGGCGTAGACGGAAATAGTGAGCGTTCGTTCCTGCGCCTGCGCACCGAGCGTCGAGAGCGCAAGCAAGGTGGCCGAAGCCAGAAGCAGTCGTTTCATGTCAGGAGTTCTCCGCTGAGGGGTTCGTTCTTGCCGACCCAGGGCGGGCCGGAGGATTGACGGACGACAAGCTGCATCGGCACGCGGGATTTCTCCGCGGTGACGAGCCGGCTACCGGGCAGCGGCTCGTCCGCAGACGCTTCGCCCGGCCCCCCTTTTTCGATCGGCCCGCCATTTTCAATGGCATCGACCAGTGCCGCGACGGCGATGTCGGCAATCGTCGCCATATCCATGCGCATTGTGGTGAGCGCGGGAGTGACGACCGTCGACCAGATGAGATCGTCGAAACCGGTGACGGTGGCACTGTCCGGCACGGCGATACCGGCCCGCTGCAATTCGGTGAGCGCACGCAACGCATGCAGGTCGGAGACGGCGGCGAAGGCGGTAAAGCCCTGCTGCACCTTATCCGCCAATCCTAGCAGACAGCCGGGACCATTCCGCTCCTCCAGATTTTCGATCCAGAGAACTTCAGTCTTTATGGTGCCATCGAGGGCGGATTTGAAGCCGCCGACGCGGTCGTTCTGCACGTTGGAGGTGCTGCTCGCGCCGATCAGCAGGATCTTGCGATGTCCGAGATCGCGCAGATGCTTGGCGATCTCGCGGCCGCCCTGCCAGTGGTCGGCAGAGACCGTGTTGCCCGGCGTCGAGGGCGTATCGATGACAGCCACGGGGCAGCCGGCATCGGCGATACGCGTGCCGCGCCGCGGCACGATCACCATGCCGTCGACACCGCGCTCCACCAGCCGGTTGATCGCTTCTGTCTGCATGCCGACGTCACCGCGGGAATCGGCGATCAGCACGCCGTAACCGGCCACGGAGGCCGAATATTCGATCGCCTGGGCGATCTGCGGAAAGAGCGGATTGGAAATGTCGGGTAGGACCAGGCCGAGAACGCCGCTACGCCCTGTCCTCAGCGCGCGGCCTGCCTGGCTCGGCACATAGCCGAGGGCGGCTGCGGTGGCGCGGATGCGCTCCACCAGTTCCACCGAAACGCGCCCCTTGCCGGAAAGGGCATTGGACACCGTGGCGACGGAGACGCCGAGCGAGGCGGCGATCCTGCTGAGATTGGGCCCGGTTCGCGTGGATGCCATTTGATCGTTGCACCATTGATAAACAAGATGATTAATCGTTTAATCAACGCCTATAGTAATTGCCTGCTTTTGTCGAATCCAAATTGATGTGGGTGCAATCTTGTTGCCGACCACCATGGTAGCACGCGGCGGCGGAAGACAAAAACAATGGGAGGACGCGCGATCTCGATCACGCGTCCTCATTTGACAAAATTAAGCCGCGAGCGCGTCGAGGATGCGGATCCAAGAGCGGATGCCCTTGTGATAGGACTTCAGCTCGTATTTCTCATTTGGCGAATGGATACGGTCGTCGGCGAGGCCGAAACCGACAAGCAGGGATTCCATGCCAAGCATCTTCTGGAAATCGCCGACGATCGGGATCGATCCGCCCATGCCGATAACGATAGCCGGCTTTGGCCACTCATTGGAAAGGGCGTTCTTTGCCTTGGTCAGCACCGGCGAATCGTAGGACAACTGGATTGCCGGCGAGGCGCCGTGCGCATGGAATTCCACCGAGCAGTCGGCCGGAACCTGCGAACGGACATAAGCGCGGAAGCTCTCGCGGATTGCAGCCGGGTTCTGCTGCCCCACGAGACGGAACGATACCTTCGCCGATGCCTTGGCGGCGATCACGGTCTTGAAGCCGGCGCCGGTATAGCCGCCCGAGATGCCATTCACCTCAGCGGTCGGCCGTGCCCAGGTCAGTTCCATTACCGAACGGCCCTTTTCACCCGAAGGAATGGATAGGCCCACTTCACCGAGGAATTTCTCCGTCGTCATGCCGAGCGTTTCCCACGAGGCCTTGATATTGCTCGGCGTCTCTTCGACGCCGTCATAAAAGCCGTCGAGCGTGATGCGGCCGGTTTCGTCGTGCAGGCCGGCTAGAATGTTGGCGAGGATATGGATGGGATTGGCGGCAGCGCCGCCGAACATGCCGGAATGCAAGTCTCGGTCGGCAGCATTGATGGTGACTTCTTCACCGACGAGGCCGCGCAAGCCGGCCGAGATCGCAGGTGTATCGCCGTCCCACATGCCGGTGTCGCAGACCAGCGCATAGTCCGCCTTCAGCTCGGCGGCATTGGCTTCGAGGAAAGGCTTCAGCGACGGTGAGCCGGATTCCTCTTCGCCTTCGAACAGGATGGTGATCCTGACCGGAAGCGCACCCTTGATTTCCTTATAGGCGCGAACGGCTTCGACAAACGTCATCAACTGGCCTTTGTCATCGGAAGTGCCGCGGCCGGTCAGGATCTTGCGGCCAGTCCCCATGTCCTTGATGGCAGGCGCGAAAGGATCGCTCTCCCAAAGCTCGATCGGATCGACCGGCTGCACGTCATAGTGGCCGTAGAAAAGAACATGCGGCGCATCGGCGCTCGCCGCGTCGTGATGGGCGACAACCATCGGGTGGCCCGACGTATCCCGCACGGAGGCAGTGAAGCCGAGCGAGTTCAGATAGGCAACCAGCCATTCCGCTGCCTTACGGCACTCCGCCTTGAAGGCCGGATCGGTCGAGATGGATTTGATGCGCAGCAGTTCGAAGAGATTATCGAGGCTGGACGGAAGGTTCTGATCAGCACGGTCGAGAATGGGCGATACATCAGTCATATCCGACTCCTTACATGGAAATTGGCCGGACGATAGACCAAAGCCGATCCGGTTTCGAGGCAGGAAAATCGAAAATTTCCGAATGCCCTGTCAATCGGATAGGACACGCGGCGCTAGAGCATCACGATTTCAGGTGGAATCGCCGGAAGGCGGATAAGATGCTCTGGATTGAAAAGACTAGATCGACCTTTGTGCGTTCAGATCAACGCACGGCGCACTAGAGATGCTTGGCGTTTTCCAGGATGCGCCGGACATATTCAAGCAGCAGCTCGCGCTCGAAGGTGCGAAAGCCTCTGAACAGCTCCTTGTCCGCCGCCATCGCTGCTTCCACGGCTTCCGTCTGCATGGCGGTGGCTTTGCCGGTCAGGAAAACCAGTTGCGCGCGTTTATCCGCTGGATGCGGTCGGCGTTCCACCAGCCCATCGCGCTCCATGCGCGACAACGTATTGGCCATTGTCGCCTGCTCGATGTCGACGCGCTCCAGCAATTGTTTCTGCGTCAGCCCGTCTTCGGACCATAGTTCGAGCAGTATCGGGAACTGACCAGGTGAAAAACCGAGCCCTGCCGCCCGTTGTTGCAACGAGCGGGCAAATCCCTTCGCCATTTGATTGGCAAGGTAGGCCGCAGAGTCCATCCGGTTAAATCCCATGATTGTAAGTATGCCCGTATTTTGGAGCAAGACAATCAGCAAATCTTGGGTGGGGGCGTCTGAGACGGGCCAAATTCTGGTGGTATTTTACGTTTTGATTTGCTGGCTATGTGAATGAATTCTAATAGAAAAGCCGCCATGGCCTGGAGGGGGGACCATGGCGGCTCTAAAAGGGGGACAAAGGCCCGGAGAGGGGGATAGGCCTTTGTCCAAGTCTGACATGGCGGGGGACAGGCCGGTTGTCAGACCCTCGGCGTAATCAATCGCCGGTGAGTATGAAATGTGGCTCCAAATATGGTTTTTCAAGGGAATCCGCAGATTAGATTGATTAAAAATTGGTAACGTTTCAGTGAGAGATTTCGCCCTTCCGCGCATCGTCTGATGGAACTTTATATGGACGTTGGAGATGCGCCACGCTATCCATGCTTTCATGAAAAAAGGTGATCATCTCTTCCTCGTCGACGGCTCCGGGTTCATTTTCCGGGCCTTCCATGCTCTACCGCCGCTGACGCGCAAATCCGATGGATTGCCGGTCGGCGCTGTCTCCGGTTTTTGCAACATGCTGTGGAAGCTGATGACCTCGGCGCGCGATACTTCGGTTGGGGTCACACCGACACATTTTGCCGTCATTTTCGACTACTCCTCGAAGACATTCCGCAAGGAGATCTACGATGCCTATAAGGCGAACCGAGCCGCACCGCCGGAAGAGCTGATCCCGCAATTCGGGCTCATCCGTGAGGCGACGCGCGCCTTCAATCTGCCTTGCATCGAGACCGACGGCTTCGAGGCGGACGACATCATTGCCACCTATGCGCGTCAGGCCGAGGCGAACGGCGCCGACGTCACCATCATCTCCTCGGACAAGGACCTGATGCAGCTCGTCACCCCCATGGTCCACATGTACGACAGCATGAAGGACAAGCAGATCGGTATCCCCGATGTCATCGAGAAATGGGGCGTACCGCCGGAAAAGATGATCGATCTGCAGGCCTTGACCGGAGATTCGGTCGACAACGTGCCAGGCATTCCCGGCATCGGCCCGAAGACGGCGGCACAGTTGCTGGAAGAGTTCGGCGATCTCGATACGCTGCTTGCCCGTGCCAGCGAGATCAAGCAACAGAAGCGCCGCGAAAACATCGTCGCCAATGCCGATCTCGCCCGGATTTCTCGGCAGTTGGTGACGCTCAGGACCGATGTGCCGCTCGAACTGCCGCTGGACTCGTTGGTACTCGAACCGCAGAACGGGCCGAAACTGATCGGCTTCCTGAAGGCGATGGAATTCACTTCGCTGACGCGCCGTGTCGCCGATGCCTGCGATTGCGATGCCGCGGCGATCGAAGCATCAAACGTCAAGGTCGAGTGGGGCGATACCGCCCATGGTCCCGACCTCGATGTCGGTGAAAATGTCGACCTCGTTGCGGGCAGCGTGGTCGCAGCCGAGGGCGCTTCCGTTCCTGCGCCCGTGGTCAAGTCTCGTATGGCATCGGAAAGCGCTGCCGAGCCCGCCGAACTCGCCAAGGCGCGGGCAGCAAGTTTTGCCACCGCGCCAATCGATCACTCTAAGTATGTCACCATCCGTGATGTGGCCGTTCTGGACCAATGGATTGCGGACGCGCGTGAAACCGGGATCGTCGCCTTCGACACTGAGACGACCTCGCTCGATGCCATGCAAGCCGAAATCGCCGGCTTTTCGCTCGCGATCGCCGATAACCGAAACGATCCTTCGGGTACCTCCATTCGCGCTGCGTACGTCCCGATCGGCCACAAGAACGGCGTCGGCGATCTGCTCGGCGGCGGCCTGGCGGACAATCAGATCCCGCTGCGCGATGCCCTGCCGAGACTAAAGGACCTGCTCGAAGACGTCTCTATCCTGAAGATCGCGCAGAACCTGAAATACGACTATCTGCTGATGAAGCGCTATGGAATCGAGCTCAAGGCCTTCGATGACACGATGCTGCTTTCCTACGTGCTCGATGGCGGCGCCAACGCTACGCACGGCATGGACAGCCTGTCCGAGCGCTGGCTCGGGCACACGCCGATCGCTTACAAGGATGTCGCCGGCAGCGGCAAATCCAACGTCACCTTCGATCTCGTCGATATCGACCGCGCCACCACCTACGCCGCCGAAGATGCGGATGTGACGCTGCGGCTCTGGCTGGTACTGAAGCCGCGGCTGGCGGCGGAAAAGCTTACCAGTGTCTATGAGCGCCTGGAACGCCCGCTGGTGCCGGTTCTCGCTCACATGGAAGAGCGCGGCATCACCATCGACCGGCAGATCCTGTCGCGGCTCTCCGGCGAGCTGGCGCAAGGTGCTGCCGCCCTGGAGGACGAGATTTACACCCTAGCCGGCGAGCGCTTCAACATCGGCTCGCCGAAGCAGCTCGGCGATATTCTCTTTGGCAAGATGGGCCTTGCTGGCGGCAACAAAACCAAGACCGGGCAATGGTCGACCTCGGCGCAAGTGCTGGAAGACCTGGCGGCTGCCGGCTTCGAGCTGCCGCGCAAGATTGTCGACTGGCGCCAGCTCACCAAGCTGAAATCCACCTATACCGATGCGTTGCCGGGCTATGTCCACCCCGAGACCAAGCGCGTCCACACTTCCTATTCGCTGGCTTCGACCACGACCGGGCGCCTGTCCTCCTCCGAGCCGAACCTGCAGAACATTCCGGTGCGCACCGCCGAAGGCCGCAAGATCCGCACGGCTTTCATCTCGACGCCGGGCCATAAGCTGATCTCTGCGGACTACAGCCAGATCGAACTGCGTGTGCTGGCGCATGTCGCCAATATTCCGCAGCTCGAGCAGGCTTTCGCCGACGGCGTCGATATTCACGCCATGACGGCCTCGGAAATGTTCAGCGTGCCCATCGAGGGCATGCCGAGCGAAGTGCGCCGCCGCGCCAAGGCGATCAATTTCGGCATCATCTACGGCATTTCCGCCTTTGGCCTCGCCAATCAGCTATCGATCGAGCGCTCGGAGGCGGGCGACTATATCAAGCGGTACTTCGAGCGTTTCCCCGGCATCCGCGACTACATGGAAAGCACCAAGGCGGCTGCACGCGACAAGGGCTATGTCGAGACCATCTTCGGCCGCCGCGTGCACTTTCCGGAAATCCGCTCCTCCAATCCGTCGGTGCGTGCCTTCAACGAACGCGCCTCGATCAACGCACCGATCCAGGGTTCGGCCGCCGACGTCATCCGCCGCGCCATGATCAAGATGGAGCCGGCGCTTGCTGCAGCCGGCCTTGCCGATCGCGTGCGCATGCTATTGCAAGTACACGACGAACTGATCTTCGAAGTCGAAGACGCCGATGTCGAACGCTCTACGCCGATCATCGTCTCGGTGATGGAAAATGCCGCCATGCCGGCGGTCGATATGTCCGTGCCGCTGAAGGTGGACGCCCGCGCCGCCAACAATTGGGACGAGGCGCACTGAGAAGTGGGTCGACGCGATCCCTACCGCTTTATGAGCGCTTCCAGCTCGGCGACGATCGAGCGGCCGGCCTCGTCGAGCGTGCCGCTATTGTCGATATTGGCGACGTCGTAGCCGCCCTTGACGGTGAGTGAGCTACGTTCCAGCCGCTTCAGCACATCCTCGCGACTCTCGCGGCCGCGCGCCATCAGCCGCTCGGCCAATACTTCACGCTGCGCCGTGACGTTGATGATCTTCAACCGCGGAAAGACAGCTTGAAAACGGTCGAGCACTGAGCGTGAGCCATTTGCGACAACAAGATGGCCGCGTGCGAGCTCGTCGCTGACGGTTGCCGGGATGCCATATTTCAGGCCGTGTGCTTCCCAGGAGACGGCAAAGGCGCCGGCGTGTTCCATAGCGTCGAAATCGGCGTCCGAGACGCTTTTGTGATCCTCGTTACCGGCATCGCCCTCTCGCGTGATGACGCGGCGGACGAAATGGATATCCGATCGGCCGGCAAAATGCCGGGCCGCGAGATTCATCAGCGTATCTTTGCCGGCACCGCTGGGGCCGACCACAACGGCCATAATGCCGGCCGTCTTGGCCGCCAGGTTCTTAGCCGGCTCGATGTTGGCTTCGAGCGTCATGCGACACGCCGTCCTTCCCGCCAGACCGAACGCGTCACCGGTACGCCATGATCGCGACGGACGCGCACGAGATCGGCGCGCAGACCTTCGGCGATGCGGCCACGGTCGTCCAGGCTGACGGTCTTCGCCGGGGTCGCGGTCACCATGGCGATTGCCTGCGGCAACGAAATGCCCTCGACCTCGTCGGCAAGGATGAAGGGGGCGTGCAGCAGGCTGAGCGGCACGTAGTCCGAAGACAACACGTCAAGCACGCCGAGTTCGGCGAGATCGCGGGCAGCGATATTGCCGGAATGCGACTTGCCGCGCACGATGTTCGGCGCGCCCATCAGCACGCTCATGCCCGCGCCGTGCGAAGCCTTGGCGGCGTCGATGCTGGTCGGGAATTCCGCCAGCCGAACGCCATAGGCAACAGCCTCGTCAACATGGGCGAGCGTGGCGTCGTCGTGGCTGGCAATGGTGATGCCTCGTTCGGCGCAGACCTTCGAGATGGCGTCGCGATGCGGCGTCGCGTATTTGGCCGATTCTTCCTGGCGCTTGGCGACGAAGCGGGCGAAGGCCTCGTCGCTCAAGCCGCGCTTCTTCTGATAGTAGAAGATATACTGATCCATGGTCTGGAACTGGCGCTGGCCAGGGGCATGGTCCATCAGCGAAACCAGACGAACGTAGGCGTCCTTTCTGAAGTCCTCGAAATGATCGAGAACATTGTCGGAAGAGACTTCGCAACGCAGGTGGATCAGGTGCTCGGCGCGCAGCCGGTCCTCGCGCTGTGCTGCCTGGATGGCATCGGCCATGTCACGCATTTCGCCGCGCTCGAAGCCGCCGTCTTCATCCGAGCCCATGCGCAGGCAGTCGAATACCGTGGTGATGCCCGACGTGACGATCTGGGCGTCATGCGCCTGAATGGCAGCCGTCTTGTTCCAGCGTACGCCCGGGCGCGGCGAATAGTGTGCTTCCAGATGATCCGTATGCAGCTCGACCAGGCCGGGGATCAGATAGTCGCCCTCGAAATCTTCGCCGATATCGGAATTGCCTTCGGAAATTTCGGCAATCCGTCCGTCGCGGATCAGTACCGAACCCTGAAGAACCTTGTCTTCGAGAACGATGCGGGCGTTGGAGAGGACGGTTTCTTTGGTCATGTCAGGTCTTTCAGCTTTGGGCGCCGGCAAGCGGCAGCCAGGAACGGACGGTAAAAGGCGCACCACGCTCTTCTTCGACGAAAACCGCAAGGCCGGAAATGGCGAGCGGCTTGCCGATATGCGCAGAGAAGCGGTCGCGCAGCAGGTCATGGATGCCGGCTTGTCGCTCTGTCGTGACCCTGCCTGTCAATGTCATATGGAAGCGGAACTCGTCAAAGACATAAGGATAGCCCCAGCGCAGCAGGTTTGCGCGTTGCGGTTCGGTCAATCCTTCCGGCTTCCGCCGTGCAATATCACCATCCGAGAGGGCGGCGCGAAATGGTTCGAAGGTCTTGACCACGCGGGCGGCGAAATCCTGTAGTGTCGGATAGACGGCTCCCGGAACGAGCGCGAAGAAATGCCCGAGCTGGCCGAGCACGAGCTCAGGAATGGCAAAGGCCGGCGTGCGCGAGGCAAAATCAGCTGCCACCTCCAGAAGGTCGCGCTCGGTGACCGAGGTTGCGAGCTCGAAGGGTGCCTTCAGCGTGGCGTGAAACCCGTAACGGCTTGGCTCGGCAATGATCTCGGCATGGTCCTCGGGCACAGCGCCGATGGCCTTGTCGGAAAAAATCTCGCCTGAAAAAGCATCGCGACCCAGCCAGCGGGCGGCAAGCGCCGTCAAGGGATCGGCTTTCGGCGGTGTAAAATAGAGAGCGTAGCGCAAGGCTATATTCCTTGGAAAAATCGGCTGCGCGAAACATTGTTCGGTGATTTGGCGGCAAACCGCAAGTGAAGCGAGACAGGATCGAATCGAATCCGGCTAAGTCCGGCGCGACCGATCCTATCATGCCCGGGCCTGCGCTAACGGATTCCCGTGACAAAATGATGATAGGAGGCGGCGATTAGCCGCCTTTTTTCATCTGTTCTGCGTACCCATCAGGCGGGAGCGCAGCGCGTTGGATGCGGCGTCGAAAAGGAAGACGACGATCAGGATCAGCAGCACCATATAGGCGACGTTTTCCCAATTGGCGTTGGTGCGCATGGCCTCCCAAAGTTTCAGGCCGATACCGCCGGCGCCGACGGCGCCGATGATGGTGGCGCCGCGCACATTCGATTCCCACTGATAGAGCGTCTGGCTGACGATAACAGGAACGATCTGCGGCATGATGCCGTAGCGATGGACGAGGACCGTCGACGAGCCGGTGGATTTGACGCCTTCGCGCGGCTTGTTGTCGATGTTTTCCAGGCCCTCGGAATAGAGCTTGCCGAGCGTGCCGGTCTCGGTGAGGAAGATTGCGCCGCTGCCGGCGAGCGGGCCGGGGCCGAAGGCGCGGGTCAGGAACAGCGCCCAGATCAGCATGTCGACCGAGCGCAGGAAGTCGAAGAAGCGCTTCAGCACCTGATTGAGCAAGCGGTTCGGCGTGATGTTGCGCGCCGCGAGAAATGCCAGCGGGAAGCCGACGACCGAACCGAGCAACGTGCCGAGAAAGGCCATGACGATGGTCTGGAACAGCTTGGTCAGCACGTCGCCATGCTGCCAGGCGGAATTGTTCCAGAAGTTGTCGAAGGCGAGCGACAGATTGGATTCATCCGGCTTCAACCGCGGACCGGAGACGATCAGGCTGACGACCTCACTCGCCGGCTTGTCGAAGAAGGGCGATTGCGTGTCGAAGATGAAATTGGCCCAGCCGAGGAAGCGCTTGCGGATCTTCACGCGGTCGGTGGAGATGCTGACGTCGCCGGCAAAGCCCATATTGGCGAGAATATTGTCGTCATAGACCGTGATCCAGGACGGCACCGGCTCTGAGCCGAGGATCTTCGGGGAATCGCCGGTGATATCGATCGGAACGGTGACGCCATGTGCCGTCAGGATCGCCTCCGTCTTCGTGACCGTGACGGTGCGGCTTGTGCCGCTGACCGATATGGTCAGGCTGCCGTCAGGATTGCTGGTCACCCACTCCGGATGCGGATCGTCGCCGAGCGGCGAAAACCGCGGATATTTGACGCTGATCTTGTCGCCGGAAACGCGGAATTCCGGCTGTACGTCGTAACTGACCCATTCGCTCAAATAGATGCCCACGCGCTCCCAATGGGCTTCCGCGATGATCTTCGGCAGGTCGAAGAACCAGACGGCGTAGATGCTGTAAAGGATCACGCCGATGAAGATCATCAGTGCGCCGAAGCGCTGGCGGATCGATCGGTGCAGGATTTCCGGGTAACGGGCTTCGATATCCTGCATGCGGCTGACGTCGATGACGGACATGGCCTACCTCAATGTTGCAGAAGGAAGGCATGTTCGCCGACGAGACGGCGACGGAGCCATGCGGAAAATTGGTCGACGGCGATGATCGTTATGAAGAGCAGCAGCACGAGGGCCACCGTCTTGGCGCCGAAGCCGCGCGAGATCGAAAGTTTCAGCTCCTCGCCGATGCCGCCGCCGCCGACGGCGCCGATGATGGTCGAGGCGCGGACGTTGATTTCCAGGCGCAGCAGCGCATAGGACATGAAGTTGGGCAGTACTTGCGGCAGGGCGGCGAAGCGGACGCGCTCCGTCCAGCTTGCACCGACCGCCTTCATGCCTTCGTCGGGCTTCATGTCGATATTCTCGATCACTTCGTAGAACAGCTTGCCGAGCGCTCCTATCGTATGCAGGCCGACGGCGATGATGGCGGCGATCGGGCCGATCGACAGGATCGCCGAAAACAGGCCGGCGATGACGATCTCGGGGAAGGCGCGCAGCAGTTCCATGAAGCGTTTCGTCACCAGACGCAGCGGATGCGACGGCGACATGTTGCGCGCGGCAAAGAAGCTGAGGGGCAGAGCGACGACGAAGCCGACGATGGTGGAGACCAGCGCCACGTTGATCGTGATGATCATCAACTCGAAATATTCGGGGATGTAGAAATCGCCCCAGACATAGACGCGGCCGTTCGGGAAATTGAATTCCTCGCCGCCGACACCGTTTGCGCCGTTGGGGCTCGGCAGGTCGAAAAGCGCACGATAGACGTCGGCCCAATCCTTGGGGATGAGCCAGCTCAGGAAATCGAAAAGATGCGGCAGGCGGTCGAAGAAATGGCCGGCATTGCTCTCGTCGGCAAAGCGGACGGAGCTGACGAAGGCGATGATCAGTATCAGCAGGCCGATGCCGGTATAGAGGCGGCGGCGTGCCACCATCCTGCTCCAGGCGTCGCCGATGTCCTTGGCGCTCTGGGGGGCGCTTTGCACCTGTGGCTGAGTATCGGCAATCGTCATGAATGTCCGGCCTTTGTGATAGGAAAAGGGCGGCCGTCGCCGGCCGCCCCGCAGTCTGGATAGGGATTAGCCGCCGATGGCAGCCTTACGAACGTCGATAACGGCGTTGTAGAAGTCCGGGGTGACCTTCGAGTAGCCCTTGAAGTCGCCGCCTTCGATAGCCGAGAAGCACTTAGCGTCGGTGGTCGGGAGCTTCATGAAGAAGTCGGTCAGCTTGGCCTGCCATTCGGTGCCGAGAGCGTTGCGAACGACGAGCGGGCCGTTCGGGATCAGCGGCGAACGCCAAACTTCGACGAGCTTGTTCGGATCAACAGCGCCCTTGTCGACTTCCTTGCGGAAGGTACCGGAGGTGTAGCCATCCTTGAAATCGCCGAGGCCCGAAGAGTCGTCAACTGCTACGTCGACCTTGCCGTCATAAGCGGCGAGCAGGTTGTTCTCGTGACCGCCGTTGAACTGGGTCGAAGCGAAGAACTTGTCGTTCGGAGCGCCAGTGTCCTTCGGGATCTGCGTCAGCGGAACGAGGTAACCCGAGGTGGAGTCCGGATCGGCGTAGCCGAGCTTCTTGCCCTTGGCGTCCTTGATGTTCTTGATGCCGGAAGACTTCAGAGCGAGACCGATCGAGTAGTAGCCGGTCGAGCCGTCGGTCTGCTGCGTGGTCAGGATCGGGGTAACGGCCTTCGGATCCTTGATGGCGACGGCTGCATAGCCGGAAGCGCCGAGTTCGGCGAAGTCGAGCGTGCCGCCGAGCAGGCCCTGGATAACGCCGTCATAGTCGGCGGCCGGGAACAGCGATACCTTTTCGAAACCGAAGGTTTCCTTCAGGTGGTCGGCGAGGCAAGCGTAGTTGCGCAGGCGGTCAGCTTCGTTTTCGCCACCGAGAATACCAACGCGGAATTCCTTGATGTCCTGAGCGGCAGCGCCGCCAGCGAGCGCGAGAAGCGCCGTGGCTGCGAGAAGGGTCTTCTTCAACATGGGTTCGTCTCCTGATTAACCGGTGTGTCCCCGGATGTCTTCGGTCTAGAAGAAATGCGCCCTTGACGCGGGCCTTCGATCGAGGCCGGCTCCCTCAGAGACCGGCCAGTGCCAGCGGTTGCGGGCCGGCAGATGCAATTGCCGCGGCTTGCGCGGGCGAATCGGAAAGATTGATGGCGGTCGACGTCATCGTCTCGTCGACGCCGGCACCGTCCTTGTCGGTGCCGTAGATTTCCTTGACGGCCTCGGCGGTCAACTCCGCCGGCTTGCCGTCGAAGACGACGCGGCCGGCCGCCATGCCGACGATGCGTTCGCAATAATTGCGTGCCGTATCCAGCGTGTGCAGGTTGGTGATGACGGTGATGCCCTCGCGCTCGTTGATGTCGCGCAGCGCATCCATGACGATCTTGGCGTTCAGCGGATCGAGCGAGGCGATCGGCTCGTCGGCCAGCATCATCTTCGGCTGCTGCATGAGGGCGCGGGCGATGGCGACACGCTGCTGCTGGCCGCCCGACAACGTGCCTGCCATCTGCAGTGCGGTCTGCTCGATGCCGAGGCGTTCGAGTGCGGCGATGGCTTCGATGCGCTCTTCGCGGCTGAAGATGGAAAGCAGGCTAAGCGTCGTCGAGCGCTGGTTCAAGCGGCCGAGCATGACGTTGGTGAGCACGTCGAGGCGCGGAACCAGATTGAACTGCTGAAAGATCATGGCGCAATCGCGTTGCCAGTTGCGCAGAGCCCGGCCACGCAGGGCGGATACTTCAGTGCCGGCGAAATGGATCGAGCCGGAGCTCGGATCTGCGAGACGGTTGATCATACGCAGCAGCGTGGACTTGCCGGCGCCCGAGCGGCCGATGATGCCGACCATCTGTCCTTGCGGAATGTCCAACGTCACGGAATCGACAGCGAGCTTGTTTCCGAACCGGCGCGAGACATTCTTCAGCTCGAACATGAGGCCTTCCCTTTCATGGCTGCCTGGCTCCGCAGCAAACTTTGACAGTCGGCGCTGCGGAACCTGTTGGACGGGCGCATGATCCTTCGCTTCGAAGAGACCTTCGAGGCGGTCATGCGCTGAGCATAGGCAACGCATTAGCCCTGGTTCATGAAGCTCCGATGTCAGATTTGTGTAACTGCTGTTACAATCCACCGCCGTTTGGGGCCTGCCGTTACGGCAACGCAAAAGCCCGAAAACCGCAGGGGATTTTCGGGCTTTGAAGTAGATTTGAACGATGATTGCGCTTGTTGCGCAGAAGCGTCATGCGCCGTAACGGACCAGAAAATCCTCGGCGGAAAGGGCACGGAAGTCGGCAAGCGCGGTACGCAAGGTGGCGTGATCCCAGTCCCACCAGGCAAGCTTGTCCATACGCTCGCCGACAGCTTCGGTGAAGCGCTGACGGATGAGCTTGGCCGGCACGCCGCCGACGATCGTATAGGGAGCGACGTCCTTGGAGACGACTGCGCCGGCGCCGATGACGGCCCCATTGCCGACGGTGACACCCGGCAGGATGGTGGCGCCGTGGCCGATCCAGACGTCGTTGCCGATGGTCACGCGGTGGTCGCGCCGCCAGGTGAAGAAATCCGTCTCCATATCGGCATCCGGCCAATAGTCGGCGGCGCGATAGGTGAAGTGGTGCAGCGTCGCGCGCCAGGTCGGATGGTTGGTGGCGTTGATGCGCACGGCCGCGGCAATATTGACGAACTTGCCGATCGTCGTGCACCAGACAGCGCCGTCCTGCATGATGTAGGAATAGTCGCCGATCTCGGTTTCATCGATACGGCAGCGGTCGGAGACTTCGGTATAGCGGCCGAGCGTCGAGTTCTTGACGGTCGCGGTCGGGCTGATGAAGGGCGTTTCGCCCAATTGACGGCTCATGCGGCGGACTTTCTGGGTGAGAATTGCGAGACATCGAGAATGCGGCTGCCGACCGCCTCGCGCACTTCCTCATCGTGGAAGATGCCGAGCAAGGCCACGCCGGCTTTCTTCTTCTGTTCGATCATGTCGACCACGACGGCGCGGTTCTTGGCGTCGAGTGAGGCGGTCGGCTCGTCGAGCAGCAGAATGGCATGATCGGTGATGAAGCCGCGGGCGATATTGACGCGCTGCTGCTCGCCGCCGGAGAAGGTGGCAGGCGGCAATTGCCAGAGCTCTTCCGGCAGGTTGAGTTGCGTCAGCAAGCCGGCCGCCCTTTGGCGAGCGTTGTCGGCACTTTCGCCACGCGCCAACAGGGGCTCTGCAACGACGTCGATGGCCGCAACACGCGGCACGGTGCGCAGGAACTGGCTGACATAGCCCATAGTATGGCGGCGAACTTCCAGCACGGTGCGCGGATCGGCGGTGGCGAGATCGACGATCCTTTCCTTGTGCGTCACCAGGATCTGGCCGCTGTCGACGGCATAGTTGCCGTAGATCATCTTCAAGAGCGAACTCTTGCCGATACCTGAGGGGCCGCCGAGTACGACGCATTCGCCGGCCGCGACCGAGAAGGAGACATCGGCGACGACGGGCAGGCGGATGCCGTCGCGCAGGTGCATGGTGAAGCTCTTGAAGACTTCGGAAACGACGAGGGGCGTTGCCATATTCTTTTCCTTGTCAGCGCATGATCCCGAAAAATGTGGAGCGGTTTTCGGATGAGATCACGCGCAATTAAACCCTTAAACTTGCAGGATCGAAGAGACGAGCAGTTGCGTATAGGGCTCGCGCGGATCGTCCAGCACGCGGTCGGTGAGACCGTGCTCGATCACCACTCCATCCTTCATCACCATCATGCGGTGCGACAGCAGGCGAGCGACGGCGAGGTCGTGCGTAACGATGATCGCCGACAGGCCGAGATCGTTGACGAGACCGCGCACGAGATCGAGCAAGCGGGCCTGCACCGACACGTCGAGCCCGCCGGTCGGTTCGTCCATGAACACCAGGCGCGGACCGGTCACCAGGTTGCGGGCGATCTGCAGGCGCTGGCGCATGCCGCCGGAGAAGGCGCGAGGCTGATCGTCGATGCGGTCGGCGTCGATTTCGACACGTTCCAGCCAGTCGACCGCCGTGGCGCGGATATTGCCGTAATGCCGGTTGCCGATCGCCATCAGCCGCTCGCCGACATTGGCGCCGGCCGAGACCGTCATGCGCAACCCGTCGGCCGGGTTCTGATGGACAAAGCCCCAGTCGGTGCGCATCAGGAAGCGGCGCTCGGCCTCATTCATGCGAAAGAGCTCGCGATAGGTCTCGTCGCGCATATGGTATTCGACGCTGCCGGTGGTCGGCAGCAACCGCGTCGAGATGCAGTTGAGCAGTGTCGTCTTACCGGAACCGGATTCGCCGACGATCGCCAGCACTTCGCCGGGCCAGAGGTCGAAGGACACGTTGCGGCATCCGATGCGGCTGCCATAGAATTTCGAGATGTCCTTGACCTTGAGGAGTGGCGTGTCGCTCATTCGGCGGCCTCCTGATTGGGTGCCAACATCGTGCCGATATGGCCATGGGCGCGGCGGTCTTCGCAGAAATCGGTGTCGGAGCAGACGAACATCCGTCCGCCCTTGTCGTCCAGGATCACTTCGTCCAGATAGACCTGCTCGGCGCCGCAAAGCGCGCAGGGCTTGTCGAAGCGCTGCACTTCGAAGGGATGATCCTCGAAATCGAGGCTGACCACTTCCGTATGCGGCGGCACGGCATAGATGCGCTTCTCGCGGCCGGCGCCGAAGAGCTGCAGCGCGTCCGACATGTGCATTTTCGGATTGTCGAATTTCGGCGTCGGCGATGGGTCCATCACGTAGCGCCCGGAGACCTTGACCGGATAGGCGTAGGTGGTGGCGATGCGGCCGTTGCGGGCGATATCCTCGTAGAGCTTCACATGCATGAGACCGTATTCCTCGAGCGCATGCATCTTGCGGGTCTCGGTCTCGCGTGGTTCCAGGAAGCGCAACGGTTCCGGGATCGGCACCTGGTAGACCAGCACCTGGTTAGGGCCGAGCTTGCCTTCTGGGATGCGGTGGCGCGTCTGGATGATGGTCGCTTCGTCGGTGCGGGTGGTGACCGCGACATTGGCCACTTTTTGGAAGAAGGCGCGGATCGAGACGGCGTTGGTGGTGTCGTCAGCGCCCTGGTCGATGACCTTCAGGACATCGTCCGGCCCGATGATCGCGGCCGTCAATTGCACGCCGCCGGTGCCCCAGCCATAGGGCATCGGCATTTCGCGTGACGCGAAGGGCACCTGATAGCCGGGAATGGCGATCGCCTTCAGGATGGCGCGTCGGATCATCCGCTTGGTCTGTTCGTCGAGATAGGCGAAATTGTACGTGGCTAGATCGGTCACTCGGCTGCCTCCGTCATGGGATCCTTGCCGCCGTTGCGGGCGTCTTCAAAGTCGCGGCGCATGCGGCGAACCAGGTCGAGCTCGGCCTGGAAATCGACATAGTGCGGCAGCTTCAGATGTTCGACGAAGCCAGTCGCCTGCACATTGTCGGAATGGGAGATGACGAATTCCTCGTCCTGGGCGGGTGCGACAATATCCTCGCCGAGTTCCTCAGCGCGGAGCGCCCGGTCGACCAGCGACATCGCCATGGCCTTGCGTTCACTCTGGCCAAAAACCAGGCCGTAGCCGCGGGTAAACTGCGGCGGCGCCTTGGCCGAACCCTTGAACTGGTTGACCATTTGGCATTCGGTCACCTGGATGGAGCCGAGCGAGACGGCGAAACCGAGTTCCGGCACTTCGAGTTCGACTTCCACTTCGCCGATGCGGATTTCGCCGGTGAACGGATGCGTGCGGCCGTAGCCGCGCTGGGTCGAATAGCCGAGCGCCAGCAGGAAACCTTCGTCGCCGCGAGCCAGCGCCTGCAGGCGCAGATCGCGGGTCATCGGGAATTCCATCGGCTCGCGCGTCAGGTCGCCGGTCTCGTGGTCGATCGGCATCTCGCCGTCGCCTTCGATCAGCCCTTCCTGGCTCAGAATTTCGGAAACGCGCATCACGCGGCCTTCTTCCGCCGGCCGCTGCATCGGCTCATCTACCGGCGTATCGGTAAGCAAGCTTGGGTCGAGCAGGCGGTGGGTATAATCGAAAGTGGGGCCGAGAAGCTGGCCACCCGGCAGGTCCTTGTAGGTGGCGGAGATGCGGCGTTCGATCTTCATCGCCGACGTATCCAGCGGTTGGGAATAGCCGAAGCGCGGCAGCGTCGTGCGATAGGCGCGCAGCAGGAAGATCGCTTCGATCATGTCGCCGCGCGCCTGGCGAACGGCAAGTGCTGCTAGCGTGCGGTCGTAAAGCGAGGCCTCGGCCATGACGCGGTCGACGGCGAGCGCCAGTTGCGCGACGATCTGGTCGATGCCGATCGCCGGCAGCGAACGGTCGCCGCGACGGCGATCGGCGAGCAGCCGGTGAGCATTGGCGATGGCGGCTTCGCCACCTTTAACGGCAACATACATGCGTCACATCTCCGTCGCGATGATCTTGGTGGTGCGCGGCAGGCAAAGGAATTGCCGTCCCGCCGTCAGAACGAGATCGACGCCGCGCGGGAAAAGTGCGCGGTTGTCGTTCCAGATGCGCAAGAAAGTATCCGGCAGGCCGATTTGAGCGATCATGCGGATGCCGGCAATGCCGGGGCCGGAGAGCGCCAGTTCCTTGCCGCCCTCGAGGGCTGCGATTTCCAATATCAGCGTCGTCGAGCGGTCGGGATATTCCTGGGTGCCGACGGCGAACTGGTTGAGCGAAGCGAGCGTCATGCCGGCTTCGATGAAGGCAAAGCGCGCCTCGATCCTTTCCGGTGTCACCGCTGTACCGGTGTGAAAGCTCAGCCATTCCGGCATGGTCGACTTGGCGAGACCGGTCGACAGCCAGACTGGCGTATCATGATCGCAAAGAGTGAGGCCGATCGCGCCGGCGGCGATGCCGAGCGGGGCAGGCGGGGTGATGTCGGAGGTGACCGTCTGGACGGTGCCAGGCCGCGCCATCGCGTCCATCATCATCTTGAAGACGCTCTGTGCGTCGAACACCGGGTCGGTGAAGCCACCGGTCAGCGCATCGTTCCCGGGTGTCGTGGGCGTGATGGAAATGCTCATTTGTCTTCTCCGCGGACCATCGTGAAGAAATCGACGCGGGTGGCAGCCGTTTCGTCGGCGCGTTTGCGGTCATACTCGGCAATCCGATCGGTGACCGGCAGCAGGATCGCCTTCTCGACGAAATCCTTGGTGGCCGGCTGGTGCCAGAGCGCATCGAAGATCGCCGCGAGCCGCACCTTCTCGCGATCGGTGCCGAGCGCATGCGCATGACCGACCACACCGGAGGCAAGCTTGACGGTGGCGCGCGTCACCGTGACCTCGCCGAGATTGAAGGGCGAACCGCCGCCGCCGATGCGCCCGCGCACCATGACGAGGCCGGTTTCCGGCCCCCGTACGGGCTGGACCGCTGGCTTGTCGGACAGTGCTTCCCAGGCTGCGTCGAGCTCGTCGCGTTCGGCTCGCGCCAAAAGATCGGCGGCGCGCTTGCGTTCCCGGCGCTCCTGCGCAGCCGCCTCTTGCCTCTGTGCTGAATTCATCGCGTCATCCCCAAAATGTCTATTGATATAGACAACCATACAAGGTAGTTTTATATTTATTGGCGGCACGTGACAAGCGTGTGACATAACAAGCGGGCAATATGGCGGGGCAGAAGGTACAAAGACAAACGGGCGTGGCGCTCTGGCGACAGATCGCCGACCGGATTCGCACATCGATCAATCACGGCGATTTCGACGACACGGGCATGGTGCCGCCGGAAACGGTGCTGGCACTGCAGTTCGGGGTTAACCGGCACACGGTCCGAAGCGCGCTTGCCGCGTTGGCACAAGAGGGCATTGTCCGCGCCGTGCAGGGCCGCGGCACGCTGATCGAGCGCAAGGAGCGGCTGAATTTTCCGATTTCGCGGCGGACACGGTTTTCGCAAGGGATTGGCGATCAGGCGCGCGAGGCGCGGGGCGTACTTCTCTCTGTCATCGATGAAGCGGCCAATGCCGAGGTGGCCCGCTGGCTGCAGCTCAAGTCCGGCGCGCGTGTCGTCCGGCTGGAGACGGTCGGACAGGCGGACCATCGCCCGGTATCGCGCGCCACCAACTGGTTTCCCGCTGATCGTTTTGCCAATATCGCCGAGGTTTATCGTAATACCGGATCGGTTACCAAGGCCTTCCGCGAGCTCGGCGTGCCGGACTATGTGCGAATGACAACGGAAATCACCGCCGCTCACGCCGATGAAGGCGATCTCGCCGACCTCGAACTTTCACCCGGCGCCATCATCATGACCACCCGGGCGCTGAACACTGATCTCGACGGTGTGCCGGTGCAATATTCGATCACGCGCTTTGCCGCCGACAGGGTGCAGTTTACGATCGAGAGTTAAAGTTGAGAGTGTTAAGTAGTTTCAGAGTGCTTCGGGTGCGTAGCACCTATCACTTCACCTTTTCACAAAAAATAGCCATCAGTCGTCATCGGGTCTAAAAAAGCGAATTATTTCGCCTGCCGGCGTTTTTTTCAGAAAGATCAAACGATTACAGGCGCAGCATCGAACCATTCTGTCGCCCTTAACGATCAAATCACTAATGACGTCTTCTGCACTCTTGCCACCATTGTAGTTATCTAAAAAATCTTCAGTTGCAATCGCTGATATGCCTGTGCCGCAGAACATATTCGTTATTGCTATTTGACCGCACTTGCAGATGAGTTTCGATGCCATCTTCCGTCAGCCAATCAATATGCCGGTGCAGAGGCTATCCTCGAACTCTAAACGGTTGAGGATAGCCAGCTTTTTTCATTCTCTTGCTCAATGCGCGTTCGACATATCGCCGAGCACTTCCTTGGAAGCGACCGTGGAATCTGCTTTGAGCTTGTAGACCATTGGCACGCCGGTCGCGAGGTTCAGCGCCAGGATCTGTTCCTTGGTCAGCCGGTCGAGGACCATGACTAGCGAACGGAGCGAGTTGCCGTGGGCGGCGACCAGCACCTTTTGGCCAGCGAGCACGCGCGGCAGGATTTCGGTCAGGTAGTAGGGCCAGACGCGGGCGCCGGTATCACGCAGGCTTTCGCCGCCGGGCGGCGGCACGTCGTACGAGCGGCGCCAGATATGCACCTGTTCTTCGCCCCACTTGGCGCGGGCGTCGTCCTTGTTCAGGCCCGAAAGATCGCCGTAGTCGCGCTCGTTCAGCGCCTGATCTTTGATGGTCTGCAGGCCGGTCTGGCCGACGCTGTCAAGGATGATGTCAAGCGTGTGCTGGGCGCGCTGCAGCACCGAGGTGAAGGCGATATCGAACTTGATGCCGTATTCGGCAAGCGCCTTGCCACCGGTCTTGGCCTCTTCGATGCCGAGTTCGGTCAGGTCGGGGTCCTTCCAGCCGGTAAATAGATTCTTCAAATTCCAGTCGCTCTGCCCATGGCGAACGAGGACGAGAGTACCGCTCATGAAATATTCCTCCTTGATAGGATGGGATCAACGTGTGGAAAGCCCGAGAACGTCGAGCATGGAATAAAAGCCGGGTTTCTTGTCGCGCGCCCAAAGAGCGGCCTGAAGCGCGCCGCGGGCAAACAGCGAACGATCGCCGGCGCTGTGAGAGAGTGTCAGACGCTCGCCCTCGCCGGCGAAGATGACCGAGTGGTCGCCGATGACGGCGCCGCCGCGCAGCGTCGCAAAACCGATCGTGCCGGCCGGTCGCGGACCGGTATGGCCGTCGCGGACACGCACGGAATTTTCGCCGAGATCGATGCCGCGTCCCTTTGCCGCCGCCTGGCCGAGCAGGAACGCGGTGCCTGAGGGAGCGTCGACCTTGTGCTTGTGATGCATCTCCAGGACTTCAATGTCCCAATCGGCCGACGGAAGTGCCCGCGCGGCCTGCTCGACAAGGACGCTCAGCAGGTTGATCCCCAGGCCCATATTGCCTGACTTGACGATGCGGGCGTGGCGCGAGGCCGCCTTGAACTTGGCTTCGTCTTCTGCGGAGCAGCCGGTCGTACCGATGATATGGACGATGCGGGCCTGGGCGGCGAGGCCCGCGAAGGTGACGCTGGTTGCCGGCGTGGTAAAGTCGATCACGCCTTCGGCATGCAGGAAGGCTGAAAGCGGATCGTCGGTCACCGGGATGCCGATCGGCCCCAGCCCGGCGATCTCGCCGGCATCCTTGCCGATAAAGGCGGAGCCGGGACGCGCGACGGCGGCATGCAGGGTCAGGCCCTCGGTGGCGTGAATGAGACGGATAAGAGCCTGCCCCATGCGCCCCGCCGCGCCAACCACCACCAGCTTCATCGCATCGTCGCTCATGTCGTCTCTATCGTCTTATTTGCGGGAGTTGCCGGAAACGGCCGGTCGCTGAAGGTTGTTGAGGCGAGCGTAGAGGCCATTGTCGGCCTCCGCAAGCGTCTCGTGGTTGCCCTCTTCGACAACGCGTCCGTTCTGCATGACAATGATCTTCTCCGCCCGCACGACTGTCGACAGGCGGTGGGCGATGACGACGACCGTGCGGCCGCTCATGGCTTCGTCCAGTGCCTTCTGCACGGCTGCCTCCGACTCGGTATCGAGAGCCGAGGTTGCTTCGTCCAGCAGCAGGATCGGCGCGTTGCGCACCAAGGCACGAGCGATCGACAGCCGCTGGCGCTGGCCGCCGGAAAGCGTCACGCCGTTTTCGCCGACCGGCGTGTCGTAGCCAAGCGGCTGCGCCACGATGAAATCGTGCGCATAGGCGAGCCTGGCTGCCTCCTCGACTTCAGCGTTCGTCGCCTCCGGACGGCCGTAACGGATGTTGTCGCCGATCGTGCCTTCGAAGAGGTAGGGCTGTTGCGAGACATAGGCGAGCTGCTCGCGCAGCGACTGCTTGGTGACATGCGCTATGTCCTGCCCGTCGATGAAGATGCTTCCGGCCTTGGGATCGTAAAAGCGCGGAATGAGATTGATGACGGTGGATTTGCCGGCCCCGGAGGGGCCAACCAAAGCCGTCGTCTCGCCGCCCTCGGCAACGAAACTCACGCCACCCAGGACTGCCTCGTCGCCATAGGCGAAGTGAACGTCGCGAAACTCGATGCGGGCCTCGGTGACGGCGAGCGGTTTGGCGTCCGGCAGGTCACGCTGACGCGGCTCCATATCGAGCAGCTCGTAAATCATGCGCGCATTGACGACGGCACGCTCCATCTGCACCTGCAGCTTGGCAAGGCGGCGGGCCGGATCATACGCCAAGAGCAGCGAGGTGACGAAAGAGAAGAATGCGCCAGGCGGAACGTCGTGATAGATCGAACGATAGGCGGCATAGGCAAGGACACTGGCGACCGCGAAGCCGGCGAAACTTTCGGTCAGCGGTCCGTTGCGCTCCGACAGGCGGGCGATGCGGTTCTGCCGGTGCTCTGCCGCCGTGATGAGCTTGTTGATTTTCCGATCCAACTGCTCTTCCATCGTGAAGGCTTTGACGATGGAGATGCCCTGGATCGTCTCCTGCATCGCGCCCAGGACGTGGCTGTTCAGATTGACAGCTTCGCGTGTCGCGGAGCGCAGGCGCTTGGAGACGTAGCGCAGCGCATAGAGCAGCGGCGGGGCTGCGACAAAGACGGCAAGGCTGAGCAGCGGGTCTTGAATCACCATGACGCCGAGAAGAGCGACAAAGGTCAGAAGGTCTCGCGCCGTCGAGGTGATCGTCAGGTTCATGACGTCGCGGATGCCGGAGACGTTCTGGCTGACCCGCGCGGCGATCTGCGCCGACCGCGCCTCGTTAAAGAAGCCGACCGACAGGGTCATCAGATGCCCGTAAAGCCGGCGCTGGTACCGCGCGATGATGTTGTTGCCGATCTTGTTGAGGATGACCGACTGGAAGTAGCCGGCGAAACCACGCACCACAAACGCGGCGAAGATCGCCGAACAAATGATCCACACGACATCGGCCCGGCGCTCGACGAACGCCTGATTGATGATCGTCTTCATGATGTAGGCGATAAAGGCCGTCGACAACGCCACCATGATCAGGCAGGCGATGGCGATGGAATAGCCCCAGACATGGTCACGGCCGTTTTCGGCAATGATGCGTTTCAAGACACCGGTGACGGTCTCACTATCGACGCTGTTGTTTTTGGTGTCGGGCGACTTCAAATATCGGCTTCCTGTCTCAAACCAAGCGAGCCGCATATGGCACGTGCTTCCGCGGGTCTATAAAGAGTTAGGACGGCTTTGGCTAGATATGGCTTGCCGCGCTAGTTAAGAGGCAGGTCACGGAGCCAACTCCATTATAAGGGAAGGCAGCTCCTTCAAAAAGGCGTCGCACGACGCGAGTTCGCAATTGCCCTGCTGCAACAAAATCTTGCGGTCTGCCGCGTTCACCGCTGCTGCCGTGCAGATGATCCTGGTATCGGCGGCAAAGGCTGAAAGCGCGGTCGCAGCAGTGCAGGCGAGACGAAGCGACAATTCATCCGAACCTGCCGACGACCGCGCCTGAACACCTGCTGCAGTATACTTGGTCAACGCCGCCAGCGGCGGCCGTCCGTCGCCAGGCCAAAATTGGAAGGCATGCGGGCATAGGCCGAGAGGCCGGCGAGTGCTGCAAGCGGATGGGTCACGACGTGCGTCGGGATCGATTTCAGTAGCGCGGTATGCGGCGCCTTGTCTTCAAAGGCGGCGCGGAATTCCGGCTTCTGCAGCGCCGGCAGGATCTTTTGGGAAATACCGCCGGAAAGATAGACGCCGCCGCGCGCCATGAAGATCAAGGCTATATCGCCCGCGACGCGACCGAGATAGGTGACGAACAGCGTCACGGTCTCTTCAGCCTGAACGTTGGTGCCGGCGAGCGCATGGGTCGTGATATCAGCCGGTTGCGCCAGCACAGGTTCGATGCCGTCAGCCTTGCAGATGGCGTGATAGAGGTTCTGCAGGCCGCGGCCGCAGAGGATCTGCTCAGCGGAGATACGGCCCTCGATGGTCTCCAGGTGCGGCCAGATCTGAAAATCGCGCGCGCTGCGCGGCCCGAGATCGATATGTCCTCCTTCGCCCGGCACGGGGATCCAGGCGTGCTGGGCATGGATGAGACCGGCGACGCCGAGGCCGGTGCCCGGTCCGAGCACGGCGCGCGAAGCGATCATGCCTTCAGACGTTTCGCCGATGGTCTCGCGATGCTCCTCGGACACACCGGCGATCGCCAGCGCCTGAGCTTCGAAATCATTGATGACCAGCACATCCTCGAGGCCGAGATTGGTGATCATCGTCTTCGGGCGGATCACCCAGTCGCAATTGGTCAGCGGAATTTCATCGCCCCGAACCGGCCCGGCAATGGCGAGAATCGCCGAACGCGGCCTTACCGCCGTCTTGTCGAGGACGCCCTGCTGGATCGCCTCGTCGATCGTCTCGAAATCGGCGGTATGCACATTCGGGAAATGCTTCGGCTCGGCATAGACATCGACGAGGATGGAAAAGCGCGCATTGGTTCCTCCGATATCGCCGATCAGGATAGGAAAGGGCAAAGGGGCTTCGCTGTGATTGAGCTTGGGCATGGCCAGGTCCGTGGTCAGCCGCCGGTACGGCGGATTAATGGTTCAGTGTTTTGATCAGTCGTTCGGCGGTGGCTTCGTTCAGAGCCATTGGAATGTCGTAGAGAACGGCGAGCCGCGTCAATGCCTTGACGTCGACATCGTGCGGCACGGGCGTGAGTGGATCGATAAAAAAGATCAACAGGTCGATCTCACCGGTTGCAATCAAGGCGCCGATTTGTTGATCGCCGCCGAGCGGGCCGCTTTTCAAACGAGTGACGTTGAGGGTCGGGCAGGCGTCGAGCACACGGCCTCCGGTCGTACCGGTCGCAACAATACGGTACCCGGAAAGCACATCCTGGTTACGATGCGCAAATTCAGCCATCGCATCTTTTTTCTGATCATGTGCAATCAGCGCGATGCATTTGCCCCCGGCCATGAAACTCCCACTCCGCCCAGACTTTTAATCGATTTATCCGCCTTCTATACCAAGAGTCACCCCTTTGAAAGACGGGTCGAGCCGGTCGCAACCGGCCTTGGCCGCTGTCACTGTTGCGGGATGCTGCCGGGCGGCGTGTTGCCCGCGCCGGTACTGGAAACTGGCAGCGTGCTAGTCGCGGGCGTCGCTGCAGCAGCCTTGGCGCCGAAGGTTGCCACCCCGGCCGAGGCGACTGAAGGTGCATTCAGTACTGCCTGGCAGGCCTTCGGCAGATCGGAAACCATGACTTCGCGGGGCTTTACCGGCGGCTTCTCGCTAGGCTTCGGCTTGGCCCATGGTTCGGGTGTAAACCACCAGGCAAGTGTCTTGCCGCAACCGTCGCCGGCGGCAACCGGAGGCTGCGGCTTACAGTTGGCGGAACCGGCCGGGCATTTGATACGGATATGAAAATGCGAGTCATGGCCGTATTCCGGGCGCAGCTTGCCGAGATTGGTGCGGTCGCCGGTCCAGGTCTCGCACATCTTCTTCTTGATCGCCGGATTGACGAAGATGCGTTCGACTTCGGGATAGCTGGCGGCGCGCATCAGAAGGCGGGCGCGCGACTCCGTCCACACCTTGTCGTCGACCGTGAGGAACTTGTTCTTTTCAAGCATGCTGGTGAAGGGCAGGCTTTCACGTTCGGCCGTTGACAGCGGCCGCGCTGGCATCGGCGTCAGCCAGACATCGGCGTCAAGGCCGATCTGATGCGAGGCATGGCCGTTGAACATCGGTCCGCCGCGCGGCTGTGAGATGTCGCCTACCAGGATGCCCGGCCAGCCATCATATTTGGCAGCGTCGCGCGACAGACGTTCGAGGAGCGCGATCATCTCCGGCCGGCCCCAGCGACGGTTGCGCGACAGGCGCATGGCCTGCCAGGTCGGCCCATCGGCCGGCAGCGCCACGGCGCCGGAAAGGCAACCCTTGGCATAAAAGCCGATGGAATGCGGCGGCCCCTGGGTCGGCAGCGTCGCAGCCCCGAAAATTGCTTTGGCGCTGCCGGGCGTCGGGGCTGCTTGCTGTGCCATTGCGTCGCCGGTGATGACAGTTGCGCCGATCGTGGCGGCGAAGGCAAATTTGCTGACGGTGTTGAGGGTCCGAACCCGGAGAGGAATCATGCGGTTCCTTGAAGGCTGCCGGCGATGGCCGAAGTGATTTGCTAACGAATCTACCTTGAAAAGCGATTTTGGTGAATCCGTGTTTTATCGCTTGAGGCTAACGAACCGCCGCATATTGCCCGTCCGGACCGCTAAGCGCGTGATCAGCCAGCCAGAATTTCCGCCGTCTTGCGGATGCGCGACAGCCGCGGCAACACCTTTGTACAGGCAAAATCCTGCATCTCCTGCGAAAAGGTCGTCACCGCATCCTCGGCGACGATGACGGCATAGTTGGCCGCGTAGGCGTCGCGAACAGTCGATTCGACGCCGAAATTGGTGGCGACGCCGGTGAGGATCAACGTTTTGATGCCGCGGCGGCGCAGTTGCAGGTCGAGTTCGGTGCCGTAAAAGGCGCTCCATTGGCGCTTGACGATGGCGACATCAGGCGTCAGCGCCGCAATTTCGGCGGGTGCTGCGAGAGCTGCCGGCGGCAAACCTCCCTCTGGAAAGCTGAAGGTTTCGTCGATTGGCTGGTTGACAGCGTCGGCATAGTCTGCGGAAAATCCAACCGTCACAAAGATTGTGGTTCCGCCGTCGGCTTTCAGTTTCCTGGCGATGGCGGCCGTATTCTCGACGATCTGCTGCGCAGAATGGGGAGCGAGCGGTCGGCTGAGAACCAGGCCCTGCAGATCGATTGAGACGAGTGCGGTGGTTTGGGGATCGTAAAGAGGCATTAAAGGGGCTCCGGGGGAAAATATGAGGGTATCCTCACAATGACAAATATGAGTGAATCCTCGCAAAAATCAAGCGAGGAACCGCAAACGCGCATTCCGAAGCGCCGTCGCGGCCACGATCGTGTTGCCGTTCTTTTGGAAGCGGCCGCAAAAATCTTCTTTCAGAAGGGCTATGACGCTGCGACGATGACCGAGATCGCCGCCGAAGCGCGCTCGTCGATCGGTTCGCTCTATCAATTCTTTCCGACCAAGCCGCTGCTTGCCGAAGCCCTGCATATCGATAGGCTGGAGCGGCTGAAAGCGGTGCTTCAGGACATCGCGGAAAAGAGCGGCGGCCTTTCGGCTGCCGACAGCGGCGAGGCAATCTTCGACAGGCTCGGCGCTTTCATCGAGGAGTTTCCGGAATTTCCGGTGCTCGCCGCGCGCCGCGATGTGCCGAAGGACCGCAAGATGCGTTCGCGGGCGGAGCTCAAGGAGCTGATTTCGGCCATCCTGCGGCGAGCCAAGCCGCCGGTCACGGACGATGTCGCCTTGATGTCGGCGATTGTTCTCGAGCTGCTGCGCATCGCCGTCGTTGCGGCAAACGAGCCGGAAGCGGCCGGAGATCGGCGCCTTGTCCGCGAATTGCGCCTGATGCTGCGCAAGCGCCTTGAAGAAGCCACGGCAAAAGCCTGATTCATGGGGCGGCAATCGGCCGGTTTGCGAAGAGATGAGCAATTCCGTCCTGTTTTTTGCCCTCATTTGCCTTATGCTTGATTCCCATCAGAAAAACAGGGGATCATGAATGGTATTGACGCGCGCGACGGCAGGCTTGGCTCTTTCTCTTTTCTGCCTGCTGGCCCTGCCGGCTCTCTCCCACGCCGACGAGCCACAATTCCGCATCGGCACGGCCATTCTCGGCGATCTCAAATACCAGCCCGGTTTCAAACATTTCGATTATGTCAATCCGGACGCGCCGAAGGGCGGCGAATTGAAGCTTTCGGACGAAGGCACGTTCGACACGCTTAATCCGGTGCTGCTCAAGGGCAACCCCGCCACCGGATTGCCGATGGTTTTCGACACGCTGATGAAATCGTCCAATGACGAGATTGCCACCTCCTACGGCTTGCTCGCCGAGGGCGTCGCCTATCCCGACGACATATCGAGCGCGACTTTCCGCTTGCGCGCCGAGGCGAAATGGGCCGACGGCACGCCGGTCACCCCCGACGACGTCGTTTTCAGCTTCGATCGCACCAAGGAGCTCAATCCTTTCGCGACGAGTGTCTATTCCCACGTGACGCGGGCCGAAAAGTCCGGCGACCGGGACGTCACCTTCTATTTCGACGAAAAGAACAATCGCGAGCTTCCTTATATCGCCGGCCAGCTTCAGATCGTGCCGAAACATTGGTGGGAGAGTGTTGGTCCCGACGGCAAGCCGCGCGACATCACCCGCACGACGCTCGAGCCGGTCATGGGGTCCGGGCCATACAAGATCGCAGCCGTGCAACCGGGCTCGTCGATCCGATACCAACTGCGCGACGACTATTGGGGCAGGAACCTGCCGGTTAATGTCGGCGAGAACAATTTCGGGGCGATTTCCTACACCTACTACGCCGACAAGGATGTGGAATTCGAAGCCTTTCGCGGCGGGAACACGGATTTCTGGCAGGACCAGTCGGCAAGCCATTGGGTGACCGCATATGACTTTCCCGCCGCCAAGGACGGCCGCATTAAGCGCGAGGAACTGCCCAACTCGCTGCGCTCGGTCGGCATCATGCAGGCGATGGTGCTCAATCTCCGGCGCGATCAGTTCAAGGACCAACGAGTGCGCGAGGCGCTGAACTACGCCTATGATTTCGAGGAGACGAACCGGGCGCTTGCCTTCGGCCAGCTGACCCGCGTCAACACCTTCTTTTTCGGCACCGAGCTTGCCTCTTCGGGGCTGCCCACGGGCGAGGAATTGAATATCCTGAACAGCGTCAAGGACAAGGTGCCGCCTGAGGTCTTCACCACGCCCTATACCAATCCGGTCGGCGGCGACCCACAAAAGGCCCGGGACAATCTGCGCAAGGCGATCGAGCTTTTCAAAGAAGCGGGTTATGTGTTGAAGGGCAATCGCATGATCAACGAAAAGACTGGCCGGCCCTTCACGATGGAAATCCTGCTCGGCAGTCCGTCGCTGGAAAGATCAAACCTCCCTTACGTCCAGAACCTGCGCCGCATCGGCATCGATGCGACCCTCAGGACGGTCGATTCATCGCAATACATCAACCGCATTCGCAGCTTCGACTATGACGCGACCTGGAACGTCTGGGGCACGGCGCTGCCGCCCGGCAGCGAACAGATCGACTATTGGGGCTCTGCTTCGGCCAATCGCCAGGGCTCGCGCAACTATGCCGGCATAGCCGATCCCGGCGTCGACGCGCTGATCGCCAAGGTGGTTTCCGCCGCGACGCTGGAGGAAAAGACCGCTGCCGCCAAGGCGCTCGACCGCGTGCTGCTCGCCCATCACTATGTCGTGCCGCTGTTTTACGGCGCCACGACCAAGATCGCCTATTGGGATAAGATGGCGCATCTGCCGGAGCTGCCCTATTACTCCATCGGCTTCCCCGATCTTTGGTGGTCGAAAGATGCCGGCAAGTGAGCGGTACTTGCAATGACGGCCATGCTGGCTCCAAATGGCCCATGCCGATTCGGCGGAAAGGGATTAGCGGTTTGAACGACGGACGGATGCGGTGGTCGTATGGCGGGTTTTCCCAGGCCAGAAAAGCCAGGCACGGCATAGGCTCTTTTGAAAGAGAACAGGGCTGATGGGCGCCTATATCCTCAGACGTCTGCTGCTGATGATCCCGACCATCGTCGGCATCATGGCGATTTCCTTCACCATCATCCAGTTCGCGCCGGGCGGCCCGGTCGAACAGGTTATCGCACAGCTCACCGGGCAGGCCGACAATGCCGCAGGCCGCCTGTCCGGCGGCACCGATGGTCTCGCCCAACAGGCTGTCGATGACAGCAGTTCCAAATATCGCGGCGCCCAGGGGCTCGATCCGGAGCTGATCGCCAAGCTCGACAAGCAGTTCGGCTTCGACAAGCCGCCGCTCACGCGCTTCGGGCAGATGATGTGGAACTATATTCGCTTCGATTTCGGCGAAAGCTTTTTCCGCAATACGACGGTGATCGATCTCATCGCGCAGAAGCTGCCAGTGTCGATCTCGCTCGGCATCTGGATTCTGATCTTCTCTTACGCCATCTCCATCCCGCTCGGCATTCGCAAGGCGATACAGGACGGATCGACCTTCGATGTCTGGACATCAGGCGTCATCATCATCGGCTACGCCGTTCCGAGTTTTCTCTTCGGCATCATGCTGATCGTGCTTTTCGCCGGCGGCTCCTTCTTCGATTGGTTTCCGCTGCGCGGCCTGGTCTCCGACAATTTTGCCGATCTCAATTGGTGGCAAAAGATCATCGACTATCTGTGGCATCTCGTCCTGCCGCTGATCTCGCTGTCGCTCGCCGCCTTCGCCACGACGACGCTTCTCACTAAGAATTCCTTCATTGAGGAGATCAAGAAGCAATATGTCATCACGGCTCGCGCCAAGGGCCTGAGCGAGCGGCGGGTGCTCTACGGCCACGTCTTCCGCAATGCCATGCTCATCGTCATCGCCGGTTTTCCCGGCGCTTTCATATCCGCCTTCTTCACCGGTTCGCTGCTGATCGAGAACATCTTCTCGCTCGACGGCCTCGGCCGGCTCAGTTACCTCTCTGTCGTCCAGCGCGACTATCCGATCGTTTTCGCGACGCTCTATATCTTCTCGCTGCTCGGCCTGTTCGTCGGCCTGATCTCGGATCTGATCTATACCTGGATCGACCCGCGCATCGATTTCGAGCGGAGGGACGTCTGATGGACGCAGCGACCAGGTCCGCATCCCCGGCAGCGGTAAAACCGCCGCGCAGAGGTCTCTTCTCCCCGACCAACGTTCGCCGCTGGCAGAATTTCAAGGCAAACGGGCGTGGTTATTGGTCCCTCTGGCTGTTTCTGATCCTGTTCGTTCTCAGTCTAGGGGCGGAATTCATTGCCAACGACAGGCCGATCCTCGTTTCCTACAAGGGCGAGATCCTGTTGCCGGTCTTCGTCGATTATCCCGAGGACAAGTTCGGCGGCTTCCTTGCGCAGACGGATTATCGCGCAGAGGATATCAAGGACGAGATCAACGCCAATGGCTGGATGATCTGGCCGCCGATCCACTACTCCTACCAGACCGCCAATTCGAACCTTCCAAAGGGAACATCCGCTCCGACCGCGCCCTTCTGGCTGATGAGCAAGGAACAGCGCTGCTCGGGCTATGAGAAGGGCGTCGCCGACCCGAATTGCACCTTGAGCAATCTCAACTGGCTCGGCACGGACGACCAGGCGCGCGACGTGCTTTCGCGCATGATCTACGGCTTCCGCATCTCCGTGCTGTTCGGCCTGGCGCTGACCATCTGCTCGGCGATCGTCGGCGTTGCGGCTGGCGCCATCCAGGGCTATTTCGGCGGCTGGACGGATCTTCTTTTGCAGCGATTCATCGAGATATGGTCCTCGATGCCGGTGCTTTACATCCTGCTGATCATCGCCTCGGTCCTGCCGCCCGGCTTCTTCATCCTCCTCGGCATCCTGCTGCTGTTTTCCTGGGTGGGTCTGGTGGGTGTCGTGCGCGCCGAATTCCTGCGAGCGCGCAATTTCGAATATGTGCGCGCCGCCCGCGCGCTCGGCGTCAACAACCTCACGATCATGTATCGCCACCTGCTGCCGAACGCCATGGTCGCGACCCTCACCTTCGTGCCCTTCATCCTCTCCGGCTCGATCACGACGCTGACCTCACTGGATTTCCTAGGCTTCGGCATGCCTCCCGGCTCGCCCTCGCTCGGCGAAATGATCGCCCAGGGCAAATCCAACTTGCAGGCCCCCTGGCTCGGCCTTTCCGCCTTCTTCACCATGTCGATCATGCTGTCACTCTTGATCTTCATTGGCGAGGCCGTGCGCGACGCCTTCGATCCGAGGAAGACGTTCCGATGAGCGAAAATCCCTTGTTGTCCGTCCGCAACCTCTCCGTCGCCTTTCACCAGGGCGGACGGACCTCGACGGCCGTCGATGGCATCTCCTTCGATATCGCCAAGGGCGAGGTGCTTGCATTGGTCGGCGAATCCGGGTCGGGCAAATCGGTGTCGGCCAATTCGATCCTGAAGCTGCTGCCCTATCCGTCCGCCAGCCATCCCTCGGGCGAAATCCTGTTCAAGGGCAAGGACCTGCTGAAGGCGTCTGATAATGAGCTGCGTGCCGTCCGCGGCAACGACATTACCATGATCTTCCAGGAGCCGATGACCTCGCTCAATCCGCTCCATACGATCGAAAAGCAGATCGGCGAAATCCTGGCGCTGCACCAGGGCGTGGTCGGCCAGCCGGCCCGTCGCCGCACACTGGAGCTCCTGAACCAGGTTGGCATCCGCGAGCCGGAAAAGCGCCTCAAGGCCTATCCGCATGAGCTGTCCGGCGGCCAGCGCCAGCGCGTGATGATCGCCATGGCGCTCGCCAACCGGCCGGAGCTTCTGATCGCCGACGAGCCGACAACGGCGCTCGATGTGACGGTGCAGGCGCAGATTCTCGAGCTGCTGCGTGATCTCAAGGGTGTGCACGGCATGTCGATGCTGTTCATCACCCACGATCTCGGCATCGTCCGCAAATTCGCCGACCGGGTCTGCGTCATGACCAAGGGGCACATCGTCGAGACCGGCACGGTCGAAGAGGTTTTCACCAATCCGCAGCATGACTATACCCGCCATCTGCTCGCCGCCGAGCCGCGCGGCGAGCCACCGGTGGGCGACATCAGCAAGCCGGTGGTCATGGAAGGCTCAGACATCAAGGTCTGGTTCCCGATCAAGGCCGGGCTGATGCGCAAGGTGGTAGACCATGTGAAGGCGGTCGACGGCATCGATCTAAGGCTGAGGGCCGGCCAGACGCTCGGTGTCGTCGGTGAATCCGGCTCCGGCAAGACGACGCTCGGCCTGGCGCTTGCCCGGCTGATTTCCTCCAAAGGCCGCATCAGCTTTGTCGGCAAGGATATTGCCGACTACTCCTTCAAGGAGATGCGGCCGCTGCGCAACCAGCTTCAGGTCGTCTTCCAGGACCCTTATGGATCGCTGAGCCCGCGAATGTCGGTCGGCGAGATCATCGCCGAGGGATTGAAGGTGCATGAGCAATCTCTGTCGGCGGAAGAACGCGATCGGCGCGTCTGCTGGGCGCTGGAGGAAGTCGGCCTCGATCCATTGACCCGCTGGCGCTTCCCGCATGAATTCTCCGGCGGGCAGCGTCAGCGCATCGCCATTGCCCGCGCCATGGTGCTGAAGCCGCGTTTCGTCATGCTGGACGAGCCGACCTCGGCGCTCGACATGAGCGTTCAGGCCCAAGTGGTCGACCTGCTGCGCGACCTGCAGCGGCGCCATGACCTTGCCTACCTCTTCATTAGCCATGACCTGAAAGTGGTGAAGGCGCTTGCCAACGATCTGATCGTCATGCGCTTCGGCAAGGTCGTGGAGCAGGGTGCGTCAGCAGAGATTTTCCGTGCGCCGAAAGAGGACTACACTAAGGCGCTTCTCGCCGCCGCCTTCAACATCGAGGCGGTGCCCACTGCCGCCGTCCAGCAATAAAGATAATCGCCATGCCGGCCAAAAGCCCCGTTCTCGTCGATCTCAAGTTCACGCCTGAGACCATCGCCAAAGTCCTTAAAACCGCTTTCGTCGATCGAGGCAGCATCAATCTCGCCGATCCCGCCAACAAAAGCGCGGATCTGAGCCACGTTGACTATGCCCTTCTGTGGAAGCCGGATGCCGATCTCTTTCAGCGCGCGCCCAACCTCAAAGTGATCTTTTCCGGCGGCGCCGGTGTCGATTCCATGTTGAATATCGCCGGTCTGCCCGACATTCCCATCGTTCGCTTCGTCGACCGCAGTTTGACGGTGCGCATGACGGAATGGGTCGTGCTGCAATGCCTCATGCATCTGCGCGACGTCTTCGGTCACTTCAGGCACCAGCGCAAGCGCGTCTGGGGCCATCTGGTGGCACCGGAGGCACGCGATGTCACGGTCGGCGTCATGGGCCTCGGCGTCCTCGGCCTCGATGCCGCCACCAAGCTCAAGTTCATGGGCTTCAATGTCATCGGCTGGTCGGGGCAGAAGAGGCAGATCGATGGCATGGAGACGTTCGACGCGGGTGAGCTCGATGCCTTTCTCGCGCGGACCGATATTCTCGTCGGCCTGCTGCCGCTGACACCGGAGACCACGGGGCTCTACAACAGCTCGCTCTTTTCCAGGCTTCGTCGCGCCGGCGCCTTGGGCAAGCCGGTGTTCATCAACGCCGGGCGCGGCAAGAGCCAGGTCCAAGCCGATATCGTCTCTGCGATTGAATCCGGTGTGCTTGGCGGTGCGTCGCTGGATGTCTTCGACGTCGAGCCGCTGCCGGTGAATGACCCGCTTTGGGGCCTGGAGAATGTCGTCATCACCCCGCATGATGCAGCGGTTTCGGAGGAATATTCGCTGATGCGCCATGTCGAGGAGCAGATCGCCCGCTTTGAACGCGGCGAGCCCCTGCAATATCTGGTGGATCGCAGCCGGGGCTATTGAGCGCCCTCGGAACCTTCCAGAGCCGCTTCCGTTTCCAAAGAGCGCCGCAGCAATGCGAAGCTGGAAGGAGGCAATCATGCCACGGAAGCTGGAAACCCATACGCATTGGGAGGATTCTGATCACCGTCTGCATGAGGAAAAGGAACTGCCGGCGACCGAAGCCAAGCAAGGGCGCATGGGGCGCCGGGTATTGGCGATGCTCATTGTCGCGCTTGCCCTGACAGCGATCGTCTGGGCGCTGGCGGAAATATGGGGCGGCCAAACCACGCAGACAGCGCCCGTGACGGCGACTCAAGATCAAACCGCGCCGCCGAAACCACCGGTTCAAGGCAATTCCCAGCCGCAATGAATTCGGCCATCAGTCAAAACTTAGGCACGCATTGCCGCTGTCCGCGGCAGCACGTTCAATTTAGTATCAATTTCCTTTCAGTGACTGGACTTTCGCTCAACATTTTTTGATAAGAAGAGCATTATACCCGCCGCCAACAAGCTGGAGGTGTGGAGCATGACCTCCGGGGCGCAGGGAGACGGGGCAAGAAGACATGACGAAGACGGATATCGCCACCCGTGTCTATAACCATACTTGGAAGCTCGATCCGATCATCCGCAGCCTGATCGATACGGATTTCTATAAGCTCCTGATGCTGCAGATGATCTGGAAGCTTTATCCGGACGTCAACGCCACCTTCTCTCTGATTAACCGCACGAAGAGCGTGCGGCTCGCCGAAGTGATCGACGAGAAGGAATTGCGCGAGCAGCTCGATCATGCCCGCACGATCAGGCTTGCCAAGAAGGAGATGATCTGGCTGGCGGGTAACAGTTTCTACGGTCGCGCCCAGATCTTCGAGCCGGAATTCCTGGCCTGGCTGTCGAATTTCCAGCTTCCGGAATATGAACTCTCGAAGCGCGACGGGCAGTATATTCTCGACTTCCACGGGTCGTGGAAGGAAACGACCATGTGGGAAATTCCGGCGCTTGCCATCATCAACGAGCTCCGCTCGCGCGCGGCGCTGAAGGCGCTCGGCCCCTTCACGCTCGATGTCCTTTATGCGCGCGCCAAGGCGAAGATGTGGGAAAAAGTCGAGAGGCTGCGGGAACTGCCTGGCTTGCGCATTTCCGATTTCGGCACCCGCCGCCGCCACAGTTTCCTCTGGCAGCGTTGGTGCGTGGAAGCGCTGAAGGAAGGCGTCAGCCATGCCTTCACCGGCACCAGCAACGTGCTGCTTGCCATGGATTCCGATCTCGAAGCGGTCGGCACCAACGCCCACGAACTGCCGATGGTAGCGGCGGCACTGGCTGAGACCGATGATGAACTTGGCAAGGCGCCCTACAAGGTGTTGCGCGACTGGAACCGCCTTTACGGCGGCAACCTGTTGGTGGTTCTGCCCGATGCCTTCGGCACGGCCTCTTTCCTGCGCGACGCACCGGAATGGGTGGCCGACTGGACCGGTTTTCGCCCAGATAGCGCACCTCCGATAGAAGGCGGCGAAAAGATCATCGACTGGTGGAAGAAGATGGGCCGCGACCCGCGCCAGAAGCTTTTGATCTTCTCCGACGGCCTGGATGTCGACGCGATCATCGCCACCTACAAGCACTTCGAGGGCCGGGTGCGCATGGGCTTCGGCTGGGGCACCAACCTCACCAACGATTTCGCCGGCTGTGCGCCCACCGAAATCCACGGGCTCAACCCTATCTCGATCGTCTGCAAGGTGATCGAAGCCAACGGCCGCCCGGCCGTCAAGCTCTCGGACAATCCGCAGAAGGCAACGGGCGAGCCCGCCGAAGTCGAGCGCTATCTGAAATTCTTCGGAGCCGAGGATCGCGTCGATCAAGAGGTGCTGGTGTAATCTATCTTTTTTGGAACGAGGCACGTGACAACTTTGCCGATTGTTGCAAAGATGGGATGCTGCCGTTTCAATTGAAGGATCAGCCGTGGTACTGAATCATTGTGGCTACGGGTTACTGTTGTGCCTTGTCCTCTCGCTACCCGCTTACGCGCAAACGGATGACGGGAAAGCCGCATTCGCAAAGCGCGACTATAAAGCAGCACTGCTGAATTGGCAGCCACGGGCGGAGCAGGGCGACGCAACTGCTCAGTACGGCCTGGGGCGCCTATATTTCTTTGGATTAGGTGTACAGCCAGACTTTAAGCAAGCCGTTTTCTGGTTTCGCAAGGCGGCCGATCAAAATAACCCCTACGCTGAACGTCGCCTGGCTCTCGCTTATTCACTTGGTGATGACGATGCTGCTCCAGACCCCGAACAGGCGAATATCTGGTTTCAGAAGGCAATAGCTGGCTTGAGCAAGGCGGCTGAGGACGGCGATGTCATGGCTCAATACTTGCTTGGAGGTATGTATTCTCAAGGCGAGGGCACGGAGCCAGATGTCGTGAAGGCGAACTTCTGGTTTCAGAAAGCGATAGATGGTTTTCGCGAGTCGGCAGCGCAGGGAACAGGCTCAGCCCAATACTGGCTCGGCGAGATGTATCTAGGCGGCCAAGGCGTGAGCCGAGATGTGGATCAGGCGATCATCTGGCTCTCGAAGGCTGCGGAGCAAGGCGATCTGGACGCCCAACGCGGCCTTGGCGAAATCTACACTTATGCGCAATACAATCATAGGGATAGCGAATTGGCGATTAAGTGGCTTACGAAGGCTGCGGAGCAAGGTGACCCATGGGCGCAAAAGCGTCTTAGTGCTGCTTACGCGGAGCGTGCACATCCCACTGATGCGTCGGCGTCGGCTTACTGGTATCGCAGGGCGGCTGATACACAAGCTTCATCTGTAGTTACAGACAGCTCTTCCGAAACGGACAAGCCAACGATCATCCCATCTTCTTCCAAAAAATGAATTAGTGAGAAGGCATTCGCACAAACCGGCGTTTGCACGAGTTCGTGTTAATGTGCCAGGGAAAGGCAAGGTCGCTCGCTACTGCACACTCCGCGTCACCCGCTTGAACAGGGACCACTTGCCGTTCTCCCAGCGATACTGATCCGGTGAGATCACATAGGGCACGTCGCTGAGATCGGCGCTGATCAGTTCGAGGAGCTGCAGTCCCTGGGCGTCGTTTTCATGGGTGAAGAATACCTTGTCGCGTGACAGAAAGGCCGCAATCGGCGCGGCGCCGCCGGACTGATCCTGCACCTGGGCCCAGAATTTCGGCAGGAAGGCGACACTCGATTCGAACTGGCCGTCGATCTCGACATATTGGAACTGACTGCGTTTGGCGATCTGGACCCCGGTTTTGGAGAGGAACTTGTAGAGATTGGCCTGTGCCGTCTCAGCCAGTTCGCCGACGTCGATACCCCAGCCGTCCAACGCCGTGGTCATCACATAGCTGACGGCGGTGTCGCCATTGACCACAAAAAGCCTGACCAGATCTTCGGCTTCGTCGAGATAGACGAATTGCGGCGGGTCTGGTTCGTCCTTGACCGCCTGCATCATCTGCTGCCGCGCCACGTCGACGAAGTTGCGCGACTTCAGCACTGGCAGAACCTTGCCGAGCTCGTCGTCGCCTTCCATGGCTTCGGTCATATTGAGATAGTTGAGCAGAGCCTGAGCACGCGCCGGTCCCTGCTTCTCCCTCAACGCCAACAGCGCATTGCTCAGAAATTTCGTCATCTTGTCGCCATTGCGGCTATGCAGCGTCAGGCTGCCGGCTCCCGGATCATAGTCGACTTTGATCACGTCGCCGAAAAAGGGCAGGCGCTCTTGCAGGTAGCTTGCAAAGCGTGCCTCGTCTTGCAACGCTTCATCGGGGATGTTGAGATCGAGGCTCTTGATCGCCGGCGTCTCGGCGGGCGTTGGCGTGGGAGGGGCTGATTGCTCAATCTGGGTATTCGGCCGTTTGGCTCCGCCGAAGAGCTGTTTCAGGAAATTGAACACGCGTACGTCCCCAAGCACCAAACGGTTTCTACGAAGCCTAACGTGCCGCCGGCTCTCGCGCAATGCTGACGCCAACTGATTGAGCCACTTGCGTAAGTGCCTGCTTGTTCGCGCTAAAAAGGCGTATAGTCTGCAAAAAAACGGACTGATCAGGCCGATTGCAAGAAGGGCATTGCATATGAGTATAGTTGGGGGTGGCAGGCAGGCGATCGGGGCGCTGCTTCTGTGTCTTTTTGCGTTCGCAACACCGGCTGCGGCTCTCGCGCAAAGTGCGGCGCCGTCAGCGGCCACCGTCGCGCCGCCGCCGGAGAAGGTCCGAGAACTCATTCAGTTGATGAGCGAGCCTGATGTCAAGCAATGGCTTGCGTCGCAGGTCAATTCCACGCCCGCTTCCGCCGGCAGTCCCAGCACGGGTAGCGGCGGCCAGATGTCGGAATTGTCTGATACCCTCGGCCACACCAGACGGCACTTGGAGATAGTATCAGGGGCAGCGATGACATTGCCCTCCGAGGTGATGACAGCATCCAAGAGACTTGAAAACGAAGGGGAAGCAGCAGGCCGGCTGCGCATCGGTATCCAGGCGCTGGTGTTGTTTTTCTTTGGTCTCGTGGCTGAACTGGTGGTTGCACGGCTGATCAATATCAAACACATGCAGCATACCGAGAGGGCGGCCGGCGTCGAGACCGAACTTCAGGCCGCACGGTTCCAGTTCATGGGCGGCGTCGTGCCCGCCATCGTTCACGGCGTGGCAACGCTGGTTCCGCTTCTTGTCTTCGACTGGCCGCCGATCATCGAAAGTTTTGCGATCGCCTGCGTCATAGCGCTCGTCTCCATAAGGCTGGCGATCTCTCTAGGCAAACTGCTGATGGAGCTGATCGCGATGCGCCGAGCGAGCGACATTCTCGATGAGGACGGTGGCGCTGCGCGCATCGCCGAGCGGCGGCAGGTGGCGAAATACTGGTATCGGCGCGGCGCCCTGTTCGTCATCTACTTCGCTTGCGCCTGGGCGGTGATCCAGGCCATGGAACCGCTCGGCTTTTCCAGCGGCGCCCGCGATCTTGTCGGCTATACGCTCGGCATCGGCCTGTTCCTGATCGCCGTGGAGGCGGTCTGGGCACGCCCCGGCCATCCCGGAGCGCATGGTAGAAAGGTTGTCTCGTGGCTGTTGACGATTTATTTCGCCGCGCTTTGGGCTCTGTGGGTGACCGGCTTAGAGGGCCTGTTGTGGCTGGGTATCTATGTTATTCTGCTGCCGCGCGCACTCTCGGTCTCGTCGCGGGCGGTGGAGGCGCTGCATGATGCCGCCGGCGGTGTTCTCGGTGCCGGCAAGCTCGCGACGGTGCTGCTGGACCGCGGCGTACGCGCGATCATCATCGCGCTTGCCGCCCTCTGGCTCGGCCGGATGCTCGGCGTCGAGGCGGAAATGATGATGAGGCCGCCGGAATCCATGATTGACCGCGTGGTCCGCGGCATTCTCGGCGGTGTCGTCATTCTATTGGCCGCCGATCTGCTCTGGCATCTTTCGAAGACCTACATCAACGCCAAGCTCTTGGCGTCTGTGCCGCTTGACAGCGATAGCGAGGAGATAAAGGCCCGGCGCGCCCGGCTGCACACGCTGCTGCCGATCTTCCGCAATATCCTTGCCGTGATTATCGGCATTATCGCCATCATGATGGTGTTGTCGGGTCTCGGCATCGAGATCGGGCCATTGATCGCTGGCGCCGGCGTAGTCGGCGTCGCCGTGGGTTTCGGCGCGCAGACCATCGTCAAAGACGTCATCAGCGGCATCTTCTATCTCTGGGACGATGCTTTCCGCATCGGCGAATATATCGAAAGCGGCAACCACAAGGGTGTTGTCGAATCCTTCAGTCTGCGCTCGGTGAAGCTGCGCCATCAGCGCGGTCCGCTCGCGACCGTGCCTTTCGGCTCGCTCGGCGCGGTCAACAACATGAACCGCGATTGGGCGATCGACAAGATCATCCTGAAGGTCACCTACGACACCGACCTGGTGAAGACCAAACGGATCATCAAGGACATCGGCCAGCAGCTGCTCGACAATCCGGAATTGGCGCCCAACATCATCCAGACACTGAAAATGAAGGGTGTCGAGCAGTTCGGCGATTTCGCGATCGAAATCAGACTGGCGATCACCACCAAGCCCGGCGAACTCTCCGTCATCCGGCGCAACGCCTTGGCGATGATCAAGCAGGCTTTCGATGAAAACGGCATTAGTTTTGCGTTCCCGACGGTGCAGGTCGCCAGCGACAAGGATGCTGCCGCCGCTGCCGCCCGTCAGGTGATCGAGATGCGGGCCGCGAGCGTCGAAGGTGTTGAACAAACCGGGTAGAGACACACATCACCCAGGTGTGAACGCGGCCTGACCTAGGTACAGGTTCGCTCCTGTGGCATATTTGATTCATCAATCCATTTGGAGGTTATGTTATGGACTATCGCTATCTCGGCGGATCGGGTTTTCGCGTGCCCGTCCTCAGCTTCGGCACTGGCACCTTTGGCGGCAAAGGCGAATTTTTCGGCGCCTGGGGCGCAACCGACGTCAGTGAGGCAAGCCGCCTGATCGATATATGCCTCGATGCCGGTCTCAATTTCTTCGACAGCGCCGATGTTTATTCCGGCGGCGTTGCGGAGCAGGTACTGGGCGAGGCGCTCAAGGGCCGCCGCGACAAGGTGCTGATCTCCACCAAGGCGACCTTCCGTTCCGGCGATGGGCCGAATGATGTCGGTTCCTCGCGCTTCCATCTGATCAAGACCGTGGAAGCTTCACTGAAGCGCCTGCAGACCGACCATATCGATCTCTTCCAGTTACACGGCTTCGATGCCATGACGCCGGTGGAGGAAACGCTGTCGGCGCTCGACGATCTCGTGCGTGCCGGCAAGATCCGTTATGTCGGCTGCTCGAATTTCTCCGGATGGCATCTGATGAAGTCGCTGGCGGCGGCCGATCGCCACAATCTGCCGCGTTACGTGGCGCACCAGGCCTATTATTCGCTTGTCGGCCGCGACTACGAATGGGAGTTGATGCCGCTTGCCGTCGATCAGAAGGTCGGCACCGTCGTCTGGAGCCCGCTCGGCTGGGGCCGTCTGACCGGCAAGATCCGCCGCGGCCAGCCTTTGCCGGAGGTCAGCCGCCTGCACAAGACGGCGGACCGCGGTCCGCAGGTGGACGACGAATATCTCTACAACGTCGTCGATGCGCTCGACGACGTCGCCAAGGAAACCGGCAAGACCATTCCGCAGGTGGCTCTGAACTGGCTGCTGCAGCGGCCGACGGTGTCGAGCATCATCATCGGCGCTCGCGACGAAGGCCAGTTGCGCGACAATCTCGGGGCCGTCGGCTGGAACCTGACAGCGGACCAGGTCGCCCGCCTCGACGCAGCCAGCGCCCAGACGCCCGTTTATCCTTATTGGCATCAGCGCGGCTTCGATGAACGCAATCCCTTTCCGGCCGGCTAAGGGAATTCTCTTTTCATGAGCCGGCGCCCCAAAAAGGCGCCGGCTCAGAAGGTTTCCTTGTAGGGGCGCAGGTCGATCTCCTGCGTCCAGGCGGAGGGATGCTGGCGGTGGATATGCCAGTAGGTCTCGGCGATCGCGTCGATGTTAAGCAGCGCGTCGGCCTCCAGGTCCGGCCGCCTCGACCGCAACCTTTCGCCGTCGATGCCGCCATCGATGATGGTGTGGGCGACATGCAGGCCGAGCGGCCCGAATTCCCGCGCCATGCTCTGACTGATCATTCTTAAGCCCGCCTTGGCGGCGGCGAACTGCGCGAATCCGGCCTTGCCGCGCAAGCTCGCCGAGGCGCCGGTAAAAATCACCGTGCCGCGCCCGAGGGGTACGAGATGCCGGGCCGCCTCCCGCCCGACGAGGAAGCCGCCGAAACAGCCGACGCGCCAGAATTCCTCGAACTCGGCAGCGGTGACATCTCGAAAGCCGATGTGACGGTTGATGCCGGCATTGAAGACGATGAAATCGGGCGGCTCGATCTCATCCTGCGGCGCAAAGGCGTGATCGAAAAGCTGCTTCACCGCGGCCTCGTCCGTTGCATCGGTTTCTATCGCTTCGGCACTGCCGGCGGAGGCGTTGATGGTGCCGGCGACCTTGGCTATCTTCTCCAATGTCCGGCCGGCGATGATGACGTGATAGCCCTTGTCGGCCAGCAGCCGGCAGAGGGCTGCGCCGAGACCCTGTTCCGCTCCCACTCCAACGATGATGGCGCTTGGCGTGCTCATTCTGCAGCCTCCCTGGCATCCAGTGTCGGGTAATCTGTATAACCCTCCGTGCCACCGCCGTAAAATGTCGGGCGATTGTAGGGGTTGAGCCTCGCACCACGGCGAATGCGTTCCGGCAGATCGGGATTGGCGATGAACAGGCGCCCGAAGGCGATGGCGTCGGCATGGCCAGCGGCAAGGGCCGCCTCGGCGGGTTCGGGCTTGAAATTGCCGGCGGCGATCAAGGTTCCGGACCAGGCGGGGCGAAAGAGCTCGGCTGCCGATGGCACGTTCTTGTGGTCGACTTCGGCTTGGCCTGCGCCGCTGGCGCGCGGCTCAATCAGGTGCAGATAGGCAAGATGCAGTCGGTCGAGCTCGCGAATGACATGGCCGTAGAGCCGCAGCGGATCGTCCTCGCCGCTGTCGTTGGCAATGCCGAAGGGAGAGAGGCGGACGCCGACGCGGTCCGAACCCCAGACCGCGGACACCGCCTCGACCACCTCGAGCAGCAGGCGTGTCCGGTTCTCGATCGAGCCGCCATATTGGTCGGTACGCCTGTTCGACCGGGCCTGCAGGAATTGTTCGATCAGATAGCCGTTGGCGGCGTGGATTTCGACGCCGTCGAAACCGGCCTCCTTCGCGTTGGCCGCAGCCTGGCCGTAGACTTCGATCAGCAGGGGCATCAGGTCGGTATCAATTGCTTGCGGCGTTTCGAAGGGCACGCGCTCGAACGACGCCGTGAAAGCATTCCCCGAAGCGGCGATCGCCGAGGGCGCGATCGGCGGGGCGCCACCGGGCTGATGCGATGAATGGGAGATGCGGCCGACATGCCAGAGCTGCAGAAAAATCCGACCGCGCTTGGCGTGAACCGCTTCGGTGACCGCCTTCCAGCCGGCGATCTGTTCCGGCGTGTGGATGCCCGGCGTAGCCGGCATGCCCTGTCCGCTCGGCGAAATCTGCGAGCCTTCGGAAATGATCAACCCGCCTCGCGACGCGCGCTGCGCATAATAATCGACATTCATTGCGGACGGTATATTGCCCGGCTGGCTTGCCCGCATGCGCGTCAACGGCGCCATGATGACGCGATGCGCCAGTTCATAAGGACCAAGGGCTAGCGGCGAAAATAAAGTAGCTGTCATAAGATCTCCTGCCTGGAGCGGATTTTGCTCCCCGGGGCGGAAGGGCCGGTCACCGGCGGTTCGGTCTCGGGAGTGTTGAAATATGATGTTCATCATGTATTCCAACAATCGGACGTGCGCAACCAAATCCCGCACAAGCGAGATTTGTATAGTGAGGATTTTCGCGCTGCCCTTGCCGGAGCACGCGCCGAAGGTGAGGCCTTGAATTCTTGGCGCAATCAATCACCGCGCACGGTAAAGATCATTTCATGCGACACTGCCGCGTCGAACGGCCGCCCGTCCCAGTCTCCAAGCACATTCTCGACCTGCAGGCCGGAAGCGGTAAGTCGCTCTTCGATGGCAGTCCGCGGCAGAAACAGCAGCTCGCTTGCGGACACCAGAACCTTGTCGGGAAAGCTATAGTGGAGCTCAAACGACATGCGACTATTCTCCATGGAGAGAAACCGCCGGGACTCGCGGACGATCATCCCGTCCAAGGGAAGATCGATGTCGTCGACCCACCAATTCCGCCAGTCGATTGTCGGATTGCGGGTTTCGAAAACTATCCTGCCGCCTGGAGCTAGATGTTTTCGCATGGTCGCGAAGGTGGCGAGGATGTCGTCGTCTTCGAGCAGGACCTGAAAGGCGTGGCCAGTCATGACGATGAGATCGAAGCGCTGATCCGAGCGAAAGGCTTGCGCGGAGGATTGGACCCATTCGACCTTTTCGCCATTGGGTTTGCGGCGCGCAACATCCAGCATGGCTTGAGCCGGATCGACCGCGGTAACGGCATGGCCCAAAGCTGCATAGGCATCGGCGAGCAGGCCGGTGCCGCAACCGAGGTCGAGGATACGCCTCGGCGCGGCTGCACTGGGCCCACCAGCCAGCGCCAGGTAAAAATCCGAGTCGGACGACCATCCGCTGTCGAGCTCGTAAAGCGCCGAAAGCTCGGGATTTTCGTAATGCAGATCGGGCATGCCGCCGCTCCTCGGCTGCTACGGCGCGATCTTGCGAAGGAAAGCCAGCATCGCGTCGTTGAATTGCGCCGGCCGCTGCAGCGGTGCGAAATGGCTGACGCCGGGAAGCAGGACAAGCTCTGCGCCGGGGATGCTGCGGGCAAGGTGGTCGGCATGCTCGCGCTTGATGAACTCGTCATGCTCGCTGTGCACGATCGCGACCGGTATGTCGATCTCAGCGAGATCGGAGGCGGAATAGTTCGGCTCCGTCCGCTGCATCAGGCCGACTGCCTGAACGAAGGCATCGAACTGATCGGGCGTCGCCGACAGGGCGGCGTAATCCTTCACGTGCCGGGAAAAACAGCGGTCGATGATCGGCGTGGGCACGAATTCTTTCGTGCCGCTGGGGTCCATGTTGCAGGCGAAATAGAAAACGCCCGCAATGCGCGCCGGATTGGTCCTGGCGAGGATCAAGCCGGTGCACGCGCCGTCGCTCCATCCCACGACGGCAGCTTTTTCGATACGCAGCCTGTCCATCACGGCCAACACGTCTGATGCCATCAGCTCATATTTGTAAGGCCGCGAATCGCGCGTGCTGCGCCCGTGGCCACGGCTGTCGATGACAACAGCCTGGTAGCCGGCACCGATCAAGGCGGGCACCTGATACCCCCAGTTGCCGCTGTTCCCGAGACCGCCATGCAGCAGGATGACCGGCATGCCGGACCCGTAGGCCGCATACCAGATGCGGGCGCCGTCGTGTTCGACATGACCCTGGATATCCGAGGCCGGCAGTGGTGCCGCGCCATCTGCCGCAAACTTTTCGAGATTGTCGTCTTGGAATTCCATGCTGATCCCCCGCCAAATATCGCCCTTATAGCGCATCGTTCCCCGGACACGAAGGCCGGATGAGGGCATCATTGGCCATGCCGCGCTAGAAGAATGAACGCAGGGCAAGCTCGCCACCGAGTACGATGAGAGATATCAGGAACCATCGGCGAAATGTTGCGGGACTGACCTTTCGCCGGATCGCTTGTCCCAACCACATGCCGAGCAGCGCCGGCACCATGGCGAGAGAGGACATCGCCAGATTGTCGAGTTGGAAAGCGCCGCGCGACGCCAATCCGATCGCAAGAGCGACGGTCGAAACCGTGAAGGAAAGCCCGAGAGCCTGGATCAGATCGTCTTTGCCCAATCCAAGCGCCTGAAGATAGGGAACGGCAGGAATGACGAGAACACCGGTGCCCCCCGTGACGGCGCCGGTCATCAGGCCGATCAGGGCCGACAGCCAGGGCTCCGCACGCTTTGGCACGAACAATTGACGGGCAAACAGGGTGTAGCCGGCATAGATCACCAGGGCCGTACCCAGCGCCAACGTGGTCCAGCGAGTATTGTCGCTCGCCAGAATGGAGGAGGTAGCGACGGTGCTGACCAGGATGCCGAGCAGCATAGGCCACAATCTTTTCGCAAGCGCGACGAAATTTGGTCCGGCCGATAACTGCCAGACGTTGGAGACGAAGGATGGCACGATCAGCAATGCCGCCGCTGCGACCGGAGGCATGATGGCGCCCAACAGCCCCATGGCGACCGTCGGCAAGCCCATGCCGGTTACACCCTTGACGATGCCGGCGAGGAGGAACGTCAAGGCGGTGGCGACGATCGGCCATGGAGAAGGATCGAACATGCCGTTATTTGTGGCAATTCTGCCGGTGCCTCGCAATGCGGATGATCCTAATCCAGCCTTAGGCTGGTCCGAAGGCTGAGCACGTGGTAGCCTTCCCGCCCATGCGCTTCGATCTCACAGACCTCCGCCTGTTCCTGCTCGTGGTCGAGGCGGGCAGCATCACCCATGGAGCAATGCGGGCAAATCTTGCGCTTCCTTCGGCCAGCGAACGGCTGCGCGGAATGGAAGAGGTGAGTGGCGTGCGGCTGCTCGAACGACGCCGCAGAGGGATCGCGCCGACGGCAGCCGGCGATGCTCTTGCGCACCACGCGCGCATCATTCTTCGACAAATCGACCATATGCAGGGCGAGTTGGGCGGCTATGCCAAGGGACTGAAAGGCAATATCCGGCTGCTGGCGAACACGGCCGCCATCACCGAGTTTCTCCCAGAGGCGCTTGCGCTCTATCTCGCCAGCCGTCCCCACATCGACATCGATCTGACTGAACGTCTGAGCACCGAGATCGTGAAGGCGGTCGCGGGCGGTCTGGCGGAGATCGGGATTATCTCTGATGCCGTCGATGCGGGCAATTTGCAGCTTCTGCCCTTCGCTGTCGACCGCCTCGTCGTGGTGATGCCTCCCGATCATCCCCTGGCAGCGGCCAAGGCGCTCGCCTTTGCAGAGATCGTTCGACAGGAGTTCGTTGGATTGACGATCGGGAGCCCCTTACAGGAGCATATCGACGAGCATGCGGCCCGCGCGGGCCATCCTCTGAAATTTCGGGTGCGGATGCGAACATTCGAGGGCATCTGTCGAATGGTGGCCCAGGGCGTTGGAATCGGGATCGTCCCGGAAACCGCCGCGAAAAGATGCCGCCGGTCGATGGCCATCCGGCCGATCCCGCTGGTCGATGACTGGGCGACACGCCATCTCTCGCTCTGCATGCGTGCGATCGAAGAACTGTCTCCATTCGCGCGTGATTTGGTCGAGCATTTGAGCGCTGGGACGAAAGGCAGTCCGGGCTCGTCGCTGAAATCACAAGGCTACTCGGCTGCCGCTGCAACGCGCAAGCCGCCAACCTCGCGCTGAGGGCCTACGTCCTAGGGACAAACTGTAACTATGTCTTCGGGACGGACAAAAGAGTTCATGGCGGACAGGGAGGGATTCGAACCCTCGGTACGCTTTCACGTACACACGCGTTCCAGGCGTGCGCCTTAAACCACTCGGCCACCTGTCCTTTGGCGTTTCGCAACCGGTCAGGAGGCAAATCGTCGGAACGGCCGCGATATATACCGATGAATTTCTCAGGATCAACCTGAATCTGACAGATTTTTGACTTCCGGACAGAAAACTCCGGGCCTCTCCTCCATTGCGCTTATCTGGCTCTCAACTTATCTAAAGAGATGGATGGGGCAGAGTGCGATTGGCCAGTCGCGTATGGCCGATGGGTAATGAGTATTCGGAGGGGTCGATGCGTTTCTTGTTGCGTTTTGCCAGCCTTGTTGCGCTGGTTGTTGCGGTGATCGCCGGGACCATCGATTCCATCCAATCGGTCGCGGCCTCCGCAGTGGTGCTGACCCCCATGGGAGACGCATGGAAGGATGTCAGCCCGTCATCGCTTACGACCGTCCAGTCGCTGATTTCCTACTATATCCATCCGCGCCTTTACAATCTGGCAGTCCAGTGGCTGCTGTTCCAGCCGGCCTTCGCGGTGTTCCTGGTAATCTCGCTGCTTCTCTGGATGATTGCCTACAAGAAGCCGCCTGTTGCGGGCCGCTTCAGCGTTTGAGACCGCCTGGACGCTATAAGAATTCAGTCAACCGGGCGATGGAGACGGGAGAGGGAACTTGCTTGACGATCACGTTGGCACCTTTGGCATAAAAGCGGAGCGCCGGAATATCGCGGCGGGCCTTACGCGCATCCCCGCGTCACCATTTCACCGTCTTGGAATTCATATCGGAGCGCCCGTCAATGCGTCATGCCGGTGCGATGGCAGGCAGCACCGTCGCGTCCAGTCGCATGGCGATATCGATATCGTTCCGGCGGGATTGGATGGCGAGTGGGAGGACGATGCCGATTGCTCGATTCTGCGGCTCTGGATAAACCCTGCGATCGTGCGCAGTGCGGCGGAGGATCTGGAGATCGATCCCGACAACGTTGCCGTCATTCCCAAGTTCCAGCATCGCGATCCAGGTATCGAGCACATCGCCTTGGCGCTGGAGACGCAAATGAGGATGGATGAACCCTCCGATCGCCTGTTCGTCGAAAGCCTTGGAAAGGCGCTGGCGGTGCGGCTCATCAGCGGGCCCTTCAACCTGACGACCACCGCCGCCAGGCAAAAGCTTTCATCAAGCCAGAAGCGCAGGCTGGTCGAGTTCATCGAATCCCATCTCGATCAGGATTTATCGCTGGCACAATTGGCAGACGTGGCGGCAATCAGCGTATCGCATCTAAAGGTGCTGTTTCGCCGTACATACGGTATGCCGGTTCATCAATATGTGATCCGCTGCAGAGTGGAGCGCGCTAGAAGCTTGCTTGTAGCGGGGGAACTGCCGATCAGCCAGATTGCTCTGGCCACCGGTTTCGCCCATCAGAGCCATATGGCACAGGCGATGAAGCGTGTTCTTGGTGTGACGCCGGCCAACATCGCCCGGATGAGGCAATAATCTGGAGAACGTCAAGCGGTCATTGTTGTGAGGCGCCGACGCGAAAATATACTGCCCGTTTTTGCTCTTCATCGTCCGATCCTGTGCGACAGGACCTATAAAAACAGCATGCTCTCCATCCGCGATGAAACGTTTGAGGATGTGAGAGATGTTCGTAGTTTTAGGGGCGACCGGAAAGATTGGACGGGCGACGATTGGCGAGCTCCGCCGCCATGGTGCACCGGTAAGAGCCGTCGTTCGACGTCAAAATAGCGCCGATGACCTGCGCGCCATGGGTTGCGATATCGCCGTTGCGGACATTCAGGACAGTGAGGCTCTCAGTGAAAGCATGAGAGGCGCGACAGCCGTGCAGATCATCTGCCCCACGAGTGTTCGAGCGGACGACGCAGCCGCGGAGATGAAACACAGCATCAGAACGATCGTCCATGCGCTCGACCGGAACCGGCCGAGCTCAGTTCTGGCAATTTCCGACTATGGCGCGCATCTCGCGTCTGACACCGGCATTACGTTGACTTTCCATCACCTGGAGTCAGAATTGAAGAAGCTCCCCGCCGCTCTGACCATTCTGCGCTCCGCTGAGCACATGGAGAATTGGAGCCGCGTGGTCGGACATGCGGTCGAGACCGGCGTGCTGCCAAGCCTGCATCATCCGGCAACCAAACTATTTCCCACCGTGTCGGCTTCTGATGTCGGCGTCATTGCGGGTGAATTGCTGCTATCCGGTGTTCATGCTCCGCTCAACATCGTCCACGCGGAGGGGCCGGATCGCTATAGCGTCGAAGACGTCGCGCGGACGGTTGGAGAGCTCGTCGGCCGGAAAATTGCCGCCCGGGAGATGCCTCGTCCAGACTGGATCCCGGCGCTCGCTCGAGGAGGGCTTGGCGCAAGCTATGCCGAACTGGTTGCCGCGATGTATGACGCCCACAATGCCGGGCGGATCGATGTGGAGCCAGGTGGAGACGTAAGACAAGGTCGAACCGATCTGCGGAAGGTTCTGGCTTCGATGATGAAAGGTTTCTTGTGAGGGATGGGGCCTCGACGCGGCGGCGCCCGCTCGCGCGAAAGTTTTCGGACGAGTTGGCCGATTTTTGATCGCCCCGCGTGATCATCGATGCAGACGGGATCGCCTTCTTCCGGTCTGAAATCAGGCGATCCGGTGTGTTTTGGACAGCCTTGCTTATGTAGATCGCGAGCGTATCAAGGCAACCCGCCGCCAGTACGGCGATGGCTCGGGTTTGTCGCCGCGATACCTGCATCGGACCCTTGGTTGGCTAATAAAATCGCAGTTTGAGGGCGAAAATGTCCAAAAATCAGCTCCTTTGGGCGGGTTTTTGGCAATTCCCACAAATCTTTACCAACTGAAAAATTTCTCGTGAATTTTTCGTGCAGCCATGCAAGGATGCGCGCCAGCTTGGCCTCGGGGGAGGTCGGCGGTTCCGCAGACATGTCCGGTCAACGGGCTTGCGGGAGGACCCAACAAGATAGCAACAACAGGGCTGCAACTCATGAAAAAATCCCTTTTGACCCTTTTCGCCTTGGCTGCCATGTCGGCAACCGCGCTTGCGGCCGACATCAAGCCGGCGATCGTTTATGGCACCGGCGGCAAGTTCGACAAGTCCTTCAACGAAGCGGCCTATAATGGCGCCGAAAGGTTCAAGAAGGAAACCGGCGTCGCCTACCGCGACTTCGAGCCGACGGGCGACACCCAGGGCGAACAGGCACTGCGCAACTTCGCCAGCAAGGGCTTCAATCCGGTCATCGCTGTCTCCTTCGCCTGGACGTCCGCTCTCCAGAAGGTTGCCGCCGAATATCCGAAGACCCAATTCGTTCTGATCGACGACAGCCTCGATCTGCCGAACGTCCGCTCCGTCAAGTTCAAGGAAAATGAAGGTTCCTACCTTGCCGGCGTCATGGCGGCCATGGCTTCGAAGTCTGGCAAGATCGGCTTCGTTGGCGGCATGGACATTCCGCTGATCCGCAAGTTCGAATGTGGCTATGAGCAGGGCGCCCGCGCCACCAACCCGAAGATCGAAGTCTTCCAGAACATGACCGGCACGACCGGTGCTGCATGGAACGACCCGGTTCGCGGCGGCGAGCTTACCAAGAACCAGATCGACCAGGGCGCTGATGTCGTCTATGCGGCGGCGGGCGCCACCGGTCTCGGCGTGCTGCAGACGGCTGCCGACAACAAGAAGCTTTCTGTCGGCGTTGACTCCAACCAGAACTACCTGCATCCGGGTTCGGTTCTGACCTCCGTCGTCAAGCGCGTCGATCTCGCCGTCTACAACGCCTTCACCGATGCCAAGAACGGCAAGTTCACACCTGGCACGCAGGAACTCGGCCTCAAGGAAGAGGGCGTCGGCGCGGCCATGGACGACAACAACAAGCCGCTCGTCACGCCGGAAATGAAGGCCGCCGTCGACAAGGCGACCGCCGACATTATTGCCGGCACGATCAAGGTGCACGACTACACGACCGACAACGCCTGCCCGAAGAGCTGATATGAAATAAGGGCGTATGACGCATTCAAAACGTCATACGCCCTTTTCTTATCCGGAAGTCTGGTTTCTGGAGCTGCGTAGTGAGCCAAACGCCTGCCATCGAACTCGTGGGCATCGACAAGAAGTTCGGTGCCGTCCATGCCAATAAAGACATCAATCTGACCGTTGCCAAGGGCTCGATCCACGGAATCATCGGTGAGAATGGTGCCGGGAAATCGACTCTGATGTCGATAATCTATGGCTTCTATCATGCCGACAGCGGCGAGATCCGCATCAACGGCAATCCTATCGCCATCCGGGACAGCCAGGCGGCCATCGCCGCCGGCATCGGCATGGTGCACCAGCATTTCATGCTGGTCGACAATTTCTCCGTGTTGGAAAACGTCATGCTGGGCGCCGAAGGCGGCGCATTGCTGGCCAAGGGCGTCGCCGCCGCCCGCGCAGAACTCAGGCGGCTAGAGACGGATTACGGCCTGGAAGTCGATCCGGACGCATTGATCGAGGAGCTTCCGGTCGGTCAGCAGCAGCGTGTCGAGATCCTGAAGGCTATGTTTCGCGGCGCCGAAATCCTTATTCTCGACGAACCGACCGGTGTTCTGACGCCCGCAGAAGCGGACAATCTGTTCCGCATTCTCCGCGTGCTGCGCGACCAGGGCAAGACGATCATCCTGATTACCCATAAGCTGCGCGAAATCATGGCGATCACCGATACGGTGTCTGTCATGCGCCGCGGCGAAATGGTCGCTACCCGCAAGACGGAGGAAACCACGGTCGAAGAGCTTGCCGAGCTGATGGTCGGCCGCCGCGTGTTGCTGCGGGTCGAAAAAGGCTCTGCCCATCCGGGCGAGGTCGTGCTCTCCGTGCGCAATCTGACCGTCAAGGACGGCCGTGGCGTCACCATGGTCGACAATGTCTCTTTCGATGTCCGCGCCGGCGAGATCGTTGGTATCGCGGGTGTGGCGGGCAACGGCCAGTCAGAGCTGCTGGAGGCGATCGCCGGCATCCGCAAGCCCGCGTCGGGCGAGATCCACCTGCACGGCAAGCCAATCGGCACGGCCGATCCCGCGGCGCTGCGTGACCTTGGCCTTGCACACATTCCCGAGGATCGCCATCACATGGGCCTCGTCCTCAAGTTTGAGGAATACGAAAACTCGATGCTCGGCTATCACCGCGACACCAAATATGGCCGAGGCGGAATGCTCGATCTCGACGCCATGCGCAAGGATGCGATGGAGAAGATCGAGAAATACGACATCCGCCCGCCGAACGCCCGGCTGAAGACTGCCAATTTCTCCGGCGGCAACCAGCAGAAGATCGTCGTCGCCCGCGAAATCGAGCGCGATCCGAAAGCCTTGCTGATTGGCCAGCCGACGCGGGGCGTCGACATCGGCGCCATCGAATTCATCCATCGCCGCATTATCGAGATGCGGGATGCCGGCAAGGCGATCCTTCTGGTGTCGGTGGAGCTGGATGAAATCCGCGCGCTTTCAGACCGCATCCTCGTCATGTTCGCCGGCCACGTCGTCGGCGAGAAAACGGCTGACGCCGGTGAACAGACACTCGGCCTGATGATGGCCGGCATTGCCGCATGAGGCCTTGATGAGCACTGCTTCCGTTCCGCTCCCCAGTTGGATCACCTATGGTCTGATTCCCATTCTGAATCTCGTCATCGCCTTCCTGATCTCTGGCCTCGTCGTTTGGTTTATCGGCGAGAGTCCGTTGGATGCGTTGAACCTGCTCCTGCAGGGCGCACTCGGCAGCGGTGAAGGCATTGGCTTTACGCTGTACTATGCCACAAGCTTCATTTTCACCGGCCTGTCGGTCGCCGTCGCCATTCATGCCGGCCTGTTCAACATCGGCTCTGAAGGCCAAGCCTATGTCGGCGGCCTCGGCTGCGCCCTCGTGGCGCTGACGCTCGACAAATACGTGCCCTGGTATGTCACGATGCCCTTCGCGGTCATTGGTGCGGCTGTCTTCGGCGCGCTCTGGGCTCTCATTCCCGCCTGGCTGCAGGCCAAGCGCGGCAGCCACGTCGTCATCACCACCATCATGTTCAATTTCATCGCCTCTGCGATGATGAACTTCATCTTGGTGCATGTGCTGATCGTGCCGGGCAAGATGGCGCCGGAAACCCGCACCTTCCTTGAGGGCGGCCAGTTGCCGAAGCTCGATTGGCTGATGGGCATCTTCGGTTCGACCATCGGCGCGGCACCGCTCAATGTTTCCTTCCTGATCGCGCTAGTCATGTGTTTCCTCGTCTGGGTGCTCGTCTGGCGCACCAAGCTCGGCTATGAAATGCGAACGCTCGGCCTCAGCCCGACGGCCGCCGTCTATGCCGGCATTCCTTATGCCCGCACGGTCATCATCGCCATGTTGATCTCCGGCGGTCTCGCCGGCATGATGGCGCTCAATCCGGTCATGGGTTCATCGGCCCGCCTGCAGGTCGAATTCGTGCTCGGCGCGGGTTTCGTCGGCATCGCCGTGTCGCTGATGGGCCGTAACCATCCCTTCGGCATCATCCTGGCGGCGATCCTGTTCGGCATTCTCTATCAGGGCGGCGATGCGCTTTCTTTCGACATGCCCAACATCACGCGTGACATGATCGTAGTGATCCAGGGACTGGTCATCCTGTTCGCCGGCGCCCTCGAATACATGTTCCGTCCCGCGCTGGTGCGCGTCTATCAAAAATTCGCCAGGACGTGAGGATCGGACGATGGAATATTATGATCTTCTCATCAGCATACTTGGCTCGACCGTCCGCCTGTCGATTCCGCTGATCTTCACCGCACTCGCCGGGCTTTTTTCGGAGCGCGCCGGCATTTTCGATATCGGTCTCGAAGGCAAGATGCTGGCATCCGCCTTTGCCGCTGCCTGCGTCGCGTCCGTCACCGGCTCGGCCTGGGCCGGCCTCGGTGCTGGTATCGTCGCGTCGGTGGCGTTTGGCCTGCTTCATGGCTTCGCCTCGATCACCAATCGCGGCAACCAGATCGTCTCCGGCGTTGCGATCAACTTCCTGACCGCGGGCTTGACCATTGTGCTCGGCCAGGCCTGGTTCGGTCAGGGCGGGCGCACGCCGACGCTGCCGGCCGACGCGCGTTTCGCTTCGATCACATTGCCGGCCGCCGACGCCATCCGTGACGTGCCCTTTATCGGGCCGTTCTATGCCAATGTCATCTCCGGCAACAATATCCTCACCTATCTCGCCTTTCTCGCCGTGCCGATTTCCTGGTGGATCCTCTATCGCACCCGTTTCGGCCTGCGCCTGCGCGCTGTCGGCGAAAATCCGGGCGCCGTCGATACGGCAGGCATCTCCGTCGAGTGGCTCCGGTATCGGTCGCTGATCGTCGCCGGCATTCTCTGCGGCTTCTCCGGCACCTATCTTGCCATCGCCCAGTCGGCGGCCTTCATCAACAACATGTCGGCGGGCAAGGGCTATATCGCGCTGGCGGCGCTGATCTTTGCCAAGTGGAAACCGGTGCCGGTCATGTTCACCTGCCTGCTCTTCGGCTTCCTCGATGCTTTCGCCAATTTCATGCAGGGCAAGGCGGTGCCTGGCATCGGCGAAGTGCCGGTACAGATTTTCCAGGCGCTGCCCTATATTCTGACCTGCATCCTGCTTGCAGGCTTCATCGGCGTCGCCAAACCGCCAAAGGCGGGCGGCGTGCCCTATACCAAGGAGCGCTGATCCATGTCGCATGATCTGTTCGAGGCCGCCCGCGGAGCGATGGCCTTTGCCCATGCACCCTATTCGAAATTTCCTGTCGGCGCGGCGATCCGCGCGGAGGATGGCAAAGTCTATACCGGCGCCAACATCGAAAACCTGTCCTTCCCGCAGGGCTGGTGTGCCGAGCCGACTGCGATCAGCCACATGATCATGGCCGGCGCCAAGAAGATCGTCGAAATGGCCGTCATTGCCGAAAAATTGCCGCTCTGCCCGCCCTGCGGCGGCTGCCGGCAGAAAATCGCCGAGTTCGCCAGCAAGGAAACGCGCATCTATCTTTGCGACGAAACCGGCGTGAAGAAGACCATGACCATGGACGAGATGCTACCCTTCAGCTTCGAAACCGAGATACTGGGATGAGCGCCGCCGTCGAAATCCTGGCCGCAAAGCTCGGTGATCTCCAGCCGCGCTACGGCATAGTCCTGGGCTCCGGCCTTGGTTCCCTGGTCGACGAGGTGCGGGATGCGGTACGCATTCCGTACGCCGACCTTCCAGATTTCCCCGTCAGCGCCGTTTCCGGCCATGCCGGAACACTGGTTGCCGGCTATCTCGGTAGCGTGCCGGTCATCATGCTGTCCGGCCGCGTGCACTATTACGAGAAGGGTGACGCCAATGCCATGCGCGTGCCGATCGAAACCCTGAAGGGTCTCGGGATCGAGACGCTGATCCTTACCAATTCCGCCGGATCGCTGCGCGAGGAAATGTCGCCGGGATCGGTGATGCAGATCACGGATCACATCAATTATTCCGGCATGAACCCGTTGATCGGCGAGGACAGCGACAAGCGTTTCGTCGGCATGACCAATGCCTATGATACCGACCTGATCATGCGAATGCGCAAGGCAGCGGAAAAGGCCGAGATCAAGCTGTCGCACGGCATCTACATGTGGTTCTCCGGCCCGAGCTTCGAAACTCCCGCGGAAATCCGCATGGCGCGCATCATGGGCGCCGATGCGGTCGGCATGTCGACGGTGCCGGAAGTTATTCTTGCACGTCTTTTCGGCCTGAGGGTTGCAGCCGCCTCCGTCATCACTAACTATGGGGCTGGCATGACCGGCGCCGAGCTCACGCATGAAGAGACGAAGGACATGGCCCCGGTTGGCGGCGCTCGCCTTGCTGCCATCTTGAAAGAAATGATTGCGGACGGAGGAAACGAACAATGACGAGCCATTCCCTTAGAGAAACGGCGGCCGTTGCGCTTTCCCTTCTCGATCTCACCAATCTCAAGGACGATTGCACGCCGGCTCAGATCGAGACGCTCTGCGCCCGGGCCCAGTCGCCCTATGGCAACACCGCCGCTATCTGCATCTGGCCGCGGTTCGTTGCTCAGGCGCGCGGTATTCTCGGAACCGACCATGCCGTGAGGATCGCGACCGTGGTGAATTTCCCGGCCGGCGATATGGAAGTGGCCGACGTCGCCGCCGAGGCGCGCGAGGCGATCGCCGATGGTGCGGACGAAATCGATCTCGTCATTCCCTATCGTGCGCTGCTGGCCGGCAACGAGCAGGCCGTCACCGACATGGTTGCCGCCGTCAAGGCCGAATGCACGGGACCGGTGCTGCTGAAGACCATCCTCGAAACCGGTGAACTCAAGGACGTGGCGCTCATCCAGCGCGCCTCCGAACTGGCAATCGAGGCAGGCTCCGATTTCATCAAGACATCTACCGGCAAGGTCGCCGTCAACGCGACGCTGGAAGCCGCCGATATCATGCTGCGGGCGATCCGCCAGAGTGGCCGCAAGGTGGGCTTCAAGCCGGCGGGCGGCATCGGCTCCGTTGGTGATGCGGCCCTCTATCTCAGCCTCGCCGAAACCATCATGGCGCCGGATTGGGCCATGCCCTCGACCTTCCGCTTCGGCGCGTCGAGCCTTCTCGACGATATCTTGAACGTGCTCGGCGGCGGGCAGTCCACCGCGGCGGCTTCCGGATACTGAGCGATGATCCCGCAGGAGATCATCCGGCGGAAGCGGGATGGCGGCACGCTACCCGCCGCCGATATTGACGCCTTCATCGCCGCCCTTGCGCGGGGTGACCTGGCCGAAAGTCAAATCGGCGCCTTCGCCATGGCCGTCTGGTTTCATGGCATGACGCGTGAGGAGACCGTGGCGCTGACGCTGGCCATGGCCCGCTCCGGCGACAGGATTTCCTGGCCCGGTATCGACAGACCGATCGCCGACAAACACTCGACCGGCGGTATCGGCGACAACGTTTCGCTGATGCTGGCCCCGATCGCAGCTGCCTGCGGCCTTGCCGTGCCGATGATCTCCGGCCGTGGCCTCGGCCATACCGGCGGCACGCTGGATAAGCTGGAATCGATCCCCGGCTACGCCATCACCCCGGATGCGGCACACTTCCGCAAGGTGGTGGATGAGGTGGGCTGTGCCATCATCGGCCAGACTGGGACGTTGGCGCCTGCTGACGGCAAGCTCTACGCCGTGCGCGATGTCACTTCCACGGTCGATTCCGTGCCGCTGATTACCGCTTCGATCCTATCGAAGAAGCTGGCCGCCGGCCTCGAAACGCTGGTCCTCGACGTCAAGATTGGCAATGGCGCCTTCATGACCTCGCTGGAAGAGGCCGAGACGTTGGCTCGGTCGCTGGTTGAGGTGGCGAACGGCGCGGGCGTCAAGACCTCGGCTCTGATCACGGATATGAACCAGCCGCTGGCCGACGCGGCCGGTAATGTCGTCGAACTCCGCAATTGCCTGGATTTTCTGAAGGGCGGCAAAACCGGCACGCGGCTCGAAACGGTCGTGTTGGCGTTCGCCGCAGAGATGTTGACGCAGGCGGGGGTCGTCAAGTCATTGGCCGAGGCTGACGCAAAAGCGCGCGAAGCCCTTTCCTCCGGCAAGGCAGCGGAGCTGTTCGGCCGCATGGTTCACGCCCTTGGCGGCCCTGCCGATCTGCTGGATCGCCGGGACAGATATCTGATTGCCGCGCCGGTGCAGAAGCCGGTTCTTGCGTCTTCGGATGGCTGGTTGACGGCCTGCGATGCTCGCGCCATCGGCATGAGCGTGATCGATCTGGGGGGCGGCCGCCGTCATCCGCAGGATAAGATCGATCATCGCGTTGGCTTCAGCGATATCCTGCCGCTCGAAACGAGGGTCGCCAAAGGCGACCGCATCGCAACTGTCCATGCCGCCGACGAGGCGAGCGCCGAAAGGGCCGCAGCAGATTTGGCCGCGAACTACCGGATTGGTGATGCCGCACCCGTTCTGCCGCCGGTGATCGTTACGCGGATCTGAGAGGCAACTATTGAGTCAGACGCAATGAGCCGTTCTCGGCGCCATAGGAATTGAGCTTTTTCAGGAAACTCATGCCGATCAACGTCGCGCTCAACGCGTCGTCTTTGGCAACCACGGCGTCGACATCGCGGACCTTGATCGTGCCGATCTCGAGACGGTCGAGTTTGGCGAGCGCCACCTTGGACGCGCCATTGGCTGTCTGGATGGTGTAGCGATAATCGAGATCGTTGCCGCTGATGCCGAGGCGGCGTGCTGTGCTCTCGTTGATTGCCACATAGGTTGCGCCCGTATCGATCAGACCATGCACCGACCGGCCGTTGATCTTGAAATCACCCTCATAGTGACCGCCCGCGCCGGCTGGCAACATCACGCTTCCATATGCAGCCGGCGCCGCAATGGGCTGCTGCGCCAACGCAACTTCGCCGACGGCCGTCGAGCCTTCGCTGGTTGCCGCTTGCTTACTGAGCAACGCGGGAACCTGCGTGGCAGCTGCGGCGATGAGGCCGGCAAAGACAAGAACGCGAACGAGCATCGACGAGATCCTTCCTATGGGCTTGGCTATCTCGAGCCCATTTGATCCCCGACGTTTAAAGCATCTTCGCTGACAGGCCGCTAAACAGATCAATAAAAAGCCCGGCAGTTGGGGGCTGCCAGGCAAAAAACAAATATAGCGGCAGGAATTTACTTCGTGCCGTACATGCGGTCGCCAGCATCGCCGAGACCGGGAACGATATAGCCTTTTTCATTCAAATGACTGTCAATCGCCGCCGTGAAGACCGGCACGTCCGGATGCGCCTTGCGGAAATTGGCGATGCCTTCCGGTGCGGCGAGCAGGCAGAGGAAGCGGATATTGTGGGCGCCGCGCTCCTTCAGCTTGTCGATGGCCGCGATAGAAGAGTTGCCGGTTGCCAGCATCGGATCGACGACGATGATCAGGCGCTCGGAAATATCCTCCGGCGCCTTGAAGTAGTATTCCACCGGCTGCAGCGTCTCGTGATCGCGATAGACGCCGATATGCGAAACGCGGGCCGAGGGTACGAGGTCGAGCATGCCTTCCAGCAGACCGTTACCGGCGCGCAGGATCGAGGCGAAGACCAGCTTTTTGCCCTCAAGGATCGGCGCGTCCATGGTCTGAAGCGGCGTCTCGATAGTCTCGATCGTCAATTCGAGGTCGCGGGTGACTTCGTAGCAGAGCAGCGTCGAGATCTCGCGCAACAGCCGGCGGAAGCTGCCCGTCGACGTGTCCTTCTTGCGCATGATGGTCAATTTATGCTGCACGAGCGGGTGATCGATGACAGTGACGCCGTCCATGGTTTCAGCCTTCCAGTAATTCCGCGATATGAGATGTTTCTTTCACGGAAATCGCCCTCGGTGCAAGAAAATAGGCCTCATGCAGAGATTTCATCCCCAGTCTGCGGCCTAAACGATGCTGTTACAGTCTTGCCAACAGCGCCGCCCGCGTTGCCTCGTCCACGAAGGCCGCCTCGATAGCCGTGCGAGTCATAGCGTCGATCTCGTCGTCGCTGAAGCCGAAGGCGGTGGAGGCAAGATCGTATTCGCGCTTCAGAGAGGTGTGGAAGAATGGCGGATCGTCGGAATTGATGGTGACGCGGACGCCGGCGTCGCGAAGCTGGCGCAGCGGATGCGCGGCGAAATCTGGGAAGACATTCAGTGCGACATTCGACCCGGGGCAGACTTCCAGCACCGTGCCGAGATCCGCAAGGCGCTTGACAAGGTCGGCGTCCTCGATGGCGCGCACGCCATGGCCGATGCGCGCCGGGCGCACCAGCGCGACGGCATCGGCAACGCTGAACGCGCCGCAGACTTCGCCGGCATGGATGGTGAGGCCGAGGCCGGCTTCGCGGGCAATGTCGAAAGCACGTGCATAATCTGCGACACGGCCCATGCGCTCTTCGCCCGCCATATTGAAACCCGTGATCAGCGGATTATCGCTTTTGGCGGCATATTCGGCAGCCTTGATGACGCGATCCGGTCCAAAATGACGTTCGCCGGTGACGAGCAGCCGGGCGACGATGCCACTTTTTTCCTGTGCCGCGCGAATGCCGGCCGAGACGCCCGCCATATAGGCATCGGCGCCGAGGCCGATGCGGTCGCCATGGTCGGGCGAGACGATCAACTCACTATAGATCGTGCCGATGCCCGCAAGCTCCTCGAGATAAGTTTCGGTCAGCAGCGCGTAGTCTTCCTCCGTGCGATAGACCTCGGAGACCTTGTCGTAGCAGACGAGGAATTCGGTAAAATCCTTCCAGAGATAGATGCCGTCACGCATGAAGGCGCTGGTATCGACGTTGTATTTCCGTGCCTGTGCGAGCGTCAGCGCCGGTGGAGCCGCGCCCTCGAGATGACAATGCAGCTCCACCTTCTTCAAATGCGATGTCACAGAAAACTCCTTCCATGCGGCCCCGCCGCAATTCCCAAATGGCGCGCAACGGTTTCGCCGATATCGGCATAGGTCTGGCGGATGCCGATCGGACGCGAGCGGATGCCGGGTCCATAGGCGATCACAGGCACGCGCTCGCGCGTATGGTCGGTACCGCGCCAGGTTGGGTCGCAGCCGTGATCGGCGGTCAGGATGACGAGATCGCCGGGCTTCAGCTTCTCATGCACATCCGGCAGTCGCGCGTCAAAGGCTTCAAGCGCGGCCGCATAGCCGGCCACATCACGGCGATGACCATAGACCATGTCGAAATCGACGAAATTCGTGAAAACGAGATCGCCATCGGCTGCTTCGTCCATAATCTTCAGCGTTGCATCCATCAGCTTCATGTTGCCGTTGGCTTTGATGACTTTGGAGATGCCCTGATGCGCGAAGATATCGCCGATCTTGCCAACCGCATGCACGGTGCGTTCGGCTTTGACCAGGCGGTCGAGCAGGGTCGGCTCGGGCGGCAGCACGGAGAAGTCCCGGCGGTTGCCGGTACGCTCGAACGTCGTCTGCGTCTCCCCGATGAAGGGCCGCGCGATGACGCGGCCGATATTATAAGGATCGAGCAGGGTGCGGACGATCTGGCAGAGAGCGATCAGCCGTTCGAGGCCAAAATGGCGCTCATGCGCTGCAATCTGGAAGACGGAATCGGACGAGGTGTAGCAGATCGGTTTGCCGCTCCGGATATGCTCCTCGCCATGTTTGGCGATGATCTCGGTGCCGGATGCGTGGCAGTTGCCGAGAATGCCGGGGAGATCGGCCGCTTTGCAAATGGCCTCCACCAGCTCCGGCGGAAAGGCGTCACCCTCAGCGGAAAAATAACCCCAGTCGAACATCACGGGCGTGCCGGCGATTTCCCAATGGCCCGACGGCGTGTCCTTGCCGTGTGAGACTTCATTGGCGCAGCCATAGAGACCATAGAGCTTTTCCGGCTTCGGCATGCCAGCCGGATAGCGGCCAGTCGCCGCCTTGGCGATCTCCAACAATCCGAGACCCGACATGTTCGGCAGCGTCAAAGGACCGGAACGCAGGCCTTCGCGATCGGCAGCACCCGCCGCGCAGAACTCGGCTATATGGCCGAGCGTATCTGCGCCCTCGTCGCCGTAGGTCGCCGCATCCGGACCGCCGCCGACACCGAAGGAATCAAGAACGAAGAGAAAGGCGCGCGCCATGGATCACCTGATAAGATTGCTCAGTGCGCGACATCTAATGTCAGGCGCATTGGACGTCACCCATATAACGGAGGCGTCGTCTTGGCAATTTTCCTGTTAAATGGGGAATATCGCACGGATTTACAGTAGTTCGGCTCAACAGTCGGTACAGGCGACCGAACTGCCGGTGCGCGGACGATAAAAATACTGGCGGCTGATGGTGATCTGGCTGCTGCCGGCGGGCAGGAAATCCGAGCCGAAACTGATGAGCTGATACGGAATGGCGAGCTCGGTGCGCACCAGAAACGAGCCTGCCTGACCGATGTTGCTGGGCACGGTGACGGCGCTGCCGGTCGAATAGGGCTTGCTGCCGTCCTGCGCCCAGGACCACGCGACAGTGGCGTTGCTACCGGAGTCGATGGCGACGCCGGTGATCTTCAGCGTCAGGCCGGTTGTCGCATAAGGTGCAAAAATGGCGCCGGCGACGGAAGGCATCTCGGCGAGCGACGATTTCGTGACGCTCGATTGCTGGGTGAGGATGTCGGCGATGGAGCCGGCCGACCGGCTCGCGCGCTTTTCGACGCTGAGGGCGATGGTGAGTTCGAAGGCGCCGAGATAAAGCATCAGCAGCACGGGGAAGAGAATGGCGAATTCGATCGCGCCGATGCCCCGCTCGTCGCGGGCAAAGCGCCGCAAAGGAGCACAAAGCGTTACCATCAGCGCTTTCCCATACATCTCCAGCCGCCGTCTCAAGGGTAATTCTCGTTCAGGAAAGCGGCCGTCGCGACGATGAGATAGGTCGTCGGCATTGAGCCGTCGGTGGGACGGATATTGGTGAGATAAGGCCGCAGCAGATCCGTTATTATGTGCCAGCGATAGTAGGCACGCACCATATTCCTCGTCTGGGCGCCGCCAGGTGCGAAATTGAAGCCCGTTGTGTTGAGATCGGAATAAGGATCGGACGACACGCGTGGGATGGTCGTCGGCATATCGGCAAAGCTCTGGTAGGTTTCGACGTCGAGATAGAGATTGGTAGCCGTCGCCGTGGCAAGTTCGGTTGTCGAACAGGCTATGATCACCGAGATTTCGTTGCAGAAGGCCTGACGGAACTTATCCTGTGTTAGGTCAGTCGTCGTATTGTGATTGTAAGTAATCTGCCCGGTTCTGATCTCGCGCGCTACTGTATCGACGGCATTGGAAACGACCTGTTCGGCGACAAAGGCGACGAATGTTTCCAGGATCGCGAAGATGATCAGGAAATAGGGAATCGCCAGAAGGGCGAATTCGATAGCCGCTGTGCCGTCGCGAGAGCGCACGAATTCGCGTAGGCCTCCCCCCGCACGTCGCCGTGCAAAGGTCTTGCCCTCAAGAAGATCGTCGTGTGGCGTCATACCGGAATCCGCGGCGATTTACATAGGACGAGACTAGAACTGCTTTGTTGATAATCCGTTTCTCTTCTCTCTTCATATTGAGAGGAAGCTTGGATTTATTTAAGAAAGACGAATCTTATATAGTATAATTGAATATAAGGAGGGAACGAAAACCTCCCCTTTACGGGCTGGCGGATGCAGCGGGGGTGGCATTGTTCTGTTGGGCATGCTGCTCGCAATTGGGCGTGCAGGACAGCACCGAGCGGTTGGTCTGACGGTAGACGCGTACGGTGTTGCCCTCGTCAATCGATACGAGGATACGTTCGTCGACGATTGCGTTGCCGTCGGAATCGAGCAGGACGATGTTTGTCGTGCCGAAGCTGCGGCCGGTAAGCACGATGGTCTTCGGATCGGCGACGGTCGCGTCGGCAACCTGTGAATTGCCGACGATGACCTTGCTCACGGGACGATCGAGCTTCAGCACGCGCGCGTGGTCCATATAGACGCGCAGCATGCCGTCATCCGCCGCGTGGGAAAACTGCGGCATCAGGCCTACTATTGCGGCGGCGCAGGCAAAGAATGCGGTTCTGCCGCGGGTTGGCATGGTCAGGCCTCGTGAAGCTGGTGGCGGAAACGGTTGCCAAATAGAATGAGAAAGAATGGTGAACGAACAATTAAGATAAGGCTACTCGTACAATTCCGACGCAAGTTCGTCCCCTTTGGCTTCCATTTTGGGATTTCCATTCGAGGTGTGCAATATTCCGAGACATTCCATATGCCGAACTAATATATTGACTTCTAATCATCGCTTAAAAATTGAAGATTTTCTTTAAAAATGCTCGGAAAGACATGAATTGACGTTAACTAGTCTATTTGCGTTTTAGAATTTCCTATCTGTTAACCCACTTCCTTAAAGCGATGGAAACGGCCAGCCGCTACCGTGCAACTCATCCGATCAACGGCAAACAGTTGGCGGACGTGCTGTCAACAAAGTGAGTGGAGTTAACTTATGACCAAGCTTTTTTCGCGTTTCCTGAAAGACGAATCCGGTGCGACTGCAATCGAATACGGCCTGATCGCCGCGCTGATCTCCGTAGCCATCATTGCTGGCGCAACGACTCTGGGCAACACGCTCAGCACCACGTTCAATAGCATTTCAACCAAGATGAACACCGCTTCTACCGCACATTAATCGTTGCGGTGCCTCAGCGGCATGTTTGGATTGAAAGCGGCACTGTTGACGGACGTGCTGTTAACAAAATGAGCGGAGTTACCTTATGACTAAGCTTTTTTCGCGTTTCCTGAAAGACGAATCCGGTGCGACCGCAATCGAATACGGTCTGATTGCCGCGCTGATCTCCGTAGCCATCATTGCCGGCGCAACGACCCTGGGCAACACGCTCAGCACCGTTTTCAATGGTATTTCGACCGATATGACCAACGCTTCCACAGCGCATTAATTGTTGCGGAAGTATAATGGTGTAAAATGTTCGGAAACCGCTCAGTACTATGAGCGGTTTTTGACCTTTATAGTTCGAGCTGGGGATATCAAATGCTTGAAGCCGCAACATTGCTGATCTTCCCCCTCTGCTTGTCGGTCGCGGCTGTCTCCGATCTTTTGACCATGACAATCCCGAACCGGGTGTCGCTCATCCTGGTTGGTGCTTTCATTGTGCTTGCGCCGCTCGTCGGCCTGACGCTACCGGAGATCGGCATGCACTTTGCCGGCGCGGCCATTGTTTTCTGTGTCTGCTTTGCACTCTTCGCGTTGAATGTCATGGGCGGTGGCGATGCCAAGCTGCTGGCGGCATCGGCGCTCTGGTTCGGTTTCGATCCGTCGCTTCTCTCCTTCCTTGTCTATGTCGCATTCCTCGGCGGCGTGGTGACGATAGCCATTCTGATGATACGTTCGCAATCGAATGTCATTCTGGCCATGGGCCTGCCGCTGCCGAACTCGCTGCTGATTGCTAAAAAGATCCCTTATGGCATTGCCATTGCCATTGGCGGCTTCCTGGCTTTTCCCTCGTCGCCAATGGTCGCAGTGGCGGCGTCGCACATTATCTAAATTAGATATTTCTAAGTATTAACGGTGTATTGCTAATTTTAAATCTTACATCACTTTAATAGCAACTCTTAAATGACTGTAAATGTAATATACCATTAACCATAATTACACCAATTACTGAGCATTCTGCGGGGCGAAGAGTCGTATTCCCCAAGGAATGATCATGAAACCCGCTCGCATAATGATACTCGCGGTGGCAGTTGTCGCGGCAGGGCTTGCCGGACTGCTGGCGATGCGTCTGGCCGCCTCGCACAATGTCGTGCCGCAGGTCGCAGCGGTGGTGGAAAAGGAGGCGACAGTCAATGTGCTCGTCGCCGACGCCAATCTTCCGGTCGGCTCGCGTCTGAACGAAAAGTCGATCCACTGGATGGCCTGGCCGCAAAGCGGCATCGTCAAGGGTTTCATCACCGAAGCCGATCGCCCCGATGCGCTGAAGGACCTGAACGGTGCCGTCGTCCGCCTGCCGATCTTTGAAGGCGAACCGATTCGCGAAGAGAAAGTCGCCGATTCCAATAGCCACATTCTCTCTTCGCTGCTGCCCTCGGGCAAACGTGCGGTCGCCACCGAAATTTCCGTCGCGACCGGTGCCGGCGGCTTCATCCTCCCCAATGATCGTGTCGACGTGATCATGGTGCGTAAGGGCGATACCCAGAAATTCGTGACCGAGACGGTGCTCAGCAACGTCCGTGTGCTCGCCGTCGATCAACAGATTGAGGAAAAGCAGGATGGAAGCAAGGCAGTGGTCGGCACGACTGCGACATTGGAGCTGACGCCGGACCAGACCAAGGTTCTGGCGGTTGCCCAACAGATGGCCGACCGATTGACGCTGGCGCTGCGCTCCGTCGCCGATGCAGCGCAACCGGATACGACCGCCGCCGACTATCTACTGACGGGCGACAACGGCGGCGCCGTCGTCCAGGTCATCAAATCCGGTGCGATTGTTGCCAACGGCACAGCCGCAGCCAAGACGCAATGAGAAGGGCCGGGAACATGTTCAAGACCAGCAAACCGATTGGCCTCCTCTCGCTTACCGCGCTCTCCTTCTCGTTCGCTTTTGCCGGCCTGCCTTTTGCCGAAGCGCCGGCCTTCCTGCGTATGGCGACGGCTAGGGCCGACGGTGCCGACAGTATCGTGACCATTGCCGGTCTCGGCACCAAGCGCACGCTGAAACTTGGGCTCAACAAGGCGCTGGTGGTCGACCTGCCGGCGGATGCGCATGATATTCTCGTTTCCGATCCGAAGATGGCCGATGCCGTGACGCGCACCTCGCGCCGCATCTATCTCTTCGGCAAGACGGTCGGCCAGACCAATATCTTCGTCTTCGGCGCCGACGGGAAGGAGATCGTGAGCCTCGACCTCCAGATCGAACGCGACATTTCCAGTCTGCAGGCCAATATCAAGCGCTTCATCCCGGACTCCGACATCGATGTCGAGATCGTTTCCGACAACATCGTCATGACCGGCACAGTTCGCACACCGCAGGATTCGTCTCGCGCCGAACAGCTTGCCGAGGCATTCCTCAAGGGCGGTGAAGCGACGACCCGCACCGAAACGGCAAGCGGCAGCGGTGGCGACAATTCTGTCGCCCTCTTTGCCGAATCGCGCCAGACCTCGCAGATCGTCAACATGTTGCAGATCGAGGGCGAAGATCAGGTGACGCTGAAGGTCACTGTCGCCGAGATCAAGCGCAGCGTGTTGAAACAGATCGGTTTCGACAATCTCGTCAGCAATTCCTCCGGCCTCACCGTGGCGCAGCTCGGCAACATCAGCGGCGATTCCACAGCCGCCGCAGGCGGTGGTGGCATAAGCGCACTGTTTAAGACGGCTCTTGGCCGGTACAACATCAGCACCTACCTTAACGCGATGGAGCAGGCAGGTGCCGTCCGGACGCTGGCTGAACCGACGCTCACGGCGATTTCGGGCCAAGCTGCAACCTTCAATTCCGGCGGTCAGACACTCTATTCTACGACTGACAAAGACGGCAACGTAACGATCACACCATTTACTTACGGCGTTAGTCTCGCCTTCACGCCTGTTGTTCTTTCGGCAGGGCGTATCAGTCTCCATATCCAGACTCAGGTATCCAACCCGGTCGGTACGGCAGGAACGGCAACGTACAACCAACGCGCGGCCGACACCTCGGTCGAGTTGCCCTCCGGCGGCTCCATTGCGCTAGCGGGCCTGCTTAGTGATAGCGTCCAGCAAACCACGAACGGTACGCCCGGCGCCTCGAAGATCCCGATCCTCGGCGCACTGTTCCGCCAAAAGAGTTTTGAACGCGACGAAAGCGAACTCGTGATCATCGCAACACCCTACCTGGTGCGACCGGTGGCGCGCGCTCAGCTCGCTCGTCCTGACGACAATTTCTCGCCGAGCAATGATGTTGCCGCCTTCTTCATGAACCGAGTCAACAAGATCTACGGGCACAAGGATGGGCCGCCGGTTGCGGATGCCGATTTCCACGGCACGGTCGGCTTTATCTACAAGTGAGGGGAAATGGATCATGACGCGCCCCTTTTTAACCGGAACAACGAGAGACCAAAAAATGGCCAGCCTCGATCGCAATGCGCCCCGCATCACCAGGCCGCGGTTCACGGCCCTGGCCTTGATCATGATGGCTGCAGCCGTCGCCGGTTGCGCAGGCTCCCAGGATGGCATGACCACCAGTGCCATTTCTGACGACTATCGTCAGCGCCATCCGATCGTGCTGACCGAGAAGGAGCATCACGTTGACATCCCCGTCGCCACGGGAGATCGCCGCTTAACGACGGGCGTCCGCGATACGGTTCGCGGTTTCGTCCAAGATTACAGGGCACACGCCTCCGGTACGGTCGAAATCCTGGCGCCTGGCGGCGGCGCCAATTCGCCCGCCGTCTCGGCGCTCCGCCGGCAGATCCGTCAGGAGTTGGTGGCGAGCGGCATTCCGTCGGCGCGCATTGTCGATAATTATTATCAGACCGGTGGCTTCGGCGATGCCGCGCCCATTCGTCTCCGGTTCGTGGCGACCACGGCAGTCACCAATGCCTGCGGCCAATGGCCAGCCGATCTAGCCGACAATGCTTTCGACAATCAGAATTACTACAATTTCGGCTGCGCCACCCAGAATAACCTCGCCGCGCAGGTCGCCAATCCGACCGACCTCATCGCACCGCGTGCCATGTCGCCGATCGACACTGACCAGCGTAGCAAGGTGATCGACAATTACCGCAACGGCACTGTCCCGACCAGCACGGCCACGATCAGCGGCTTCGGTTCCGGATCATGAGAGCTCACCGTCGTCGGAACAGGATAAAATCATGAGCGCCATCGATTACGATATCAGACAGACAGCGGCGGAAGCCGAAGATGCACCCCGCGCGGCCGATCTCGAAAACATGCGGCCGCTGCCGCGCATCTCCGTGCATGCCTTCTGCGAAAGCGAGCATTTGCAGCAGGTCATGGACAGATGCGCCAACGATCGGCGCATGTCCAAGGTCAGCCTCAGGATTACCAGCGGCAGCACGGCGGCGGCGGCAAACATGTTCGCCTCGACGCCGACGCCCAATCTGATCATCCTGGAAATCCGTGCCAATGCGCACAATCTACTGGCGGAGCTTGCGCCGCTTGCTGCCGTCTGCGATCCCAGCACCAAGGTGGTGATCGTCGGCTATCACAATGACATCGGCCTCTATCGCGAACTCATCCGCAACGGCATATCCGAATATATGGTCCAACCGGTTGCCATGACCGACGTCATGGCGGCGATGGCGGCGATCTTCGTCGATCCCGATGCAGAACCGCTGGGCCGTAGCGTCGCCTTCATCGGCGCCAAGGGTGGGGTAGGGGCGTCCACTATTGCGCATAATTGCGCTTTCGGCATCTCCAACCTGTTCTCGACCGAGACCATTCTCGCCGATCTCGACCTGCCTTACGGCACCGCCAACATTGATTTCGACCAGGACCCGGCCCAGGGCATCGCCGAGGCGGTCTATGCGCCGGAGCGTCTTGATGAGGTTTTCCTCGACCGCCTTTTGACCAAATGTTCGCAGCACCTGTCGCTGCTCGCCGCTCCCTCCATGCTCGATCGCGCCTATGATTTCGACGGCCAGGCGTTTCAGCCGGTACTGGACGTCCTGCAACGCAGCGCGCCGGTGAGTGTGCTCGACGTCCCGCATCTCTGGACGGAATGGACGCGCTCCGTGCTTTCGGCCGTCGACGAAGTCGTGATTTGCGCGGCACCCGACCTCGCCAATCTGCGCAACGCCAAGAACATGCTGGATGCACTGCGGAAATTGCGTCCCAACGACAAGGCGCCGCATCTCATCCTCAATCAGGTTGGCATGCCGAAGCGCCCGGAAATCGGTCCCTCGGAGTTCTGTGAGCCGCTGGAGATCGACCCGATCGCCATCATTCCATTCGATATCAACTTATTCGGCAATGCCGCCAACAGCGGCCGCATGATTTCGGAGACGGATCCGAAATCGCCGGTCGCCGAGACTTTCTCGCAGATATCGCACATCGTCACCGGGCGCGTTGCACTGAAGAAGGTGAAGAAGGGTGGCCTGCTTGGTCTCCTGAAACGGAAGTAATTGTTTGATTTCGCATGATCGTGTTCGAAAGCCAGTTCGTGCTTTTGAGATCATGCTCCAGCGTAGAATTGGATCGACGGCATGTTTGGCAGACGCGGAAATGATGGTCCTGCAAAAAGCGGCGGCATAGCGCCTCCGCCGTCGCCGCCGCGCGCGCCCTCCGTTGCTGCGGCACCTGCGGCATCGACCGTGCTGGTCGAGCCGGCGCGCGAGGCGTCGCAACAACGTCAGCAGGTGGCGCCTCCGCCGATGCAGACGCCGACACGCCGCCGGCCGGCGCGCACCGAGGAATATTACGATACCAAGTCGCAGGTCTTTTCCGCGCTGATCGACACGATCGATCTTTCGCAGCTCTCCAAGCTCGATGCCGAAGCCGCGCGCGAGGAAATCCGCGACATCGTCAACGACATCATCACCATCAAGAATTTCGCGATGTCGATCTCCGAGCAGGAGGAGTTGCTCGAGGACATCTGCAACGACGTACTCGGTTACGGCCCACTGGAGCCGCTGCTCGCCCGCGACGATATCGCCGACATCATGGTCAATGGCGCCGGTCAGACCTTCATCGAAGTCGGCGGCAAGACGGTCGAATCGGAAATCCGCTTCCGCGACAATGCCCAGCTACTTTCCATCTGCCAGCGCATCGTCAGCCAGGTTGGCCGTCGTGTCGATGAATCCAGCCCGATCTGCGACGCCCGCCTCCCGGACGGATCGCGCGTCAACGTCATTGCGCCGCCGCTGTCGATCGACGGCCCGGCGCTGACCATCCGCAAATTCAAGAAGGACAAGCTGACGCTCGACCAGCTCGTCCGCTTTGGCGCCATCACGCCGGAGGGCGCCACGCTGCTGCAGATCATCGGCCGCGTTCGTTGCAATGTCGTCATTTCCGGCGGCACCGGCTCGGGCAAGACGACGCTCTTGAACTGCCTGACCAACTACATCGATCGCGACGAGCGCGTTATCACCTGCGAAGACACGGCCGAACTGCAGCTGCAGCAGCCGCATGTCGTGCGTCTCGAGACCCGCCCGCCAAATATCGAAGGCGAGGGCGAAATCACCATGCGCGACCTCGTCAAGAACTGTCTGCGTATGCGCCCGGAACGCATCATCGTCGGCGAAGTGCGCGGACCGGAAGTCTTCGACCTGCTGCAGGCGATGAACACCGGTCATGACGGTTCCATGGGCACGATCCACGCCAACACGCCGCGCGAGTGCCTGAGCCGTATGGAATCGATGATCGCCATGGGCGGCTTCACCCTGCCGGCGAAGACGGTGCGTGAGATTATTTCCACGTCCGTCGACGTGGTGATCCAGGCCGCCCGTCTACGCGACGGTTCCCGCCGCATCACCCAGATCACCGAGGTGATCGGCATGGAAGGCGACGTGATCATCACCCAGGACTTGATGCGCTACGAGATGGAAGGCGAAGACGCGAACGGCCGCATCATAGGCCGGCATGTATCGACTGGCATCGGCAAGCCGAATTTCTGGGACCGCGCCCGCTATTACAACGAGGAAAAGCGTTTGGCCGCTGCCCTCGACGAAATGGAAAACAAGTCGAAATAGGACTTTCCCGATGTTCGGTGTCGATCCGGTGGTGCTTCTGATTGTGGTGCTCGCAGCCGTTTCCGCGGCAGCGGTCTGTTATGGCATCCTCTATTCCCGGATCGAGACGCAGAAAAAGGCCGACAGCCGCGTCAACCGGATCAAATCTGCCGAGACCGACCGCATGAAGGTCAAGGCGGCGCGTGACCGCGTGCAGGAAATGTCGAAACGGCGCAAGTCGGTGCAGGATTCACTGAAGGATCTGGAAAAGCGCCAGTTGGAGAATACCAAGAAAAAGCAATCGCTGAAGGTACGGCTCGGACAGGCCGGCCTGCCGCTGACGCCCGCACGTTTCTATCTCTTCGGCGTGCTGTTGGGTCTTTTCGTCACGCTTGTTCTCTTCCTGCTCGGTGCGCCGCTCGCCGTCGTGGTCGGTCTGCCCTTTGCTGCAGCCTTCGGCTTGCCGCGCTGGATCGTCGGCTTCCTCATCAAGCGTCGGCAGAACAAGTTCCTGGACGAGTTCCCCAACGCGCTCGACCTCATCACCCGCTCGATCCGTTCGGGCCTGCCGCTCAATGATGCCGTGCGTCTCGTGGCAGGCGAGGCGCGCGAACCCGTTAAATCGGAATTCCGCCGCGTCGTCGAAGCGCAACAGGTCGGCCTCAGCATGACCGACGCCTGCGCGCGCATGAACAATCATATGCCTCTGCAAGAGGTGAATTTTTTCTCGATCGTCATCGCTATCCAGGCGCAGGCGGGTGGCAACCTATCCGAAGCGCTGGGCAACCTTGCACGCGTATTGCGCGAGCGTAAAAAGATGAAAGCGAAGGTGACGGCGCTGTCGATGGAAGCAAAAGCCTCGGCCGTCATCATCGGCGCGCTGCCCTTCATCGTCGCCACGCTCGTCTACCTGACCTCCCCGCAATACATGATAATCCTGTTCACCGATCCGCGCGGCCATCTGATCCTGGGTGCCGCCGGCATCTGGATGTCATTCGGCATCTACATCATGCGCAACATGGTCAATTTCGAGATTTGACCGGAAGGAGACGCCGAGCCATGTCCTCCGATTTCGCCAGTAAATTGACCGACCCCGGCATGATTCTCGCCGTTTTCGTGGCGATCGCCGTCTTCGCCACCTTCTACACGATCGCCGTGCCCTTCCTGGAGCGCGGCGATCTCAACAAACGAATGAAGGCGGTTTCCACCGAGCGCGAACAGATCCGTGCCCGGGAACGCGCCCGGCTGAGCACCGACGGCAGCAAGGCGTCATTGCGCAACCAGAACAACCGAAATGTCCGCCAGATCGTCGAACGCTTCAATCTCCGCAATGCTCTCGTCGACACAAATACGGTCAATCGGCTGCGGGCCGCCGGCCTGCGGTCGGAAAACGCGCTGAACATGTTTCTGGTGGCGCGTTTTCTGCTGCCGTTCCTGTTTCTGACCGTCGCCGCCATTCTCGTTTTCGTCTTTGGCTACTTTGCAGCCAAGCCGTTTGCGATCCGCCTTCTCGGCGTCATCGGCACCGCCTATCTCGGTTTCTACGCGCCGAATATCTATATTTCCAATCGCGTGACCAAACGGCAGAAATCCATCAAGCGCGCATGGCCGGATGCGCTCGATTTGATGCTGATCTGCGTGGAATCGGGCATTTCGATCGAGGCCGGCATGCGCCGCGTCTCAGAGGAAATGGCAGAACAATCGCCGGCGCTCGCCGAGGAAATGGTGTTGACGACGGCGGAGCTCTCCTTCCTGCAAGATCGCCGCACCGCCTTTGACAATCTCGCCAGCCGCACCCAAATCGAAATCGTCAAGTCGGTGACGCAGGCCCTGATCCAGGCGGAGCGCTATGGCACGCCGGTCTCGCAGGCGCTGCGCGTGCTGGCGCAGGAGGGCCGCGATGAACGCATGAACGAGGCGGAAAAGAAGGCTGCCGCCCTGCCGCCGAAATTGACCGTACCGATGATCGTCTTCTTCCTGCCCGTTCTCATGGCCGTTATCCTTGGCCCGGCGGCTATCCAGGTGATGGATAAATTCTGACGTGTGAAACTTGCCGCCGACTTGGAAGGTGGCTACTCTCCGATCGGCGTCGCTGGCGGCGCGAGATGGATAGTCATCGAGAAGGCGCGGGACGATCCGCGCCAGCCGCCCGGGCAGATTTTCAGCCATATCGGGAGATGCTGCATGTCATCCATAGCCATTTTTTTCACCGTCATCGCCGCCGTTTTCATCGGCGCGGCCAGCCCCGGGCCGAGTTTCGTCCTTGTTTCCCGCATTGCCGTTTCCCGTTCGCGTCAGGCAGGGCTGGCCGCTGCCTTCGGCATGGGAACCGGCAGTGTCATCTTCGCGACTTTGGCCCTGTTCGGCTTGAGCGCGCTGCTGATGCAGGTCGAATGGCTCTATCTCGCCCTGAAGATCGCCGGCGGCCTGTATCTGATCTATATCGGCATCCGCATTTGGCGCAGCGCAGCGCATGATCTCGCTCTCAATGCGCCCGCTTCGCCGGCCGGTGCGAGTGTCGCGCGCAATTACTGGTTCGCGCTCGGCACGCAGCTCAGCAATCCGAAGACCGCCATTTTCTATGGCAGTATCTTTGCGGCACTTCTCCCGGCGCAGCCCGCTCTCTGGCTGCTGATTGCGCTGCCGCCAGCGGTCTTCGCGATCGAGGTGGGCTGGTATACGGTGGTGACGGTCGCCTTCTCGTCGAACCGGCCGCGCGCGCTTTATCTCGGATCAAAGCTCTGGATCGACAGGGTGGCGGGCGCCGTCATGGGCGCTCTCGGCGCCCGGCTCGTGACTGAAGGCCTGCCACGGCATATTTGGCGCTAAGGGGCTGAAAACTCAGTTCGCTGCTTTTTTGACGTCGTCACCGGCGGCGAGTTTCTGCCAGGAATTCTGTTGTGCCAGCATAGAGCGCAGATAGGCGACATTGGCGTTCGCCTGCTGCGGTGTCAGTTCTTGGCGGGCGATTTGCTCGGCCTCGGCGAAACGGCCCTGCAGCCCGACCACGAGAGCCAGGTTCTGGCGCACACGGCTGTCAGCCGCCGGCTGGCTGACGGCGGAGCGAAGATAGGTTTCGGCGGTCTTGAGATCGCCCGTCAGCACATAGGACATGCCGAGATTGGAAAGGATCGACGGCTCGTTCGGCTGCAGCACGAGAGCATCGCGATATTTGCCGCGCGCCTCGGTCGAACGGCCGAGCTGATCGAGGATCGCGCCTTCGGCCGAAACCAGCCGCCAGTCCGGACGGTCCGGCGTCTGTGCACGGTCGATGGTGGCGAGCGCTTCCTCAAGCTGTCCGGCAGCCGCCTGGGCCTTGCCATAGGCAGCCAGCACGCCACGATCGTTAGGATGGGCGATCGCCACCTGCTGCATGACGGCGAGCGCCTGATCGTTGCGGCCGCTCATGCGCAGTACATTGGCGTAATTGACGCCGGTATCGCGGTCCCTTGGATTGGCGTCGTAGGCTTTGCCGAGAGTAAGGGCCGCCTGCGCGAGATCCGAGCTGTTCATTTCATCGACGGGCTTCGACACTGTCGGAATCGAGCCGGTCGTCATCTTGTCTTTTCCGGTCGTCGAGCAGCCAGCGAGTGCAAGCGCCACGAGTGCCGCTGAAGCGCCGTGGAGCAGGAAGGTCTTGAATGTAGACGTGGTTGACGAAGTGGCCATGGCGCCTATCCCGGAATGCCTGAGTCCTGCGCCTGGCCTCAAATCGGAACAGGGAAAGGTTTGACGCAATGTTCGCTCCAGCAATAATCTGTTAACCCTAACAGAGAGTTAACCTGCGATTCCCTGAAATCATTGCCAAAGGATAGTTATGGCCCCCTATCAATTCATCGAGCGCGCGAGCCCATTCAATTCGAAGGGCGGCTCGACGCTGCCGATCTTTGCAGTTACCCCGGCGCATATCGAGACCGGCACCATCGATCCCATCGCGCTCGATTGGGCGCGCAAGGCCGGCTACAAGGCCGAAAGCGGCTCGCTGCTATTGATTCCGACCGAAGGAGGCCATCTCGGCGGCGCTTTGTTCGGCCTTGGCTCCAACCCTTCCGAACAGCCTTTTCTGACCGGCAAGCTGGCGCGCAACCTGCCGGCAGGCGATTGGCATGTCGAGACCGCGCCGCTGACGGCAAACCGGCTTTCGCTCGGTTTCGGCCTCGGCAGCTATCGGTTCGAGCGCTACAAATCGGAAAAGGCAACGCCGCCGACGCTGATGATCCCGCGCGATGCCGACGCCGCCGACATCAAGCGGCAGCTTGCCGGCGTCTTCCTCGCGCGTGACCTCATCAACACGCCGACCAACGACATGGGACCGGAACAGCTCGAAGCCGCCTTCCGGGCGCTCGCCCTGCACTACAAGGCAGAAATGTCCGTCATCATCGGCGACGAGCTCCTGAAGGAGAATTTCCCGTTGGTGCATACCGTCGGCCGCGCGAGCGCCGATGCGCCACGCCTGCTGGAACTGCGCTGGGGCAAGAAGGGTCACCGCCGCGTCACGCTGGTCGGCAAGGGCGTATGCTTCGACACCGGCGGCCTCGACATCAAGCCGGCATCCTCGATGCTGTTGATGAAGAAGGATATGGGTGGTGCCGCCAATGTCATGGGCCTGGCGCTGATGATCATGGACGCCAAGCTCAAGGTCGACCTGCGCGTCATCATTCCCGTCGTCGAAAACTCGATTTCGTCCAATGCTTTCCGCCCCGGCGACATCTACAAGAGCCGCAAGGGCCTGACGGTGCAGATCGACAATACCGATGCCGAAGGCCGGCTGATTCTCGCCGATGCACTTTCCTATGCTGATGAAGAAGCGCCCGATCTGATGATCGACATGGCGACGCTGACGGGCGCTGCCCGCGTCGCACTGGGCCCGGACCTGCCGCCGTTCTTCACCGACGATAACGATCTTGCCCGCGATCTCACCGAGGCCAGCCTGGAGACGGATGACCCGCTGTGGCGCATGCCGCTCTACATGGGCTACGACAAGGATATCCGCGCAAAATTCGCCGATATCACCAACGCGCCGTCCGGCGGCATGGCTGGCTCGATCACCGCCGCTCTGTTCCTCAAGCGCTTCGTGACAAAGACGCCAAGCTGGGTGCATTTCGACATTTACGGCTGGGCGCAGAACGAACGCCCGCACTCGCCGGGCGGTGGCGAGGCACAGGCAATCCGGGCGCTGTATCACCACATCCGGCAGAGCGTGCGGTAAATTTTTGCCCTCGCCCCACTGGGGAGAGGGCGGCGCCATAGCGTCGGGTGAGCGGCATCGTACCGTATATTATTGTTTTTAATTGTTGTTCTCCATCTCTTGTACGTCCAGATAACGCTCCCTCAACCCGAACTTCGCTCGACCTTCTCCCCGCCGGGGAGAAGGTAATCCCCTTGAATCCGCCATGATCTTGGCCGAGACTGAAACGGTAGCGTAACGATCTCCGGGGTTGCCTTTGCCGCTTGAACTCTCTGCCTCGCAGGCTCTAGGCCTCTGGCATGGCGTGGCGCTCGAGCAGGTGCGCCGCGAGGATCATGATCTGACGCTTCGGCAGATGGCGATCCTCCTGCAAATCTATCTCGTGCCGCCGCCGCATACGGTGCGCGGGCTCGCCGCAACGCTTCGCGTCACCAAGCCGGTCATCACGCGTGCCCTTGATACGATGGGCGAGATGGGGCTAGTCGATCGCATGCGCGATGAACGCGATCGTCGCAATGTCATCATCAAGCGCACCGTCACCGGCGCGCTCTATCTGGAAAAGCTCGGTGATCTCGTCATCGAGCAAGGCCGCAAACTACCAGTCTAAGGACCATATTCATGAAGCTCGACCGCCGCCTCAATGCCTTTCGGCCCGATCTCGCCGAAGCCTCCCTCCGGGGCAAGGTCGAGGCCGACCGTTTTGTCGAAGGCACCAGGGCGCAGGTTATCGCTCCCGTCGTCGCTCTTCGCCCGCAGGCGGATCTGGCCCGCGGCATCGATACCGAGCTGTTGTTTGGTGAAGACGTCGATGTCTTCGAGTACAGGGATGGTTGGTGCTGGGTGAAAGCGGTTTCAGACGGTTATGTCGGCTATCTTCCCGAAAAAGCGATCCTGAGAGAACAGGCAGCACCGACCCATATTGTCGTGACGCAGCGGACTTTTCTCTATCCCGAGCCGGAGCTCCGCAAGCCCCATGCCGATGTGCTCTCGATGGGTAGCCGCGTGCGCGTCACGGGTACTGCCGAGGTGAGAGGAAACCATTATGTCGTCCTGGAAAACGGCGCGGCCATCTTTGCCAAGCACGTACAGCCGATCGGTTACAATGACGGCGGCGACTATGTCGATGTCGCCTTGCGGTTCCTGGAAACACCCTATCTCTGGGGCGGTCGTTCCGGCCTCGGCATTGATTGCTCCGGCCTCGTGCAGCTCGCATTGTTGATGACGGGTCGCACCGCGCCCCGCGATACGGACATGCAGGCTGCCGGCCTCGGCGAACCGATCGCGCGTGAAGAGCTGACGCGTGGCGATTTCGTCTTCTGGAAGGGCCACGTGGCCATCATGGAAGATGAGAAAACCATCCTTCATGCCAACGGCCATACCATGACCACGGCACGCGAAAATTTCGCCGCCGCCGTGGAACGCATCGGCTGGCTCTACGAGCAGCCGACAGGCTATCGCCGCCTGCGTGATTGAGACCTGGCCGGAACCGGCATGGATTTAGGCCGTTATTCCTCGATTGAACATCGTCTTGTTCGAGAGGAGAAACATCATGCCGATTACGGCGATGGAACAGGTGATCAGGGATATCCTCGGTGACGCCCATCTCAGGCGCAGCCGCAAGATCGACCGGCTGCGTGAACTCCAGAGCGAAGCCCGCGGCATCCAGCGGGCAGGCAGCGAAAGCATGATGAGCGCCGACGACGGACTGCAGGATGACCTGCGCGTTATCGAAAAGGCGCTGCGGCAGCTTGGCGCCGATGTCGAGGAAAAGGGTGCGGCGACCCTTTAAGTCGATTTAAGCAGGTCGCTTCGGCCAGTTCGTCACTCCGCCGGTCCAGGTCTCGAAGGCCTTGGAGAGCCGAAGGACGAGCATGTCGTCAAAACGCGGGCCGACGATTTGCAGACCGATCGGCATGCCGGAGCGGGAGAAGCCGCAATTGATCGACGAGGCTGGCTGTTCCGACATGTTCCAGGGAACGGTGAAGCCGATATGCTCGAAAGGCAGGGCCGGGTCGTTGGTCGGTGAGGCCCATTCTGCCGGATACGAGACGATCGGGTTGGTCGGCGATATCACCGCGTCGACTTCGGTAAACAGCTTGCCGCAGCTCTTGCGCATCTCGATGGTCTGGTTGAAGCCGCGCACCGCGTCGACGCCGCTGATATCGGCGCCGCCCTTCGCCCATGTGTAGATATAGGGCAGGATCATTTCGCGGCGCTCCTCGCTGAGGCCTATGATATCGCCCCAGAAACGCGCCCGCCAGAACACATCCAGCCCTTCCAGCATCTGCCGTGTCAGCACCGGCGCGACGTCGATGACGATGGCGCCGGCTTCTTCGAAGCGCTTGGCGGCTGATGTCACCGCCTCGCGCACCTCGGCATCGACGGGTAGGCCGCAGCCGGCGTCGAGCATCAGGCCGATCTTCAGCCCGCGCAAGTCGATGTCGAAATCCATCCAGTCGATCTGGTTCGGCGGCAGGCTCGTGCCATCGCGCCAGTCGGGCCGCGAAAGCGTGGCCATGGAAAAGGCGGCGTCTTCGACGGTGCGGGTCATGGGTCCGGCGCAGCGCCCCACATAATAGGGGTCGACGGGGATGCGACCGTGGCTCGGCTTGAAGCCGAAAATGCCGGTCCAGCCGGCGGGCAGGCGTACCGAACCGCCAATATCCGTGCCGATGTGCAGCGGCCCGTAGCCGGCCGCCGCCGCCGCCGAAGCGCCGGCGCTGGAGCCGCCGGGGTTCTGCGTCGGGTCCCAGGGATTGCGGCTAAGTTTGTGGAAGCTGGAAAGGCCGGAGGACAGCATGCCGTAGTCGGGGCAGGTGGTCTTGGCGAAGATCACCGCGCCATCCTCGCGCATCCGGGCAGCAATCGGCGCATCCTCGGCGGCGGGAACGAGTTCTACGGCGGCCGTGCCAAGCGGCACCGGTTGGCCCTTGGTAGCGATCAGTTCCTTGAGCGTCACGGGAATGCCATCCAGTGTGCCGAGCGGCGCGCCCTTGGCCCAGCGCTCAGTGGAAGCGGCGGCCTGCTTGCGCGCCTCTTCCGGATCATAAGCGTAGAGGGCAGCGATCGTTGGCTCCCAAGCCTCGATAATTGTCTCGAGCGCCAGCCAATATTCGCTCGGCGAGAGGCTCTTCTCGGAAAATTTCTGGATCAACTGGCGGATGGAAAGATCGGTTTCTGCAGTCATGGTCAATTCTCACATTGATTCAGCTTTGAAAATTCAGCGGCTTGCCTCGCGCGGGTCGAGAAGATCGCGCAGGCCGTCGCCAAGCATGTTGAAGCCGAGGACGGAGAGCGCGATGGCCAACCCCGGCAGGATGGCGAGCCAAGGGGCGATCTGGAAATAGGTCTGCGCATCCGCCAGCATCCGCCCCCAGGTGGGAGCAGGCGGGGGCACGCTCAGGCCAAGGAAGGCAAGACCGGCCTCCGTCAGGATCGCAAGGCCAAGCTGGATCGTCGCCTGCACGATGATCACGCTCATGATGTTCGGCAGGACATGCCGCCGGGTGATCGACAGATGCGTGTTGCCGATGGCGCGTGCCGCCAACACATAGTCGCGACTCCAGGCTTGCAACGCCGAGCCAAGCGCCACGCGGGCAAAGACGGGCACCATGAAGACCGCGATAGCGACGATGGCTGTCAGGCGGCCGGTGCCTAGAAATGCCCCGAGGATCATGGCCGAAAGGATTGGCGGCAGAGCGAAGATAACGTCGCAAGCGCGCATCACCAGTGATTCGAACAGGCCGCGTCGGGCCGCAGTGGCAACGCCGATTATTGTGCCGATGGTGCCGCCGATCGCCACTGACGAAAGCGAGATCGATAGCGAATTCCAGGAGCCGGCCATCAGCATCGACAATACGTCATGGCCGAGCTGGTCGGTGCCGAGAAGGCCGAAGCCGAAGGGCGGCTGCAGCTTGTGGATGATCTGCATCTTCGCCGGCGGCACCGGCGTCCAGAAGAGCGACAGAACCGCGACGCCGACGAGGGCGAGGATGATGACGGCGCCGATGATCAGGTTGGCGCGGCGGAATGCGCGGTAGCGGAAGCGGCGGGTCGGGGAGGGGGCGGCTGTCTCGATCATGGTCATCGGGTGCTCCCGCGAAGCCTGGGGTCGATGACCATGTAGGAAAGGTCGACCAGGAAGTTCACGACGATGACGAGGCCGGCGAAGAACAGCACTACGTCCTGAAGGACGATGATGTCGCGCTGGCTCAATGCTTGATAAGCGAGCCGACCGAGGCCGGGCAGGGTGAAGACGTTTTCGATCAGAACAGCACCGGCGACCAAGAAGGTAAATTGCAGCCCGAGGATGGTCATCACCGGCACCAGCGCATTCGGCACGACATGACCCCAGAGCACTGCGCGGTCAGACAAGCCTTTGGCAACGGCGGTGCGGGCGAAATCCTCATGCAGAATATCGAGCACGGCCGAACGGGTGACCCGCGTCAAAACGCCGGCCTGTGGCAGAGCCAATGCTATTGCTGGCAGGGTGAGCGCCTTCAGCGCCGGCCATACGCCGCTGCTCCAGCCGGGAAAGCCACCGGCGGGCATCCAGCCGAGCGAAGTGGCGAACAGGAGAATGAGGAGCAACCCGACCCAGAAGCCGGGCACCGCAATGCCCATCTGGGAAAACAGCGTGGCAACAATGTCGAAAAAGCCCCCGCGCCGGGCGGCGGCTGCAACACCCAGCGGCACGGCAATGAGCACAGAGAGAACGATGGCGAGGATGGCAAGTGGCAATGTTACGGCCAGCCGCTCGATGATGAGGCCGGCAACCGGCACGCCATAGGTATAGGATTTGCCGAGATCGCCGGTCAGCGCGCCGCCGAGCCATTGGCCGTAGCGAACGATCAATGATTGGTCCAGGCCCATGTCGTGGCGCAGCGCCGCCAAAGTCTCCGGCGTCGCTGACGTGCCGAGTGTAATGGCGGCGGGATCGCCCGGCAGCAGGGCCATCACCGCAAAGACCAGCAACGAAACGGCGATCAGGGTCAGGATGAGACCCATGATCCGACGGGTAAGGAGTACGATCATCGCATGTCCATGGCCGGATCATGTCCGGCATCGAAGCATTTTGCAGCGGGCGAGACGATCCGCCCGGCTGTGTGCGTGGAACTGATGCATGATCCCGAAAAGTGCGTCGCGGTTTTCGGATAGGATCATGCCCAATCGAATAATTAGCGCGATCAGTCTTCCCAAGAAACGTTGGTCAATACATTCGAGGGGATCGGCTCGTTCTCCCAGAGCCCTTTCAGCTTCTTGTCCCAGACCCCGAGTTTCGGCATGACGAAAAGGAAGAGCGAGGGCACGTCCTCGGCCAGGATCGTCTGCGCCTCGCCATAGAGCTTGTTCTGCGCGGCCGGATCGGCGGTCAGCTGGATCTTCTTCATCAGCTCGTTGAAGGCCGGGTTCTTATAGTTGAAATAGTAGGGGTCGCGCGAATAGATGTCGATGTCCAGCGGCTCGGCATGGGCGACGATGGTCATGTCGTAGTCGCGGCCAGTGAAGACATCCTGTACCCATTTTGCCGGGAATTCTGTCGGCTCGATGTTCATGGTGACGCCGATATCCGCAAACATTGCCTGCATCACCTGGGCGCTGCGCGGCGCATAGGCCATCTGCGGCGTCTTGATGGTGAAGGTAAAGCCGTTGGGATAGCCGGCCTCGGCAAGCAGCGCCTTCGCCTTGGCGGGGTCAAAAGGCAGCGTGCCCGTCAGGTCCTGATATCCAGGGTCGTTCGGTGTGTAGTGGCTGCCGATCGCCGTGCCGAAACCGGACCAGGCGCCCTCGATGATCGTCTTGCGGTCGAGCGCCATCATCAGGGCCTGGCGCACCCGCTTGTCGTCGAAGGGCTTGCGCGTATTGTTCATGCCGGCAACGACCTTGAGCTCGGTATTGCCGATCTTGGTCATCAGCCGCGCATCGCCGTCGAAAGAGCTCATCAGCTCGGGTGCTGCGAATTCGGGAAATGCGTCGAGGTCGCCGGCCTTCAGGGCGGCCGCTTCCGCCTGCGGATCGGAGATGAAGCGGAAGGTCACTTTATCGAGCTTCACGTCGACGGATTTGTTCCAGTAATCCGGGTTCTTTACGAGCTCCACATGGTCGCCCTTGGCCCAGGCCGAGAATTTGAACGGGCCGGTGCCGACAGGCGTCGTCTTGTCGTTGGCGGCAGAATTCGGACCGACCATCACGGAAGAGGGCCAGCCGAGCCAATAGAGCAGACTGCCGGTTGGTGAAGAGAGATGCAGCACCAGCGTTTCGGGATCCGGCGTGTCGATCGAGGCGATGGTCGCGAAGAACCGCTTCTGCGGATTGACGGACTTGGCGTCACGGGCGCGGTCGAGAGCAAACTTCGCCGCCGTCGAATCGAACGCCTCGCCGTCGTGGAATTTGACGCCGGTCTGCAGCTTGAATGTATAGGTGAGGCCGTCGGAAGAAATATTCCAGCTTTTCGCGAGCTGCGGCACGATCTTGCCGCTCTCGTCGATGGCGACCAGCCCTTCGAAGATGTTCTGCCAAGTCACCTGGCCGATGGCGACGGGAGCGGCGATCGTCGGGTCGAGGCCGGTCGGCTCGACGCTCATGCCGATGTTCAGCGTCGTCTTGGCGGCTTCAGCGGGCGTCAGGCCCAGCATCAGCAGCCCGGCCGAGATCGCAGCCCCATAGGCAAGACGGCGAGCAAAATCGCCCAGGCCTGGACGTAAAAACTTGGTCATCTCAGTTCCCTTGCTCCGGCTCGCGGTGCCGGTTTTCCCTCCGGCATACGGCCAATTTTTCAAAATAGTGTCATCTCGCAGGCGCACACACAATTCCGAAAATGTGTGCCCCGTGTAGCTGATATGGCTACACTGAATTTGCTCCGTTGAAATCCTTCATCTCCGGTCAATCGCGTCTTCGCTTGCCGGCGACCTGGTCGCGCATGAAGCGCTCGATGAAATCGAGAAGCTTGCCGGCGGCGAAGGAAAGCTGGCGGTCCGGCGCGACGCAGAGATCGATCGGCGTCCTGACCCCTTTCCCGTCGGCAACCGGCAGGGCGACGAGCTGGCCGGCCTGGATTTCCCGCTGCACGGTCAGCGCCGGCAGCATGGTGATTGCCGCGCCGCGCAACACCAACTCTTTCTGCATCTCCAGCGAACTGGTCTCGAACACCGGATCGAGCACCAGTCCCTCACGCTCGAACAACGCATCGAAGGCCTGGCGCGCGCCGAAGGAGTGGTCGGGTACGGCGAGCGAATGTGTCGCGAGTTCGGCCAGGGAAACGTCCTTGTGCGTCGCCAGCGGATGGCTTGTTGCGGCGATCACGTCATAGACGATTTCAGAGCGCAGCCGGACCTTGGTGCCCGAAAGCGGCGGGGCAAACAACGTAACGGCGATATCGGCTTCGGCGCTGTTGACCGCTTCGATGGCGTTGCGGGCGCTTGTGATGGTCACCTCGAAACGCAGCTTCGGATAGCGCAGGCTGAACTCGGCAAGCGCCGGCGCCAGCAGATTGGCGACGGTGGCGCCATTGGCATAGACGCTGACGCGGCCACGCTGCAGGCCTTTCAGGTCTTCGATGAGCTGGTGCACATGGTCGAGCTCGCGCAGCGTGCGTCCGGCGCGAACCGCCAACAGCTCGCCGGCCGCGGTCAGCTTGACGCCACGGGCGCTGCGTTCGACCAGGGGCGTGCCGAAGTGATATTCGAGATTTTCGATCTGCCGGCTGATCGCCGTCGGCGCGACGTTCAGATTTTCCGCCGCCTGGCGCATGGAGTTGGTGCGCACCAGCTCGTCGAAATAGATCAGCGCCCGGATCTGCATGGATAAATCCCCAGCTAGATCATCCGGTCCGGAAAGCGGTCCCGCCAGGCCGGCAGCGCGCCGTCGACGGGCAGCGCCGTCGCCTCGTAGACGCCGCGCGCAATCGCGCGCGCCATGACGATGGTGGCGAGATGGCAGAGTTCCATAAAGCTTTGCAGGTCGTCTCTTTCGTGTTTGCCGGTGGAGGCAGCAAAAACCGTGTCGCCGTCGAGCGGCAGATGCGCGGGCAAAAGCGCGCGGGCAAGGCCGTCATGGCCGCAGATCGACAGTCGATGCGCTTCCGCCTTGGTCAACGCCGCATCGGTGACGATGGCGCCGATCGTTGTTGCTGTTACATTCGTGCCCTTCAGCCTGAGGCGCGTGTCGATGGTTTTGGGCATGCCAAGGCCGCCGAATTCGCTGCCGACCTCGAAGGGTGCGGCCCAGAAATGCGGTCCCTCGCCGATGGTCGCCGAACCCAGCGCGTTGACGGCAACGATGGCCGCGATCCTATGTCCTCGGCTGCTGACGGCGCTGGCCGAGCCGAGTCCGCCCTTGACCGTTGCTGTCGTCGCACCCGCGCCAGCGCCGGCCGTGCCGAGCGGGAAGGCCCCCTTGCCCGCTGCCTTGAAGGCGGCATAACCCATATCGCGATAGGGCGAATGCAGGCCCCAGTCCTTGTTGCCGCCATTGATGAGATCGAAGAGGATCGCCTGGGGCACCAGCGGCACCCGCACGGTGCCGACCTGCAGGCCGCGGCCGATGTCGCGCAAGCCCGCCTGCACGCCACCAGCCGCATCGAGCCCGAAGGCCGAGCCGCCCGACAGCACCAGGCCGTCGACCACGCCGACCGTCATCGCCGGATCGAGCAATGCCGTGTCCCGTCCCCCCGGCGCACCGCCGAGCACGGAGCAGGAAGCGACTGCCGGCTCATCGAAGATGATGGCAGTGACGCCGGAGCCTAGCGCAAGATCGGTGCAATGACCGACGGCGACGCCTTCGATATCGGTCAGGAGATTGAGGAGATCAGCCAATGAAAAATCCTTCGCCTTCGAAGCGCGAGGTCGTCATGGCGATAGGATCGCAAAGAGGGGGAAAAGACAAGATGGGTTTGCGGCGATTGATGTTGCCGGGGCCGACCCTTCTGATTCGGGCACCAGCCGTCTGCGCTGTCACCATGTCGGCCGTGCACCTAATCATGAAGGACGGAGCGTGCACGAGCTTTAAGGAACGCTAAATTGATCTGCGGCCTGAGCGACGGGATCAGCCCTCATGGCGAGGTGGCGCGCAGCGCCCTCGAACGACGAGGGCTGGTGATGTGGTCATGTAAGGGAAACGGCTAAGCCGATCCATCAAACGTGGATCGGCTTGGCCTGCTGGCGGATGAGGAGATCGCGGATGGCGAGTTTGACCTCGTCCGTGCTTCTGAAACGCTGTTCGTCCAGATCGTGGACGTGGTACTTCACAGCGATGAACTTCAGCCGGTCTTCATCCGGAACGACGATGCCGACGGGAACGCCAGCATATTCGATGACTTGCTTCTTCATAAAAAATACTCCCTCCGCGCCCTAGCGGCGCAGACATGGCGAATTGACTGTTTGAATCCGATAAGGGGACGAACGTCACATTCGACAGCGCGGGCGGGAGAGCGCGCCCGAGCGGTCATGGCCAAGCACGGACCGCCCAAGGATCGAAGCGATGACTTTAAAATTCAGCATGTCACTTTCCTTAGTTGGCGTTGTACTTGTGTGGGCTCCAATTATGGAGCCCACGATCCGGTGTGCTATTGTCTATAATCTTGCTAGAGAATAGCAATTCCATCCTCAGAAACATATTCCGAAAGATGTCAAAATATCGACGATCGAGAAAATAAAATTCCGTATCCAACAAGTTGCGAGAAAGGCTGTATCAACTTCCACGCAACCGCCCGTACCGGAACGGCATCGCCGATCACCGACAAACAGATAGGAATAGCCATGAGATTCGACAATGCCCCGAGAGGATTAAAATCGGTTCGTCACCAAATCTTCTCAAAGGTTAACGCTGGAGATGATGGGCCTAGAAGCCATCCTCCAGCGCCTTTTCCAGGGCTTTGACGAAGAAATCCGCGCTATCAGCCGAAAGACAAAGCGGCGGTTTTATCTTCAACACATTAAGGTGATCGCCGGTCGGCTGCATGACGACGCCGAGTTCAAGCAGCCGTTCGCAGATGGCCGCCGTCTCTTCCGTGGCTGGCGTCAGCGTCTCGTGGTCGCGGACGAATTCGACGCCGAGATAGAGGCCCATGCCATGCACCGCACCGATCAGCGGGAAATGCTCCATCAGCGCGATCAATCCTGCCTTCAAATGATCGCCGATGATGCGGGCATTCTCCTGCAGTCCCTCGTCGCTCATGATGTCAAGCACGGTAAGACCGACGACCGAGCTCACCGGACTGCCACCGGCCGACGAGAAGAAATAGCCCTCTTTCTCCAGTGATTCGGCGATCTCCCGCCTTGTGATGACAGCGCCGAGCGGATGGCCATTGCCCATACCTTTGGCGATGGTGATGACATCGGGCACGACGTCCTGTTGCTCGAAACCCCAGAAGTGGTGGCCGAGCCGGCCGTAACCCACCTGCACCTCGTCGGCGATGCAGACGCCGCCGCGTTTCCGGACGGCAGCGTAGACGTCGGCGAGATAGCCGCGCGGCAGGGCGATGCCGCCGGCATTGCCGTAGACAGATTCGGCAATGAAGCCGGCGAGACCCTCGGCCTTCTCGTCGATGGTCTCCAGCAGGGTCGTAACGCCGGCCAGGTAGTCTACCGCTGAATCCGGGCCGCGGAATGGGCCACGATAGGTGTTGGGCGAAACGAGCGGATGCACCCAGTCCGGCCGCGTCGTCAACGCCTGCGGATTGTCGGCGATGGAGGTGGAGACGGCGTCGCTCGCCAGCGTCCAGCCATGATAGGCCTCCAGCAGGCAAAGCATATTCTTCCTGCCGGTATGCGCCCAGGCAAGCCGGATGGCGAGATCATTGGCTTCTGAACCGCTGTTGACAAGGAAGACGCTGTCGAGGCCGTCCGGCGCCAGCGCCGCCAGCCGTTCGGAAAATTCGGCGACGGCGGCATAATGGAAGCGGGAATTGGTGTTAAGCCGCGACCATTGCCGTTCGATGGCGGCCGTCAGCCGCGGATGCGCATGGCCGAGCATGGTCACGTTGTTGACCATGTCGAGATAAGCGCGGCCTTCCGTGTCGAACACGAACTCATGCCAGCCGCGCTCGATCTGCGGCGGGGCGTCGTAATAATGCTTTTGCGGCTTGGCGAAATGCGCTTCGCGCCGCGCCAGAAGTGCGGCACTGTCCAGGCGCGGCGCTTCGCAGGCTTCGCTCAGCAGGATCGCCGGCGAGGGGCATATGGCCGACCAGCCATCGGCCTGATGGGCCGTGGCAAAGAGCGGCGGCACCAGCCCCAGGACGCGGCAGAGCTGCACACGCAGCCCGCCGATGGCGGAGCCCTCGCTGCCGATCGTGCCGATGATCGCGCCTTGCTCGATTCCTGTACCCTCTTCCAGCGCGCACTCGACGCCGTCGAGATGCAGGCTGAGCGCTTCGCCCATCAGCACGAGATGCTGGCCGTGCCATTGGATACGCCCGGCAAATGGGGCAGTGACCGTCGTGCCGGCCGGCAGGCAGACATCGCTATGCAGCGCGAAATTCTGCGGCGGCGTCACGCTTAGGAGATCGGCATGCGACAGGCGGAATTCGCCATACCGAGTCGCAGCCGTGCCGGAAGCTATGGCCGCCTTGGCGAGCAGCCGCCAGTCCATGTCCGGCTTCTGCCAATTGCCGTCGAAAAAATGCGGGCTGGTTGCGGAAAGATCGACAGCGGCAATATGGTCCGGCGCAATGTCCGGCAGCAATGCGGACCAGTGATCGGTAGCGATTGGGGCAATGTCGATGCCGGCGGCCCGGAGGATCGCCGCTTCCATCACTTCCGGCTGCGCGCCGGTGGCGACGTCGAAAATCTCACGCTCGAGTTTGAGATTGCCGCGCACATAGTCGTTGTCGGGGTCGATGGCCAGCTGCTGTTCGCCGCTGGCGGCGAGAATCACCGCACGAGCGACGATCAGTGGCCAGAGCGCCTTCAACTCGGCTTCCTCAAGCGGGTAGACCGCATGATAGGCCTTGATGGCTGGGATGATGTAGAAGGGATCGCCTTCGGCGTGGTGGAGCAGCGAGGCGCAGGTGACGGCGAGGTCGCCCACCAGCCAGCCCTGGATGATGTCGCCGAAATCGATCACCCCATCCGGAATCGGTTGCCCATGCGCATCTGGGTGACTGACGACATTGTCGTCGGTGACGTCGTGATGGACAGGCTGCACGCGAAGCCCGCTCGCAAGCGGCTGGATGCGCTTGACGGCCGCAACCATTGCCTTGGCGATGCGGTCGCGCGCCTCGTGATCGGTGATCGCCGACAGGAGCTGCACGGCGACCGGCCCCGCGCGGCGCAGGTCCCATTGCAGGCTGCGGTGAAGGCCGGGATGGTCGAAATCCGCGAGATCGCGGGCGAGCCGGGCCGAGAGGGCGCCGAGCGCCGAGACCGAGGCGATGGGCAGATGCTTGCGCTGCGTCAGGGATCGACCGGGGAGATAGCTAAGGAGCCGGACGAGATAATCCTGTTCGCGAATGGTAACGGCGAGGATGTCCCGGCCGTTCAGCGAGGGCACGATATTGGGAACGCGCGGCGCATCCGGTTTGGTATGCAGATGGCGGATGGCGGCGTTCTGCGCTTCCAGTTCGACGGTGTCGTATTCCGTCCGGCAGATCTTCAGAACGTAGCTGTTGTCGCCGGCGTCGATGCGGTAGTTGCGGTCCTGCTGGCTGCCGAGTTCGGTGAGCGTTCCGGCCAGACCGTAATGCGTCTGCAAGATCTCCGCCGCCGCTTCCGGCGTGGTATCCGGCCTTGACAGTTGCATGCGATTGACGAGCGCGGCGTCGGTCATGGCACCCCCGAATGGTTCATCTGCGTCGACACTAAACCATTCCGTCCAAAAGAAAATCACCGAAAATAAATTGGGTGATCGAACGATAAGACGAAAGATAGGCCCCCGATTGCAGGTGCCTAGAGCGCCGTGCGTTCAGAACGCACAAAGGTCGCTCTAGCTTTTTTGAATCTTGAGCATCTTATCCGCTTGCAGGTGATTCCACCTGCAAGCGGATGCTCAAGTGCGCTGTGCGTTCATTTGAGCACACCAAGGTCGCTCCAGCTTTTGATCTTGAGCGGACTTTACTCAACCTCGATTGAATAGCTGCAGCCGGCCAACGTTTTACCGGGATGGTAGATATCGGTCGAGACGTCGAGGGCAATGCGCGTATGCAGCACCGTGTCGGAATTCTCCAATTGCTCCTTGTTGGAGAATATCTCCTTTTCGGCAAGGAATTTGTCGAACCTGTCGACCGCGGCGGTGACATCCAGCTCCTTGGCAAGCGGATGCGGGTCGGCCTCGTTGAGCAGGGCAAGTGGACCGGAGGAAGCGAAGGCGATCCTGTCGGTCTGTCGCCCGAAAACGGTGATCGGCTTTGCCAGCTTGAATTCTCGCAGCAGAAGACTGTTCGACGGCTGTTCGGTAATGCCGAACTGCCTCATCGCCTCGGTGCTTTCTGGTCCCGTCAGCCACATGGCAAAGCCGTTAAAGCTCGGCACGTCATACGTCGTGCATTCGATCAGCTTGGCGAGATCGATCTTCGAAGGGTCTTCTTCCGATGTCATCGCGGCAATCGAGACCTGAGTGCTTACAAAGATAGCAAGGGCTGAGAGCGGCAGGACTCTATTCAGATATGATCGCATTTTCCTCCTCCACAACCTTCAAGCGATTCGATATCGGCCGCATTAAATCGCAATTCGGCGGGAAAAGGAAATAGTGGTCCTCCAGACCAAATCGCGCGTTTGCGACGCGGCGTCATCTGGCGACTCGAAACGGTCCGCTAGAGCATCTCGCTTTCTGGATATGTCCTGGGCCATGTCGCCGGATGCGCCGCGCGCGTCTTATCCCATCCTCTCGGAGGCATAGCTTCCGGGGCTTGCCGGGAAGACGATGGTGCGGTTGCCATTGAGGAAGGTGCGGTAGTGGATATGGGCATGGATGGCCCGGGCCAGCACCTGGCTTTCGACATCGCGGCCGATCGACACATAGTCGTCGGCCGACTGCGCATGCGTGATGCGCGCCGTGTCCTGCTCGATGATCGGACCCTCGTCGAGATCGCCGGTGACGTAATGCGCCGTCGCCCCGATCAGCTTGACGCCACGCTCATAGGCCTGCTTGTAGGGGTTGGCCCCTTTGAAGCTCGGCAGGAAGGAATGGTGGATGTTGATGATCCGGCCCGACATCTTCTTGCACAGCGCATCCGACAGCACCTGCATGTAGCGGGCGAGCACGATCAGTTCGGTGCCGGTCTGCTCGACAAGCTCCAGCAATTGCGCTTCGGCCTGCGGCTTGTTGTCCTTCGTCACCTTGATGTGGTGGAAGGGGATGTCGTGGTTGACGACCACCTTCTGGTAATCGAAATGGTTGGAGACGACGCCGACGATGTCGATCGGCAGCGCGCCGATCTTCCAGCGGTACAGCAGGTCGTTGAGGCAATGGCCGAAGCGCGACACCATCAGCAGCACCTTCATGCGCTTCTGGGCATCGTAGATCTCCGCCTCCATCTCGAATTTCTTGGCGACCGGCTTGAAACCGTCGACCAGCGTCTCCTGGCCCACCCCTTCCTCGGAGATGAAGGAGACGCGCATGAAGAACTTGCCGGTATCGAGATCGTCGAACTGGCTGGAGTCGACGATGTTGCAGCCCTGATCGGCCAGATAGTTCGCTATCGCCGCAACAATCCCGCGCGTCGATTTGCACGATACCCGTAGAACATAGCTCTTCATGTCTCTTCCCTCATAACGCGGCTCGTCGTCTCGCCGCTCGCTTATAGCAATCGAAAGGCACGGGAAAGCTCCCCGCCCATTCCTCGCGACAGAGCTTAAGATAGGTGGCGGAAAACTCCGTTCCCATTGCGCCTTTCAGCCGCGTATCCCCGTCGTTCGAAAGGAAAGCCGCAGCAAATCGATGGGCAACGGCTCAGGCGATGGCCGCCTGCTTCTTTTTCCATTTTCCCCAGCGGCTCGGCGTCGTCAGCTCATGGACGATCGCGCCGCCGATCGCCGAGCCGACGATGCAGCAACTGACGAAGACCGGGCCATGCGCGATGATATCGATCTTCAGCACGCCGCAGACGACGCGCAGAAACGCCAGCGTGAAGGCATGGGTGATGTAGATGCTGTAGGAGGCATCGCCGAGATAGCTCAGCCAGCCGATGACGGGCAGCTTGGAGAAATCGATCGAGACCGCCGAGTAGAGAATGACGACAGCCGGAATGCCCCACATATAGGAGCGCATGCTGGCATCGCAGAGCGTCTCGTTGATCAGCAGGAAGGCGAAGCCGACCACCAAGGCAGGCCAGGCCACCGCCTGCGGCAGCAGCAGTTTTTCGAGATAAAGCTTGGCGAGAACGACGCCCGCAAGGAATTCATAGATGATCGGGTCGCCATAAACCGTGGTGGCCGTCGTCGCCACCGGAAACAGCCGGCAGGCGAGGATGATCGCCGTCATCGTGCCGAAGAGGGCATAGAGACGCCATTTTTCGCGCACGACCAGCAACAGGCCGAAAACGAAATAGAAGAACATCTCGTAGTTCAGCGTCCAGCCGGGCACGACGACGGGAGCGATGAGGGCGGGATCGGCGGGATTGCGCCAGGGCAGGAACAGAAGGGAAGCCGCAAGGTGCGGAATGTCGAACACCGTCGATTTCAGGATCGATGGCGCAACGAGAGCGACGGCGGCGGAAAACAATGTCGCCAGCCAATAAAGCGGCACGATGCGCTGGATGCGGCGGCGATAGAAATCGAGCGGGCGCATTTGGCGTCCGGTCGTGGTCAGCCACATGACGAAGCCGCTGAGCACGAAGAAGATATCGACACCGGTCTCGCCGAAGATATGGAATTGCCAGTCGAAGCCGGAATTGACCTTCGGCACCTGCAGCACCGAATGGAAATAGACGACCATGAGCGCAGCGATGGCGCGCAGATACTGCAATTGAACAAGCATCTCGATCCTCATGCGGCCTTGGCCGACACAAGGCAAGGTCAGCCCGGCACTCTGCTGCCATCGACATTTGCTGGCTGTGTCCGGGCAGCGCGCGGCTTTTCAGAAACGCGCATGTAACCGATCAACAGCCAGAGCAGCCCGGCAATCTTGATGGAAAAGATCGCCGTGCCGCCGATCATCATATTCAGGAAAATGAAAAGAGAGAGTGAATGCGCGCAACGTCTTTGCGCCGCGGTATTGCCTGCAGGGTAGAGACAGATGAACAGCCAGAATACGATCAGGCCCAAAATCGTCGAGCCATAGATCAGGTAGACATAACCGCTGTCGGCAAATTCGCCGATGCGTGTGATATCAAGGCCAATGATCGCCTGAAAATCCAGATCCAACATCTTCTTGATCGTAACGCCGACACGGCCAGTGAAATTGTCACCCACTTCCTCTGGCTTCATGAAATGCACGAAGAAGCCGATGAGAATGATCAACGGCATCAGGATGAGGTCGAAGGCTTTCGGGATTTTCGGGAAGACGAAATAGCCGACCACGCAGGTGCAGGAGAAGATCAACATCGTGCGCGTGTCGTTGGTGAGCAGGATCAGCAGCACAGTCGAAATGCACAATGTCTTCTCGACGATTCCCAGCTTCGTCCAGAGGGACATGAGATAGATGACGACGACGCCGCAGAAATTGGCAAGCGATACCTGCTCCAGGAAGAGCGACGAGGAGCGGTGATCGATAAGGCCAAAGGAGAAACGGCCTTCGAAGCCAAGCGCATTGGCGAACAGACCGGTATTGTTGAAGCTCGCCTGCTTGATGCCGCGGGTATTCTCGAAATATTCGCCGGGGTGAAAGAGGCTGACATAAAAGGGCGTGCTGACGATCTCGCATATCAGGAATAGCAGCACGAAAAAGCAACCGATGCGGAAGGCGAGCCTCACCGTCCGCTCGCTCGCCCAACTGCCGATGCCGGCAAAACAGACGATGATCAGCACGTTGCGGAACTGGTCGATGAAGGGCACATGGTTCAACACAGTGATGTAGATCGTGATGATCAACGTGAAGATCAGATAAAGGAAGATCGGCAGATCCTCCTCGTAGATGCCTCGTTTCAACAGATAGGCGACGCTGGAAAGCATCATCAGGCCTTCGCAGAGCACGACATGCGAGACGGAAAGCGGCGTGATGTTGTGATTGATATAGGCAAGGATGCAGTTGTAGAGCACTGAAAACAGCGTGATCGCCAGGATCGGGTAATCGATGCGCTGTTTGTCCGTGAGGCTTTTCATGAAATGTCCAGGGCTGCCGCATCCATCGGCCGGCGCAACCATAGCAGCGCCGTGATTCGCGACAAAGCGCTATCCGCCCGTTCGTTTCGGCCTATCAGCCTGCTGGCTTGACGCTGGCGCAGGCCGGCGCAAGTGGCGCCTTCTTGCCGACGGCGGCGGTGACCACCGTCATCTGCGGCCGGTCCTTGCCGCCATGCGGCTGCACGTTCAACGGCTCCTGTGGTGGCCACCAGTCGCCGGCGGCCCAATAGGTCCAGCCGAGCCAGACGTCGCTATTGCCAGCCATGACATCGAAGACCTGCTTCAGCCCATCGAGGCATGGCTCGGTTCCCGGAACGCCGAATTCGCCGAGAAAACCACGCTTACCGTTCTTGCGCAGCCAGGCGGTGACGTCGGTCAGTCCTTGTTTAGCCTGGTCGCTGCCGTCACAGACGGGATGCGTACCGGAACTGTCGGCATCGAGATATTGGTGAAACTCGAATGCATAGAAATCGAGAGGGTCCTTGACGCCGAGCATGACGGTATCGTTCGAGCCGCCGCCGAGTTTGTCGACAGCCCAGCTCGATGCGCCGGTCCAATTCGTACCGGGCACGAGGATGAGGTTACGGGCGCCGACGGTGCGAATGCTGCGGATGGCGGTATTGGCGGCTTCCAGCCAATCGGGGGCCTTGATATCGTGCGGCTCGTTCATCAGGCCGAAGACCACGCCCTTTTGATTGGCAAATTCGACCGCGAGGCGCGCCCAGAAGTCACCGAAGGCGAGATCGGTTGCAGGCGCCTGCGTGAGCTGGTCCTTGTCGTAATAGCCGAAATTATGCGGATCGAGGACGACGGCCATGCCGTGCTTCTGAATGAGGACGACGGCATCCTTGAGCCGCTGCAGCTCCCCGTCGTCGAGGGATTGACCGAGCACCGGCTGCAGCCGCTCCCAGCGGAAGGGCAGGCGGACGACGTTCATGCCCTTGCCGGCGAAATATCGCACCGTGTCTTCCGACGGGTAGGTGTAGTTGGTGCCGAGTACGCCGGTGCGGTCGCCATATTCGGCGCCGGAAAGATTGATGCCGCGATAGCAGAGCTGCGATGCGGCAAAGCTGGCATCGGCCTGTGTGGTGAAGGCGAGCAGAACCGTTGCGGCGAGCGATCGGCGCAGCAGTCTCGTCACGAGTCCGGTCATTGCAAGCTCCTGTTCTTCCTCACCGCCAGTGAGCCCGCTTCATAGGAACTTCCCCGTTGAATATTGATGAAGAGAGGGGCTTGGCCGGCTCTCGCCGACGTTTGCCATGGGACTTCCTGGGAACGTCCTTAATGTTCCGTTAGCCAAACATTTCTAAACTCTGGACATCCGCTGCGCAGGATCTGCGCGCGGACCTGTGAAAGTCTGACATGAGCTCATTGGAACGAAGCAAGCGATCGAGCCAACTTCCGGGTTGGCGCAGCACCGAGCCGTCCGAAGGACAGCGTGAGGGCTTGCGCCTGCGCAGCCCAGTGGTGCGCCCGCGGGACTTTGTCCATGAGGTTAAGCCACTTGCGACCAACGAACCGGCCACTTCGCTAGAGCAGGTGGTCCACGCCCGCGACGAAGTATATCGCGAGATCGAGCCCAAATTGGACGTCGCGCCACAGCCGATCGTCGAGCCCGTCGCTGTCACGGCACCCCCGGTCATCGAGCCGGCTGTTGTTGTCGCGCCGCAAGCGGTTTCGCCTGCGCCGATGCCTGCGGCCGACACGCCGCTTCTTGACTTGCGCTCCGCCGTCCGATCGATCTGGGCGAAGAAGTTGCTGGTTCTTGCGCTCGCCGCGGTCGGGGCAGTGCTCGGCGCCGGTGTCATCCCGCTGCTGCCGCAGAAATTCACCGCCGAAACCAGCCTCTATTTCGATCCTCGCCAGATGGGAGGCTCCGATTCCTCCCAGTCCGCCACCACTGCGCCGGAACTGATCCTGACGATGATCGACAGTCAGACGCAGATCCTCTCCTCCGGCAAGGTGCTCGGCCGGGTCGTCGATGCGCTGAAGCTTGATCAGGATCCGCAATTCAATGGCGGAGCCTCCGGCGATGCTGCGAAATATGTGGCGACGGTCATATTGGCGAAAGCTGTGCAGATCGCCCGCGAGGCCAGCACCTATATCGTGTCGCTGAAGGTGACGACGCGTGATCCACAAAAATCCGCCAGGATCGCCAACCAACTCGTCGCCTCCTTCATGGAAGAAGAAAACAAGGCGGCGGCAAACAGCTATCAGACCAGCAACACCGCGCTGGACGGCAGGCTCGATGATCTCCGTCAACAGGTGCTTACCGCCGAAAAGGCGGTCGAGGCTTACCGCGCCGACAACGACATGGTGGCCGTCGAAGGCAATCTGATTTCCGACAAGCGTCTGACTGCGCTGAACGACATGCTAGTGACCGCCCAGCAAAAGACCATCGAGGCGAAAGCGCGAGCCGATGCGGCGGACAAGCTGAGCTTCGAGGACATCGTTTCGAATGGTCCCTCCGCCAGCGCGACATCCACGTCCACATCACTCAGCAGCCTGCGCCAGCAATATGCAACGCTCGCCGCTAGCGTCGGCAGCTTGCAAAGCCAGCTCGGCGCCCGCCATCCGCGCCTGCTTGCCGCCAAATCCTCGCTCGAAAGCCTCGCCGCCGAAATTCGCAGCGAGCTGCAGCGACAGACGACCTCGGCCCGGGCCGATTACGAGCAGGCGCAGAAGGCCGAGCAGGATATCGCCAAGGAACTGGCGGTGCAGAAGGCATCGCAGGTCAATACATCGGGCAAGCTGGTCGGGCTCAACGAACTGGAGCGCAAGGCAGCCGCTGCGCGAGAGGTTTACGAGGCGCTCTTGAAGCGTTCCGGCCAGACGAGCGACGCACAGGATTTGTCGCAGAGCAATATTCGTGTCATCTCCGAGGCCGAGCCGCCGCTGACGGCGGATGGACCGAGCCGGAAGGTGATGATGGTGGCCGGATTGATCGCCGGCGCCTTGTTCGGTATGGGCCTCGGTGCAGTCTTTGCCATCCTCGCCGGCCTGTTTCGGCACCCCGTGATCCGCGGCTATCTCGGAAAGTGATCTGCGTCGCCATTTTTGCGGCAGGTGGCTCTTTCAAGATCAGGGATGCAATTGCGCGCCGGCTGTTCTAAAAGTGAGTGGATGCAGAGAATGATTGCATTTTGCTAATGAAAGCATAAAGACAATCATTCTGTGTCGTGTAATGCATGGTGGGACAATTTATGCGAGAGAAGCGGTATGCGGTTCCGTTGACTGGCACCGGGGGAAACTGACCCATGGTACCCGCGGATAAGCTCGTCCTGCCGTTCCTGGCGCTGCCGCGTTCGACCAAACGCGCGCTGGCGCTGATTGTCGATTCCAGCCTGTGCGTGCTGACCGTCTGGTTTGCCTATTGTCTCCGCTTGGATGACTGGGTGATTCTGGAGGGTGTGGAGTGGCTGCCGGCGATCGTTTCGCTCCTCGTCGCCATCCCGATTTTCATCGTCCTCGGCCTTTATCGCGCTATTTTCCGTTACGCCGGCATGTCGGCCTTCATGACCGTCGTGAAGGCGGTAGCGATCTATGCCCTTGCCTTCATGACCATTTTCACCGCGATCAGCGTGCCCGGCGTCCCGCGTACCGTCGGCATCCTGCAGCCGCTGCTGCTGCTGATCGCCATTGGCCTGTCGCGCATGTGGACGCGCTATTGGCTTGGTAATGCCTATCAGCGGCTGTTGAATCGCAACCAGCTTGCCAAGGTGCTGATCTATGGTGCCGGCGCCTCGGGTCGACAGCTCGCCGGCGCGCTTGCCAACAGCGCCGAACTCAATGTCGTCGGCTATCTCGATGACGACAAGCATCTGCATGGCAGCATCATGGGCGGCCTGCCGATCTACGATCCCACCGATCTGGCGGCGCTGGCGGTCTCGGGCGACATCAAGGGCGTGCTGCTTGCCCTGCCGAACGCGACGCGGCAGCGCCGCAACGAGATCCTGGAAAACATGCGCAAGGCCCGCGTCACTGTGCGCACCATGCCGGACCTGACGGCGCTCGCTCAAGGGCGTGTCGCTGTCTCCGATCTCCGCGAACTCGATATCGAAGACCTGCTCGGTCGCAATGTGATTGCGCCGGATCGCGCGCTGATCGACAAAAATATTCGCGGCAAGGTCGTGATGGTGACCGGTGCGGGTGGTTCGATTGGCAGCGAACTCTGCCGCCAGATCCTGAAGAACGGCCCGTCCTGCCTGCTGCTGGTGGATCAGAATGAATTCGGGCTATACGCCATTCATGGCGAGCTGGAAAAATCGGCGGCAACGGCTGGAGACAGCGATATCCGCATCATTCCATTCCTGGCGTCCATCCGTGATGGACAGCGGCTCAGGCAGATCATGGAGGCATGGCGACCGAAGACGGTCTATCATGCGGCCGCCTACAAGCATGTGCCGCTCGTCGAATACAATCCGGTCGAAGGCATTCGCAACAATGTGCTGGGAACGCGGACGACCGCTGAGGTGGCACGCGACTGCGGCGTCGAGGATTTCGTACTGATCAGCACAGACAAGGCCGTGCGTCCCACCAATATCATGGGTGCCAGCAAGCGCCTGGCGGAGATGGTACTGCAGGCCATGGACGCGGACCGCAAGCCCGGTGCCGGCGGCACGAATTTCGCCATGGTTCGCTTCGGTAACGTGCTTGGCTCCTCCGGCTCCGTCGTGCCGCTCTTCCGGCAGCAGATCCGCGACGGCGGCCCGATTACGCTGACGCATCCAGATATCACCCGCTATTTCATGACGATCCCGGAGGCGTCGCAACTCGTCATCCAGGCCGGTGCCATGTCCGGCGGCGGCGACGTCTTCCTGCTCGATATGGGTGAACCGGTGCGTATCGCCGACCTCGCCCGTCGCATGGTGGAATTGTCCGGCCTGATCGTCAGAGACGAGGACGAGCCGGAGGGAGACATCGAGCTCGAAATCACCGGCCTGAGGCCGGGCGAAAAACTCTATGAAGAGCTGCTGATCGGCGACAATCCGCAGGCGACGACCCATCCGCGTATCATGCGCGCCAAGGAGGATTTTTTGCCTTGGGCGGAGCTCTCAAAAAGGCTCGCGGCCCTGGAGGCTGCGCTTGATGAAAACGACATACCTCTGGCAAGAACCTTGTTGCAAAAGCTTGTGTCCGGCTACGCGCCCAGTGGTGAGGTGGTGGACCTGGTTTTTCGTGAGCGTGAGGTGGATTTGACAGTCGATGAGCCGGATTTCGGCAGCGTCGCGGGGCTTTAGAGCAATATCAGGAAAAATGTGAATCGGTTTCCGTCCGGAATTCTGCGATTCCTTGAAAGCTGAGCCACCCCTGCCTCAGCGTTCGGCGCTTTCCACAACCGACTGGGGCTTGGCCCTGACAGTATAGACCCAGCGACGGAGCTGGTCGCAGGCACGGAACCAGTGCGCCGTGGCCCGCAGCAGAAAATGCCGCTTGACCGCGCGGTAGTGCGCGCGCTTGCCGATCGTCGTATCGGAACGGAATGGACTGAAATCCGCCAGGTTTTCAAGAGTGGAGAAGGTTTCGACCCCTGTTGACCAGCCACGCTCGAGCGCGACATCGTATGGGAGAAGCATCGGTTTCAGCGTGACCAGCAGCTTTTTCGCAGCTTTCCGGTTGACGATGTAGCAGGCGGCCGATCCCTGCGGGCCATGCATGCAGCGGCCGACAATGTCGTTTTCGGCGGTTTCGGATATGGGTCTGAAGCCGACAAGACGATGGTTGACCAGTTTCACCAATCGCGCGCCGCAAACGCTGTCCATGGCGGCGAGCGCACGCGGGATCAGCCGCTGGTTGAGTTCGACATCATCCTCCATGATGATGGCCATCTTGTCGCCGCTGGTAACGAATTGCTGCAGGGCAAGCAGATGGCTGCGATAGCAACCATATTCGCCGGCCAGCAATTTGCGCCCGTTATGATAGACAAATTGCCGCGGCTGGAAATCGACGCGGTCGCCTTCCGGAATCGTGCTGCCGTCGATGGCGGGAATTCGGGTGATGCTCAGCCCATATAAAGTAGCCTGCTCACGCAATCTTTCCCATCGTTCGGGCGAACGGTCGAGATTGATGACGTAGATGCGGACTTGTGATGCCAGACTGTCGACGCTGGGTATCTCCGCACATTGAATGATCCGGTTGGCCCGCTCGAGAATCACATTTACTCCCACAAATAGAAATCCCGACCACTATAAACTAAAGCGACAGTAGTTCCACTATATAACAAGCTTCTCATTATTCGCAAACTCAGATTGCACGCTTGTAGTGTATGCTCAAGTAAAAGCGTTTTCACGAGCGTAATTTGCTGTGAACAGATGCGGTGGGGACCAGCCCCTTTTCCGCGCTCGATTTTCCGACGCAGTCTGTTGGCGCGCCGCACCAGCGTCATTATATCTGGAACATGCGACGCACCGTCATTGCGCCGCGTACTGGAAGGATCCTAGCAATCCATGTGGACGAGACCGAAAATCGTCATTGCTGCTCTGCTTCTCGCAAGCGTTTTGCCCGCACCGAGTTTCGCAGGCAATCCGCTGCTTCCCAAGCCTTATGTCCGTCCGGTCTACCCCTATAAGGACCTTCCCGGGGTGATCGAGCCGAAGATGGCGGCCGACGAAAAATTTCAGTGCCGCACGACCACCGTGCGTATACGCGGTTTCCACGAGGGCATCTTCTACCGCAACTTGCCGCGCCTCGGCTACATCTGCGAACAAAACGGCGTCATCTCCGAAGGCACCAGCAAGCCAAACTATCAGTATTGGCTATATAACGGCCGAGACAGATAGGCTCGGCAAGCCAGAGGAAATAATCGGTAAAGAGGCGAGATCCGATGCAGCCCGCTCGGAAGCGACCATGCATTTCTGCGGGCCAGTCTGAAAATAAATTTCATACTTTGGAGTATTTTCCCGAACCTCGTTGACGAATGCGAAAATTTGTCTCAAGCTGACGAAAATAAATTACGTCGTGGGAACGATACCAGTATGCGAGTGGGGATCATTGGACTCGGATTCCGTCTGGGATATCTGGGTTATGTTTTCAAAGCGATTGATGACAGCTTCGAGATCGCGGGCTATGTCGATCCCGAGCCGGCGGGCCTGCCCAGCTTGAACGAAAAGGGCATTACGGCCGGCAAGGCCTATGCCTCCCCCCAAGACCTGATCGCCAGTGAAAAGCTCGACCTGCTGATGATCGGCTCGCCGAATCACATGCATCTCGACCATATTCGTCTCGGGCTTGAGGCCGGTCTGAAGATCTTCTGCGAAAAGCCGATCGTCTCCACTATCGAGCAAAGCATTGAACTGGCGCATCTGATGGCGAAGTATGGTCACGAGCGGCTGATGGTCGGCCTCGTGCTGCGCTATTCGCCGATGTACCGGGACCTTGTTGCCGCCCAGGCCGCGGGAAAACTGGGTCATATCGTTTCGATCGAAGCCGCCGAGCACATCGAGCCCTACCACGGTGCTTTCTTCATGCGCGATTGGCGCCGCTACGAGCATTATTCCGGCAGTTTCATGCTGGAGAAATGTTGCCATGACCTCGATCTCTACAATGGCATCGTCGGGGCGCGTCCGGAGCGGGTCGCCAGTTTCGGCGGACGAAAGAGTTTCATCCCGGCAAACGATCCTGCAAGGGAAGGGATCAACGACCTTGAACTGTTCCATCGCAAGCCCAGCGGCTGGATGGGTTCGGACAAGGTCTTCGACAGCGATGGCGACATCATCGACTATCAGGTCGCGATTATCGAATACGCCAACGGCGTCGGTATGAATTTTCACACCAATCTCAACGTGCCGGACCAGTTCCGTCGTTTCGCCATCATGGGTTCGCGAGGCATGGCCGAGGGCGATTTTATTCGCGGTTACCTCAATGTTCATGAAATGCTCACAGGCGCCAAGGTGATCGAGAAGAAATACGCGACGCGAACGGTGCTTTCCCAGCACTACGGCGCCGACGAACAGATGGCTGCCGACGTCATAGCGCACGTCAGGTCAGGTCAGGATTTGCCGGTCTCAACCTTGAACGCGCTGGAAGCCGGCATTTTGGCGCTTTCCTTGGACGAGGCACGAATGAAGAGGGCGGTCGTGGACCTGCGCCCGGTCTGGGACAGGTTCGACGAAGCGCTGCATTCGCGAGCCGCATAGAGGGAGGCGCAAGATGGGTGTTCAACGCAGCACAGTCATCTTCGCCTGGATCCTGCTTCTTCCGGCCGTTCTCTACGTCGTCGTCATTGTCGCCTATCCGCTGGTCGACACCGTCATCCTGTCCTTCACCGACGCCTCGCTGAAGAAGCTGACGAACTGGGTCGGCTTCGACAACTATGAGAAGATTTTCAACGCCACCTTCGCCTCGGTGATCGTCCGTACCTTCATCTGGACGTTCTTTTCCGTGTCGATCAAGATGATCATCGGCACTTTCGGCGCGACGATGCTGAATTCGGCGGTTCCCGGTCGCTCGCTGTTCCGCGTGCTGACCATGCCGCCCTGGATCGTGCCCATGGCGATCGGCATCTTCATGTGGGGCTGGATGTATAACGGCCAATTCGGCATGATTTCCGGTGTCCTGCAGAATCTCGGCCTCGTCAGCGGTCCCGTCGCCTTCCTCGCCCATGGCGACACCGCCTTCTGGGCGACGATCATCACCGACGTCTGGATCGGCGTGCCGCTGGTGACGCTCTATATGCTGGCCGCCATGCAGGCGATCCCACAGGATCTCTATGAAGCCGCATGGACCGACGGCGCAGGGCGGGCCTACCGTTTCCGCCGCATCACGTTGCCGCTCCTGGTGCCGTCGTTGATCACCATGTCGATGCTGTCGCTGATTGCCACCTTCAATTCCTTCGACATCATCTGGATCCTGACTCGCGGCGGCCCAAGCGGTGATACGACGACGATGATCATCGATACCTACAACACCGCCATCGGCTCGAAGAAATACGGCGAGGGGGCAGCGCGCGCGGTGCTGATCTGCATCTTCCTCTCGCTGTTCTGCCTCGCCTATTTCCGCACCACCAGCCGTTTTGCCATGGGGGACAAGCGATGAGCCATCCGGCAATGATCAACCGCTACAGATGGTATGAGCTGATCGGCATCTATGCCGGCATCCTGGTGTTCCTGTCCTTCGTTTTGGCGCCCTTCGTCGAGGGCTTCCTGGTGTCGCTGAAGCCGCTCGGGCTGCTTTTCTCGTCGCCCTATCGCTTCTGGCCGGAAAACGGCTCCTTCGAGGCCTACCGCACCATGTGGATCAGCGTGCCGGGCTTCGGGCGCTATATCTTCAATTCCTTTTTCATCTCCGTCATCGTCACCGCCGTCGTGCTGGTGCTTGTCGTGCCGGCCGCCTATGCCTTCGCCCGCTTCGAATTCAGAGGTAGCGGCGTGCTGCTCGGCGCATTTCTGGCGGTCAACATGTTTTCCGGTGCGGTGCTGCTGATCCCGCTCTTCCGGCTGATGCGCAGCATGGGCGTGCTCAACACCTATTTTGCGATGATCGTGCCGGGCGTCGCCTTCCTCATTCCCTCCGCCATCTGGTTGCTGCGCACCTATATGATGCGGATTCCGAAGGAGCTGGACGAGGCCGCTTTCGTCGATGGCGCCAGCCATTTCTACACCCTGCGCCGCGTCATCCTGCCCATCGCCATGCCGGGCATCACTGTCGTCGCCATCACCACTTTCATCGGCTCCTACGCCCAGCAATTCATTTTCGCCCTAACCTTCAATTCCAAGACCGAATACATGCCGCTGCCGGTCGGGCTGTTTGCCTATTTCGGCCGGCAGGAGGTGGTCTGGAATGAGCTGATGGCGGCAAGTTTCGTCGGCATCGCGCCGGCCATGATCCTCATCTTCCTGATGCAACGCTATCTCGTCGCGGGCCTCACCGCCGGCGCCGTGAAACAGTGACTATAACAATGCGCTTCAAAACAAGGGGGACTGAACATGACGAAATTCGCTTCATTGATCGCCGGGAGCGTGGTGCTCCTCGCGAGTACGTCGCTGCCGGCGCTGGCCGCTGACAAGGAGATTAGCTGGATCGTCTGCGGCGATACCATGAACAAGGTCCAGGAGCGGACCATGCATGAATGGGAAGCCGCCAATCCCGGCTACAAGATTGCGCCGGAAGTGGTGGGCTGGGATCAGTGCCAGGACAAGGCGACGACACTTGCCGCCGCCGGCACGCCGGTGGGCCTGGCCTATGTCGGCTCGCGCACGCTCAAGGAATTCGCCAGCAACGATCTGATCGTGCCGATTCCGATGACGGACGAGGAGAAGAAGGCTTATTATCCGAACGTCGTCGACACCGTGACTTTCCAGGACAAGCAATGGGGCGTACCGGTCGCCTTCTCGACCAAGGCGCTTTACTGGAACAAGGATCTCTTCAAGCAGGCGGGCCTCGATCCCGAAAAGCCGCCGACAACCTGGGCCGAGGAATTGGCCGACGCCAAGCAGATCAAGGAAAAGACCGGCATTGCCGGCTTCGGCGTCGTCGCCAAGACCTTCGACAACACCATGCATCAATTCCTGCATTGGGTTTACACCAACAACGGCTCCGTCATCGACAAGGATGGCAACATCACGCTGGACAGCCCGCAGAATTTGGCGGCGCTGACCGCCCTCAAGGGCATGGTTCCCTATGCCGAGGAAGGTCCGACCGCCTATGAGCAGAACGAAGTGCGCGCCATCTTCCTCGACGGCAAGCTGGGCATGATCCAAGCCTCCGTTGGTGCGGTCGTTCGCCTCGGCGATACCAAGGTCAACTGGGGCGTCACCAACCTGCCGCTCGGTCCGGACGCCAAGGGTCCCGGCACGCTGCTGATCACCGACAGCCTCGCTGTCTTCAGCGGCACCGGCGTCGAGGACAAGGCGATTGACTTTGCCAAGTTCCTGACCGCAGCGAAACCGCAGTTCGAATACGAACTCTCGGAGGGCCTGACCCCGCTGCGTCCGAGCCCGGAGGTCGACAAGCTGGTGGCGGATAAACCGTATTGGAAGCCCTTCATCGATGGCATCTCCTACGGTGGTCCGGAACCGCTCTTCACCGATTACAAGGGATTCCAGAACGCCATGATCGCCATGGTGCAATCCGTGGTGACGGGTCAGGCAGAACCGGCCGCCGCGCTGAAGAAGGCCGCCGGCGATCTCGCCCAATATAAATAAGCTCGCAGTAACTGGGCCGCGCGCACTTCACGCGCGGCCACTTTTTTTGAGAGCCATGCCTCCCTATAACTGCGCCGCGCGGAGACAGACTTTTGGGACAGCTTCACCTCAACCAGGTCAAGAAATTCTACGGCCACTTCGAAGTCATCAAAGGCGTCGAGCTTGACGTGACGGATGGCGAGTTCGTCGTTTTCGTCGGTCCCTCCGGTTGCGGCAAGTCGACCCTGCTGCGGATGATCGCCGGCCTCGACGACGTCACCAGCGGCGACATCATCATCGACGGCGCGCGCGTCAACGACCTGCCGCCTGTGAAGCGCGGCATCGCCATGGTGTTCCAGTCCTATGCCCTTTATCCGCATATGACGGTGTTCGAGAACATCGCCTTTCCGTTGCGCGTCGAGAAGATGGCGGAAGACAAACTCAAGGCCAGGGTGGAGCACGCCGCCCGCATATTGCATCTCGACCAACGCCTGCAGCAGAAGCCCGGCATGTTGTCGGGAGGCCAGCGTCAGCGCGTCGCCATCGGTCGGGCGATCGTCCGCGAGCCGAAGATCTTCCTGTTCGACGAGCCGCTGTCGAACCTCGACGCGGCCCTGCGCGCCGACATGCGCATCGAGCTTGCCAAGCTGCACCATCAATTGCAGGCGACGATGATCTATGTGACCCACGATCAGATCGAGGCTATGACCATGGCCGACCGGATCGTTGTCCTCAACGCCGGTGAGATCGCCCAGATTGGCGAGCCGCTGGAGCTTTATCATAAGCCGGCAAATAAATTCGTCGCCGGCTTCATCGGCAATCCCAAGATGAATTTCCTGCCGGTGACCTGCAAGAGCGTCACCGAGGCAGGTGTTGAGGTGGAATACAAGGGCCAGACGGCGCTGCTGCCGGTGACACCGCGAGACGGCGTCGTCGGCAGAGAGCTGACGCTTGGCATCCGGCCGGAACATGTGCAGCTCGGCGGCGGCGATATATCCCTGACGATCGTGCCGAGCGTGATCGAGCGCCTGGGCGCGCAGACGGTCGCTTATGCGGCGCTGGAGAGTAACGCCGGCGAGAATTTTTGCGCGACGCTGCCGGGGAGTGTCGCCATCCGCACGGAGATGCCGCTGGTCACCGGCATTCGCATCGCCGATTGCCATCTTTTCGATGAGGAAGGCCTGGCTTTCGAGCGCAGGGTGGAGTTGACGGATATCGATATGGAGCTGTTGAATCCGACTGCGCCTGCCTAGTCCGCCTACCAGACCAGCCCACGTGCTGCGACATCCTCGACGCGGGTCACGATGCCATCGCGGTGAAACACCATGCGGTCGAATAGGTTGGAAACGACGCAGGTGTGGTTGGGGATGATCCGGATCTTGTCGCCGATCGCCGGGCGAGGCCCGGTGCATTTCGAAAGGTCGATCACCCCATGCTCTTCCGAGAGGTTTGTAATGACCGCTTCGGGATAGTCGACCGCGGCGCCGTAGTCCGAAAAGCCGAGGAGATCGGAGGTCAGCGCCTTGGAGCCGGCGTCGATGACGGCGCGGTCCGGCGTGGGGCGCGAGACGACGGTCGCGAGGATATGCATGGCGCAGTCGTCCTCGCCGCAATGGCCTGCACGCACCATCGAGCGGTCGTTGTAGATATAGGTGCCGGCCCGATGCTCGGTGGCCGCCGTCACCAGATGCGCCTCGTAGAGGCTCGGCGTACCGCCGCTGCTGACGATAGGACATTCGATGCCGTCACGCTTCAAAAGCGTGATCGTCTCGGCCAGGAGAGCCTGTATGGCGGCAGCGCCGTTCGGCTTTGGATAGGTCATCAGGCCGCCAAAGGTCAGGCCTGGCTTGCCGGCGATATGTCTGGCCAGAGCCGCGGCCTCTTCCGGCGACTGCACGCCGCAGCGTCCGCCGCCGGTATCGCATTCCACCAGCACGGTAAGCGGCTTGCGCGTCGCGAAATGGGCTGACAGGCCATCTACCGTAATCGTGCTGTCGGCGACGACTTTCAGTCCGGCGATGCGATCATTGAGGGCAGAGAGGCGGGTAAGCTTTTCGGGACCGATGATGTTGAAGGTGATGAGGATATCCTCGAACCCCGCATCAGCGAACACTTCGGCCTCGGTGATCTTCTGGCAATTGATTCCTTTGGCGCCTGCTGCCACCTGCGCGCTCGCAAGCGCGGGGATCTTGTGGGTCTTGATATGCGGCCGGAAGTTCAGCCCATGCGCGTCCATATAGGATTGCACGCGAGCGATATTCGACGCCATGCGGTCTTCGTCGATGATCGGGCGCGGCGTCGAGAGATCGTCGATGCGGTCGCCCGGCTTGGGGCTGATGTCCGAGACGATATCATGTGCCATGTCAGGCAGCTCCCTCTTTTGCCGCGTGCGGGTCGGCAACCATCGGCCAGATGTCCTTCGGCGCGCGGCGATAGGGCGTGCGCGCTGGATTGTTCGGATAGGGCGTTCCCGCCGAACAGTAAAGGATTTCCGACGCGATTTTCGAGAAGGAGGCGTAGAAGTGATTGGTCGACTTGATCACCAGGATCTTCTTGCGCGTGGGGTCGATGCCCATCACCGAAAAAAGGCTCGGATCGAAGCTTTGGGCGCGCGTCGAATTGAGGATGATGTCGATGCCGTCGAGTTCGATATGCGCGGCATCGCCGAAGGGGGCGAAGCTTTCGCCGAAGCGCATTTCGGCATTGGCGACGAGGTGCACAACCTTGACGATCCCGTCGACCGGATTGCCGGTACCCGGCGCCGATTTTGCTCCGAACCGAAGCGGAATTTCCGCGCCTTCGCCGGCGGCCATGCAGATTTGCACCGCCATCGGGTCCCAGATCGTGCCGATCGCCGTGTCGCGCGCGCCTTGAGCGAGCAGCTCTTCGAGGATGACGGTCGCGTCGCCCGCCGTGCCTCCGCCGGGATTGTCCCAGACATCGGCGATGACGACCGGACCCAATTGGGCGGCCATGGCCTCGGCGACTGCCTGCTTTTCGTCGATCTGCGGCATGATGAAGGTGCCGCGCTTGGAAAAGAGCTCCAGGCCAAGGTCTCGGGCGAGGGTAGAACCCTTATCCGGCTTATTATCGCTGACGACCAGCAGTTTCGTCCCCATCTCCGGCACGTCGCCTGCCATGAAACCATGGACGACGGAGATGGACAGGATATCCGCGTCACTTTTCTCGATCGTCATGATTTTGTCGACGAAGGAACGCATCGGCTCGCGCGAGGTCGGGAAGACGTCGATCATGCGGCAATCGAAGACGGACATGCCAGGTTTTGCGCGTCCCTCGAGCGTATCGACGGCGATGCGCCAGAGGTCTTCGGCGCGATCGACGAAGTCCGTATGCGGGAACTCTTTGAAGTAGACGAAGAAATTCGCCGCCGAGAGGCGCTTTTTCGTCAGATGGCTGTGGGGATCGAGTTCGGCGCAGACAAGGATATCCGATCCGACGATCTGGCGGACCCGCGAAAGGAAGTCACCCTCGGTGTCCTCATAACCATCGGCAACCATCGCGCCATGCAAACCGAGCACGACAGCGTCGACCGGCATGGCGGCCCGAAGCTGGTCGAGGATTTCGTCACGCAGATCCTCATAGGTCTTGCGGTTCACCAGGCCTGCCGGGTCGGCCCAGGCAGCGGTACCCTCGATCAACTCCCAACCTTTTTCCGCGGTCACCCGCCGACCGACGGTGATCGGCGCGGAACAGAGCGTCGGCGTCTCCGGATGCGTGCCGGGCGGCGCATAAAGAGAAGCCTCGAAGGCGCGCCGATCGACGCAGATCGGAGAAAACGTATTCGTCTCGGTCGCGAGCACCGCGGTGAAAATGCGCAACGCCGTCGCCTCTATTCCATTGGGTTCGGCAGGTAACCGGTAAAGCCGGAAATCTTCCAGCGGCTTTCGTGCAGGCGGCAATAATAAAGCGTCTGCCATTTCAGCACATCGACGCCACCGTCGGCCTTCTTCAGGCTGCCGTCGAATTTCTTGCGCACCAGCGCCATTTCGCCTTCGATCTCGATGTCTTCCAGCGTCGTCGTGGTGAAGATGGCGGTGCGCGGGTCTTCTGCAAAAGATTGGCCGGCAAAGTCGCGCGCTTGCCGCAACCATTCGTCGCGGTAGGCCGCAAGCGTCGGGAAGGCGAGGCGCCATTTGTCGGGGCTGACTTCGCGGCGGCCATCGATGCCGATAAAGCCGTCTTCCACGAAATCGCCCGATACCAGCGACCAGTCGGCGGCGAGGAAGGCGTCGATGTCGCGCGGCACAAGCATCTCCCAGATCGCGTGCCGGGCAGCATCGTCGGCAGGGAAGGGATTTTTAAAGGGATCACGCATTGTACCAGCCAGTATTGAAATTCTTTTCATAAACTACGATTTTCACTGGCCAAATTCTGCTTTCTATGGTCATTTGTCAACGTATCAAGAAAATAATTTGCAGGATTCAAAAATGTCCATCAAGCGTTATGGCACTGGCCAGACGGGTGCGGGTGGCAAGCCGCTGCCCTTTGCACGTGCCGTCGAAGCCAATGGCTGGCTCCATGTTTCCGGTCAAGTCGCCATGGAAGATGGCGAGATCATCGACGGCGGCATCGTCGCCCAGACCCACAAGGCGATAGGCAATCTCATCGCCATTCTCCATGAGGCCGGCTACGACGTCGAGCACGTTGTCCGTGTCGGCGTCTGGCTCGACGATCCCCGCGATTTCTGGAGCTTCAACAAGATCTATCAGGACTACTTCGGCGGGCATCCGCCGGCGCGCGCCTGCGTGCAGTCGTCGATGATGGTGGATTGCAAGGTGGAGATTGATTGCGTCGCGTATAAGACGCCGGAAGCGTAGGACGGCAAGACCTTTGGGGGAGGCAGCATGATCCCAAAAAATGCGAAGCTGTTTTGGGGCAAGATCATGCGTTAAGAGGAGAAGTCCGTGGATATTTTCACGACCATGCAGGAGGAAAAGGGGCGGTTGTCGCAGTCGGAGAACCGCATCGCCGACATCGTCCTCAACGACTTCGAATTCGCGGTCAACGCCTCCATCATCGAGCTCGCCGGCAAGGCGGATGTTTCGCCGCCGACCGTGACCCGCTTCTGCCGCCGCCTTGGCTGCGAGAGCTTTTCCGACTTCAAGGTGCAGCTCGCTCGCACCGCCTATGTCGGCATGCGCTATATCAAGCCGGAGCCGAAGAGCATCGAGCCGGCGGACGTCGCGCAGGACATCATCACCAAGGCGCAGAATGCCCTGTTCTTGTTGCATCGTGGGCTGGACATCCCCGCTATCGAGCAGGCGTCGAACCGGCTAGCCGGCGCCGAGATGATCTACGCCTTCGGCTCCGGCGGCAATTCTTCGATGATCGCCAGCGAGCTGCAGAACCGGCTTTTCCGTCTCGGCCTGCGCGTCACCGCCAGTTCCGATCACAGCATGCAGTTGATGATGGCGGCCGCCGCCAGACCGACGGATTTGCTGATCGGTTCGTCGCTGTCGGGACGCAATGCCGAGCTGGTGCGGGCCTTCATGCTCGCCCGTGAGGCCAAGGTGCCTACAATTGCGCTGACGCAGAGCCACAGTCCGGTGGCGCTCGCCGCCGACATCACCGTGCCGATCGATTTGCCGGAGGGCAACAATATCTATCGCCCGACATCGACGCGCATCGCCTATCTCGCGGTCGTGGATATCCTTGCAAGCCTTGTCGCCTACCGCATCCAGCCGCAAGCGACGGTGACGCTGCGTCGCATCAAGCAGCAGCTCGTTACCCATCGTGACGGCGACGACCGCCAGCTTCTCGGGGACTAGAACTCATCAGGGGGCAGAAGCATGACTCGATTCGTCGCCATCGTCACCGGAGCTGCCGGCGATATCGGCCGCGCCATTGCCCGGCGCCTGGCGGATGATCACGATGTCGTCCTGCTGGTCGATATCGATCCGTCCGCCGTTCAAAAAGTAGCGGAAGAACTGGGGCCGGCGGAGCGCTTCGTTGCCCTGAAAACGGATGTCACCCGCGAAACCGACACCGCCGAGATGGCGAAGGCCGCGGCGGGGCTGGGCGTGGTCAAGACCCTGGTCAACAATGCGGGCGCGGCCCGCGCGGTCAGCCTTCACGACACCACGCCGGATATCTGGCGCGCCGACAATGCCCTCAATCTCGAAGCCGCCTTCCTCTGCTTTCGCGCCGTCGAGGACATGCTGAAGGCATCGAAGGGATCGCTGATCAACATTGCCTCGGTCAACGGCATGGCCGTCTTCGGCCATCCGGCCTATAGCGCCGCCAAAGCCGGGCTGCTGCATTTTACGCGGCTGGTCGCGGTCGAATACGGAAAGTTCGGCATTCGCGCCAATGCGGTCGCTCCGGGCACGGTGCGAACGCGGGCCTGGGAGGCCCGCGCGAAGGCCAATCCCAATGTCTTCGAAGAGGCTCGCCGCTGGTATCCGCTGCAGCGGGTCGTCGATCCCGCCGACGTCGCCAATGCCGTCGCCTTTCTCGCCGGTCCGCTTGCCTCTGCCATCACCGGCGTCTGCCTGCCGGTCGATTGCGGCCTGACGGCGGGACAGGCCGAGCTCGCTCACACATTTTCGCAGTCCGACCATTATTGAACGCTTGTTGTTAAGGGGAATAGATATGCAGCCGGCTTCCTATCATCTCGAAAACACCTGGTCTCCCGATGGCGGACCGAATGGCCGCCTGACCTTTACGCTGGTCAATCTGTCCGATGCGCCGCTCACAGGTTTCCGCCTCGTCTATACCTCGTTGACACGCGTCATCGATCCCAAGGCCTGCGACAATGCTGTTTTCCTTCGCCGCAACGCCAATTTCCACGAATTCGCCCCGCCTGCCGGCCTGTCCCTTGCATCGGGCGAAAGCTGGACCTTCAGCGTCAGCGGCCTGAACAGGACGGCGAAGCATTGCACCGATGGCGCAAAATCCGCCTATTTGACACTGTCAGACGGCAGCCACGTCACCGTGTCGGTTTCCGATCTCCTACTCGAGGGCCGTGTCAGCGAGCCGCCGCCGGTATTGTTGCCGGAAGGTAAACTCGATCTCCCCTTCGCCATTCAACCCTGGCCAGCGGCGATCGATGCCTGGCCAGGAGAAGGCTTTCCGGTCGTGCTCTATCCCGCCAAGGGAACCGATAGCGCCGGCCTGAAGGCCGTTGCGACAGCGCAGGCGCTCTTCCATCGCCTGTTCCCGGCCAGTCACGCACCGTTCAGCCTCATCGCCGCGCCACAGGGCAAGGCTCTTCGCTTCGTCGAGCGGCCTGGTCTCGCCAAGGAAGCCTACGAGCTTGCCTTCTCAGCAGACGAGATCGTGCTTGCCTATTCCGCCGCCGCCGGCCGTCTTTATGGTTTGACGACGCTGGCGCAGCTTCTGGACGGCGCGCGGCGCGAACCCGGCAAATTCCGCTTTCCGATCGCCGGCACAATTTCCGATCAGCCGCGTTACGGCTGGCGCGGCTGCCACCTCGACGTCTCCCGGCAATTTCACCCCAAGGAGAATGTGAAACGACTGATCGATATCCTCGCCTGGCTGAAGCTCAACATCTTCCATTGGCATCTAACCGACGACGAGGCTTGGCGGCTGGAGATCAAGGCCTATCCGCAGCTAACCTCGACCGGCGTGCTGCGCGGCCCGGACGAACCCTTGCTGCCGCAGCTCGGCAATGGCGCCGAGCCGGTCGACGGCTTCTATTCGCAGGACGATGTCAGGGAAATCGTCGCACACGCCCTAGCGCTCGGCGTCGAGGTCGTGCCCGAAATCGATATTCCCGGCCACAGCACTGCCGCCCTCACCGCGCTGCCGGATCTCGCCGATGGGCAGGAGGCGCCGGAGAGCTACCATTCCGTCCAGGGCTATCCCAACAATGCCCTCAACCCGGCCGTGGAGCCGACCTATGAATTCCTCGGGAAGGTGTTCGACGAAATGGTCGAGCTGTTCCCCTCCGAATACATCCACATCGGCGGCGACGAGGTGGCAAACGGTTCCTGGCTTGCTTCGCCTCTTGCGCGCAAGCTGATGGAGCGGGAAGGCATATCGGGCACTTTCGCGCTGCAATCCTATTTCCTGAAGCGGGTGAAGGCGATGCTGACGGCGCGCGGCCGCAAGCTCGCCGGCTGGAACGAAGTTGCCCATGGCGGCGGCGTTGCCACGGAAGGCACGCTGCTGATGGCCTGGGAAAAACCTGAGGTCGGCATAGAGCTGGCGCGCGAGGGCTACGATGTGGTGATGACGCCGGGTCAGGCCTACTATCTCGACATGGTGCAGGCGGAAGCCTGGCAGGAGCCGGGCGCGAGCTGGGCCGGCACCGTGCCTCCGGCGCGCACCTATGCCTATGAGGCAGAGGGCGAGTTCCCCGAGGAGCTGAAGGATCGGATGAAGGGCGTACAGGCCTGCATCTGGCTCGAGAATTTCCTCTCCCGCGCCTATTTCAATCGCCTCGTCTTTCCCCGGCTGCCGGCTATCGCCGAGGCTGCCTGGACACCCAAGGCCGGCAAGAACTGGGATCGGTTCGCCGCGATCGTGCGATTGAGTCCTTCTCTATAGGCGCCTCCTTGCGAGCACAGTGATTGCGCGGGGTCAGAAATCTCAGGTGGGATCATAGAAGTGGATCGCGCGGAGACCCCCCGTGCCACCCCTCGATGCATAGGAGCGGCTGACGTGGCGCTCTTGTGACACTGGTGGACCGGAGTGACGGTGGTGGGCTGAGCTCCTCTTGCGGGGCTGGAGTGGTGCTGGTGGACCGGGCTCTGCCTTCGCTCCTTCTGATCATCATGGAAGACCCACACTACAGGCATGGGGTCTTCGGATGCGTAGCCATCGGGCCACACATTGGCCGACCAACGCCCCCACCAATAGTCGACCAATGCGCCCCAAGGGTCACATACCTAGAGCCGAGGGGATAACTACCTTGACACGTACGTCAGATATTTACAACCGCGGTGAACTCTGGTGCACCTGAGCCACCAGGGTCACACCCTGATCAGATCATGATCTTGATACCGATGCCGACAAAAAGGGCTACAAAGAGCAGGGGCAACCATCCGGCCTTACCGCCCCTCAGGCCGCCAAAGGCAACCACAGCCAGCATGGCTATGATGAGGTGTCTTTGACACAGAACTGCGCTGTCGGTGGAGGCGAAGCTGACCGCCCAGCGAGCATGCTTTTTTCAGCGAGCGACCTATGAGCGACAGAGCGATGTTTTACCTTTGGCCGGGGCCACCGGGTTGCGGTGCGGAGTTGGCATCTGGGAAAATCCCATCAAATGTACCAACAAAAAATCAGGATGTCAGCAAACGGTCAAGGACAGCGACGGACGCTGAAAACGAAAAAACCCCGGAAATCCGGGGCTCTTCAAGTCATTCAGGGACGTTAGCAAACGTCGGTGAACTTGGGAATGGTGCCCAGAAGAGGACTCGAACCTCCACACCCTTTCGGGTACCAGCACCTGAAGCTGGCGCGTCTACCAATTCCGCCATCTGGGCGACGGACACGCATGTAAGGGGGTGGCTCTCCGGTGTCAACAGGGTTTTTGAAGTTTTCATGGCAATCTCAAAAAAAGCGGTTGAAGCCCGGGTTAGCCCCGGGCTGCCGCCCAGGTGCGGATGAGGCCAAGTCCCTGTTCCAGCAAGGCCTTTGCTTTGTTTTCATCTGCCGCTTCGACATAGCAGCGCATCTCCGGCGCGTTGCCGGAGGGGCGGAAATGGATGATGCGGCCATCGTTCAGCGTCACCCGCAGCCCGTCGATATCGCTCTTTGATGCCACACCCGCGACCGGTGCCAGGAAGGTGGCGAGGTTGGCGTCGGAGGCGCGCAGATAGGCCATCAGCGCCGCGCTGGTTTCGACCGGAAAATTCTCCAGCCGGTCGGCGGCGGCAAAGGGCAGGCGGTAGTTGGCGGCGACTTCCGAGAGCGATTGTTTCGCGCGCGCGGCGGCGTAAAGCGTCGCCAGGATGGGAAGGAAGCTGTCGCGCGTCGGCAGGGCGCGCACCGGCTCGCCTTCGACGATGAAGCGGCTCGCCGTCAGCGTGCCGCCATTGGCTTCGAAACCCATGACATTGGCCTTGCCGGCCGCCAGCGCCTCATCCATGCCGGCGATGACATAGGGCGAGCCGACGCGGGTGCGGCTGACGGAGTAGGAACCGGCGGCCTCGATGCCGGAATTGGAGGTGACCGGCGTCACCACCATTTCCGCTCCAAGGAAGTTCGCGGCGATAAGGCCGAGCAGATCGCCGCGCAGCGGCTCGCCGGTTTCATCGGACACAAGCGGCCGGTCGCCATCGCCATCAGCGGAGACGATCGCATCTAGCCGATGCTCCGGCGCCCAGCTCTTCAGCAGGCGGATGGTTTCCGCGGAGACCGCCTCGGTATCGACGGGTATGAAGCTTTCGGAGCGGCCGAGCGGCATGACGCGCGCGCCGTAATGCGCCAACACCAGGCCGAGCAGATCGCGCGCCACCGTGCTGTGCTGATAAACGCCGACGGTGAGGCCGGTGAGGCTGTCGGCGGGCAGTAGGGCTATATTGCGCTCGAAGAACAGGGCCTCGGTTTCCGCCGTCCGGTCTTCGCCGATGCCGGGCGCCCCATCCACGCTGGCGTCGCCGATTGCTGCGGCTTCGGCGCTGATCGCCAATTCGTCCTGCTTGTCGATTTCGCCGTCGGGCCGGTAGAATTTGATGCCGTTGCGGTCGGCCGGAATATGCGAGCCGGTGATCATCAGCGACGCGGCCTTGAGCTCCAATCCGTAAAGCGCCAGCGCCGGTGTCGGTACCGTGCCGCAGTCGACCGGTGTGAGGCCGGCGCGTTTCAGCGCGCCGATGCAGGTGGCCGAGATCGACGGGCTGGAATCACGAAAATCGCGGCCGACCAGGATGAGATCGCCGGGCTGTGCATAGCCGCTTTTCAACAGGTGGCGGGCAAAGGCGGTGGCATAGAGGGCAGACGCCCGTCCCGTGAGGTCGGCGGACAGGCCACGAAGGCCGCTGGTTCCAAATTTCAAGCTGCTCACACGCAATCTCCTCGGACATGTTATGCTCCTTATGGAACAAGCGGAGAAAAGGATCAACTAATCGATAGCAGCCTTGCCCGCACTGGTTTTGCCTCGAGGCAGACCCCAAATATGTCGATGAGCCGTCGGAGCGGTGTTGGGGCGTTTGGACCAACAATAGGAGTCCGTCATGAGTGTTTTCGGCAAAATCGCGCTTGGTTGGGCCTTGTGCCTGGCTTTGCTGGCGTCGCCGGATCTCGCCAATGCAGCCTCGAACAGCCCGACGATCGGCATTCCTCAGCGCAATAGTGGCCCTACGGTTTGCGACGCGCGCGGTTGTTTCGGCTTCGGACCGCAGCAATGGTATCGGCCGCCCGGCTATGCCATTCCGAATCCGCCGCCGCAGCTCAATAACAGGGACCGCTTCGAGCGCCCCCGAGTCTATATCCCGCCGCGCAACAACTATGTCCCGCCGAAAACCAACTATCCCGCGCCGGTCAACAATCGCACCCGCCATCAGATATGGTGCTCCGAACGTTATCGGACCTACAATCCCGGCACCAATCTCTACAGCACTCTTCACCATGGGTTCCAGGCGTGCCGCTCACCTTACCATTGAGCGGGAGGTTTCTGGGGCCGGTCTCGCTCTGAGCACATCCATTTGCCGTGTCCAGAGGCTGCCGCGAAAATAAATTGCTTGCATTTCGCGCGACTTGGGCAATCCGTAAAGTGTCATCGCTTCCATGTGGTTGCGAACGAAACAAGGAGCCCAAAATGGCAAAGGGTCAGGTTAGAAGTAATCGTGAGGTGCGAAAACCGAAGAAGGATAAAGCCGCTGCCGCTCCAAAGCCACAGCCGGGTTTTGCAGTCAAGCAGGCAGGCAGCACGGTGAGCCTCGGCAAGAAAGACAAGTGACACGGTGGAGGCGCGCCAGGCAGGCTGCGCCTCCTGTATAGTGTCAGCGGCGCAACGGGAGGTTTCGCCGCCGAGCGGTGCGGTCAGCTTTCCAGCGCTCCGCGGTCCGTATGGCCGAGATCGCGGTCCGGATCGATGACGTCGCGCACCCGCTGCTTCAGTTCCTTCGGGCCGGGAAAGCCCCCGTCGCGCTTGCGCTCCCACAGCAGCTCGCCGTCGATGCGGATTTCGAAGATGCCGCTGGTGCCGGGGATCAGTGCCACCTCGCCCAGGCTGTCGCTAAAGGTCTGCAGCAGCTCCTGCGCCATCCAGCCGGCGCGCAGCAGCCAGTTGCATTGCGTGCAATAGAGAATGGTGATCCGCGGCTTATCGGTCATCGTCGGGTTCCTTGTTGTTTGCTGACATTTAGGCTCAACTTTAATCGGCCGCAAGCCGGGCTCTTGCACCGTCGATCGGCTCATGCTCATCTTTGCCCGGATAATTTTTTCGGGAATCATGAGAATGCGGGTCGCAGTCGTCGAAAACATGAAAAATACGCCGCTCGGCGCCCTCGGTATCGCGCTGGAAGAAGCGGGAGCGGAGATCGAATGGTTCCGGGCGTGGGACGGCGAGAGGCTTCCGAAGGATGTAACGGCGCATGATGCGCTAGTCGTGCTCGGCGGCGAGCAGAATGCCCGCGACGACGAAACCCACCCCTATCTGCCGGAGCTGGCGCAACTGATGCGTCGGTTCGAAGAGGCCGACAAGGCCGTGCTCGGCATCTGTCTCGGCAGTCAGATTCTGGCGCGCGCCTATGAGGCCGACAACCTTATCGGCACAGCGCATGAATTCGGGTGGAAAACGGTCGGCATCACAGACGACGGCAAGGCCGATCCGCTGCTGTCTGATCTCGCCGACGATTTCACCATCTTCGAATGGCACTCCGACACGTTTTCGCTGCCCACAGGTGCCGTGCGCCTCGCCACCAACACGGTGACCAAAAACCAGGCCTTCCGCATCGGCCGCGCCGCCTACGGCACGCAGTTCCATTTCGAGGCCAATGCCGCTGTAGTCGAAGGCTGGCGGACGGAGTTCAAGGCGACGATCGAACGCAACGAACCCGGCTGGCTGGAGCGCTATCCCGAGATCGCCGCGCAGCATGCGCCTGCGGCTGAGATCGCTGGGCTGGCGATCGCGCGGGCCTGGGTGAGGACGATTGGTGCGGCGGTGGAGCGACATGAGGAGGCCATGCTCTAATGGCCGAAAGCCGTCCAACGCGCAGGATCTATGCGTCTGCGTGAGTGATCGACGCGCGATGGCTCGACGTTAAGCGACCCGGCGCTAAATCTTCGCCAAACGACGATCAGAACCGGAGGAGATGAGATCATGACCCAGCCAGATCTACCCTGGGAGGGCGGATGCCGTTGCGGGCAGGTGCGATTGAAGATCAGCGCCAAGCCGCTATTGACCATGGCCTGCCATTGCACCGGCTGCCAGCACATGTCATCCAGCGCCTATTCGTTGAGCGTTGCCATTCCGAGTGAAGGTTTCGAAGTCACTGAAGGCGAACCGGTCATCGGTGGAATGCACGACGAAAACCTGAAGCACTACTTCTGCCCGCACTGCATGACGTGGATGTTCACACGCCTGGAGGGGTTCGACTGGTTCGTGAACCTGCGGCCAACAATGCTCGATGATCCACGCTGGTTCACGCCTTTCGTCGAGACCTGGACAAACGAGAAATTGCCCTGGGTGACGACGCCAGCCGTTCACAGCTATGCAGCGCTGCCGGCGATGGATGAATATGAGGGGCTGATCAAGGAGTATATGGCGCGGGCATCGTAACTATAGCGATCGGTCCGAAAACCGACCTCACTCATCGCCCATCTTCAGCGCCGCGATAAACGCTTCCTGCGGGATTTCGACCTTGCCGAACTGCCGCATCCGCTTCTTGCCTTCCTTCTGCTTGTCCAGCAGCTTGCGTTTGCGGGTGGCGTCGCCGCCGTAGCACTTGGCGGTCACGTCCTTGCGCAGCGCCTTCACCGTCTCGCGGGCGATGATGCGGCCGCCGATGGCAGCCTGGATCGGGATCTGGAACATATGCTGCGGAATGAGGTCCTTCAGCTTTTCGCACATCACGCGGCCGCGCTTTTCGGCGGCCGAGCGGTGCACCAGCATGGACAGCGCGTCGACCGGCTCGGCATTGACGAGGATCGACATCTTGACGAGATCGCTCTCGCGATAATCTGTCAGGCTGTAGTCGAACGAGGCATAGCCCTTGGAGATCGACTTCAGGCGGTCGTAGAAATCGAAGACGACTTCGTTGAGCGGCAGATCGTAGGTGATCATGGCGCGGTTGCCGACATAGGTCAGCTCGGTCTGGACGCCGCGACGGTCCTGGCAGAGCTTCAGGATCGAGCCGAGATAGTCGTCCGGCGTCAGGATCGTCGCCTTGATCCATGGTTCGCGGAATTCGGAAATCTTGACCACATCGGGCATGTCGGCCGGATTGTGCAGCTCGATCTCGGTGCCGTCGGTCATGGTGAGCTGATAGACGACGGAGGGAGCCGTCGCGATCAGGTCGAGATTGAATTCGCGTTCCAGGCGCTCCTGGATGATTTCCAGATGCAACAGGCCGAGGAAGCCGCAGCGGAAACCAAAGCCGAGTGCGGCTGACGATTCCATCTCGAAGGAGAAGCTGGCGTCGTTGAGGCGCAGCTTGCCCATGGCCGAGCGCAGATCCTCGAATTCGGCGGCATCGACCGGGAAGAGGCCGCAGAACACCACAGGTTGGGCCGGCTTGAAGCCGGGAAGGGCTGCGGCGGTCGGGCGCTTGTCTTCGGTAATCGTGTCGCCGACGCGGGTGTCGGCCACTTCCTTGATCGAAGCCGTGATGAAGCCGATCTCGCCGGGGCCGAGGCTTTCGACGGTCAGCATCTTCGGCGTGAGCACGCCGACGCGCTCGACCTGATATTTCACGTCCGTGCCCATCATGCGGATGGTCTGGCCCTTGGTCATGACGCCGTCGATGATGCGCACGAGAACCATGACGCCGAGGTAGGTGTCGTACCAGCTGTCGACCAGCAGCGCCTTCAGCGGCGCCTTTTCGCCGCCGGGGCTCTTCGGCGCCGGCAGCTTGTGGACGATCGCTTCCAGCACGTCGGGGATGCCAAGGCCGGTCTTGGCCGAGATCAGCACGGCGTCGGAGGCATCGATGCCGATGACTTCCTCGATCTGTTCCTTGATGCGGTCGGGTTCGGCCGCCGGCAGGTCGATCTTGTTGAGGACGGTGACGATCTCGTGGTTGTTGTCGATCGCCTGATAGACGTTGGCGAGCGTCTGAGCTTCGACGCCCTGCGAGGCGTCGACCACCAGCAGCGAGCCTTCGCAGGCCGACAGCGACCGCGAGACTTCATAGGCGAAGTCGACGTGGCCGGGCGTGTCGATCAGGTTGAGGATATAGGTCTCGCCGTTGTTCGCCTTGTAGTGCAGACGCACGGTCTGGGCCTTGATGGTGATGCCGCGCTCGCGCTCGATCTCCATATTGTCAAGCACCTGCTCGGACATCTCGCGCTCGGCAAGGCCGCCCGTCGTCTGGATCAGACGATCGGCCAGTGTCGATTTGCCGTGGTCGATATGGGCCACGATCGAGAAATTGCGGATATGCGAAAGCGGAGTGGTGGAATTGGTGCTCATGCGCGCCATATAGCAGCGCCGCCCCGCGCCGCAAAGCGGTAATTATCCCGCCGTTTACGCTATTTTGCAGTCCGGGAGCGTGCGTTAGACCGGCCACTTCTCCAGCCGCCAGGCTGAATCCCAGAACATCCATTCATATTGGGAGGCACGCACGAAGGCGTTGCTCATCTGCTGGCGCTCTGCCGCCGAAGCTGCACGGGCTGCGATGTCAGTCAAAGCAATGACTTCCCGGGCGCCGGCTGCGAATTGCGGATCCCCATAGGTATTGATCCAGGCCTGGAACACATTGCCCTCGATCGCCGGCTTGCTTTTGATGCCTTCGCCGACATGCCAGTAGATCCAGAAGCACGGCAGGATCGCCGAAAGCGCAATGGCGTAGGAGCTGTGATAGGCGGTCGCCAAAAGGAAATTTGTATAGGCGAAGCAGGCCGGCGAAGGCTCCGCAGCCGTCACATCCGCGCTCGAAATGCCGAACTGCGTCAGGAAGCCGGCATGCAGGCCCTGCTCGACGGTGATCGCCTTCTGCGCCGAACCGAGGAAACGCAGCACCTGCGCATTGTCGGGGGCCTTGGCGGCGACGATGGCGAGGCAGCGGGCATAGTGCTTCAGATAGATCGCATCCTGCAGGATATAGTGGCGGAAAATCTCTGGCGGCAGCGTGCCGTCTGAAAGCTGTTCCAGTAGCGGCAATCGCTCGATCTCGACCATAATTGGTTTGATGTGGCCCCAGGCGGCGGCCGTGAAGCTTTCCGTCGTCTCAGCGCCCTGCGTGATGCCGTCCATGCTGCTCTCCGCTCTTGAATGCACCGCCATATATCGGCGGCGTTATGGTGAAAGCAAGGCTGCTCGCGAGGGCTTGATTCCATCATTAGATGCTGTATTTCTCTTATAGTAGAATTATGGATCGAAAGATGGAACTCGAACAGGCGATCGGCATCCGCGTCCGCACGCTGCGGCTGGAAAAGGGCCTCACGCTGGATGATCTCGCCACAGCCTCCGGTGTGAGCCGCGCCATGATCTCCCGCATCGAACGCGCCGAAGCGAGCCCGACAGCTTCGCTTTTGGCGCGGGTCTGCGCAGCGCTCGGCCTGTCGCTGTCGGAATTCTTCGCCGAGGAAGGGCAGGAGGCTTCACCGCTTTCGCGCCGGCAGGAGCAGCAGGTCTGGCGCGATCCCGAAACCGGCTATATGCGCCGCGCCGTTTCTCCACCGGCTACGGCCTCGGATGTCGATATCGTCGACGTCGAGTTTCCTGCCGGCGCGCGGGTCAGCTTTCCGCCTCATGCGGCGAGCCGCGGCATGACTCAGCACGTCTGGCTCTTCGATGGCGAGTTGGAAATGACTGTCGGCGAAACCTTACACCGCCTGAAGCCCGGTGACTGTCTCTTCATGCCTGTTGGTGACGGCCATGTCTTTCACAATCCGGGCCTCGCGCCGGCACGCTATTGCGTCGTGCTGGATCGTGGCGGCCGTTGAACAATCTAGAGGACCATCATGTCGACTATCCGCCTTCTCTCCGCCCCTGAAGCTCGCGCCGCTATTCCGGATCTCTGCGAAGTGCTGGCCGATTGCGTCAACGGCGGCGCTTCGGTCGGCTTCATGCAGCCCTATGGGCCAGCCGACGCTGGGCTTTATTGGCAGAGTGTTGCCGACAGCGTGGAGACCGGGGCGACATTGCTTTTTGTCGCCGAGATAGAAGGCAAAGTGGTCGGCACCGTGCAGATCGGTGCAGCGCAGATGCCGAACCAGCCGCATCGCGGCGATCTGAAGAAGTTGCTGGTGCATCGCTCTGCCCGCGGCAAGGGACTTGCCCGGCTGCTCGTGGCGGCGGCGGAGCGCGAAGCGGCCAGGCGCGGCAAGACCCTGCTGGTGCTCGACACGGCAACCGGTAGCGAAGCTGAAGCCATCTATCCCCGGCTCGGCTGGCAGCGCGTCGGCGTCATTCCTGATTATGCCATGTGGCCTGAGGGCGGCCTTTGCGATACGACGCTGTTCTATAAGCGGATAGTAGCCGACTAACGAAATGGCGCGCTATTTGCGCGCGGCGAACGGAGCGAGCGCGGCGTCGAGCGCAATCTCGCCGGTCCAGTGGATCGCCTGCCAGCCAAAGCGCCGCGCGCTCTCGATATTCTCCTGCACGTCGTCGATGAAGACGATATCACTTGGGGACGCTTCCGCCCTTTCGCTGGCGAGCGCGTAAAACGCCTCGGAGGGTTTGCGGTGGCCGAGTGCGGCGGAATAGAAAATTCCGTCGACATGCGCCGCCAGACCAAGCTCCTTCATCAAATATGTTGCCCGCATATGCTCCTGGTTCGTCGCCAGGAAGATACGGATGCCATCCGCGCGATAATGCGCCAGGGCGTCAAGAAAGGCATGGTCGAGACGGGAATCGTTTTCGAACCAATAGGCAGCAAGCGCTTCGGCGCTGAGATGCGGTGCAATTTTGGACAGGACCGATTCCAGTCGCGGCATCAGAGGCTCGCGCCCGACGATGATCTCGCTCCAGTATGGTTTAAAGAATTCCTGCTGAAGACGTTCCGGCGACAGGCCGAGATCACGCTCAAGGAAAGTGAATAGCGGCAGGCCATCCTGCGGGCGTCCGTGAACGAGCACGCCATCGACATCCACCATCAGAACTTTCATGACTCAACCGCTCCGCTGTCTAAAATTTTAGCGAGAATCATGAAGATGCGCCCCGCGTTCAAGAGCTTCTAAACGGCTCTCCCGCTTTCGCATGTGACAGTTCCGTGCAAATCTCGGCCATCGTTGAAATGCAATGAAGAAATCATTCGGGGAGCAGCCATATGCGCGTCATTTATTCGGAAGACCACAAGCTCAGGGATGCCAAGACCGAGTTGCACGACGGTCAGCTTGTGACGCCTTTCGAAGCGCCGTTCCGTGCGGAATGGATTCTGGCGGCGGTGAAGGAAGCAGGTTTTGCCGATGTCGTGTCGCCGGAGGCGCATGGACTGGAAACGGCACGCAAGGTGCATGATCCGGCCTATCTCGATTTCCTGGCAACAGTATGGGAGCGCTGGGTTGCGGCCGGCTATAAGGGGGAGGCGATTGCCAATTCCTTTCCGGTGCGGCGCACCAGCCAGCGCGTGCCGGAAAACATCGTCGGCATGATCGGCCATTATGCCAACGCCGCCGATACCTCGATCACCAAGGGCTCCTACGAAGCGGCGCTCGCGTCGATGCGCTGTGCGCTGACGGGGGCTGATTGGCTCCATGCCGGCAATCGCTATGCCTTCGCGCTCTGCCGCCCGCCCGGTCATCATGCCGGGTTCGATCTCTTCGGCGGCTATTGCTTCATCAACAATGCCGCCGTCGCGGCGCAGCGGCTGCGCGACCACGGTGCGAAGAAAGTAGCGGTGCTCGACGTCGATTTCCATCATGGCAACGGCACGCAGGACATCTTCTATCAGCGCGGCGATGTCTTTACCGCTTCGCTGCATGGTGATCCCATCCATGCTTTCCCCTATTTCCTCGGTCATGCCGACGAGGAGGGAGAAGGCGAGGGGCTTGGGGCGAACCGCAATTATCCGATGCCGCGCGGCACTCCCTGGGAACAATGGTCGGCAGCTCTTGCCGACGCTCTCGCCCGCATTAGAAGCTTCGGTGCTGAGGCGATCGTCCTCTCGCTCGGCGTCGACACGTTCGAGCGTGATCCGATCTCCTTCTTCAAGCTGACCTCGGAGGATTTCATCCGCATGGGCACGCTTGTCGCTGGCGCCGGACTGCCGGTCTTGACCTGCATGGAGGGCGGTTATGGCGTGCCGGAGATCGGCTTGAACGTTACCAACGTGCTGAAGGGCCTGGAAGCCTGAGTTCCTCGAAAGCTGTGGCGAGGGGGTGCCGGTGCATCAACTTGCCTGAACCCAGCATGAAAAGTTTGAATTTGTGTCTCTGCCATCCGCCGCCTAAAAGCCGCTGGGGGACGGGAGCGACCATGGATCAGAAGATTATCGAAAGCGGCACCGATGGCGGCGCGGCGTTGATGCCGCATCCGGATGTGCCAGCGTCTTCCGGCGGCATTGTCGCGGGCGTCGTCATGTGCCTCCTGTCGATGTCCTCCGTGCAATTCGGCGCGGCCCTGTCGTCTTCAGCCATCGCCACCTACGGGCCGGCCGGCGCGACATGGCTCCGGCTCGCATTTGCCGCCATTATTCTGGCGGTCATCGTCCGGCCGAAGGTGACTCGCTACAGCCGTGAGCAATGGATCGGCGCGCTCGTGCTGGGCGCGATGACGGCGATGATGACGCTCTCCTTCTTTTCGGCGATCGAGCGTATCCCGCTTGGCCTTGCCGTCGCCATCGATTTTCTGGGTCCCCTGTCGGTCGCGACACTGGGCTTCGGAATGGGCAGGCAGCTCCTATGGCCGTTGGTCGCCGGTATCGGCGTGCTTCTCCTCGCCTATGACGGTGAAGAGTGGGTCGGCAATCTGCCCGGCGTCCTGTTTGCCTGCGGCGCCGGTGCGGGCTGGGCGTGCTATATCCTGCTGACGAAGAAGGTCGGCAATTCTTTCAAGGGGTTTGAGGGTCTCGCGATGTCGCTCATCGTCGCCGCTATTGTCGCCACACCCTTCGGCTTTGCCTCGGCCGTTCCGCATTTGACGGGCTTCGGCCTGGTCGAAATGGCGGGCCTTGCGCTGCTGGTGCCGCTATTGCCCTATGCTCTGGAAATGGTGGCGCTTCGGCGCATGCCGACATCGTCCTTCGGCATCCTGATGAGCCTGGAGCCGGCGATCGGTGCATTTGCGGGCTTCGTCATCCTGTCGCAACCGATGACCCCGTCGCAGATGTTCGGCACGGCGCTGGTCGTGACGGCCAGTATCGGCGCGACCGTTTTTGCCGCGAAAGGTTAGATCGCCTTCCTCGCGGGATCATCCACCGCCGGATTATAGAACAGCGACAGCGTCAAGCTCTTGGCGATGCGCTCGGCCGTCGCCATGAACCAGGCCTTGGCTTCGTCTGAGGGTGCTATGTCGGCAAGTGTTTCGGAAAACAGCGCCAGCCATTCCGGAAAGAGATCGGGCGCAATGCCTTCGACGCCGAGATGAGCCTGCACCGGCTTGCCGCCATAGGCACCGTTCTTGAAAGCGACCGAAGACCAGAAGCGTTTCATCTTCTCCATATGATCCGGCCAGCGGCCGGCAAGACGTCCGTCAAAAACCGGGCCGAGTCGGGGATGTGTCTGAATGCGGCCGTAGAAAGTATCGACAAGCCGATCGATGAAGGCGACATCGATGCCGATGCGCCTCATCTCGGCCTCGGCCTTCTCGCGAATGCCGGCCAGATGGGCAGCGCGGCCCTGTATGTCAGTGTTCATGTCATGCTCCTGCCGCCATGCGCAGCATTTTTGTACGCGAACGGGCCATTGTCGGCCCCTATGTATGCCTTTTTGCGACGCAACCAAGGTGTCATGCCGCCGTTGCGGCAATCTGTCAAAGTCACATCGCTTCAGCCGTTTCGCTTCGCGATCCTTCGGTTCGGGATCACGCCTTAGCCCTTGACCCGCGTGATCGTCCACTTTAGATTTAGAATAATTCTAAAGATGGAGATTCTTAATGCTGCTCCGATTTTTCCGCTCGCCGAAACGTTCCTTTACCTCTTTGTCTGAACAGGAAATTCTCGCCGTTGCCATTGCCTCGGAAGAGGACGACGCGCGCATCTATCTCGCCTATGCCGATATTCTAAGGGCTAATTATCCCGACTCCGCCAAGGTGTTCGAGGATATGGCCGAAGTCGAAGATACGCATCGCAAAACGCTGATCGACATGCACCGCGAGCGTTTCGGTGAGCGCATTCCGCTGATCCGACGCGAGCATGTCAGCGGCTTCTATGAGCGCAAGCCGGATTGGCTGCGTAAGAACCTGTCGCTTGAAGCCATCCGCGATGAGGCCGAGGGCATGGAGCAGCAGGCTTATAATTTCTATGTCGAGGCGGCCAAACAGGTCTCCGACGCGTCGACGCGTCAGCTTCTCGGCGATCTGGCGCTGGCCGAGCAGGGGCATGAAGACATCGCCCGCATGCTGGGCGACAAGCACACGCCGCAATCGGTCAAGGAAGAAGAAGATGCGAGTGCCCGCCGTAAATTCGTGCTGACCTATGTGCAGCCGGGCCTTGCCGGTCTGATGGATGGCTCCGTCTCGACGCTGGCGCCGATCTTTGCAGCCGCCTTCGCGACGCAACAGACGTGGCAGACCTTCCTCGTGGGTCTATCGGCGTCTGTCGGCGCCGGCATTTCCATGGGCTTCACGGAAGCAGCCCATGACGATGGCAAGATTTCCGGCCGCGGTTCGCCGATCAAGCGCGGCCTTGCCTGCGGCATCATGACGGCACTCGGCGGTTTAGGCCATGCGCTTCCCTATCTCATTCCTGATTTCTGGACCGCCACCATCACCGCCGCCGTCGTCGTCTTCTTCGAGCTCTGGGCGATCGCCTTCATCCAGAACAAATATATGGAGACGCCATTTCTCCGCGCCGCCTTCCAGGTCGTCGTCGGCGGTTCCCTGGTACTTGCAGCGGGCATATTGATCGGGAACGGTTAAGCCGGAACGGCTTTAATCATTTTCCGAAAAGCAAAAGGCCGGCAAAATTGCCGGCCTTTTGCTTGGATTCGGTGGTTGTAGCGCTTACTTGACCGCGCCGACCAGGATGTCGTTGCCGTTTTCGATGGTGACCCAGCGGCCGGCATTGTAGCTCGCCTGACGCTTCAGGTAGGAATAGGGGGTCTTGTACCAGACCTTCACCTCGTCCTCGAGATTGTCGAGAATAAAGTCGCCTTGCTTGGTGCGCAGTGTCAGCACAGCATGGCCTTCGCCATCGGGCTTGCGTACGACGGTCATCAGCAGGTTGGCGGCGGAAATGCCCTTCTGCATCAGAAGTCTGCGCTTCAGAAGCGCGAAATCCTCGCAATCGCCGGCCGTCTTCGGATATTCCCAATATTCTTCCTGGCCATAGACTTCTTCGTCCGTGGCAGGCGTGATGGTCTTGTTGACGCGCAGGTTGATTTGATTGACCAACGCCCAGGTGGTGGCATTCATATCGAGCGGACCGGCATTGCGCGTCGGGCCGCATTCGTCGGTATGACGCTCGCAGAATTCATAATGCCCGATGGGCTGCGACGTGACGCCGCCGATGGTCATCGAAGCGGTGTTCTGGGGGGCCGGCATGGCCGACGACGACATCGCAACTATAGCTGCGAAGGCAACGAATACGCCCTTAATACGCACGCCCACTCTTCCTTGTATCGTCCTTGCATTTGTTAACAAATTGTTAATGTAAGGGGGTGCGCGAAGTCAATCGTTACTTAAGTGTTAACAGCGGAACCAGCCTTTATGGTTAATTTCAGCGCAATCAAAGAGATAGTTGCCACAATTGCTTGCCTCTTATGATTATGGAGGCGCGCGCAAATTCTACCCGGCGGCGGGGCAATCCGCAGGTTTCACTATAAGCTATCTATCTGTTTTTACGGATGATTATGCAGGGTCAGCGTCTCTGCCGCGCTCAACATGCGCTCGATATCCTGCGGTCGCGACAGCCGGTGGTCGCCATCACGCACAAGTGTTAACACGACATCATCGGCCGGCAAGTGTTCGACTAATTTTAACGAATGCGCAAAGGGTACATCCTGGTCCTGCATACCCTGCAGAATATGAACCGGGCAGCCGGTCTCGATGATGCCGGTCAAAACGCGGTTGGCGCGACCGTCCTCGATAAGTGCGCGGGTGAAGATATTCGGTTCTGGGCTATAGTCGGAGGGCTCCTCGAAATAACCGCGTTCGGCAAGCGATCTCCGTTCGACGTCGGAAAGGTTCGGCTCGATGAGGTCGATGGTGAAGTCCGGGGCGGGAGCAATCAGCACGAGGCCCTGGATGACTGGTGTCTTCTTGCGTTTGCGCAGTTCCTGGATGAGCCTGAGCGCGATCCAGCCGCCCATGGACGAACCGACGAGGACGATGCGCTTCGGCTTGGCATGGTCGATGACTGCGAACGCTTCCTCCAGCCAGCGCGATATCGTGCCGTCGGTGAACGTGCCGCCGGATTGGCCATGGCCCGAATAGTCGAAGCGGATGCAGCCAAGGCCCAGGCGTTCGGCCAGGGCGTCGAGCTCCAGCGCCTTGGTGCCGCTCATGTCGGAACGATAGCCGGAAAGCCAGACGAAGGTCGCACCTTTTGCTCCCTTCCTGGCTGCGCGCAACTGCATAGCAATCTGCCGTTGATCGTCACCGCTGCCAACGGAAAGGAAGGAAGGTTGAAGGCTGTCAGCCGCTTCGGACATGAAGAAACTCCTGAATTTTTTCGCCCTATAAAGCAGATTCGCAGGCGCGTTACCCCAAAAATCCTCTCGATTTTTGGGAAAGGTTCACGCGCTATTTTGGGATGTTACTGTGTCCTTTGCGCATCTTACGGCTGCGCGGCACAGTAATGGTACACGGGAGGTGATTTTTTCCTGGCATCATGCTATTGACTTCACCACAGCTTTTACGACATTTCCGTCAGTTGCGCTGACGGGAGCGAGAGGCTGCAGCTATCCGAAACAATTCGTGGAGAGTACGACCATTCGCAGACCCTTTAAAACTGATGCGCCCGTGAAGGATGGGCCACGTTCCAACAGGGAAATTCGCATTCCCAAAGTTCAGCTCATCGCGGCTGACGGCCAGAATATGGGCATCGTCCCGACCGACCAGGCATTGAGAATGGCAGAGGAGGCCGGTCTCGACCTGGTAGAGATTTCCCCCAATGCTGAACCGCCTGTGTGCAAGATCCTCGATCTGGGCAAGCTGAAATACGCGAACCAGAAGAAGGCCGCCGAGGCGCGCAAGAAGCAGAAGGTCGTTGAAGTCAAAGAAATCAAGATGCGCCCGAACATCGACACGCATGATTACGACGTGAAGATGAAGGCGATCGAACGCTTCTTCGAAGAAGGCGACAAGGTGAAGGTGACCCTGAAGTTCCGTGGCCGCGAAATGGCCCACCAGGAACTCGGCATGAAGCTTCTCCAGCAGGTCAAGGAAGATACGCTTGAAATTGCCAAGGTGGAAGCCGAGCCCAAGCTCGAAGGCCGCCAGATGATGATGGTGCTTGCGCCGAAGTGAGGCGCAAGTTGAAGTAAGAGGCCGGAGCCGTCCCATTGGGCGGCTTTTTCCTTTTGTATCGCCGGGTTGATGCCTGTCATCGATCTGCAAAGAATCCCGCGTTGTGCCCGTTGCACTTATCGGCAACTGCGGTTATAAGCGCGCGTCCGAACTGACCGGCAGGGCATGCCGTGGCAGTTCAGAATGCTGGCGGGGCGGTTCGTCACCGTATCCGCCGTTCAACAACAAACGCTCCGGCACCTTGTTGCAGCCCGGCTTAGCCGGATCTGTGAGAAGGGCTTTTTAACAAAGCGCGCCAGGAAGCATCGAAGGAGTAGCAAAATGCCCAAGATGAAGACGAAGTCCTCTGCCAAGAAGCGGTTCAAGATCACCGCGTCCGGCAAGGTCAAGGCAGCCGCTGCTGGCAAGCGCCACGGCATGATCAAGCGTACCAACAAGTTCATTCGCGACGCCCGCGGCACCATGGTTCTCGCAGAACCGGATGGCCGTAAGGTTATCAAGAACTACTTGCCGAACGGTCTCTAAGACTATTCGTAACGCTATAGACAAGGAGATCATGAAATGGCACGCGTAAAAAGAGGCGTAACCTCGCACGCCAAGCACAAGAAGGTTCTGAAGGCAGCCAAGGGCTTCTACGGCCGCCGCAAGAACACCATCCGTACTGCCAAGGCCGCCGTCGACCGTTCCAAGCAGTACGCTTACCGCGACCGCAAGGTCAACAAGCGCAATTTCCGCGCCCTCTGGATCCAGCGCATCAACGCTGCCGTCCGCGAACACGGCCTGACCTACGGCCGCTTCATCGACGGCCTGACCAAGGCTGGCATCGAAGTCGACCGCAAGGTTCTGTCCGACATGGCGATCCATGAGTCGGAAGCTTTCGGCGCGCTCGTCGCCGCCTCGAAGAAGGCTCTGGAATACCTCAAGGACGCCGGTACGAAGAACGAGTTCGAAGCAGCCGTTAACTAACGCCGCTTCGCACGTCTTTCGTAAATTCATTATGAAACCCGCGCTGGCGAAACCGGCGCGGGTTTTGTGTTTTGCAGCATATGCTTTCCATCGTGTCAGGCGGTCCTGTCGGGCAGAACCCCGGAAAACGGATCGCGCATCGGGCGGCAAGTGCCAAGGTCCGCATTCTCCGCGGCTTTTTGTCATTTGCCCGGTTGATTGGCCGCTTGCACATGGGTAGTGATCTGCAACGCTTCATCGTTGCCGCAAGCTTCATGATGCATGCGTTCATCCATTATTCCGCGGACTGAGCGGCGTTCCAAGCCCGCCGCCCGCAAGGCAGGACCAGATGACGGAACTCGTAACACTTGAAACCCAACTCATGGCCGAGGTGGCCGCGGCGACCGACGAGCAGGCAATCGAAGCCGTGAGGGTCGCCGCGCTCGGCAAGAAGGGCTCGGTTTCGGAACTGCTGAAGACGCTGGGCTCGATGTCGCCGGAAGAGCGGCAGACGCGGGGTGCTGCGATCAATGCGCTGAAAAATTCGGTAACCGACGCGATCAACGCGCGCAAAGGCGCGTTGAGGGACGCTGCCATCGAAGCAAAGCTGAAAGCGGAGACGGTAGACGTCAGCCTGCCGGTGCGCTCCTCGCCGGCCGAGCGCGGCCGCATCCATCCGATCAGCCAGATCGTCGACGAGATCACTGCGATCTTCGGCGACATGGGTTTCTCGATCGCCGAGGGTCCTGACGTCGAGACCGACTATTATAATTTCACGGCGCTGAACTTCCCCGAAGGGCATCCGGCCCGCGAGATGCACGACACCTTCTTCTTCCAGCCGGACGAAAAGGGTGAGCGCAAGGTGCTGCGCACGCATACCTCTCCTGTGCAGATCCGTACCATGGAAGCGCAGAAGCCGCCGATCCGCATCATTATTCCCGGCAAGACCTATCGCCAGGACAGTGACGCAACGCACTCGCCGATGTTCCATCAGGTGGAGGGCCTGGTGGTCGACAAGACGGCGAATGTCGCCAATATCCGTTGGGTACTCGAAGAGTTCTGCAAGACCTTCTTCGAGGTGGACAATGTGACGATGCGTTTCCGCCCGTCGTTCTTCCCCTTCACCGAACCCTCGTTCGAGGTCGATATCCAGTGCGATCGCTCGGGTCCGATCGTCAAGTTCGGCGAAGGCACCGACTGGATGGAGATCCTCGGCTGCGGCATGGTGCATCCGAACGTGCTGCGCTATGGCGGTCTCGATCCGGACGAATATCAGGGCTTTGCCTGGGGCATGGGTCTCGACCGCATCGCCATGTTGAAGTACGGCATGCCGGATCTGCGCGACTTCTTCAACGCCGATGTCCGCTGGATGAACCACTATGGCTTCCGCCCGCTCGACATGCCGACGCTGTTCGGCGGTTTGAGCGCGTAAGCAAGGGATCGATTAGATGAAATTCACACTCTCCTGGCTGAAAGAGCACCTGGAAACGGACGCCACGCTCGATGAGATCTGCGCCCGCCTGACGATGATCGGGCTGGAGGTCGAAGATGTCGATGACAAGGCGATGTTCAAACCTTTCGTCATCGCCAAGGTGCTATCAGCCGAAAAACACCCGCAGGCAGACCGCTTGAAGGTGCTGATGGTCGATACCGGCTCCGGCAAGCCGGTCCAGGTGGTCTGTGGCGCGCCGAATGCCCGCGCCGGTCTCGTCGGCGCGTTTGCCGCTCCCGGCACCTATGTTCCCGGTATCGACGTGACGCTCACGGTCGGCAATATCCGTGGCGTCGAAAGCCACGGCATGATGTGCTCGGAAAAGGAGCTGCAAATCTCCGACAGTCATGACGGCATCATCGATCTGCCGGAAGACGCGCCCGTCGGCACCGGATTTGCAGCCTATGCGGGGCTGGACGATCCGATGATCGAGATCAACCTGACGCCCAACCGTCCGGATTGCACCGGTGTCTATGGCATCGCGCGCGATCTCGCCGCTTCCGGCCTCGGCACTCTGAAGCCGCGTCTGACACCGACCTTCGCCGTTGATGGTGAAACGCCGGTGGATCTGAAAATCGACCTCGACGATATCAGCCTCTGCCCCGGCTTCGCCCTGCGCCTCGTGCGCGGCGTCAAGAACGGCCCGAGCCCGAAATGGATGCAGCAGCGGCTCCTGGCGATCGGCCTTCGTCCGATCAGCGCATTGGTCGACATCACCAACTATATGACCTTCGATCAGGGTCGGCCGATGCACGTCTTCGACGCCGCCAAGGTCAAGGGCAACCTCGTCGTTCGTCGTGCCAGGGATGGCGAGACGGTGTTGGCGCTTGACGAGCGTGAGTACAAGCTCGGCCCGAACAACGTCGTCATCGCCGATGACAACGGCATCGAGTCGATCGGCGGCGTCATGGGCGGCGAGCATTCAGGCTGCGATGAGAACACCGTCGACGTGCTGATCGAATCGGCGCTTTGGGATCCGATGAACATCGCCAAGACCGGCCGCAGTCTGGGTATCATCACCGATGCTCGTTACCGTTTCGAGCGTGGCGTCGATCCGGAATATATGGTTCCCGGCCTCGAGCGCACGACCGAACTGGTGCTCGCCTGCTGTGGCGGCACGGCCGCCAAGGCCAAGGTCGAAGGCTACAAGGGCTATGACGCCAAGATTGTCGATTTCCCGTTCTCCGAGGTCAAGCGTCTGACGGGTCTTGACGTCTCCATGGAAGAGGGCAGGTCGATCCTGACGAAGCTCGGCTTCTCGGTCTCCGGCTCCGGCGCGCGCGTTTCGGTCTCCGTTCCCTCCTGGCGCCCGGATGTCGACGGCAAGGCGGATCTCGTCGAAGAGATCATGCGCATCCACGGCGTCGACAATATCAAGCCGGCGCCGCTCGCAAGCCACAATGCCGTCAACGGCAAGATTCTGACGACGCTGCAGATCCGCACCCGCACCGCCAAGCGCGCGCTCGCCGCCCGCGGCATGCTGGAAGCCGTCACCTGGTCGTTCATCTCCGAAGATCAGGCCAAGCTCTTCGGCGGTGGTTCCGATGCGCTGAAGCTCGCGAACCCGATCGCCGCCGATATGTCCGACATGCGCCCCTCGCTGTTGCCAGGCCTGCTGTCGGCCACGCAGCGCAATGCCGACAAGGGTTACGGCGACGTCGCGATCTTTGAAGTCTCCGGTACCTATGAAAACGACAGGCCGGAAGGCCAGCGCCGCGTCGCCGGCGGTATCCGCCGCGGCACGGCGACGCTCGTGGGCGCCGGCCGCATGTGGTCGAATGCAGCAACCGGCGCCGGCAAGCCCGTCGATGTCTTCGACGCTAAGGCCGATGCGTTGGCGGTGATCGAGGCCTGCGGCCTGCCGATGGGCAGTATCCAGATCGAGCAGGGTGGTCCCGCCTGGTACCATCCGGGCCGCTCCGGAACGATCAAGATGGGTCCGAAAGTCGTGCTTGGCTATTTCGGCGAATTCCATCCGAAGACGCTGGAAGCGCTCGACGTGACCGGTGCGCTTGCCGGCTTCGAAGTCTATGTCGATGCTATGCCGGAGCCGAAGAAGAAGGCGACGCGCACCAAGCCGGCGCTGGAGCTTTCGCCGTTCCAGGCGGTCAAGCGCGATTTTGCCTTCGTGGTCGACAAGACGGTGGAAGCTGGCGCCATCACCCGCGCCGCCGCCGGCGCCGACCGCAAGCTGATTACCGGCGTCAATGTCTTCGATATTTTCGAGGGTGCATCGCTCGGCGACGGCAAGAAGTCGATCGCCATAGAGGTGCAGATCCAGCCGGCCGAGCGCACGCTGACCGACGAGGATTTCGAGGCGCTTACGCAGAAGATCGTCGCCAACGTGACGAAAACGACGGGTGGCGTACTGCGGGGCTGACGAGGTTCACCTTCTCCCCGTTGGGGCGGAGGTGGAATTCACCGATGCAAATGATAGACCTTATTGACGATGGTCCACCGTCCGTCGATCTTCAGCAATGACAGATAATCCGAAAAGCGCATGCCCGCGAATTCGTCGACGACTTTGACACTCGCGGCATCGCCCTCGATATCGATCAGCTCGATCTCCATCAGTGGCACCGTACCGGGCGGTGCGCTGCCTTCCTCGACGATCGCAGCGATGAATTCGTCGCGCGTCATCCACTCCACTGCACCTTGATAATTGCCTATGATCGCCACCCGTGGGTGTAGAGCCTTGCGTAGCGCCGGCTCATTCGCGAATGCCATGCCATCGACATAGAGGTGAACAACCGCGCGGATTGCTTGCTCTTCTGACATCTCGCTATTCCTCGTTTGAGTGCCTGTTAATATAGCATAAACGCACAGGCAGGCAAAAACGCCGACGTGATCGCAATGATGTGACAGGTCCTATTCCACGAAAACCCGCACGCTGGCGGCGCGGCCGGCGGCGTCGATGACGGTCAGCGTCGAATAGCCGGCACCATCCGGAACCCACTGATTGGTCCGGCGGCGGGAGAGGTCGGGCAGCGGCTTGCCGTTGGCGAGCCAGCGGAACGGTGCGCGGCCACCCTGTAGCTTCAGTGCCAGCGGCATCAGCGGGCTGGCGCCACCGCGCGCGCCAAGGTCGACGCGTGCGCCCTCTGGCGGATAGACGATCTGCGGCGCCGGTTCGCGGGTCGAGGCGGACAGCAGGCCGGCGGCCGTAACCGAAAAACGGCGCTGGCTGATCGGCAGTTCGGTGGCGGAAATACGCACCGCGCCCATGGGGGCAGGCGGGAACGGCGTGATGGCGACGCCCGACTTGGCGAAACCTTCGAACAGAATGGGTGCGGCCGAAACATAGCCCGCCAGTCCCGGCACTGCGCCATTGTCCGGCCGGCCGACCCAGACGCCGAGCACATGCGCGCCGTCGTAGCCGACGGACCAGGCGTCGCGGTTGCCGTAGCTGGTGCCCGTCTTGTAGGCGATGCCGAGCTGCTTGCTGCCGGCGGGCGCAATGATGTCGGAGAGAATGTCGGTGATGTTCCAGGCCGCCACCGGCTCCATCAGCGGCTCGCTTTCGATCGGTCCCGGCTGATCCTGAACGCCGTCGCCGATCCGCATCGGCTTGCCGCGATTGGCAAGGCCCGCATAGAGCTGCACCAGATCCTCGAGCGTGATGCCGACGCCGCCGAGGCCGATGGCGAGGCCCGGCGCTTCGTTGGGCGGCAAAACCGGTTTCACCTCGGCGCGGCGGAAACGCACCAGCAGCCGCGTTGGCCCAACAGCGTCGAGCAGGCGCACGGCCGGCACATTGAGCGACAATTGCAACGCTTCGCGCACGCTGACATCGCCCTGGTAGGTCATGTCGAAGTTGCGCGGACGATAGCCGTAGAAATCGGCGGGGCGGTCCTCGATGATGGTTTCCTGGGCAACGTATCCCTCTTCGAAGGCAAGGCCGTAGATGAAAGGCTTCAGGGTCGAGCCGGGCGAACGCAGGACGCGGGTCATGTCGATCCAGCCGGAGCGGCTGGAATCGAAATAGTTGGCCGAGCCGACTTCGCCGACGATGTCGCCGGTATGCGCATCCGCCATCACCATGGCGACCGAGACCTTCGGCCCCAGCCGCTTCGATGCCTCGTCTGCCACGGCTTCCAGGCCCTGCTGGATGTCCCGGCGCAGCGTCGTATGATGCTGGATCACGCCGGGTTCCTTGCGCAGCGCGGCTTCTGCGAGATGCGCAGCATAGGCCGGCAATTGCCGCCGTTTGGCCGGGACGGGGACGAGTGCTGCCCGCTCTGCCTCGCCATCGCCGACGGCAGCCGCAACGGCGGCGCGGTCGAGCACGCGACGGCGGGCTGCTTCGGCGCTCGCGAGATTGCGGTCGGGGCGGCGCTTCTCCGGCAGTTGCGGCAGGGCGACGAGCAGGGCCGCCTGCGCGACCGTCAGATGCCGCGGCTCCTTGCCGAAATAGGCGAGGCTCGCAGCACGAACGCCCTCTAGATTGCCGCCATAGGGTGCATGCGTCAGGTAGAGGTCGAGGATCTGTTCCTTGCTGAGTCGCCGCTCGATCTGGATGGCACGGGCGATCTGCAGCAGCTTGGCCATCACCGACCGTTCGTTGCGCGGCTCGATCAGGCGCGCCACTTGCATCGACAGCGTCGAGCCGCCGGAGACGATGCGGCCATGGCTGACGAGCTGCAGAAAAGCACGGCCGAGCGCCATCGGGTCGACGCCGTGATGATCGAAGAAGCGCCGGTCCTCATAGGCAACCAGCATGCGCAGGAACTGCGGATCGACATCGGCGACATCGGTCTTCAGCCGCCAGCGTCCCTCCGGCGTGGCGAAGGCGCGGAGCAGCTCGCCATTGGCATCGAGCACTTCGGCCGAAACGATACCGGCCTTGTCCAGCGGCGGCGGAAAGGTATGGTCGGCGGCGTCGAGGCCGAAGGCCAGCGCCACCACCGAGAGGGCGCTCACCCCGACACCAACAGCAATTTTCCACCGCGTCTTCATGTCCTGTTCTTACTGCTGCGCTGCCAGCACCTCCATACGGCCCATCGCCGTGCGGGCCGAGAATTGCGGACGGTACATGTCCTCGACGCTCGCTGCCGGATGATCGTAGGTTCCGGGAGTAACCGCGCGCACGACATAGGCGAAGCTGAGATCGCGGTCGCTGCCCGACGACTGATCGAAGGCGGCGACGAAGCGGTCGTTGCGGAATTCGACATGGGCCGGCTGCACATCGCTCAGCCAGTCGAAGTTCGACAACTGCGCGCTGTTGACGATGCTCGGATTGTCGATCTCGAAGCCGGCCGGCAAGAGGTCGGTGACGAGAATGCGCGACGGCCAGTCGTTGGTCTCCGTGACGTGCAGCACGACCACGTAGCGTTCGTTCTGCTGCGCCTGAGTGATGTTCGCCTCTTCGCCGTCGAGCGTGTAATATTTGCGCTCGATGGTGAAGCCGTCACCGCCGGCCGGCAGGGGTGTCACAGGGGCTGCAACCGTGGTCACGGCAGCCGATAGCGGCTGACGGGTGGTGTTGGTGACGGTCAGCGGATGGCCGATAAGGGCGTCGCCGGTCATCTGAGCCATGTAGGCGCCGGTGTGGGTAGCTCCGTTGACATCGAGCGTCAGGCCGTCATCGCCGTTCTGCAGGGCGCGGGCGGCAAGCAGCATCCAGGTTTGTTCCTGGGTACTGGTGTAGGTCTTGTTCTGCCATTCCTTGGCGACGACACCAGCCAGTTCCGGAATGATCGGCGGCACAGGGCGGCTTTCGGCGGCAAGCGCCAGCACCGCCGCGCCATCGCGCAACGACGAACCGTAGTCGGAACGGACAAAGCTGACCTTCGTCACCGCTGCCTGTTGCGACATCTGCAGCGCATCGACGAAGATGTTACGCGAGCGCTGCGCATCGCCATAAAGCGCCAGGGCCGCCGCCAGATGCGCCTTGGAGAGCGGCGTCGGGAAGTCGTTCAGCATGGTGTCGGCGTAGTAGCGCAGATCGCTGATCGAAGCCTTCTTGTTGCGGGCGAGCACATAGAGCGCATAGGCGATCTCGTTGCCCTGGTCCTTGACGTTGGTGTTGATGCTCAACGAATTCTGCAGGTTTTCCAGCGCTTGCACCATGGCCTGATCCGGCACGATATATTTCTGCTCGCGGGCACGTGTCAGGAAATCGGTGACATAAGCGTCGAGCCAGAGATCGCCGGAGCCCGGACCCCAGAGGCCGAAGCTGCCGGTCGAGGACTGGTAGGACATTTCGCGATAGATCGCGTCCTGAACGCGCTTGCGGATTTCGGTGTCGTCGGCCAAGCCGTTCTTGATCGCCATCTCGCTGAAATAGAGCAGCGGCAGCGCGCTGCTCGCCGTCTGCTCGGCGCAGCCATAGGGATAGCGGCTGAGGCTCATCAGAAGAGCGGGCACGTCGAAGGCGCTGGAACGGCTGACATTGACGCTAACGGAGGCGCCGGGCAGCACGCTGTCCGCGAGCAAGTCGGCATTAACCGTCAGGCTCTTGCCGGGTGCGAGCGTAATCAGCCGCCGTTCGGTCACCGGCAATTGCGCCGGCCGGACCGGGATATCGACCGATTGGTCGAGCGACATTCCCGACGCGTCCGACAGCTTGATCGAGACCGTGCCGGCGCCCGGCTGTCCACCGGTCAGCGGCAGGGTGATATTGTATTTGCCGCCCTGTTGCAGGTTGACCGTCTGCTGCGCGGCGCTGGCATCGACAGTCACGGCCGAATTGCCTGTGACTGCCAGCTTGTAGTCGCCGGCAGGTGCATCGGTATTGGCGATATCGAGCCGAAGATTGGCCTTATCCCCCGGCGCCAGGAATTTCGGCAGGCTGGCGGTGACGACGACCGGATCACGGATCACGACATCCTGCGTGGCATGGCCGATACCGGCCTTCGACCACGCGACCGCCATCAGACGCGCCGTGCCGTTGAACTGCGGAATGTCGAAGCTGACATTGGCCTTGCCGTTGGCATCGAGCTTGATCGGGCCGGAGAAGAAGGCAATCAGCTTTTCCGTCGGCGGGCTCGCCTGCAAGGCTGCCTGTCCGCCGTCGCCGCCGGTGCGCAACCGCCCGGTCGCGCCGAGCGAGCCGTCGATCAGCCGACCGTAGAGGTCTCGGATTTCAATGCCGAGTTGCCGCTGGCCATAATACCAGTCGTCCGGCGCCGGCGGCTGGTAGCGCGTTAGGTTGAGAATGCCGACATCGACCGCTGCGACCGTTACGTAGGCGTTCTCGTTGGCGCCTGCGCCCGCCACCTGCACGCCGATGTTCAGCGGCTGGCGCGGCAGGGTCTTTTGCGGCGCATCGAGCTTGACCTGCAGCTTGCGTTCGCCGAGATCGACGGTCGCCCATTTGATGCCGATTGCGCGCATCGGCATGCGGCTTTCCTGCGCGTCGCCGGGGCGGAATAGGGTGGCGGTCACATAGGTGCCGGCGCCCCAATCGGCTGTGACCGGGATATCGACTTCGCCGCCGGTGGCGCCGATGTCGGCGTCGGTCACCGAGATTAGGGTTTCGGAGCCGGCCGTTACCATCAACTGGCCGGCATAACGCGACGTCACTTTCAGCTTGGCCGTGTCGCCGATATGGTAGCTGTCCTTGTCGAGCGCAATTTCCAGCGCATCGGGAGTTTCGGTCGAGGTCGAGGCGACATACCAGCCGGCGTCGAATTCGACGCTGGATTCCGGGCCGTTCGCATCGGCCGTCTCCACCTCCAGCCGGTAACGACCCCAGGTGACCGGCACCGAGATTTCCGCTCCGTCCGTGGTGGCGTTGACCGTACCGGTAGCAACCTGCTTGGTCGAGGTGACCGGCTCGTATTTCCAGCTATTGCCGTCGCGATACCATTGGTAATCGCGCTCGACACCGAGCAGTTTCCAGGTCAGGCCCTGCATGGCCTGCTTCTGACCGTTCTGGTCGACCGCGATGACGTGGAAATTGCCGATCGAATTTTCGCCAAGATTGCCGTCGAATTCCGGCTTGATGCCGATCCGCGGCCCATCCGCTTTGACCGGCAGCGTCAGCGAGCGCTCGACGGCGCGGCCGCCGGCCTCCTGCATGCGCACGGTGACGTTGGCGTTGAGCAACTGCGTCGTCGATGGCGTATCGTTGATGGTGACGTCGAAGGTCGTCTTGCCGTCCTCGTCCAGCGCCTGCAGGTCTTCGAGCGGCACTTGTGAGCTCTCGGCCTTGTTGTCGCTGCTGCTGTCGCTATCGCTGTTGTCCTGCCCGGCGCCCTCGTCGGCGAGGCCGAATTCGTAACCCTTGTAATCGGCGCTTTCACGCGTCGGCTTTAGCGTCACTTCGCCTTCGAGGCTGAGACCGGCGGCCGGCGCGCCATAGAGATAGCGTCCGACGATATTGACCGGTGTCGGCTGGCCGACTTCGATCGCCTTGGCGTCGCTCGTCATGTCGAATTCGATGCGATCCGGCACGAAATCGTCGACGAGGAAAGTCTGCGAGCCGATGGAGGCGCCCTTCGGATCGGTATAGATGTTCATCGTCCAGGTTCCGCGCATTGCCGTCTGCTGCAGCGGCAGGTCGACATTGTATCCGCCGAGCTTGCCACCGTCGGTAACGATGCGGCGGTCCTCGACGCCGTCGGGGCGCAGGAAGACGAAGGTGAGCGGCAGGTTCTCGACCGCCATGGAGCTGACGTCGCGGGCAAGAGCCGAGGCATGCACGGTTTCGCCGGCGCGGTAGATGCCGCGTTCGGTCCAGGTAAGCAGATCGATCGCGCCCGGTGCGGTGCGGCCAGTGACGCCGCGGTCGGAGAGATCGAAACCAGCGCGGGTCATATCGAGGAAGACGTAGTCCTGATTACCGTTCTGCGCCGTGATGACCGCTGGCGTCATGCCAGCCGTGCCGCGCATCAGGCCGGCGCTGAAGGTGGCGCGGCCATTCGCGTCGGTCTTCGCAGTGCCGAGGATTTCATTGTTCTTGGCGAGCAGTTGCAGTTCGACGCCGGCGATCGGCTTGGCGCTGCCGAGCGAGCGGGTGAAGACGTTCAGGCCGTCAGTGCCGGCATAGGTGGTGACGCCGATATCGGAGACGACGAACCATTGCGTCGCCTGCGGATCCCATTCCTGGCCGCCGCCGTTCGGTGCAACCGCGGTCAGGACGTAGACACCGGGCTTGCGCTGCGGCAGCGCCTCGTCGACCGGGAAGCTGGTGACGACATCCTTGTTCAAGTCCTGCTGGATATCGATCGAACCCTGCCAGACCAGCTCGCCGCTGCTGTCTTGAATGGTCTGGGCGCTATAGCTGTCCATCTGCGTCAGGAACTGCGAATTGCTCAGCAACTGGGCGATGTTGCGGTCGCCGATGCGGTAGAGCTTCAGGTTGGCGGTGGTGGTGTTGACCGAAACCAAAGGAATGCCGCGGCGCGCCGTCGACGGCAGCACGAAATTATCGCCGGTGAAGCGGATCGAGGCGGTACGGTCCTTGACGTAGACGTCGATGTCCACCTGGGCGGCAAGGTCCTCATCGACGGAGGAGGGCAGGCCGGGGCGCAGCGAAATCTTGTAGTGCTGGCCGAAGTCGAGGCCTTCGACGCAGATCTGGTTGTCCTTGGCATCCACGCCCTTGGGGGCGCCGCCGTTGACGGTGACGAAGGGCGTGTAGTCGACGCCGCTCTTCACCAGCTTTTCGGAGAATTGCAGGCAGGCGCGTGGCGAGGCGTTGTCGTTATCCAGCGTGTTGCCGGTGACACGGAAGCCCTGGCGGGCTCTCAGATCGTCATAGGCGGCCTGTATCGTCGGAGAGCTGACCAGAGCAAGGCTTGCCTTATAGGCGCTGAGCGCCTGGCGATAATTCTGCGCGTTCTGCAGCGAGGTGGCGAGCACGGCGAGCGCATCGGCGCGGCTCCGCGTCGTGCGGGAAAGCTGATAGCCGTTGAGGGCAGCGTAAGCCGCCTGGGTGGCGACGGAGGTATCGTTCGTTATCGTGTTGGCGGCGCGCGCCATTTCGACCCAGAGGTCGCCGTTGCCCGGCGCCAGCGATAGCGCCCCTTGGAAGGCGTTCAATGCGTTGTTGACGTTGCCGGAGGTCAGCTCGATGCGGCCGAGTGCTGTCAGGCTTTCGACACCCTGCCCCTTCAGCTCGTTGGCGAGAGTCAGCCTGCTTTTCGCATCGCGTGCGCTTTGCACAAAATTGTCGGAGAGGAAGGGGAGAGCGGGGGCAGCGCCGATATCCGGCTCGTTGGCGGCAGCAGTTTCGACGATTTTGCCGGCGACCGCGCCGGGGAAGCTGTTGAGCTGGTTGAAATCGGACTTCAGGAAGCACCATTTCACCTTGGGATTATAGGTGAAGGCTTTGCAGGATTTATCGCCGATACAGGACGTCGAGCATTGATCCAGCGTTACGTTTTGCTCGGTGCGCAGGTCGAAGCCGAAGTAATCGCCATCCTGCGTGGTGACCACCTGCCGCTTGGCATCGGCGGCGCTCGCCGGCATCAAAGCGGCGAAAGTGGCGAGAAAAAAAGCGGAAAGTCCGATGAACGCGCGCTTAGACATAAGTCCCCCCAACGCTGCCGTTTCGATTGGCCGCACTCTTCAAACTTCGGGCTAATTTGTCAACCGAGCGTCGAGATGTAAACGCAGCGTTTGCGACTATACCGATCGATCCGGCGCAATCCTTCCGACAAGAAGTCGCTATTTTAGGCCACACTTTCGCAGCTTTCGGAGGCGCGCCTGGCGGCGCTCTTGAAAGCATCCCGGCTGCGTTATCTGGTCGCATGCGTTTGACCGCTCCAAACCCTGCCGTTGTTTCTTTGCAGCCAGCGACGGCTCGATGCCATCGCGTGGTTTCCAACGCATTTTAGCAGATTACGACCAAGGCTTCGCGTTCATCATGCCGACATGAAACCGACACGTTCAGAGGTCCGCACCATTATATCGCACCCGAGGTGGGATTCGTAATACAAATGTCACGTTGAAAAGTATAATTGGAGAGAGCGACATATAATTTTATCGCTCAGTAAATTATAGCGCCGCTATTGGTAGAATAATACAAATATATAACCATACCATCAAGAAAATAGGTTCGCTTCAAAGCATACCTCCTTGATGATTGGTGCGGGAAAATTGGAGACAGCATGCTGAAACTCAGCGCTGTAACAAAGACGTTTGGTTCGTCGACTGCGGTCAATTCTATTGATCTTGAAATCGGCAAAGGACAAATCGTCGGCGTTATTGGCCGATCCGGAGCGGGCAAGTCGACCTTGCTCAGGATCATCAATCGCCTGATCGATCCAAGCAAAGGCGCGATCGAGTTCGACGGCAGGGTCGTCAGCGATCTCAAGGGACGCGAGTTGCGCCTGTGGCGGGCCCGTTGTGCGATGATCTTCCAGCAGTTCAATCTGGTGAACCGGCTCGACGTCCTGACCAACGTTCTCGTCGGCCGCGTCGCCACCAACGGCACGCTGCCGATCCTCTTCAAGCAGTTCTCCGCAACAGAGCGGACGATGGCGGCAAAGGCGCTTGATCGCCTCAATCTGTTGCCGCAGGCGATGCAGCGCGCCGACACCCTTTCCGGCGGCCAGCAGCAGCGCGTGGCGATCGCCCGCGCTCTGGTGCAGATGCCGGACATCGTACTTGCAGATGAGCCGATCGCCTCGCTCGATCCGCACAATGCCCGCCTGGTCATGGAAGCTCTGAAGACGATCAATCGAGAAGACGGCATAACCGTCATCTGCAATCTGCACACGCTCGATGCGGCGCGCAGCTACTGCGACCGCATCATCGGTCTCGCCAAGGGCAGCATCGTCTTCGATGGCGGTCCGGAGGGCCTGACCAGCGACGTCCTGCAACGGATCTATGGTGGGGATGGCGCTGCGCCCATCGACGAAAGCCTCACCGCCGGCCAGTTCGGGCGCCCCCAGATCATCCCGGAAACCAATCCGGTCTGGGCCGAGCCGCTCCCCACCATTTGACGGGCGCCTGCCCGTCATATTTTCCGGTCCATTCCACGGAGTTTGTTGTCCTATGACCCATTACTTTGCCCGCCGTGTCACTATTGCGAGTTTTATCGCCGGCGCCCTTCTTGTCGCCGCCGTGCCTGCAAGGGCCGATTGGCACGACCAGTACAAGGAGCTGAATTTCGGCATTTCCAGCTCGGAAAACGAGCGCGACGCCGTCGCCCGCTACGATAAGTTCGCCGCCTACATGACCAAGAAGCTCGGCGTTCCCGTCCATATCCTTTGGGGCACGGACTACGCTGCCGTTATCGAGGCTTTGCACTCCAGCAAGATCCAGTTCGCCACCATCGGCGCCGCCAACTATGCACTCGGCCGCAAGGTCATGGGCGATAAGATCACGGCAGTCGCCACCAGCGAAGATAATTTCGGTTCGACGGGCTATCACTCGGTCATCGTCGTCAAGACCGACAGCCCGTACCAGAAGATCGATGATCTCAAGGGCAAGGTTCTGGCCTGGGCCGATCCGAACTCGACCTCCGGCTATGCCGTGCCCCTCTATTTCATGAAGAAGGACGGCATCGATCCTTCGAGCTTCTTCTCCAAGACGCCGTTCTCCGGCAGCCACGAACTGGGCGTCGTCGGCGTCGTCAACGGCACCTTCGATGCGGCCGCCGACGACTGGACCAATCCGCAGAAGAGCAATGCGCTGCGCATGGAATCGAAGGGCATGGTGCCGAAGGGGTCTACCCGCGTCATCTGGACCTCGAATCTGATCCCGAACGGCCCCTACGTCATGCGCACCGACCTGCCGCAGGACCTGCAGGACGCCTACCGCGCCGCCGTCCTCGCCTTCCCGAAGGAAGATCCAGAGGATTTCAAGGCTCAGACCGACGGCACCGAGAAGGACCTCGTGCCGGTCAAGGACTCTGACTACGACGACATCATCGCCATCACCCAGGCGAACGATGCCGACCGCCGCAAGCACTGACGGCCCCATTCGGGCGCAGGCCTTCCGGCCTGCGCCCAGTTTTTTGTCTGCGTGAGCAAAATCCATGACGTTCGAGATCGACGCCGGCCACACCGCTAGGATCGAAGCTTTCCACCGCTCCTTTGCTATCGAACGGCGCAAGCTGTGGTTTCAGACCGTGATCTATGGCGCGTTGCTCGTCGCGGCGGTGATCTTCTCAGCTATTTTCAGCGGATTCAGTTTCGGCGAGCTCATGAGCGGCCTGCCGGATGCCTGGCGCTATATATCGTCCACTTTCCCCGAGCTGCACTACGCCACGCTCGGCCATGACCTCGGCGAATGGTACTGGAATCTGCCGCGCTGGCTGGAACTGCTTGCCGAAACGGCTCTGATGAGCTTCGTCGGCACCATGGCCGGCGGCATTGCGGCGCTGCTTCTCTGCTTTTCCGCCTCGCGCAATCTCATGCGCAACAATACGCTCTATCTCCTGTCGCGCCGTTTCCTTGAGCTCGCCCGTACCGTGCCGGACACGGTCTATGCGATGATCTTCGTCTTTGCCTTCGGCATCGGGCCGTTGGCCGGCGTGCTGGCGCTCGCGGTGCACACGACCGGTTCGCTCGGCAAGCTGTTTTCCGAAGTCAATGAAAGCGTCGATACCAAGCCGATCGAAGGCGTCATGGCGTCGGGCGGCAATTGGCCGGTCATCATGCGACTTGCGGTGCTGCCGCAGGTCCTGCCGAATTTCATGAGTTATGCGTTGCTGCGCTTCGAATATAATATCCGCAGCGCCTCCGTGCTCGGCATTGTCGGTGCGGGCGGCATCGGCGAGGAGCTTTATCTTTCCATCCGCCAGTTCGACTACCCCGATATCAGCGCCATCGTCCTCCTGATCATTATCGTCGTCATGGCCGCAGACCTGAGCTGCGAAGCCATCCGCCATCGCATGATCAGCAGCGAATCCCTGCGGTACACGCCATGACCAGCTCGACCCTCATTCCCGAAACCGGTGAAATCGCGGCTTGGCGCTATGCCCATCCGGAGCTTTTCGCCAAATCCTTCGCCGAGCGCTGGCGCACCCGTGGCATCGTGCTGCTGCTTGCCGCAGTCTTCATCTTCGGCCTCTGGTGGATCGATGCTACGCCGCTGCGCTTCTGGAACGGTGCCGGAAGGTTGGGCTTTCTCATCAGGCTGATGCTGCCGCCCTCGAGCGGCGGCGTGTTCGGCACCTATCTGCAGGCGCTGGGCGAAACGCTGGCCATGGCCTTCTTCGGCACATTTCTGTCGACCATCGTCGCTTTTCCGCTCGGCTTCCTCGGCGCGCGCAACATCGTGCCGAACATCTTTCTGCATTTCGGCCTTCGCCGCGTGCTCGACGTACTGCGCGGCATCGATATCCTGATCTGGGCGCTGATCTTCGTCAGCGCAGTCGGCATGGGTCCCTTCGCCGGCGTACTCGCCATCGCCTTTTCCGACGTGGCATTCCTCACAAAGATCTATGCCGAGGCGATCGAGAATGTCGATCGCAAGCCGATAGAGGGCACGCAGGCCGCCGGCGCCAACCGGCTCCAGGCGATCCGCCTGGCCGTCGTGCCGCAGGTGCTGCCCGTCATCCTTTCCAGCGCGCTCTACTTCTTCGAATCCAACGTCCGCGCCGCCACCATCCTCGGCATTGTCGGTGCCGGCGGCATTGGCCTACAACTGTCGCAACAGATCCTGGTCAACAATTGGGATCAGGCCCTGTTCATCATCATCATGATGCTGGTCGCCGTCGCCATCATCGACTTCATCTCGCGCCGGATTCGGTTGAAGATCATCGGCGGCAAATAAAAGCCGGCATTTTCGACGCCGGCCTGTCTACCATTCTTTCGAGTTCCATTAGTAAGTCTGCCGCCCCTCCGTCCATACCGAGCGCACGACCGGCAGGCCTTCGACCATGCTGACACGCACGAGATCCGCGCGTTTGCCTGATGCGATGCTGCCGCGGTCGGTGAGACCGACGGCGGTTGCCGGGTTGAGGGTAACCGTGCGGATCGCATGCGTCAGGTCGTAGCCAATATCCTCCGCGGTCAGTGCGAAGGCGCTTTGCAGCAGGCTGATTGGCACATAGTCCGAGGAAACGATGTCGAGCAAACCGCGCCGGGCAAGGGCAGCGGCCCCGACATTGCCGGTATGCGAACCGCCGCGAATGATGTTGGGCGAGCCCATCAGAATCGCCAGACCATGGGCGCGAGCGGATTCCGCCGCTTCGAAGGTCGTCGGGAATTCGCATATGACGACGCCTTCGCCGGAAGCTTGCGTAATATGATCCGTGGTTTCGTCGTCGTGGCTAGCAAGCGGGATGCCGTTGGCGCGGCCGATTTCGATCAGCGCAGCGCGATTGACAGGGCCGAGCGTACGCGAGGCTTCCATCAGCTCTTCGATGGCACGGTCGAGCTCCTCCGGCTCGAAAGCGCGATAGGATAGCTGCTTCTTCTTGTATTTTTCCAGATCCGGCGACTGGCGTTGACCGGGCGAATGATCCATGACCGACATCATCCGCGTCAGTGGGTCGGTGGCGAAGGGCTCGAACATCTCGACCACGCGACCATCGGTGATCTCGCAGCGCATGTGCAGCAGATGATCTGCGCGCAGCAGACCTCGGGCGCGGGCGGTGCGGATGCCCTCGACCATCGGCATCAGGATTTCGTTGCGCTCGGGATTGCGCAGGCTGGAGCCGATGCAGATAGCGTCGAGCACGGTGGTGATACCGGACGAAATGATCTGCGCGTCATGTGCCATCGCCGCCAGCACGGTGTTGAAATGCACGCCCGGGCGCGGCATGACATGCTTCTCCAGGCTGTCGGTATGTAGGTCGACAATACCGGGCATCAGATAGTCGCCATTGAAGTCGATCGCGCCGGCGGCCGAGCTCGCACCCTCGGCGATATCGTCGATACGGCCATGGGCGATATGGACGGTGCCCTCGACCATCTCTTCGGGAAGGATGATCTTGGCGTTGGTCAGGACGAGTGAATCGCTCACGCTGCGCTCCCTTGATAGGCCAGAACTTCGAAGAGGCGGTCGGAGACGGCGTCGCGCACTTCCTGATCGTGGAAGATGCCGACGATTGCCGTGCCGTGGGCTTTCGCTTCGAGAATGATGTCGATGACGGTGCGGCGGTTCTCAGCATCGAGCGAGGCTGTCGGCTCGTCGAGCAGCAGGATCGGGTAGTCGACCGCAAAGCCGCGGGCGATGTTGACGCGCTGCTGCTCGCCGCCGGAGAAAGTCGCCGGCGCCAGGCTCCACAGCCGCTCGGGGATCCGGAGCCGTGTCAGCAAAGTTCGTGCCTTGGCTTCGGCTTCTTCGCGGGCGGCGCCACGCATCAGGCCCGGTTCGGCCACGATGTCCAGCGTCGGCACGCGCGGAATGACGCGCAGGAACTGGCTGACATAGCCGATGGTCCGGCGGCGAACGTCCACCACCTCCCAGGGCTCTGCCGTGGCGAGATCGACCACGGCGTCGTCATGCTCGACCAGGATCGAACCCTTGTGCGGCTTGTAGTTGGCATAGAGCGAACGCAGTAGTGTCGATTTGCCGGCGCCGGAAGGCCCGTGTAGGCAAACGCATTCGCCACGCCGGACATCGAGGTCGAGGTCGGCGAAGACCGGGATGCGCGTGCCGCCTTGGGTGTGAAGCGTGAATGTCTTTGACAGCGAGCGGACGCTGATCGGAGTGTTTGCGGAATTCTTGTCGTTGTTCATCGCTCAGACCTGCAATACCGAGGAAACCAGAAGCTGGGTGTAGGGATGGTGCGGGTCGTCCAATACTTGGTCGGTGAGACCCTGTTCCACGACATCACCGCGCCACATCACCATCAGCCGGTCGGCGAGCAGTCTGACGACAGCGAGATCGTGGGTGACGACGATCGCGGCTATGCCGAGTTCACGCACCAGCCCGCGCAGCAGGTCGAGCAGGCGCGCCTGCACCGAAACGTCGAGACCGCCGGTCGGTTCGTCCATGAAGACGAGGCGTGGCTTGGTCACGAGGTTGCGGGCGATCTGCAGGCGCTGCTGCATACCTCCGGAAAAGGTAGTCGGCTTATGATCGGTGCGGGCAATATCGAGCTCGACCTTGGAGAGCCAGTCCTCGGCATTGGCGCGGATCTCGCCGTAATGCCGCTCGCCGACCGCCATCGGCCGCTCGCCGACGTTTCCGCCGGCGCTGACATTCATACGCAGACCGTCGCGCGGATTCTGATGAACAATGCCCCAGTCCGTGCGCATCAGCATCCGCCGCTCCGGTTCGGAAAGCGAGAGAATGTCGATGAGGCCGTGCCGGCGTGTATCGTATTCGATGCTGCCGGCATCGGGCTTCAAGCGAGCCGAAAGGCAGTTGAGCAGTGTCGACTTGCCGGAGCCGGACTCGCCGACGATGCCGATGACTTCGCCGGGATAGAGCGCGAAGGAAATATCCTTGCAGGCGGCGACATCGCCGAATGTCTTGGAGACGCCGGTCACGCGCATCAGCGGCGCGCGGCGCGGTATTGAAACAGCAGCCATCACGACGGCTCCTTCTCGGTTTCGTTGAGCGAGGTCAGCGCCAATGCCGCCGGATTACCGCCTTCCGGGCCGACATGGCCGGCCGCGCGGCGGGTCGCGCAATGGTCGGTATCGGAGCAGACGAACATGCGGCCGCCCTTGTCGTCGGTGACGACTTCGTCGAGATAGCTGTCGGTCGCGCCGCAGAGCGCGCAGCAGCTTTTCCAGCTCTGCACCTTGAAGGGATGATCGTCGAAATCGAGGCTGCGCACCGTCGTATAAGGCGGCACGGCATAGATGCGCTTTTCGCGGCCGGCCCCGAAAAGCTGGATGGCCGGATTATGCGTCATCTTCGGATTGTCGAATTTCGGAATCGGCGTCGGCGACATCAGATGACGGCCGTTGACCATGACCGGGTAGCTGTGTGCAGTGACGATCTGGCCGAAGCGGGCGATGTCCTCATAGAGCCTGACCTGCATCAGCCCGTATTCGGCATAGGCATGCATCTTGCGCGTTTCCATCTCGCGCGGTTCGAGGCCGCGCAGGGGTTCCGGCTGCGGCACCTGGTAGACGAGGATCTGACCTTCGGCGAGCGGCGTTTCCGGCACGCGATGGCGGGTCTGGATGACGGTGGCGTCGGATGTCGCCTCCGTCGTTTCGACGCCGGCGACGCGGGTAAAAAAGCGGCGGATGGAGACGGCATTGGTCGTGTCGTCGGCACCCTGGTCGATGACCTTGAGGACATCCTTCGGGCCGATGACGCTTGCCGTCACCTGGATGCCGCCAGTGCCCCAGCCATAGGCAAGCGGCATTTCGCGGCCGCCGAACGGCACCTGATAGCCGGGTACAGCGACCGCCTTGAGGATCGCGCGGCGGATCATCCGCTTGGTCTGCTCGTCCAGATAGGCGAAGTTATAGGCGTCGCCGCTTTTGGTTTTTTCTTGGCTTGTGTCTTGTTGGGCCGCGCTCATTCGGCTGCCTCCTTGGTTTGGCGTGCTTCGAATTCCGCGCGCAATCCGCGCAGCAGCTGGAGGTCGCCCTGGAAATCGACATAGTGGGGAAGCTTCAGATGCGAGACGAAGCCGGCTGCTTCGACATTGTCGGTATGGTAGAGGACGAATTCCTCGTCCTGCGCCGGAAAACGCGCCATCTCGCCGAGTTCGCGGCAGCGCAGCGCCCGGTCGACGAGCGACATCGCCATGGCCTTGCGTTCGCTCTTGCCGAGCGCCAGACCGTAGCCGCGGGTGAATCGGGCAGCTTCCGTCTTCGAGCCGCCGAACTGGTTGATCATCTGGCATTCGGTGACGACGATGTCGCCGATCTCGATCGCAAAGCCCAGTTCCTCCGGCACGAATTCGACCGGCACTTCGCCCATGCGGATTTCGCCGACATAGGGGTGGCTGCCACCGTAGCCGCGCATGGTTGAGTAGGCGAGGGACGTCAGAAAGCCTTCGTCACCGCGTGCGAGATTCTGCAGGCGCTGGTCGCGATTTGCCGGAAAGGCCATGGGCTGGCGGGTCAGGTCGTAAACCGGCTCGCCTTCGCGCACGGGAACTTCGTGCTCCATGAAATCCTCCTGCGCCACTATATCGGTGACGCGCGGCATGGATGCATCGAGCGGTTGATTGGCGATTTCCGCCTGAGGCGTCCGGCCGTCCGCTTCCATCAGATCGAAGTCGAGCAGGCGGTGCGTATAGTCATAAGTCGGGCCAAGCACCTGGCCGCCCGGCAGATCCTTGAAGGCGGCCGAGACGCGGCGCTGGATATCCATGGCTGCCGAATCGATCGGCTCGGCGATGCCGATGCGCGGCAAGGTCGTGCGATAGGCGCGCAACAGGAAAACGGCTTCGACCACATCGCCTTGCGCCTGCTTCAACGCGAGTGCCGCCAGTTCGCGATCGTAAAGCGAGCCTTCGGTCATGACGCGATCGACAGCGAGGCCAAGCTGGCTCTCGATCTGGCCGACCGAAAGCTCCGGTTCGGAGGTATCGCCGCGCCGTTCTTCGGCGATCAGCTTGTGGGAGTTCAAAATGGCGCGTTCGCCGCCTTTGACTGCAACATACATGGGATTATGCCTCCACTCTGATGCCGCGCGGCAGGCCGATAATCTCGCCGCCCGCCGCAAAGATCACATCGACGCCCATCGGGTAGAGCCCGTGATTGTCGTCCCAGTCCTGCCAGAAATGCTCCGGAAGCCCATCGATGCCACAGATCACGGCATGCTGGATGCCGGGGCCGGTCCAGCGCATCGGCTTTCCCGACGTCAGCGACGGCACCTGCAGAATGAGCGTGCAGGAGGTGTCGGGATATTTGTCCTCGCCGAAGGAAAAGGCCGAGAGCGGCGGCATTTCGGCCGGCGTCGTCACGATGGCGAAGCGAGCGCCGTCGGCCTCCGTGACCAGCGGTGAGCCGGCGTGGAAGCGGATATAATTTGCGGCCTCCGAGGCATGGGCGAGGTCGAGCCAGACCGGCGTCTCGAAATCGAGAAGCGTCAGGACGATCGCCGCCGTTGCCGGCATCAAGAGGTCGGGCACGTCGGCAAGCCGATCCAGCGTCTGGACACGGCCGGGATAGGCCGTGGCGTCGAGAATACCGCGGAAAGTCGCCTGGGAGTCGAAGATCGGCTCGGCAAAGCCTGGCTTCAGATTTCTTGTATCAATAGCGACGCTCATTTCTTCGTCTCCGCGCGCACCATGGTGAAGAATTCGACTTTGGTGGAGGCAGCCTTCAAGCTCTTCTGCTGCCACCGTTCGGCCTGTTTGCTTTCCAGGCGTTCGATGACCTTGCTGGCGATAGCGAAGCGGTGCTCCGGCTTCTGCATCAGCGCGTCGAAGACGGCGGCAAGCTCGGCCTGCCTGGTGTCGCGGCCTTGGACGTAGGCATAACCGGTCGTGCCGTCGGCAAGCCGCAGGGCACACCGCGTCATGCTCATCTCGGTCATGTTGAAAGCGTCGCCCGTGCCGCCGGCCCGCGCCCGGACCATCACGAGGCCAACCTCCGGCTGACGCAGCCATTCGTAGGCAGGCGGCTCGTGCAGCGCGCTCCAGGCTTCTTCCAGTTCACTGCGGCCCGCGCGGGCTAGGATGCCCATCCAGCGCCTCCGGTCGGCATTGTCGCCGGCCGCTCTTTCCTGTCTCTCGTCTTGCACCATCTCACCCCTGAGCAAAGCCGTTTACGGTCGTGACCATGCGTCCGCCGCGACCGTTTTCGGTGGCAGCGACATCAGGCAAAACCGCAAACCTAATATAACAAAGGTCCGTACCTTAAATTCGCAGTACGGACCTTTACAGATCGTCTGTTTCACCCTTATGACGATGGCTAAGATGATTTCGGTGAGGCGAAGGTCTCCTGATGAACCTGGCCTGGCGGCCATGCGCAAAGGATCGGAAACATGGCTTCAATGGCAGAAACCGGTGACATCAACGGCGGCGAGAGCCAGGAGCGTGGCCGGCTGTGGCGTAGTGTCGCGTCGTCGCTGAGGGAAGATATCCGCAGCGGCAAGCTCATCGCCGGCATGCAGCTGATGACCGAGCTCGATATGGCCAGCCATTTCGACGTCAGCCGCTTCACCGTCCGCCGTGCGCTGGCCGAGCTGGAAAAGGAAGGCCTGATTCGCATCGAACATGGTCGTGGTCTCTTCGTCGCCGAAGACGCCATTCCCTATGCGCTCGGCGAGCGCACGCGCTGGACCGAAAATATGAGCCGCGCCAGCCTCGAGAGCCAGCGCCGCATCCTGGCGAGCACGATCGAAGAGGCCGATGCCGCCACACTGCGCAATCTCGAATTGCCGCGCGGAGCCGAGGTGGTCGCGATCGATTCCATGGGTGAGGTCAGCGGCCGGCCGCTCAGCATGGCCCGCAGCTATTTTCCCGCTGAACGCTTCCGTGGCATCGACGAATTACTGCGGCTGAATCCGTCGCGCACCGTCGCCTACCGCTCCTTCGGAATCATCGACTATAAGCGCAAGAGCACCCGCATCATTGCCCGTCTGCCGAGCGTGCGTGAAGCCAAGACGCTGAAATTGCCGAAGACGAGGCCGGTGATCGAGATCCACAAGGTCGATATCGACACCGAGGGACGTCCAATTTCCTTCGGCATCTCCTGCTTCTCCGGCGATCGCGTCCAGCTCGTCATCGAATAAGTGCATCCCGCTTTCAGTCTCGATCCGCGCGATTGCGGAACGAAAAATATCGGCACCGGCGAAGATGCCGATGCCGATGTTGCGCGAGAAATCGCTGACGACAATCCTACCGGTTCGTCATAGCCAGCGACGCGTCGGAGTAGCGCTTGCCGGCCACCAGCTCCAGCGGGATGATATCGCTCAATTCCTGAGCTTCTTTGGCCGAGAGCGTGACGTCGGCGGCGGCCGCATTCTGCTCCAGATGGTGCAGCTTGCGGGCGCCGGGGATCGGTACGATGTCGTCGCCCTGGTGCAGCACCCAGGCGAGTGCGAGTTGCGCCGCCGTGACGCCTTTGTCCTTAGCCAGCGCTTCGAGCTTGGCGACGAGCGCGGCGTTGGCGTCGAAGTTCTCGCCTTGGAAACGCGGCAGGTTGCGACGGAAGTCATCGGTCGCCAGATCGTCCGCGTTGCGGATCGCACCGGTCAGGAAGCCGCGGCCGAGCGGGCTGTACGGCACGAAGCCGATGCCGAGTTCACGGCAGGCCGCGAGCACCTCTTCCTCCGGGTCGCGGCTCCAGAGCGAATATTCGCTCTGGACGGCGGCAATCGGATGCACGGCATGGGCGCGGCGGATGGTGGTGGCACTTGCTTCGGAAAGCCCGAGCGCACGGACTTTGCCCGCCTTCACCAGCTCCGCCATGGCGCCGACGGTATCTTCGATCGGAACATTCGGATCGACGCGATGCTGGTAGAAGAGGTCGATAACATCGGTGTCGAGGCGTTTCAGCGAGGCTTCAGCCACCTCTTTCACATGCTCCGGTCGGCTGTCGACGCCGACCATCGACGCCAGACCGGACTTTGCCAGATCGAGCTTGAAGCCGAACTTGGTCGCGATGACGACGCGATCTCGGACGGGCTTCAGCGCACGGCCGACCAGCACTTCATTGGTAAAGGGGCCGTAAGTTTCGGCGGTATCGAAAAAGGTTACGCCTAGGTCGACGGCGCGATGCAGCGTTTTGACGGACTCGTTATCGTCAGTCGCGCCATAGGCGAAGCTCATGCCCATGCAGCCGAGGCCGACGGCGGAAACAGTAAGTTCCTTGCCGAGTTTGCGGGTTTTCATAGTCGTGTCCTCTTGAGCTAAATTCTGGTCCGCGACGACCATTCTTGCCGGCCGCGTGACAAGGGAGAAATTATGCCTGCCGATAACGAATGAAAATGCATGCAAATCCAAATGGGCTGTTCTATTATTTAGATCAATGAACAGAACTCAGCTCTCCCAATTGGCGGTCCTCGCCGCCGTTGCCGCCCATCGCAGCTTCCGTGCCGCCGGCAAGGAATTGTCGATCGCGCCTTCCGCCGTCAGCCATGCAGTCTCCAGCCTGGAGGAAAGCCTGGGCGTGCGGCTGCTTGCCCGCACCACCCGCAGCGTCTCGCCGACGGAGGAGGGCAAGGTGCTGCTGGAACGTTTGGCGCCCGCACTGGAAGAGATCGATATTGCATTGGAGGATACGCTCGCCGCCCGCGGGCGTCCGGCCGGCAACCTCCGCATCACCGCACCGCGTTTCGCCTCCGACCTGCTGCTTGCCCCGCGGCTCGGCGATTTCCTGAATGCCTATCCCGATATCACACTGGAGATCGCCAATGAGGACGGCTTCACCGATATCGTCAGGGAGGGCTTCGATGCCGGTATCCGGCTGGAAGAGAGCCTGGAGGCGGATATGATCGCAGTGAAGATATCACCCGACATCCGCACGGTCATTGCCGGGTCTCCGGCCTACTTCGAGAAGAACCCGAAGCCTCTGCATCCGCGCGATCTCGTCCACCACCGCTGCATCAAGCGGCGCTTCACCAACGGCGCGATCTATCGCTGGGAATTCGAGAGGGACGGCCGCGAGCTGATTGTCGCCGTTGACGGGCCGCTGATTGTAACGGAGGACCGGTTGGGGGTGCTGGCAGCGTTGAACGGGGCTGGGCTCGCTTATCTCTTTGACATGCGCGTGCATCAGGAACTGGCCGAAGGCCGGCTGATCCGTGTGCTCGAGGACTGGTGTCCGCCCTATTCCGGCCCCTACATCTACTATCCGAGCCGTCGCCAGATGCGCCCGGCACTCAGGGCGTTCATTGATTTCTTCAAATACACTGGATGAGGCCGAAGGAAGCGGCCGGATGGTCCGGCCGCCTTTCGGGTATCGCAATTCAGGCCGCAGCCTTCTGATTGGCGGCGGTCATCGCCAGCTTCGTCAAGGTCTTGTCGGTATTGGTTTCCTGCTGCAGCGTCTGGTCGAGCAGGCTGACGGCGTCCTTGAGGCCAAGCGTCTGGGCCCAGGTCTTCAGCGTACCGTAGCGAGCCATTTCATAATGCTCCACCGCTTGCGCCGAGGAGATGAGGCCGGCGTCGAGCGCGGGTGTGCCCTTGAATTCCTCGATAATTTCTTCGCCCTCGGCGATGATCCCCTGGATTGCTTCGCAGGTCTTGCCCTTGGCGCGTTTGCCCATCAGCTCAAAAATCTGCTGCAGGCGTTCGACCTGCCCCTCGGTTTCCTCCCGGTGTTTTTCAAACCCTGCTTTCAATTCGGAGGATTGTGCGGCACGTGCCATCTTCGGAAGTGCCTTCAAGATCTGCCTTTCGGCGAAGTAGATATCCTGCAGCGTGTCATAGAAAAGGTCTTCCAACGTTTTGTCCTTGGCCATGGTTTCCATCCTTGTTTTGGGGCCGTCACTCGTGGTGACCCTCTTACAAGGGTATGGCTGCTCAATTGTTCCCCAGAAAGCGGGTAGCGAAGTTTTGAAAAAGACGGAATGCTGAGCCGATCAAAGGAATCGGGGACGCTACTGATGAAGAAGCCGGGATCGATGAAGGGGCTGGAGGAGCTCGGCCGCGTCAGGCTGTCGAAGAATTTTTTCTTCCGCGATTTCCTCCATTCGGAGATCGCCGATTTCCATCGCATTCCGAATATCCCCGACGACCCCGATCTGGCAATCGAGTCCGGCAGCCGGCTTTGCGAGGAACTGCTGGAACCGCTGGAGGCGACCTTCGGCCGACTGCATATCCGCTCTGGCTATCGAGCGCCGGATGTCAACGCCTTCGGCAACAGGAACGGCTTGAATTGCGCGACCAACGCCCATACCGCCGCGCATCACATTTGGGATATGCGCGATCTCGATGGCTGCATGGGCGCAGCGGTCTGTATCGTCGTGCCATGGTTGATCGACAATTGCCGCGAGGAGGGCGATTGGCAGAAGCTTGCGTGGTGGATCCACGATCATCTGCCCTATGCCTCGCTCTGCTTCTTCCCGAAATTATGGGCCTTCAACATCCAATGGCACGAGCGGCCGCAAAGGACGATCCAGAGCTATGCGCGGCCCCGGGGCATGCTGACCAAGCCAGGTATGGCAAATTGGGGAGGCGATCATTCCGCCCTCTACGCAGGACTTCCGAAACCGGTTATTTGACTGGACATGATCCCATCCAAAAACCGCTTCGCGCTTTTTGTAGTCATGCCTCAAAAGTTGATGCGGTAACGAATGTGTCCGTCGCTCTCGACATAGCTGTCGTAGAGCTTGCGAGCTGTGGCGTTGTTCTCTTCCGTATGCCAATAGAGCCGCGCCCAGCCATTCTTCTTGCAGAAAGCGACGAGATCGTCGAGCAGCGCCCGGCCGACGCCCTGACCGCGCGTGCTTTCGTCGACGAACAGGTCTTCCAGATAACAATCCGGTGCGCGGACCCAAGTCCCTTCATGCGTCAGGCAGAGCGTGAAACCCTTGACCTCGCCATCGACTTCGGCGACGCGCATGAAGATGGCGGACGCCGGATCGAAGACCCGGCGCCATGTCTTGTCGGTGATATCGGGTGCGATGCCGACGCCATAGAAAGCGAGATAGTCGGCCCAGAGCTTGCGCCAGCGGGTTTCGTCTTCGGGCCTGGCATCGCGGATCACCACGGTCATAGGTTCATTCCTGCCTACGTTATTCGCCGGCCTTATCTAGCAGGCCCATGGCTTCGTCGGAAAGCGAAAGCTTCGCCGAATTGATCAGAGCGTCGAGTTGGCTGAGGCTGGTGGCGCTGGCGATCGGCGCGGTGACGCCCCTTTTGCGCAGCAGCCAGGCGAGAGCGACATCGGCCGGTGTCGACTTGGTCTCTGCGGCAATGGTATCGAGCGCCTCAAGAATGCGGAAACCCTTGTCGTTGAGGTAAGGCGCGACGCGGTTTTCACGCGCCCGGCCTTCGGTATCGGCCTTGTTGCGGTATTTGCCGGTGAGGAAGCCGGCCGCAAGGCTGAAATAGGTGATGACACCGATGTCTTCCTTGACGCAGAGGTCCGCGAGCGGGCCTTCGAAGCTTGCGCGTTCATAGAGATTGTATTCCGGCTGCAGCACGTCGTAACGCGGCAGACCCGCTTTCACGGCGGCATCGAAGGAGGCCTGCAACTGCTCGGCATTGAGATTGGAGCAGCCGACATGACGGATCTTGCCCTGTTCCTTCAGCTTGGCATAGGCGCCAAGCGATTCTTCATGCGGCGTTTCCGGGTCCGGCCAGTGCGAAAGATAGAGATCGATGTAGTCGGTCTGCAGCCGCTTCAGCGAATCCTCGACCGCCTGCAGAATGTAGTCCGCCTTCAGGCCCTTCTTGCCAGGCCCCATTTCCGAGCCGACCTTGGTGATGATGATCGCCTTGTCGCGGGCAACGCGGCCCTGCTTCAACCACTTGCCGATGATCTCTTCGGAATCGCCGCCCTTGTTGCCGGGAACCCAGCGGGAATAGACGTCGGCGGTGTCGATCGTGTTGAAGCCGGCGTCGAAAAAGGCGTCGAGCAACGCGTAGGAGGTCTTCTCATCGGCCGTCCAGCCGAAGACATTGCCGCCGAAGACGATCGGTGCGGTAAATAGGTCAGTTCGTCCAAGCTTACGCATTTCCATAATGACTCTCCAAATCACTTGAGCAAAAAACCGGCGCGGAAAAGGACCGGAAGGGGCGGGAACATCGGGGCAAGTTATCGTCCCGTCACAGGAAATGCCACTAACGATTATTTTATTCGGTCGCGGATCGCCGATAGTGACTGGGCGGTAGTTCGTTATATTTGGACCAGACGCGCCGCATATGTCGCGGCGAGGCGAAACCGGATTTTTCCGCCACGCGCTCCATATCCAGCCGCGAATTGGTCAGGACATCGCGGGCGAGCGTGACGCGCATCAGATTGACATAGGCGGTCACCGACAGGCCGGCATGCTCTTGAAACAGCCGCGAAATATGCCGCGCGCTCATTGCGCCGATTCCAGCCAGCTCCGAGAGCGACCAGCCATGGGCGGGATCGGCCATGATCGCATCCTGAACGCGATGAATGGCGGGATGCACATGGTTGCGGCCGCTCAGCCACGGCGAAAGCTGCGGATCGGCGCCGGTGCGGCGCATGTAGACGACCATGTGGCGGGCGATCGTCAGCGCCGTCATCGGCGAGGTGAGTTTGGAGACGATGTGCAGCATCAGGTCCGTACCGGTGGAGATGCCGGCACTGGAATAGCGCTCGCGGTCCTCGACGTAGAGCCGGTTGTCGAGAACGCGCGCAGTCGGAGCATACTGCTGGACCTCCTCGATGCAGGCCGCGTGCGTCGTGCAGGCATAGCCTTCGAGCAGGCCGGCGCGAGCGGCAAGCACAGCCCCTGAGCAGATGGTGACGAGCGTGACGCCTGGGCGGATTGTCGTTCTTAGCCAAGTGGCGATGAGCCCATTCTCCTCCTCGATGTCGTCGGCATCGGGCGGCGGCGTGACGCTGCCGGAGACGACGACCAGGGCGCCCTCTGGAATGCGATTGGGCAACGGCAGGAGATCGGAAAGCGTCAGGCCGATCGAAGTGGTCTGCGTCGGCCGGGCGGCAATGAAACGATAATCGAACAGAATATCCTCCTGTTCGATATTGGCGCGGCGCAGAACCTCCACCGGTCCGGCGACATCCATTAGCAGCGTATAGGGCGGCAGGAGGACATAGACGGGAATGGCCCGGAGGTGTCTGTCCGTTTGGTTCATGCGGCGCTCCTGGTGGTCGCGGCGGCAAGCGCATCTTCCACGGTGGCGATGCGGGCGAAACGGCCTGATAGCACCAGCTCGGTACGCTTCTTGATGTCGTCGGCACTGAAAACCGTACCGGACGTATGCGTCATCGGGAAAGTCAACGTCGCTTCGGTGACGTAGTCGACTTCATAGCCAAGATCCGAAGCATGGCGCGTCGTCGTCTCGCAGCATTGCTCGGTGCGGATGCCGGAAACAATCAGTTTGCGGATGCCGTTTTCCACCAGCCAGACGTCGAGGCCGGAACCCACCAAAGCGGAATGGCGGGACTTATGGAATACGGCGTCTGCCTCGAGCGCAATCTCCTCGAGCTTGCGGACATATCCGCTCGACAGGCTGAAATGCTCGTCGCCATCGACATGGAAAATCTGGACCACCGGAATGCCTCGGGCCTTGGCGCCGTCGATCAGCACCTGCAGCCGGTCGACGAAATCGGGCAGGTCGTCGGTTCGCCAGTAAGGGCGCTGACGAAAGGACTCCTGAACATCGATGACCAGCAAAGCGATATCGGCGTGGGACATTTTCGTATCTCCTATGTTTGAAGGATAACCGAAGCTAGATCCCAACGGATAGACGCAAAAGCCACATGCTGGACAAAATAGGGACAGATCCGGCCAATGTAGCTTCCGGCATCGCAACGAGTTTTTGACTTGGCGCCGCTCCATGCCATTGCGCCTCGGGTAAGGGCCGAATAAAGTTGGCTCCGGTTTCATCGCGGGCAAGATGACCTATCGTTTTGCTCTGCCCATCAATTTCATAAGGACCCATCCGAAAGCCGCTTCGCGCTTGCCGCCCTGCGGTCGTTTGTTTCGGGATCCTGCTCCAGGAGGAAAAGTCATGCTGCGTTTCGGAATTTTATCGACGGCGAAGATCGGCCGCGAACTGGTCGTGCCGGCTATTCAGGATGCGGAAAATTGTGTGGTGACAGCGGTCGCCAGCCGCGACCTAGCGCGTGCTCGCGAAATGGCGGATCGTTTCTCCGTTCCGCATGCCTTCGGCTCCTATGAGGAAATGCTGGCCTCCGACACCATCGATGCCGTTTATATTCCGCTGCCGACCTCGCAACATGTCGAATGGACGATCAAGGCGGCCGATGCTGGCAAGCATGTGCTCTGCGAAAAGCCGATTGCGCTGAAGGCGGACGAGATCGACAGCCTGATTGCTGCCCGCGACCGTAACAAGGTGCTGGTGACGGAAGCCTATATGGTCACCTATGCGCCGGTCTGGCAGAAAGTCCGGTCGCTACTGGCAGCGGGCGCCATTGGCCGACTCCGCCATATCCAGGGCGCCTTCACATATTTCAACCGCGATGCCGGCAATATGCGCAATATCCCGGAACTTGGCGGTGGCGGCCTGCCCGACATCGGCGTCTATCCGACGATCAGCACCCGCTTCGTCACCGGTCGCGAACCCCTGCGCATCCAGGCCGTCACAGAACGCGATCCGGAATTCGGCACGGATATCTACTCCAGCGTGAAAGCCGATTTCGGCGATTTCGAAATGACCTTCTATATCTCGACTCAGATGGCCAACCGCCAGGTCATGGTCTTCCACGGCACGGACGGTTTCATCGAGGTGAAGTCTCCCTTCAATGCCGATCGCTATGGCGCCGAAGAGCTGGAGCTGACCAATCGGGCCCACTCGGAATCGCAGATATTCCGTTTCCCCGACAGCCGTCAGTACAAGCGCGAGGCGGAAGCTTTTGCCTCGGCGGCATTGGGCAAGGGTACGGAAGTCGTGACGCTCGAAAGCTCGAAGCTCAACCAGAAGGTCATCGACGCCATCTATCGCGCCAGCGAAAAAGACGGCTGGGAACCAGTCTGAACCGGTGTCTTAGGGGTTTTCCCGGCGGCGGAAGACGAAGCGTGAATAGCCGAAAAAGCTGAACGCCGTCGCCGCCGCCGATGCCAGGATCAGTGCGATGATCGGCCGAAGTGTCGGCTCGGAGACGAGCAGAGAGCTATAAAGCGCGTAGTTCAGCAGCGCCGAAGTGATGCCGACCGAGCCATAGCGAAAGCCCTCGACCGCCAGCGATCGCTCGGAATGGCCGAAGGTGAAATTGCGGTTGAGGAACCAGGTGGCGAGTAGAGCACTCGGAATGGCAATTGCACGGGCACCAAAAGGGCCGATCGGTGTAAAGCGAAGCAGAAGCAGCAGAATGCCAGCGTCGACGACAAAGCCGATACCGCCGGCGATCAGGAAGCGGAAGAGCTTTTTCATGCTGCTTTGGCTTTCTTCTTCCGACCGACCGGCTTTTCAAGCGCTCCTATCGATACCGTCTGGTTGGTCCGTTGCTGACGGGATATAGGCTTTGCCAAACTCATATAATGAATTCGAAGCTGTTCGGCGCGGGCGCGTGCGACGGAATCGAGGATCAGGCCGGCCGTGAATAGCATGAAGGAAATCATCATCAGCGCCATGGATAGCACCCAGGTCGGCATGCGGGTGACGAAGCCGGTTTCGAAATATTCGACGAAGACCGGGATCATGAAGCCGATGCTCGCTTCCATGGAGATGGCGCCCAAGATGCCGAAGAAGGCGAAGGGCCGCGTTTCCTTCATCAGCATCGCGAACATCCAGAGGATTTTCCAGCCGTCGCGGAAGGTCGAAAGCTTGGAATGCGACCCCTCGGGCCTGCGTCCGTAGTCGAGTTCCAGTTCGCTGACGGGCAGCTTCAGCCGCGAGGCATGCACCGACATTTCCGTCTCGATCTCGAAACCGCCTGAGACGGCCGGGAAGCTCTTGACGAAGCGGCGGGAGAAGGCGCGGTAGCCGGAGAAGATGTCGGAAAAGTCGGTGCCGAAGATCGTTCGGTAAAGCCAGTTGAAGATCCGGTTGCCGAAGGCGTGTCCCTGCCTGCCGGCATCGTCATGCACGCCGCGGCGTGTGCCCACCACCATGTCGGAACCTTCGGTCAAAAGCGTACGGATCAATTCCTCCGCATCCTCCGGCGCATAGGTGCCGTCGCCATCGGCCATGACATAGATGTCCGCGTCGATATCGGCAAACATGCGGCGCACCACATGCCCCTTGCCCTGTCGACGCTCGCGCACGACGGTCGCACCCGCGAGCATGGCGTGCAGTGCCGTGCCGTCGGTGGAATTATTGTCGTAAACGTAGATATCAGCCTGCGGTAATGCCTTGCGAAAACCGCGGACGACGTCGCCGATCGTTGCGGCCTCGTTATAGCAGGGCAGGAGAACGGCGATATTCAGGCTCTCACTCCACATGATCTCTGGCCAATTCTTACGCATGACTTTCACTAGGGCCCAATGGACAATCCGGAGGAGAACTTATCCCGTGGCGCGTTAATAAGACGCTATGGCTGCGGACGAAAAATGGCCGGTTGTGATCTCCACGGGAACATTATCGTGATATCGGCTGCGGCATAGTCTCGCTTTACCCTTTCTTGATCGACAGCCGTTAGCGTGGCGCCCCTGTATGTCCTTCAAACACGGGGTTTCATCGAGATGGCGCAGGCGGTGGAAATATCGCGTGGATCGACGTTAACGGTGACGAAGAGGGCGCCTTCGCGTTGGTCGCAGCCGGGGCTCGTCTCGCTGATCTACGGCGTCGTTGTCATCGTCGCCCTGTTGATCTTCCATCGTCACGCCACGGACTATGTCGGTGCCGACAATGACGACGTCATGCGCCTGGTCGAAGTGCGCGATTTTCTTGGCGGTCAGGGCTGGTTTGACATGATGCAATACCGCCTCGGCCTCGATGGCGGCACGCTGATGCATTGGTCACGCTTCATCGACCTGCCGATCGCTGGCCTGATTGCCTTCTTCCGTCTGTTTCTTGCGCCGGAAAGCGCGGAAGCTGCAGCGCTTACGGTTTGGCCGCTCATGCTCGTGCTGCCGCTGATGTTCTTCATGGGCCTTGCCGGACGCCGAATTGCCGGTACCGAAGGCATGCATTTCTCGCTTGGCCTGACGTCGCTGTTCGTTCTGACGACGCGCCGTTTCATGCCCGGCTCGATCGATCATGACAATGTGCAGCTCTGCCTCGTCGCGCTCACCGTTGCCATGCTGGCCGATGAGACCTACAGGCCGCGTCATTTCGCCATCGCAGCCATCGCCCTTGCCATCGCCCTCGGCATCGGTGCGGAAACGACGCCGTTCGTCGCCGTCGCCTGCATGGCGGTCGCGGGCCTCTGGGCCTGGGACGGCGAGATTTTCGCGCCCGCCGCCCGGGCCTTCGCCTTGACGCTGACGATCGCCGTCAGCGCCGCGTTCCTTGCACTGGTGCCGCCGCATCTTTATTCCACCGTTACTTGCGACAATCTCTCGCTGGGCTTCTACAGCATCACCAGTGTCGGTGGCGCCGGCCTGCTGTTATCAGCGCTGTTTGCCAGCCGTCTGTCGCGCCCGTGGCGCCTGGGGGTGCTGGCCGCCAATGGCATCGCCGTCTTCGCGACGACGCTGGTGATCGCGCCGCAATGCCTGCGCAATCCGTTGGCTGATCTCGACCCGATGCTGGTGCAACTGTGGCTGAACAGCGTCACCGAGGCGCAGTCGATCTTCGCCTTGTCGCGCCATCAGCCGGAAACGCTTGGCGCCTTCTACGCCACGGGCTTTCTGGCGATCGTCGTCTGCATCTTCCGCATGTTACGCGGCGAGCGTGTCAGGTTGCATGCCATTCTATTGGCCCTGGTGGCCGTCAATTGGGTTATTGCGCTGGTGCAGGTGCGCGGGGCCGAGTTTTCCAATCTGCTTGCCATTCCGCCGCTGGCGCTGTTGCTTGCGGAGCTTCGGCGCATCTCGGCGGCGGATACCGAGGATATGGGCGCGGCGTTCTTCTATGTCGCTGCAACGCTGCTCTCTGTGCCCGCCGTCTGGGCAGTCGGCGGCGCGCTCGCCAACAATGGAATCGCGAATAGTTTCACCGCGGCCCCGGTGGCCGATGCGGACGATACGGGGAATTGCGCCTCGAAAGAAGCGTTCACGCCGATAGCCAGCCTCGATCCCGGCGTCGTCTCTGCGCCGTCCAATATGGGCGCGCATATTCTGCGCTTCACGCCGCATCGGGCGTTGTCCGGTCCGTATCATCGCGACCAGGGCGGCATGCTGACCGAACTGCATATCGGCCTCGCCGAGCCAAAGGAGGCGGAGGCCTTCCTGCGCGGCGCCCATGTCACGCTGCTGGCTTTTTGCTCAAGCGATCCGCAGGTAAAGGAAGTTTCGAAACTGAAGCCGGAGGGCCTCTATGCTCAACTCGGCGAGGGGCATGTACCTGCCTATCTCGAGCCGATTCCCGTGGCGGCGAAGTCGGACGTGCAGTTCTTCCGGTTCAAGCCACTGGATTGAAGGCGGCGGATCTGAGGCTGCTCTGTCATAAATCGCCGATAACCTGTGTTTTCTAGTATGTATGATCAACGGGTCCTTATGGAAGAGCAGTCGCCAGCAAGAGAGTCATCGAGCATCTTTCGCGAGGTCAGTGGCCGCTTCTTTCGTTCTGTACTTGTCGAACGCCTCGATCATGTGCTCCACCCTCCGGACGAGACGAGCGCAGGCCGCTATCACCGGCTCGGTCAACCTGCCCTCTATATGAGCGCTTCGCCCGAGTGGGCGATCATGGCGATTTCAGGTTATATGCGCGAAGACGGACGGCGACGTGCTGTTGTGCCGCTGTTGGTCAGTACCGCATTTGTGCTTGATCAGCATGAACAGCAGGCATGTGAACGGCTCGGCATTGACCGGAATGCCTCCAATCAATCCTGGCGTCTCGCGTTAGCTGCCGGTGAGGAACCGCCCTCATGGCGCACGGCCGATGCTGCCAGAGCAGCGGGTGCTGATGGCATCATCGATCGATCAAGGTTGATCCCCGGTGGTTGGCATCTCAATCTATTTCGCTGGAACGCGCTCGGCGGCCCGTCCGTTGAGGTGAGCGGTAATCCGATTGAGATTAGATTGTCAGAAGATGGTCCGAAGTGGGGCCTGTAATCAAAGTTTTGTAATTCAGTTCTTGGTCTGGTCGCTACGACCCCGAGCGCCGCTGTAACTTTGGCCCCACGGACGCCCGGATCAAGCCCGGCGATGCTCCAGCACATCGAGCGTGACGAGATAGCCGATGAAGCCGAGATTGTAGCCACCGAGCGCAATGAACAATGTTGTCAGCGGCGGCGGAACCGCGGAGGCGGCAACGGCCGCCATGAAGGCGATGCTCACCAAGGCTACGCCCAGGATCGAGCCGATGGTCGAACGCTGCAGGCCGGCCGCAATACCGATGATCATGGCGGTTACGAATATCATCGCTCCACCTCCTCTTTACCAAAAACAAGTTTGCACAGAATTGCACGCGGATGGCTAAAAAAGGCTTTGTGTATAGGGTTAACGCATGATGAAGCCTATTGTGTCGTGCGTCCTGTCGGTCGCCCAAAGGACGCCGTAGCACTTTAGATCTGCGCATAATCCTTTCCTTAAATCGATTCCGATTTAAGAAGTATGCGGCTCCGCATTTGCGGCGACTTCGGATAAAAAGACCGTATGAGCAGCTTCTTTGAGAATGATTCGCCGACGAATCTCGCGGAATATTCTGTCTCGGAATTGTCCGGATCGATCAAGCGCACCGTCGAGAGCGCCTTCGATCAGGTGCGTGTGCGCGGCGAAATTTCCGGCTATCGTGGGCCGCACTCGTCCGGTCACGCCTATTTTTCGCTGAAGGACGACCGGGCCCGCATCGACGCGGTGATCTGGAAAGGCACATTCTCCAAACTGAAATTCCGCCCCGAAGAAGGAATGGAAGTGATCGCCACCGGCAAGGTGACAACCTTTCCGGGCTCCTCGAAATATCAGATCGTCATCGAGACGCTGGAGCCGGCCGGCGCCGGTGCACTGATGGCTCTGTTGGAGGAGCGCAAGCGCAAGCTCGGCGCCGAAGGCCTGTTCGATGCCGACCGCAAACGTCGGCTTCCTTTCATGCCGAAGGTGATCGGTGTCGTTACCTCGCCGACCGGCGCGGTCATCCGCGATATCCTGCACCGCATCTCGGATCGTTTTCCCGTTCATGTCCTGGTCTGGCCGGTGAAGGTGCAGGGGGAAGGCTCGGGCGACGAGGTGGCGAACGCCATCCGCGGCTTCAACGAATTTGTGCCCGGAGGCCCCGTTCCCCGTCCCGACGTGCTGATCGTCGCCCGCGGAGGCGGTAGCCTGGAGGACCTCTGGAGCTTCAACGACGAGGTGGTCGTCCGCGCCGCCGCGGCGAGCGAGATCCCTTTGATCGCCGCCGTCGGCCACGAGACCGACTGGACGCTGATCGACTATGCCGCCGATGTCCGGGCCCCTACGCCGACCGGAGCCGCGGAAATGGCCGTACCGGTCAAGGCCGAACTCGAGGCCCAGCTCGCAAGCCTTGCCGCTCGCCTGCAGGGCGGCGTCGGCAGGCAAATGGATCAGCGCCGGCAGGCGGTGCGTGCGCTGCTTCGGGCGCTCCCCTCGCTAGATCAGCTTCTCGCCCTGCCGCGCCGCCGCTTCGACGAGGTCGCCGCCGGCCTGGGCCGTGGGCTGGAACTGAACACGCTGAACAAGCGTCGCGCCTTCGAGCGCACCGCCTCGCATCTGCGGCCCGACGTGCTTTCGAACCGTATTGTCGAGCGACGGCAGATGCTGAGCGAGCGGATGAGCCGCGCCGAACGCACCGTCGAGCGAATGATCGATCGCGCCCGTGGCCGCATCGGCCGCGCCGACGCCGTTTTCGCCACGCTGCCGTCGCGGCTGGCGGCGCAGACCGGTCGCGCCCGCGATCATCTCGGCAATCTTTCCCGCCATGCCGATACGGCGATACGCCATCAGCTCGCCCGAGCGCGTGGTGATTTGGTGGCCCAGGAACGGATCCTGCAGTCTCTGTCCTACAAGAACGTGTTGAAGCGCGGTTATGCCGTCGTGCGTGACGAGGCCGACCGGCCGGTTTCATTGGCCGCGGCCCTTGCCACTGGTGTCGCGATTTCAATCGAATTCGCCGATGGCCGCATCGGTGCCGTCACCGGAGACAACCCTGTCACTCCATCGCCCGCGCCGCCGCCGGCAGATGCGCCGCCACAGAAGAAGCGCACCGCGAAACCGGCTGATGCCGCCGATCCGCCGAAGCAGGGAAGCCTGTTCTGATGCGCATCCTACTCGTGCTCGCCCACCCGCTGGAGGATAGCTTTGCTGCAGCGGTGGCGAAAACGGCTGCGGAGACGCTTGTCGCGGGCGGGCATCAGGTGGATCTGCTCGATCTCTATCGCGAAGATTTCGACCCACGCCTGTCCGAGGCCGAGCGGCGCGGTTATTTCGACCAGCCTTATGATATCTCCGCCGTCGAAAATATCGTCGCCCGGCTGCAAGCAGCTGACGGGCTGATGCTGGTCTTTCCACAATGGTGGTTCAATTTTCCCGCTATTCTCAAAGGCTTCTTCGATCGCGTCTTTGCTCCCGGCATAGCTTTTGGCCACGATCCCGCCGGCGGCCGCATCGTGCCGCAGTTGAGCAATATCCGCCTGTTCTGGGCGCTGACGACGACTGGTTCGCCCTGGTGGGTCGTGCATCTCTATATGGGCAATCCGGTGCGCCGCCTCTTGAAACGCGGCATTGCTGCCTTCTGCTCCAAGCGGCTCGATTTCCGCATGTTGACCCTGTACAACATGGATCGGATCAGCGAAGCCGGGCGTCTCGCCCATCTCGCTCGCGTCAGGAATGCCCTGGCCGTCCTTTCGCTTTGACCTAACTAATCCCCAGTACCTAATCCGCAATCAATTCGGCTGATATGCGGTTTTGGCGACGGTATGTTATTCTAACGCCATGTTTTTTAGGAGGACCATACGATGAGATTGGCCTCTTATAATGTTGAAAACCTATTCGATCGCGCCAAGGCAATGAACCTCGATACCTGGGAGGAAGGACGCCCAATCCTGGAGAAATTCGCGGCGCTTGAAAGCCTACTCGGCCAGGTGACCTATAGCGACGCCGATAAACGAAAGATCACGGAACTCATCATCGCGCTTGGCTTGGAGAAAAGCGACACCGGTCCTTTCGTCCTGCTTCGGCGAAATCGTGGCGCGCTGTTGACCCGGCCGAAGACCGGCGGTGTCGTCATTGTCGCCAATGGCCGCGCCGACTGGGTTGGCTCGCTGGAGTTGCGCGAAGAGCCGGTGGACGAAGAGGCGATGCGCAACACTGCCCGCGTCATGAACGATATCACCGCCGACGTGTTGGGCATTGTCGAAGTCGAAAGCCGCCCGGTATTGTCCTCCTTCAATTCATTGATCATGCCGGCGGTCGGCGGCCATCCTTTCACGCATGTCATGGTGATCGACGGCAATGACGAGCGCGGCATCGATGTCGGTCTGATGACGCGGAAGGATTTCCCGATCGGTTTCATGCGCAGCCATGTCGATGACCGTATGCCCGACGGTTCGCTGGTCTTCTCACGGGATTGCGCCGAATATCGCATAAGGACGCCCGCCGGTACGACGCTCGTCGTATTGGTCAATCATTTCAAAAGCAAAGGCTATGGCGGCGTGCAAGCCTCCGATGCCCGCCGTAGGGCTCAAGCGAAGCGGGCACGGGAAATCTACGAAGCCCTGCTGGCCGAAGGTATCGATTACGTCGCCTTGATCGGCGACCTCAACGACTTTCCCGACAGCCAGCCGCTGAAGCCGCTGACCACCAGCACCCTCAAGGACGCCTTTACCCATCCCGATTTCGACGATGGGGGCTATCCCGGCACTTATGGCCTCTGCAACACCACCAACAAGATCGACTACCTCTTCCTGTCGCCGGCGCTCTTCGGAAAGGTTCAGCGCGGCGGTGTCTTCCGCAGAGGCCTGTGGCCGGGATCGCGGCCAAAACGCTGGGATGTCTATCCGGAGCTGACCGCCGAGAGACAGGGCGCATCGGACCACGCCGCCGTGTGGGTGGATTTGGATATTTGATAAATACCTTCGCTCTAATGAACGAAGATATCTATTGAACTTACGCCCACTCGCCCTTGCGCATCACCGGAACCCGCGAGCCGTCGGGCTTGATGCCGTCGATGTCGACCTTGTCGGAGCCGATCATCCAGTCGATGTGAATCAGGCTGGAATTGCCGCCCTGGGCCTTGATCTGTTCCTGGCTCAACGTCGCGCCGTCGACGAAGCATTTGGAGTAGCATTGGCCGAGCGCGATGTGGCAGGAGGCATTTTCGTCGAACAGGGTGTTGTAGAACAGGATGCCGCTGGCCGAGATCGGCGAGGAATGCGGCACCAGTGCCACTTCGCCGAGACGGCGGGCGCCCTCGTCGGTATCCAGCACTTTGTTCAACACTTCTTCGCCGCGCGACGCCTTGGCCTCGACGATGCGGCCGCCTTCGAAGCGAACCTGGATATTGTCGATCAGGGTGCCCTGATGCGATAGCGGCTTGGTCGAGGAGACATGGCCTTCGACACGCAGTGCATGCGGCGTGGTAAACACCTCTTCGGTCGGAATGTTCGGATTGCAGGTGATGCCGTTCTTGGCGACCGAGGCCCCGCCATGCCATTCATGGCCGTCGGCAAGGCCGATCTTCACGTCGGTGCCCGGACCTTGGAAATGCAGGGTCGCGAACCGCTGGCCGTTCATCCAAGCAGATCGCTTGTGCAGGTTGGCATTGTGCTCGGCCCAGGCGCCGATCGGGTCCGGTACGTCGACGCGCGAGGCGGCGAAGATCGCCTTGGCGAGCTTTGCGACGGCGATCGCTTCCGGATCGTCCGGGAAGACCTGCTTCGCCCAGGAAGGGTTCGGATAGGAGACGATGTTCCAGTTGATGTCGAAATTGGAGATCTTTTCCAGCGCAGGCTTGTAGGCGGCCGAGTTGGCGCGGTTGGCGCGTGCGACCTTGGCCGGGTCCTGGCCGGAGAGCAGCATCGGATTGTCGCCGGAGACGGCGAGCCGCGCAGCATTGTTGGCATAGGCCTTGGCCATGCCTTCGTAGAGCCAGCTCGAAGCGCGATCGAAGCTTTCGTCATGGCCGTATTCGTAACGGGCAAGAGTGGTTTGTTCGTCGGAATAGAAAGCAGTGACGAGACCGGCGCCGGTCTTATAGGCCTCGCGGGTGATCAGCCGCACCAGCGGCATTGCCACGACCGGCGCGGTGATGACCAGATCCTGGCCCTTCTGTAGTTGCAGCCCGACCTTCACGGCCACTTCGGCCAGCTTTTCCAGCTTGGCGGGATCGACAGGATGGTGGTTGGGGGAGGAGAACGTCATGGCAGGACCTGCATGCTGAGGATCGGAAGAACGGTCCCCAGACTTAGACCGGTTTGCGGCGAAAATGAAGGCAGTTTTGTTTTTCAGGCGTGATCAAGCAATCAGCGGCGCAGCTTTGGCTTTCAAAACCTTCAGCGCATCCTGTGGGTTGAGGCGCACCTGCAGGCCGCGCTGGCCGCCGTTGATATAGACCAGGGTCTCCGTCATCGCTTGTGCCTCGATCGCTGTCGGTACCGTCTTCTTCTGACCGAAAGGGCTGATGCCGCCGACATGGTAACCCGTCAGCCGCTCGGCATCGGCAGGCTTCATCATATTCGCCGATTTGCCGCCGAAAGCGCCGGCAAGCTTTTTCATGCTGACTTCATGATCGGAGGGCACGACCACACAGACCGGCTTGCCGTCCACCTCCGCCATCAGCGTTTTCAACACCCGGTGCGGCTCCTCGCCCAGCGCTTCCGCCGCCTGCATGCCGACGCGCTCGGCAGTCGGATCGTAGTCATAGGTATGAACGGTGAAGGCAACCTTTGCCTGGGTCAGTACTTGCGTGGCGCGGGTGGTTTTGGACATGGTTCAGCCCCTATGCATCGACCTTGAACGCACCCGCATAGATCTCTGGCTTGAAGCCGATCAGCAATTTGCCATCCGCTTCCAGCACCGGACGCTTGATCATCGAAGGTTGGGCCAGCATCAAGGTGATGGCCTTGTCTTTGGTGAGGTCGGCGCGCTCTTCTTCGGGGAGCGCCTTGAAGGTCGTGCCAGCGCGGTTGAGGACGATTTCCCAACCGGCCTGCGCTGTCCAGCGCTCCAGATGGTCCCGGTCGATACCGACAGCCTTGTAATCATGGAAATCATAGGCGATCCCGTGGCTCTCCAGCCAGGTCCGTGCCTTCTTCATAGTGTCGCAATTCTTGATGCCGTAAATGGTGATCGTCATGCCGAATCCGTCTCTTGCTGCGAGCTATCGCATAGCACGCGGGCGGAGATGAGCGAAAGTCTGGGGACGGCTCGATGGTTCAGCGTTCCATTGCGGTCTCAGCCGAAATTCCTATAAATATGCATAATGCATATTTATAAATTGGGAGTCGCGGCATGACCGTCGATAGAGAGAAATTGCGGCTGGAGAACATTTTCGGCGCCTTGAGCCTCGCTCTGGTCGACAAGATGGAAAGGGCCTTTGCCGATGAAACCGGCCTTGGCCCCAGTGCGATTGCAGCCATCATTCAGATCGGCACCGAGCCGGGATTGACCATCGAGACGTTGCGCAAGCTGATCGCACTGTCCCATTCCGCCACGGTCCGCCTGGTCGACCAGCTTGTCACGGAAAACCTTGTGTTGCGTGCCGGTGGCGTCGAGGGTGACAAACGCGCCAAGTCGCTGCAATTGACCGATACCGGCCGCACGCTTTTCCATAAGAGCCTCGCTGCCCGTCGCGCCGTTATCCACCGCGCTTTCGCAACGCTGGATGCGGAGGAAACGCAGCAGCTTGGCCGGCTGGCGGAAAAACTGCTGCCGACGTTGGTCGATCTCGGAGCAGACCAGGATGTGGTCTGCCGCGTCTGCGACCAAGGGGTCTGCGATCAGGAACGTTGCCCGATCACGTTCATGACGTAAGGTTCAAGACTCATTTGGCTTGACAAATGCTTAAATTATATGCACTCTACATACATATATTGAGTGTCCGACGAATGCTAATCGTGCAATGGATACTCGGGAAACATTGCCTGCATCATCCAGATCGGAGGCATGACCATGGCAAGAAACAGCGCGTTCACCGCAAAAGAGAAATCGATTGGCCAGCAACATCTCGCCGCAGCGCTCAACGCGATCCGCTGCTTTGGCGAGCTCCTCCGTAAGGCGACCGTGATCGCCTTTGCGATGCGCTGCAAGGTCATTGACGGCCGCTGAGGTGCTTCAGTCCTCCAGCGTTCCCGGCTTGCGGGCAGCCGCGCTCGGTTCGTCGCAGCCGATTTTCATCAAGTCGCCGCGGCGCCGCACGAGACGGTCGGAAACGCGGGTGACGATAAGGCCGGTTTGCGGGGCGCGGACATCGATCGTTCCATTTGGCATGCCGGGTGCGGTAATGATCGTCGCCAGCAGATCACCCTCATCGACGCGCTCACCGATATTGCGATGGAAGAGCACGGTGCCAGCCTGCGGCGCGCGGATCATCTCAACATTGTCCAGCGGCACCGCCGGCCCGGTAAATGTGGGTAAAGTGACGCTGTCGTCGTCGCGCACTGCGCCGCGGGCAACGAGGAAGCGCCAGAGCCCTTCAGCATCCCTTTTTGCCATCTCCGGATAGACGTCACGCGTGCCGCGCAGTTCGACGGTAACGGATAGTTTTCCCGGCAGCCGCGCCTTCTTTTCGCCGGGCACCTCGTATTTCCAGGCAAAGCTGACAGCTTCCTCGAAGGCCGAGCTTTCGCCGTCCGACAGCAGCACGGCGTCCATGTTCAGCGCTGCCGCCAGATCGGTGGCTTCCGGCCAGAAGGCCTCGTCGATATAGGCATATTGCAAAGATTCGTCATCGCAATGCAGGTCGATCACCAGATCGGCCCCAAGAGCCATATGGATCAACCGCCGCTTCAGCCGGTCGGCGGCAGAGTAGCGCTCCAGGTTTTCGATCAGCAGATGGCGGTCGCGCGCCGAGATCAGCGGAAAGTCGCGGTTGAAATTGGTGCGCGTGCCCAAGTCGAAACGGCCCTGCATCTCGCCGAAATGCGATTGCGCCGCGCCGATCGGATTGGCATGCGGCACGACAATGATAGCGCTCAGAACCGCGCCTTCGGTTTCCGCCTGTCGCAGCCTCTCGCAAAGGAAATGGGCAAGCGCCGTGCCCGGCAGCTCGCCGGCATGTAACGCCGCCTGGATATAGATCTTCGGAGCATCCGGCTTGCTGCCCGTAAAATGTAGGACTGGCAGCCGCCATGCGATCCCCGGCGTATCGCCGTCGATAACGATTTCTGTGATGTCCATGCACCCGTCTCCTGCTTGAGATAGTCCGATACCAAGCCGCGGTCGCCCTGCGCAATGATTATCGGGCGGCGGCGCGTGGATGGATCAGAACTTGTTTCACCGTCTGCCGAAGAAAGCGGTGGCCGGCGTCATTGTCGAAGCGCGGATGCCAGGCCTGCATGACGTCGCAGGTCGGTAGCGTCAGTGGCAAAGTAAAATGTTGCACCTGCATGCCAAGCATTTCCGCGCCGATCGCCACGCCGCAAGGCATCGTGGCGACGATATCGGATGAGGCAGCGGTGAAGAGTGCCGCATAGAAGCCGGGCACGACGAAATTGACGTTACGGCTGAGCCCGAGCTGCTCGAGCGCATCGTCGATCGGCCCGCGCGTGCGGCCCCGGCGCGAGGCGCTGACATGGCGCTCGGCGGCGAACCGCTTCGGGCTCATCTCGCCTTCCAGCAACGGATGGCTCTTGCGGACGACCCCCACGAAACTGTCGCGCAATACCGACTGGACACGGATCTCCGGGCCGCTTTCGCGCAGGGCGCCGATATCGAGATCGATATGGCCTTCGCGGAGCGCATTCACGTCCTCCTTGCCTTCAAGGGCGAAGCGCAGCGTGATGTTCGGCGCAGTCTTTGCCATCAGAGCAATCAGCCGCGCGCCGAAAATGCCGGCGACATAGTCGCTTGCGCGCAGGGTGAAGCTGCGGTCGAGCGTGGAGATGTCGGCGGAAGCTTCAGGCCGCATCAGCGATTGCGCATCTTCGAGGAGTGAGCGCACGCGGCCCTGAAGTTCCAGCGCCCGCGGCGTCGGCACGAGATTGCGCCCGGCCCGCACCAGGACGGGATCGCCGAGCGATTGCCGGATGCGCGATAGCGTACGGCTCATCGCAGGGGCGCTAAGATTCATCCGCCGCGCAGCCGCGACGACACTCCCCTCCTGCAGGAGAGCGTCGAGGGCGATCAGAAGATTGAGATCCATGGATTGCATGAAACGCACTTATACATTCCAATCATTGCACTGGAAAGCATGATTGTTTGTGGGGATTATCCGCGCCATCAGAAAAGGAGATTCCCATGTCGTCTACTGCTCAGGAAGCAATCCAGGCCGACAGTCCCCCCAGTCGCGCGCTTCTTCATCTTTCGCCCTTTGTCCTCATCATCTTTCTCGGTTACGCCGCAATCGGACTGCCGCTCGCGGCCCTGCCGATCTATGTGCATGAACATCTCGGCTACGGCACGATCGTGGTCGGCCTTGTCGTCGCTCTGCAGTCCGTGGCGACGCTTCTTACCCGCGCCTTCGCAGGCCATCTCTGCGATAGTCGCGGTGGCAGAACCTCGGTTCTGTTGGGCGCGCTCTGCTGCGCAGCGTCCGGGTTGTTCTATCTGGCCGGCCTCTGGATCGGATGGGCCGCTGGAAGCCTGGCGTTTATCCTTGTCGGCCGCCTTGTCGCCGGGCTCGGGGAGAGCTTGGTCATCACCGGCATCCTTGCGTGGAGCATCGCCAGGGTCGGAGCCTCCAATACCGGCAAAGCCATGGTCTGGACGGGCATCGGCATGTATGGCGCTATCGCCGCCGGCGGTGCCGCCGGTCTCGCTCTCTACAATGCCGGTGGTCTTGCCGCTGTTTCGCTTGCGGTTATCGTCGCGCCGCTCGTCGCCATTCTGGTGACGGTCGCCTTACCCGCGGCGCGGGGTGTGGCCGGCGCCCGCCTGCCATTTTATCGCGTTGTCGGGCTGATTTGGCGTCAGGGTACGGGCCTGGCGCTCGCCTCGATCGGTTTCGGTGCCATTTCCGCTTTCATAGCACTTGATTTTCAGGCGCAGGGTTGGAGCGGTACGGGCCTGGGTCTTGCCGCATTCGGTATCGGTTACATCATCACGCGTCTGTTCTGCGGTCATTTTCCCGATAAGTTCGGCAGCGCGAATGTCGTCGTCTGGTCGCTGCTGGTCGAGCTTCTGGGCCTTGCGGCTCTTTGGTTGGCACCGGGGCCGACCGTCGCACAGGCGGGTGCGTTACTGACCGGCGCCGGATATTCGCTCGTATTCCCGTCATTCGGCATCGAGGCGGTCAAGCGGGTGCCGGCCGCCAATCGTGGCGCTGCGCTCGGCGCTTACGTGATGTTCTTCGATATCGGGCTTGCCACCGCCGGGCCGGTCACGGGCACCATTGCCGGGCATTTCGGTTATCCGGCAGCCTTCGGTGCCGGAGCGATCTCAGTCGCCCTCGCGCTGGCCACACGATTGGCCGGTCCCGGCCGCAGGGTCTGAAATTGCCTCTTCGCAACGACAAAGGTTCCGGTCTTGGAGCCTTTGTCGTTGCGCCCATTCTACAGGTTGCCGCTCTTGCGCAGGCTCATGATCATGGCAAGGCTGAGCAGAACGCAGCCGACACCGAGGAGGAAGGGCGCGGTGTAACCGAAGTGATCGGCAAGCAGGCCGGCGATCGGGCCGGTGCTTCCGAGCGACACATCCAGGAAAACCGAGTAGAGGCCAAGCGCCACGCCACGGTTCTGCGACGGAATGCGCGCCATCGCCTCGTTGCCGAGCGCCGGAAAGATCGGGGCAAAGCCAGCCCCGGCGAGCGCAGCGCCGATGATCGCAACGGTGGGCGAGGGAGCAAAGGCAAGCGCCATGAGACCTATAGTCTCCAACACCAGCGAGACTCGTGCCAGCGGCAATCCGCCGAAGCGGGCAACGGCTTGCGCCAATCCCAGGCGAACGCCCATGAAGGCGAGGCCAAAAGCGCTCAGTGCGAACGAAGCGCCATCCCAAGCGCGGTTATGGAAAAACAAGGCGACGAAGGCCATGACGACGCCGAAGCCGCTGGAGGCAAGCGCCAGCGCCACGCCGAAAGGCGCGATGCGGCTGAGGACCTGGCCGGTGCCGATGCCCTTCTCCTTGACGCCGGGCACAGCCGGCCGCGTCTGCGCCAGCATCAGGCCGGCAATTGCCAGGCCGATCGTTACGGCGCCTGTGGCGAGGAAACCATATTGTCCCTCCAGCCAGGCGCCGAGGGGGGCGGCAAGCGCGATGCCGCCATAGGTGGCGATGCCGTTCCAGGAGATGATGCGCACGGTTTCGCGCGATCCCATCAGCCCGATTGCCCAAGTGATCGCCGCCGTGCTGACCAAGCTTTCACCGACACCAAGCGCCAACCGGCCGACAAGCAGCAGCGCCAGGCTGAGTGTCGGAATATCGGTCACCAAGGCTGACGCCAGCGTCAGTGCACCGGAAAATCCGTAAGCGAGAAAGCCGAGGAAAACCGAACGGCGCGGCCCGTATTGGTCGCACAGGCGGCCGACCTGCGCGCGAGTGATGATGGTTGCCACATATTGCGCGCTGATGGTGATGCCGGCCCAGACGACGCCGAAGCCGAGACCGCTATCGACGTAGGTCGGCAGCACGGCGAGCGGCAGCCCGATGGCGATATAGCCGAAGAAGGTCAGCGCAACGATGGAAAGAAGAGATAGTGTCGAGGTGGACTGGATAGTTTGGGAGGCAGTGTTCACGAGATATCGCCTGCGGGCACCGGCGCGCGGTGTCCATGCTGTTTGCCATGACGGATCGGGGTTGATACCGGATAGATGCGACGGCAACGGCCGAACGACCGTGCAACATCACGCTCAAATTGGTATCAGGCGAGGAGAGGCCGGGTCAATGAAATTGCTGCTCTGCAGCAAAAATTCGTGACGCGTTCAAGCGATTGTGTTTGGCGCTCTCGCTAGCAAGCCAAGCTGCCGGACGCATTTGCCCGCGGGAGGGGATACAAGGTGACGATCGCGCCACCTTGTCCTTGGTTCACATCGTCAACACCACGCTTGCCGTTGTTCGTCCTGCCTCCAAGTCGGAATGCGCTCTGGCGGCGTCTTTCAGCGCGTATTCCGCGCTGATCGGATTGATCAGTCCGGCCTGCAATTCCGCCATCAGGGCCTTGGCGCCCTGCCGGTAGAGATCGGGATCGTTGGCGTAGGTCAGCACGCTCGGGCGGGCGAGACCGATCGCACGGGGTGCGGACAGCTCCTCGATCTGGATCGGGGGAATGGGGCCTGCGGCCTGGCCGAGGCTGGCGACCATGCCGAAAGGACGGACGGTTGCGAGCGTCTGCGATAGCATCGCGCCGCCGATGCCGTCGATGGCGAGATGTACGCCCCGGCCGTCGGCGATGCGGCGTGTCTCCTCCACCCAATCCTCGGAATTATGAAGGAGAACGGCATCGGCGCCGGCTTCATAGGCATATTCCGCCTTGGCTCCCGAGCCGACTGTGGCGATGACGTTGGCGCCGAGCCGCTTGGCCCAGCGCGTCACGATCTGCCCGACACCTCCTGCCGCCGCGTGTACCAGAACCCATTCGCCCGGTTGCAGTGGATGAACCTTGTGGAGCAGCATATGGGCGGTGAGACCGCGCAACATGGTACTGCCGGCAAGCCGCTCGCTGACATTGTCGGGCAGTCGCACCAGCCGAGAGGCAGGCAGTGTGCGCCCTTCGGCATAACTTCCGAGGGGATGACCGACATAGGCGACGCGATCGCCGACCTTGAGGCCCTCGACGCCGGAGCCGATCGCTTCCACTACGCCTGCGCCCTCGAAGCCGAGAACGGTTTGGCCGGGCGGCAGGGGATAAAGCCCGGTGCGGACATAGATATCAACGAAATTGACGCCGGAAATGCTTTGGCGGATGCGGGCCTGTCCTGGTCCCGGCTCGGTGATGGGGAGGTCAACGAGCGTCATTGTCTCAGGGCTGCCGGGACCGGTTATGGCGATGGCTAGGGGCATTGAGTAGTCTCCTTTCAGACGCACCTTTGAGCACAAAGGTGCGTCCGAATAAATTCGGTATGAACTCACGAGGTCTGTGCAATAATGCACAGATGATCGATTGGCAGGACCTTCTACACTTCGCGTCTCTGGTGCGCACCGGCTCGCTCTCGGCCGCCGCGCGCGAGCTTGGCGTCGATCACGCTACCGTCGGCCGGCGAATCGCCGCACTGGAACGCGCGCTTGATCTGCGCCTGATCGACCGAAGGCCGCGCACCTCGCCGCTGACGGCTGACGGTCGGGCGATTGCCGAGCTGGTGGCGGGCATGGAGGACAATGTCGAGGCCATCAGACGTTATTCGAAAAATGCCGTTGCCGGACTTTCCGCCGCCGTCAAGATCAGTGCGCCACCATCCATAGCTGCCCACCTCATTGCCCCGAAAGCGGTCGATTTTCGCGCGGAACATCCCGATATCACGCTGACCATCGCCGGTGTCACCCGCCGGGCCGCCCTCGACCATGGCGAAGCCGATATCGCCGTGCGCATGTCGCGCCCCGAGGAGAGCGATCTCCTGGTGCGGCGCATCGGCCTCATGCGTTTCGGGCTCTATGCCATCCCCGAAATTGCAGCGACGCCGGAAGATAGCTGGGTCTTTATCGGCTATGATGCGGCACTCGACCATCTGACGCAGCAGACCTGGCTGCGCAGCCTGCTGGCCGGCCGCCCCATCGTCTTTCGGGCCGGTGACGTCTTCGGCCAACTGCAAGCGGCGCGCGCCGGCCTCGGCGTCGTCGCGCTCCCCGCTTTCCTCGGCGACGGCGAAGCCGCCCTCACGCGGCTGCCGACGGAGATCCCGTCACCCACGCGCGACCTCTGGCTCGTTACCTATCCCGATCTTCGCCGCTCCCCAGCCATCCGGGCGGTGATGGATTTTGTCACTGAAACGATCGGCAGAAGTTGCCCGCTTCGAGACGCGGACGGGGTTGTGTAGGGCAGCAGCTCGCGCCCCTTACTTTCCTGTTGCAGCTAATTAGCGAATCTCTAGACCTAGACAGATTGACGATTCCTATGGTCGGTGATCGATGACGAAGCTGAGTGGCTGGCCAGTGGTAGACAAGGGCGATGTGATCGCGGGCATATCGGTTGCCGGCCTGATGCTGCCGGAAGCGGTCGCCTATGCCGGCATCGCCGGTCTGCCGCCGCATCGAGCCATTCTCGCCGGCATCGCCGGCTGTCTCATCTACGCGATTTTCGGACGCAGTCGTTTCGCCATCGTCTCGCCGACCTCCTCATCCGCGGCCATTCTTGCCGCGACGCTGGCAGTTGTTCCGGGAGATGCGACCGTCAAGGCTGGCCTCGCGACGATCGCCGTCGCGCTGGCCGGCCTCCTCTTCGTCGTCGCCGCTGCCCTACGCCTCGGCGGCATCACCGGCTTCATCTCGCGCCCGGTGTTGCGCGGCTTCGCAATGGGTCTGGCGATCACCATCATCCTGCATCAGCTACCGATTCTCGTCGGTGTCTCCGTGCAGGGCTCCAATATCTTCAGATATGCCGGCGCATTGTTCGCGGCGATGCCGCAATGGAACCTTGCAAGCGTCGCTGTCGGCATCGTGGCTCTGGCCGCACTGCTGCTGCTCAAGCGACTGCCGGGCGTCCCCGGCGCCTTCCTCGTGCTCGCCGCCGGCATTCTTGCGTCTTCCCTTTTTGGCCTCGGCGGCCATGGTGTCGAACTGGTCGGGACGATCGAGGTTCTGCCGCAATGGCTCTCTCTGCCCAGTGCCGGCTGGACTGCTTATTCGCGGCTGGTGCAGTTCACCGTGCCCCTTGTGCTCATTCTCTTCGCCGAATCCTGGGGTACGATGCGGGCATTGGCGCTGCGCTATGGTGATCCTCTGGAGGTCAATCGCGAACTTGGTGCCCTGGGTTTTGCCAATATTGCTAGCGCCATCGTCCAGGGCATGCCCGTCGGCGCCGGCTTTTCCGCGGGTTTCGCCAGTGAAGCCGCGGGGGCGAAGACGCGTGCCACCGCTGTCTTTGCCGCAATCGGCCTTGCCATCCTGATCGCCTGCGCCGGGCCGCTGGTCGCGCGGCTGCCGGAGCCGGTGCTTGCCGCTGTGGTGATTGCGGCCCTTACGCATGCACTCGACCCCGGCCCGATCCTTCGCTTGCGGCGGCTCCATCGCGACTTCTATGTCGCGCTCGGTGCCGCGGCCGGCGTGCTGCTCTTCGGCGTTCTCAACGGCATGTTGCTGGCGATCGGGCTCTCGCTCGCAGCGATGATGCATCGATTGGCTTCTCCCTATGTCGCTCGTCTCGGACGGCTGGGGAGCAGCCATAATTTTGTCGACGTAAGCCGCCACGCGGAGGCGATAGAAACTTCCGGCATTGCCATCTGGCGCCCCGGCGAGCCGTTATTTTTCGGCAATGCCGATACGATTTTCGGTGAAATCCTGTCGCGCAGCCGCGGGGAAGCGGGTTTACGGGCGGTCGTCCTCAGCCTTGAAGAAAGCTTCGACCTCGATAGCACCGCTCTGGACGCGCTGACGGAATTCGATGGTGCCATGCATATAGCCGGCATCCGCCTGCAATTCGCCCGCGTCCATGACCGCGTTCGTGACGCCATGGCCATAGCCGGGATCGAGGAGCTCGAAAATCGCTGCAGCTTCAGCGTTGACGACGCGATTGCGGTAGTTGGGCCGGTGGCAATACAGCCCAACGTCTCAGTTTAGAAGAGGCCAACGACCGAGGTATCGATGCAATCCCAGTCCGTCCAGACTATGGATCAATACAAACTCTTCAACCGTCCACATCAGAGGATTGCAAAGGGGCGTTTCGCGAGCAAAACTACTACCACGCAGTTGCGTCATGTGCGGAGTGAACCGTCGCGGCAGATTAAGTGTCCAACCGGTGTCGCCAATCGCACTTCCGAGGTGTTGATAGAGAGCCGTGAGTTCGGCGTTGCCCTCATCGCAGCAAAGTACTAGCGAACATTGTTCGCCATGTTCGAAGCTAACGAAACGGTTGAACGCGGTCTGAAACGGCGCCATGCTTATCGAGCCGCCAATCTGCAACGCTGTAAAAACGATATCCTCTGGCAAGCGCATGAAAATGCCGATGGGAGCAAGCGTTACATGCATTCGCTTGGGCGGTACGGGCTGACCCAGCAACTCATGATCGTCTCGCAGCGCCATCGTTAGGTCAGCTGCCCGTATCGCTTCGCGACGCTTGGGAAGTACAGCAAAATAGAGGTTATGCATGACGGCTCGATTTGACTTTCGCCACCGTGATTGGCGGGGCATGTCGAGACCAAGAGAAAGTTGATTGCGTCCTACACCACTCATTGGATTATTCGCAGCTCACTAGCCGCGCCTCACCTCGTTTCCATCAGGTTGAAATTGATAATATGCTCAGCGTCGTGAAATAACAAGAACAAAAGGAGAACATTTGCGTTGCGCAGCGATCCCGGCTTGGAGTGTCAGAATTAAGGGCAACAGCACCGAATAAAACCGCCCCTTCGGTTGTTCACCACAAGTCGGGGCATTTTACGCCCGCTCTCAACAAGGGAATGACCTCACATGTTGACAAAAACCATCTTCTCCGCCGTGTTTATCGCCCTCATTGGCCTCAGCGTTTCCGCCTGCTCGACCACGGGTCAGGGCAATTCCGGCGGCGGCGGTATGACGCAGAATTCTGCTCCGGCCGGCGGCGGATATTAATACGGCCCGATGCTGCGTGGGAAGCGGTGCGGCGAAGGTTGCCCTGGCAGCATCGGCGCCGCTTCCTTCAACCGGCAAATGTTGGCAACGATCGTCCTGCGCAAGAATCGGGTTGAATTCGATCGCCTGACGCACGATTTTCATGGCAAGTGGAAACACGGAGACGCTGCCATGAGCGAGACAACGCAACACTATCTGATCTTCGAAACCGCGGGTGGTTTCTGCGGAATTGCGTGGAACGATATCGGTGTCACACGCTTCCAATTGCCGACGAAAAGCGCTGATGCGACCGAGCGCCTTCTGCTGCGCCGTTTGCCGAGTGCACGACCCGGCGCGCCGACGCCGGAGGTGTTGGAAGCGGTCGCCGCTGTGAAGCGCTATTTCGCGGGTGAAGAGATCGACTTTTCCGGCGTCAAGCTGGATCTCAGCGAGCAGGATGCCTTCTTCAAGCAGATCTATGCTGCCGCACGCCAGGTTGGATGGGGCCACACCACGACCTATGGCGCACTGGCGAAGCAGCTCGGTGCAGGCCCGGAAGCCGCCCGCGACGTCGGCCAGGCCATGGCCAAGAACCCCGTGGCGCTGATCATCCCCTGCCACCGCGTCTTGGCCGCAGGCGGCAAGATCGGCGGCTTTTCCGCGCCCGGTGGTTCAATCGCCAAGGCCCGCATGCTGGAACTGGAAGGCGCCCAGGTCGCACCGCCAAAGCCTGTCCAGCAAACTCTGGGTTTCTAACGAATGCAGTGGCACACCGAAAATCCATGCAGTCCGGCTCAATCCGATCTATGACGCGGCCGCATCACCGGTGAGGAAACGCGCTGCCTTGGGCTGAGAACGCACCAGCAGATAAAAGGCGGCAAAGTGCGTGACCATCAGCAAGGGCACATAGATGATCGGGATCCAGTATGTGGCGCCCAACTGCCCCGCGAGTGCAGGAAGGCCGAGCTGGGTGCCGTGGTAATAGTCGACGAGGATGTCAACTGTCCCCAGGAGATTGAAGGCAACAACAAACGACCAAAAGAGCGGGCGCCTTCTCACTGTGAGAAGCGCGAGCATGGCCAGCAGCCCAACTGCGAAATCGCCATAGGCGGCGAACGTGCTGAAGCCGGCGGGCAGATTGGGGCCGACAACGCCAGGGACAATGAAGACGAGACCGAAGAAGCGAAAACTGTGCAACGTGGCGATGGCGCGTTGCGCTTCGACCCCGTCCATTGATTTAAGCCTCGGCCAGACATATGCGCCGAAGCAAAGCAGCCACGGGATGTAACCGAGAACGAGATGGATCTGGAATACGATTGCTGGGGACATTTGATCTCCTGTCAAGTTTGGTTCAGGTGGCCTCGAACACCGCGGTCAGGATGCCGAGCCGACCCTCCATGAGATTTCGTCCCAAGTTGGCGGCAAGCTGCGCGAAGTCCGGTCCCATCACCACGCCGAGATTTGGCGAGGGCGGCGGCCCTGACGCGCGCAGTTGGGCGATCCAGGCCTTGGCGGCCTCGGTGTCGTCTTGCCAGGCAAGCACGCCGAAACCGGCCGGTTCAATCGCTTCGCGCGTCGCGGCAGCGGTTAAGAGAAAGCTCGTTGCCAGCGTTCGCGCCCAAGGGACGGGATAGTGCGGCTCACCGCCGTTCAACACGACGTCGAAGGTCGCAAACCTGCCACCTGACTTCAGCACGCGCCGGATCTCTCGGTAGAGCCGCGTCCGGTCGGAGATGTTCATCGCCACATGCTGCAGCAACACGACGTCGAAACAACCGTCGTCAAATGGAAGCTCCAATGCGCTGCCGGTCTGGAACGACACCTGCGCGCTCTGTCCCGTCCGCTCGGTCAGATAGCGCGCAGCATCGACGAACGGCTCGCTGAGGTCGATACCCGTAACCTGGCAGCCAAAGGCCGAAGCCAGAAAGCGCGCCGGCCCGCCCACGCCCGAGCCGACATCCAGGACCGACATGTCGGCCGTGATCCCAGCCAACCTGGCAAGCTCTGCGGTCGCTGCGAGGCCACGCGTGTGAAACTGGTCGAGGGCAGCGAGCTGCTGGGGCGTGAGCCGCTGATCCTCCGGACCGAGGGCAGCGAGCGCCGCCCTTAGCCTCTCGGTCAGACCGGTCGCGCGATAGTGATCGCGCACGCCAACAAGAACATCGTTCATTGCAAGGTTCTCCTCCTAGCCTTCAGGCAGTGCCGTGGAGATTGGGCCCCAACATCGGCCTGACGTCTGATTTGCAAGCCAGATCTACAACCGCTTCCCGCGAGCGACTATTCGCGATAATATCGACGTGGTATGAAGCAGAACTTCACAGTCAGACAAGGTGCGCTCGACGGCGTAGAGGCGTTCTTGAGCGTTGCTCAGCACCGCAGTTTTCGCAGAGCAGCTGCGGAGCTCGGGGTGACCCCATCGGCGATCAGCCAGGCGGTACGCACTCTCGAGGCGCGTGTCGGGGCAGCACTCTTCATACGCACGACGCGCAGCGTCGGCCTGACCGAAGCCGGCGAGCGATTCCTTTCGCGTGCAAGGCCCGCCTTCGAGGAGCTGGTCGCCGCAGGCGAGGTTGCGCGTGACCTTGGGCAGCGACCGGCCGGGCTGCTGCGCCTTACGGTGCCGCGGGCGGTGGTGCCGATCCTGCTGGAGCCGCTGATCGCATCCTTCTGCCAAGCCTTCCCCGAGGTCGAGGTGGAGATCGCCGCAAATGCGGAATTGGTTGATATCGCGGCCGAGGGATTTGACGCCGGCATCCGGCTTGGCCAGTTCATCGCAGCGGACATGGTCGCGGTCCGGCTGACGCCGCCTTTCCCGTTCGTCGTCGTTGGCAGCCCCGAGTATCTAAGCCGGATGGGACGGCCCGAGCGTATCGACGATCTGCGTCAACATGCTTGCATACGCATTCGCCGCTCGAATGGGTCCATCGCGCCATGGTCGTTTGTCAACGGCAACAAGCCGATCGAGGCCATTGTCTCGGGGCCGCTAATCGCCCACGACTTTCCCACCATGCTTGGCGCGGCCGTGGAAGGTATGGGGCTTGCGCAAGTGCCTGAGCCAATCGCCGCTGGACCAGTTAAAGCGGGAAAACTCGTACACGTCCTGGAGCAGTTCGCGCCGATGGCGCCGGGTGTGTTTCTCTACTATCCCAGCCGCCATCAAGTGATGCCGAAGCTGCGTGCCTTCATCGATCACGTGAAGAGCCGCGCGGACGAGCGGCGTGAAGGGTACACTCCGAGCGCCCAGTCTGCCAAAAATCTTCGGTCTTGAATTCAAAGAGAAAATTCGCTGAATCGGAATTTGCTCGGTTGCAGAATCTATCGGTATCGCCGAGCAGATTCATCGACATATAAGGGATAGTCGGTGTAGCCGGCGGGACCCTCACTATAAAAGGTATCGGAATCCCATACGTTGAGGGGCCAGTCGTTGCGTAGCCGCTCGACCAAGTCGGGGTTTGCCAGAAAGGGTTTCCCGATCCCAATAAGATCTGCCTCGCCCGCATCAATTGCAGTCTGCCCATTTTCCTTGAGGTAGCCGCCAGCGAGGATCACAGGTCCCCGAAAGGCGCTACGAAACGCCCGGAGAAAATTCTCGGGAATGGAGACGTCGTCAGCCCATCGGGTTTGGTCGCTGAAGTGCGCATAGGCGATGTTACGCTTGGAAAGCTCGGCCGCGAGCGTCAGATACGTTTCGGCCTCGTCTTCAAACGCCGGCATCTCATTGTATCGGCCGAAGGGTGAAAGTCGGATACCTGTGCGTTCGCCGCCAATTGCGCTTATCACCGCGTCGACCGTCTCCAGCGTGAAGCGAATACGATTTTCAATCGAGCCACCGTAGCGGTCGTCGCGTGTGTTGAGCGCCCCGTTGATAAACTGATCATGAAGATAACCGTTGGCAGCGTGGATCTCGACGCCGTCCAGTCCAGCCTCACGAGCATTGCCCGCCGCCTGAGTGAACTCGCCAACGATTTGCGGCACTTCCTCAGTCCGCAAAGCGCGTGGCCTGCTCTGCACAAGGAAGGCCGGCAGTCCGTCCTCATCGAAGGCCATGGCGATTGCTTTCGTCGCTCCCGTGTCGGTGGAACTGACGGTCGCCTGACCGTTCGGTTGATGTGAAAAATGGCTTGCGCGACCGCCATGCCGGAGTTGGCCGAAGATCAAGCCGCCATGGTCGTGAACCTCGTTGGCCACATAACGCCACGCTTCGATTTGGGTCGGCGTGTAGAGGCCAGGCTCGAACGCCCAGGTGCGCGCCCACTCGCTTATGGCGATGCTGCCTGTAACAATGAGCCCGGCGCCCGCGCGCTGCGAGAAATAGCGCGCAGTGTCGGCCTCCGGTGCCCAGTCGCGGTTTCTCGCACGCGATCTCTCCATCGGTGCCATGACAATGCGGTTCTTGAGGTGGATAGGGCCCAGATCATACGGGTCGAATAGCGAGGGCATAGAGAAAGCTCCATTAGTCGGGACGAGATTTGATGTGCCAATGGATTTAATCCCGATTATGATCACTTATTAGATGACCTCGGATCGACTCACTGTTGCGCTTGGAGCTACAAAGAGCAGATGGACACGCGTTTTGACGGTATCGCGGAATTCGTCGCGGTGACGCGGTTGGGTAGTTTCACCGCGGTGGCTGCAGAGCTTGGCATGACCAAGTCCGCGGTCGGACGGGCGGTGTCGCGGCTTGAGGCTCGATTAGGATCGAAGTTGCTGCACCGAACGACGCGTCGTCTGATTTTGACGCCTGCTGGAGAGGCTTGGCTTGAGCATTGCGTCGCAGCACTGGCCGAACTCGATCGCGGCGAGAGCGCACTCATACTCGCTCGGGACGCGCCATGCGGCGAAGTGCGGATCGATCTGCCAACAGCATTCGGCCGGCTGCATGTGATGCCAGTGCTGCTCGAAGTGGCTGAACGCTACCCAGCACTACGTCTCAACGTGAGTTTCACAGACCGACGGGTCGACCTTCTTAGCGAAAACATCGACCTCGCGGTGCGAATTGGCAATCTTGACGACTCGACTGACCTGCTCGCCCGTCAGATTGGAGTCCAGCAGATGGTGATCGTTGGAGCGTCGAGCTATATAGCGAAGCGAGGCCTTCCTCGGTCCCTGACGGACCTTGAAGCTCACGATTGCATCGTGGGGCGACGGCAGGGAAATCGCATTGCTTGGTTGCTGAAACAACCGGATGGCTCGATCGCACGGCATGCTGTTTCCGTCAAACATGAAATTCAGGATTTCGAGACGGTGCAGAGGGCAGTGAGAGCGGGACACGGCCTTGCGCAGCTTCCATTATGGATGGTTCAAGATGACATTCGGGATGGAAAACTGCTGACCGTCCTGGATGGGATGTCCGGCGGCGAGGTGCCGGTCAACATCCTTTGGCCGCGTACAAAGGCGCTGCCGGCCAAAATAAGAGTTGTCATAGACGGTTTGGTTCGAGGGGCGCGTGAACTATCGACTGCTATCGCTTAGGCGATATCGCATTTCCCATTCTATTTTTGCCATTCTACTCCCCGTTACTCCCACGCGATCGTTCCTGGCGGTTTCGACGTGACGTCATAGACCACCCGGTTGATGCCGCGGACTTCATTGATCACACGGGTCGCGGCGTGGCCGAGGAGTGTCTTGGAACTAATGACAGGCGAAACTGTTCAGCTATAACTTTAATACGACGCTGACGTGCCCGGCGGTCTGGGTAAGCGGCGATCTTTAGGAGCTCTCACTATGAAGATTTCGTCCATATTTCGTTCAACCGCGGTTGCCGTCATCGCCGCCGCGGGAATTAGCTTTGCCAGCGCCGCGCATGCCGACAGCGGTACGATCCGTTTCGCCGTCTACAAGGCGGCCTTCTTCGTCGGTGGCTCCGGAGGCGAGGGCACGCTGACCTTCCATGGGCGCCGATATCCGATCTCGATCGGCGGCATCTCGGGCGGCCTCGCCTTCGGTGCCTCTAAGACCTATTTCAGTGGTACCGTGCGCCACATTCGCCGCGCTCAAGATGTGACTGGGGTGTACGCTGCAGCGGGCGGTGGCGGCGCGGTCGGCAAAGGGGCTCAGATGATCGTCATGACCAATGACAAGGGCGCCCAACTCGAACTTACAGGCAAGCAGGTAGGCCTGCAAATCAACGCCGATATCAGCGGTATGAGCATCACGGTGAAGTAAGGGCGCCACTCCATTCGTCATTCCTTGGATAGGCCCGATTTGCTAAATTTAGCGATCGGGCACTTCCGAGAAAATAACCAAGGGAGTGCCGTTCGCCCTCTATTCCCACTCGATCGTTCCGGGCGGCTTCGACGTGACGTCGTAGACCACCCGGTTGATGCCGCGGACTTCGTTGATGATGCGGGTCGCGGCGCGGCCGAGGAATTCCATGTCGTAGTGGTAGAAATCCGCGGTCATGCCGTCGACCGACGTGACGGCGCGCAGTGCGCAGACGAACTCGTAGGTGCGGCCGTCGCCCATGACCCCGACGGTCTGGACCGGCAGAAGGACGGCGAAGGCCTGCCAAATGGCGTCGTAGAGGCCAGCCTTGCGGATTTCGTCGAGATAGATGGCGTCGGCTTCGCGCAGGATTTCCAGCTTCTCGCGGGTGATGCCGCCGGGGCAACGAATGGCGAGGCCGGGGCCGGGGAAGGGATGGCGGCCGATGAAGCTGTCGGGAAGGCCGAGCTCCTTGCCGAGCGCACGCACTTCATCTTTGAAGAGCTCGCGCAGCGGCTCGACGAGCTGCATCTTCATGCGCTCCGGCAAGCCGCCGACATTATGGTGCGACTTGATGGTAACCGAGGGACCGCCGGTGAAGGAAACGCTTTCGATGACATCGGGATAAAGCGTGCCCTGGCCGAGGAAATCGGCGCCGCCGAGCTTCTTCGCTTCCTCTTCGAAAGTCTCGATGAAGAGCCGGCCGATGATCTTGCGCTTGGTTTCGGGGTCGGAAACGCCCTCCAGCTCGCCGATGAAGCGGTCGGAGGCGTCGACGTGGAGCAGATGCAGATTGTAGTGCTCGCGGAACATGGCGACGACACCAGCCGCCTCGTCCTTGCGCATCAGGCCATGGTCGACGAGGATGCAGGTCAGCTGGTCGCCGACCGCTTCATGGATCAGCAGCGCTGCGACAGAGGAATCGACGCCGCCCGACAGCGCACAGATGACGCGTTTGTCGCCGACCTGGTCGCGGATCGCCTGAACGGCCTTGGCGCGATAGGCCGACATCGACCAGTCGCCCTTGATCCCGGCGATATTGTGGATGAAGTTGCCGATCAGCTTGGCGCCGTCAGGTGTGTGCACCACTTCCGGATGGAACTGCACGCCGTAATATCTACGCTTCTCGTCGGCGATGAAAGCGTAAGGCGCGTTCGAAGAGGTAGCGACGACCTCAAAGCCTTCCGGCAGCGCGGTCACGCGATCGCCGTGGCTCATCCAGACCTGATGACGCGAGCCGGAGGACCAGAGGCCTTCGAACAGTGCGCAATCGGTGTTGACGTCGAGGAAGGCGCGACCGAATTCGCGGTGATGGCCGCTTTCCACCTTGCCGCCGAGCTGCATGCACATGGTCTGCTGGCCATAGCAGATGCCGAACACCGGCAGGCCGCTGTCGAAAATGATCTGCGGCGCTCTGGGCGAGCCTTGGTCCACGGTCGAGGCGGGGCTGCCGGACAGGATCACGGCTTTCGGCTGCAGCCGTTTGAAGCCGGCTTCGGCGGATTGGAAGGGGACGATCTCGCAATAGACGCCCGCTTCGCGCACGCGCCGTGCGATGAGCTGCGTCACCTGGCTGCCAAAATCGACGATGAGAACGGTATCTGGATGTGCTGTCTGGGTCATGGCGAGCCTTTAATGAAAAGCGCTTTCCCTGGCAATCGGGCAAATCGCGGTAAAGCCGATTTTATTGTCCCGATTGTATCAGCCGGCACGCTGTTCAGAACCAGAAAACTCCGTCTTCCAACGCCGTAAACAGCCCGTCGACGGCATAGGAAAGTTTGCGGTCGATGACATGCAGATATTCCGTCCAGCCGGAAATGTGCTGCAGCTCGACCAGGCCATCGGAAATGCCGCGCAGCCCGATCAGCGGCCGGTCGAAGATCTGGCAGACGCGCAGCACGGAGAAGGTTTCCATATCCACCATATCGGCCGCGATCTGGCCATAGGCGTCCGCGCCTGAGATGACATTGCCGCCCGTCGAGAGGCTAGCTTCCGGGATACCTGGAATGCGCAGCGGCAGCTCGATCGTGGCGGGCAGGTCGAGGAAGGGTGTGCGGCCCTTCTCGAAGCCGAGCGGCGAGGCGTCCATGTCGCGATAGGATACCGATGTGACCTGATAGACTTCCGTCTGTTCCAGCTTGGAGGATCCGGCCGACCCCAGCGAAACCACCATATCGGGCAGGTCGTCGTGCGCTTCGAGCTGAACGAGCGCCCGCGTCATGGCGATGGCCGCTTCGACCGGGCCGACGCCGGTCATCAGCGGATCGATGCGGGAGCGCAGGAAGGGCCCGTATTCCGCCTCCGCGGCCATGACGAACAGGATCGATTTTCCCGATACGCGTTTCAGTTCGAATTTCATCCGGTAATTCCCTCTCGGCCTCTGATGACCATCATTGTCCCGGTCATGGAGGCAATCAGCTTGGCAGGCCCGTCGCCGATGGCATAGGCCCTTCCGTCGGCAACGATGATGGTGGTGCCGGGCTTGGTGATTTCGCCGCGAAAGAGAAAACGCTCGCCGCGCCCCGGCGACATCAGATTGACCTTGAATTCGATGGTAAGGATCGAAGCCGAAGGATCGATGACGCTGTAGGCAGCGAAACCACAGGCCGAATCCAGCGCGGCCGCAACGATGCCGGCATGCAGGATGCCATGCTGCTGCGTCAGCTTCACGTCGAACGGCAGTTCGATCTCGACCATGCCATGCTCGACGCGCGTGAGCTCCGCGCCGATCGTTGCCATCGCCGCCTGCCGCTCGAAACTTGTCCGAATGCGCGCCCGAAAGTCGCCGCTGTTTTCCCCGGTCATCCTGTTCCCTTTCGCGGGTGCGAAATTGGCATGGCAGGGTAATTTGGACAAGGGTTATGCGGTGGAATTCGACCTTAGGAATGATGGGCCATCGACATTGTTTTCCCACGATGATCGGTTTTCAGTATGTTCATCAAGAAATTGGAGATGGAACCGAGATGACGACGATCCTGCAATCGGCGAAAGCCTACGAAACCTGGATGCGGACGCAGCTTGGCGCTGATCTCGATGAATCCGATCTCGACAAGAAATACAAAAAGATGAAGAGCGGCGGTTTCGTCTTCCTCCGGGCCACCTATTGGCGCTGGGCCGAGACGATCTTCGACATTTGCCCTGATCTTGCGAGCGCTCCGCAAGTGCTGGCCATTGGCGATACACATCTGGAGAATTTCGGCACATGGCGCGACGATGAGGGGCGGCTGGTCTGGGGCGCCAACGATTTCGACGATGCCGCCGTCATGCCCTATGCGCTCGATCTCGTGCGCCTGACTGCGAGCGCGATCCTGGCGCGGAACGACGCCGACTTGCCGCCGCGCGCCATCGCCGAAGCGATCCTCGGCGGCTATCGCCGCGGGCTGAAAGCGCCGTCGCCGGTCATTCTTGAACGTGATTACAAATGGCTGCGCAACGCCGTGATCCTCTCCGATGCCGAGCGCAAGGCATTCTGGGACAAATACCGTGATCTGCCGCCCCCGGCCAAACCGGTGCCTACGCCTTATGTTGAAGCGCTGCGGCGGTCGCTGCCGGATGAAGAGCTCCCTTTCGTCGCCAAGCCGCGCACGGCCGGCACCGGCAGCCTCGGCCGCCCACGCTTCATTGCCGACGTCGAGTGGCGCGGCGGGCCGGTCATCCGCGAGGTCAAAGCGCTCGCCCAGTCCGCATGGTCACTCCGGCACAATCCGTCGGATACGATGATCCGCACGGCCGTCATCGCCTCAGGCCGTGCCCGCTCTCCCGATCCGCGTTACCAGGTGACCGACAACCTGCTGGTCCGCCGCCTGTCGCCGAATAGCCGCAAGATCGAAGTTGAAGGCGATGCGCAGATTCTGCTGTCGCCGGCTATGCTCGACTTGATGGGCCTCGAGATCGCCAATTGCCATGCCGACGACGCGTCGTGCATTCCTGGGATTCTGGCGGATCTCGATAAGCGGGAGGTGGACTGGCTGAGGAACTCCGCCAGGGCGGCTGCGGCTGCGATCAGTATGGAGCAGGCGGAGTTCGCGACGAAGGGCTAGAGCGGTTCAGCTTTTCACGGAAACGCAGAACCGCTCTATCTTTTTGTTTTTTCGCAATGCCGGACGGAAAACCGCTTCGCACTTTTCCTGGAATTGCTCTAGACCGGCAAAAAATCGGTCAATACCCGGCGGCTTCCAGGATCAGATGGGCGATCGTATCGGGATGCGAGATCAGCGAGAGATGGCTTGCCTTCACCTCGATTGTCTTGGCGCCCATGCGCTTGGCCATGAAGCGTTCCAGATCCGGATTGATCGTCCTGTCTTCGGTGGAGACCGCATACCAGCTGGGCTTGGTGTGCCACGCGGCTTGAGTCGTTTTCCCAGTCAGCAAAGCCTTTTGGAAGGGCTGCTGCACAGCATAAAGCACCTCTGCCTTGGCCTTGGGCAGGTCGCCGGCGAAGTCGCGAAGGAAGGCCTCCTCAGTCAGTCGTCCTTCGTCGCCATCGAAGACAATGCCTGCCGATGCCGGAGGCGTCGGATATGTCTTGGCGAGCGCCGTATAATCTTCGCCTGCATCCGGTGCGCGGGCTGCGACATAGACCAGAGAAGAGACCTTCGGATGCACACCGGCTTCCGTCACGATCATGCCGGAGAAGGAATGGCCGACAAAGACAGTCGGGCCGTCCTGGCGATCGAGAACGCGCTGTGCCGATGCCACCGCTTCGGGAAGCGTCGTCAACGGATTCTGCACCGCCGTGCAGTTCAGCCCCTTGGCCTGCAGCCGCGCGATGACTTCCGTCCAGCAGGAGCCGTCTGCGAAGAGCCCATGTACAAAGACGACGTTGCGAGCCTTCGGTGGTGCCGGGATCGCCGCGCCCGAGGCTGGTTTGCTGGCGGCCATGCCGCGCGTGGAAATTAGGGAGGCGGCGGCGCCGGCAACGAGCGCGGTCGAGAAATTCCGTCTGGTCATCATCATCATCGTGATCCTTATGGCGTCGAGGATAAATGGGCGACAGAAAGCCGTCCGCGCCGGATGTCGGAACGGTGAGCTTCTGAAGGGTTTTGTATTTCTGCGAGCGGCATCTGCCCTTATACACGGATCAAATGCGCCCCGTCTTGCATTCCGGCTGAGAATCGAGGCTGCTTTTGTGTATGCAAAAGCATCCCCGTTGAGTGCTTTTGTATTCTTAAAAACGATATCTGTCAACAATTGGATGCGTAACCGTTGCGTGATGAATTATTTGCATGCAAAGATGAGGCATGCGAATGTTTTTGCATACAAGCGACAATGGACATTGGAGAAGCAGGAATGACGGATGGATCAGATGACACGACTGAGGATCGCGAGTTGTTGTCCGATCGTATCCGCAACTCGCTGGCGGATGAGATCGCGACGGGTAAGCTGAAAGCGGGTGCTGCACTGGACGAGCAGCACCTTGCCGATCGCTTCGGCGCCTCGCGCACCCCCGTTCGCGAGGCATTAAGGCAACTTGCGGCGAATGGTCTAGTCGAAGTGCGGGCGCGGCGCGGGGTCGTCGTCTCCCGTATGACCCCCGAGCGCATCATGGACATGTTCGAGACGGTAGCCGAAATCGAGGCTATGTGCGTAAGGCTCGCCACCTATCGCATCACGCCTCTGGAGCGTAGCCACCTGATCGAACTGCACGATGCATCCGAAGCTATCGTGAAAAATGGCGATTTCGATGCCTATGACAATTTCAATCGCGCATTCCACGAGGCGATCTATCACGCGACCCACAACAGCTTCCTCGCTGAACAGGCGATCGCGATACGCAATCGTCTGATGGCCTTCCGCCGCGCTCAATTGCAGCAGGAACAGCGCCTCGATCGATCCTGGGCGGAGCATGAAGCCATCATGCAGGCAATCGCAGAGGGTGACGGGGAAATGGCGTCGCGGCGCATGCGGGCGCATATGCTGAATGCGGCGACGGCGTTGCGGCGCTTCATTGAAGCCAACAAGCTAGCTTAGGCAGTTCCAGGAAAAGTGCGAAGCGGTTTTCTGTCCGGAATTGCGTGAAAACGAAGAGCGGTTCAGAGATTCAATGAAGAGCTGAACCGCTCTAAGCAGCGTCCGGGTCAGCCGCGGGCGATGCGCACGATGTGCTGGTCCCAGGCGACGTCGCTGTGCTCGCCCAGGAAATCGCCGTCATAGGACGATACCGCAAACCCATGCTCGGCCGGCGCGATGCCCGCTGCATCGGCGATGCTTTCCACTTTCAGCACCGCCCCGGTCTTCGCATCCAGCGTCACCGACGTGCCTTCGACCGGTGATGTGACGCCGACAAGGTTGTCGGCACGGTTGACGGCGATGGCGCCGATATAGTTTCCGAGGGCACGAGTGGTGTCGTCGGGCAGGGGGACGAAGGTCAGGTCCTCTCCCTTGGAGAAATGGCCGATGAGCGGCGGCAGGTCGTTGCGATGGCCCTCATATTGGCAGGCGAACCAGATGCGGTCTTGGGCGTCGATGTCGACATGCCGGGTAGACACCTGCGCATATTGCGGCGGCAAGGCGTGCTTCTCGATCAGTCGGCCGGTTGCCGCGTCGATCAGCGTCAGCGACGGCTCCATATGGTCGAGGTTGAGCTTGGTGCGGCCGAAATCTGGATGGGTCTCGATGCCGCCATTGGCGACGATCAACAGCTTCCCGTCGTCGGAAACCGTCATGTCATGCGGGCCGGTGCCATAGGTTTCGTATTCGCCGATGCGCATAAAGCGATTGCGGGCGTCGTAGATACCGATCATGCCCCTGTTGTCGTCGAAGTCGTTCTCGCTGGCATAGAGCAACGTGCCATCGGGAGAAAACGTGCCGTGGCCGTAGAAATGCCGGCCTTCGCGCGAGGCGATGACGATGGGCTCGCTCTTGTTCCATGGGTCGAAGATCATCGCATAGGTGCCGGGCCGGCGGGCGAAGGCGACGGTTTTGCCGGTCGCCTTTGAAAAGGTCATGCCATGGGCGCGCGCCGGCAAAGCCACCTTGTCGATGATCTGGCCGCGCTCGGTGACCGTCGCCACGGCGAAGGAACCATCTGGCGAGCGGATGCCGGAGGCGTAGACCGCATCGGCCTGCTCCAGCGCCATCAGCGTACCGGGCTTCAAAGCCGCCAGGAAGGTCAGTCCCGCCGCCTTCACGAAGGCTCTGCGATCGATCAGCGCGCTTCGCATTGCCATCAATCCCCGTCGGCAAAGGAGAAGCCGGCCGAAAGGCCGATCGCGCCCCCGTAGTCGTCACTGAAGCCGGTGGTGAGGTCGCGGCTGACATTGAGGAGCTTGTCGATTTTGGCGCGCTCGGCATCATTGCCGATCGCCGCTTCGATATCGGGATTGACCGTAGGTGCGGTCAGGGTCAGCTCCTTCAGCAGAGTGTCGATCTTGTCAGCGATGTTGCGCTTGTCGGCGGGCAGGAGGGTGGCCATGTCGGCCCTTTCCCAGAGCGTCTTCAGCCCTTCGAGATTGCCTGACAGCGATGTCCAGGTGTTGCCGGAGCGCCAGTAGATTGCCATTTTCGGCCGTGCCGCCGCGGGGTCGCCCTTGTAGAAAGTTTCGAGCCGCTGATCCCGGACGTTCTCCGCACCGTGCACGAGGATGCCGAGCAGCGCCGTCACGGCTTCCTTGTTGTCCATGAAATCGTCGCTCGTCTTGCCGGGGTTCTTCCAGGACTTCTGTACGCCGTTCGGATCGTCCCACTCGTCGGCGATGTCCTTGGTGGTGTTTTCGATATTGCCGGCGACGGCCGCACCATAGCGGCAGCGGAATCCCTCTTTTTCGGTGCTGAGAACGCTGGAGCCGTTGCCATAGAGCACATATTCCAGCGCCGTCAGGCTCATCAGCGCCACGCTCTTGCCGGCGACCGCCTCGACCGTGGTGTCGTGCTCGTCGGACTTGGTGATCAGCGCCTGCACTTGTCTCAAGCCGACGCCCTTGCGGTCGGGATAGAAGAGGATGTGTTCGAAGCGGTTCTTCTCGATGATCGGCCCGGTCTGCACGATCTCGATACGCGACCAGCTTTTGACCGTATCGCCGAAGGCGGACTGGGCATTGGCGAGGTTCGCGGCAGAGGGATCGGCGCAGAGTGCCTTCATCGCCGTGGTCAGCTTCGAGGCGCTGTCATGCATGGCCCGATATCCGGGGCGGATGACGTCGTCGACCGCCTTCTGCAAAACCGCCGGCACCGCCGCTTCATTCAGACCGGCGCCGTTGGTTGTCGCTTCCTGGGCGGCGGCGGGCAGCACTGCGAGGCTGAAAAGAAGGCTTGCCGCGAGAGGTTTCCAGTGGCGCATCAGAGGGACTCCAGAAAATTGATGAGGGCTTGCCTGTCGCCCTGCGACAGGTTTGCGAAGTTATTGCGGGCCTTTTCCGCCTCTCCTCCATGCCAGAGGATGGCTTCGGTGAGTGTGCGGGCGCGGCCGTCATGCAGATAGGCTTGCTGGCCGCTGACCGTTTGCGTCAGGCCTATACCCCAGAGCGGCGGCGTGCGCCAATCGCGTCCGGATGCCACGCCGACCTGCTGGCCGTCCGAGAGTCCGTCGCCCATGTCGTGCAGCAGGAAGTCTGAATAGGGCCAGATGAGCTGAAAGGCCTGCGCCGTGGCCTTGCCGTCACTACCCTTGAGATCGTCGCGGGTGACGAATTTCGGCGTGTGACAGGCAGCGCAGCCGGATTGATAGAACATTTCCTTGCCGTGCAGCACATCGGGAAAGCTCGCCTTGCGGCGCGCGGGCACTGCGAGGTTTTCGGAATAGAAGGTGACGAGATCGAGGATCGGCCCCGGTGCTTCCGTATCGCCAAGACGCTTCTGCACGCCGGTCGGCATGGCGAGACAATGCGGTTCTTTAGCGGTGCAGTCGCCATACGCGTTCGGCTGATCGGGCGTGGAAATGCCGATATCGTTGACGAAGGCGCCTGCTACCTGGTCGCGCACGGTGGCGTTCTGTGCTTTCCAGCCGAAACGGCCGATCGCGAGCTGGCCGCTGCGATGATCGCGGACGATGGCGGCGCGGCCGCGAATGCCGTCGCCGTTCTTGTCGTCGGGATCGGCGTGAGCGAGGATATCGGCATCGGGAATGGCCTCGATCAGGCCGAGGCCGATCATCGGCGGTGCGACGCGCGGCGAGACCGTCGTTGCCTGCCCGAGCGGACCGTAGGCGAGGTCGGTCACCGCATAGTGCGGTTTGCGCAGCGAAACGGTTTCGCCGCCCGCCAGCGTCACTGTTTCCTCGGTGTAGGCAACGGCTACCTTGCCCTCTGCAGCAAGGCCAGGCACGGCGAGATCCTGCAACTGCACGCCATAGGTCGGATCCGGAAAATTGATCGCCTTGAAATCCTTGACGGCCTGTTCCTCTTCCGGCGTGATCGCCGGCCGCGCCAGTCGCAGCACCATCGACGTGGCAGGGGCTCCCGCCGTCTCAGGCGGATGGCCTCGGCCGTCCCTGATATGACAGCTCTGGCAGGAACGCGCGTTGAACAACGGCCCCAGCCCGTCGGTTGCCTGCGTGGAGGAGGGCGAGGAGACCCAGAGCTGGCGAAACAGCGCATTTCCGAGATGGAAATTCTCTTCGCGCTCCAGGCCCAGATTGGCGGAAGGCTGGGAAAAAATATTGCGGCTTACAGGGGCGATCGACGTTGTTGCGCCACTCTCCATTGCCTCATAGGGCTCGGCCTTGGAAAAATCCGCAGTCGGACGGGTGACGTCCTGGACCCTCTTCAGGGTATCGGCCGAGAGATCGGTGCGGACGGTCGGGAAATTCAGCACATCGGCTGCCGCCAGCGTTACGGCAAAAACCACAAAGCCCGCTGCGAGGGCGGGCAAGAATGCGCTGCTAACCGGAATGCGGATCATCTGGATCAGGGCGGCAGCATCGTCGGATGCCGCCGCCCTCCTTTATTACTTCTTGAAGACGGCGTTAGGATTATCCAGGCTGTCCGAGCCTTCAAGCTTGATCGTGCCCAGATCGAGGTCGGCGACGACGCGCTGGATGCTCTTCGTCTGGTCGAGTAGGCCGTCGATTGCCTTCTGAACGGTGGCGTTGCCGACCGTGTTGCCTTCGGCGATCATCTGGTCGTACTTCTCGACCGTCTCGCCGCGATGAACCATGGCCTTCATGGCAGCGAGCGTAGCGTTCAGCTTGCCTTCCATCTCCTTGTCCAGCGCCTTGTCCTTGGCGGCGACCAGCTGGTGCATAGACGGACCCTTCATCTTGGTGCCGTCGACGCGCGTATAGTTGCCGTTGTAGGCCGCAGCGATGCCGATGGCGGCATTGTTGTGGGAGTTGTAGGTGTTGTCGGAGAAGCAATCGTGCTCCTGCTCGGGATCGTGCAGCAGCAGGCCGAGCTTCATGCGCTCACCGGCGAGTTCGCCGTAGGAGAGCGAGCCCATGCCCGTCAGGATGGCGGCAAGTCCGGCCTTCGGATCGGCTTCGACATGCTTGGTGGCTTCGCCGTCCGGCGCCCAGTCATTGGTCATTTCCTGCAGGTCGGAGACGAGCAGTGTCGAGGCCGATTTCAGATATTCGGCGCGACGATCGCAATTGCCGTGCGTGCAGTTCTTCAGGTCGTAGTCGGTGGCAGGACGCTCGCCGGCGCCCGGACCGGTGCCATGCAGATCCTGGCCCCAAAGCAGAAATTCGATGGCGTGGTAGCCGGTCGCGACATTGGCTTCGACACCACCGGCCTGCTGCAGCGTGCCGGAGAGGAATTCCGGCGTCAGATGCGAAGCGTCGACATCCTTGCCGTTGATCTTGATTGTCTTGTTGGCAATGACGTTGGCGACATAAAGCGAATTCTCATCGCTCTCGGTGCCATAGGAGGCGTCGACATAATCGATGAGGCCTTCGTCCAGCGGCCAGGAATTCACCTTGCCTTCCCAATCATCAACGATCGAATTGCCGAAGCGGTAGACTTCCGTCTGCTCGTAGGGAACGCGCGCCTTGATCCAGGCGGCCTGGGCGGCCTTCAGCGTCTTGTCGCTGGGATTGGCAAGCAGCGCGTCGATCGCCTTGTCCAGAGTTTGCGCCGTAGTCAGCGAATCCTGGTACTTGGCATGAGCCACCTCTGCATAATGCTTGATGATGGCGGCCGGCTCGGGAGCGGCCGCAAGCGCCGGAAGGCTGGACATGGCAGTCGAAGCGACGGCCAGCGCCAGGGCGGCGCCAAAATTGACTTTCAGTTTCATGATCCTCTCCTGTGACAGCGGGGGCGCCGTCAGAAACTTGGCAATTTGTGTCATGTAATAAAAACAAACTGGTGTCAAACACTCTAGTTTGGAATGATTTTAAGGGAGGAAATTATCTGCTCCGGCATCGGCGATGGAATGGATTTGCTTGAAAAAGCGGCAGATGCAGGTCAGAAAACAGGCAGATTGATTTCAGTTGAGTTGCCAAGATCTTCCATGCATCGCCATTTAAAGCACTTCATTCATCGCCATGAACCGAAAGGCCATTGGCACGGACATCTGAAGTCCGGCGCCGGCGCCGTCACTGGTATGGTTGCTGTCGGCGCTTTGACGATCGTAACCGGCATTCCGCTGCTGATCGCACCCTTCGGCGCGACGGCTGTGCTGATTTTCGGCCAGCCCAAAAGTCCTCTGGCGCAGCCGGCCAACGTGCTCGGCGGGTATCTACTGGCAGCGCTGGTCGGCAGCCTCGCCATGGCGCTGTTTCCAGGCCTCTGGTGGGCGGCGGCCATTGCCGTTGGCCTCGCCATCGCCGGCATGTTGATGCTGAGGGTGACGCATCCGCCGGCCGGCGCCGTGCCGTTGGTGGCCCTCGGCTCGCATCTATCGGCTTTGACACTGTTTACCGTGGTCGGTCTCGGCGGCCTGCTGCTGATCGCCATCGCCGTGCTGCATCATCTCATTCCGCCGAAGCAGCAATACCCGCTGCGGGCGGAGTGAACCTTTCTTACCGCTTCCGCTGCAGCCGACAGAAGAAGAATCCGTCGGTATCGGTCGAGGCCGGCGTCAGCGTGATGGTCTTGCGGTCGGATGAGCGCGGCTTCGGCGCATCGCTGCCGAACAACTTCTCCCAGGAGCTCAGCGCCTCGACCACTTCGAAGTCCGGATTGTTGGCCGCGAAGCGGCTGACCTGCGTTTCATTCTCTTCCGGCAAAACCGAGCAGGTGACATAGAGCAGCATGCCGCCTGGGCGCACGAATTCGCCGGCCTGGGCCAGCGCTTCCTGCTGCTGGCTGGTGCGCTCGTCGAGGTTCTTCTGCGTCAGTCGCCATTTTGTATCGGGACGGCGGCGCCAGGTGCCGGTGCCGGTGCAGGGGGCGTCCACCAGCACCTTGTCGAATTTGCCCCGCAGCGGGAGCAGGCCGTTTCTTTCGTCATGAACCTGGACGTTGCGCGTACCGGCGCGCTTCAGTCGCTCGATGATCGGTGCCAGCCGCCGGCGATCGGAATCATAGGCGTGGACCTGGCCCTTATTGTGCATTGCCGCCGACATGGCGAGTGTCTTGCCGCCGCCGCCGGCGCAATAATCGAGCACCTGGTCGCCTTCTTCGGGCAGAACGAGATCGGCAACGATCTGAGACCCCTCGTCCTGCACCTCGAACCAGCCTTTTTGGAAGGAGAGTTCGGCGGTGACATTTGGCAGGCGCGATGCACCTTCGCCGGCAGGAATGCGGATGCCGTAGCGGGCGATTTTCGAGACATGCGCTCCGGCACGTTCCAGAGCCTTCACCGCCTTGTCGCGGCTGGCCTTTAGCGCATTGGCGCGCAGATCGAGCGTCGGCCGTTCGGCCAATGCCTGCGCCTCAGCAAGCCAACCGTCACCGAATGCCTGCTGAAAGGAATGCTCGACCCATTCCGGAATATCGCCCTGAACATGGCGGGGCGCATCCTCGATCTTGCGGGCGGCAAAAGCGGCCAGCACGTCGGTGCTTGGCGGCTCGGGCGCGAATTTATCGCCGTCAAGTTCGGCGGCCAGTGCCTCCGGCGTCAGGCTCCATTGGCGAAAGAGTACGGCATGGGCGAGGGCGGAGGGACTGTCGTCATCCATCAACCAGGCGTGCGATAGCCGCATGCGCAGGGCATCGTAGACGATATTGCCGATTGCGGCGCGGTCGCCGGAGCCGGCGAAGCGATGGGCCAGTCCCCAATCCTTTAGGGCGTCGGCCACCGGTCGCTTGCGCGTTTCGATATCGGCAAGAACTTCGATGGCCCCCTGCAGCCGGCCGCCCAAACGCATTCACTATTCTCCTGCTTGCGCATGACCCCGAAATCACCGTGGATTTTCAGAAAGGCTCATGCGCCCACCAAAGTGTCACTGACACCTCATCAATCCGCACGAAATAAGCACGTGGCGGCAGATTATTGAGACGTCTCAACCGCGTGGTAGCCGCGATTGACGGAGAGAGCAAGCGTCACGCCCAAACGCCGGGATCGTTCCCGACGAATCCGCCGGTCACTTCGAGGCGACGATATCGTAACAAACCTTCGCCGTGCCGGACGAAACCATACCGATATCCTGCGCTGCAGCACGGGAGAGATCCAGTACGCGCCCTCGAATGAAAGGTCCCCGATCGTTGATACGAACGACGACGCTGCGGCCGTTGTGACTGTTGGTCACCTTCAGGCGTGTGCCGAAGGCGAGTGAGCGATGGGCGGCAGTAAAATTGGCGGAACTCATACGCTCCCCGGAAGCAGTCTTGGAGCTTCCCCCGTACCATGATGCACCCCCGCATCCCGTTGCTGCAAATGCATCCGTGGAAAGGATAGCAAAAGAGGCGGATATAGTTGCGATGATCGCAATAGAACGATTGATTTTCTTCAAACCGATTTTCCCTCAAGCAATTGAACTTGCGCCTGGTGAGCGGCGAGGGCTTAAATCGGGCGAAAAATGGCAAAAAAGTGCCTTCTAATATCACGGAATGTTACGGCCTGTAACATATGTGATTTATGACGATTAATATTACCAATAGCCAAAATTAAGGAAAAATGGAAAAAACCTAATGAAATCAGTTAAAAACTGAACGAATTTTCCCAACTTCCTACTGCAATGCAAAAGATCACGAATTTTGAAAAAATAATTTTCCGAGTTCGCCTTATTTGCTGCCGCATTTGTGCAATTTCAGAGACCATTAACCATAAATGTGGAGCAAATTGAACTAGTCAATATGGATTAGTAGGAATTTTCGTGCGTTTCCGTGGGCTGACCCCGCGATCGCTTAGCCGCGCCAGCGCCCCGAAGACCAGAGCTCGGCGAGAGACATGCGGTAGTCCGGATAGCGGAATGGGAAGCCGAGGGCGCGCAGTTTTGCGTTCGAAACACGCTTGTTCTCACCATAGAACGAACGCGCCATCGGCGTCAGTTCGGCTGTTTCGAAAGGTTGTTCCGGCGGCGGCTCGATGCCCATCAGACGGGCAGCTTCGACGATGACATCCTGCGGCGGACCGGGTTCGTTATCGGTGACATTATACATGCCGCCCAGTTTACGATCGGAGAGGAACTTGCCACAGGCGCCGATATCCTCGACGCGGATGCGGTTGAACACCTGGTTCGGCTTGATCAGCCGCCGCGCCGTGCCTTTTTCCAGATTGCAGAAAGCATTGCGGCCGGGACCGTAGATGCCGGCAAGTCTGAGCACGGCAACCGGAATGCCGAGCCTGATACCGACGCGATGCCAGCCATCCTCCGCTTCGACCCGTTCGACCGAGCGGTCGGAAACCGGGTGCAGCGGTGTTTCCTCGCTGACCCATGCGCCTTTCTGGTCACCGTAGACACCGACCGTAGAAAGGTAGCAAACCCACTCGAGCTTCGGCATGAGCGCGCGGATATTCAGATGTGCTAGCCGCAGCAGCGGATCACCCGCCTTGCCGGGCGCGATCGATTGGATGAGATGGGTAGCGGATTTCATCGCCTCGCTCAGCGCAGGATCGAGCGTCTCACCGTCGAAGACGAAAGCTTCGATGCCCTCTTTGGCAAGGAGATCAGTCTTGTCGGCCGAACGGGTCGTGCCGGTGATCCGAATGCCGGGCCCGGCGAAAGCCTTGGCGATGGCCGTTCCCGAATAGCCGCAGCCGAAAATCATCACATGCATCACGCAACTCCCGCCATTGTCCATTCCGCGCGGACATCCGCGTCCGGCTCGTCACCTCTTTCTGCCGCAAAAGTGCGGAACTCGCCAGCCGTCATCAACCGCGACAGTGCCCAGACGGCCATGCCGCGCACGACAGGCGAGGGATCGAGCGCAAGCTCGCGACATCGCGCAATCAGCGCGCTTTCACCGGAATTGCCGGCCGCAATCAGCACATTGCGAATGAAGCGATCGCGGCCGATGCGCTTCACCGGCGAGCCGCTGAAGAAGCTGCGAAAGGCGGTATCGTCGAGATCAAGGAGAAAGGCGATCGACGGCTCCTTCAGGTCGTTGCGGGCAACCAACTTCATCTCGGACGCGGCGCTGGCGAATTTGTTCCACGGGCAGACGGCGAGACAGTCGTCACAGCCATAGATTCGATTGCCGATCAGTGGCCTGAGCGCTGGGTCGATTGGTCCCTTGTGCTCGATGGTGAGATAGGAGATGCAGCGGCGCGCATCGAGCTGATAGGGCGCCGGGAAAGCTGCCGTCGGGCAAACGTCGAGACAGGCGCGGCAGGACCCACAGTGATCGATCTCTGCCTGATCCGGCTCGAGGTCGGCTGTCGTGAACATCGAGCCGAGAAACAGCCATGAGCCGTGTGTGCGGCTGACGAGATTGGTGTGCTTGCCCTGCCAGCCGAGCCCTGCCGCGGCCGCCAGCGGCTTTTCCATGACCGGCGCGGTGTCGACGAAGACCTTGACGTCTTCTTGCGAGCGCGCCGCAAAGCGGGTGGCGATCTCTTTCAGCCGGCCCTTGATGACGTCATGATAGTCGCGATTGCGGGCATAGACGGAGATGGCCGCTTTGTCGGGCATTTCCAGAATGCCTCGCGGGTCTTGCTCGGGGCCGTAATTCAGACCGAAGACAGCGATGGAGCGGACATCGCCCCAGAGCATGTGTGGGTCACCGCGGCGTTCGCGGGTCTCTTCCATCCACGCCATGGTGCCGTGATAGCCTTGCTCTAGGAACTGGTCGAGCCTGACACCAGCCTCGGGAATGGCATTCGGCAGGGTGATGCGGCAGAGATCGAACCCTTGCGCCCGCGCTTCGTCGCGAAGAAAAGCGGTCAGTGTATGCCGTCGCTTGCTTTCTTTTTCTGCTGCACGGTCTTCGGGCATATCCAGCCCTCGTCAGAAGTCCAGATCGGCGTAGTGGGATACCGGCGTGACAGCACGCACGCGCTCCGCCAGGATCGGGCGGAAGGATGGGCGCGATTTCATCCGCTGATACCATTCTTTGACAACGGGCGATTCTATCCAGTCGATCTCGCCGAGATAGTCGAGAACGGAAATGGACGCGGCCGCCGCGAGATCCGCGTAGCTCAGCCGGTCGCCGGCGAGCCATTGGCGGGAACCCGCAAGCCAGGAGAGATATTTCATGTGCTGGCGGATATTGCCGCGCGCCATGCGCATCAGCTTGGAATCGGGAGCGCCGCCACCCTGGTCGGCGGTCATCTGCAGCTTATACACCCGTTCGCGCACCAAAGGCCGCGTCACGTCCTGTTCCATCTTCTGCATGAACCATTCCGTCAGACGGCGGATCTCGGCGCGCTGGAACGGGTCTTCGGCCAGAAGCCGGCGGTCTCGCTTCAGAACGCCATGGGTCTCGTCGAGATATTCGGAAATGACGGTGGCGCCGCAGAGCGCCCGCATGCTGTCATCGACATAGACCGGCAGGGTACCGGCGGGGTTGAGCGCCAGAAAGTCGCGTCGCTTTTCCCATGTCTGTTCCTCGATCAGCTCCGTCTGATAGCCGTATTCGGTCAGGATCAGACGGACGAACCGTGACGGAGATGACATGGAGTGATGATACAGCGTCGGCATTGATACTCAGGCTTTTGCGATTGATGCTTATAGAAGTCTCGGGTCCACCTTTTTGCGGCCCTAGTCATACGTCATCGGTTGAAGCTATAGGAGTTTGGCCTAGCTAATACAAGCGAATCGGGCCGCCCCGCCGTCTGACAAAGGACACAATATGGCTGAACAAATTATTATCGCTCTCGTTTTAGGCCTTGTGGAAGGCCTGACGGAGTTCATTCCCGTGTCTTCCACGGGTCATTTGATATTAATCGGACATTTCCTCGGCTTCCAATCCGCTGCTACTTTCGACGTTTTGATCCAGCTCGGTGCGATCCTCGCCATCTTACTCGTCTATTTCAATCGTCTCGTTCAAATCGCCAAAGCGCTGCCGGTCAGCGTCAAGGCACGGCATTTCGTGCTCGCCGTTCTCTTCGGTTTTCTGCCAGCTGCGGTTATCGGTGCGATCGCACATGATTTCATCACGCGTGTGCTGTTCAATTCGCCGATCGTCATCTGCGTCTCGCTGATCCTCGGCGGTATCGTCCTGCTCGTCATCGACAAGATCGAGTTCAAGCCCAAATATACCAGTGCCTACGAATTTTCCTGGCCGATGGCGATCAAGATCGGCTTCTTCCAGTGTTTGGCAATGATCCCCGGCACTTCCCGTTCCGGCTCGACCATCGTCGGTGCCTTGTTGCTCGGCGCCGACAAGCGTTCGGCAGCCGAATTTTCCTTCTTCCTCGCCATGCCGACCATGGCCGGCGCCTTCGCGCTGGATTTGTGGAAAAACCGTCACGATCTCAGCATGGACCAGGGCCTGCTGATTGTCATCGGCTTCATCACCGCTTTCATATCGGCGCTGTTCGTGGTCCGCGCGTTGCTCGACTTCGTCTCGCGCCGTGGCTACGCCCCCTTCGCTTGGTGGCGCATCATCATCGGCATTCTCGGCCTGATCGGGCTTTACACGATCGGCTGAGGCGGATGCTCCTGAGCAACTCCAGGAAAAGTGCGAAGCGGTTTTCCGTCCGGAATGCGCAAAGCGAAGGATAGAGCGGGAAAGCGATTCCGTGAAACGCTGAACCGCTCTAGCATCGCAATTTTGGGAAAAAGGAAGGCCGGTGAAAACCGGCCTTTTTCATGCTCGATCAATTCGAGGACGAAGGATCGATGGAACCTGTCGTGCAGGGGTCGACGCCATAGGTCGGCGTGCATTCGCCCTTGACCGAGGCGATGCTGCCGCGGGCCACGAAAGAGCCAGCGAGAATCACCAGTGCCGCGCACGCAAACAAAAGCGCGATAGACTTGCCCATCGAAAAATGCCTTTCCGCAGAAGTGAAGCGCGTCGCAAATTGATCTTTTGCCGGACCCGGCGACGCGCGGTTGTGTTAGTCAGTGGAGTGACCAATAGCAATAAATGTTCATGTTAAATTTGACGTTAATGCTAGTATTTTCAGAGTGCGTCTTTTCGGCAACGCTAAGCTGTGCACCGGGATGGTGAAGGCACCTCCTTGAGGGTCGGAAGCATGGCCCGAAACACAAAAGCGCCGCCTGGGCGGAACCAGACGGCGCTTTAATTTTCCGAATCGGAGAAGGGTCAGGCGGCCTTGCCAGAGCCGGTGAACTGGCCCTGCGGGCGATAGCGCACCAAATAGGACGGCAGCACGGAGATGAGCAGGGTCGGCAGCAGGCCGATGCCCTTCAGCGTCCGGCCTTCCGCCTCAGCTTCCTTGGAGACGACGTTATCACTCTTCAGCAGGCGAACCTGGTCGGGCGTGATCGGCGGAGTGATGAGCGGCAAAGCCGAAGCGACGCCGCCGATGAAGGAGGCAAGGCCGAACGGTAGCGAAACCAGCGACTTCTTCCGGTTGATAACGGTGAGCGTCGTCTCGAGACATTCGCGGAAGGAAAGCACTTCCGGACCGCCGAGCTCATAGATCGTGCCGGCTTTCAGCTTGCCATCGACGCCGCGGGCGACTGCTTCGGCGACATCCTCGACATAAACCGGCTGGAACTTCGTCTTGCCGCCGCCGATCAGCGGCAGGAAGGGTGCGCTGCGTGACATATCGGCGAACTTGTTGAAGAAGCCGTCTTCCGGGCCGAAAACGATCGAAGGGCGCAGGATTACCGCATCCGGTTTGATCGACAGAATTGCGGCTTCGGCGCGGGCCTTGGTGCGGGCATAGGCCGAAGGAGAATGGGCGTTGGCGCCGATGGCGGAAATGTGGGTCAGCGAAGCGCCGACGCCGCGTGCGGCTTCGGCCACGGCTTTGGCGCCAAATTCCTGCACGGCATCGAATGTGTTGCGGCCGCTTTCGGCCAGAATGCCGACGCAATTGACCACGTGCTGCGCGCCTTCGACGGCGCGGTCGATGGAGTTGCGGTAGCGCAGGTTCGCCTGGACGATCGAAATTTGGCCGAGATTGCCCTGCGGCTGCAGATAGCCGGCAAGATCGGGGCGGCGCACGGCGACGCGGATGCGGTAGCCGCGCTTGGCTAGTGCGCGGACGACATGCCGCCCAATGAAGCCCGATCCTCCGAACACGGTGACGAGCGGCGGAAGGTTGGACAGGGTCATGGCAGGCTCCTCGAAAGGCTTAGATAGGGCTGATCTGGTTTCGTCTTAACCGATCCGTGGGCCGAGGTGAAGTGCCATCGCGCCGCATGTTCTGGCTGCTTTTTAAAAGCTTTAGATGCCTTCGACGACCACCATTTCGGCATCAGCCACTTCGTGACGGATTTTAGCAGCAATCTGGTAATCTGGCGAGTTGTAGCAATCGACGGCATGCTGCAGCGACGGGAATTCAATCACGACGTTGCGGCCGCGGGCCTGACCTTCCAGCGGCGTAAAAGCACCGCCGCGGGCAAGGAAATTCGCGCCGTACTTCTCGAAAGCCGGCTTGGCGGCAGCAACATAGTCCTTGTAGCGTTCGGGATCGCGAACATCCACGCGTGCGATCCAATATCCCTTTGCCATGTCCGGTCTCCCTGTTTCTTGCAATTTAGAGCGCGGCGTCCATCTCCGCCAGGATAGCACGGGCGGCTTCCTTCGGATCGGCTGCTTTGACGATGGGCCGGGCGACGACGAGATGGCTTGATCCGGCTTTGATGGCTTCAGCCGGGGTCATCACGCGCTTCTGGTCGCCCTTGTCGCTGCCGGCCGGGCGAATGCCGGGGGTCACCAGCGCCATGTCAGGGCCAATGATCTTGCGCACGGCCGCGGATTCTTCGGCCGAGCATACGATGCCGCCCATGCCGGCAAGAAGCGCCTGTTCAGCGCGGCGCAGCACCAGCGTATGCGGGTCGTATTCGTATCCGGCGGCGATCAGGTCCTGTTCGTCCATCGAGGTCAACACGGTGACGCCGAGCAGGCAAAGATCGGAACCTTTGGCCGCGGCGACGGCCGCCTGCATCGCCTTCGGATAGGCATGCAGCGTCAGCATTGACATCCCCATCTTGACGATGTTCTCGACGCCGGAAGCGACTGTGTTGTCGATATCGAGCAGCTTCATGTCGAGGAATATCTTCTTGCCGTCGGCGGCGAGATCGCGGGCCAGTTCAAGCCCGCCGGCAAAGACCAGTTGATAGCCGATCTTGTAGTAGAGAATATCGTCGCCGAGCGCCGCGATCACCTTTTCGGCCTCCTGAAGGTTTGGAACATCCAGTCCAACGATCAAGCGGTCGCGTGCGGTCATCTCAAGTCCATCCCTGCCAATCTTCCATAGGCGTCCAGTCGCATGAGAGGGCGCGCTTCGCAAGATCAAAACAGAAAAGATTACCGCCGCCCGGTGGTTGATCGCCCTGCCGCGCGATCGGCTTTCCCTCGAGATGGCATTTCAGCAGTGTCCCAACGCCGCCATGGCCGACAAAGGCAACTGGCACTTGCGGTTTATGGCGTGAAAGGACCGCCTCGACGTGGGAGACGATTCGCGCCTGCGCGTCGATAGCGCGCTCCCAGCCTTTGAAGCTCTCGTGCGGGTGGGCAAAGAACCAGTCCGCCGCCTTCTCGAATTCAGCCGGCGCCAGGAAGCCGGTAGCGCTCCGGTCGTTCTCATGCATGGCTTCGATGATCTCGACCGTCGCGCCGCTCGCCGTCGCCAGGATCTCGGCGGTCTCGATCGCCTTACGTTCGCCGCTGGAGACGATCAAGCCAAGCTCGCCCGCCCACGGGCGGGTTGCCGCTATCCGCGCCCGCGCCGCACCGATGTTGGACAGACCCCATTCCGGAACCGGGACAGAGGGATCGATGCGCACCTGCGGGTGGGTGATATAGAGTGCGAACATGATCCAGCTCAACCGCGACGATAGACCCAGAGCTGCGCTGGCGGAATGTTGCGGACAATGAAGTCGAAATGCTGGATATGGTAGCGATCCGGCCGGGCGATGATTGGTGAGACCGGGCCATAGGAAATCTGCACCACAGGGCGGCCGGGCGGCATACGGTCCAGCAGGCTTTCAAGCAGAGCGACGCGCGCCTTCATTGGGAAATTCAGCAGCGGGATGCCGGAGACGACGGAATCGAATGTCTGGCCGCGCAATACCCCAAGCGTCTTGTCGAGATCGAACGCATCACCATTGATGAAATGGACGCCCGGATAGAGGCGAACGAGATGATTGTAGAAGTCGGTGGAATATTCGACGGCGACGAGATTTTCCGGTTCAACACCGCGCGCCAGGATCGCCTTGGTGATCGCGCCTGTTCCAGGACCGAGCTCCAGCACCGGCAGGCCGGAATGGATATTGACGACGCTCGCCATCTTGCGAGCGGTGATCGAGGATGTCGGAACGATCGAACCGACCGTTTTCGGGCCTTGCATCATGCCTTTGAAGAAACGGATTTCTTCATCGAACTTCTTGCCCAGCCGTTCCTTGAGACGCAGCGCCATGCTCTCCCCCACCAGATCTTTACAGTTGCGACTTACATATCGCTTATGTCTTATCTTGCAATGCCGTGACGCAATAACAAGAGAAAATGTCGCAATCTATACAGGCTAAAATAAAAGCGCCCTTCGTTCATAAGAACGCATGAAAGGGCGCTTCGGTTTCGCTAGACGCGCATCGGCATCAGGACGTAGAGAGCGTCGTCGCCGGCCGTGTCGCGGATCAGTGTCGGCGAGCCGGCATCGGCGAGCAGGAAAATCGCCGCATCGCCGGACAACTGCGCCGTGATGTCGAGCAGATATTTGGCGTTGAACCCGATTTCCATCGCCTCCATGTCGTAGCCGACGGCAACCTCTTCCGTAGCACTTCCGGAGTCCGGATTATTGACCGTCAGCAGTAGCTGGCCGTCCGATAGCGCCAGCTTCACGGCACGGCCCCGTTCAGACGAAATGGTCGAGACACGGTCGACGGCCTGGGCGAACGTCTCGCAATCGACCCGCATTTCCTTGTCATTGCTGGTCGGGATGACGCGCTGATAGTCAGGGAAGGTGCCGTCGATCAGCTTCGAGGTCATGACGATCGAACCGATCGTCAGGCGGATCTTCGCATCAGACACTTCGACCGTGACTATGACATCGGGGCTGTCGACCAGCTTCTGCAGCTCGCCGACCGTTTTGCGCGGAATGATGATGCCCGGCATGCCTTCCGAGCCCGAAGGGGCGTCGACATCGGCGCGGGCGAGACGGTGACCATCGGTGGCCACGGCCCTCAGCTTCAGATCACCCTTGCTTTCGATCGTGTGGAAGAAGATGCCGTTCAGATAATAACGCGTCTCTTCGGTGGAGATCGCAAACTGCGTTCGGTCGATCAGCATCTTCAGGTCCGACGCCTTCAGTTTGAAGGAATGGCTGAAGCTGCCGGCGGTCAGGTCCGGGAAATCGGATTCCGGCAGGCATTGAAGGGAGAATTTCGAGCGGCCGGAGGCAACCGTCATCGAACTGCCGTCGGGGTTGGTGGCGAGAAGCACTTCCGAACCGTCCGGCAGCTTACGCACGATGTCGTAGAGCAGATGTGCCGGCACGGTGGTGGCGCCGGCCTTCTCGACATTGGCGGGCGTCGCTTCGGTGATTTCAAGATCGAGGTCGGTCGCCTTCATGTCGAGGTTCGCGCCCTCGGCCTTGAGCAATACGTTGGACAGGATCGGGATCGTGTTGCGACGCTCGACCACGCGATGCACGTGGTTCAGCGATTTCAGGAGGTTCGACCGCTCAATTGTAATACGCATGATGCTACCGCTTTCGACCGTTACTGCCCGGGCGGCCACAGGCGCCCGAAGGATGCTTTTTCGGACAAGGCCCGAGATTGGACGGGCAAAATGACAGAACTCAGCATGCGAATGCAAGAGGCATCGGGATCTGCTGCTCGTCATTTCGATATTTGGCCGACAATGCTCACAGGATTTGCATCGCTCTTGCCGTCGGGCCATACCTCGCCCATAAAGATGATGATTCCCAGGCGAATTCAGGGTCGGTATGAGCGACGAACATACAAGCAGCGGAGCGCGCAGCTTCCGCCTGCATAATACCACAGTTCCCGCCCGGCCGCTGGAGTCGGCGCTTTATCTCGTCGCCACGCCGATTGGCAATCTTGGTGATATCACGCTGCGGGCACTGGAGACGCTGGCCGGCGCCGACGTCCTCGCCTGCGAGGATACGCGTGTCACCCGCGTGCTGCTTGACCGTTACGGCATCCAGAACAGGCCCTTCGCCTATCATGAGCACAATGCCGACGAGGCCGGGCCGCGGCTGCTGCAGGCGCTGGAAGCTGGCCGCTCGGTAGCACTGGTATCCGATGCCGGCACGCCGCTGGTCTCCGATCCCGGTTACCGGCTGGCGCAGCAGGCGATTGAGGCGGGTTATCGCGTCGTGCCGATCCCCGGCGCCTCGGCCCCGCTCGCCGCGCTGGTCGGCTCCGGCCTGCCCAACGACGCCTTTTTCTTCGCCGGCTTCCTCCCCGCCAAGGACAAGGGCAAACGTGACCGGCTCGCCGAGCTTGCCGCCATTCCCGCGACCTTGATTTTCTTTGAATCACCCCATCGCATCGCCGCGACGCTTGCCGCAGCCGCCGATGTACTTGGCGGCGAGCGCAAGGCGGCTGTCTGCCGCGAACTCACCAAGACCTTCGAGGAATTCCGTCGCGGCTCGCTCACCGAGCTCGCAGTGTTCTATGAGGCCGTCGAACATGTGAAAGGCGAGATCGTGCTGCTCGTCGGTCCGCCGCCGGAAAATGTAGCGGCGGAGGCGGATGTCGAGGCCATTCTTGGCGATCTCGCGGGGACCATGCCGACCGCCAAGGCCGCGGCGGAGGCAGCGCGCTTGACCGGCCTGCCGCGCAAGGACCTTTACCAACGTTTACTCGATATGAAAGAGCGGCATGACTGAGATCGGCGAGAAGCTGAAGCGGCGGAAAGCCTGGCGGCGCGGTCATGTCTCGGAATATGCCGCAGCGCTTTTCCTGTTCTTCAAGGGCTATCGCATTCTCGCCATCCGTCACCGCACCAAGCTCGGCGAAATCGACATCATCGCCCGCAAAGGCGATCTCGCGGTCTTCGTGGAGGTCAAATCCAGGCGCGGCGAGCAGGAGGCGATCGATGCCGTCTCCTTTTCTGCGCAAAAACGCATTCGTGCTGCCAGCGACCTCTGGCTTGCCCGCCAGCCGGACTATGGGCGTCTGTCGCAGCGCTACGATATCATCGCCATCCTGCCGCGCCGCTGGCCTCGGCATTTTCCGGATGCTTTTTGAGGCTGATTTCATGGAGGCGTCATAAAACGCGCCTATTGCCGGGCGGCCGCGCTTACGCCGCTTCCAGGCATCGCGCTTTACCTCATTTCGACAGGCCTCATGATGATCCGCAGCACCGTTTCCACCTTCGCCGTTCCTTCGCACGAGGAACGCAAAAGCTTCATTTCGTTGGAAAAGAACCCCGACATTCATGCCGCGACACTGGCTTCGCTCACCTGCATGAATACGGTGCGTCTCGGTGGCGTGACGGTCGAGTCGGCGCCGCTTGCTTTTCCCTTCACCGTGGCTGCATGGAACTTGGAGCGCTGCCTTTTCCCCATCGAATCCGCCGCCAAGCTGAAGGCGACTCACGCACCGCTGGTGCTGCTTTCGGAGATGGATGAAGGCATGGCGCGCACGCAGCAACAGGATCCGACCGCCATCGTCGCCGGCGAACTTGGTATGGCCTACGCTTATGGCGTCGAATTCCTCGAACTCAGCCTCGGTTCGCAGGTCGAGCATTCCTTCTGCAAGCAAGATTTCAACGAGAAAGGCTTTCACGGCAATGCACTGATGGCCTCGACCTCTCTGAAGAATGTCTTCCTGTTCCGCCTGCCGGGCGAGGCCGTCTGGTTCAAGGACAGTAATGAGCAGCCGCGCGTCGGCGAGCGCTGCGCGATCGGCGCGATCGTCGAGACCGAAGCCGGTCCTTTCGTCGCCGTTTCCGTGCATCTCGAAAGTGCCGCCAACGGTTTTTACCGCGAACGCCAGACAGCGGCGTTGATCGACGCTGTCGAGGCTTTTGCGCCCGGCCTGCCGATCCTGATCGGCGGCGATCTCAACACCGGCAATCACAGCGGCGGCGATTTCGAGACGGATACGCTTTTCGCCATGGCAGCGGCCCGCGGCTTCGAGCGCCATGGCGGTCCGCTCGATCAGATGAGCACGCGACCCAGCCTTATTACCCGCTTTCCGGAGCGCGCCATGAAGCTCGACTGGTTCTTGAGCCGTGGCCTGAAGATCGGCGAAAGCCGTCTCATCTCCTCGCTCAACGAAGAAGGCAAGCCGCTCTCCGATCATGACATGGTCGTCTGCACCATCGAGGGTTTTGCGCCCTGAGTCTTGCAATCATTAAAATGCGCGGTTTTTCCTGAACCTTGCCGTTACCCCTTTCGTGTCATCAATGTGCCAGCATAGATGGCATCGGGGGATTGCTATGGTCTGGAAGTTGATGTTTGCAAGCGTGACAGCCTTTGCCGCGCGTGCCGTGCCGGTTGCGGTGGCGTCGTCGCCGGCAAAGAATTTCGTGGCGGGTGCTGCCGGCGATATGGAATTGAAGCCGTCGCCGATCGAGCCCACCTGGATCATTGCCGGCGCGCCCATCGCCCGCTTGGCCGAGCATTCGCGCGGGCAGGACGATGCTGCGCTGACGGCGGTGTGGGATTGCACGGCGGGTGAGTTCCGTTGGCATTTCGGCTGGGATGAAACCGTGATGATCCTCGAAGGCGAGGTGCATATCACCACGGAGGACGGCGTCGAACGTGTGCTCGGCGCCGGCGACGTCGCCTATTTTGCCGGCGGCACATGGGCCACATGGCGCATCGATCGCTATGTGAGGAAGGTTGCCTTCTGCCGCAAGCCGTTCCCGAAGCCCTTGACCATGGTCTATCGCCTGCGTGACTTCGTAAGACAGGGCGGTGCACAGGGCATTGCTGCCTGACCGCGCAGACTGACGCCTTCGTGAAGCGCTTGAATAGCCGTTGCGTTTGAAAGCCGGGCGACCTAAATCTGTCCGCGAATTCGAGCGAGGGCAAACTATGGCTGGTATCAAGAATGTTGCGGTCCAGATGGACCATGTGAAGAGCATCAACATCGGGGGCGACTCGACCTTCGCAATGAGCCTCGAAGCCCAGAACCGTGGCTATAAGCTCTTTCACTACACACCCGAGCGTCTGAGCATGCGCGACGGCAAGATCTACGCTTCGGTCGAGCCGATGATCCTGCGCGACGTCAAGGGCGATCACTTCGAACTCGGCGAACCCGAACGCGTCGATCTCTCGACCATGGACGTGGTGCTGCTGCGCCAGGACCCGCCCTTCGACATGGCCTACATCACCTCGACGCACCTGCTCGAGCGCATTCATCCGAAGACGCTGGTCGTCAACGATCCGGCCTGGGTGCGCAATTCGCCGGAAAAGATCTTCGTCACCGAATTCGCCGACCTCATGCCGAAGACGCTGATCACGCGCGATGCCGGCGAAATCCGACGTTTCCGCGAGGAGATGGGCGACATCATCCTGAAGCCGCTTTACGGCAATGGCGGCGCCGGCGTGTTCCATTCGACCCGGGACGACCGCAATCTCTCTTCCTTGCTCGAAATGTTCGGCCAGCTCTTCCGCGAGCCCTTCATCGCTCAGCAATACCTGCCGGACGTGCGCAAGGGCGACAAGCGCATTATCCTCGTCGACGGCGAGGCTGTTGGTGCCATCAACCGTGTGCCGGCCGAGCATGATAGCCGCTCCAACATGCATGTCGGCGGCCGCGCCGAGGCGACCGAACTGACGCCGCGCGAAAAGGAAATCTGCGCACGCATCGGCCCGGCATTGAAGGCCCGCGGCTTCCTGCTCGTCGGTATTGACGTCATCGGCGACTATATGACCGAGATCAATGTCACGTCACCGACCGGCCTGCGGGAGGTCAAGCGCTTCGGCGGCGCCGATATCGCCAGCCTGCTGTGGGATGCGATCGAATCCAAGCGTGCCTGAAGCGGCCGTTAGAGAGGACGCGCCATTGCCACCCGTCCTCTCGCCTTAGGCGCGAAATTATATCGGAATGCCCTCCCTGTGGCAGGTCAGGAACACGGCTGACTGGCTGCTAGAGCTTTCGTTCGCGATGACGATGGGTACAAAACCGAAAAGCGGCGGCACATTGACCATCATCCCGACGTAAGGCCGCTTGTCCATGACGCCGCTGAGCCCGCCGAGGGAACTGATGGTGCCGCAGACGCTGACGTTGCCCTTGCTATTCTTGGACGCCAGCATCGGTCCAAAGATCAGCACGCCCTCATAGGGAAGCTGTTGGCGCAAACCCTTTTCCACTGCGGCGGTTTCCTTGGCGCTCAGCTGATAAGGCACGCCTTTTTCCAGATTGTCCCCGCCGTCGATGGACTGGCAGCCGACCAGAACAGCGCCAAGCAGAAGGGATAGCGATACCACAAGTCTCATATTTGCCTCCGATTGCGGAAATCGTCCCTTCGTTCTTTTATTGTTCTTGTTTCATTCCATATTTTCTGCCACATTGCAACCCATAGTCTGTTATGAAGAATTGATAGCGGTAAACGAGTTAAAAGAGGGCGGGTATGGTAGCGCGCGTCAGCACGGTGGCGTTTCAGGGTATTGAGGGCGTTCCCGTCGAGGTGCAGGTGATGATCTCGCCCGGCAAGGTGCTGATGCATATCGTCGGCCTGCCGGACAAGGCCGTGGCCGAAAGCCGCGAACGGGTGCAGGCAGCCCTTCACGCCTCCGGCTTGTCACTGCCGCCGAAGAAGGTCACGGTCAATCTCGCGCCGGCTGATTTGCCCAAGGAGGGCAGCCATTTCGATCTTCCGATCGCGCTCGGGCTGATGGCGGCGCTGGGCGCCATTCCGGCAGATGCGCTCTCGGCCTATACCGTCATCGGCGAGCTCAATCTTGATGGCACAATCGCGCCCGTCGCCGGCGCGCTGCCGGCCGCGATTGCCGCCAACGCAATCCGCAAGGGCCTGATATGCCCGGCCGAAAGCGGCCCCGAGGCCGCATGGGCCGGTGCCGAGATCGATATCCTTGCCCCTCGTAGCCTGATCGCTCTCGCCAATCATTTCCGCGGCGCCCAGGTCCTGTCGCGCCCTGAACCATCGATCCGTGCCAACGCCGCCACCTTCCCCGATCTCGCCGATATCAAGGGGCAGGAGAGCGCCAAGCGGGCGCTGGAGGTGGCGGCGGCTGGCGGACATAATCTGCTTTTCGTCGGCCCACCCGGTTCCGGCAAGTCGATGTTGGCGTCGCGCCTGCCGTCCATTCTGCCACCATTGTCGACGGCGGAGCTGTTGGAAGTGTCGATGATCCATTCCGTTGCAGGCCAGCTCTCAGGCGGAAAGCTCTCCGACCGGCGGCCCTATCGCACGCCGCATCATTCCGCCACCATGGCGGCGCTGGTCGGCGGCGGCCTGCGCGCCAGGCCTGGCGAGGCATCACTTGCCCACCACGGCGTGCTTTTTCTCGATGAATTGCCCGAGTTTTCACCGCAGGCGCTGGATGCACTGCGCCAGCCGCTGGAGTCCGGTGAATGTGTCATCGCCAGGGCCAATCATCGCGTTTCCTATCCCGCCAGCATCCAGTTGGTCGCGGCGATGAATCCCTGCCGTTGCGGCATGGCAGGCGAGCCGGGTCACACCTGCGCCCGCGGTCCGCGTTGCGTCGCGGATTATCAGGGCCGCATATCCGGACCGTTGCTGGACCGTATCGATATCCGCCTCGACGTGCCCGCGGTCTCCGCCGCCGACCTCATCCGGCCGACGACCGCCGAAAAGAGCGCCGATGTCGCCCTTCGAGTCGCCCGCGCCCGCGAGCGACAGCGCGAACGCTTCGAAGCTGCAGGCATGAACGGGACTTCCACCAACGCCCGCTGTTCGACATCGATGATCGAGACCATCGCCGAGCCGGACGCCGCCGGCCTGCAATTGTTGCGCGATGCCGCGGAAAAGATGAAGTTTTCCGCCCGAGGCTATCATCGCGTCCTGAAAGTGGCCCGCACGCTCGCCGATCTCGACGACAAGCAGACGGTTGGACGCATCCATCTCGCGGAAGCCATTTCCTACCGCATCGCCGGCGAGAGGCTTACGGCGCCGGCGTGAGTGTCGACGACTGAAAAAACAAAGGGCGCGGTTGCGCCCTTCTCAAGTTCTGACAATCGAAGCGGGCTGATTAGCCGCCAAGTCCCTCGAACAGTGCTGTCGACAGATAACGCTCGGCGAAGGACGGGATGATGATGACGATGTTCTTGCCTTCATTCTCCGGCCGCTGGCCGATCTTGATCGCAGCCGTCAGGGCTGCGCCGGAGGAGATGCCGACCGGCACGCCTTCGAGCTTGGCGACGAGGCGCGCCTGCTGGAAGGCCTCGTCATTGGTGACGGTGACGACTTCGTCATAGATATGCGTGTCGAGAATTTTCGGAGCGAAGCCGGCGCCGATGCCCTGGATCTTGTGCGGGCCGGGATTGCCGCCGGAGAGAATGGGCGAGTCGGCCGGCTCGACAGCGATAACCTTGATATCCGAATTGCGGGCCTTAAGCACCTGGCCAACACCGGTGATCGTGCCGCCGGTGCCGATGCCGGATACGAAGATATCCACTTTGCCGTCCGTGTCGTTCCAGATTTCCTCGGCCGTCGTCTTGCGATGGATTTCCGGGTTGGCAGGATTTTCGAACTGCTGCGGGATGATGGCATCCGGCAGCGTCGAGGCCAACTCCTCGGCCTTGGCGATTGCGCCCTTCATGCCCTTCGGGCCTTCGGTCAGCACCAATTCGGCGCCGAGCAGCAGCAGCATCTTGCGGCGCTCGATCGACATGGTCTCAGGCATGGTGAGGATCAGCCTGTAACCCTTGGCGGCCGCTGCGAAGGCGAGTGCGATGCCGGTATTGCCGGACGTCGGCTCGATCAGCACGCTCTTGCCAGGAGTGATTTTACCCTGAGCTTCCAGGCTTTCGATCATGGCGACGCCGATACGGTCCTTCACGGAGGCGATCGGGTTGAAGAACTCGAGTTTCGCCAAGAGGTTGGCCTTGACGCCCTTCTCCTTGGCCAGCTTGTCGAGACGCACGATCGGCGTATCACCGATGGTGTCGGTGATCGAGGCATAGACGCGGCCGCGGCCTGGTTTGCGGGTGTCGGACATGGGTAGCTCTCCCTTCATTGGAATTGTAGAGGCACAATAGGGTCAAACGCGAGCGGAAACCAGAATGGGATCACTCTGCCGATCCCGTACCGTGGGAAAAGAATTCCTCGCACCGCTTTACCGGGAAAGGTTTTTTCAGGCGGCCCGGGTGGCGATGAAGGCGGCCGTGCCGGCGAGAATGCTGGCGGCGACCCGGTTCAAAATCTGCAGCGCTTTCGGCCTCTTAAGGAAGGTGCGGGCGCGGGAAGCGAGCAGCATATAGGGGATCAGCACCACCAGAAGCACGACAAAATTCGCCGCGAGCAGCATGGCATATTCGCGAAGGCCGATGCTGTTGATATCGATTAGCGTCGGCACAAGGGCCACGTAGAACAGCATGGTCTTCGGGTTGCCGAGCGTTACCAGCAGGCCGGAGAGGAAGGACATGCCAGCGCTGGTCGATTTTTTCGCCGTAACATCGGTAGAAAGCAACCCGGCGGTCCAGAGCTTCCAGGCGATGTAGGCAAGATAGAGCGCACCGGCGATCTTGATGACGACGAAGATCTCGGTGAAGGTCTGCGCCACGAAGGCGAGGCCGAGAATGACGGCGGTCAGGTAGATCATGTCGCCGAGCACCAGACCGAGCCCCATGAAGAATGTCTCGCGAAAGCCGGAACCGAGCGCGCGGGCAACGATAGCGGTAATGCCCGGACCGGGAATCGCGGCGGCGATGAAAAGCGCGCCGCTATAGGTGAGCAGGGCTGCAAGCGTCATGGTGCCTTCCTCCAGGAATAGACGATTGCTCTATCGCACCACCCTAGCGTTTTCAAGCGATTGCGCAAACGACGCGAACATACTACCAAAGGGTTAAGGCCCGTCGAAACTGTGTTGCATAAGGCTCCCATGTCGTCCGCATTGCTCCTGATCGACCTCCAGAATGCCATTTTGACCGGCCTCGGCACGCCGGAGCGCCAGCCGGCGATCGACGCCGCCCTCGAGGCGGTCGTGGCCAGGCTTGCTGCATTGAAACGCGAAGCCCGCGCCGCCGGAATTCCTTCCTTCATCGTGCAGCATGACGGCCAAGGGACGCATCGCTTGGCGAAGCGCGGCGAAGGCTGGCAGTTGCGCCGCGAAATCGCGCCGGAGGCCGGCGATGTCGTGGTGCACAAGACGAGTTGCGATTCCTTTTTCGAGACGGATCTCGAGGCGCGTCTTCGCGCAAAGGGGATCACCCATCTCGTCATCGGCGGCTGCATGACGCAATTCTGCGTCGATACCACCGCGCGCCGCGCCGTCTCGCTCGGCTTCGATGTGACATTGCTCTCGGATGGTCACACCACCGCCGATATGGGCAAGCTGACATTCGAGGCGATCATCGCTCATCACAATATGCTGCTCGACGGCTTCGATGCCGGCCCGCATGAGATCAAGCTTGTCCCGACAGTCCAAATCGCCTTCTGAATTCATCCCCCGCCGGAGACCTCAATGCCGCATCTTGCCAGTATGATCGCCTTTGCCCTGATCGCTCTCGGCATGGTGCTGACGCCCGGGCCGAATATGATCTATCTGGTGTCGAGATCGATCTCTCAGGGGCCGGCGGCCGGGCTGATCTCGCTTGGCGGCGTGGCACTCGGCTTCGTCTTCTACATGCTTTCGGCGGCCCTCGGCATCACTGCGTTTCTGTTCGCCGTGCCCTTTGCCTATGACGCGCTGCGTCTTGCAGGTGCCGCCTATCTCGCCTGGCTTGCCTGGAATGCGCTGAGGCCGGGTGGCCGTTCGGCTTTCCAGGTCCGCGATCTCCCGAAGGATGGGCCGCGCAAACTCTTCGTCATGGGCCTGGTTACCAGCCTGCTGAATCCGAAGGTCGCGATCCTCTATCTCTCGCTGCTGCCGCAGTTCATCGATCCTGCTGCGGGCAGTGTCTTCAGCCAATCCATCATCTTCGGCTTTACCCACATTGCCGTCAGCCTGACGCTCAACTCCATCTTCGCGTTGACGGCCGGCTCCGTCGCACTGTTCTTCTCAAGCCGCCCGTCCTTCATGCTGGTACAGCGCTGGCTGATGGGCACGGTGCTGGCCGGGCTCGCCATGCGCATGGCCTTCGAGGCGCAACGCTAGATCAGAACACTGGCAGCTGATCATTCGGCGGCTTCCTCTGAAAGACGATCGCTTTTAGGACGCGGCAATGCGATGGTCCAGCCGAGGTTCATGCCGGCTGCGGCAATCAGGATGATCGCAGCCCCGCCGATTTGCATAATCCCGAGCACATGGCCGAAGGCGAAGCGGTCGACGACGATGGCGGCGATCGGATAGATGAAGGACAGCGCCCCGGTCAGATGCGTTGGCAGTTTCTGGATCGCGCCATAGAGCAGCACATACATCATGCCGGTATGGACGATGCCCATCGTCGCCAGGATGGACCATCCTCCCGTGTCCCGCGGCAGAGCGGAAAGATCGGCAAAGGGCGCGAGCATCAGAATGCCGGTCGAGACCTGGATCAGCGCGATCAAATGCGGCGGCGTTCCCTTCAGCCATTTGGCGGCCAAAGCGGCAAGCGCATAGAAGAAGGCGGCGCCGAGCGAGAGCAGGATGCCGATGGCGTAGCTGCCGGCGCCCGTTGCTTCCGCCGGCTTCCCCCCGACGATAACAGCCATGCCGGCAAAGGCGATGCCCAGCCAGAAAAGCTTGGTGGGCGTGACCTTTTCACCGAGAAACAGCGCGCCGAGACCGAGCAGCATGAAGGGCTGCGTATTGTAGACCGTCGTCGCGATCGAAATGGAGGCATGCGAATAGGCAGCGAAAAGCAGCAGCCAGTTGAGGACGATGGCGACGCCGCCAGCGACAGCGATCGCAAAGGTCCGCGGGCTGAGAATGCCGGGGCGCAACAGGCCCATGGCCCCACAGACGACAAGAAGCGTGAGCGCACCAAATAGGCAACGCCAGAAGACAACGCCGGTGACAGGCTGTCCCGACATCAGTACGAACCAGCCGATCGTTCCCGAAATCAGCATCGCCGCCGTCATTTCCGCTGTACCGCGTCTTATCTCGCTCATTATCCCTACCCCGGTTTATAGAACCTGATAATATTGCTGTGAGCGCACAGATGATATAATCTGGATAAGGAATTATGGTTACATCGCCTAATTATATGAGGCATGAATGTGAGTGTACCTAACGCGGCCGCAGAGATCGACATAATCGACCAGCGCATGCTGGAAGCCTTGGCGCGCAATGCGCGGATATCGCTGAAGGAACTGGCCGAAGTGGCTGGCCTGTCCTCGCCGAGCGCTGCCGAGCGGCTGCGTCGGCTGGAGGAGCGCGGCGTCATTGCAGCCTTCACCGTGGATATCGCGCCAGAAGCGCTCGGTTATTCGCTGCAGGCGATCGTCCGCGTCCGGCCGCTACCCGGTCAATTGCACGTGGTCGAGCGCATCATCCAGGAGACACCTGAATTCATCGAATGCGATAAGGTCACCGGAGACGATTGTTTCATCGGCCGCCTGGTGGTGCGCTCGATGGGCGAACTGGACGGCATCCTGGACAAGATCGCCGAGCGTGCCGAAACGAATACGTCGATGGTCAAGGCGACCCCGGTCAAACGGAGACTGCCGCCTCTTTACCGTTAAAATTCCGCCATCGGCGACAACATGATCGGTCCGTCGATGTTATCGGCAGCCTCGCCGCGCATCATCAGCGAAGTGTAGCCTCGATAAGGCTCGGGCGTGCCGTCCCAATCCAGTCGATCCGGCGGGAAACAAACCTCGATCCGTTCGGCGGGGAGATCGAGTGCAGATGAGATCGCAGCTAGAGTCGGAATGGTCGCACCGGCCGCATCGAGAAGCCGAAGAATACCACCATCGAACTTCCAGGCGACAACGGCCGTATCTGCAACCAAAGTCAGGCGGATATCGCGATCGAAGCAAGCGTTCAGGTGAAACATCTCCATTTGCCCGACAACGGCGAAGCGCCGGGAAACGGGAGTACGATTTTGCAGCAGCGTCTTCATAAGGCGGAGATCGCCTGGATCCTGCAAGGATAGGTGCCTTGCGCTCGGACAAGATCCAGCCGTTTCCGGCGGCGCCCCGACGAAAACGTGTTGCGGGAAGGTCCGGAAGCCATAGCGCTCGTAAAGAGCGGGCTTGTCCGTCAGCAGGATGTCGAGCTCGAAACCCTCGGCCTTGGTTCTTGCGAAGGCGCGCTGCATGAGGTCGCGATAAAGCCCTTGCCCACGCCATTCAGGCCGCACGGCACCCGACTGATAGCCCGCCGCCCTGACCAGTCGGCCGTTGATGACCAGCGGCATGGAAAAGGCGCTGAAATTTGCGACGCACCGGCCTGTTTCATCGAAATAGCCGAAAGGCATGCTGGTCGGGTCGGGGCCACCGAATTGATCCTGAAGGCCGATGTCGATGGAAAAGGTATCGTGAAGCAGGTCCACAAGAGCTGACCAGGCCGCGGGATCGCTAAAATAGTCCTGGCGCAAGATCAGGCGTTCGCTATTCGGCGTGCTCGCCATTACACGCCCGTTGATCCGAAACCGCCGGCGCCGCGCGCTGTTTCGCTGACTTCGGCGATTTCCGCAACGCGCGCTTGCGTTACCGGGGCGATCACCATCTGAGCGATGCGCATGCCGCGCGTGATGTCGAAGGGCTCGTCGCCGAGATTGATCAGCAGCACCTTCACTTCGCCGCGATAATCGCTGTCGACCGTGCCGGGCGTGTTGAGGCAGGTTATGCCGTGCTTGAAGGCGAGGCCGGAGCGCGGGCGGATCTGGGCTTCGAAACCCTCGGGGATTTCGAATATGAAGCCGGTCGGCACCAGCGCCCGTTTGCCGGGCGCGATGGTCAGGGTCGCAGCCTCCCCAACCGCTGCACGCAAGTCCATACCGGCCGCGCCCTTGGTCTCATAGGCGGGCAGGTCGAGGCCCTGGCCGTGGGCCAGGCGGATGAGGTTCAGCGTCGGGCGCGTATCGGTGTGAATGGTCATGCTGCATTAGTTTGTGCTGGAACCGCCAAGGTCAATTGCAATCCGGGCTTTGAATCGCTAGATACGGCCGCAATTCACAGGATTCACAAGCATGGCCGAAAGTCTCGCCGAGGCGGTCTCCCGCCGCCGCACATTCGCTATTATCGCCCACCCGGACGCGGGCAAGACGACGCTCACCGAAAAGCTGCTGCTGTTCGGCGGCGCCATTCAGCTTGCCGGCGAGGTCAAGGCGAAGAAGGATCGCATGCAGACGCGGTCCGACTGGATGAAGATCGAGCGCGAGCGCGGCATCTCGGTCGTCACCTCGGTCATGACCTTCGAATATGACGGCAATGTCTTCAACATTCTCGATACGCCCGGTCACGAAGACTTCGCCGACGACACCTATCGCACGCTGACCGCCGTCGATGCTGCCGTCATGGTCATCGACGCCGCCAAGGGCATCGAGCCGCGGACGCTGAAGCTGTTCGAAGTCTGCCGCATGCGCGACATTCCGATCATCACCTTCATCAACAAAATGGATCGCGAAAGCCGCGATCCTTTCGAAATTCTCGATGAAGTGGAAGAGAAGCTGGCGCTGGACACCGCGCCGGTCACCTGGCCGATCGGCCGGGCGAAGAGCTTCTGCGGTTCCTATCATCTGGCTGACAACACTGTCCGCGGCTCCGATAAAGAGGTGGAGGCGTCCCGGGTCAATGGCCCGCAGGCCGTCGCCGATCGGCTGCCGGAAAACGAGCGGCAAGCCTTTATCGAGGAAACGGAACTGGCGATCGAAGCTTGCCGTCCCTTCGACCGGGAATCATTCCTGGAAGGCCATATGACGCCGGTCTTCTTCGGCTCGGCCCTTCGCAATTACGGCGTCCGCGATCTCATCAACGCGCTCGGCGACTTTGCGCCGCCGCCGCGCGACCAGGTCGCCGATATAAGGACGGTGCAGGCAACCGACGACAAGATGACGGCCTTCGTCTTCAAGATCCAGGCCAACATGGACCCGAACCATCGCGACCGCATCGCCTTCGCGCGCATCTGCTCCGGCAAGCTGGAACGCGGCATGAAGGCACGACTGTCGCGCACCGGCAAGCAGCTTGGCTTGACCGCGCCGCAATTCTTTTTCGCCTCGCAGCGCCAGCTTGCAGACACGGCCTATGCCGGCGATGTGGTCGGCATTCCCAATCACGGCACGCTCAGGATCGGCGATACGCTGACGGAAGGCGAGTCGCTCGTCTTCCAGGGTGTGCCGAATTTCTCGCCGGAAATCCTGCGCCGCGTCCGCCTTGAAGACGCGATGAAGGCAAAGAAGCTGAAGGAAGCGCTGCAACAGATGGCGGAAGAGGGTGTCGTGCAGCTCTTCTCGCCGGAAGACGGCTCGCCGGCCATCGTCGGCGTCGTCGGCGCGCTGCAGCTTGATGTGCTGAAAGAGCGGCTGATGGCCGAATATGGCCTGCCGGTCTCCTTCGAAATGTCGCGCTTCTCCGTCTGCCGTTGGATTTCTGCCGACCAAACCGCGGACCTCGACAAGTTCGTTACCGGCCGCCGCGGCGACATCGCCCGCGATCTCGATGGCGACCCGGTCTTCCTTGCCCAGGATGGTTTTTCGCTGCGCTACGAGGCAGAACGTTACCCGGCTATCAAGATGGTCGCCATCAAGGAGTATCACGCCGTCAAGGCGGCGTGATTTCGAGGATCATGTTGTAAGGATAACCAGCGTCAGCCCCGTATCCGAGATAGCCTGCGCATCGCCCTTATCTCAACGTACTTTCTCTCGCGCGTCTGGCGTTCCCGAACCCGACCGCAGAGACAAAGCGCATACACCTGCGGTCATCGACCGCAGGTGTCGTTGACACCATCAATTTTTAGGGGCGTATTCAGACTTTGTTGTTAGGTAACGTAAGTCTGTTTCATAAACCGGAGAGTCGATGATGGGCGTCGTGACGCTGGAGGACGTTGATCGTCAAATCGGCAACGGATTTCGGCTACTACGCTTTACGCCGGCCATAGAGGCGGCCTTCCTTCGCGATTACGCGGCAAACCGGGTCAAACTCGCAGCCATTTGGGCTGTGATCGGCACACTGATCTACGATATGGTGTTTTTCGGCGACGCCACGATGATGGCCGACGTGTTCTCCGAACTCGTTGTCGTGCGGTTTGGGATCTTCACGCCATTTGCTCTGTTCAGCGTACTGGCCTTGAGGCGCTGGCCGACCGCAGGGAATTACGACCTGCTGGCTATTGCTGTTGCATTGCTCGGGGTTCTCTTGCCGATGTCGGTTGCGGTCTACAGTCATAGCCCTTACCTGTTCGTCTACCAGAACGGCAACGTAGCCGCGTTCTTGTTCTTCGTCATTGCGTTGCGGCCGCGCTTTCCGACCATCGTGATCGGCCTTGTGCTGATGTGCACCGTGCAATTCACAACGACGAAGTTGAACGGGTCGTTTGATGACGTTACCTACACGGGGATTGTCACCTTCTACGTTACCCTCGCTATTTTTCTAGCGATGAGAGCGCACGGACCGGCTGAATTTCCTGCATCAACTGCGCGGCGGACTGCTGCATGCGCAGCTAGAACGCAAATCGGAACGCGATGAGCTGACCGGTCTTCTCAATCGCCATTCGCTGGCGCGGATTCGCGATTCCATCTGGAGCAAAGAAAGTGCCATTGGTTCGGTCGCGGTGATCATGCTTGATATCGACCGTTTCAAGCTCTTCAACGATGTTCATGGCCATATCGAAGGCGACGACTGTATCCGCGCCGTCTGCCAGTGCATTTTGCGCGAGGTGGCCAGTGCGGGCGAAACGTTCCGCTTTGGTGGCGAGGAAATCCTCGTGTTGATGACCAATGCCGGCCGCGACGAGGCACACGCGATAGCGGAGCGGACGAGGGCGGCGATAGAATCCCTCGGTATTCAACACCGCGGGCTCGGCGACGGACATGTTGTCACAGCTAGCCTCGGCGTGGCTCATGGCAAACCGTCGGAATGGTCGCTTGACGATCTGCTTAGAGGTGCGGATGCAGCACTCTATGACGCGAAGCGGAACGGTCGGAACACCGTGTCGACGTTTTATGGCCGCAGTGGTGAGTCGTTCCAGGGAATTCGGAGCGACGACGGAGCCGGCGCCTCCACGTTGTTGGCCGGCTGACGGCAAGTTCGGCTCGTTCCCAGTGATTTCCGGCATTCCCAAGCCGGAAATCGCGCATCCGTGATATTCCATCGAATATAGCGCTATGCCATAGTGCCACCATCCGGTTCCCTTCATCACGGCTGGCGGTTCGTCATGGCAAAATTTTTAGCGGCCTTAGCGTTCATTTTTATCGGCATTCTGCCGGCTACCGTGGAAGCGCGGCTCATCACCGACGCCGCCGGGCGCAAGGTCGAAATCCCCGACACGATCAACCGCGTTTTGGTCGCCGGTCCACCCGCCTCTGCTCTCGTTTATGCACTGGCGCCGGATAAGCTTGCCGGCTGGGTAAGCACGCCCAGCGATGCGGCAAAAGCCTATCTCTCTCCCTCGGTCCGCAATTTGCCGACCATCGGTCGCCTGACTGGCAAGGGTGGGACCATCAGCACACAGGCCGTGGCAGCCGCCAAACCAGACATTATTCTCGATGTCGGCACGGTCGATGCCACCTATAGCGCGCTAGCCGACAAGGTGCAGGACGAGACCCACATACCCTACGTGCTGATCAATGGTAGTTTTGCACGCACCGGCGAGACGCTGCGCGAAGTCGGCGATATCCTCGGCGTAGACGGTCGGGCCAAGACACTGGCCGACTATGCCGACGCCACCATCAAGGACTTCAACGACAAACTGGCGACGCTGCCCGACGCTCAACTGTCGCGGATCTATTATGGCCGCGGTGCAAACGGTTTGGAGACGGGGCTGGCTGGTTCGATCAATCTTGAAATCCTCGACACGGTCGGTGCCGTCAATGTCGCGGCCGCCGCCGGCAACGGCGGACTGACGCAAGTAACGCCACAGCAGATCGTCGCGTGGAATCCAGATGTGATCTTCGCCGAGGACGGTAAATTCGCAGCCGCCATCAAAAGCGATCCGCAATGGGCCGGCATCAAGGCGGTTAAGGACGGCAGGGTGTTTGTGCAGCCGTCATTGCCTTTCGGTTGGTTCGATTCACCGCCTGGCGTTAACAGGTTGATCGGCCTGCGTTGGCTGGAGACGCTGCTCTATCCGCAGCTTTTCAAGAATGATCTCTCCGCCGATGTCCGAGGGTTTTATAAGCTGTTCTATCAGGTGGATTTGACGGATGATCAGGTGACGGCGCTTCTGAAAAGCGCTGAATGATAGCGCTGCGCATTTGCTTCGGAAGGAAAAAATCATGGTCCGCGAGAATGAAATTCGTGAAAACGAAGTGGCGATCGAACCGCCGGCGCCAGCCGATGCCGGTCTTGTCTTCATCGGCCGCATCTCGACGCCATGGACCTCACGGATGGAGACACCGCACCAGGGCCGGCATGATGGACCGCTTTGCCGAATCGAGATTTTCGAGCCATGGGTGCCGGCGCTCAAGGGTGTGGAGGCCTTCGAGCGGCTGGAAATTCTCTATTGGTTGGACCGTTCCCGCCGGGATCTCGTTTTGCAAAGCCCAGCCAGCAATGGCAAGGTGCACGGCACATTTTCGCTGCGCTCGCCGGTGCGGCCAAATCCGATCGGCACGTCTATCGTCAAACTGGAGGCGGTCGAAGGTGCTGTCTTGCTCGTGCGGGGTCTCGATTGCCTCGATGGCACGCCGCTTCTCGACCTCAAGCCGGATCGGAGCCTGTTCAAACCGATCGCGCCGCTACAGCCCGGCGATTTCCAAACCGGCGACGAGGGAACGGCGCATTACTGCCAAAAAGCGTGAAACTCAGTCGACAGCGACCATGACATCGGACGCCTTGATGACGGCATAAGCGTCAGCACCGACCGTCAAACCCAGCTCATCGACCGCCTCATTGGTGATCGACGATGTGACGATCGAGCCATTGCCGATATCGATGCGGACATGCGCGGTCGTCGCGCCCTTGGTGACCTCGACGACCTTGCCCTTGAGACGGTTGCGTGCGCTGATTTTCATGGATTTTTCTCCGATATATTGGCGTGACTATATCGCCGTCGGAAAATCTTGCCACAAAAACTTATTCTCCGCGCGGAAACCGCTGGTTCTCCTCCAATACGTTCAGATCCATGTGGTTGCGCATGTAGCGCTCGGATGCTTTCTGTAACGGTTGGTAATCCCAGGGATAATAGGCGCCGTTGCGCAGTGCCGCATAGACCACCCATCGCCGCGCCTGGCTTTCGCGCACTGCGGCGTCGAAGGCGGCGAGATTCCAACGCTGCCTTGCCTGCGCGGTCAGCCGTGTCAGGATTTCGGCGTGTGCGGGATCGTCGGCAAGATTGGTCAACTCTTTGGGATCGGCGTCGAGATCGAAAAGCAGGGGCGGGTCCTTGTCGCAGAGCGTCAGCTTGTAGCGGCCGTCGCGCAAGCCGACGAGCGGCGCTTCCGACCCTTCTGCTGCATATTCCATCGGTACCGGCCCACGGCTTCCCGTGCCATGGGCGAGGGGTGCCAAGTCCTCGCCATCGGTCCATTGCCGCAGCGATCCAATGTCCAGCCCCGCAAGGCCGGCGAGCGTCGGCGTTACGTCCAGCGTCGATACCGGCTGATCGACGCGCCCTGCCTTCCAGCCGGGAGCGGCGATCATCAGCGGCACGCGGGCCGAGCCCTCCAAGAAATTCATCTTGAACCACAGCCCGCGTTCGCCGAGCATATCGCCATGGTCGGAGACGAAGAGCACGATGGTGTTGTCGGCCATGCGGCCGCGCTCGAGCGCGTCGAGGATTTCGCCGATCTTTTCATCGACATAGGAAATATTGGCGAAATAGCCGCGCCGCGCCCGGCGCACCTGTTCGGGCGTGATGTCGAAGGCCGTATGATCGCTCGCCTTCATCAGTCGCTGCGAATGCCGGTCTTGCTTGTCGAAGGGGATTTCCGCCACTTCGGGGTCGAGCGCCGGGCAGCCTTCATAGAGATCCCAGAAGCGGCGGCGGGCGACATAGGGATCGTGCGGGTGGGTGAAGCTGACGGTCAGACACCACGGCCGCTCATCATGGCCGCGCGACAGGTCGAGCAGTTTGCGGGTCGCGTGATAGGCGACCTCGTCGTCATATTCCATCTGGTTGGTGATCTCGGCGACACCGGCGCCGGTCACCGAGCCGAGATTATGGTACCACCAGTCGATGCGCTGGCCCGGCTTCGTATAGTCCGGCGTCCAGCCGAAATCGGCAGGATAGATATCGGTGGTCAGCCGCTCCTCGAAGCCGTGCATCTGGTCCGGCCCGACGAAATGCATCTTGCCGGAAAGCGCCGTTTGGTAGCCCGCTGCCCTGAGGTGATGGGCGAAGGTCGGGATGTCGGAGGCGAATTCGGCGGCATTGTCATAGACGCGGGTGCGGCTCGGCAGTTGCCCGGACATGAAGGAGGCCCGCGCCGGCGCGCAGAGCGGGCTTGCCGTATAGCCGTTGGCGAAGCGCACGGAGCGTTGCGCTAGTGCCTTCAGCACGGGTGCGTGGAGAAAATCGGCCGGACCGTCGGGGAATAGTGTCCCGTTCAACTGATCGACCATGAGGATAAGGATATTCGGACGCGTCATGTTGGATTTCCTCGACAGGATCAAAGGCCAAGTGAAGCTTTGACGGCATCGACGCCCGGCTTGCCGGCGATGGTCGTCACGCCGGCGAGCCAGGGCGTCAAGGCTTCCGGATGCGCCTTCAGCCAAGCCGTCGCCGCCGTCTTCGCATCCTCGCCGCCGAGGATCGAGCCCATCAGCGAATTCTCCATGCCGATGTCGAAGGTCAGATTGTGGAACAGTTTCGCAGCGTTCGGGCAGGCGGCCGACCACCCGGTGCGCGCCAGCGTGTAGACTTCCGCGCCGCCGTAGTCCGGGCCGAAGTAGGCGTCACCGCCCGCGAGATAGGCAATCTGGAAGCGCTCATTCATCGGATGCGGCGCCCAGGCGAGGAAGACGATCGCCTGCTTGTCCTTGCCGGCGCGCTCGACCTGCGACAGCATCGCCTGCTCGCTCGATTCCACCAGCTCCCAGCCCTTCAGGCCGAAATCGTTGGCGTCGATCATCTTCTGGATGTTGGCGTTTGCCGGCGCGCCGGGCTCGATTCCGTAGATCTTATGATCGAAGTCGTCGGCATGTTTCTGCAGGTCGGCGAAATCCTTGATGCCCTTGTCGGCGACATAGGTCGGCACGGCGAGGGTGAATTTCGCGCCCTGAAGGTTGCGGTTCAGCACCTCGATGGCTTTCGCCTTGTTGAGGTCGTCTACAAAGGCTTTCTGCGCCGGCATCCAGTTGCCGAGGAAGACGTCGATTTCGCCCGTTTTCATCGATTGATAGCCGATCGGCACGGAGAGCGTCTTGATATCAGGCTCGTAGCCGAGCGCGCTGAGCAGCACACCCGTGACGCCGTTTGTCGAGGTGATGTCGGTCCAGCCCGGGTCGGACAGATGGATGGTACGGCAGGAATCGCCATCCGCTTTGGCACCGCCGGCGAAGGACAATGCGGAAAAGAGCACCCCGGCGGCAAGCCGGCCCATGGCAGAAATTCGCATGACGAAAGTTCCCTCTTAATATTTGCTCATTTTATTGAACATCAGTAGCATTCGGCCTGTGAAGCAGGCTTTTTTCAATGGATGACATAAGGAAATTCTATGGCTGAACGGTCGGTGGACCTCGGATGGCTGCGAATTTTTGTCGAGGTGGGGCGCTCGGGCAGCCTGTCGTCCGCGGCCGCAAGCCTAGGGTTGACCCAGCCGGCGGTCAGCTACCAGATCCGCCGGATCGAGGAGCAGATGGGTGTCGCCCTCTTTTACCGCCAGCATCGCGGTGTCGAGCTCTCCTCGGAAGGCCGTCGTCTGTTCGAGATCGTGGAGAAGGCGGTCGGTGGCGTCGATTCCCTGGTGCGCAGCTTCCGTGCCGAGGCGGAGCGTCCGGCGGTGCGGCTGCGGACCGACTATGCCTTTTCGGCGCTCTGGCTGATTCCGCGCATGCATCGCTTTCGCTTGCTTCATCCGGAGCTCGATATCCAGATCGTCGCCACGCAGCGACAGGAGCGCGGCCATTCGGACAGCGGCGATGTCGCCGTCGTCTTCGGCGCACAGGACGAGTTTGGGCCGGAAGCAGCATTGTTGTTGCCTGAGAAGGTAGCGCCGATCTGTGCGCAAGGTTTCGTCGATAAATATGGTCCTTTCGGCGATCCAAGCAGCCTGGCGCGGGCGACGCTCGTGCATCTGGACACGGAAACGCCGTCACCCTGGTTCGATTGGAAGAGCTATTTCGCCGAACTTGGCATCAGCCGAGACGCCTATGCCGGTCATGGTGATCTGCGGTTCAACACCTATTCACTGGTCGTTCAGGCGGCGATCGGCGAGCAGGGGCTGGCGCTCGGCTGGATGGGGCTGGTGGATTCGCTGTTGGCCGGGCGCATGCTGGTGACCGCCGGTCCGGTGCTGGACGCGCCGAACCGCGGTTACTGGCTTCTGCCGCCGAAGTTGCAGAGCGTGCATGCCGAGCGGCTGACGGAATGGCTGGTCAGGGAAGCAGCCGCAATGTCACCTGGTTGACCGGTGGTGCCGGCTCTTCTGTCAGGTCTTTCAGAAAATCCTCACACCAGCGCACGACATCGTATTCGAGCAGGTGATCCATCATCCCCCGCCAGCGCCGCTGCCGCTCTTCCAGTGGCATGGTGAGCCCCCGCGCCATAGCATTGGCGGTTGCCTCGATGTCATAGGGATTGACGAGCAGTGCGCCTTTCAACTCACGCGCAGCACCAGCGAAACGCGACAGCACCAGCACGCCGGGATCGTCCGGGTCCTGGGCGGCCACATATTCCTTGGCGACGAGGTTCATGCCGTCGCGCAACGGCGTCACCAGGCCGATCCTGCCCAGCCGGTAGAGGCCGGCGAGCACCGGGCGGCTGATCGAGCGGTTGATGTAGCGGATCGGCACCCAGTCGACCGTGCCGATCGCGCCGTTGACCCGACCGGCCTGCTCGGCGACGGCATTCTGCATCGCCTCGTATTCCGGCACCTCGGAGCGCGATTTCGGCGTGACCTGCAGGTAGGTGACGCGGCGCTGATAGGCCGGATTGTCGCTGAGGAAACGCTCGAAAGCCTCGATGCGCTGGGTAATCCCCTTAGAGTAATCGAGCCGGTCGACACCGATGATCAGGTCGCGGCCCTCGACGCTCTGCCGCGCCTTGCGCACCATGTTGTTGCTCGCAGCCTTGCGGGCGAATTCGGCAAAAGCGGCGGTCTCGATGCCGATCGAATAGGCTCCTCCGCGGAATGTCCGTCCATGGGCGCTGAAGAGGCCGGGACCAATCTCATCGCCAATCTCCTCGCGCTTGAGGCAACTGGCGAAGTTTTCGAGATCATGATCCGTCTGAAAGCCGAGAAGATCGTAGGCGGAGAGACTACGCATGATCTCTTGATGCACCGGCATGATGGAGAGCACATCGGCTGGCGGCCAGGGAATGTGCAGGAAGAAGCCGATGCGGTTCTTCAGGCCCATCTGCCTAAGCTCGGCTGCCAGCGGAATGAGATGATAGTCATGCACCCAGATGACGTCGTCCGGCTTGATCATCGGTGCGAGGCGATGGGCAAAGAAGCGATTGACGCGGAAATAGCCGTCCATCTCCTTGCGACCATATTCGGCGAGATCCAGCCGGTAGTGACAGATCGGCCAGAGCACGCGGTTGGCGAAGCCATGGTAATATTCCTCGACGTCGGTCTGGGTGAGATCGGTCAGGGCATAGGTGATGTTGCCGTGGTCCGCCAAAGACAGCGGCTCCGGCTCCTTGTCGCCGCTGGAATTGCCGGACCAGCCCATCCAGACCCCGCCGTGCTCTTCAAGCGCAGCCCGCAGGGCCACGGCAAGACCGCCGGCGGCGGTGCCTTTTTTGTCCGGAACGGAGACACGGTTGGAAATAACGATGAGACGACTCACGAGATGGTCCTTTCAAATGCGGCACGGCGGGGCGCCGAGAATGCCTACGTCGCAAGGGACGCGAGTATCTCTCTTAAACGCGCAGGCGAAGGAATGGATGCACGGGCCAGCGTTTTGCCGTTTGGCGGGCCGATGCGCACGGACTGGCCACCGAGGCGGTTCGCGACGGCAAACATGGTTTCGTCGGTGACATCGTCACCGATCGTGAGTGGCCGCCGGCCGTTGAAGGGCGTCTCGTTGAGAAAGGCTTCGATGGCATGTCCCTTGCTGGCGTGCGCCGGACAGATCTCAACCACAAGCTTGCCGTGCTGCAGGATCCAGTCCGGGCCGGCTTCTTGCAGATAGCGCTGCATCGCTTCGGCAATGTCGGCTTCGCGCTCCGGTGCCAGCCGGTAGTGAACTGCGACAGCAGCACCCTTATCTTCCACGAGAACGCCGGGCCAGGCCTCGGCCTCCTGCGCGATTAGCCGTTTCATCTCCTGGAAGGCATGCGGAACCAGCGCGCGCCGCAATCGCCCTGCCGCATCCCGCCGTTCGGCGCCGTGCAGGCCGGCGACCGGGAAGCGGAACGGAGCAAACAGAGGATCAACAAAGGAAACCGCGCGCCCGGTTATCAGTGCCAGCGCGCCGCCAAGCTGGCGGGAGAGCGCATGAAGGGCAAAGGGTAGGGACGGAGGAACGGCAATTGAGTCCGGCGTCTCGGCGAGATCGAGCAGCGTTCCATCGATATCGAGGAACAGCGCCCATTCTTGAGGATACAATGAGAGTGCTGCGAGCGCCGGCTCATTCGGCGGCGTCGGTTCGGCTTCACCCTGTTCGGGCTGTTCCTTGTAAGTCATGGAGAGTTAGCTATGGCGCGCTTGTCGTTCGGCAAGAGAAATACGACCGCAACAGATGTTTATTCCGGGAACGATAACCCGAAGCGTCGCAATACCAGCAACCGAAAGATGCAGAAAAGGGCCGCGCGAAGCGACCCTTCCATGAGTTTTGGCCCGTAACTGGCCTGAAGCGCCAAACGCTTCCGGAAGGCTTTGATCAGAGCGAGGGCTGCCTCGCAACGCTCACACCCATTTCCATGCCTGCTACGCGGACCGAAATCTCACTAGACATTGGATCACCTTCCTTTCGTTACGTTGATAATATGCCTAACGTAACTCAAATTTCACCGAATTCAAGAGTGCATAAAGGTGAGGTGCTTCACTCTTCGTGTCGCTTGGAAACGCAGGTTCGTGCAACTTGTACATGATATCTGCACGAAAGTAGGGCATGCCGCCTTAAAGAGGTATGTTCACAAAAGAAAAATGCTGCGACGCAAAAATGTGATCGGACGAACCGTCAAATATCTGTCATCTTGCCCATCAATCCTTTGGTAAATTAAGAGTTTATTACCTATTCCGCACGAACAATCGTCCTTGATTTTGACATTCTCCCGCAAGACAGGAAGCAAGCGGGAATTGGAGCGAAAGACGCATGTGTCGCTGGGCAGCCTATCGTGGAGACCCCCTCTATCTGGAGGAGCTGGTGTCCTCGCCTGCCCACTCCCTGATCGAACAATCCCATTGCGCAACGCGCGCCAAGACAGCAACCAATGGCGACGGATTCGGCATCGCCTGGTATGGCGACCGGCCGGAGCCGGGCCGTTATCGCGATATCCTTCCGGCCTGGTCCGATTGCAATCTGAAGAGTCTGGCGCGGCAGATCCGTTCGCCGCTGTTCCTCGCCCATGTCCGCGCTGCGACCGGCGGCGGCACGCGTCGCGACAATTGCCATCCCTTCGTGTATGAGAACTGGTCCTTCCAGCACAACGGACAGATCTCCAATTTCGATCGCTTGCGCCGGCCGATGGAAGCCATGCTCGATGATCAGTTGTTTCAGGCCCGCGGCGGCACGACGGATTCCGAGCTACTGTTCCTGCTCGCACTGCAGTTCGGTCTTGCGACCAATCCGGTTGCCGCGATTTCGGAAACGATCAGTTTTGTCGAAGGCCTATCCGTCCATCTGACCGGTTCGGCGCTGGTGCGCTTCACGGCCGCTTTTTCCGATGGAAAGTCGCTGCATGCAGTGCGCTACGCCACCGACCGTAAGGCGCCGACGCTTTATGCCTCGCCTGTCGGCATCGGCTATTGTCTCGTGTCGGAGCCGCTGAACGACGACGTCGATGCTTGGACGGAAATTCCGGATGGCAGTGCCGTATTGATCGACGATATGGGCGTCCACATCACGCCCTTCCAGCCGGAAAAGCGCGCATCCGCCGAACCGAATGCGGCCGCCCCTATCCCTGCTTGAATTGTTCGGCGATCAAAGCCGCCAGACGCGCCGCCACTTCATCCTTCTCAAGATCGGGCCATTGTTCCACGCTGTTATGGCGAATAAGTTTCACGCTGTTGCGCGTGCCGCCCATGATGCCGGTTGCCGGCGAGACATCGTTGGCGACGATCATGTCTGCGCCCTTGCGCTCCAGTTTCGCCCTGGCATTCACCTCCACATCCTGCGTTTCGGCGGCAAAGCCGATGACGAGCTTCGGCCGCTGGGTGTGATGGCCGACGGTTTTCAGGATGTCGGGATTTTCGGTGAGCGCCAGCGTCGGGATGGATTCGCCCGGGTGTTTCTTGATTTTCTGATCGGCGGCGGAGGCGACGCGCCAGTCGGCGACGGCCGCGACCATCACAGCAATATCGGCAGGAAGGGCGGAAAGCACGGCATCCCGCATCTCTTCCGCCCGCTCGACGTGAACGACGTGCATGCCCATCGGATCGGGGATGGAGACGGGCCCGGAGACGAGGGTAACGTCGGCGCCGAGGGCGGCGAGCGCCGAGGCGATGGCATGGCCTTGCCTGCCGGAGGAACGATTGGCGATATAGCGAACCGGGTCGATCGGCTCGTGCGTCGGACCCGAAGTGACGACGGCTTTTCTGCCGGCGAGCGGCCTTGCTCCGTCATCCAGCCGCATTTCGACGGCGGCTACGATCTCCAGCGGCTCGGCCATGCGGCCGGTGCCGGCCTCCTTGCTCTCGGCCATTTCGCCCACCATGGGGCCGACAAAGCGGATGCCGTCGCCCCTCAGCGTCTCGATGTTGCGCCTTGTCGCCGGATGCGCCCACATCTTGGGATTCATGGCAGGCGCTGCGAGTACGGGCCGGTCGGTCGCAAGTAGCACTGTCGATGCGAGGTCGTCCGCCAGGCCGTTCGCCATCTTGGCCAAGAGATCGGCGGTCGCCGGCGCAATCAGCACGAGGTCGCAGTCACGCGCCAGCCTGATATGGCCTACATCCTGCTCGTCCTGTCGGGAAAACAGGTGGGTGAAGACATGGTCTGCGGCCAGGGCGCCTACGGCAAGGGGCGTGATGAATTGCTGTGCTCCCGATGTCATGATCGGGCGGATGGTGGCGCCGCGTTCGCGCAACCGCCGGATGAGGTCGAGGCTCTTATAGGCCGCGATGCCGCCGGAAATGATGAGAAGGATGCGTTTTCCCGCGAGAACCATGGCCCGAACCCGTCGCCTGTTTTTATGGTCATGAACCTAAGCCTTTGGCACACAATAGGCAATCGGCAGTGGCGGTCAGCCGAGAATGTCGACGCAGAAGTCGATGAAGGCGCGCACCTTTGCCGGCACATGATGCCTGGAGGGGTAAAACGCGTAGAGCGGGTAGAGTTCGTCCTTCCAGTCGGGAAAAAGATCGACAAGCTCTCCGCGATCGAGAAAATCCGTAATGCCGAGCGTGAAGACCTGAGCGATACCCAGCCCCGCAAGACAGGTTCCCAATGTCGTCCCGGCATCATTGACCAGGATGCGAGCGCGCGTCTCGACCGGGATGACCTTGCGCCCGCGCCGAAATTCCCACTCGAACGCGCGCCCGGTGCGAGGGTCCTGATAGTGGATGCAGAGATGGTTCGCGACATCGGCCGGCGTTTTCGGCCGGCCATAGCGTTCGATATAGGCAGGTGCTGCGACGGTAACCACACGGGTTTCCAGAAGCAGCCGGGCGATCAGGGACGTCTGCGGCGGTTCGCCGAAGCGCAAGGCGACATCCATGCCGTCGGCTACGAGATCGCCGATCTCATTGCGGGTGAGAATCTCGATCTGCAGGTCGGGATAGAGGTCGAGGAAGGCGCCGAGCCGTGGCGCCAATACGAGGCGGGAAAAATAAGGATCGACATTGATGCGGAGGCGGCCGCGCACGGATTGGGTGACGCCGGCCACCGTCGTCGCGGCCTCCTCGATGCCGCCCAGCAGCGGCACCACTTGTTCGTAGAAACGCGCGCCGTCGTCGGTCAGCCGCAGAGCCCGCGTCGTACGGTCGAGCAGGCGGACACCGATGCGCGCCTCCAGCCGCGAGACCGCCCGGCTCACTCCAGACGGCGTGAGACCGAGCGCTTCCGCAGCCCGTACGAAGCTGCCGCCCTCCACCACGGCCGTCAGCACGCTGACACCATTCAGCAATCGTCCGTCGAACATTGTCTCATCCCTGATTTTTCGTCAGCAATCATGGGGCGGCAACGCATTTCAGTCAAAGTCTTTCGAATGCCGAAAGGCCGCGGAGGGAGAGTGCTCCGCGGCCTTTCTTCAGTCACTCCGGGTTTGGACCTCAGAGATTGCTCATGCCGCCGTCGATGACCAGTTCGCTGCCGACGATATAGGCAGCTTCATCGGAAGCGAGGAAGACGATCGTCTTGGCGACTTCGCTCGGATCGCCGAAACGTCCGACGGGGATCTGCGCCTGGATGGCGGCGGCCATCGCTTTCGAGTCGGCTTGAGAACCACCGAGCTTGCCGTAGAGCGGCGTTGCGATCGGGCCGGGGCTGACGGCATTGACGCGGATACCGCGGCCGATAAGTTCACCGGACAATGTCTTGGCAAGTGTCAGTAGCGCACCCTTGGTGAGCGCATAGACGCTCGAGTTCGGCATGCCGATATGGGCATTGATAGATGTGTTCAACACGATCGAAGCCGGTTTGGATAGGATTGGCAGCAACGCCTGGATCAAGAAGAACGGCCCCTTGACGTTGACTGCGACCGACTTGTCGAAAGCGGCTTCGCTCCATTGCTCGAGCGGGCCGAATTCGGCAACGCCGGCATTGATGAAGAGAATGTCGAGATGGCCGAACGCATTCTTTACGGCATCCGCGACCACCTTCTGGCCGTCGACATTCCCGGCGTCGGCCTGGATGACCAGCGCCCTGTCTCCAAGTTCGGCGCGCGCCGCCTCGATACCGGCTGCACTGCTGCCGGTGACGGCGACGCGTGCGCCTTCGGCGATGAACTGGCGGGCAGTTTCCAGGCCGATACCGCTGGTGCCGCCGGTAATGAGAGCAGTCTTGTCTTGCAAGCGTGACATGATGAAGTTCCTCTAAATCCGTCTGATTGGCCGTAGTTGTTCGATGACTTAAGAATGCAGCAGAAAAAGTGGCGCGATAATCCTTTGACTTGAAGAAGGATCATCAAGTCAGGGCGGATAATCGCGCCGTACGTATGGTCAGGTGCGAGTGATCGAGGCGCCGCCATCGACCAGCGATGCAGTGCCGGTGACGAAGCTTGCGTCGTCGGAGGCGAGATAGAGGACCGAGCGGGCAAGCTCGTCAGGATCTGCGACACGCTTCAGCGCATGCAGATTGGTGATAAAGCTCTGCTTGTCGGGAGTGTCATTCATCTCGCGATACATGTCGGTATCGACAGCGCCCGGCAGCACGGCATTGACGCGCACATTCTGCGGGCCGAATTCGGCTGCGAGCGCCTGCGTCAAGCCGATCAGGCCGGACTTGCTGGCGGCATAGGCGGCAACTCCGGGGAAGGCAAAGCTGTAGCCCACAAAAGTCGACGTGAAGATCACCGAGCCGCCGCCGTACTTGACCATTTCGGCGATCTGGTGTTTTGCGGCGAGGAATGAAGCGGTCAAGTTGATTGCCAGCGTTTCGGCAAAACCTGCCTCCGAAACCTGAGTGCTCGGGCCGGCTTCGCCGAGTGTGCCGGCATTGTTGAAGGCGATGTCAAGTTTGCCGTAGCGCTCGACGGCAAGGGCGACCAACGCTTTGTGATAGTCTTCCGAACGCACGTCGCCGGCAAGCGCCGCGGCTTCGCCGCCTGCGGCCTTGATTTCTGCGACAAGGTTTTCCAATTCCGCACCCCGGCGGGCGCCGACGATAACCTTGGCACCCTCGGCAGCGAAGAGCTTTGCGGTGGCGCGGCCGATGCCGGAGCTGGCGCCGGTGACGATTGCGACTTTTCCATTCAAGCGGTTCATTGTTCCATCTCCTGTGTGAGGACGTGTCTGCTGTTCCGTCCGATGTGCAGAGAATGGTATTTTTCGATCGTTCGGATTAGTCTTCAAATCATGGAATTCGAATTCGGGATTGCCGAACGATGCTTAGGATTGAAGGAATCGCTGCTTTTGTGGCCGTTGCCGAAGCGGGATCGATCAGCGAAGCCGCGCGCCGGCTGCGTCTGTCGAAATCCGTTGTCAGCGAGCGGTTGGCGGAGATGGAGAAAACGCTCGGCGCTACATTGCTGCATCGCACGACACGTAAACTTACGCTGACGGAAGACGGTGTCGCTTTCCTGGAGCGTGCGTCGCGAATCGTGCATGAGGTACGGGAGGCGGCGGCCGATCTGGCGAAGCGGCGAGGCACGCTGGCGGGCCCGTTGCGCATCGCCGCCCCTGTCACCTTCGGCCGCATGCATCTCGGCCCGGCGCTTTATCCTTTTCTGGCCGATCACCCCGATATTGAACTGACGCTCGATCTCGACGACCGTCGTGTCGACGCCTCCTCGGACGGCTATGACGCTATCGTCCGCCATGGGCTGATTGCCGATTCGCGACTGGTTGCCTGGAAACTCGCTCCCAGCCGTCGGCTTCTCGTCGCATCGCCGGACTATCTCACACGCAACGGCACGCCGGCCTCGCTGGCGGACCTCGGCGATCACCGAGGCATATTCTACACCAACCGCGGCGTTGCCGATTGGCGTTTCCAGGGGCAGGACGGCGCCGTCGTTATCAGGGGAAAACTGGCGCTCGGCATCAACAATGGCGATGTGTGCCGCGATGCGGCGATTGCGGGGCTGGGCATCGCGTTGCTGCCGGCCTTTGTCGCCGGTCCGGCTGTCAACAGTGGGCTTCTGGTCGAGATCGATGTCGGCTCCAGACCGGAAGCCGAATTCATCTTCATGGCGCATCCGGAGGGGCGCAACCCCTCGGCAAAGCTGCGCGCCATCGCTGATCATCTGAAGAAGACATTCGGCGACCCGCCCTACTGGGACCCCGTTGGTTAGTCAGGCGATCAGACTCATCAAATTGGCCGCGACCGGCGAGCGCTGTGCCTTGAGGATGGCAAGCCCGAGCCGTGCCACCAGTGGCGCCCCGTCGATCGGGCGATAGGCGACGCCGTCAAGCTTGATCTGGGCGATGGAGGCGGGAACGATCGAGACCCCGAGATTGGCGGCGACGAGATTGACGACGGAGGGGATCTGCGGCGCTTCCTGCGTCACCACCAGTTCAAAACCGGCATCGCGGCAGGCGGTGACGATATCGTCATAGAGGCTTAAACCCACCATGCGCGGGAAGAGGATGAAGGGCTCGTTCGCGAGCGCGGCGACTGGCACGTGGTCCATCTTTGCAAGCGGATGATTGGCGGGCAGCGCGATCAGCATCGGCTCGTCGGCAAAGCGTTTGAGCCGGACGTCGCGCGGGTCTTCCAGGCCAGGGCGAATGAAGGCCGCGTCAATCTCGCCGCGCATCAGCCGTTCCATCAGCGCATTGGTGTTCATCTCGGTCAGCGACAGGCGCACCTCCGGCCAGCGATTGCGGAATTCGCGAATGGTGGCGCTGACGATCGTATTGAAGGCCGACGATGCGGTGAAACCGAGCGCCAGCCGGCCGATCTCGCCGCGATTGGCACGCTGCGCGGCAAGCTTGGCTTTTTCAGCCGCATCCACGGCGGTCTTGGCCTCGGCAAGAAACGCCTCACCTGCGGCCGTCAGCTCCGCCCCATGCGGAACACGGTGAAACAGCGCCGCACCCACTTCGTTTTCGAGATCGCGGATCTGCTGGCTGAGCGGCGGCTGGCCGATGCCTAGCTTGGCGGCGGCACGCGTGAAGTTTCCTTCCTCTGCCAGCGCCAGAAAATAGCGGATATGACGTAGCTCCATCGCTATCTCCAAAACCTATTGAGATCGTCTGTTCCATATATTGGACTAATGACGCCGACCTGACTAGATTTGAGGGCAAGAAAGGTTGTGTGCCCATGTTCCGCGCCGTGCAAAAGCAAGAACTCACCGTCTCAGAAGCCCCCTCCCGCCCCGATTTGAAGCTTGTCGAAACGGAGCCGAAGCTTGAGGTTCGTCAATTCTTGACGCGTGGCACACCCGCCTACAAGCGCGCCACCATTGCGCTGTTCCTCTCCGGCTTCGCGACATTCTCTCTGCTCTATTGCGTGCAGCCGCTGATGCCGATCTTTTCGGATGATTTCGGCGTGACACCGGCTGCAAGCTCGTTGTCTCTGTCCCTTTCGACCGGCTTCCTTGCCTTTGCGATCTTCTGTGCCGCGGCCGTCTCGGAAAGTCTCGGCCGCCGTAGTCTCATGTTTTTTTCGCTGCTGGGCGCTGCCCTCTGCACGCTCGCCTGCGCCGTTGCGCCGAGTTGGCAGATGCTGCTGATCTTCCGTGCGCTGGAGGGTTTCCTGCTTGGCGGCGTGCCGGCAGTTGCCATGACCTATCTGGCGGAAGAGATCGATCCGCGTGGTCTCGGCGGCGCCATGGGCCTTTATATCGCCGGCAACGCCTTCGGTGGCATGGCGGGCCGTGTCGTGACCGGCACGATCGCCGAATTCTTTACCTGGCGTCCTGCACTTGCAGCCATCGGGGTGCTTGGACTGATTGCCGCCACTGGATTCTTGTTCCTGTTGCCGCCGTCGCGCAATTTCACGCCGCGCAAGGGGTTCGATGCCGCTTTCCATCTCAGGGCCTGGGCCGGCCATTTCCGCAATCCCGCGCTGCCGCTGCTCTTCGCCATCGGTTTCCTGGTCATGGGCTCGTTCGTTACGGTCTATAACTATGCCGGCTTCCGTCTGGTCGCTGATCCCTATGATCTCAGCCAGACCGAACTCGGACTGATCTTCACCGCCTATCTCTTCGGCATCGTTGCCTCGTGGCTTGCCGGCCTGCTAGGCGACCGTATCGGTCATTTCGTAGTGCTGCCTGCCGGCGTGGTGGTTGCCGCCCTCGGTGCGGCGATCACGCTCGCTACGCCGCTGCCGTTGGTCATCCTCGGCATCGTCTTGGTGACCATCGGCTTCTTCGTCACCCATTCGGTCGCCAGCGCCTTGGTCGGTCGCCTCGCCCGGGGAGCCAAGGGCCATGCCTCCTCGCTCTATCTGCTCGCCTATTATCTCGGCTCCAGCATTGCCGGCTCCGTTGGTGGTTATTTCTGGCTTGCCGACGGCTGGTCTGCTGTGGTTGCCTTCATCCTCGCCATGCTGGCCGCGTGTCTTGTGGCTGCGCTCGGGGTGGCCAGGCTGGCTCGCCGCTGAGCAATAGAATTGGAGGTTTGCGATGATCCGTATCGATCATCTCGATCATCTGGTGCTGACGGTCGCCAGTATCGAGGAGAGCTGCGCATTCTACGACCGCGTCCTCGGCATGGGCGTGGAGACCTTTGGCGAAGGCCGCAAGGCGCTGACCTTTGGCAATCAGAAAATCAACCTGCACCAAGCCGGACACGAATTCGAGCCGAAGGCCCAGTGCCCGACGCCGGGCTCTGCCGATCTCTGCTTCATCAGCGCGACACCTCTGGATGATGTCCTCGCCCATCTGACGACGATGGGCGTCGTGATCGAACAAGGCCCGATCCGCCGCACCGGTGCTACCGGTCCGATCCTGTCGATCTATTTTCGTGATCTCGACGGCAACCTGATAGAGGTTTCCAACTACCTCGCGCCGGGCGATCAGCGCTAAGCCCGATCTCGTTCCCTATTCATCTCCGTCATCGACGCTGTTTCGACCAACGGCACACCCATGCTTGACATCACGCTCCATCAGCATTATTAAACCAACAAGTTAATTAACAAGTAGGTTTAGAAGCCAACATGGACCCTTTGAGCGCAACCCTGTCAGCCCTCGCCGATCCGACTCGTCGCGCAATATTGGCGCGGCTGTCGACCGGCGAAGCCTCCGTCTCGGAGCTGGCGGAGCCTTTCGACATGTCGCTTGTCGCCGTTTCCAAACATCTGAAGGTACTGGAAAAGGCAGGGCTGATTTCGAAGGGGAGGGAGGCGCAATGGCGTCCCTGCCGCCTGGAAGCCGAGCCGCTTCGCCGGGTGGACGATTGGCTGGAAACCTACCGGCGATTCTGGAGCGAACGTCTCGATCGGTTGGAAGCTTATGCCGCAACGTTGAGAGCAGGGAGAAAAGACGATGGCAGCAGTGAATAGAACCGAGAAGCTGAGCGGGCTTCGCGAAATTGTTCTCATAAGGGAGATTGCGGCGCCTCGCGATCTGCTTTTTCGCCTTTGGACCGAGCCGGAGCACCTGATGCAATGGTGGGGACCGCACAACATGACCGCGCCATCGGTTTCTGTAGATCTGCGGGAGGGCGGCGCTTGGCGGCACTGCATCCACGGTCCCGATGGGAAGGAATACTGGAGTCACGGCCGTTATCTGGAGATCGTCCCGCCTGAGCGTCTCGTCTTCACCTTTGCCTGGGAAGGTCATGGTCCCGGTCCGGGACACCAGATGCAAGTGACGGTCGAGCTGCAGGAAAAAGGGGAGGGCACGCGCCTTGTCTTCCGCAAGGCCGAACTGCCTGACGATCGCGAGTTGCAACTGCAGACCGGAGGCTGGCAGCAAGCGCTCGACAAATATGCCGCCTATGCCGAAGAGACCGCCAAGAAAGGGGAAAGGTAATGAAGAGGACCTATCACGGTAGCTGCCATTGCGGTGCCGTCCACTACGAAGCCGATCTCGATCTGCAAGGCGGCACCTTCAAATGCAACTGCTCGATCTGCAAGAAGAAACGCAACTGGCTGGCAGTCGCCACACCGGCCGATTTCCGCCTAACCTCTGGCGAAGACAGCATCGGCGAATATCAGTTTGGCCCGCGCATCTTGCATCACCTCTTCTGCAAGAATTGCGGTATCAGTTCCTTTAACTGGGGTGAAAATCCGGCACTCGGCGGCAAATTCTATGCGATCAGCATCAGCTGCCTGGACGATGCCACCGACGAGGAGATCGCCTCGCTTCCGATCGGCTATTTCGATGGCCGCGACGACCGCTTCGATCGGGCGCCGGAGGAGACGCGCTATCTTTAGAGCGCGGGGCTTAGCCCTTGATGCCCAGCCAGATGACGTGACGCGCGCCGCTCTTGCCATTGGCGCGCGAATTGACCACCTCGGCAGCAAAACCGCTGTCGCGTAGACGTCTTGTAAAGCGCTCGTCGGGCCCCGAAGACCAGACAGCGAGGACGCCTCCCGGCCGCAGCGCACTATGGGCCGCCTTTAGCCCCTGATAGTCGTAGAGGCCGTCATTGGCCTCGTGCGTGATGCCGTCGGGGCCGTTGTCGACGTCAAGCAGAATGGCGTCATAAGCCGCCTTGCTGGTGCGGATAAGCGGGCGAACATCGCCTTCGTGGATGGCGACACGCGGGTCGTCGAGGCAATTGTCGAAGACGGTGGCCATCGGTCCGCGCGCCCAGGCAATGACCGCGGGAACCAGCTCCGCAACCGTAACCCTGGCGTCATCGCCCAATTCGCCGAGGGCAGCCCGCAGCGTAAAGCCCATGCCGAGACCGCCGATCAGGATGTGCGGTGCAGTCCGGCCTCGGATTTTTTCGCAAGAGAGCGTCGCCAGCGCCCGCTCCGAGCCGCTGAGGCGGCTGTTCATCAACTCGTTGGTACCGAGCATGATCGAAAATTCCTGGCCGCGCTGCTTCAAGCGCAACTCACCGCCGCCATTCGGAATTTTCGCGGTGTCTAACAGGGTCCAGGGGATCACGGGCAACTCTCATAAGAGGGAGGATTTGCCCGCGACCATAAACTGTCGGAATGCGGAAAGACAGCGGCCCTTACCCGAGACGGATATAGGGCACATCCTTCTTCGCCACTTCGTCCAGCGCCTCTTCATACCCGGCATCGGCATAACGCATGACGCCGAGCGCCGTGTCGTTGGTCAAGGCGTGATCGAGCCGTTCGTCAGCGTCTGGGGTGCCATCGGCAACGACGGTGACGCCGCAGCTCGTCATGTAGCCCGCATAGCCGCCGCCGCCGGAATGGACGACAACGAGATCCGCCATCGATGAGCAGAGCATCATCGCATCGATCAGCGGCCAGTCTGCAATCGCGTCGGAGCCGTCCTTCATCCGCTCCGTCATGATGTTCGGATGCGCCATGGCACCGGCATCGAGATGGTCCCGCGAGAAGGCGACCGGTCCCTTGAGCTCGCCACTCGCGACCAGCTCATTGACCCGGCGTGCAAGGGCGGTGCGCTCGCCATGCCCAAGCCAGGCAATACGCGCCGGCAGGCCTTCGAAGGGCACATGCTCCCGGGCAAGACGGATCCAGTTGGTGATGATCTTGTTGTCGGGGAACATCTCCAGCAACAGTTCGTCGATGCGGGCGATGTCGCTTTCCTCGCCTGATAGCGCCATCCAGCGGAAGGGACCGATAGCACGTGCAAACAGCGGCCTGAGATAGGCTTCGGTGAAGATCGGGATATCGAAGGCGTTGGCGACGCCGCCTTCCTTCGCTTGGGTGCGGATCAGATTGCCGTTGTCGAAAACTTCCGAGCCCTTCTTCTGGAAGTCGAGCATGGCTTTGACATGCTCGACGATGGATGCGCGGCTGGCGGCCATAAGCTGGCCCTGGCCGTCGTCGCGCAGGTCCTTGACCTGTTGCAGGCTCATGCCCTTCGGCACGTAGCCGTAGACAAGGTCATGCGCCGATGTCTGATCGGTGACAATATCAGGCACGATCCCGCGCCGGGCGATCTCGGGATAGATCTCCGCCGCATTGCCGACGAGGCCCACGGAAAGTGCCCGCTTTTCCTTCACCGCCGCGTCGATCATCGCAAGGGCCGAATCGAGGTCCGGCGCGATCTCCTGAAGATAGCCGATCTGCTGGCGCTTCCTGGCGCGCTCAGCGTCGATATCGACACAAAGGATGGCAGCGCCTGCCATACGGCCGGCAAGCGGTTGCGCACCGCCCATGCCACCGAGGCCGGCAGTCAGCACGAAACGGCCGAAGAGATCGCCGCCGAAGCGCCGCTCAGCAATGCGCATGAAGATTTCATAGGTGCCCTGGATGACGCCCTGGCTGCCGATATATTGCCAGGCGCCAGCTGTGAGCCCGCCCCAGCAGATCAGACCCTTGCGCTGTAGCTCATAGAAGACTTCGGCCTTCGCCCATTGTCCAACGATGTTGCAATTCGCCATGATCACCAGCGGTGCTTTCGCATGCGTGCGCACCAGCCCGATCGGCTTGCCGGATTGGATCAGCAGCGTCTGGTCCTCATCCATCTCGGTCAGGGCCTTGACGATGCCCTTGTGCGCAGCCCAATTGCGTGCTGCCTTGCCGAGCGCAGCATAGACCACGAGATTGTCCGGATCTTCGCCGACCGAGAGTACGTTTTCGAGCAGTCGCAGTAATGCCTCCTGCCGCCAGCCCTTGGCGCGCAGCTCCGGTCCACCCGGAATGGGGAATTTCGGATGACGTGGATTGGCTTTCGGCATGGAATTCCCTTCCCTGATTGATCGTTATTTCGGAGGCTTTTTATTTCGGAGGCAAGGCTTCGGCGAAATCCAGCGCCGCAATCAGCAGCCGCTTGCGCAGCATGTCGTTGCCATAGGCCCCAGGGCCAGCGCGCACCCAGCCCTGCATCTCACGCGCGCCGGACAGCATCCGCTTGATGTCGGGCAGCGCTAGCGCCCAGGCGTCATTGCCCTTGCCGAGGCGCACCAGCATCCCATCCTCGCGCGCGCCGCAGAGGAGATGGCCGTTGAGAAGAAAGGCCCGGCCGCCGAACATCGCTTTTTCGCTGAGCCCCGGCCGTTGCCCGAGTTCCTCTCTCAGCAATTCCTCAAGACCTGCGTCGCGGGCCATTGCCTTCTCCCCGTGTTGTCAGCCTCTCTTGCCGGCGAGGGCGTATTTGGCGATCTCGATGCCCATCGCCTTTTCGACAGACGGATAGACGGTCGGATCCAGCACGCTCGCCGAGAGCGGGATGATGTCCATCGGCACATGCAGGATGAAGACCTGCATGCCCTCATGCAACTGGCCGACGCTCAAGGGCTCGCCCTCTGGAGACAGCGTGGTGATGACCGAGGGGAATGTCGCCAGGCGCTTACCATTGGCATCTTCGACCGCCATGTATTCGTTCATCACATGCATGGTGACGGCCTTCTCGCCGGCACCGACCGTGATGGTGCCGATGTCGAAGGCTTCCTTGGTATAGACAACGTCCTTTTTGCCGATCGTGCCTTCGGCGAGGATATGACCGCCGGTCGTCTTGCAGATCGCGTCGATGACGGCGCTGCCCCCCTTTTTCTCCGCCTCGATGATCGCTTCGCCGAGCGACAGCGCCATGGAGATGCCGCCGAGGGCCGCGTGGGCGCGCACATAGGAGGCGCGCAGCGGATTGCGGCAGGAGGCGATGAAGCCGCCGGACTGGTCGGAGGCGGCGCGCAGAATCGGCGAAATCTTCGCAGTCGCACCTTTCACCACCAATTCGATATAGCGGTTTTCGGCGCGGTTGCCGCCGACGGCGGTCTGGATCATCTGCTCGGGCGAACCGGCCATGCCGATCGAGCCCATATCACCGGTCGGATGCGCGCGGATGTCGCCGACGGCGTCCACGACCTTGGTGCCGAGAATAGCCGAGGGTAGCCAGCCGTTCAGCGTCGACGACCGGCCGTTCTGGCCGATGATCAGGCCGGAAAGCTTCTCGCCGAGTTCGTCCTGCAGGAGCTGGACGGCCTTCACATAGTCGATGCCCTGCATCTCCCAGGGCGTGGTGGACGCCGGCGCGCCGATGGCAGCCGCCGTCGCGATCCAGTCGTTGTCGTCGAGCTCTTCGATCGACACCAGCTCCGGCTTGCCGACATTGACGGCCGCATAACCGAGCATGCGGCCGTGATCGGCCCAGCCGCCACCACCGGCCGCATAAACGGAGCCGCCTTTGACAGCCGCCTCGACATCCTTCGCAACGAGTATGCGTCCCATTTGGCTACTCCTGATCTCAGCCGGTTTTCTTCAAGGTTTTGTCCATGTCGCGCACCGCTTCAAACAGCACGGCGGCGCCCATGGCGATGTCGTCATTCTCGGCCCATTCGTCTGCTGAGTGACTGCGGCCATCCTTGCAGGGCACGAAGATCATCGCTGCCGGCGCCACCTTGGCGATCCAGGCCGTATCGTGGCCGGCGCCGGACGCCATGCGCCGATGCTTCGCCCCAACCGTTTCGCATGCTCGCTCCAGCGTTTCGAGCAGGCCGGCATCGCCCGGCGTCGGAAAATTGTCTGAGACGCGGACGGGCGGCTTGATGGTCACTCCGTAAGCCGTAGCTATCTTTTGCACAGCACCATCGATCCAGGTTAAGAAGAGTTCCATGTCCTCGCGGATCTCGGCGCGACCGTCGATCAGCAGCACGACTTTGGACGGCACCACGTTAGCGGCATTTGGCTCGATGCGGAATTCGCCCACGGTGGCGGCGAAATGGCCCGGCGTCTGCGCCTGCTCCGCCGCCCGCTGCCTGATGTCGAGTACGAGCTGCGAGGCTGCCACCAGCGCGTCCGCGCGGCGGTCCATCGGCGTCGTGCCGGCGTGGTCGGCGCGGCCTTCAACGGTGATCTCGATGCGGGTGATGCCGGCGATCGCGGTGACGATGCCAATATCCTTGTTTTCGGCCTCCAGCACCGGTCCTTGCTCGATGTGCAGTTCGAGGAAGCCGGCGAGGTCGGGGCGTTTTTGAGCAAGCAGGATGGCGGGATCGCCGCCGACTTCGGCAATGCCCTGCGCAAGGTTGCGCTCGCCGCTGGTACGCGTCAGCCAGGCCTCCGGCAGTTGCCCGGTCATCCCACGGCTGCCGATGCAGGAGACGCCAAAGATGCTGACTTCCTCGGCGAGGAAATCGACGATCTCCAGGTCATGATCCAGTTGAATGTCCCGATCTTTCAAGGCGCGCGCAACTTCCAGCGCCGAGATCGTGCCGGCAATGCCGTCGAAGCGACCGCCATCGGGCACGGTGTCGGAATGCGAGCCGACCATGATCGTGCCGAGGCCGGGTTTTGCGCCGGCGCGGCGGCCGATCAGATTGCCGCCGGCATCGATGCGGGTTTCCAGCCCCGCCGCTTTCATGCGCGCCTCGATGTAAGCACGGCCTTCCAGAAACAGCGGCGAGAATGCGCGTCGTGTCCAGGGGTGATCGGGTTCGGTGATCCCTGCCAGCGCTTCGATATCTTCGGCGATGCGATCGGCGTTGACGGGCAGATTGTGGCGTTTCGATTGGTTCATCAGGCAGTCTCTCCGGCGATAATCTGGCGAGGAAGCGGGCGGACAAATCTGCCGCTGCCCGGCTCGGCCAGCACTGTGTTTCCGTCGGTAATCTGCTTGCCTCTGAGATAGGTGGCGGATGCCGACCAAGGCAGGCGGATACCGTTATAGGGACTCCAGCCGACGACATTGTTGCCGCTCGAAGCGGCGTCATAGACGGTTTCGCGCGGTTCCAACACAACGATGTCGGCATCCTTGCCCGGCGTCAGCGCGCCCTTGATATGGTCGAGGCGAAAATGTTTGGCGGGGTTCTCCGCCATGAGCTTCGCCGCCCAGGTGAGCGGCACGCCGCGTTCCAACGCGCCCTTGATGAAGAGCGGCACCATGACTTCCAGGCCCGGCACGCCCGATGCATTCGTCAGCATATCCGGGTTGGTCTTGCGGTTCTCCGACCAACTGACGTGGTCGGTTGATACCAACCAGACATTGCCTTCCGCCACCTTGCGCCACAATGTTTCCACTTCGGCGCGCGGGCGGATCGGCGGATTAATCTTTGCCTTGCCGCCGAGGCGCTTCACGTCGTTTTCCTCGTCCAGCGTCAGATAGTGGATGCAGCACTCCACCGTCGCCTCGAAACCGTCGCGGCGGTAGGCGCGGGCGATATCGTAGCCACGGCCGAGCGAACAATGCACCACATGCGCCGGGCAGCCGGTATTCGCGCCCGTTTCGAAGATCGTGTGCATGGCAAGCAGTTCGGTGATTGGCGGCCGGGACAGGCCGTGTGTGCGGTAATCTGTGATGCCGCTGGCCTTCACCTGTTCCATGTAGGTCCGAACCGCTTCATCGTCCTCATTGTGCACGCCGGCCGTCAGCCCGGTCGGTGCGATCGCCGCAAAGCAGGCGTCGAGCAGGGCAGGGGGGATGCGCGGGAAGCGCTTCGGGTCCGTGCCGAAGGTCGAGAATTTGAAGGCAGCGACGCCGGCCTCGACCATTTCGGCTATGCGCGCCACGCCTTCTTCCGGGTCGACCGTGCCGTAAAGCGCGAAGTCGACGCGGGCTTGTGGCGAGGCGTGATCGATCTTCTTCTTCACGGCTGCCGCCGAACAGACGAGATTGCCTTCGTCATAGGGCATGTCGACGATGGTGGTGACGCCGCCCGCCGCTGCCGAGCGGGTCGACCAGATGAAGTCTTCCTGGTTCTTTTGCGAGAGCGAATGCACTTGGGCGTCGATCGCGCCGGGCAAGATCAGTGCTTTTCCGAGCAAATGCCGTTCGCGCCCTCCGGGCGGGGTGCCGATGCCGATTTGGACGACCTTGCCGTCTCGCACGGCGACATAGCCCCCTTCCACGATACGCTCGGGCAGAACCACCGTGCCCTGCAAAACGAGATCGAAGTCAGCCATATCCAGTCTCTCCGTTCACCGGTTTGTTCAGATCGCGACGGCTTCGCGATAAAGCCGTTCTTCGACCCGCTCGAGCGAGCCGAGGGCGAAGAAGTCATCATAGGCGAGGATCGGCGCATGAGCGATCATCTCGGATACGAAGGCCTCGGAGGCCAGTTCCTCTTCGATCGCTTCGACTTCAGCCGAAAGTGGCCGGTCGACGACGTAGAAGTCGGCATGTTTGCGCACGACGTCGTAAAGCATGCGGGCCACGCCTTCCGGCTTGTCGCCGAGAATGTCGATCGCCTGCGCCGAGAGCAGGGCTTCCAGCGCCGCAAGGCGTTTCAGTGCACGCATCTGCCGCTCGAAACGTTCGATGACCAGCGGCAGGAAAGCAGCTTCATCCTCCATGCCGGCGGCCACGACCAGCGACTGCGCCGATACCGGATTGGACATGGACAGCACCCGCGAGAAGATCTCGCCGGCAAGCTTGATGATCGGGCCGAAGCCGGTGGCGATTTTGCCCTCCGGCACGAGGTTGACAGGCAGGCCGCGCCGCTGGCCGTTGCCGAGCAGGACGCAGCGATTGAAGGCATTGCGCGCCGCATGCGCCATGCAGATGACCGCAGCCTCGAGCAGGATCGTCACATCGAGCGGCAAGGAGCCACCCGACGTCATGACCCGACCGTCGACGATGACGGGATTGTCGTCCGAGCGGCCGGTCGCCGCCAGGATCTTGTGGCCGGCGGTCAGGAGATTCTCGATCACCGCACCGAAGACCTGGCCGATCATGCGCAGGCTCAACGGGTCCTGTATATGCGTCGCCACGGGCCAAGGCCATTCTTCGGAGGCGTTGCAGAGCCAGGAGCCGATCAGGGCCTCGCGCGCCGTGCCGACGTGGCGCACTGCGTACCAGGGATCACGCGAGGAACCGAGGGCACCGGCCGCCATCATGCCGGTCGCGAGCAGCACCCGGATGGACGAGGCGGCATTGCGGGTCGTCTCGGCCGCAGCCGCGAAACTCACGGCGTTGACGCTGAGCGAGGCCAGGCTGTCGCGCGGCAGCATCCTCACAGGCTTGATGCCGGCCGCTGCAAACGCATCGGCTGCCTGCATGCGCCGGCCGTGATAGACGGCCTCGCCGACCCCGGTCAGCACTGCGCCGATCTGGCCCATCAGGCCGATATCGGCGCAGCCGATCGAACCGGTGCGGCGGACGACGGGAATGACATCCGAATGCAGAAGCTGGAGATAGGCGTCGATCAGCTCCGAGGAGCAGCCGACCTGGCCGGTCAGCGCCGTATTGATGCGAATCGCCATGGCATTGCGCACGACGGACATGGAAAAAGGCGCGCCGGTACCGAAATGATGGGCGCGCACGAGGCCGAGATTGAAGGTGTCGAGGTCTTCGGGCGACCACTCCACATCCTTCATCGCCCCGACGCCGGTGGTCGACCCGTAGACGGGCATTCCGGACTGGATCGTGCTTTCGAGAACCTCGCGCGCCGCACGCACGCGAGCCAGGCCGCTTTCCGATGCCGTAGGCATCACGACCCCAGCGCCGATCCGCACCAGATCGCTGAACCCCAAGGGCTGTCCGGTGAGTTCGATGCCGACTTTCTGACGCTCCATGTTGCTATTCTCCTTTCCTGCAAGGCTATGCGAGCATCATTGACAATGGGATATCCCAAATGGCGAACACCTGTTGTGCCGCGTATGCAAAAGCACGCGCAAAACTCGCTCAGCGCCTTCAATGACGCACTACAACCGAAAGGGGGAGGTATGCATTTCCACTAAACGGCATAGCCGTAGAAATAGGTCAGCTTAAATGCCATGCAATATAAAGCAGCGCGAGCGCGATGATCCAGAGCGCCAGGCGTCCCGAACGGCCGTGCTTCGCTTCCGCCTTGCCGATTGCTTCCGCCGTCTGCGGGTCGAAGCGCAGGCCGTTTTCGCTCATGGCGAGGAGTTCGTGATGGAATTTCTCGGTTTTCGCGGCGATTTCAGGGGCGGCCTCCGCCAGCTTCACGGCCGCTTTAAAACCGTCTCGCAGGTCGGTTACGATACGCTTGGGACCGAGATTGGTACGGATCCAGTCGCCGACTACGGGTTCCGAAGCCTTCCACATATTGAAGCGCGGATTGAGCATGCGCGACACGCCCTCGACCACGACCATGGTCTTTTGCAGCATGACCAGCTCCGGCCGCGTCTCCATATCGAAAAGTTCGGTCACTTCGAAGAGCAGCGTCAGCAGCTTGCCCATCGAGATCGTTTCCGCCGGCTGGCCGTGGATCGGCTCACCGATGGCCCGGATCGCCTGCGCGAAGCTTTCGGTATTGTGATGCGCAGGCACGTAGCCGGCCTCGAAATGCACCTCGGCGACGCGGATATAGTCGCGGGTGATGAAGCCGTAGAGAATTTCGGCAAGGAAGCGGCGTTCCTTTTTGCCGAGCCGCCCGACAATGCCCATGTCGACCGCGACGATCTCCCCTTCGGCATCGACGAAGAGATTGCCGGGATGCATATCAGCATGGAAAAAGCCGTCGCGCAGTGTATGCCGCAGGAAGGACTGGATCAGCGTGTCGGCGAGCACATTAAGGTCATGGCCGGCTGCCTTCAGCCCCTCGACATCGGACATCTTGACGCCGTCGATCCACTCCATGGTGATGACGTCGCGGCCGGTGCGCTCCCAATCGACTTTGGGGACCCGGAAGCCGGGATCCTTCTCTGTGTTTTCCGCTATTTCGGAGAGCGCTGCCGCCTCCAGGCGCAGATCCATCTCGACCTTGGTCGTCTGCTCCAATGTCCGCGTCACTTCGACGGGCCTTAGGCGGCGGCTCGACGGCATGAAGCGTTCCTGCAGATGGGCGACAAGATACATCGCTTTGATATCGTTGCCGAAACGCTGTCGCACACCCGGGCGGACCACCTTGACGGCAACGCGTTTGCGGCCCTGCGGTGTCTGCACTTCCGCCGGATGCACCTGCGCAATCGAAGCTGCGGCAATCGGTTCGTCAAAGCTTACATAAAGGTCGTCGATAGGGCGGCCAAGCGAACCCTCGATCGCAGCCTTTGCCGCCGCATGCGGGAAGAAAGCCATGCGGTCCTGCAGTTGCGACAGGTCGTTGGCCATGTCGACGCCGACGACATCGGGTCGCGTCGCCAGGAACTGGCCGATCTTCACGTAGGAAGGCCCGAGCCGCTCGACGGCCTTGGCCAGGCGGTCGCTGCGCGCCTGGGTCTTGGCGCGCTTGCGGGCAAAGATGCTGACAAAGGATTTGGCCAGGCTGACGGAGGGCGGCAGTCCTTCGGACGGAAGCGCAATGACCACGCCTTCGCGCACCAGCACCCAGCCGACCCTGAGGAGGCCGAAATATACGTTGAAAGCACTCATCGGGTCTCAAGGTCTCGCTTGATGCCAGCCGAAAACTGCTTCAAACTTTTCGGTGTCATGCGTCAGAGCTTCCAGCCGGAGTGCAGGGCGGCGATGCCGCCGGTATAGTTGGTAAAGCTCACGCGCGAAAAGCCGGCCTCGCGGATCATCGTCGCAAAATCCTGCTGGTTCGGGAATTTGCGGATCGATTCCACCAAATACTGATAGGGCTCGGCATCGCCGGTGATCGCCTTGCCGAATTGCGGAATGGCATTGAAGGACCAGGCGTCGTAGACGCGGTCGAGCAGCGGCAGGTCGACTTCGGAAAATTCCAGCACCAACAGCCTGCCGCCGCGCTTTAGCACGCGATAGGCCTCCTTCAGCGCCACATCGATATGCGGCACGTTGCGGATGCCGAAAGCGATTGTATAGGCGTCGAAGGAGTTCGGCTCGAAGGGCAGCTCTTCGGCATTGGCTTCGACGAAGGTGAGATTGCCGGCAAGTTTCTTCTTCTCCGCGCGCTCGGCGCCGACGCCGAGCATCGAGCCGTTGATGTCGAGCACGGTCGCATGCGCCAGCCGGTTCGAGGCTTCGACGATGCGGAAGGCAATGTCGCCCGTGCCACCGGCGACGTCGAGGACCTTATAGGCCGCGTCCTTGCGCGGGTTGAGCGCCGATATCATCGCATCCTTCCAGGCCCGGTGCAGGCCCATGGACATGACGTCGTTCATGATGTCGTAGCGCTTGGCGACCTTGTGGAACACCTCGTTGACGAGACCTTGCTTCTCGCCATCGGCCACTTCGCGGAAGCCATAGGATGTCTCCATACCGCCATCGGCGGAGGTGCGGCTTTCTGCCATCAGCTCAACTCCGTTACACAAATCTGCGACGGACCATAGCGAAATCGCGTTTGCCACGCTATCTCATGAGCCAGGTCACCAACCGCAACGCCTTTGGGCTATAGCTCAGATCATAAGCGGTTGAAACATAAAGATGGATAGCGATGCCGGAATTACCAGAGGTCGAAACCGTCAGGCGTGGGCTTGCGCCCTCCATGGAAGGCGCGCTGCTTGCCGAACTGGAGCTGCGCCGCAACGACCTGCGCTTTCCCTTTCCGCTCGAGTTTTCGCGCGTCGTTTCCGGCCGCGGCATCACGTCGCTGTCACGACGTGCGAAATATCTTCTGATAGATCTCGATGACGGCATGACGATCATATCGCATCTCGGCATGTCCGGCTCGTTCCGCATCGAGAATGGGACGATTGCCGATATGCCAGGTGAGTTCCATCACCCGCGCTCCAAAGACGAAAAGCATGATCACGTCGTCTTCCATTTGAAGGGTGTCAACGGCGATGCGCGCGTCATTTACAATGATCCCCGCCGCTTCGGCTTCATGGACATCGCCTGGCGCGCAGATCTCGCCAGTCATCCGTCCTTCCGCGATCTCGGCCCCGAGCCGACAGGCAATGAATTGAGCGCCGACTATCTGGCCGAACGCTTCTCGGGCAGGGCGCAACCGCTGAAGAGCGCGCTGCTCGACCAGAAGAATATCGCCGGCCTCGGCAACATATATGTGTGCGAGGCGCTATGGCGTTCGCATCTGTCACCATTGCGCGCCGCCGGGACCCTGGTGACCGAAGCCGGCGGGCCGAAAGAGGAATTGTTTCGACTGGTCGGCGCGATCCGCGAGGTCATCGCCGATGCGATCGCCGCCGGTGGTTCGTCCTTGCGCGACCATATCCAGACGGATGGTTCGCTCGGCTATTTCCAGCATTCCTTTTCCGTCTACGACCGTGAGGCTAAGCCTTGCGGCACGCCCGGCTGCGGCGGTACGGTCGCCCGCATCGTCCAGGCGGGGCGCTCTTCTTTTTATTGCGCCTCCTGCCAGAGCTAATGTGAAGGGAGAGAGTCATGGCCTACGAAACCCTAATCGTCGAAACGCACGGGGCTGTCGGCCTCGTCAGGCTCAACCGGCCGCAGGCGTTGAATGCGTTGAATTCGACCGTACTTGCTGAGTTGAAGGAGGCTTACGCCGCCTTTCATGCCGATGAGGTGATCGGCGCGATCGTCTTGACTGGCTCGGAAAAGGCTTTTGCAGCCGGCGCCGATATCAAGGAGATGCAGCCGCTCAATTTTGCCGATGTCTATAAAGGCGATTTCATCAGCGGCTGGGACGAGATCGCCAAGGCGCGCAAGCCCGTCATTGCCGCCGTCAGCGGCTTTGCGCTCGGCGGTGGCTGCGAGCTCGCCATGATGTGCGATTTCATCATCGCTGCGGACACCGCAAAGTTCGGCCAGCCGGAGATCACGCTCGGCATCATCCCCGGCATGGGCGGCTCGCAACGCCTGATGCGCGCAGTCGGCAAGGCAAAGGCGATGGACATGGTCTTGACGGGCCGGATGATGGATGCCGCCGAAGCGGAGCGTTCCGGCCTGGTGTCGCGCATCGTGCCGGCCGACAAGCTGATCGAAGAGGCGCTGGCCGCCGCCGCCAAGATCGCCTCGCTGTCGCGCCCCTCGGTGTTGATGGCCAAGGAGGCGGTCAACCGGGCGCTGGAAACGACGTTGGAAGAGGGCTTGCGCTTCGAGCGCCGGCTTTTCCATAGCCTGTTCGCCACCGAAGATCAGAAGGAAGGCATGGCGGCTTTCATCGAGAAGCGCAAACCCGACTTCAAGAACAGGTGACGCGAGATTCCGGAATTGCGCGGGTTCCGTGAGAATCCGCGTTGACGCCGTCGCTCATTCCGGTTATATGCCCGCCACAGTTTGGAAAGCCGATCTGGTTTTCCGCAATTGCTCCCGCATTGCTGGATGAAGAGGCCGCAAGGCCCGCACTGCATTGACGGAGTTATGTTCGAATTCTAAGAGAGGCATACATGGCCAATACCAGCTCGGCGAAAAAAGCGACCCGCAAGATCGCCCGCCGCACCGAAGTCAACAAGGCTCGTCGCTCGCGCGTTCGCACCTTCGTCCGCCAGGTTGAAGAAGCCATCGCATCGGGTGATGCGGATCGTGCGAAGGAAGCCTTCCTGGTTGCGCAGCCGGAACTGGCTCGCGCTGCCACCAAGGGTGTCATGCATGCCAACACTGCTTCCCGTAAGGTCTCGCGTCTTGCCAAGCGTGTTAAGGCGCTTTCGGCTCCGACCGCGTAAATCTTTCCTTAACGATTTAATCGTTAGACTTGAGCCCGGCCCTTGCGCCGGGCTTTTTGGATTCAACCGGAATCGACCCGTATCGTTAAAATGTAGCCGGCTGATCATGTCACTGAGGTGACAGAAAAATTTGTTTAAAAACAAATATTTATGGCAGGATGTCTTAATGTTGCATGATCTGCGTGACGGGCTGCAGGCTCGCAAGTGAGTCAAGGGATTTTTTATTTTTTTTGTTTTCAAACCTGTGTGAATCGCGCTCAACGTGAATCTCCTTGATTCAAAAGCGATTCTTTTTTGACGGGGTTGTGACAGTCAAAAACGACTTCCAGAGTCAAGGACCGCCTCTTAATTTTGTGTAAAATTCATCGTTGATCTCTGCATTCGATCCTGCCTAAATGGCTTTCAACAAGGGGCGCGGACATCATCTGAAACGGCTTCGGCGAACACTGCCACTAAAGGCAGCGGTGGTGGTTTTTTGTTCCTTGTGACGGAGCGGTTCGGTTCCGTTTTTTCAAACAGTTGACGAGTTAAGGCCGTAAGCGGTAACGCCTGCGGAACGAGGAAACTTGTCTGCTCTTTGCAGCCTTAAGTCCCAAGCGTGGCTGCGGGGAGGGGAGAAAAATTAACAGCCGTTTGGCGCAGCCGGTCGGAATACGAGGACCGAGTGACTGCGCCAAATGCAGACGCCAAGACGAAGGCCGCTCGAGGAGCAGTTTTCGCCAGGGTGTTTTGCGTAAGGTCCGTTTGGCTGGACCCGGCTGATGAACCGGTATGCGGCGAAGCTCAGAACAACGAGCGCGACCGTCATGCCATGGCGTAGACCTAAGGGCGGCGGTAATCCAATTTCCGCCCTATAAAAAGAGACTGTGGAAGGCGGCATTATGCAGATGATTACGAGAACGACGGGTGCATTGGATAATGGGGACAATGCACAGCAGGCGTTCAGTACGGTTTGCCTTGAAGCGGCGGGGGAAAAGGGAGACATGAAGCATAACGTGTTGTTCGAGCGTGTGAGTGCACGCTTGAAGGCTCAGGTCGGTCCGGATGTTTATGCCAGCTGGTTTGCACGGCTTAAGCTGCACTCGGTATCGAAAAGCGTCGTCCGGCTGACTGTTCCGACGACCTTCCTGAAATCCTGGATCAACAACCGTTATCTCGATCTGATCACCAGCCTATTCCGGGCAGAAGATGCTGAAATCCTGAAGGTTGAAATTCTGGTGCGCACGGCGACTCGCCACGGTGCGAAGCCCTGCGCTGATGAACAGGCGGCTGTTCCCGACGCAGCTTCGGTGGCGCCGATCCGCCGCCCTGCGGCCCAGCCTGCCGGTCAGGTCGTTGCCCAGGCGGTCAGCGCGGCTGCTGCCGCCCGACCGGCGACGGTGGGCACGCCGCTGTTCGGCTCGCCACTCGATTCCCGCTTCACCTTCGATACCTTTGTCGAAGGCAGCTCGAACCGCGTCGGCCTCGCGGCCGCCAAGACGATTGCCGAAGCCGGCTCCGGCGCCGTGCGGTTCAATCCGCTCTTCGTCCACGCCACGGTCGGGCTCGGCAAGACGCATCTCTTGCAGGCGATCGCCAATGCCGCCGTGCAGAACCCGCGCGCCTTGCGTGTCGTCTATCTGACGGCGGAATATTTCATGTGGCGCTTCGCCACTGCCATTCGCGACAATGATGCGCTGACTCTGAAGGACTCGCTGCGCAATATCGATCTTCTGATCATCGACGACATGCAGTTCCTGCAGGGCAAGATGATCCAGCACGAGTTCTGCCACCTGCTCAATATGCTGCTCGACAGCGCCAAGCAGGTCGTCGTTGCGGCTGACCGCGCGCCCTGGGAGCTGGAATCGCTCGATCCGCGCGTGCGCTCCCGTCTTCAGGGCGGCGTTGCCATCGAGGTCGAGGCGCCGGACTACGAGATGCGTCTTGAAATCCTCAAGCGCCGGCTGGATTCCGCCCGCCTGGATGATCCATCGCTGGAAATTCCGGCCGAACTTCTCTCGCATGTTGCCCGCAATGTGACGGCGAGCGGCCGTGAGCTGGAAGGTGCTTTCAACCAGCTGATCTTCCGCCGCTCTTTCGAGCCGAACCTGACGGTCGAGCGCGTGGACGAGTTGCTTGCCCATCTGGTCGGCTCAGGCGAACCGCGTCGCGTCCGTATCGAGGATATCCAGCGTATCGTGGCACGCCATTACAATGTCTCGCGCCAGGAGCTGGTCTCCAACCGTCGCACACGCGTCATCGTTAAGCCGCGCCAGATCGCCATGTATCTGTCGAAGACGCTGACGCCGCGCTCCTTCCCGGAGATCGGTCGCCGCTTCGGTGGTCGCGATCATACGACGGTATTGCATGCGGTGCGCAAGATCGAGGAGCTGATTTCCGGTGACAGCAAGCTGTCGCATGAAATCGAGCTGTTGAAGCGTCTGATCAACGAATAATCCGCGCCGCTAACTGCATTTTGTCCACGGCCGGCTTCATCGCCGGCCGTTTTCATTTATGCAGCTTTTATTCTATAGATGTCTGAAATGCTGAATCGGATGCCCGGCCGGAGGAGGCCGGGGACGCCGACGGGGGAGGATGCCTATGGGTTTTGACAGAATTGCCGTTCTCGGCCTCGGCAAGGTCGGGCGGCTCGCTGCCACATTGCTGCATGAAAGCGGTTTTGTCGTCACCGGCGTCGATGCGCGTTTGCCTGCGGAGGCCATGCCTTTCGCCTGCGAAACGGGCGATATCTCCGATCCGGTGTTGATCGGCAATGTCTTTTCCCGCGTCGACGCCGTGCTTTCCTGTCTGCCGTTTCATCTGAACGCCGAACTGGTGCGCTTAGCCCATGGCGCCGGCATTCATTACTTCGACCTGACCGAGGATGTACCGACCACCAACGGCATCATCGAACTTGCAAAGAGTGCCGGCGCTCTGATGGCGCCGCAATGCGGCCTGGCGCCCGGTTTCGTCGGTATTGTCGGCGCAAGTCTCGCCGACGTCTTCGATCGCTGCCGCTCGATCCGCATGCGCGTGGGTGCTTTGCCGCAGAATCCGACCGGACTGTTGGGTTATGCGTTCAATTGGTCGCCGGAGGGCGTCGTCAACGAATATCTGAACGACTGCGAAGTCATCGAGGGCGGGGTGCGCAAGCTGGTCTCGCCGATGGAATGGCACGAGACGCTTTATGTGAATGGCGTCAAGCTCGAAGCCTTCACCACCTCGGGCGGCCTCGGAACCATGTGCACCACCATGCTCGGCCGGGTGGAAAACCTTGATTACAAGACCATGCGGTATCCCGGCCACATGGAGTTGATGAATTTCTTCTTCCATGAGTTGCTGATGCGCGACCGCCGCCAGCTTGCCGGGGAAATCCTGACCGAGGCGAAGCCGCCGGTCGATGACGATGTCGTCTATGTTCATGTCTCGGCCGAAGGTACGATCAACGGTAATCTGCGCCGGCGGGAGTTCGTGCGGGCCTATTATCCGATCGAGATCGCCGGAGAGAGCCGTACCGCCATTTCCTGGACCACCTCGGCTTCCGTCGTTGCCGTTATCGAGCTAGTGCGCGCCGGCCGGCTGCCTTCGACCGGCTTCCTGCATCAGGAGCATATTCCACTCGACACATTCCTCGAGACGCGGACCGGCAGCCTGTTCAAAGGCGGCATCACGCATCACGGTTGACGTGCGCCACTATGCCGGCGGCGTCCCATGCGAGACTTCGGAAAACAGCCAGGCGCGGAAGGCAGCGATGGCAGGCCGTTCCAGCGCTGCCGGGGGATAGACCAGATGGTAGGCCAGTGCGCTGGCCAGCCCCATCGGGAAGGGCGCGACAATCGTGCCGTCAGCCAATTCCTTTTCCATGAAAGAGCGGCGCATCAGTGCGATGCCGAGTCCTGCCTTCATGGCATGATAGGCACCGGTGCCGTCGGTGAAGATCGGTCCGCGCGTGGCGTCGACCTCGGTTGCGCCCGCCGCCTCCAGCCAGAGCTGCCAGTCGCGACGATACACATCATGGATCAGGATCAGGCCGGCCAGCGCGTCGGCTGCGGGTGACAGGCCAAGGGTGGCTGCGACCTCAGGCGTGCAGACCGGCACATATTCGTCGTCGAGCAGCCGCTCGCTCGCCAGCCCTTCATAGCCGCCGAGGCCATGGCGGATGGCGATGTCGATGCCATCGCGGTGGAAATCCATCATCCGGTGCGAGGCGCTGATCCGAAGATCGATCTCGGGATGCGCCTGTTCGAAATGCCTCAGCCGCGGCACCAGCCAGTGCGTGGCGAAGCCGGCTGTGCAGGTGACGGTCAACACCGTATCGCGCGTCCGCATCGTCAGCGCGGCCGTCGCCTCTCGTACCAGGCGGAAGGCAGTGCGCAGCGTCGCGAAATAATCCGCACCGTCAGTAGTCAATGCCAGGCCGCGTGCACGACGTTCGAAAAGCCGGACACCGAGTGCGGTTTCGAGGTCGCGCACCTGCAGGCTGACGGCGCCAGGGGTCACATGCAACTCCCTCGCGGCGAGCGTCATGCTCAGATGTCGCGCCGAAGCCTCGAAAGCGCGCAGCGCCGAAAGTGAAGGCAATTGATCCATGATGATTGAGTTAAACTAAACAATTGAACGAAAAAGACTCGTTTGCGTGAGCCTCATAATCGCGAGATTATTCCATCAATCTCGACTGTTGGCAAGAAAGTGCATTTTTACCACCATCGAGCACAACTCAATAATCTGGAAGGCAGGAGGATATCACCATGGCGCAGAAATCGATGGGTGCGGCGGAATGGAGTATGCTGCTGGGGTTGTCGGTCCTCTGGGGCGGCTCGTTTTTGTTCAACGGCATCTTGGTGCACGAACTACCGCTCTTCACCATCGTCACCGCGCGTGTTGCATTGGCGGCGGTAGCGCTGCATGTCATCGTGCGGATGACGGGGCAAGCGATGCCGCGTGATCGTCAGGCCTGGGCCGCCTTCTTCGGCATGGGTTTCCTCAACAACGTCATCCCATTCCTGCTGATCGTCTGGGGCCAGACGCATATCGCCAGCGGCCTGGCCTCCATTCTGAACGCGACGACACCGCTTTTCGCCGTAGTGGCGGCGCATTTCCTGACGACAGACGAGAAAATGACCGGCAATCGCCTGATTGGCGTTATCGTCGGCTTTGCCGGCGTTGCGCTGATGATAGGCCCGTCGGTGCTAAGCAGCCTCGGCTCGAACGTGCTGGCTCAGCTTGCCGTGCTGGGCGCCGCCTTCTCCTACTCGCTCGCCGGCATCTTCGGCCGCCGCTTCCGCCGCATGGGTCTTGCCCCCATCATTCCCGCGGCGGGGCAAGTGACTGCCTCGACCATCCTGCTGCTGCCGGTTGCCCTTTTTGTCGACCACCCATGGACGCTCAGCATGCCTTCGACCGAGACCTGGACGGCACTGGCCGGCCTGGCGGTCCTCTCGACAGCGATCGCCTATGTCCTGTTCTTCCGTATCCTGGCAACGGCGGGCGCCACCAACCTGATGCTTGTGACCTTCCTCATCCCCGTCAGCGCCATCCTGCTTGGCGCGCTGATCCTCGGCGAACAATTGCAGCTGAAGCATTTCATCGGCATGGCGATGATCGCCGTTGGCCTTGCGGCGATCGATGGACGGCTATTCGCCTTCAGGAAGAGAAGTGTGGCGGCGGAGTAGGATAGACGGTTGCCTTCTCAGCACGCCAGATCCGCAACCACGGAATCGAGGATCAGCATGCCCGCCGGCGTGCAGCGCAAGCGGGAATTGCCGAGGCGCTCGATGAAGCCATGCTCCAACAGGAGTTGCTCGCGCTTCGGATCGGGCTCCCTGCCGGAGAGCTGTTGCCAGCGCACGAGATCGATACCCTCTTTCAGGCGCAGGCCCATTAGCAGCAACTCGTCAGCCTGCTCGTCGAAGCCGAGCATCTCCTGTTCGATCATACCGTGGCCGTCGCGCTCGACCAGCTCCAGCCAGCTTTCCGGCTTCCGCTCGGTGGACGTCGCCAATTTCTTGGGTCCGTGCGTCAGCCGGCCGTGGGCGCCCGGGCCGATGCCGGCATAGTCGCCATAGCGCCAATAGGTGAGATTGTGACGGCTCTCCGCGCCCGGGCGGGCATGATTGGAGACCTCGTAGGCCGGCATGCCCTCGCGTTCGGTGATCTCCTGTGTGGCCTCATAGAGCAGCGCGGACTGGTCGCCGTCTGGCACGATCAGCTTGCCCGCCTTGTGCAGGCCGAAAAAGGGCGTGCCTTCCTCGATGGTGAGCTGATAGAGCGACAAATGGTCGACGGCATAGGAGATCGCCTCCTTCAGCTCTCGCTCCCATTCCTCGACGGTTTGGTTCGGGCGGGCATAGATCAGGTCGAAGGACATGCGTGGAAAGATTTCGCGCGCCAGCTTGATCGCCTTCAACGCATCGGCGACATCATGCAGACGACCCAGGAATTTGAGATCGCGGTCATTCAGCGCCTGGACGCCCATCGACACACGGTTGACGCCGGCGGCGCGATAGCCGCGGAAACGCTCGGCTTCGACGCTGGAAGGGTTGGCCTCCATGGTAATCTCGATTCCGCCAGGCACATGCCAATACCTGGAAATGCCGTCGAGAACCGCGCCGACCGTCTCCGGCTTCATCAGCGAAGGCGTGCCGCCGCCGAGGAAGATGCTGGTCACCGTCTTCGGACCGCTGATCGCCCGCATCGATGCCATTTCCTTGAGGAAGGCAGCGACAAAACGCTCCTGGTCGACCGGCTGGTGGCGGACATGGCTGTTGAAATCGCAATAGGGACATTTGGCCGCGCAGAAGGGCCAATGCACATAGACGCCGAAACCAGGCTCGCCGGTATCGGGCAGCAATTGCGCCTCACGCGTCATCTCTTGCGAATCCATGATGTCCACGGGTTTGAGCTTACGCCTCCAGGCAGGTTTCGACAAAGATCTTGAAAGCACGGGCCCGGTGCGACAGTGCCTGCGGTTCGCCAGGCTTCCAACCATGCTTCTGCGCGGCGCTCATCTCGCCGAAGGTCACGTCGTAACCCTCTGGCTGAAACACCGGATCGTAGCCGAAGCCCTGCGTGCCGCGCGGCGGCCAGACGACAGTGCCCTCGACTTCGCCGCGGAAAAGCTCGGTGTGCCCGTCCGGCCAGGCGAGGCAAAGCACACTGATGAAGCGAGCCGTGCGGCGCTCCGGCGACGTGGCGCCTGCGGTTTCCAGCGCGGTCTCGACCTTTTGCATCGCCATGGCGAAATCGCGGGTGCCATCCGGTCTTTCCGCCCAGTTGGCGGTATAGACGCCGGGATCGCCGCCAAGGGCATCGACCACCAGACCGGAGTCATCGGACAATGCCGGCAGGCCGGAGGCATGAGCCGAGGCCAACGCCTTGATCGTCGCGTTTTCCTCGAACGTCGTACCGGTCTCATCCGGCTCGATGAAATTGAGATCGGCGGCAGACTTGGCGGTAAAGCCGAACGGCCCGATCAGGTCCTGGATTTCACGGATCTTGCCGGCATTATGGCTGGCGACGACGATAGTCTTGGTATCGAGCTTGCGCATATCCTGTCCTGTCAGATGCCCCATATCCGGGGTTCGGCGCATTCCAGGCTGTTGCCGGCCGGATCGCGGAAATAGATGGAGCGGCCGCCGTTCGGCCATTGAAAATCGGCCTCGATGGCGACGTCGGCAGCTCTCAGCTTTTCCGCCATCGCTTCGATATCGTTGCCGCTGACCCGAAAGCATACGTGCCCGTTGCCTTTCGTGCCATGAGGCGGCACCGGCAAGGAACTCGATTCCGGCGGCTTCAAAGTCTCATGGCTATTGAAGATCAACAGTACGCCCGGCCCGCAGCGATAGAAGACATGGCGGTTACCGGCGCGCGTGATCTTCTGCAGTCCGAGAATGCCGCCATAGAAGGCTTCGGCCGCATCGAGGTCATCGGCATAAAGCGCAGTTTCCAGAATGCCTTCCAGCAACGGATTCATCGGTTGACCGCCTTTCCGGTCAGGCAATCGCCTGCTTCTGCAGCTCCACCAGCTCGGCAATGCCGTTCTTGGCGAGGTGCATAAGTGTGGTGAATTCTTCTTCGCTGAAGGGTGTGCCTTCCGCCGTGCCTTGAATTTCGACGATGCCGCCGGTGCCGGTCATGACGAAGTTGGCGTCGGTTTCGGCGGACGAGTCCTCGAGGTAGTCGAGGTCGATCACCGGCTGGCCGGCGAAGATGCCGCAGGAAATGGCGGCGATATGATCCTTCAGGACACGGTCCGTCTTGATCATGTTGCGGCTTTCCATCCACTTCAGGCAGTCGTAAAGCGCGATCCAGCCGCCGGTGATCGAGGCCGTGCGAGTGCCGCCGTCGGCCTGGATGACGTCGCAGTCGAGGGTAATCTGGCGTTCGCCGAGCGCCTGCAGGTCGACGACTGCACGCAGCGACCGGCCGATGAGGCGTTGGATCTCCTGCGTGCGACCGCCCTGCTTGCCGGCGGCGGCTTCGCGCTTCATACGTTCGCCGGTGGCGCGCGGCAGCATTCCGTATTCGGCAGTGACCCAGCCCTTGCCGCTATTGCGCAGCCATGGCGGCGTCTTTTCTTCCAGGCTTGCCGTACAGAGCACATGTGTCTCGCCGAATTTGACCAGGCACGAGCCTTCCGCATGCTTGGAAAAATTGCGCTCGAACGACACCTTGCGCATCTGGTCGGTTTTTCTGCCTGAAGGCCGCATTCTACTCTCCTGAACGGTTATCGACCGCTTCTACGATCCACCAGCGGCTTTTGCAAAGGAAAAGCAGGATGGAGGGCTTCGTTGTGGCAGCCTTGGCATTTTTCCCTTTTGCCATTGCTAACTGAATGATTATATTTTGACTAAGGCTCAACAGAACGGGTTTGACAGCGAAATGGGGTTCACGACATCGTCGGTTTCGGATGCCATTGCCGCGTTGGACGAACGCTCGAAGGAAATCTTCCGCCGTATCGTCGAAGGTTATCTTGAGAATGGCGAACCGCTCGGCTCGCGCAACCTCTCGCGCTTGTTGCCGATGTCCTTGTCGCCTGCCTCCGTGCGCAACGTCATGAGCGACCTGGAAGAGCTCGGCCTGATCTATTCGCCGCATATCAGCGCTGGCCGTTTGCCGACGCAGGTCGGTCTGCGTTTCTTCGTCGATGCCTTCATGCAGGTCGGCGATCTTTCGGCGGAAGACCGCGCCACCATCGACCGTCAGGTGCGCGGCAGCAATCGCGATCAGCCGATGGAATCGGTCATGACCGAGGCGAGCAGGATGCTTTCGGGTATTTCGCGCGGTGCCGGACTGGTGATCACCTCCAAGAGCGATCCGGTATTGAAGCACGTCGAATTCATCCGCCTGGAGCCGACCAAGGCGCTCGCCGTGCTTGTCGGCGACCACGACCAGGTGGAAAACCGCATCATCGAATTGCCGGCCGGCGTTACGTCCTCGCAGCTCACGGAAGCGGCGAATTTCCTCAACGCTCACATGACCGGCCAGACCCTGCCGGAGCTGCGTCGTCAGTTGCAGACGTTGAAGGAGAGTGTGCGCCAGGAACTCGATACGCTGTCACGCGAGCTCGTCGAACGCGGGATCGCCGTCTGGTCGGGCGATGGCGATGACAGCAAGCCGACGCAACTCATCGTGCGCGGCCGCGCCAATCTGCTGGCAGAAGTGGGCGGTGCTGAGGATCTGGACCGGCTACGCCTGTTGTTCGACGATCTGGAAAAGAAGGATAGCCTGATCGAGATCCTGAACCTGGCCGAAAGCGGGCCGGGCGTACGTATCTTTATTGGCTCGGAGAACAAGCTCTTTTCCCTCTCCGGCTCCTCGCTGATCGTTGCGCCCTATCGTGATGACGATGACCGTATCATCGGCGCCGTCGGTGTCATCGGCCCGACGCGGCTGAATTACGCCCGCATCGTGCCAATGGTGGACTATACCGCCCAACTCATTTCCAGATTGTCGCGGACGGGGATTTGACGAAAAGCGGCCGGAGCGCCGTGCGTTCGTTTAAACGCATGAAGATTGCCCTAGTCTGGAAGCAGGATACCCGATCCACCCATCTCCGCCGGCATGTCTTTTTGTTTCGGCAGGCCGTCCATCATGTGCAGCACGGTGTTCTCGTAGTTGACATGAAGCATCGGCCGAAAGTCGAGGGTGGGAATAATGGCGGCGTAAACGTCGGTCACGCCCCATAAGGGATGCTCGGTCAACAGATGGCCGCCGCAAATCTCGCACCATTTGCGCACGCTCGTTTCGCTTCTCTGATAGCTGCGGATGTGATCGGCGCCTTTGGTGACACGGACGGCTTCCGGCGGCCAGAGCGAGAAGGCGTTGACCGGCCCCGCCGACCATTCCCGACAGGAGTCGCAATGGCAGTAACCCATCGCCGCCGGTTCGCCACTGACCGCGATCTCCACCGCGCCACAGAAACATTTGCCCGAATGGGACTCGTTGCTGGACATGGATCATACCTCACGGATGTTGAAACGGCGTCGACTATACCGGGAAAGGCTTTTGGATAGTAGAAGCCCCAACGGGGGAGGCGCTCTCACCCGATTGGTATTCGTGCAAATGCGACCGGATTGCCGGGAATTGCCTGTTCTTCGCGAGAAAGCCTTGATTTTTTCCGGCCAAACCTCGATATCGGGCACATTCAAAAAGACAAAGCAATTCGGAGACCGTCATGACCGACGAAACAACGAAAACCGGACCTGACGCCACGGCGACTGACAATCCCGCGGGCTTTGCGCAAGAGGATGCTGAAACCGTGGATACTGCCCAGCCCTCTCAGCCGGATCCGGTCGAGCTGCTTAAGGCCGAAAATAGCGATCTGCGCGACCGCTATCTGCGCCTTGCCGCCGAGATGGATAATTTGCGCCGCCGCACCGAGCGGGACGTCAAGGATGCCAAGTCCTATTCCGTCGCCAGCTTCGCCCGCGACATGCTCGCCGTGTCGGACAATCTGCGCCGCACGCTGGAGGCCATTCCGGCGGAAGCCCGCGCGGAGGCCGATGCTGGCCTGAAGACGCTGATCGAAGGCGTGGAGATGACAGAGCGTTCCATGCTGTCGGCACTGGAGCGCCATGGTGTCCGTCAGATCGAGCCTATCGGCCAGAAGTTCGATCCCAATTTCCACCAGGCGATGTTCGAGGTGCCGAATACCGAAGTGCCGAACAATACGGTCGTGCAGGTGGTGCAGGCCGGCTTCGTCATCGGCGAGCGCGTTCTGCGCCCGGCCATGGTCGGCGTAGCCAAGGGCGGCCCCAAGGTTGCCGAGATTTCCGAACCGGGCGCCAACAGCCCATTCGACGAAAAAGACGCCTGAACCTCAAGTCGTGTACAAAAAACAAGAGCCGGATGACTCTTCGTCATTCGGCTCTTGTTTTATCAGCGTTTAAGTCCGGGTCGATCCCTCAGGCAGCGTTGGACGCCTGCTCTTCATTGAGGAAAGCGTAGATCGCGGAGGCGGATTCCGTGGCGCGCAGCTTGGCGACGAGATCCTGGTCGCGTAGCACGCGGGCAATCCGCGACAGCGCCTTCAGATGGTCTGCGCCCGCGCCCTCGGGGGCGAGCAGCAGGAAGACGAGGTCGACGGGCTGGTCGTCCAGCGCCTCAAAATCAACGGGCACTTCCAGGCGCGCAAAAATACCGATGATGGATTTGATGCTGGTGAGCTTACCGTGCGGAATGGCGATGCCGTTGCCGACGCCGGTGGAGCCCAGGCGTTCGCGCTGCAGCACGACGTCGAAAACCTCGCGCTCGGGCAGTCCGGTCAATTTGGAGGCCTTGGCTGCCAGCTCCTGAAGCAGTTGTTTTTTGGAATTTGCCCTCAAGGCGGGGATGATCGCATCTTGGTGCAGCAAATCTGCCAATGCCATTCTCTTTATCCTTCGTGTCGCCGAGATCCGATGACGGAGGAGCGGCGGCCGGCTGATTGTATAGGGCCGCCGCTCATCTTCTTTTCTCAGCTTTTGATATTGGCTGCGTCGATCCAGCCAATGTTGCCGTCCTGACGACGGTAAACGATGTTCAAATGTTCTTTGCCGGGGCTGCGGAAAAGCAGCAGCGGCTCATCGGTCATGTCGAGCGCCATCACCGCGGTAGCGACCGACATGGTCTTTAGCTGTTTCGTGCTCTCAGCGACGATCGCCGGCGCGAAATCGGCAGGGACTTCGTCGTCGTCGTCCGGTACGCCGTCCATGACGGTATATGCGACTTCGGCGAGGCCGTTTGTGTGGTTGCCGGCCTGGTGATCCTTCAGTTTGCGTTTATAGCGGCGCAGCCGCTTTTCGATACGCTCGGATGCCGCATCGAAAGCCAACTGCGGATCCATCGCCTCCCCGGCGGCATGCAGGACGACGCCGCTATCGAGATGAACTTTGCAATCGGCTGCGAAGCGGGAGCTGGATTTCTGCACCGTCACCTGGCCCGAATACCCCCCGTCGAAGTATTTCGTCACGGCCATACCGATCTGGTCTTCAATACGTTGGCGGAAGGAGTCACCAATTTCCATATGTTTACCGGAGACACGCACACTCATGGAGTTTCCCTTCTTGTCGTGATTATTGCGCGTACCAGTTTACGCCAAGCCTCAAGCTCATCCAAGCACTTCAGGCGGTCAAAGACAAATTGCGTTTATCTGGCGCCCTGGGGATGATGGGGATAAGTTCATGGCAGTGATGTCCTGCACTGATTGCGGCGGGCTTCTAGCCCCACCACACCAGAAAGTCAACCATATCTTAACGATCTGTTAGAGGATTTGCAGGCTGGGGTTGAGGCTGAGCAATTGCTAAAAGCTGGCGACTTTTGCCAATGCGCGTTTCTCCCGGCGTCGTTGCACGGAGGAAGGGATGTTCATCGCCTCGCGGTATTTTGCAACCGTCCGGCGAGCCAGCTCGATGCCGCCCTTCTTTAGCGTATCGACGATGTCGTCGTCGGAGAGCACTGCGTCAGGGCTTTCGTGCGAGATCAGCAGGCGGATCTTATGACGCACGGCTTCGGCTGAATGGCTGTCGCCACCCTCGACGGCACTGATCGAGACAGTGAAGAAATATTTGAGCTCGAACAGGCCACGCGGCGTTAACATGTATTTGTTCGAGGTCACGCGGCTGACGGTCGACTCATGCATCTTGATGGCGTCCGCCACGGTCTTCAGATTGAGTGGGCGCAGATGATCGACGCCATGAATCAGGAAGGCATCCTGCTGCCGGACGATCTCGCTGGCCACCTTCATGATCGTCTTGGCGCGCTGATCGAGACTGCGCGTCAGCCAATTGGCGTTCTGCAGGCATTCTGACAGAAAGGCGTGATCCTGGCTCGTCTTGGACACGGAGGTGAAATAGGACTGGCTTACCAGGACGCGCGGCAGCGTATCGGGATTGAGCTCCACCAGCCAGCTTCCGTCGGAGGATGGGCGTACCACGATGTCGGGCATGATCGCCTCGGATATGCCGGTCTCGAAGCCGCTGCCCGGCTTAGGGTTCAACTGGCGGATCTCCGCCAGCATATCGAGGAGATCTTCCTCGTCGACACCGCAGAGCCGTTTCAGCGTCGCGAAATCGCGCCGGGCGAGAAGCTCGAGATTCTGGATCAGCCGTTCCATCGCCGGATCGAAGCGGTCTTTCTGTCGAAGCTGAATCGCCAGGCAATCGCTGAGAGAACGGGCAAAGACGCCTGGAGGGTCAAGCAACTGCAACGTGCCGAGGACGCGCTCGACATCCGCAGGGCTGGCGCCGAGGCGTTCGGCGGTTTCGCTCAAATCGGCCTGCAGATAGCCGGCATCGTCGAGCTGGTCGACGAGATGCTGAGCGATCAGCCGGTCGGTCATGTTAGGCAGGGAAAAGGGGATCTGCTCGTTCAAGTGATCGCGTAGAGAAACCTGGCCGGCGACGAAGTCATCGAGATCGTAGCTTTCACCGGCTTCACCGCCGGGCATGGATTTCCACTGGCTTAGCAGTTCGGGCGCATCCGCGCGTTGCGGGCCGCTGTCGTCGGGAAAGACATTGCTGAAGTTGGTATCGAGCTCGTCGTTCAGCCGGTCGGCATGGCCGGTATTCTCGCTCTCATACCAATCGCTTGTGAGGTCGCCGCTGTTGCGATCGAAATCATCATCGCCATGGCTCTCCTCAGGAGCATCGAATCTTTCATCCTTCGCCTCGCGGTCGCCACCGCTGCCTATATCCTCGTCATTTGACGTAAATTCGAGCAGCGGATTTTTTTCGACTTCCTGGGCAATGAATTGGGTGAGTTCAAAATGCGTCATCTGCAGCAACTGGATGGATTGCATCAGTTGCGGTGTCATCACCAGGCTTTGGCTTTGGCGCAGGAAAAGATTGGCCGATAATGCCATGGCGGACGCGAGACTCCCCTTGATCTCTTCGGGAATCCGCGTTTTCTGTTAAGAAAAATCCACAGAATTCCAACTGGCCCAAAAATTGCTTTTTTATTGGGTTTGGTCAAGCGGAACTGTGACGGGAGGATGAATTTCCGGAACGCCGCGCCTTCTAGTAAGGCACGAAAACGTCCCGGTTCAACCTAAGCTCATCAAAGGCTGAAATTGTCGCCAAGATAGAGTTTACGCACTTCCGGATTGCTGACGATGTCGTTGGCCCTGCCATGGGTCAGCACTTCGCCAGCGTGAATAATGTAGGCGCGGTCGATCAGACCGAGCGTCTCACGTACGTTATGGTCGGTGATCAGCACGCCGATGCCGCGCGCCGTCAGGTGATGCACGAGGTTCTGGATATCGGCGACCGAGATCGGGTCGACGCCGGCAAAGGGTTCATCGAGCAGCATGAAGGTCGGATCGGTGGCAAGTGCGCGGGCGATTTCCAGACGCCGCCGCTCGCCGCCCGAGAGAGCGATCGCCGGCACCGTGCGCAGATTGCGAATGTGGAATTCCTCCAACAACTCGTCGATCTTCCGCTCTCGCTTCTTCTTGTCCTTTTCATGGACTTCGAGCACGGCGCGGATGTTCTCCTCCACCGTAAGGCCACGGAAAATGGAGGCTTCCTGCGGCAGATAACCGACACCAAGGCGAGCGCGGCGGTACATCGGCATCGACGTGACATTGTTGCCATCGATCTCGATCGTGCCTTCATCGACCGGCACCAGCCCGGTGATCATGTAGAAGCAGGTCGTCTTGCCGGCGCCGTTCGGCCCAAGCAGGCCGACGGCCTCGCCACGCCGCACGACCAGCGAGACGCCGTTGACGACGCGCCGTGTGCGGTAGGTCTTGGTGAGGCCGCGCGCAATCAGGGTGCCCTGATAACGCGCTTTGTCTGCGGTCGGCGTGCCGGATGTCGCAGTCGATCCGGACGTGCCGGGCAAGATGGGTGTGGTCGATATCGTCACGAGGAGACCGGGATCAGTTCTTTTTTTGCTGTTGCTGCTGCACTTGCTGTGACTTCGGATCGAGCTGAATCTGGACGCGGCCCCCGCAGGCATCCAGTTGCGCTTCGCCCGTGGCCATATGCACTGTGAGTTGGCAACCCGTGAAAACGTTAGGCCCGTCGGTCAATACGACCTTCTGGCCCTTGAGAATGGCAAGCTGATTGGCCATGTCGAACGAACCGTCATCCGCCGTCGCCGTCTGCGTGCCCGAAACCAGGTAGACTTTGTCGGTGACCAGAATGTGGTCGATGTCGGCATCGCCGGAGACCAGCGACTGGTTCTGCTGCTTGGCAGCATTTGCCACCGGATTGTCGGTTGTCGGTTTGGCATTGGCGTCGGCAGGCTGCTTCTTCTTGTAGAAGACCGTCATCTTGCCGGCTTGCATCGTCGTGGTGCCCTGGACGACTTTGACGTTGCCTGTGAACACCGCTTGGCTTTCCTGGTCGTGGATCTCCAGCTTGTCGCTTTCGATTTGGATCGGCTGATCCTTGGAAAGGGTCAGGCCGGGCATATTGCTTGTGGTCGTCTGGGCGCCGGCTTCAGCCGCCGCAAAAAATGCAAGCGCGCCAAAGGCGCAGAAAAGGCCCGCCTTGCGCAGGCCAGAGTTGAAAAGAGAATGTCGCCAATCGTTTGTCATGAACCGCCCGGCTGTTGTTCGCTAGCTGAATTATGGAGTGCGGCGGGATCGATATGCATCTGAACCTGCCCGTCGAATTCGATTACGCTCCCCTTATCCGTCATCTTGAGCGACTGTGCAACAACCGACATGCCCCCTCGGTATATTGCAACCTGTTCCTGGCTGGAGAGGTCACCCTTCTTCACATCGAGGAACGCTGTCTTGAATTCGGCACGTAAACCGTTGTCCATCAGGATGGTAAAGGGTGCTGTGAGCTTCAGCGTGTCGGCCTGGCGGTCGAAATCCGCGCTCTGGGCCGTGACATGCGCGATCACCTGGTTGTTGACCGGCATGGACGCCTTGATGGTCTTGAGCGTGATCATATTGGGATTCTTGATATCCTGCAGCGCCTTTTCGGCGAGCATGGAATAATTGATGCCGTCCTTGTTGCGGCCCGCGATGGCCGGACGTTCCATCACGACCTTGCCGTCCTCGATCTTCGCGCCCTCGATCTGAATGTTTTCCGGCAGATATGCCCGCGCGACCGATACCGCGATGAAGATCAGCGAGACGATCAACGCGGCTACCGGAAGCAAGACCTTCAGTTTTCTCACGCGCGCAGAATGAAAGATCGCGTCTTTATACGCATTTCTTTCTAGCTCGGAGCCGATCACCTGGCCGGAAGTCTCGATAGTATTGAGCATGCAACAGGTCCGTCTTCTCTGATCCGGAAAAACACGTTCGAGTCATGCACAGACTGTGCCAACAAGCCTGCCAGATCGTTTCGCATTATTGCATTGGCTTGCCAATATGGATTTTTTTCTGCAACAAGCAATTTTAGCAGAAAAATATAATGCGTGACCGTTTCGTCCGATCGGGTATCGCCCTATTTGACGAAGCGCCGGACGGAAGGCCTCGAGCATAATCCCGAAAAATTGAAGTGGATTTTCGCGAAGGATTATGCCCGTTTCAAGGTGTTGTATATCCGGTTCTTCGTGTATCCAATTTATGACAAGGGGAGAGATAAGGCGTCATGGACAGTTCTGCAATCGCAGACCGGCGGCAATTGCGTCGCAAGCTTGGCTTCTGGCGCGTTATCGCCGTTCTCCTCTTGGTGGCGCTTGGCTTTGCGCTTTACCGTTTCATCGCCGGTGATCTGCCTGCCATTCGTGGACCGCAGATCGCCCGCGTCACGATTTCCGGGCTTATCCAGGACGACAGCGAGCTTTTGGAGCGGCTGAAGAAGATCCAGGATAACGGTCAGGTCAAGGCACTGATCGTATCGATTTCATCGACCGGCGGCACCACCTATGGCGGCGAACGCATCTTCAAGGCCATTCGCGCCGTTGCTGCGAAGAAGCCTGTCGTCTCCGATATTCGCACCGTAGCGGCGTCGGCGGGGTATATGATCGCAACGGCAGGTGACGATATTGTTGCCGGCGACACTTCGATCACCGGCTCGATCGGCGTCATCTTTCAGTATCCGCAGGCAAAAGACCTGCTCGACAAGCTCGGCGTCTCGTTGGAAGACATCAAGTCGTCACCGCTGAAGGCCGAGCCGTCGCCTTTCCATCCGGCGAGCGAAGACGCCAAGAATATGATCCGCAACATGGTCATGGACAGCTACGGCTGGTTCGTCGATCTCGTCGCCGACCGCCGCAAATTGCCGCGCGAGGACGTGCTGAAGCTCGCAGACGGCAGCATCTTTACCGGCCGGCAGGCGTTGCAGAACAAGCTGATCGACACGCTCGGCGGCGAGGACGAAATCCGCGCCTATCTCGACACGCGCAAGGTCAAAAAAGACTTGCCGATCGTCGATTGGAAGGCACAGGACAAAACCTCATCCTTCTTTTGGCCAGTCGCCGCTTCCTGGTTGCTAAATCTCTTCGGTTATGATGATTTTATGAAGGGAGAGGATCTCCAGAAAATTATGACCGAGAAGTTGTTTCTTGACGGCCTGCTTTCTGTTTGGCAGGGTGCAGCCAATTGATAAATCAATGATTTAAGGGGGCAACCGTGATTAAGTCGGAATTGGTGCAGATTGTTGCGGCACGTAACCCGCATCTCTATCACCGGGACGTCGAAAATATCGTCAACGCTGTCCTCGACGAGATCACCGATGCGCTTGCCGCCGGAAATCGGGTGGAACTACGCGGTTTCGGCGCTTTTTCCGTCAAAAACAGGCCCTCGCGCTCTGGTCGCAACCCACGCACGGGCGATACGGTGTTCGTCGAAGAAAAATGGGTTCCCTTCTTCAAGACGGGCAAGGAGCTGCGCGAGCGCCTCAATCCGGGCGCAGGCGACGAAGAGGACGACAATTAATAGCCGTTTTTACCGCTATCCTTCGTGGAAATAGCTGGCGGACATCGTTGCGCCGCGGCATGGCGGTACTTGAACTTCGCCCTGTCTTTCTTATTCTGCGGTTAGAGCAATCCCAGGAAGGTGCGAAGCGGTTTTCCGTCCGGAATTGCGAAAAAATGAAAAGATGGAGCGGTTCTGCGACCCCTGAAAAGCTGGACCGCTCTAGAGGCGATATCGGCGCATCGCACTGATATGCCGAGACAGAGGAGCGTGGGCAATGGCCAAGAAGATCATCAACCTGCTGATATTGCTGCCGCTCGGCGTTATCCTAATCATCTTTTGCGTCGCCAACCGGCAGTCGGTCACGCTTGCGCTCAATCCGTTCCGGCCCGAGGATCAGGTGCTGTCGCTGAACGCGCCGCTTTTCGTCCTTCTGTTTGTCGCACTGATCGTCGGCATGGTGGTCGGCGCGGCAGTCACATGGTTCAACCAGGGTAAACACCGCAAGCGCGCCCGCAGCCAGTCACGTGAAGCTGTGCGCTGGCAGACGGAAGCCGACAAGCATCGTAGCCGCGCCGAGCAGATTGCCGGCCAGCTTCCGTCAAAGTGACTAGAGCATCTTATCCGCTTTCCGGTAACCTGAAAGCGGGATGCTCTAGTCGCCGCTGAGCCGCATGTCCTTGTAATCGCCCTCCGGCGATGAACCGTCACCAAAAATCTCGAAACCGAGGGCGTGGTAAAAAGCCATGGCGCGCGTGTTCTTCACCAGGCACTTCAGGCGGTAGCGCCGCTTGGGCCACTCCGGCAGCGCGGCGAGCAGCGCCTTGCCGGCGCCGCGGCCCTGAAATTCAGGTAGGATATAGAGCATATGGATGAAATCATCCGGCTCCCACAGCGCCATGAACCCGGCGATTGTCCCGCGCTCGCCCTCGCAGACGAAGATGCGCTCGCCCTGTGTGTGACCGACGAAATCCTCAATATGGAATTTGCCGGGATCGACCCAGAGAAACGTCATACGGCGCACGCAGAGATAGATCTCAGCAAGTATTTCCATATCCCGCTCGCATGCCGGCCGGATGGTCCAAAGATCTGATTTTGACGTCATGAGCGGTCTTTGGGGCGTCGGGTGACGATCGCAATCAAGCGGTGGCTTGGCCATTGATGGCCGCGGTGAAATCGGCAAAGAACTGCTGCGCCAGTTTCTTGGCGCTGGAATCGACCAACCGCGAGCCGAGTTGGGCGATCTTGCCGCCGACCTGGGCCTTGGCCTCGTAATGCAGGATCGTTTCGCCGCCTTCCTCTTTCAGGGTGACATCGGCCCCGCCCTTGGCAAAGCCGGCAATGCCGCCCTTTCCTTCACCGGAGATCGTATAGCTCTCGGGCGCATTGATGTTGGAGAGCGTCACTTCGCCGTTGAACGAGGCGGAGACCGGGCCGATCTTCAATTTCACGGTTGCAGTCAGTTCGGTCGGCGAAATCTTTTCCAGGCTCTGACAGCCGGGAATGCACTGCTTGAGAATATCAGGGTCGTTCAGCGCGGCCCACACTACATCCCTCGGCGCGGCAATTCGTTCTTCGCCGGTCATGTCCATGCGCAATCCTCCCGATCTGGCTTTTGTCCGGGGATAATCGCAGATCGGAAAGCGCTTTGCCAAGTGGCGGCCAGATGCTATTTGCACGCACATATCAATTTTGAGACAAGCATGGTGAAACAGAAGGAACGCCGGCCCGGCCAGAAAGCCGCAGGCAGCCCCGGCACAAAGCCCCAAAGGGATGCCCGGCGTGACGCGCCTATCAAGACCGGCAAGCCATCGGCAAAGCCCGCACGTGATGCCGGCGTGAGGTCTGCATCGGCTGTGCGTGATCGCGGCGAGCGGACGGCGGAGCCGCGGGCTGCGGCATCTGTTTCTGTAGCGCCCGAACGCCCGCTGATCGTGCGAAGCGGCGAGCGCCCGGTGGAGCGGGTGCCCGTCATCCTCGAATCGCTGGGCGCCGGGGATTTTCACCTGATCGACAGCGGTAACGGGTTGAAGCTCGAGCAATACGGCTCCTATCGCATCGTCCGGCCGGAGGCTCAGGCGCTATGGCAGCCCTCGCTCGCCACCCATGTCTGGGACAATGCCGATGCGATCTTCACCGGCGATACCGATGAGGACGGCATGGGGCGCTGGCGGTTTCCGCGCGAAGCGCTTGGCGAGACCTGGCCGCTGCAATTGCTCGGCGTCGATTTTCTCGGTCGCTTTACCGCCTTTCGCCATGTCGGCGTATTCCCGGAGCAGATTGTCCACTGGGCCTGGATGAAAGAGCAGGTCGAAGCCGCAAACCGGCCGCTGAAGGTGCTGAACCTCTTCGGCTATACCGGCGTCGCGTCGCTGGTCGCCGCAGCCGCCGGCGCGGAAGTCACCCATGTCGACGCCTCGAAGAAGGCGATCGGCTGGGCGCGGGAGAACCAGGCGCTTGGCCGCATGGAAAAACTGCCGATCCGCTGGATCTGCGAAGACGCGATGAAATTCATCCTGCGTGAGGAACGGCGCGGCAGCAAATACGACATCATCCTCACCGACCCGCCGAAATTCGGCCGCGGCCCGAACGGCGAGGTCTGGCATCTCTTCGAACATTTGCCGTCGATGCTCGACATCTGCCGTGAGATCCTGTCACCCAAGGCGCTTGGTCTGGTGCTGACCGCCTATTCCATCCGCGCCAGCTTCTATTCGATCCATGAGCTGATGCGCGAAACCATGCGCGGTGCCGGTGGTGTCGTCGAATCCGGCGAGCTGGTCATCCGCGAGGCGGGCCTTGACGGCAAAACGCCGGGCCGGGCGCTCTCCACATCCCTGTTCAGCCGATGGGTGCCAAAATGAACCAGGATTTCCGTAATGACGGCCCCCGCAAGGTCGGACATGTCAAGGAGGTCACCTCGCTTGCCAATCCGATCATCAAGGACATCAAGGCGCTGACCAATAAGAAGTCGCGCGAGAAGAGCGGTGCTTTTCTGGCCGAAGGCTTGAAACTGGTTATCGACGCCTTGGAGCTTGGCTGGACCATCCGCACGCTGGTCTACGCCAAGGCCGCCAAGGGCAAGCCGCTGGTCGAGCAGGTGGCCGCCAAGACCGTTGCAGCCGGTGGGCTGGTGCTCGAAGTCAGCGAAAAGGTCATCGCCTCGATCACCCGCCGCGACAATCCGCAGATGGTGGTCGGCATTTTTGACCAGCGCTGGAGGCAACTCCGGGACGTCAAGCCGAAGTCCGGCGAGACCTGGGTGGCGCTCGATCGCGTGCGTGACCCCGGCAATCTTGGCACCATCATCCGGACCTCCGATGCAGCCGGTGCCTCGGGTGTCATCCTGGTTGGCGAGACGACAGACCCGTTCTCGCTGGAAACCGTCCGGGCAACCATGGGCTCGGTCTTCGCCGTCCCCGTCGTCAAGGCGACGCCAGAGGAGTTCCTGGCGTGGAAGAGGACGGCGGGCGTATCGGTTGTCGCCACCCACCTGGCAGGCGCCGTTGATTACCGGACGATCGATTACAAGAAGAAGCCCGTCGTGCTACTGATGGGCAATGAACAGTCCGGCTTGCCGGATGCCCTGGCGAAGGAGGCCGATGCGCTTGCCCGTATCCCGCAGGCCGGCCGCGCCGACAGCCTCAATCTGGCGGTGGCAACGGCGGTGATGCTGTTCGAAGCCCGCCGCCATCTTTTGACCCTCAGCGAGACGCGATGACCGACAGCGAGATGAACGAACAGGCGCCCGCAAAACCCGCTCTGTTTTCCCGGCCCTTGCCGATCCTGATTTTCATTGTGGTCGCCGTCGTTCTCGACCAGGCCGTCAAGGTCATGGTCGACAACTGGCTGCCTTTGCAGGAGATGGTGCCGGTCATTCCGATGCTGGCGCTCTACCGGACCTATAATCTTGGCGTCGCCTTCTCGATGCTGTCGGGCATGGACGGCTGGTTCATTGTCGGCATGCGGCTCGTCATCGTCGTCTTCGTGCTCTGGCTCTGGCGGAGGACGCCCAATCACCGCTGGCTTGCCCATCTGGGCTTTGCGTTGATCATCGCCGGTGCGCTAGGCAACCTGATCGACCGGTTCCTCTATGGTCATGTGATCGACTACATCCTCTTCCATACCGAGACCTGGTCGTTCGCCGTCTTCAATCTCGCCGACAGTTTCATCACTGTCGGAGCGGGTTGCGTCATTCTGGACGAGCTGCTTCTGCCAAAAAAGGCGAAATCGTAAAATTCTAACGAATCCCTGAAGGCATCGGGAAGAGTGCGCATGTTAGCAAGACTACATGAGCACTCTGGCAAATCTGCAGGAAAAGCTTGTCGCCGCCATTGCCGACGACTACACCGAGCCACGCGAACGGCCGGTCAACGACGCGCGCCCCATAACCACTAATCCCATCGAGATTTCGCCGGCTAATATACGGGATACGTCTCAATCCGCGCTTCCTCAATGGCTGCAACGCCATTGGCTGAATGGCGGCGGCTTGGTCGCCGGCGTAGCGCTCATGTCGGTCGGCTATGCGGGTGGCCCGCTGGCGCTTGCTGCGCTGCTGGGCCTGATAGCGCTGACGATCGTCGTCGCCGGTGTCTTCCGCAGGCGGAATGCTGCCCGCAAGATTTTGACGGATGCACTGAGCCTCAGCGAACACGAGCATGATCGTCTATGGGAGAGCAACGAAAGCACCAGCCTGCTTGCCACCATCCATGATGCGCTTGGCGATATCACCGTAACGCGCGACATCGAACGCCGCATCATCCATGCCAATGCCACTTTCCGCAAACTGACCGGAAAGTCGAGCCCGGAAGGTTTGACGCTGGAGGAGGCAGGTCTTGTCTTCCGCACGGCGACAGCCCCTCAGCGTCAGGATGCCGAGATTTCCGCGCCGGAAGGGCCGCGTACCTTCGCCTGGCACGATGTCATGTTCCGCGATCCTGTCACCGGACAACTGATGATCCAGAGCGTCGCCCGCGACGTGACCGAGGAGCGGCAGGCCGCGCGCCTTCGCGAAGAGGCGCGGCTGAAGGCAGAATATAACAGCGCCGCCAAATCGCGGCTGCTCGCCACCGTCAGCCATGAGATCCGCACGCCGCTGTCGGGAATTCTCGGCATGAACCATCTGCTTGCCCAGACGCCGCTGACGCTGGAGCAAGCCAACTACCTGACCGGCATTCGCCAGTCCGGCAATGCGCTCGTGCAGTTGGTCGAAGATTTGTTGGATTTCTCGACGATCGAAGTCGGGCGCTTCCAGCTTCGCCCGCGCACCGAACATCTGCGGCCGTTGCTGGAAGGCGTTGTCGAGATGCTTGCCCATCGCGCCCATGAAAAAGGCATCGAGATCGCCGCGACTGTCGCGGCCGATGTTCCCGAGACAATGGAATTCGATCCCGCCCGGTTGCGCCAGGTATTGTTCAACGTCATCGGCAATGCCGTGAAGTTTACACAGACCGGCGGTGTCCTGATCCGCGGCGGCCTTGATGGCGACGATCTGGTGATTTCGGTCCGGGATAGCGGCCCGGGAATGACCGAGGAGGAGCAGGCGCGGATCTTCGGCGAGTTCGAACAGGCCGGCAACATGCTGGACAGAAGCGCCGGCACGGGCCTGGGGCTGGCAATCTCCGCTCGCATTCTGCGCGAGTTCGGCGGGGCATTGAGCGTCGCCAGCGAGTGGGGCAACGGCAGCGAATTCACGATCCGCTTTCCGGTTTCCATCGTCGCCGGAGAAAACGAACACGGCAGGCGCAGTGACCTGCTCAAAGGTTCCCGCGTCCTGCTGCTGGCACCCGACGGGGCGGCAAGCACCGCAATTGCCGAGACCATCCGCACACTTGGCGGCCAATGCCGCTTGATCGGTCCCGACGACGTGGAAAACCTGGCACACGCCGCGCCCCATGGCAAGGATGGGCCGCTGACGGATCTCATCGTCGATCATCGCATGGCGCCGTGGTATTTCCGGGAAGGGAGCGAACTTGCCGCTCCCGGCCTGCGCAAGATCTTTCTGGTCAATCCGGAGGAGCGCAACACGCATCCGCTCGATCTTTTCGATGCCTGGCTGATCCGTCCGCTGCGCGAACAATCGCTGATCGATGTGTTGAGCGGCCGTATGCAAGGTATGGAGAAGCGCGATGTGCTGAGCGACAGCCCACATGGGTTCGGTCTTATGACACCGGAAGCGACGGATATCGCTCTCAACGTCCTGCTCGGCGAAGATGATCCGGTCAACGCTATGCTGGTACGCGCCATGCTCGCCAAAGCCGGCCACAGGGTTCGGCTCGTCGAGGATTTCGGCGGCCTGCTCGCCCGCGCCGAAAATAGCGAGAACCGCCCGGACGTCGTCGTCACCGATCTCACCATGCCCGGCGGCGACGGCGCTGCGATGCTCGCACAACTGAGGGCGCTGGAGCGCCGGTACGGCCTTTCGCCCCTGCCTGTGATCGTGCTAACCGCCGACAGCCGCGACGCCATCCGCCGTCAGGCCCTGCTGGCGGGAGCCGATGCGGTCATCGTCAAGCCGGTCGACCCCGACCGCCTGATTGCCGAGGTACAAGGCCTGTCGCGGCAGGCTCTCGAACGTGCCTAGGGCGAATAATCGGCCTTCGAATTACCGCTCTGCGCCTTCTATTTGTCCGATGGCGGTCTTGTCTGGAACACGATTTGTCCCTTCCAAGAGTACCCCCTGGAACTCAAGGACTTCGCCCCGAATTGAAGCTTGAAACAGGCACGGTTCTTGCTTTTCGCAACGCACCATGTCACTTTCCTGTCGCACGAATTTGCTTTATGGCGCTATATCAACCCGTCGGGGGGAGAATCGCCATGTCCATCGAAATTTTGAATCGCGAAGCTCAGGGCGAAATGGTTCAGTCTTCAAAGGCAACGGTTGCGCCGGTTGCCAGCGATGTGCTCGGACGCATCGGAAATCTAGAAACGCGCCTCGCTCGCACGGCGCGGGAGATCGATGCGGCTCAGGCCGTCCGCTACCGCGTTTTTGTCGAGGAGATGAACGCCCAACTACCGGCCGACGCAATGCGCCGCCAGCGCGATATCGATAGCTGGGATTCGATTTGCGATCATCTGCTGGTGCTCGATCGCTCGTTGGAAGGTGATTCGGAAGATCAGATCGTCGGCACCTATCGCTTGCTGCGTCAGGATGTGGCGATGGCGAATGGCGGTTTCTACTCTTCTTCGGAATTCGACATCGACGCTCTACTCGTCCGTCACCCTGACAAGCGCTTCATGGAACTCGGCCGCTCCTGCGTGCTGCCGGAATACCGCAACAAACGTACGGTCGAACTGCTGTGGCAGGGCAATTGGGCCTATTCGCTAAAACACGGCATGAACGCCATGTTCGGTTGCGCCTCCTTCCCCGGCATCCGTCCGGAGCAGCACGCACTGGCTTTGTCCTTCCTCTACCACAACGTCATTGCCAAGGACGAATGGGCCGTCAGCGCGCTGCCGTCGCTCGCCCGCACCATGGACCTGATGCCGGTCGAAGCGGTCAATTCCAAGAAGGCGCTGATGGCGCTGCCGCCGCTGATCAAGGGTTATCTGCGCCTCGGCGCCATGGTCGGCTCCACCGCGGTCGTCGATCATGCCTTCAACACGACGGACGTCTTGATCGTCCTGCCAATCGCCAGCATTTCGGACCGCTACGTGAATTACTACGGCGCGGATGCTGGTCGGTTCGCGAGCTGAAAAGCCGGTCTGGTTTGGCAGCTGCCATCCTCAGGGAATCGCAAAAATATCGATCTCATCCGTAATGCCGCGAAGCGAGACGTGATGGGACATCGGCTTCAAACCATGTGTCGTCAGCAATTCGGTGGCGCGAGGATTGTCGAGCACGGAGCCGGTGGCGAATATCTCGCGTGAGTTGGCGAGATGTTGCACGCGAGAAGCGATATTCACCGTCTGTCCAAAGTAGTCCTGCCGCTCGTTCAGGCTGACCGCAATGCACGGTCCCTCGTGGATGCCGATCTTTAGAAGAAGATCGTCGTTGCCGCGCTCCTTGTTGAAGCTGAGCATTGCTTCGCGCATCCGCATTGCCGCGACCAATGCCCGGTCCGGGGTTGGAAACGTGGCCATGACTGCATCGCCGATGGTTTTCACGACAGCACCTGCCTCCGCACCGACGATCTCCTGCAGGATGCTGAAATGGGTTTTGACCAGATCGAAAGCGGCAAGGTCCCCGACCCTTTCATACAACGCCGTCGAACCGCGCAAATCGGTGAACAGAAAGGTGAGGCTTGTGATCTTCAGCCGTTGGTCCACGTCGATTGTGTCCGTGCGGTGGATGTCGCGGAAGGTTTGATTCGAAAGCAGTCGCTTGGCGGTCAGGAATGGACGTCGTTGGCCCAGCAGGTCATGAAGTACGTCGTTGGCCAAGCAGACTGATGGCAGTGTGCGGATCTCTGCGTGATTTTCCATCAGAATGCGCAGGGGGCCGGGTCGCAAGGTGATGGGGTCGCGATGCCGCTGCATGCGATCGAACACCAGCGAGATGGTCTGCCGTTCCTTGGACGGTTCGCCTTTTACGTCCAGGAATTGCGCCGCGTGCGTCACTGGTTCGAAGATGATGACGTATTCAGCCGGCAACTGAAGCGAGACGACAGCTTTTTCTCCGGCAGGCAATTCCAGCGCCTCCAGAATGAATTGGTCGACCGTCGCCTCGTAACCCTCATTGGGAAGATCGACGCCCGAGCCCCAATAGATCTGACGAAAGTATTCGAGGGGTGGCAATTCGTGGGGATTGTGAGCCTCGATGTGGCGTATGCGCGGGCTGACGGTGAATGTGACCTCGACCATCTCGTCGAGGGTTGGCTCGTAGCCGGCAGCGCAAAGCGCGCAACTGTAACTGTCGCCCTGAACGGTCTTCAGTGAGGTATTGGCGTCTAGCACCCCACCGCAACCGGGGCAAAGAACGTTCCAAGATATGTCGAAGAGGCCGAGGCGAGATGCATGCAGGAACGCGTTGATAGCCTGCTCTTCATCGAAGCCGTGGTCGGTTGCGAAGGCAAGCGCATTCACGCGGTTGAGCTTGCGGTCGGGTGCCTCAAGAACGAGCCGCTCAATGGCGTCGACAATATCTGGCCGCACTGAATGGCGCAGCACTCCGAATAGGGATTGAGCTTCACTCATCTGCGCATTTTACACGGAATTGGCCCGGCAGCCATCGCCTTTCTCCGGCCGCCGGCCCAACTATGCAGGTTATCGGTTGCTATCCGGCTCCATAGGCGGCAATTGCCGCCATATTGACGATGTCGGAATCTTTTGCCCCCATCGAGGTGATCTGCACCGGCTTGTCGAGGCCGACGAGAAGCGGGCCGATGACGGTGGAGCCGCCGAGTTCTTGTAGCATCTTCGTGGAGATCGAGGCCGAATGGAAGGCCGGCATCACCAGCACGTTGGCAGGACCGGAGAGGCGGGAGAACGGATATTGGCTCTCGATGATCTTGCGGTTCAGCGCCACATCGGCGGCCATTTCGCCGTCGAATTCGAAATCGACATAGCGCTTATCGAGGATGTTCACCGCCTCGCGTACCCGTTCGGAGCGTTCGCCTGAGGGGTGGCCGAAGGTGGAATAGGCGAGCATGGCGACGCGTGGCTCGTAACCCATGCGCCGTGCGAAGCCGGCGGCCTCCTCGGCGATATCGGCGAGTTCCTGCGCCGTCGGCATGTCATGGACGGCAGTGTCGGCGACAAAGACGGTGCGGCCGCGGGCAAGCACCAGCGAGACGCCGATGACGCGGTGCCCCGGCTTGGCGTCGATGCAGCGGCGCACGTCGTCGAGCGCGGTCGAATAGTTGCGCGTCACTCCCGTCACCATGCCGTCGGCATCGCCGAGCGCCACCATGCAGGCGGCGAAGTGGTTGCGGTCGTTGTGGATTAGGCGTGTCACGTCGCGGTGCAGGTAGCCTTTGCGCTGCAGCCGGGCATAGAGATAATCGATATAAGCGTCCACCCGCCTGGAAATGCGGGCATTGACGATCTCGAGGCCTTGCCGGTTGAGGTCGATCCCGGCGCGCTCGGCGGTCGCGTGGATCAGGTCCTCGCGACCGAGCAGGACGGCGGTGCCGAGCCCCTGGTTGGCATAGGACAAAGCGGCGCGCATGACCTGCTCTTCCTCGGCCTCGGCGAAAACGATGCGCTTTGGATGCCGGCGCACGCGTTCGTAAAGCTGTGCCAGTGTCGAGGCGATCGGGTCACGCCGGGCAGAGAGTTCGCGGGCATAGGCAGCCATGTCGGGCATCGCGCGGCGAGCAACGCCGCTTTCGATCGCCGCTTGCGCAACGGCAACCGGGATCGCCGAAATCAGGCGCGGATCGAAGGGCACGGGGATGATGTATTGCGCCCCGAAGCGCGGCCTCGCGCCCTGATAGGCGGCAACCACATCGTCCGGCACGTCTTCGCGCGCCAGGCTCGCCAGGGCCTTGACGGCAGCGATCTTCATTTCATCGTTGATCGTCGAAGCGCGCACATCGAGCGCGCCCCGGAAGATATAGGGGAAGCCGAGGACGTTGTTGACCTGGTTCGGATAGTCGGAACGCCCTGTCGCCATGATGGCGTCGTCGCGGATGCGGGCGACTTCCTCCGGCGTGATTTCCGGATCGGGATTGGCCATGGCGAAGATGATCGGCTTGTCGGCCATGGAGCGGATCATCTCGGCGGAAAAGGCATCCTTCTGCGACAGGCCGAAAACCACGTCGGCGCCCTTCATCGCATCTTCCAGCGTACGGCTGTCGGTTTTCACCGCATGCGCCGATTTCCACTGGTTCATGCCTTCGCTGCGGCCCTGGTAGATCACGCCCTTGGTGTCGCAGAGCACGATGTTGTCAGGGTTGAAACCCATCGCCTTGATCAGTTCGACGCAGGCGATTGCCGCAGCACCTGCGCCGTTGCAGACAAGCTTCGTTGTCTTGAGGTCACGGCCGGTCAATTCCAGTGCGTTGATCAGGCCGGCGGCGGCGATGATCGCGGTGCCGTGCTGGTCGTCGTGGAAGACGGGGATATCCATCAGCTCGCGCAGGCGCTGCTCGATAATGAAACAGTCGGGCGCCTTGATGTCCTCGAGATTGATACCGCCGAAAGAAGGGCCGAGATAGCGGACGCAGTTGATGAACTCGTCGACGTTTTCGGTGTCGATCTCGAGATCGATCGAATCGACGTCGGCAAAGCGCTTGAAGAGAACGGCCTTGCCTTCCATGACCGGCTTGGAGGCCAGTGCACCCAGATTGCCGAGGCCGAGAATGGCCGTGCCGTTGGAGATGACCGCCACCATGTTGCCGCGGGAGGTATAATCATAGGCCGTTGCCGGATCGGCGGCGATCGCCTTTACGGGAACGGCGACGCCGGGCGAATAGGCAAGCGAAAGATCGCGCTGCGTCGCCATCGGTTTGGTCGGATTGATTTCGAGCTTGCCGGGGCGGCCCTGCTTGTGGAAGTCGAGCGCTTCCTGATCGGTGATCCCCGTTCCCGGACGCGACGTGCTGTTGGTGTCAGGCATATGTCCTCCAAACCTCCTGTGGGCGACCGGTCCCTCTTGCCCGATTGCTGTTGTCTTCTATAGCGGCGCACGGATAGGGTGGCACCTCATTTTTTGGGAAAAACTGCACCTCCGTGAACGAACGAATAATTGCCAGCATCGATGCTTTCTCGGCCGCCGAGCTTGCCTCGGAGGAAAGCCGCGCTTCGGCCACGCCGATGATGGAGCAATATATCGAGATCAAGGCGAACAATCCCGGTTCGCTGCTGTTCTATCGCATGGGCGATTTCTACGAGCTGTTCTTCGAGGATGCCGTCGACGCGTCGCGCGCGCTCGGCATCACGCTCACCAAGCGCGGCCAGCACATGGGCCAGGATATTCCGATGTGCGGCGTGCCGGTGCACGCCGCAGACGACTATCTGCAGAAGCTGATTTCGCTGGGTTTCCGTGTTGCCGTCTGCGAACAGGTGGAGGACCCGGCGGAGGCGAAGAAGCGCGGCGGCAAGTCGGTGGTCCGGCGCGATGTCGTGCGCCTGGTGACGCCGGGCACGATCACCGAGGAAAAGCTGCTGTCGCCCTCGGAATCCAACTACCTGATGGCGCTCGCCCGCATTCGCGGCGGCACCGAGCCGCAACTGGCGCTCGCCTGGATCGATATTTCGACCGGCGTTTTCCGATTGGCGGAGACGGAAGCCTCGCGGCTGCTTGCCGATATCCTGCGCATCGATCCGCGTGAGCTGATCCTGCCGGATACGATGTTCCACGATCAGGAGCTGAAACCGGTTTTCGACGTGCTCGGCCGCACGGCGGTGCCGCAGCCGGCAGTGCTTTTCGATAGCGCCAGTGCCGAGGGCCGCATCACCAGATATTTCGGCGTCTCGACGCTGGACGGTTTCGGCTCTTTCACCCGCGCCGAACTTGCCGCCGCCGCCGCCGCCATCGCCTATGTCGAAAAGACCCAGATCTCCGAGCGGCCGCCGCTCGGGCTGCCGGAGCGCGAAAGCGGCGCATCGACACTGTTTATCGATCCCGCCACCCGCGGCAATCTCGAACTGGTACGCACGCTTTCCGGCGACCGCAACGGTTCGCTCTTGAAGGCGATCGACCGCACTGTCACGGGTGGCGGCGCACGGTTGCTCGCCGAGCGGCTGATGTCGCCGCTGACCGATCCGGCGCGCGTCAACGAGCGGCTGGATTCGATCGGCTTCCTCGCCGACGAGCCTTCGCTCTGCAACGATCTGCGGACGGCGCTGAAACATGTGCCGGATATGCCGCGTGCGCTGTCGCGCCTGGCGCTCGACCGCGGTGGCCCGCGCGATCTCTGGGCGATCCGCCAGGGACTCGGGGCGGCCGCCGGCGTTGCCGATCTGCTCGGCGGCGCATTGCTGCCCGAGGAATTAGGTGCCGCACTTGCCGGGCTCCGCGCCTTGCCCGCCGGTCTCGAAGCGCTGCTTGCCGGTATGCTCTCCGATGAATTGCCGCTGTTAAAACGCGATGGCGGGTTCCTGCGGCAAGGGGCGAATGCCGAGCTGGACGAGGTCCGTGCGCTGCGCGACCAGTCGCGTCGGGTCATTGCCGGATTGCAACTGCAATATGCCGAGGAAACCGGCATCAAATCGCTGAAGATCAAGCACAACAATGTGCTCGGCTATTTCATCGAGGTCACGGCCGGCAATGCCGGTCCGATGACGGATACTGCCGAAGCCAAGGCGCGCTTTATCCACCGCCAGACCATGGCAAACGCCATGCGCTTTACCACGACCGAGCTTGCCGATCTCGAAAGCCGCATCGCGAACGCCGCGGATAAGGCGCTCGCGATCGAGCTGGAAGCCTTCGACCGCATGGTCGCAGCCGTTGTCGCCGAGGCCGAAGTGATCAAGGCCGGTGCCCGCGCGCTATCGGTGATCGATGTCGCGGCCGGGCTGGCATTGCTTGCCGAGGAACAGGGCTATTGCCGGCCGGTGATCGACGATAGCCGGATGTTTGCGATCGGTGGTGGCCGCCATCCTGTGGTCGAGCAGGCATTGCGCCGGCAGGCGGGCGGCCCCTTCGTCGCCAATAATTGCGACCTGTCGCCGACGGCGGGTGGCAAGGATGGCGCGATCTGGCTGCTGACCGGCCCGAACATGGGCGGTAAATCGACCTTCCTGCGCCAGAACGCCCTGATCGCCATCCTCGCCCAAATGGGTTCCTTCGTGCCGGCTACCTCCGCTCATATCGGCATTGTCGATCGGTTGTTCTCCCGCGTCGGTGCTTCGGACGATCTGGCACGTGGGCGCTCCACCTTCATGGTCGAAATGGTCGAGACGGCGGCGATCCTCAACCAGGCGACGGAGCGATCGCTGGTCATCCTCGATGAAATCGGCCGTGGTACTGCGACTTTCGATGGTCTCTCCATCGCCTGGGCAGCGGTCGAACATTTGCACGAGGCCAATAGATGCCGCGGTCTCTTCGCTACCCATTTTCACGAGTTGACTGTGCTGTCGGAAAAGCTCGGCCGCCTTTCGAACGCGACGATGCGCGTCAAGGAGTGGGACGGCGACGTGATCTTCCTGCACGAGGTCGGACCGGGTGCGGCCGACCGTTCCTATGGCATCCAAGTGGCGCGGCTCGCCGGACTGCCGGCTTCGGTTGTAGCGCGCGCCCGCGACGTTCTGACGCGTCTGGAAGATGCCGATCGCAAAAATCCCGCGAGCCAATTGATCGACGACCTGCCACTCTTCCAGGTCGCGGTCCGCCGAGAGGAAGCAGCCGGCCGGCGTGGGCCGTCCAAGGTCGAGGAGGCCCTAAAGGCGCTCGATCTTGACGATCTGACGCCGCGCGCAGCCCTCGACGCACTTTACGAACTGAAGAAGACCCTCAACAAGGCCGGCTGACAACAGGCGATTTCCAAGGATAATCCGATGCATATCGAACATCTTCTCGCCGAGGTCCGCATTCTTGCCGAGCGTTTTTCTCCGATCGCCGCCCGTGGCAAGATCTGCGGCGAGGGCGATGCGCCGGATTGCGAATCCGATCGCGGGCTCCTCAACATCGCCCTGTCCTGCAGCCGGATTTCCGACATCAGTTCAAACATCGCCAAGGCCGGGTATTGGGAATGTGAACGCGAAATGTTGATGCAGATCGGCGCCCAATCGCGAAACATATTATATAGCATAAACGAACTCAGACGGTCGCTTGAGGTGCCGCAGCCCTAAAACTGCCGATTTCTGCATCAACAGCCGTTATTCTTCGTCAACTTTGACCCGATAGAACTCCCGAAGCCACTGATTCGGGAAATTTGGCTCAGGCTAAATTATGAGGATTCGGGCGTAGAATGCCTGTGTCAATCGCCGGGCAAAGAGGCTATAGCGCATGCAGACGAAAAGACAGGCGCGCCGGCAATGGGCCGCGGTCAATGAACAGGATCCCGGTCGGCCGAGCATGGTGACGCATGACATCGATTTTTCCGCCATTCTCGACGTCTCCGCGCTGAGGGCGGAATGCGAGACCCTCGTTAAGCTCCATGAGGACAAGAAGGACGAGCGCTCCGCCCTTCTTGCCTTGTTGAAGAAGGCGAGCCAGGAAGGCCGCGAAAAGGCGCGCCGCCTGCTCTCCGAAGAGGGCAGCGGGCTCGATTGCGCGCATCGCATTTCCTGGCTGCAGGATCAGATCATCACCGTTCTCTACGACTTCACCGTCCGCCACGTCCATCCGAAACAGAAGGGCAGCTTCGCGATCACCGCCGTCGGCGGTTATGGCCGCGATACGCTCGCACCGGGCTCGGATATCGACCTCCTCTTCCTCTTCAAGCCGAAGCCCGAGGAAGAGACGCACAAGGCGGTGGAGTTCATTCTCTATATGCTCTGGGACATGGGCTTCAAGGTCGGCCACGCCACGCGCACCGTCGAAGAATGCATGCGCCAGGCAAAGTCCGACATGACGGTGCGCACGGCCATTTTGGAAACGCGCTATATCTGCGGCAACGAACCCCTGGCGCGCGAGCTGGAAACGCGTTTCGACAAGGAAATCGTCACCAACACCGGCCCGGAATTCATTGCGGCCAAGCTCGCCGAACGCGACGAGCGTCACCGCAAGGCCGGCGACACCCGCTATCTGGTCGAGCCGAACGTGAAGGAAGGCAAGGGCGGTCTGCGAGACCTGCATACGCTGTTCTGGATCTCGAAATATTATTACCACGTCCGTGATCCGGCCGAACTGGTGAAGCTCGGCGTGCTCTCGAAACAAGAGTATCGCCTCTTCCAGAAGGCCGAGGATTTCCTCTGGGCCGTGCGTTGCCACATGCACTTCCTGACCGGCAAGGCGGAGGAGCGGCTTTCCTTCGATATCCAGCGCGAGATTGCCGAGGCGCTCGGCTATCATGCCCGCCCCGGCCTTTCCGCCGTCGAACGCTTCATGAAGCACTATTTCCTCGTCGCCAAGGATGTCGGCGATCTCACCCGCATCCTCTGCGCGGCACTTGAGGACCAGCAGGCCAAGGCTACGCCGGGCCTATCAGGCGTCATCAGCCGTTTCGCTCATCGCTCGCGCAAGATCCCCGGTACGATCGAGTTTGTCGAGGATCGCGGCCGTATCGCGCTCGCCAATCCCGATGTTTTCAAACGCGATCCGGTGAGCCTGATCAGGCTGTTCTTCGTCGCCGACATCAACGGGCTGGAATTCCATCCTGACGCCCTGAAGCGCGTCACCCGTTCGCTGGGCCTGATCGACAACGACCTGCGCGAAAACGAAGAGGCGAACCGCCTGTTCCTGGCGATCCTCACCTCGAAGCGCGATCCGGCGCTGATCTTGCGCCGCATGAACGAGGCTGGCGTGCTCGGCCGCTTCATCCCGGAATTCGGCAAGATTGTCTCGATGATGCAGTTCAATATGTATCATCACTATACGGTTGATGAGCATCTGATCCGCACTGTCGACGTGCTCTCGGAGATCGACAAGGGCAGGGCCGAGGATGTCCATCCCCTGGTCAACAAGCTGATGCCCGGCATCGAAGACCGTGATGCACTCTATGTCGCCGTGCTTCTGCATGACATTGCCAAGGGCCGGGAAGAGGATCACTCGGAAGCCGGCGCCAAGGTGGCGCGCAAGCTTGGTCCCCGTTTCGGCCTGTCGCCGAAGCAGACCGAGCTGGTCGTCTGGCTGATCGAGGAACATTTGACTATGTCGATGGTCGCCCAGACCCGCGACCTCACCGACCGCAAGACCATCATCGATTTTGCCGACCGGGTACAGTCGCTCGACCGATTGAAGATGCTGCTGATCCTGACCGTGTGCGACATCCGCGCCGTCGGTCCCGGGGTGTGGAACGGCTGGAAGGGTCAGCTACTGCGCACGCTCTATTACGAGACCGAACTGCTGCTTGCCGGCGGTTTTTCCGAGGTGTCGCGCAAAGAACGGGCGGAAGCCGCAGCCAAAGCGCTCGAAAAGGCGCTGGGGGACTGGAGCCAGAAGGACCGCAAGGCCTACGTCAAGCTGCACTACCAGCCCTATCTTTTGTCCGTCCCGCTGGAAGATCAGATTCGCCATACGCAATTCATTCGCCAGACCGACAAATCGGGCCAGGTCCTGGCGACCATGGTGCGCACCGACAGTTTCCATGCCATCACGGAAATCACCGTGCTCTCACCAGACCATCCGCGCCTTTTGACCGTCATCGCCGGTGCTTGCGCTGCCGCGGGCGCCAATATCGCCGATGCGCAGATTTTCACCACGTCTGATGGTCGTGCGCTCGACACCATCCATGTCAGCCGTGAATTCGCCGACGATGCGGACGAGCTGCGGCGCGCCGGCACCATCGGCAAGATGATCGAGGATGTGCTTGCCGGCCGTAAGCGCCTGCCGGAGGTTATCGCCACCCGCACCAAGAACCGCCGCAAGAACAAGGCCTTCGTCGTCCCGCCCTCGGTGACGATTTCCAACAGCCTGTCGAACAAGTTCACCGTCATCGAGGTCGAATGCCTCGACCGCACCGGCCTTCTGTCGGAAATCACCGCGGTTCTTTCCGATCTGTCGCTCGACATCCAGTCGGCGCGCATCACCACCTTTGGCGAAAAGGTCATCGATAGCTTCTATGTGACCGATCTCGTCGGGCAGAAAATCTCCAACGAAAACAAGCGAGCCAATATCACCGCGCGTCTGAAGGCGGTGATGGCCGGCGAAGAGGATGAGGTGCGCGAGCGTATGCCGTCCGGCATCATCGCGCCCGCCTCCACACGGTCGCTCGTCGTTGAAAAGCTCAATACTGAAAAGAAAGCCGATTCAGCCGCATGAGTCTCGTCAAGAAATTCATCACCGTCGGCGGCGCGACGCTTGGCAGCCGCATCTTCGGGTTCGCCCGCGAAACGCTGATGGCCGCCGCCCTCGGCACGGGGCCGATGGCCGACGTCTTCTATGCGGCATTCCGCTTCCCGAACCTCTTCCGCCGCCTGTTTGCCGAAGGCGCCTTCAACGCCGCCTTCGTGCCGCTCTTCGCCAAGGAGATCGAAGCGCACGGGATCGACGGCGCCAAGCGCTTTTCGGAAGAGGTCTTTGGCGTTCTCTTCTCGGTCCTGCTGCTGATCACCATCGTCATGGAACTGACCATGCCGCTCCTGGTGCGTTGGGTCATCGCGCCTGGTTTCGCCGACGATGCCGAGAAATTCGACCTGACGGTCCGGTTGGCCGCCGTGATGTTCCCCTATCTCATGTCGATGTCGCTGACGGCGATGATGAGCGGCATGCTGAATTCGCTGCATCGTTTCTTCGCCGCCGCCGTGGCTCCGATCTTCCTCAACCTGGTGATGATCAGCGCGCTGTTCTACGCGATCTATTACGGCGCCGATCCGCTGACCACCGCCTGGTACCTGTCCTGGTCGGTGCTGGTGGCAGGCGTGCTGCAGCTGGCCGTCGTCTATATCGGCGTGCGCCATGCCGGCATCAATATCGGCCTGCGCTTTCCGCGCTTCACGCCCAATGTCAAGCGGCTCCTGCTTCTTGCCATCCCGGCGGCCATCACCGGCGGCGTCACCCAGATCAATCTGGTGATCGGCCAGGCGATCGCCTCGGGCAAGGAAGGCGCGATCGCCGCCCTGCAATATGCAGACCGCATCTACCAGCTGCCGCTCGGCGTCGTCGGCGTCGCGGTCGGAATCGTGCTTCTGCCGGAACTGGCCCGTTCGCTGAAGTCAGGCCATGTCAAGGAAGCCGCCAATATCCAGAACCGCTCGATCGAATTCGTGCTGTTCCTGACCCTGCCGGCCGCTGTCGCCCTCTGGCTTCTCTCCGACGATATCATCCGCGTGCTTTACGAGCGCGGCGCCTTTAACCCGAACAATACAACGCTGGTCGGCTCCATCCTCGCCATCTTCGGCCTGGGTCTGCCGGCTTTCGTGCTGATCAAGGCGCTGCAGCCCGGCTTTTATGCCCGCGAAGATACGAAATCGCCGATGCGCTACACGGCGGTCGCCGTCTTCGTCAATTCGGCGCTGTCCATCCTGCTTTTCCCGGTGCTGGCCGAACGCGGCATTGCGCTCGCCGAGGCGGTTGCCGGATGGCTGAACGCTGTGCAGCTCTTCGTCACGCTCTATCGCCGCGGACATCTCGCCTGGGAATGGTCGCTGGCGCGCCGCACTGTCATGCTGCTCGTCTCCTCCGCCGTCATGGGCGGCGTCATCGTATATTTGTCTCATCGCTGGGAGCCGCTTCTGGAGTCCAGCTCGACGCTGCTCACCAAGACCGGCGTCCTGGGCTTGCTCATATTGATTGCGATGGTGGTGTATTTCGTTGTCGCCTTCCTGATCGGCGGCGTGGATTTGGGCATGGTACGCCGCAATTTGAAGCGCAAGCCGGCGGAGCCCGTTTCGGACGCGGAGGTCGTGAACGGGGAGTAATCAAACTCCTTTACCCCGACCCCTTCCCGCAGACGGGCGAGGGGACGATTTTGTTAGATGTGGAGTTCCGATGTCCCAATCCCTCTTCCTCGTTGCTCTCGTCGTCGATGACTATGACCGCGCCAAGGCATTCTACTGCGATTGCCTCGGCTTCGACTGTCTGCAGGATGATGTTCAGCCGGAAGGCAAGCGTTGGATCGTGGTGCGGCCGGAGGGCATGGATGGAGCGGCGCTGCTTCTGGCCCAGGCCGCCAACGACGAACAGCGTGCTGCAATCGGCAATCAGACCGGCGGTCGTGTCGGCTTCTTCCTCAAGACCGACGATTTCGCCCGCGACTACGCGGCGATGATTGCAAAAGGCGTGCAGTTTCTGGAGCAGCCACGCTATGAGGTTTACGGCACCGTAGCGGTGTTTGCCGATCCCTATGGCAACACCTGGGACCTGATCCAGCATTCTTCCTGAGGCATGATCTCGAACCGAAGGACCGCGTCAGCGAAAAGTGTGTAGCGGTTTTCGAATAAGATCATGCCAAATCGAATCTGGTAGATATCCTCTTGATCCCCGCCTGTCCGCCGTGCATAAGCCCGGCCGAACACCAGGGGTCGAGCGCGAGCTCGCCCGGGCCCTCCACAAGCCTTTTGAGGACGACATGACTGAATTCAAGCCGCTCGTATTCTCCGGCGTCCAGCCGACTGGCAATCTCCATCTCGGCAATTATCTCGGCGCGATCCGGAAGTTCGTGGCGCTGCAGGCGAACAACGACTGCATCTATTGCGTCGTCGACATGCATGCACTGACGGCCCAGCTCGTGCATGAGGACATGCCGGGCCAGATCCGTTCGATCACCGCTGCCTTCCTCGCCGCCGGCATCGATCCGGAAAAGCATATCGTCTTCAACCAGTCTGCCGTCCCGCAGCATGCCGAACTCGCCTGGATCTTCAACTGCGTCGCCCGCATCGGCTGGATGAACCGCATGACGCAGTTCAAGGACAAGGCCGGCAAGGACCGCGAGCAGGCCTCCCTCGGCCTCTACGCCTATCCGAGCCTGATGGCTGCAGACATTCTCGTGTACCGTGCCACGCACGTGCCTGTCGGCGACGACCAGAAGCAGCATCTGGAACTCACCCGCGACATCGCCATGAAGTTCAATCTGGACTACATGGAGCACATCCGCCGCTCGGGCTACGGCATCGACATCACCGTGGGCGATGAGCCGGTGCACGCCTATTTTCCGATGGTCGAGCCGCTGATCGATGGTCCGGCCCCACGCGTCATGTCGCTTCGCGACGGCACCAAGAAGATGTCGAAGTCGGATGCCTCTGACCTGTCGCGTATCAATCTGCTCGACGATGAAGAGAACATCTCGAAGAAGATCCGCAAGGCCAAGACCGATCCGGACGGTTTGCCGAGCGAGATTGCCGGCCTCGCTGGCCGCCCGGAAGCCGATAACCTCGTCGGCATCTATGCCGCCCTTGCCGACAAGTCGAAGGCTGACGTTCTTTCGGCATTCGGCGGCCAGCAATTCTCGGTCTTCAAGCCAGCGCTGGTCGATCTCGCCGTGCATGTCCTCTCGCCGATCACTGGCGAGATGCGCCGCCTGATGGCCGATCCCGGCCATATCGATACCGTTCTGCGCAATGGCAGCGCTCGTGCCCGTGCCCGTGCCGAAGTGACGATGAAGCAGGTCCGCGACATCATCGGCTTTATTTACTGAGGCTTTTGATTTCTTATTGGTTGGCGCGCTGCCAGGGCGGCGCGCCAAGACCAGCGAACGGATGGCCCGATCTTGAATGTCTTGCGGATTGCTTCCTTTTCGGAAAACGGAGCCGGCGGCAATCCCGCCGGCGTCTTGATTGCCGATGTCCTGCCTGATGCCTCCGAAATGCAACGCATCGCAGCCGACGTCGGTTTCTCCGAAACCGCTTTTGCATCCCCGGAAGGGCAGGGCTGGAGGGTGCGTTATTTCTCTCCTGAATCGGAAGTTCCCTTTTGCGGTCATGCGACGATCGCCCTTGGGGCGGCTCTTGCGTTGCAAGCGGGCGACGGGATTTTTGCGCTCGCGCTCAATCAGGCCAATATCACTGTCGAGGGGCACCGGAATGGCGATGTCCTCACGGCCGCCTTGCAGTCGCCGCCCACGAGCAGCAAAGCGCCGGCGCCTGAATTGTTATCCGAGGTGCTGGCATTGTTCGGTTATTCGACTGGCGACCTGAACCCGGCCATACCATCCGCGCTTATTAATGGTGGTGCCGACCACTTCGTGCTGGCTCTCAAATCCCGCCAGGCGCTTGCCGCCATGACCTACGATCTCGATGCGGGGCGTTCTTTGATGATCCGCGAAGGTTGGATCACGATCCTGCTCGCCTACGTCGAAACGCCGCAACTGTTCCATACTCGCAATGCCTTCGCATCGGGCGGGGTTTATGAAGACCCCGCGACCGGCGCGTCAACCGCAGCCTTCGCCGGATATCTGCGCGATATTGCCTGGCCGCATGGCGGGGCCATCGACATCATCCAGGGCGAGGATATGGGAATGCGTTCACGCCTGCATGCCGATATTCCGGCCGCAGCCGGAAGCTCCGTCCGAGTGTCAGGCGAGGCAAGGCTTATGGACCTGTAAGTCGGCGGGCGACGATCGCCACCGGGTTCAAAACGGGGCTTGCCATGGCACGGATTTCGATGTCAGACTTGGCCTATGGTATCAAAACGTCTCTCACGGCTCGAAGGTCATCGCCGCAAGTTCATGGCGGTCATCGACGGCACCCCCGAATGCCAGCGTGCCGTCCACTACGCCGGTCGGCGCGCGAAAAATTCCAATGGCGGCCTTGTGCTCCTCTATGTGATCCCGGAAGGCGATTTCCAGCAATGGCTGGGTGTCGAGGAGATCATGCGGGCCGAAGCGCGCGAGGAGGCCGAGGCAGCAACCGCGAAGGCGGCGCAGATCGTGCGCGAGAATGTTGGCATCGATCCGGAGATCGTCATTCGTGAAGGGTCGGCCGCCGAACAGATCAATGCGGTGATCGAGGAAGACCGGGATATCGCGCTCCTCGTCCTTGCCGCCGGTTCGGCCAAGGAAGGGCCGGGACCGTTGGTGTCGTCGATCGCGGGACGTGCCGCAGCCTTTCCGATCCCCGTTACGGTGCTCCCGGATACGCTGACGAACGAGGAAATCGACGCCCTCAGTTGATCTGTTTCAGGCTATTTCTTGAGGATTGCTCTCTTGAATAGCACGGGCAAAAAGCCTATTTTCTTTTGAAGTATTCTAAAGTCGGAAGAGGGCTTCGGCCCGCCGTATGGAGATCAAGATGTTCATTCAGACCGAAGCGACGCCGAATCCCGCCACCCTGAAGTTTCTGCCGGGTAAGGTGGTCATGGAAAATGGCACCGCCGAATTCCGCAGCGCCGATGAAGCGGAAGTCTCGCCGCTCGCTGCGCGCATCTTCGATGTCCCCGGCGTCAGCGGCGTCTATTTCGGCTACGACTTCATCTCCGTCTCCAAGGAAGACCAGGAATGGCAGCATCTGAAGCCCGCCATCCTCGGTTCGATCATGGAGCATTTCATGTCCGGCAAGCCGGTCATGGGCGAAAGCTCGGTTCTCTCCGAAGCGCAGGATGCCGGCGGAGAGTTCTTCGATGAAGGCGACGAATCGATCGTACTGACCATCAAGGAATTGCTTGAGACTCGCGTTCGGCCGGCCGTCGCCCAGGATGGCGGCGACATCACTTTCCGCGGCTTTCGTGACGGCAAGGTCTACCTCAATATGAAGGGATCCTGCTCCGGTTGCCCGTCGTCGACGGCGACATTGAAGCATGGCATCCAGAACCTGCTGCGCCATTTCGTCCCGGAAGTGCAGGAAGTCGAAGCCGTCTAGGCATGATACCAAAAAGTGCACAGCGGTTTTTGGATAAGATCTTGCAAAAGCAGTTATTGGGGTGCAGTGACGGTTCAAAGATAAGTTACCGCGCTCCAAATATGGGCTTTTCGGATAAATTGTGATGATCGTACTGGCGCTCGACACGGCAGGTGTGGATTGCGCTGCCGCTGTGTATGATAGCGGTAGTGATTCTGTGATTGGGGAGGTCACGGAAACGATCGGGCGAGGACATGCTGAGCATTTGATGGATGTTGTCGACCGGGCGCTGGCTGAAGCCGATATAGTGCTCGCTTCGGTGGAACGTGTGGTCGTGACCGTCGGTCCGGGCTCCTTCACCGGCATCCGCATCGGCGTTGCCGCTGCCCGCGGTTTCGCGCTTTCCCTAAACATTCCCGCTATCGGCGTCACGACCCTTGAGGTTATGGCTGCCGCCGCGCGGGAAATGAATCCGGGTAAATCGGTTCTGGCTGCGATCGACGCCAAGCGCGAGGAGATTTATCTCCAGTCCTTCGATGTCGATGGCCAGCCGTTGGATGAGGCGCGCGCTGTGACGATCGATGAAGCGCGTGCGATCTCCGATGCTTTCGACGGCGTCGTCACCGGCTCGGCTGTCGCCAGGCTCAGAGACGCGACGCCGGCGGTTCGGCCTGATGCCTTTCCGATTGCCACCGTCGCCCGGCTCGGCGCTGTCAAACCTGTCAGCGAAAAGCCGAAGCCGCTTTATCTTCGCGGACCCGACGCCAGACCGCAGGCCGGGTACGCAGTCGCCAGGGTATAACCATGCTGGAATCCTATCTCACCCTGAAAGCCGAATACGAGATCGTTCCGATGCAGCTGCAGGACTGCGCCGAAGTGGCGGCTCTGCATGGCGAACGGTTTTCCCGGGTTTGGGACGAGACCGAGTTTCAAAATCTCCTGTCGCAGGATACGACCTTCGGCTTCGTCGCCCGCCAGACCAACGCGATCCTGAAAAAGCCGCTTCCGGGGTTTGTGCTGGCACGGCATGTCGCGGGCGAGGCGGAAATCCTGACGGTTGCCGTTAGCGCCAAGCTTGGCCGCACCGGCCTCGGCTGGCGGCTGATGCAGGCGGCGTTGCGCGAGGCGCGCAACCGCGGCGGCGAAACCATGTTCTTGGAGGTCGACGGCGCCAATAAGCCGGCCCTCGGTCTCTACCGCAAGCTTGGTTTTGAGACGGTCGGCGAGCGCAAGGCCTACTATGTCGATGAAAGCGGCGCGAAATCGACGGCGCTTGTCATGCGCCGTGTTCTTCGCTAGTCCGTTGTCATAGACGAATAGACCGAAGACCGTATTTCAATGAACGATCCCGTAAAATCCCTTGAGGAGCTTTGCGCCGAGCGCGGCATGCGCATGACGGAGCAGCGGAGGGTCATTGCGCGCATCATCGAGAGTTCCGAGGATCACCCCGATGTTGAGGAACTGCACCGGCGCTCCGTCAAGGTGGATGCAAAGATCTCGATTTCGACGGTCTACCGCACGGTAAAGCTTTTCGAGGATGCCGGCATCATCGCCCGCCATGACTTCCGCGACGGGCGTTCGCGTTACGAGACTGTGTCGGAAGAGCATCATGATCACCTGATCGATCTGAAGAGCGGCGAAGTGATCGAATTCCACTCGCCGGAGATCGAGGCGCTGCAGGAGCGTATTGCCCGCGAACACGGTTTCAAGCTCGTCGACCATCGACTGGAGCTTTACGGCATCCCGCTGAAGAAGGATGAGCCGCTGAAGAAGGACGAGCGCTGAGGTGGTCGCGGTCGTGCGGGAGCGAATGATTTGGTGACCTGGCTGCGCGTCGGCTGTGCCGTCATCGCCATCTGCGTTGTCAGCCTTGTCTTGCTGCCGCTGCAGATTCTTTGCCTGCGCTTCGACTGGAAACTCAGGCGCTATCTGCCGCGCTACTGGCATCGCATCGTCTGCTATTGGCTCGGCATCCGTATCAATGTCATCGGAAAGGCCGAGCAGCGCCGGCCACTGATGCTGGCCGTAAACCATGCCTCCTGGCTTGATATTCTCGTGCTCTCGTCCATTGCCGACGTTGCTTTCATCGCCAAGGCGGAAGTGCGCGATTGGCCGGTCTTCGGCCATCTTGCTCAGTGGCAAAAGAGCGTATTCGTCGTGCGCGAACAGAAGCGCAAGACCGGCGATCAGGTGAACGAGATCGCGGAGCGCATGGCGGACGGCGAGATCATGGTCCTCTTTCCAGAGGGTACGACATCGGATGGCAACCGACTGCTGGAAGTCAAATCCTCCTTGTTCGGCGCGGCGGCGGCTGCCCTGCCGAAAGCACCGGATGCCGTCGTTCACGTCCAGCCGGTTGCGGTGGCCTATACTCGTGTCCACGGCATCGCCATGGGCCGCTACTATCGTCCGCTGGCGGCTTGGCCAGGCGATATAGAGCTGCTGCCGCATCTCAAAGGTATCTTCGCTTGTGGGGCCATCGATGTCGACGTTTGCTTCGGCGAGGCGGTGGATTATCGCGCCGACACCAACCGCAAGGAAGTCAGCGCCACCATCGCGCAGCGCATCCGCACCATGTTGGCGAGCCGGTTGCTTGGCCGCGAGATCGCTTGAGATCCGGTTGATTTTAACTTTTCGATTTTCTCCAGAAGCAAAAGCCACTACATAGCGGCCATGACCAAGGACAGCTTAACTCTCGATGCCCCGGAGCCAAGTGCTTTAAAGATTGGCCTCCGCGATGGCTCCAACAGCCGCAAGGTTTTCATCAAGACCTACGGCTGCCAGATGAATGTCTACGACTCGACGCGGATGAGCGATGCGCTCGCCCGCGATGGCTATGAGCCGACCGAGGACATGGAAGAAGCCGATCTCGTCCTGTTGAACACCTGCCACATCCGCGAGAAGGCCGCCGAAAAGGTCTATTCCGCGCTCGGGCGCCTGCGCGAGATGAAGAAACGCAAGGCTGCCGATGGCCGCGACATGATGATTGGTGTGACCGGTTGCGTCGCCCAGGCCGAGGGCGAGGAGATTCTCCGCCGCGCGCCCGCCGTCGACGTCGTCATCGGCCCGCAGACCTATCACCGCCTGCCGGACGCATTGCGTCGGGCCAAGGAAGGCCAGCGCGTCGTCGATACGGAATATGCGATCGAGGATAAGTTCGAACATCTGCCGATCGCCGAGAAGTCGAAGATCCGCGCCCGTGGCGTCACGGCCTTCCTGACGGTGCAGGAAGGCTGCGACAAGTTCTGCACTTTCTGCGTCGTGCCCTACACGCGCGGTTCCGAAGTCTCGCGTCCGGTCTCCCAGATCGTCGAAGAGGCCGAGAAACTTGTGGATGGCGGCGTGCGCGAAATCACGCTTCTCGGCCAGAACGTGAACGCCTGGCACGGAACCGGACCGACGGGCGAAGCCTGGAGCCTTGGCGACTTGCTGTACCGGCTGGCTGAAATTCCTGGCCTTGCCCGGCTGCGCTATACCACCAGCCACCCCCGCGACATGGACGACCGGCTGATATCGGCCCATCGCGACCTGCGCACGCTGATGCCCTATCTGCATCTGCCGGTTCAGTCCGGCTCCGACCGCATCCTCAAGGCGATGAATCGGCGACATACGGCCGCCGAATATCTCGCTTTGATCGAAAAAATCCGCACGGCGCGGCCGGATATCGCCCTTTCGGGTGATTTCATTGTCGGTTTCCCGGGGGAGACAGAGCAGGATTTTGCGGATACACTTCGTCTTGTGGAGGAGGTGAACTATGCGCAAGCCTTCTCGTTCAAATATTCGACGCGTCCGGGAACGCCCGGTGCGGAATTGAAGGGCCAAGTGCCAGAAGAGATCAAGGCGGAACGGCTGGAACGGTTGCAGGCGCTGCTTTTGAAGCAGCAGCATTTGTTTGCCGATGCCTGCGTCGGCAAGGTAGTCGATGTACTGCTGGAAAAGCCAGGCCGCATGCCGGGTCAGTTGATCGGCCGGTCCCCTTGGCTGCAATCTGTGAATGTTGATGCAAAAGCATCGCAAATCGGTGACATTATCAACGTACGAATCATCGGAACCAGCACGAACAGCCTTTTTGCTGAGTTGCTCTAGGTTCCGGACAAGGCAAAGGAGCCGGACCGCTTGAACGGACAGGAATTGGTTTCTTCTTCATCGCGCCAGCCACGCACCGCGAGCGACGCCAATCACTTCATCCTGACGTTCGAGAACAATCGGTTCGCCAGCGAACTTTTCGGACAGTTCGATCAGAATTTGAAGCTGCTCGAGGAGCGGCTTGGTATCGACGCCCGCGCTCGCGGCAATTCCGTTATCATCACCGGCGATGTGCTGGCCACAAACCAAGCGCGTCATACCCTCGATTATCTCTATGACAAGCTGCAGAAAGGTGGGAATGTGGAGCGCTCCGACGTGGAAGGGGCAATTCGCATGGCGGTTGCCGCCGATGACCAACTGACTCTGCCGACCATGGAGAAAAAAGCCAAGTTGACGATGGCGCAGATTTCGACGCGCAAGAAGACGATCATTGCCCGCACGCCGACGCAGGATGCCTATATCCGGGCGCTCGAGCGTTCCGAAATGGTTTTCGGTGTCGGCCCGGCTGGTACCGGCAAGACCTATCTTGCCGTCGCCCATGCCGCCCAGCTTCTGGAACGAGGCGCTGTCGAGAAGATCATTCTGTCGCGCCCGGCCGTCGAAGCCGGCGAGCGTCTCGGCTTCCTGCCTGGCGATATGAAGGAGAAGGTCGACCCCTATCTCCGGCCGCTTTATGACGCGCTCTACGATATGATGCCCGGCGACAAGGTCGAACGTGCCATCACCGCCGGCGTCATCGAAATCGCCCCGCTTGCCTTCATGCGCGGCCGTACGCTTGGCAACGCTGCCGTCATCCTCGATGAGGCGCAGAACACCACCTCGATGCAGATGAAGATGTTCCTGACGCGTCTCGGCGAGAATTCGCGCATGATCATCACCGGCGATCCGAGTCAGATCGATCTGCCGCGCGGCGTCAAATCCGGACTAGTGGAAGCTCTGCAACTCCTCAACGGAGTCGAGGGGATCACCATCGTCCGCTTTAAGGACACTGACGTCGTCCGCCATCCGCTGGTGGCGCGCATCGTCAGGGCTTACGACTCGAATTACGCCACGCCCGTTGAGGGCAGTGAGGCCGATCCGCAGATCTGATGGCCGATCTCGATATTCAGATCAGTGTCGAGGAGGGCGGCTGGCCCTCCGAAGACGAGTTGCAGGCTCTGGCCGAGCGCGTGTTGGGCGCGGCTGCGGCCTATCTCGAGAAACACGAGAAGCAGCCTTTTCCGAAAATGGCGTCGGAATTGTCGCTGGTCTTTACCGATGATGCTTCGATCCGAGAGATCAATGCAGAATGGCGCGAGCAGGACAAGGCGACCAACGTCCTGTCTTTCCCCGCTTTTCCGCTAGTGCCGGGCGGTAAGCCCGGCCCGATGCTGGGCGACATTATCATCGCCAAAGAGACGGTGGAGCGGGAAGCGATCGAGCTGGAAAAGAGTTTTGATGACCATCTGACCCATTTGATGGTGCATGGTTTCTTGCATCTCTTCGGTTACGACCATATGAATAATAGGGAAGCCGAAAGAATGGAGGGGCTGGAGACTCGCATTTTGGCGGGGCTTGGCCTATCTGATCCCTATGCGGGGCAGGACCCCATTTGACTTGAACCCTGTCTGATCAGGAACAATGAGCGACTTTACGACAAGACCGGCCCCCGAGGCCAAAGACGGAGCCGAAACCGCCTCCTCCGATGAGGCAGGCAGTAGTAGCGGCAAACGATCACACTCTTCGTTCTGGGCCCGCGCTGCGCGCATTCTGCGCCCAGCTCAGGGATCGGCACGCCTGCGCGAGGATCTCGCCGACGCGTTGATGACCAACGCCACCGATGATGATGCCTTCTCGCCGGATGAGCGGGCGATGCTGCACAATATCCTCCGTTTCCGCGAGGTGCGTGTCGAGGACGTCATGGTGCCGCGTGCCGATATCGAGGCGGTCGATCAGAACATCACCATCGGCGAGCTGATGATCCTGTTCGAGGAGAGCGGCCGCTCGCGCATGCCGGTCTACGCCGAAACGCTCGATGATCCGCGCGGCATGGTGCATATCCGCGATCTCCTGTCCTATATCGCCAAGCAGGCGCGCAACAAGCGCCGCGGCAGCAACGGCAAGACGGTGGCAGCCGCCGCGGCATCAGCGTCGGCTGCGAGCCCGGCTGAGAAGCCGCCACGCTCGGTCAAGTCGAATTTCGATCTTTCGCGCGTCGATCTGCAGAAGACGCTGGCCGAAGCCGGCATCATACGAAAGATCCTGTTCGTTCCGCCCTCCATGCTGGCGTCCGATCTTCTCCGCCGCATGCAGGTCAACCGTACGCAGATGGCGCTCGTCATCGACGAATATGGCGGCACCGACGGCCTAGCGTCGCATGAGGACATCGTCGAAATGGTCGTCGGCGACATCGACGACGAACATGATGACGAGGAAGTCATGTTCAAGCGCGTTTCCGAAGACGTCTTCGTTGCCGATGCCCGCGTGGAGCTGGAAGAGATTGCGGCCGCCATCGGCCCCGATTTCGACATCAGCGAGCAGGTGGACGAAGTGGATACGCTCGGCGGCCTTATCTTCTCCGCGCTCGGCCGTATCCCGGTGCGGGGCGAACTGGTCCAGGCGCTGCCGGGCTTCGAATTCCATATTCTCGATGCCGATCCGCGCCGCATCAAACGGGTGCGCATCACCCGCAAGCGCCATGCCTTGCGCCGCCGCCCGGCCAAGGCGGAAGGCGAGGGTGGCCTGATCGAGCGCGACCTGCCTTCACCGGATACGCTGCCGGACGAATCCTCGCCCGAACAGAACACTGCCAGCCAATAAATGGCGCTTCAGCAGGACAAGTCGCTGCTTTTTTGAAAGACTGCGGCCAATTGATTCGCAGTTTTGACGGAGCGCACGCATGGAACGGCTTTCGGGCAGGGTAATCCTCGTCTGGGGTTTCAAACGCGCACTTCTTGCCATCCTTGCCGGAGCCGTCGGTGTCCTCGCCTTGCCGCCCTTCGGCTTCTTCGCGGCGATGTTCATTTCTTTCACGCTGCTCGTCTGGCTGCTGGATGGCGCTGCAGCTGGTCCCGACAGCAGTTTCCTCGGCCGCCTCTGGCCGGCTTTTACCATCGGCTGGCTGTTCGGTTTCGGTTATTTTGTTGCCGGTCTGTGGTGGCTCGGTCATGCGCTTCTGATCGATGCCGACGAATTTGCATGGGCGTTGCCGCTGGCGATCCTCGGCCTGCCGGCCTTTCTTGCGATCTTTTACGGTGTGGCGACGGCGCTAGCCCGCCTGCTCTGGTCCGATGGCATGGGGCGTATCGCCGCACTCGCCTTCGCCTTTGGGCTTCTGGAATGGCTACGCAGCTTCCTTTTTACCGGCTTTCCCTGGAATGCCATCGGCTACGGCGCCATGCCCATACCGCTGATGATGCAATCCGCACATGTGATCGGTGTGCTCGGCGTAACCATACTTGCCGTTTTTGTCTTTGCCGCTCCGGCGTTGCTCGGAACGCGTCAAGGTCGGATACCGGGGATCGGGCTTGCCGTGCTCATCGCCGCCGCGCATTTCGGCTATGGCTATTATGCGCTCAACCTGCCGGAGCCACCGTCCGGCGGCAAGACGGCTCCCGTGGTGCGCATCGTCCAGCCGGCGATCGATCAGGAAGCCAAGATGGACACGGATGCCGATCGCACCGCCATCTTCGACAAGCATCTCTCGCTCTCGGTCCAGCCGCCGGCAAATGGCGGTAAACGACCCGACATCATCGTCTGGCCGGAAACCGCTATCCCCTTTATTTTGACGGATAATCAGGACGCTCTGACCCGCATTGCCGACCAGCTCGACGACGACCAGATCCTGATCACCGGCGCCGTCCGCGTCGAGGACATGGGTCCCGGTCTGGAGCCGCGTTACTACAACTCGATCTATGTCATCGACGGTCGAGGCCAAATTATCGGTGCCTCCGACAAGACCCATCTCGTGCCTTTCGGCGAGTACGTGCCTTTCGAGAATATTCTCGGCTATCTCGGAATTCAGAATGTCATCGAGCTGCCTGGCGGCTTTTCAGCGGCCGCCAGCCGGCAGTTGCTGACGCTGCCGAGCGGTATCAAACTCTACCCTCTGATCTGCTACGAGATCATTTTTCCGAATGAAATGACACCGGAAATCCGGCAGGCCAACGCCATTTTGAACGTTACGAACGACGCCTGGTTCGGCGATACGCCGGGTCCCTATCAGCATTTCCTGCAGGCGCGGGTAAGGGCTGTGGAACAAGGGTTGCCACTGATTCGCAGCGCGAATACAGGCGTTTCGGCCTATGTCGACGCTCACGGACGTTTGATTTCCGGAATCGACTTTAATCAGCAAGGATTTGTTGACGCCACTTTGAGTAGCGCAACCGTATCGCGTATCGACGATAGCGTACGAAAAGCATACTTCTGGTTGATCATCGGGGTAGTCGGTATAACCGCTGTGATTTCACGCATGGGTTTTATTTCAAGGGCGAATTGACCCAAAAACCCTAAAATTGCATAGTGGTTGCCGTCCGCCTTTTGAACGTAAGCTAGAAGCCGGGTGGGCGTCGGCTGCAACGTGGCGTTATAGGGGTGGTTAAGGGCACCGGGTGGCAGGACCTGAATTCAACCTATGTTAGGGCAATATGATGATTGAGAACAAAAAAAAGCCGAACCCGATCGACATCCATGTCGGTAGCCGCATCCGCCTCCGCCGCACTATGCTTGGCATGAGCCAGGAGAAGCTCGGTGAGAGTCTCGGAATCACTTTCCAGCAAATTCAGAAGTATGAGAAGGGCACCAACCGCGTTGGCGCCAGCCGTCTTCAAAATATTTCAAGCATTCTTAACGTTCCGGTTTCCTTCTTCTTCGAGGATGCTCCCGGTGAACATGCGACCACCGCCGGCGGCATGGCCGAGGCCTCCAGCTCCAATTATGTGGTCGACTTCCTCTCTTCCTCCGAAGGCCTGCAGCTCAACCGCGCGTTCGTGAAGATTTCCGACGGCAAGGTCCGCCGCAAGGTGGTGGAGCTCGTCAAGGCTCTCGCAGCCGAAGCCGACGCCGAATAAGCAGTTCGAAGCAGCGCCACAGCGGAAAAGTTGAAAGGCGGTCATTTTGGCCGCCTTTTTCACGTTTATGGCAAAATTTTATCACTTTTGATGAGACATAAAGATATATTTATGTCCTTCTGCGACTTGTTTTTCGAGCTCGACACGAATATCAAATGCGGAGATTTGTTCTTTGAGGGGAATCCCACATGCGCGCGAATTATCTGTTCACCAGTGAGTCAGTTGCCGAAGGTCACCCGGATAAAGTCTGTGACCGCATCTCCGACGAAATCGTCGATCTGGTCTACCGCGAGGCGGCAAAGACCGGCGTCAACCCCTGGGGCGTGCGCATTGCCTGCGAGACCCTTGCCACGACCAACCGCGTCGTCATCGCCGGTGAAGTTCGTCTGCCGCCGAGCCTGATGAAGAAAGACAAGGACGGCAAGGACGTCATCAATCCCTCGAAGTTCAAGGCCGCCGCCCGCCGCGCCATCAAGGATATCGGCTACGAGCAGGACGGTTTCCACTGGAAGAAGGCGCGCATCGACGTTCTCCTGCATTCGCAGTCCGCCGACATCGCCCAGGGCGTTGACAACGCCGCCGACCAGCAGGGTGACGAGGGTGCCGGCGACCAGGGCATCATGTTCGGCTACGCCTGCCGCGAAACGCCGGACCTCATGCCGGCGCCGATCTACTACTCGCACAAGATCCTGCAGTTGCTCGCAACCGCCCGCAAGAAGGGTGACGGCGAAGTTGCCAAGCTTGGCCCAGATGCCAAGAGCCAGGTGACCGTTCGCTACGTCGACGGCAAGCCGGCCGAAGCGACCTCGATCGTCCTTTCCACTCAGCATCTCGATGACAGCTGGGATTCCAAGAAGGTTCGCGCCGTTGTCGAACCCTATATCCGCGAAGCGCTCGGCGAGCTGAAGATCGCGGCCGACTGCAACTGGTATATCAACCCGACCGGCAAGTTCGTAATTGGCGGCCCGGATGGTGATGCGGGTCTCACCGGCCGCAAGATCATCGTCGACACCTACGGCGGTGCTGCTCCGCACGGTGGCGGCGCCTTCTCCGGCAAGGATACGACCAAGGTTGACCGTTCCGCTGCCTACGCTGCGCGCTACCTCGCGAAGAACGTCGTTGCCGCGGCTCTTGCCGACCGTTGCACGATTCAGCTCTCCTATGCCATCGGCGTTGCCCAGCCGCTGTCGATCTATGTCGACCTGCATGGCACCGGTAAGGGCGTCAGCGAAGACCAGATCGAAGCGGCGATCCGCAAGAACATGGACTTGTCGCCGACCGGCATCCGCCGCCATCTCGACCTCAACAAGCCGATCTACGCGAAGACCTCTGCTTACGGCCATTTCGGCCGCAAGGCGGGCCGTGACGGCTCGTTCTCCTGGGAGCGCACGGACCTCGTCAAGGCGCTGAAGGAAGCCGTGAAGACCCGGGAAGCTGCATGATCGACACGGAGCGCCGGTCGCGGGCGACGGAAGCATTCTTCGGCCGGCGCAAGGGAAAAGCCTTGCGCGGCCAGCAGGCCGAAAGGCTGGAAGCGTTGCTGCCGCAATATCTCGTCGACCTCTCCGCACCGGCTCCGCAGCCGCCGAATGAATTGTTTCCGGTGCCGACCGAACGTCTGCGCCTGGAAATCGGTTTCGGTGGCGGCGAGCATCTGATCCATCGGGCGTTGGAATGCCAGGCGACGGGTTTCATCGGCGTCGAGCCCTTCGTCAATTCCATGCAGAAACTGCTTGCCCGCGTCGACGAGACCGGCGCGCGCAACATCCGTGTCTATAATGACGATGCCACGCAACTGCTGGACTGGCTGCCGGACGCCTGCCTCGACCAGATCGATTTGCTCTATCCTGATCCCTGGCCGAAGAAAAAGCACTGGAAGCGCCGCTTTGTCTCGCAGGTGAATCTCGACCGCTTCCACCGCGTCCTGAAACCCGGCGCCCTTTTCTGCTTCGCCTCCGACATCGATACCTATGTCAACTGGACGCTGCAGCACTGTCACGCGCATGGCGGCTTCGAATGGATGGCGGAAAACGCGGCCGACTGGCTGACGCCCTACGAGGGCTGGCCGAGCACGCGCTATGAGGCGAAAGCCCGGCGTGAAGGGCGGTCTTCGGCTTATCTGACGTTCAAGAGGATTTGAGCGGCAGTTCCTCATCCGGCCTTTCACATTTTCACGGCACGAAATCGCTCAAGTCCACCTTCTCCCGCGCGGACGGAGGAGCTACCGCCAATTGCGTATCAGCCAGTGTGGAGGTGGAGTTAAACCTTCTCAACGGCGGAGAGAACGACGCGCGTCGGCGCAGGTGGGGCATCGCACCGCAGGGGTAGGCCGGTGCGTCTGAATAGAAATGCTCCGACGCAATCGAGGTCACAGCCATAGAACCTCGTTCAGTTTCCTGGCACAGAGTCTCAATGCAAGCTGACGGTCTTCAGCTCGTCCTCGGCCGCTTTGTAAAACGTGCTGGACCGGTTGTCGGTCAGAAGGATCGGGGTGCCGTCGGCGCCGAAAAGCGCCCAGAGGTCGACGCTCGGGTCGATGTCCGGGGCTTCGGGGAAGCAACGGGAAACTTCGTCCGAATGGATCTTTCTGACATAGGCAACCTCGCCGGCGCCGATATTGGCGAGCTCGGATTGGGTCAGGCGGGCAGTGGCTTCTCTCAAAAGCATATTCGTACCTCCAGTATGAGGGACCAACGGCAATCAGCCGTTGTCTTACTGTGAGACCGAAATGTTAATTTTCTTTACCATGCGGTCCGGTTCCGGCCGAATGAGATCGACAGAAAGCAGGCCGTTCTTCAAGACGGCGCCAAGCACCTGCATGCCCTCGGCCAAAACGAAGACGCGCTGAAACTGGCGGGCTGCAATGCCACGATAGAGATAGTCGCGTTCCTCATGCTCCACCTGTCGGCCGCGGATCAAAAGCTGATTTTCTTCGGTGGTGATATCGAGTTCGTCTTCCGAAAAGCCGGCAACCGCAAGTGTAATGCGTAGGCGCTCAGGCTCGCCCGACAGCCGGTCGGCGCGCATACGTTCGATATTGTAAGGGGGATAACCATCACTGGCCTTGGAAATCCGCTCCAGCGTCTTTTCCATGGTGTCGAAGCCCAGAAGCAGCGGGCTGGCAAAGGGAGTCGTCCGGCTCATCGTCTCAAGTCCTTGGTGTCAAGCGACCTTTCCGGACCTGATCTTTCAGCACCCGGGTGTTATTAATATGGGAGCATGGGCAGGGGAGTGCAAGGAGGCGTGGTCTTCGCAATTGCGAGATTGAATTGGTGCGGGATCGTCAATTGTGGCGCCAGCGTGTGGCGCTTGACAAAGCTCAACCGGGCTCGCATCAAGACTTGCCGATCTGCACCGGAGGAAAGCCACAGACATGACCGAGCCCAGAAAGATTATCATTGACACCGATCCCGGCCAGGACGACGCCGCCGCGATCTTGCTCGCCTTCGGGAGCCGCGAGGAGATCGACGTGCTCGGCATTACCACTGTCGCGGGCAATGTGCCCCTACGGTTGACGAGCCGCAATGCCCGCATCGTCTGCGAACTCTGCAATCGCCGTGATGTGAAAGTCTTCGCCGGCGCCGATGCGCCAATCAAGCGCAAACTGGTGACGGCCGAACACGTTCACGGCAAGACCGGCCTCGACGGCCCTGACCTGCCGGAACCGACCATGGACCTTCAGCCCGGCCATGCAGTCGATTTCATCATCGAGACCCTGCGTAACGAGCCGGCAGGCGCGGTCACGCTCTGTACGCTCGGCCCGCTCACCAATATCGCGCTCGCCTTCCAGAAGGCGCCCGACATCGTTGCTCGCGTCCGCGAGCTGGTGATGATGGGCGGCGGCTTTTTCGAGGGCGGCAACATCACACCGGCCGCTGAATTCAACATCTATGTCGACCCCGAGGCTGCCGATGTCGTCTTCCGCTCCGGTGTGCCCGTCGTCATGATGCCGCTCGACGTGACCCATCAGCTTTTGACCCGCAAGGATCGCGTGGCGCGTATCGCCGCCATTGGCTCCGCCCCGGCCAAGGCCATGGTCGAGATGCTGGAGTTCTTCGAGCGCTTCGATATCGAAAAATACGGCTCCGATGGCGGTCCGCTGCACGATCCGAGCGTCATTGCCTATCTGTTGAAGCCGGAACTGTTCAAGGGCCGCGATTGCAATGTCGAGATCGAGGTCACGTCGGAACTGACTGTTGGCATGACTGTCGTTGACTGGTGGCATGTCACGGACCGCAAGCACAACGCCAAGGTCATACGCTCTGTTGATGCCGACGGCTTCTTCGCGCTGCTGACGGAGCGTTTTGCACGTATCTGACATCGCGCTGTAGTGTGAAAATGAAAAGGCCGCCGGATTGCTCCGGCGGCCTTTTGTATTCGTAATTCGACCGCTCAGAATTCTTCCCACTCATCCTGCGCCAGCGCATTCGCGCCCTGGGTCTGCGGCCGCGCTTTGCGAGCTGGTGTCGCAGCAGGCGCGGCACGGCGGACGGGCGCCGGCGTGCGCATCTGCTGGGCGGTGGCGCGCAGTGCCGAGGCATTGTCCTGGCTGCCATGCGATGTACGGAAGCGAGCGACAAGCGCCTTCAGCGTCTGGGCCTCGTCGTTCAGCGTCACGCTGGCGGCGGTGGTTTCTTCCACCATCGCGGCGTTTTGCTGCGTCACCTGGTCCATCTGGTTCATTGCCGAGTTGATTTCCTTCAGCCCGATCGCTTGTTCGCTGGCAGAGGCCGAGATCTGGCGGATAAGGCCGTTGATCTCCATCACCTGCTCGGCGATCTTGTGCAGCGCATTGCCGGTGCGACCGACGAGATCGACGCCTTCCTTGACCTGGCCTGCCGAGGTGTTGATCAGGGTCTTGATCTCCTTGGCGGCATTGGCCGAACGCTGCGCCAGCTCACGCACTTCCTGCGCCACGACGGCAAAGCCTTTGCCGGCTTCGCCTGCGCGGGCGGCTTCGACGCCGGCGTTCAGGGCGAGAAGATTGGTCTGGAAGGCGATCTCGTCGATGACGCCGATGATGCGCGAGACCTCCTGCGAGGACTGCTCGATGCCATGCATGGAGGCAATCGCCTTCTGCACGATCTCGCCGGAGCGTCCGGCATCCTCGGATGCTGCGTTGACGCTGCTGGCAGCCGTGCGGGCATTTTCGGCGCTCGAGTTGACCTGAGCCGTCAGTTGGTTGAGTGCCGCCGCCGTTTCCTCCAGGCTTGCCGCCTGCTGCTCGGTGCGGCGGGCAAGGTCGGAAGCACTGTTGCTGATCTCGCCGGTGCCGCTGCCGATATTGCCGACGCTCAGGTTCATCGTGTGCACCGTCTCTTCGAGGCTTACGAGTGCGGCATTGAAGTCCTGCTTCAACTGCGCGTATTCGCCGGGGAATTCCTCCGCGATACGGTGGCCGAGATTACCCTTGGAAAGCTCGGCAAGGCTCTGGCCGAGAATGGTGACGATGCGCCGTTGCAGCGCCACGGTTTCGCCGCGCTCCGCTTCCGAGCGGTAACGTTCGCCTTCGGCGGCGCGGCGCTGGTCGTTGGCTTCGGCTTCCAGTCGCTTGGTGTCGGCAAGGGCGAAGCGGAAGCCTTCGAGCGCCTTTGCGACCGAGCCGATTTCGTCGGCGCGCGCCTGACCTGCCACGGGCTCGGCATAGTTGCCGGCGCTGAGGCCGTTGACGCTGGCAACCAATCCGCCGAGCGGCTTCTGCACGAAAGTGCGTACGGCGGCGTACAGCGCCAGCATGACGGCCGCAAGCACGAGGACGCCGCCGATGATCATCATAAGGGTCTGATCGCGCACCGGCGCGGCAATCGCGCTGTGCGGCACATCGACGAGGACGACCCAGGTGGCGTTGAGGCCCGGCACGGTGAAGGGATAGACCACGCGGTCGAATTCCTCGGCGTTGCCGTAAGTGAGGTTCTTGATAAGACCGGCTGTCGACGAGGTCAGCGCAGCCTTGATGACGTCGCCACCGGCGCCGTCATAATTCTTCATCAACAGATCTTTGTTCGGTGCAACCAGCCACTTGTTGTCCTGGGAAAGCAGCAGAACACGGCCGGAATCGAAGGGATGCAAATTCTGCAATTTGGTGGAAAGGGAGGCGAGGGAGATGTCGACGCCGGAGACACCGATCAGCTTGCCGCCGGACATGACCGGATAGGTAATCGAGCTCATGGTCGTCGGAACGTCGGTGCCTTCAGCCATGTAGGGCGGAGTGATCGAACCCTTGCGGCTTTCGGCAGCAAGCTTCCACCATGCGGCGGTGTAGTCGTTGTCGAAGGTGGAGAACTGGATGCCGCCATCCTTGGTCTTTGACCAATAGGGCGTGAAAGCGCCCTTGTCGTTGACGCCTTCGTCCTTGTTGTTGGCAAGCTCAGTCGTCTTGCCGTCGAATGTTCCGAGTTGTTCGCAGAACCAGCTGCCAAAGGCGAAGGCGTTCTGCTCGACATTGGCCTTGAGGATATTGATGATGCCCTTGCGATCGAAGGTGTGGCCCTCGTGGCCGCGGCCGATGATGGCAGCCATGGAACGGGCGGCGCTGGCGAGCTCGCCGATATTGGCGGCGATTTCGTTCGAGATGGATTTGGCCTCGCTATTGGCCTGATCCATTGTCAGCGTCTGCACGCGATCGCGGGTCTGGGAAATCAGCAGGAAGTTGGAAACGAACAGGACGAGCGCGATCGCCAGCCCGGTGACCAGGATGAGCTTGGCCGCAAGCGACTTCATACGAAAGATGGACATCATTTCCTCGAGAGAACGATGCGTCGGATGCACATTATCCGGATGCAAGGTCGGCACAGGATGGCCCTGTCATGGGGCCGCCGGGAGAGCGCCTGCCGCCGCGAGTGAGAGGCGCGCGGCAAGCTAGAGGAGAATGATCGCGAAGCGCAAAAATTTAATTAATTTGAGCGGCTAGGAATGGCGGGTCTCAAAGACGCGCCGCGACCTCGCTTGCAACCGGGATCGATGGCTGCGCGCCTGGCTTGAGGCAGGCAAGCGAACCGGCGACGGCGGCGCGGCGGAGGGCTGCGTGGAAATCGAGACCCTGGTCGAGGCTGGCTGCCAGATAACCGCAGAAGGTGTCGCCGGCGCCGACAGTATCGACCGGTTCGATGACGAGGCCCTTGGCGCGCGACAATTCGCCGTTACGGATGGCGATGACGCCGTCGCCGCCGAGCGTGACGATCAGCGTCTGCCCCGTTTCGGCATGCAGGCGCGCGAGGGCTGCCTCGCGATCACTGGCCGACATATTGTCCTGGCCTGCCAGCCTTTCGAATTCCGTCTCGTTGGCGATGACGATATCGGCAAGGAGGCCGAGCCGTGCTGCATCGGGAATGAGCGGGGCGAGATTGAGGATCGTGCGAACACCTTTGGTCTTTGCCGCCGCAAGCGCCGTTTCTACGGCCGCAACCGGAATTTCGAATTGCAACATGAGCGTATCGTTGGGGCTCAGCGCATTGACGGCGCCTGTCGCGTCCTCGGGCGTCATCGTGCCGTTGGCGCCGGGCACGACGGCGATCATGTTCTCGCCATCGCCGCCGACAAGGATCAGCGCCGTGCCGGTCGGCTCGGAAACGTGGTTCACCGTGGAGAGATCGGTGCCGGCGGCATCGAGCAGGGCGAGCGCAGGCTCTGCGAAACCATCATTGCCGACGGCGCCGGTCAAACGCACAGTCGAACCGGCGCGCCGCGCTGCCAACGCCTGGTTCGCGCCCTTGCCGCCTGCGGCGGTCGAAAAACCGTTGCCTGCCACCGTCTCGCCCGGCTTCGGCAGACGGTCGGTGGTGGCGATGAGGTCCATGTTGATGGAGCCGAAAATGGTGATCATGAGATATCCCGCCCTGCTTGTTGATGTCGCCTGATCCCATTCAGAACCGCTTTTTTTCGTTTGGGGATCATGCATTGATTTGTCGCGACACTGCCCGAAGCGATCAGTCCTCGTCAACCACCCTGAGCTTGAGCTGGCCGGTGCGGTTGTCGATGGGCTTCGTCCGGTCCTCGACGGTAGGCTTGACGGGCTCGCCGGCCGCCTCGAATTCCAGCGCTTCTATCCTCTCGCCGCGGCGTGCCAGCTTGTCCGCGGAGGTGACGATCATGTCGACATCCTTCTGCGCCATGGCGAAATGCCCCTGCAGCTTGCGCACCCGCTCGTCCAGGCGGGAGAGATCGTCCATCAGATGCGCCACTTCGCCCTGGATCACATGCGCCTGCTCACGCATGCGCTGGTCCTTCAACACCGCCTGGATAACTTGAATCGACAGCATCAGCAGCGACGGCGAGACTATGACAATACGTGAACGCTGCGCCTTCTGCACGATCGCTTCGAAATTCTCGTGGATTTCCGCAAAGATCGATTCGGACGGAACGAAGAGGAAGGCTGTGTCCTGCGTCTCCCCCTGAATGAGATATTTCTCGGCGATGTCGCGGATATGCACCTCGAGATCCCGGCGGAATTGCTGTGCGGCGATCTTGCCCTGCTCCGGGTTTGCTGCTGCAGCGTTGCGGATAGCGTTCCATGCTTCCAGCGGAAATTTAGCGTCGATGACCAAGGGCGGCGAGCCGTTCGGCATACGCACCGTGCAATCCGGCCGCGACCCGTTGGACAGCGTCGGCTGGAAGGCATAGGCGCCCATCGGCAATCCGTCGGCGATGATCGTCTCCATGCGGGCCTGGCCGAAGGCACCGCGCGTCTGCTTGTTGGAGAGGATCGCCTGCAGGCCGACGACGTCCTTTGCCAGCGACTGAATATTGGTCTGCGCGGCGTCGATGACGGCAAGCCGCTCCTGTAGGCGGCGCAGGTTCTCATGCGTCGAGCGCGTCTGCTCGCCGATCGTCGCTGTTACCCGTTGCGACATGCCGTCGAGCCGCTGGTTGATGGCATGGTTGAGCTCCGCCTGCCGCGAGCCGAACACCTCGGCCATGGTGGCAAGCCGGCCCTGCATCTCCGCTTGTGCACGGAGGAGTGCCGCCATGTTATGTTCGGCATCCTCGGCCCGCAGCATATCCTCCTCCGATCGCCGCCCTCTGTTGTTGATGACAAGGACGATGACGGCAATCAGAAGCAGGATGACAAGGCCGGCCAGAACCGGGACGACGGGAATCTCTTGGCCGAAGAGAATAAAGGACATGATATTGGATACTCGTGAAACTCGTGCCGGCACCATAACAAAAACGCAGAGAATATCCAGATCAAAACGTGAACAAAATTTCACGAGGCTAGCGTCGACCTGAAGTCCCAAGCGTTGAAAAAACACGCTTCAGCCGCCATCTAAATAATTCCATCGCACAACAAGATGCGTTATGGGAAACTTCATGACGATCAAGCCACTCATCATTTTGCCCGATCCGCTGCTCCGCCAGGCCTCTGCACCTATAGAGCGCGTCGATACCGAAGTTCAACGCCTTGCCGACGATATGCTGGCAACCATGTATGATGCGCCTGGTATCGGCCTCGCGGCCATCCAGATCGGCGTTCCCCGCCGCATGCTGGTAATCGACGTGTCGCGCGAAGGCGAAGACAAGCAGCCGCTGGTCTTCATCAATCCCGAAATCGTCACCTCGTCGGACGAGCGTTCGGTTTATGAAGAGGGTTGCCTCTCCATTCCGGATTACTATGCCGAAGTCGAGCGTCCGGCCCGTGTCACCGTTAAGCATCTCGACCGCAATGGCAAAGAACAGATCGTCGAAGCCGACGGCTTGCTTGCGACTTGCCTGCAACACGAGATCGACCACCTGAACGGCGTGCTGTTCATCGACTATATCTCGCGCCTGAAACGCGAGATGGTGATCAAGAAGTTCACCAAGGCGGCGAAGTCGAAGGCGCTCTGAGGGGGCCTGAAGGCAAGCGCAAAGCTGCAAGGCGGCCGATGCATAATCCCAGAAAGTGCGAAGCGGTTTTTGGACAAGATCATGCCAAACTAGATATCATTTAGCCGGACGGATCGCATGTCGCTCAGCATCATTTTTATGGGAACGCCCGAATTTTCCGTGCCGACTTTGCGGTCGTTGGTCGATGCCGGACATAGGATTCGCGCCGTTTATACGCAGCCGCCGCGTCCAGGCGGTCGACGTGGGCTGGACCTGCAGAAATCACCGGTGCACCAGGCGGCGGAGCTGCTCGGCCTGCCGGTGTTCACGCCCATCAATTTCAAGGATCCGGAGGAGCGCCAGCGTTTCCGTGAGCTTGATGCCGATGTCGCCGTGGTCGTCGCCTATGGCCTGCTGCTGCCAGAGGCAATCCTCACGGGCACCCGGCTCGGCTGCTATAACGGCCATGCCTCGCTGCTGCCGCGCTGGCGGGGTGCAGCGCCCATCCAGCGGGCAATCATGGCCGGCGATAAGAAGACCGGCATGATGGTGATGAAGATGGATAAGGGTCTCGATACAGGCCCGGTCGCCCTGACGCGGGAAGTCGAGATCGGCGGCGCCATGACGGCGGGCGAGCTGCATGACAAGCTGATGCTAGCCGGCGCCAAGGCGATGGCGGAGGCTATGAACAAGCTGGAGCATGATGATCTGCCGCTGACCGAACAGCCTGCCGAAGGCGTCGTCTACGCCGCCAAGATCGACAAGGGCGAGACCCGCATCGATTTCAGCAAGCCGGCGGCCGATGTTCACAACCATATTCGCGGTCTCTCGCCTTTTCCTGGAGCGTGGTTCGAAATGGAAATCGCCGGGCGGCCGGAGCGCATCAAAGTCCTTGGCTCCGAACTTGCAGATGGCGAGGGCGCAGCCGGCGAGGTGCTGACCGATGATCTGGTCGTTGCCGGCGGCTCCGGCGCGGTCCGGCTGACGAAATTGCAGAAAGCCGGCGGCAAGCCGTTGGCTGCTGCCGATTTCCTGCGCGGCACACCGATTGCGCCGGGTACGATATTGGCGGCGGGGCCAGCCTGATGCCGCGTTACCGCATGACCGTCGAATATGACGGCATCCCCTATGTCGGTTGGCAGCGTCAGGACAACGGTCCCTCTGTACAGAGCGCAATAGAAGGCGCCATCCTGTCCCTGACAGGCGAGAAGGTCTCTATTCGCGGCGCGGGACGTACCGATTCCGGCGTGCATGCGATGGGCCAGGTTGCACATGCCGATCTTTCCAAGGAATGGAAGCTGCACACGCTGCGCAATGCGCTGAATGCCCATCTGAGGCTGGCCGGCGAGCGTGTCGCCATTCTTGATGTCGCGCAGGTCGATGCGAGCTTCGACGCCCGTTTCTCGGCGATCCGCCGGCATTATCTCTACCGGATCATTGCCCGCCGCGCGCCGCTGGCGTTGGAGGCCGGGCGTGCCTGGTGGGTGCCGAAGGATATGGACCACGAGGTCATGCACGCGGCGGCGCAGACGCTGGTCGGCCGGCATGATTTCACCACGTTTCGCTCGGCCCATTGCCAGGCGAACAGTCCGGTCAGGACTTTGGATCGGCTCGACGTCACCCGCAACGGCGAACTGATCGAAATCCGCGCCACCGCGCAAAGCTTCCTGCACAACCAAATCCGTTCCTTTGCCGGAACGCTCAAACTCGCAGGTGAAGGCAAGTGGACCCCGGATGACGTTCGTGCCGCTTTGGATGCAAAGGACCGCAAGGCGTGCGGCCCGGTCGCACCGCCGGATGGGCTTTATTTTGTGCAGGTGGATTATCGCGACGGCGTTGGGCCCGTCGACGCCAATGATGAGCAAGACGATTCATAGGCTCCGTTGGCCAGTGGCCCGCACATCGCGGCCGTCTGCCCCGGTTCACCAGTTCAGAACACCTTACGAAAAAAGATGCGCTCCCGCCCTTTCGGATAGTCTTTCAAAGCCCCAAAGCGCTCATAACCGTTCTTTTCGTAAAAGCCCGGAGCTTGGAAGCTGAACGTGTCCAGCCAGATGCCGATGCAAGTCTTCTGTCGCGCGATCTGTTCTGCCTGCGTGAGAAGCCTCGTTCCGAAATCTTCGCCACGGAGTTTTTCGGGAACAAAAAGCAACTCCACGAAAAGCCAGTCGTAGTAGAGTTTAGCCCATAAGCCACCCACGGCGTTGCCTGCTTCGTTTTTAAGCATAATTGCGATCTGCTCATATCCGTCATCGCCGGTTTGGGCGTCGTTGAACGCAAGCAACGGATTGAGTATCGCCCGGTGATCTTCGTCCGACGGATTGTCGAGAATTGTGATGATGGCGCTTGGCATGCTTCATAATTCCCTTTGAAAAAGACCCTCGTCCAAACATTACAATCGTTTCTGCTATGTGCGGAAGTTAATTCGCGACAAGAGATCTCTTCTGAAGAGAAGACCAACCCTCAAAGCACGTGACGGCGATATATCGGCTTGCGCCTACCACTTTGTCAGCGGTGCCTATCCGGTTCAGCCAGGCGGATAGACGCCGAGGAAGCGTTGCAGAAAATCCGTCAGCAGCATGGTCGGGATCAGCAGTATCAGCGTCAGCGCGCCGACGAAAAGCGGATGCGTGCCGCAGATCATCCTGAGGATACGCGCCAGCGAGAAGACGATCGCCATCATCAACGCGAGCCATAGGATGGCCGCCAGCCCGCTGGAGCCGGGGACAAAGGCGAGCAGAGCGATCAGCAGGGAATTGAGATAGGAGGTCGGGAGGCCGAGCCAGTTCACGACAACGACGATAGGCGCGAATTTGTCGCCGAAACGAAAGATCATCAGCAACACGCCGGCAAGTATCAACGGCAGAAGCCAGCTTGCTGCCTCAACCAATGCCAGGCGAAAGAAGAAGGCCATGCCGGTCGAGGTTTCCGGCGGCATGGCGGTGAGATAGGCCTGCTGCCACCAGAGCCATGAAATGCCGATCGACGGCAGACTCCACAGAATCGCCCAGAAGGATCGCAGCATGCCGCGATCTGATATGTCGAGATATTGGAAGCCGCGCGCATCCATGCGGATCAACAGCCACAAGCCCGCCAGATAGTATTGGACTTCCCTAAAGGTCGGCATTCGCAAACCAGCGCTGGATGAAGGTCTCGTAGATCTCGGTAAGCGTTTCGAGATCCGATAGCGCCACGCGCTCATCGACCATGTGCATGGTCTGGCCGACAAGGCCGAACTCCACCACTGGGCAATAATCCTTGATGTAGCGTGCATCCGAGGTGCCGCCGGTGGTCGAAAGCTTCGGCATGCGGCCGGTGACGTTTTCGATCGCCGATGACAGCGAAGCGATCAGCGCATTGTTGCGCGTCAGGAAGACCTGGCTCGGACGTTCGGACCAGGCGATGTCATATTTAGTCGGCTCACGACCAGGTCGAAGCGATTGGTCGGCCGCGGCGGCATCAAGGCGGGCAAGGATTTCCGCTTTCAGCGTCTCGACAGTCCATGTGTCGTTGAAACGAATGTTGAAGGCAGCCGTCGCCTTGGCGGCAATGACGTTTGTGGCGGCGTTGCCGACATCGATCGTGGTCACTTCGAGGTTTGACGGCTGGAAGTTGTCGGTGCCGGTGTCGAAAGGCGGATCAAGCAGCGCCTCGGTGAGCTTGACGATGCTGCGCACCGGATTGTCGGCGAGATGCGGATAGGCGGCATGACCCTGTACGCCGTGGACGGTGATCCAGCCGGACAGCGAGCCGCGGCGGCCGATCTTGATCATGTCGCCGAGGCTCTCCGGATTGGTCGGTTCGCCGACCACGGAGGCATCCCACTGCTCACCTCGCTCGGCCGCCCATTGTAGCAGCTTGATCGTGCCGTTGATGGCAGGACCTTCCTCATCGCCGGTGATCAGGAAGGAGATGGAGCCTGCAGGGGCGCCATGCTTCTCGATATGGCGGGCGACCGCGGCGGCAAAACAGGCGATGCCGCCCTTCATGTCGACCGCGCCGCGGCCGAAGAGCTCACCATCGGCAATTTCGGCGGAAAAGGGCGGATGGCTCCAGGAGGCCGCGTCGCCGACCGGAACGACGTCCGTATGGCCGGCAAACATCAGATGCGGCCCCTCCGTGCCGAGGCGGGCATAAAGGTTCTCAATATCGGGCGTGCCCGGCGCACTGGCCGTCATGCGCTCCACCTTGAAGCCGAGCGGCAGCAGGATATCGGTGAGCGCGGCAAGCGCGCCGCCTTCGGCCGGCGTCACGGACGCACAGCGGATCAGGGTTTGCAAATTGGCGACAGGATCGGTGACGGTCATCGGAGGCTACTTATCCGGCGGGAAATGGCAAAGCGATGGCAAACGGCAGGCGACAGCCCGAAAATCTCTGCCGCGGTTCTAGCCAATCATATAGGGGCTGTCACCCGATAAACGTGCGGGAGCGCTTCCCGGAAGGCGCGCTCCCGAAATCATATCAGTCACGCAGCAGCTCGTTGATGCCGGTCTTCGAGCGGGTCTTTTCATCGACGCGCTTCACGATCACGGCACAATAGAGGCTGGGAGCCGGCTGCCCATTCGCCATCGTGTTGCCGCTCGGCAGCGCGCCGGCGACGACGACGGAGTAGGGGGGCACTTCGCCATAGGTGATCTCGCCGGTGGCGCGGTCAACGATCTTGGTCGACTTGCCGATGAAGACGCCCATGCCGAGTACCGAGCCTTCGCGAATGATGCAGCCTTCGACCACTTCCGAGCGCGCGCCGATGAAGCAGTTGTCCTCGATGATCGTCGGGCCGGCCTGCATCGGCTCCAGCACGCCGCCGATGCCGACGCCGCCCGAGAGATGCACGTGCTTGCCGATCTGTGCGCAGGAACCGACGGTCGCCCAGGTGTCGACCATCGTGCCCTCGCCGACATAAGCACCGAGATTGACAAAGGAGGGCATCAGGATGGCGTTGGGAGCGATGTAGGCCGAGCGGCGGACGACGGCGTTCGGGACGGCGCGGAAACCCGCGTCCCTGAACCGGTTTTCGCCCCAGCCTTCGAACTTCGACGGCACTTTGTCCCACCAGGTCGAGCCGCCGGGACCGCCGTCGACGATCTGCATGTCGTTCAGACGGAAGGAGAGCAGCACCGCTTTCTTAAGCCACTGATTGACCGTCCAGTTTCCGTCGGACCCGCGTTCGGCAACACGCACCTTGCCGCTGTCGAGCAGGTTCAGCGCCGTCTCGACGGCGTCGCGAATTTCGCCGCGCGTCGATGTGTTCACGTTATCGCGATTGTCGAATGCGGCCTCGATGGTCTTTTCGAGAGAGGCAAGATCGGTAGCGCTCATGAGAATTCCTTAAACTTCAATGGCTATCGTTGCGGTCGGAAGAGTGTCCGGACATGCGGTCGATTGGTCCTACAGCATGGGCCTGAAAAATGGAATGATTTTTCGGTACAGATTAAGCTTGGATTCAAGGCGTTACAGGGGCATAGCGGTGCTCCGCCGTTCGTGCTTCTATGCATGGCGGCGCTTGAAGGACCTATTGAAAGGCATTGGAAATGAGCAAGGCGAAGAACGGCAGGCTGAGGCGTAAGGATGGGGTATGGGATCCCCTGAAGACCAGCTCGGCCGACAAGAAGCGGGCCGAATCCGTGCCGAAGACGCCGCAATCGATGTCGCCTTCCTATCGGCTCGCCTATGCCGACGAGGATTTCCTCTGCCGTGAGGAATTGCGGCCGATCCGGCTGCAGCTCGAACTGCTGAAGACCGAGATGTATCTCACTGAACGCGGTATCAAGTCGACGGTGGTCATGTTCGGCGGCGCGCGTATTCCCGCGCCCGGCACCAGCGCCTGGGCAGCGCGCAACGATGTGCAACGGGCCAATCTCGAAGCTGCGTCCATCTATTATGAGGAAGCCCGCAAATTCGCCCGGCTTTGCGCGCGCTACTCCGCCGGTTTCGATTTCCATGAATATGTGGTGGTCACCGGCGGCGGCCCCGGCGTCATGGAGGCGGGCAATCGTGGTGCTTCGGAAGAGGGTGCCCCCTCCATTGGTCTCAACATCGTGTTACCGCACGAGCAGGCGCCGAATGTCTATGTGACACCGGAACTCAGCTTCAATTTCCATTATTTCGCGATCCGCAAGATGCATTTCATGGTGCGCGCCAAGGCGATCGCGGTGTTTCCGGGTGGTTTCGGCACGCTCGACGAGCTGTTCGAATGCCTGACCCTGATCCAGACCGGCCGCATGGAACGCCTGCCGCTGATCCTGTTCGGTGAAAAGTTCTGGCGCGACATCATCAATTTCGATGCGCTCGCCGAATTCGGCACCATTGCGCCCGATGACGTCAAGCTGATCAGCTTCGTCGACACGGCTGATGAAGCCTGGAAGATCGTCGCGGATTTCTACGAACACGATAACGGGCACTGAAAACGAAAAAGCCCGCCGTCGCATCGCGAGGCGGGCCTCGATCGGTCCCTGGGAGGATCTGAGCTTAGGGCACCGTCAGCATACTCAATCGGATATTTAGAGCAGCGGGCGGTTCGGCATGTCGTCCAGCGAGATCACGCCGTCATGGTTGCGATCCATGCGGTCGAAGAACTTGTCGGCGGCTGCTTCCGCCTCCGCCTTGCTGATCTGGCCGTTGCCATCGGTGTCGATGCGATGGAACATCAGCATGCCGCGGACGAGAGCAGCCTCGCGGACAAAGCGGGCGTGGGGATTGTGGCCGCGATGCTGGCCCTTGCCGCCCTTATTGTCGCCGGCCTGAGCCTGATCGTTTTTGGCGTCGTCGCCCTTGGCCTTCGCGCGTTCGGCACGCCACTCCTTGATACGTTCCTGGCGATAGGCCTTGACTTCGGCCGGGGTGATCTCGCCGTCCTTGTTGGTGTCGATCTGGTCAAAGATCTTGTCGACGCCGGCCTTGAGCTCGTCCTTGGAAATCTTCATGTCGCCATTGGTATCGAATTGCTTGAGCATCCGTACATAGGCGACTTCCGGCGAAAAGCCCGGGCGATGCCAGCGGCCGCCGTGGCCGCCGCCCATGCCGTCATTGCCCTGCGGAGCGGCAAAGCTTGCCTGGACGGCGGCGCCGACCAGGAGGGTTGCGGAAAGTCCCGCCAGAAGAAGTTTTTTCCCGTTCATCGTTTTTCCTTTCATGCCGAGGAATGATCAAACGATACGGCTGAAGGAAAAAAACGGCCAATTAAACATCCGTAAGGCGGATGAAACTTTGGTAACCCGATCTTAAAAAACCGTTAAATCAGTGCTTTGAGAAAAGCAGTGAGATTGTCGGTTACATAGTCGATATGATCGTCGTCACCGCTCGTCTTTTCCCACCATTCGACCACCGTGCCTTCGAGATTTTGCGGCACGAGCAGCACAGTCTTCATGCCGAGCGCTTTCGGCACGGTGAGATTGCGCGGCAGGTCTTCGAACATTGCCGCCCGCTTCGTGTCCACCCGGTTGAGGCTCATGAACTTGTCATAGGTGCTGCCGGCCGGCTTCGGCACGTAATCGGCCGCGACGATGTCGAAGATGTCATCGAAGTTATCGAGGATGCCGAGTGCTTCGGCGGTCGCCTGTGCATGCTTGACGCTGCCGTTGGTGAAAATGAACTTGCGCCCCGGCAGCGCCTTGATGGCGGCAGCGAGCTCCGGCTGCGGCGTCAGCGCCGAATAATCGATCGCATGCGCCTTTTCCAGGAAGTCGTTGGGATCGATGCGGTGATGGATCATCAGCCCCTGCAACGTTGTGCCATGGTTGAGATAATACTGTTTTTGCAGCTTTCGCGCCTCGTCCCGTTCCATCTGCAGAAGCGCCGAAACATAGGCCGTCATGTTCTTGTCGATCTGTGAGAAGAGATCGACGTGATGCGGATAGAGCGTGTTGTCGAGATCGAACACCCAGTCGCGGATATCTGAGAAATCGACGGGTTGGGGCAGCGTTTTTGTCTGGGTCATGGCGGCCTTATGGCATGCGGCATCGCCTGAGGAAAAGGAAAATATGCTTGCGGCGTATATGACGAATATCACAGATATTGCCGGGAATTCCAACGCAGGCTATGGTTTTACTGATTGATTTGTGAGGTTGCGCGCTATTTGCCCGATTGAAGAAGAGCTTGTGCCTCTTCGGATACAAAGGGCAGGACATGCCCGGTCGGGTTTTGCGGAGGGGGATAAGATGGGTCAAGTGGAAAAGGCAGAGGAGTTCGCCCGGCTGCATCGGAAGGGCGATCCGCTGATCCTGTTCAATATCTGGGATGCCGGTTCGGCCAAGGTGGTTACCGAAGCCGGGGCCAAAGCACTGGCTACGGGGAGCTGGTCGGTCGCCGCGGCCAATGGTTTCGGTGATGGCGAAGCGATACCGCTGTCGCTGCTGGCGGTCATCACCCGTCTGATTTCCGTGACGAGCCACCTGCCGGTTTCTGTCGATTTCGAAGGTGGCTATGCCATAGAGCCGGACGCCGTCGCGGCCAATGTGGAAAAAATCATGGATCACGGCGCCATCGGCATCAATTTCGAGGATCAGGTGGTCGGCGGCCGCGGCGTTCACCCGCTAGAGGAGCAGGCGGCCCGTATCCGTGCCATCAGGCAGATGGCCGACCGCCGGGAAATCCCTCTATTCATCAACGCCCGCACCGATCTTTTCCTGCAGGAAAGCGATACAGCCCATCATCAGATCCTGCTGGACGAGGCCTACCGTCGCGCCGATGCCTTTGCCGAGGCCGGCGCGAGTGGCTTTTTCGCGCCGGGGCTTGTCGACGCAGAGTTGATCGAAGCCATCTGCGATCGCTCTCCTTTGCCGGTCAACATTATGGTGCGCCCGACAACCCCGGATAACGTCACCATGGCCAGGCTCGGCGTCAGCCGCATCAGCTATGGCCCCGCGCCCTATAGGACGGTGATGGGAATGCTGAAGAGCGAAGCTGAGGCGCTCTATCAGCAGGCCTGATCATCCCTAGCCATCTCTGCCCGCAAGCACCCGCGCTATGAAGTTCTGCACGACGGCGGAACGCTCGCCGCGGCGTGTTGCGAGCGCCAGCCGCGCCACCGGACCGTCACCGCTGATCGGTACATAGGTGACCCCCGGCACGCGGATTTGCGCGACCGCTGACGGCACGACTGAAACGCCGAGCTCCACTGCGATGAGGTTGGCGAGCGAGGTGATCTGCGGTGCGATTTGCCCGAGGATCGGTTCGAAACCCGCATGCCGGCAGGCAGTGATGATTCCGTCGAACAGGGTAGGACCGGCCTCGCGTGGAAACAGCACGAAAGGTTCAGCCGAAAGTGCAGACAGCGGCAAGGCGGCGGCGCCGGCAAGAGGATGGCCGGACGGGAGTGCGATGACCATGGCTTCTTCACCGAGCGAATGCGTCCGGAAACCGGGCGGATCGGTGGGGCCCGGTCTGATGAAGACGGCATCCAGTTCTTCGGCATCAAGCCGCTCCAGCAGAAGCGTCGTATAGGCTTCTTGCAGTGTCAGATCGATCTCAGGGTAGGCGCGGCGGAAGCTGCGCACCGCCGACGGCACGATCGGGCTGAAAGCGGACGAGCCGGTAAAGCCCAACCGCAACCGCCCGAGTTCTCCGCGCGCCGCCCGTAGTGCCACGGCCTTCGCATGCTCAGCCTTGGTCATGATCGCGCGCGCTTCGGGCAGGAAAGCCTGCCCGGCTTCCGTCAATTCGGCGCCATGCGGCAGACGGCGAAACAAAGGCGCGCCGATCTCCTCCTCCAGATCGCGGATCTGATTGCTGAGCGGTGGCTGGCCGATGCCGACGCGCCGGGCCGCGCGGGTGAAATTCAGCTCCTCGGCGACGGCCAGGAAATATTTGATATGGCGCAACTCCATCGCGTTCCCCGCAGCTGACTGACAAGCGATATCTTTAGAATATGAACAAAGTCACTGCAATATATTGGACTGTCAGTCAGACCGCATCCACATAGGCAACACGTGACCGCTTGGCCGAGTGTCGAGCGCGCTGACAGCAAGGAGCTTCCCCATGAATTCGAAAGACAACAAACTTTTCCTGATCACCGGCGTCAGTTCCGGCTTCGGCCGCGCCTTTGCCGAGGCGGCCCTCGCCGCCGGCCACCGGGTTGCTGGCACAGTCCGCAACGCTGCCGGCCAAGAGCAGTTCGAGGCCATGGCACCGGGCCGCGCCAAAGGCATCCTTCTGGATGTGACCGATTTTGCCGCCATCGACCCTGCCATCGCGCGCATTGAAGCAGACCTCGGTCCGATCGACGTGTTGATCAACAATGCCGGCTATGGCCACGAAGGGACGCTGGAGGAATCGCCGCTTGACGAGATGCGCCGTCAATTCGACGTCAACGTCTTCGGCGCAGTGGCGATGACCAAGGCGGTGCTGCCCTTCATGCGCCGCCGCCGTGCCGGCCACATCATCAACATTACGTCGATGGGCGGCTTCATCACCATGCCCGGCATCGCCTATTACTGCGGCAGCAAATTTGCCCTGGAAGGCATCAGCGAGGTGCTGGCAAAGGAAGTGAAGGATTTCGGTATCAAAGTCACGGCGGTTGCGCCGGGTTCGTTCCGCACGGATTGGGCCGGTCGCTCCATGGTTCGCACCGGCCGCAGCATTGCCGATTATGACGCACTGTTCGACCCCATACGCAGGGCGCGCGAGGAAAAGAGCGGCAACCAGGCAGGCGATCCCAGCAAGGCTGCCGCGGCTATATTGGCGTTGGTGGCGTCAGACGAGCCGCCGGTCCATCTCTTGCTCGGAACCGACGCCCTGAACGTGGTGCGTGGAAAAATCGCCGCCCTGAGCGAGGAGATCACCGCGTGGGAAGGCCTGACGCGCTCGACTGATTTCGGTTGAACGCACAATCGGCAATCGCGAGAGAATCGCGTCCCTTCCGGTAAGGGAGAGGGCCCATTTTTCTCAGAGGCCGCGCTGAGGCGCTACTGTCAGTCCACGGCAGATAGATTCTGACCGGGGCTGGCAGTACGCAGGCGTAGCCTCAAGTGCTGCCGTACGGCATGGTCGGTCGACAATCCAATGGCGACCCTCAACGCCTCGCAACCAGCCTCAACGTTGCCTGCACGAAGGTTCAAATGGCCAAGCGTCGCCCAGTAGGGCTGATAACCAAGGATGCGCTTGTCGTTGGAAATTCCGGACAGTTCCGCCAAAGCCGCATCCGGCCCCGCGACCTCAGCCAATGCGGCAGCCCGGTTAAGCATGGCCACTGGAGAGTTTGTCAATGATACGAGATGATCGTAAAGCGATAGAATTGCCGGCCAGCAATTGGTGCCCGTAAGCCTTTGCGCGATATGAGCCGACTGGATAGCTGCTTCCAACTGGTAGCGTCCCGTCGGTCCGGATCGATTGCAGGCGTGCAACAATTTCTCAGCGCTGGAGATTTGCGTCCTGTCCCACAGCGCAACGTCCTGCTCGTCAATCGGGACGTAGCATCCTTCGTGATCGCGACGAGCGTTGCGCCGAGCTTCGGCATACAGCATCATTGCCAATAACGCCTTGGCTTCCGGCTCCTCGGGCAGCATCTTTGCGATTAGGCTGCTAAGCCAGATTGCCTCCGGCGCGAGTTCGGATGTGCCTTCCTGGGCTTCATCCCATCCGGTGGAATATGCGGCGTATAGCGCTTCGAGCACCGCATTCAATCGCTCCGGCATTTCGTTTTGATCCGGCACGCTGAAGGGAATGCCGCTCTCCTTGATGTGCGCTTTGGCCCGTACCAGACGCTGGCTCATGCTTGCTGGCGAAACGAGGAAGGCTGATGCGATAGCCTTTGCGGTAATGCCAAGAACTGTTTGCAGGATGAGGGGCGCCCTTGCCCCCCGCTCGATCAGGGGATGTGCGCACGCAAACATGAGTACGAGACGCCGATCAGGTAGCTCTTCCGACATGCGGGTGGCTTCTTGGATCTCAGAGGCGAGCATCTGCAGATGAGGCTCACCATTCGTTTGGACCTGCCCTCTACGCAAAAGGTCCAAATGACGCCGCTGAGCAACGGTGACGAGCCAGCCATCGGGATTGGTGGGTACGCCTTGGGTCGGCCATTGCTCCAGCGCCGCCGCGAATGCTTCTGCCAGCAGGTCTTCCGCGGAGACAACGTCGCGCGTCCTCACGACGAGCAGTGCAACAAGGCGCCCATAGCTTTCGCGTGCTATCCGCTCGACAACCTGGCGCGCCTTGTCACTATTCATGGCGCCTCGCTATTGGCCCATATCCATGATCGGTCGGACCTCGATTGTGCCGTAGCGGGCGCTTGGGCACCGTTGAGCCCAGGTTGCGGCCTCTTCGAGATTGGCTGCATCAATCATGAAGTAACCAGCAAACTTTTCCTTGGTGTCTGCGTACGGGCCATCAATAACCTCGGTCTTGCCGTCGCGTATGCGAACGCTGGTTGCCGCCGAAGCAGGCTGAAGCCGCACTCCGGAACTGCCTCCGGCCTTCGCGAGCGCCTCATTGAAGGCTGCGTAATCGGCCCAGAGCTCACTCTGGTTCGCCTTGGCAAGGGCGGCATCATCGTGATGGATAAGCATCATATACTTCATTTCGTCTCCTATCGATTTTGCAGAGCACCCAGGCTCCGACCAACCAATGTCGGGCGAGACAAGCCCATTTAGACATTCTGCGCCGTCAGAAGATACAAAAAATCTACGACATGATGGAAAGGGCGGAGCTTCATGGAAAGATCTTGCTGTAGGTGAAGGTGAGCTCGACGAAAGGGAGGTTCCCGGGCGCAGCATCATCAATGGGGCGATCAACTCCGATTCCCGCATCGGTCAGATCGCTACCGTAACGCAGGCGATCGCGCCGATGCTAGCAACGATAATCTGCGCCTGGCCAGGGACTACGAGGTCACCAACGCTTGCGCACAGGCTTTCATCAACGCCGCATGCTCCGCACGCGGCGCTGGCGCGGTTACTATGAGGTTCGAGTCGGACTCTTAGGGAACGATCAGCGTACCGGCACCATGTTCGGTGAAGATTTCGAGCAGCACGGAATGGGCGGTCTTGCCGTTGAGGATGACGACGCCCTGGACACCGGCCCTGATGGCATCGATGCAGGTCTCGACCTTCGGGATCATGCCGCCGGAAATCGTGCCGTCGGCGATCAGCGCATGCGCCTGGGCGACGGAGAGTTCCTTGATCAACTGACCATGCTTGTCGAGCACGCCCGGAACGTCGGTGAGGAAGAGCAGGCGGGTAGCGCTGAGCGCGCCGGCAATAGCGCCGGCGAAGGTGTCGGCATTGATATTGTAGGTGGCGCCGTCGCGGCCGGGAGCAACCGGAGCGATGACCGGGATCATTTCCGACTTTGCCAGAAGATCGAGTAGCGTGCGGTCGACTTCGACCACTTCGCCGACGAAACCGAGATCGAGCACGCGTTCGATGTTGGAATCCGGGTCCTTGACGGTCTTATGCGCCTTTTCGGCGAAGACCATGTTGCCGTCCTTGCCGCAAAGGCCAATCGCCCATTCGCCTGTCTGGTTGATCAGCGCGACGATTTCCTTGTTGATCGAGCCCGCCAGCACCATTTCGACGATCTCGACCGTCTTGGCGTCGGTGACGCGCAGGCCGCCTTCGAATTTTGATTCGATGCCCATCTTCGTCAGCATGGCGCCAATCTGCGGGCCGCCGCCATGGACGACGATCGGGTTGACGCCCGACTGCTTCAAAAGCGCGATATCGGCCGCAAACGCCTTGCCAAGCTCGGCATTGCCCATGGCGTGGCCACCGTATTTCACCACAATGGTCTTGTTTTCATAACGCTGCATGTAGGGCAGGGCTTGAGCCAGCAGGCTGGCTTGGAGTTCGCTTTGGGATTCGGACATGGGGCACCCCGTGGAATTGTTCGCGGCCTTTTATCTCAAGTTTTTGACAGAGGGAATAATGATGACAGGATTAGTTTTTCCTGCGTCAGATCGCCCCTGCGAGGCATCATCCTTTGAGTGAGCTTGCGGCCCGGCGCTTTTCCCTTAAGATAGCCGGAGGAAGCCGCGATCGGGGGATCGGATGGCGAGTGAGGAGATAGAGGCGCTCATCGGCCGGGTCGCGATGCGCGATCAGAAAGCTTTTGCCGCGCTCTACAAAAAGACCAGTCCGAAACTCTATGCCGTCTGCCTGCGTATCCTCGGCAACAAGACGGATGCTGAGGAGATTTTGCAGGAGGTCTATGTGAAAATCTGGCAGCGGGCCGAGCGTTATCTCGCCTCGGAAGGGTCGGCGATGCCGTGGTTGACGACGATTGCGCGCAATCAATCGATCGATGCCATCCGCGCCCGAAAACCTGTCGCCGACGAAATTGACACGGCCTATGATCTTGCCGACACCGAACCGAGTCCCGAAGAGCAGGCAATGGTGAAGGGAGAGGGAAGGCGGATTGACAGGTGCATGGAAGAGTTGGAAGCTGATCGAGCTCAAGCTGTTCGTAGCGCCTATGTCGAGGGCCTGAGCTACCAGGAACTCGCCGAGCAATATGCGGTGCCTTTGAATACCATGCGTACCTGGCTGCGCCGAAGCCTGATTAGACTGAGAGAGTGCATGGACCGATGAGTACGCCTGATCAAAGCAAGGGAGGCCGTTCCCGTGATGAAGTCCTGGCCGGAGAATATGTGCTCGGCGTGCTGTCATTGGAGGATCGGCAGAAGGTAGAGCGGCGCATGCGCAGCGATCGGCAGTTCGCCGCCATCGTCAGCCGCTGGGAGCAGAATCTTTCAGGATTCAACGACGACTACGACATTGTCACGCCGGCAGCCTCGGTCTTTCCCAAGATCGAGAGGCGCATTTTCGGAGAAGCCGCTTCCGGGGCCAATCTCTGGAATTCGCTGTTGCTCTGGCGCTCCGTCGCCTTCGGCTCATTGTTTCTTGCAGCCGGCGTCCTGGTCTTCACCATCACCAACAACAATGTCTCGCGGCCGTCGCCGGGCAAGCAGCTCACCGCTTCTCTTTCGGGGCAAAACAGCGCCATCAATTTGCTGGCTGACTATGACGCTGCCAGCGGGCGGCTGAGGGTGACGCCGGTCGCGGCCGGCCAGCCCCAGGAAAAATCCTTGGAACTCTGGCTGATCCGTGGCAGCGATCCTGCGGAGGCGCTCGGAGTTTTGCCGCAGACCGGCGAGGGCGAGGTCGTCCTGCCGCAGGAGGTTCATGGCAAACTGACGGAAGGCGCGATCATCGCCGTCAGCGTCGAACCCTTCGGCGGTTCGCCAACGGGCAAGCCCACGGGTGATGTCATCGCCTCCGGCACGATCCATCTGCCCTGAAACATCTTTCCTTCGAAAAAGAACCGAGGCTGAAACTCTTCTTCCGGTGCCTCCGTACCTTGCTCTGACCCCGCCTAACCGGGGCAAGAGAGGAAGAGGATAAGCCCATGATCAACACTGTGATCCGCATCGCCGCGGTGGCCGTAACACTTTCGGCCGCGACCGGCCTCGCCCATGCAAAGAACCCAACCGTTGGCGGCGCGCCTATGTTCGCCAACAAGAATATCATCGAAAATGCCGTGAACTCGAAGGACCACACGACGCTGGTCGCCGCCGTCAAGGCAGCCGGCCTCGTCGATACGCTGGAGGGCAAGGGCCCCTTCACCGTCTTCGCGCCCACCAACGAAGCCTTCAAGAAGCTGCCGCCCGGTACGGTCGAGACGCTGCTGAAGCCGGAGAACAAGGCGACGCTGACGAAGGTCCTGACCTGTCACGTCGTCGCCGGCGATGACATGTCCGCCGCCATCAAGAAGATGTCCATGAGCAATGGCGGCGAATACGACCTGAAGACGGTCGGTGGCTGCACGATCAAGGCCACGGAGAAGAGCGGCAAGCTGACGCTGACCGACGAAGCCGGTGGCACCGCTCACATCACCATCGCCGACGTAAAGCAGTCGAACGGCGTGATCCATGTAGTCGACAAGGTGCTATTGCCGAAAATGTAACGACCATCGGCAGCATGGCCGCCATCCTCGACGCGTCGAGGGTGGCGGTCTTTTTCAATCGTTAGACGGCAATGCCGACCGTCAGGCCGATCGCTTGACGCAAATCGTCAAGGCCCTCGCTCTTTTCCGAGGAGGTGGCGAGGATGCCGGGATAGGCGGCGGGGCGCTTGCGGATTTTTTCGGCCGTATCGGCCATCAGTTTCGGCAGGCCTGCGGCCTTGATCTTGTCGGTCTTGGTCAGCACGATCTGATAGGAAACCGCTGCCTTGTCGAGGAGGCTCAAGACCTCATCGTCGTTCTTTTTGATGCCGTGGCGGCTGTCGATCAGCAGATAGACGCGCTTCAGCGTCGCCCGGCCACGAAGATAGTCGAAGACAAGATTCGTCCAGGCGTCCACCTGCTCCTTCGGCGCTTCGGCATAGCCGTAGCCGGGCATGTCCACCAGCGCCATCGGCGGCAGGTCGCCGCCCTCGCCGGAAAAGCCGTCGGGAACGAAGTAGTTGAGTTCCTGCGTGCGGCCCGGCGTATTCGAGGTGCGCGCCAGGCCCCTCTGGCCGACCAGCGCATTGATCAGCGACGACTTGCCGACATTCGAGCGTCCCGCGAAAGCCACTTCCAACGGCCCTTCCGGCGGCAGGAATTTCATCGAGGGCACGCCGCGGATGAAGATCCACGGGCGCCCGAAAAGCGGCTTGTCATCTTTTGTCGTCTGTTCTGCCATGCGCTCGCGGTCTTCTGGTTCAATTGGCTGACTGGCTTCGGGGTTTTACCCGCGAAAGTCAAGTTTTGATCGGTGTATGGCTTGGGCCGCAAAAGAAAAGCCCCGCCGAAGCGGGGCTTGCATCGTCATTTCGATGGCGCCGTTTTTCGTCGGAAGAGGCCCTTCAGATTGTCGAAGAGTTCCACCTTCACGCCATGGCGCTTCATGATGATCGACTGCTGGATCACCGACAGCGTGTTGTTCCAGGCCCAGTAGATCACGAGACCGGCCGGGAAGCTGGAAAGCATGAACATGAATACCAGCGGCATCCAGGTGAAGATCATCGCCTGGGTCGGGTCCGGCGGCGTTGGGTTCATGCGCATCTGCAGGAACATGGTGATGCCCATGATCAGCGGCCAGACGCCGAGATGCAGGATGGTCGGCGCCGTGAACGGCAGCAGGCCGAAGAGATTGACGATCGAGGTCGGATCGGGAGCGGAAAGGTCCTGAATCCAGCCGAAGAACGGCGCATGGCGCATCTCGATGGTGATGTAGATCACCTTGTAAAGCGAGAAGAAGATCGGAATCTGCAGGAGCACCGGCCAGCAGCCGGCGATCGGGTTGATCTTCTCTTCCTTGTAGAGCTGCATCGTCGCCTGCTGCAGACCCATGCGGTCGTCGCCGAACTTGGCCTTCAGCTCTTCCATCTTCGGCTGCATGCGCTTCATGTTCGCCATCGAAGCATATTGCTTGCTGGCGAGCGGGAAGAACAGCGCCTTGACGACGATCGTCGTGCACAGGATGGCAACGCCGAAATTGCCGAAGAAGCGGAAGAAGAAATCCATCAGCTTGAACATCGGCTTGGTGATGAAATAGAACCAGCCCCAGTCGATCAGGCGGTCGAAACGCGGGATCGAATAGCTTGTCTCGTAGCGGTCGATGACCGGCACTTCCTTGGCGCCGGCGAAGACGAGGTTCTTCAGCTCCTGCGACTGGCCGGGCGCGACGGTGATGGCATCCTGCTTATAATCGGCCTGATAGCGCGGCTGGCCATCGGTGAAATGCGAGAAATGGGCGTCGTAAGCGGTCGACTGCGGCGGCACGATCGTTGCTGCCCAGTACTTGTCGGTGATCCCGAGCCAGCCGCCGGTCGCCTTCGCCGGATTGACGGCTTCCTTTTCGGCGGCGGTATATTTGGTCTCGATCAGGCCGTCATCGCCGATGACGCCGATGAAGCCTTCGTGCAGAACGTAGGCCGTGGGCGTGGTCGGCTTGTTGTAGCGGGTCACGCGGCCATAGCTCGACAGCGACACCGGCGCCTGACCGGCATTGGCGATCTTGTCGGTGATCGTGAACATGTAGTGATCATCGACGGAAATGGTACGGGTAAAGGTGATGCCCTTGTCGTTGGTGTAGGAAAGCGTCACCGGCGTCTTCTCGGTCAGCTTGTCGCCGCTCGAAAGCGTCCAGACCGTCGAGGGGCCGGGAACAGCGCCGGTGGCGTCGCTGCCGACATAGCCGAGTTCGGTGAAATAGCCGTCCTTGGTATCGGCTGGGCTGAACAGCGTGATGATCGGGCTGCTCTTGTCGACCGTCTCGTGATAGGTCTTGAGCTGCAAATCGTCGAGGCGGGCACCTTCCAGGTTAATGGAGCCTGCAAGCGCGGGTGTGTCGATGATGACGCGCGAAGACGACGACTTGGCAACCGACTGGTCGCGGGTGAGCGTTGTCGGTTCAGTCTGGCCGTTCGCCGGCAGCGAGCCGTTCACGGCGGCGCCTGCGGCCGGGGTCTGCGTCGTCTGAGCCTGCTGCGTCTGCTGCTGCAGCTTTGCGGCCTGGTCGGCCTTACGCTGCGCTTCGAGGTGCGGGTTCATGTAGAAAAACTGCCAGGCGAGGACAATCAGCACAGACAGGGCAATTGCTATGAAGTAATTGCGGTTGTTTTCCATCATACTTTCCTGGAGCGGTCCGTTTCCGGCCGCCGGTGTTTCGGCCTGGTTTCGATGCGACTGACGAGTTCACTCGCCAGTTTTTCGAAAGGTGCGGTCAGCACATCGCGCCGCGCGACAACCACATAGTCGTGTCCGGGCTGCATTGCAAACCCCGCATGAAGCCGCACGGCTTCTTTCAGCCTGCGGCGCATGCGGTTGCGTTCCACCGCGTTGCCATGTTTTTTGGTGACGGTAAAACCAACGCGGGGTTCGGCGTCGGAGAGCTTGCGGTCCAGCACTTCAATGAGGAAGAGACTTCCCCTGCGCTTTTCGCCTTCGCGGACTGCAAGAAACTGCGGCCGGCTTTTCAGCCGCCCGACAGTCTTTTTGGGTCGTTCATTTGTCAATTCGCCCGCCATCTTATCGGGCATTTCGGCCCTTAGGCCGAAAGACGCTTGCGACCGCGGTTACGGCGAGCGGAAAGAACCGCGCGGCCGCCCTTGGTAGCCATGCGCGCACGGAAACCGTGACGACGCTTGCGGACAAGCTTGGATGGTTGATAGGTACGCTTCATTTATTTAAACACCGCGGAGTGCGGCCCTTCTTGAGCTTTGCCTTAAAAGCAAGGAGCGTTGTTGATTATGGCGAACGGACTTGGCCGCAGATGCAGGCTCCATGACCGGACGTGCGCGGGCTTATAAGGATCAAGGTCTCGGAAGTCAATTATGCCGGCGCAGATTCCTGGAACCCGGCTTTTCTCGGCAAAATGCGCTTTACTCTGCCGATGCGCAGCAGCGATACCCGCCTCTGGCGGCCGGTTAGTCACTAATGTTCATGATTTATAATATTAGACGAGACGATTACTCGTGGCCGCCAGACTAGCGAAAGTGTTTCTGAATTTATATTCGAAATATCGCAAGATAACATTAATGGTTTTAGTCGATATCTAACGATATGCCGGGAAAACCCTGGCTTTTTGGGGGTCTTCCGCTACTAGGGGGCACATCGTTGAAGATTCGTGGTAAAATCAATCTGCTCGTATCCGTGATGGCCGGTGCCGCGCTTTTGATCGGCGCAACCGCTCTTTATGCCGTCAATCAATATGACCGGCAGCTCCAGGCCTACGAGCTGGCAGCGAGCCGTGCCTATATGGGCGAGCGTCTGAACCGCTACGTTACCGCGGTTGTTATGGAATCGCGCGGCATCTATGCGTCCAATTCCGCCAAGGATGCCAAGAGCTTCGCCGATGGATTGATGAGTGATCTTGACGAAATCGACAAGGTCCTTGCGGCCTGGTCGCCGTCGGTACCCGAAGCGCTGAAAGCCGAATTCGCCAAATTGCAGGATCGTGCGCGTGAATTTCGCACATTCCGGACCGAGACCGCTCGGCTCGGTGTGACGGACGGCCCGGATGCGGCCAACAAACAAGGTAACAACGACGCCAACCGCGCCAACCGCAAGGCCTTCCAGGCCGAGATCGATGCCGTAGTCCAGGCCGACAAGGCGGCGCTTGCCACAGTCGATGCCGATATAACGGCTTTTCGCGAAACGATCTTATGGGTCGTGCTCGGCATCATGGTGGTCGGTATCGGCGCCGGCGCCGGACTCGGCATCTATATCGGTACCGTGCATCTGAGCCGACCGATCCGCAAGGTGACGGCGACGATCAAACAGGTGGCTGAAGGCAACTTCGATATTGAGGTTCCCTTTGCCGGACGCGCAGACGAAATCGGCGAGATGGCCGCCGCCGTCGATATATTCAAGCAGAACGGCAATGCCGTGCGCCGCATGAATGCCGAGGAAACGGCGATGCGCGCCAAGAGCGACGACCTGCAATCCAGCATGTCTCTCGTCGTTGCCGCAGCCGCTTCCGGCGATTTCAGCCGCCGCATCGACAAGGATTATGGCGACGTCAACCTCAATCGCTTTGCCGGCAACATCAACGAACTCCTGGTGAGCGTCGATACTGGTGTCGGCGAGGTCCGTCGCGTCATAGCAAGCCTCGCGGATGGCGATTTGACCCAGACCATGCGCGGCGAATTCCAGGGCGCCTTCGCCGAACTGCAGCAGAACGTCAACGCTACCCTTGCGACCCTCAAGAGCACCATGCGTGAAGTGCGCGAGACGACCGGTTCGATCAACTCCAACACCTACGAGCTGCGCCACGCCAGCGACGACCTCTCGAAGCGCACCGAACAGCAGGCGGCCGCCCTGGAAGAGACTTCGGCGGCGCTCGATCAGATCACCGCTGTTGTGCAAAGCTCGACCGAACGGGCGCAGGAGGCGAGCGTCATGGTGACGGAAGCCAAGGAAAACGCTGCTCGTTCCGGCACGGTGGTTCGCAATGCCGTCGACGCCATGGGCCGCATCGAGCAGGCTTCTGGCGAGATCAGTCAGATCATCGGCGTCATCGACGAGATCGCCTTCCAAACCAACCTGCTGGCGCTGAACGCCGGGGTCGAGGCCGCGCGTGCGGGCGAGGCGGGCAAGGGCTTTGCCGTCGTCGCCCAGGAGGTGCGCGAATTGGCACAGCGCTCCGCCACTGCCGCCAAGGACATCAAGGCGCTGATCAGCAAATCCGGCGATCAGGTGCAGGTCGGCGTCAAGCTGGTGCAGGCGACCGGTGAGGCACTGGCGTCGATCGAGGCGCGCGTGCTGAAGATCAACGATCATATCCATTCGATCGCGACGGCCGCCCGCGAACAGGCGACCGGGCTGACCGAGGTCAACAAAGCCGTTAATCAGATGGACGAGGTGACGCAGCGCAACGCCGCCATGGTCGAGGAAACCTCCGCCGCCACCCATCGCCTCTCGGCTGAGGCCGATGGTCTCGTCCGCCTCGTCGCCCGCTTCAAGGTCGACACTGGTGCGGCATCCGCTCCGACGCCGGCGCGCGCCGAAACCCATCGTCCCGTGGCTTCGCCGGCACGCCGCATGATCGGCAAGGTCGCCGGCGCCTTTGCGGGCGGAGGTGCCGCGGCAACAGCAGCGGCTGCGCAGAGTTGGGAGGAATTCTGATCCAGCCCAGGCGATGAAGAGAAGGGCGCGCCGATGCGCCTTTCCCGCGTTTGATATGACCTGTCCGCCGCACTGTCATAGAAGCGATTGGAAAAATCGTCACAATCTCCTATTATCTACGTTCGATATGTCATCATCAGATCGCTTTGAAACAAAGCGGGACAGCCGAAATGGATAGTGGGCAAGACAGGAACGTCGGCGAAGGCAGCAGGGCCGAGGCCCGGAGTCGCTCGCGTTTCTACCGGCCCACCGGCATTTTCGGCGGCCTTTCCGGTAAGCTTCTGATCCTCACCGTCATTTTCATTCTGCTCGCCGAAGTGCTGATCTTCGTGCCCTCCGTCGCCAATATGCGGTTGCGCTGGCTGGAAGACCGGCTGAACACGGCCGCCGCCGCCGCCATCGTCATCGATGGCCTGCAGCCGGTCGAGCTGCCGCGCGCGCTTCAGAAGGAAACGCTGATGGCGACAGGCACGCGCGCCATCGTGCTGCGCAAGGATGGCACCTCGCGGCTATTGGCGACGGCCGAGATGCCGGCCTCCGTCGATGAACAATATGATTTGAGCGATGTCTCGCCGACGACGGCGATCCGCGATGCGCTGGACACGCTGCTGTTCGGCGGCAACCGCATCATCCGCGTCTTCGGCCCGGTCGGTGGCGATGCCGGCACCGGCATTGAGGTGGTGTTGAAGGACACCCGGTTGCGCAGCGCCATGCTCGCCTATTCCGGCAGCGTCTTTTTCGTCTCGATCCTGATTTCGCTTTTCACCGCGACCCTGATCTTCTTCGCCATCAACCGCATGATGATCCGCCCGATCCGCCGGTTGACCGACAGCATGCAGGCCTATTCCGATGATCCGGAAGATCCCAGCCGGGTTCTGGTGCCGGACGAGGGGCGTGACGAGCTGGCTGTGGCCGGCCGCCATCTCGCCTCCATGCAGTCGCAATTGCAGAAGACGCTGAAGCAGCAGAAGAACCTCGCCGCTCTCGGTCTCGCCGTGTCGAAAATCAACCACGACATGCGCAACATCCTGTCGGCTGCGCAACTCATGTCCGACCGCCTGGTCGATGTCGACGACCCGATGGTCAAGCGTTTCGCGCCAAAGCTTCTGCGCACGATCGACCGGGCCGTCGGCTATACGACCGAGGTCTTGTCTTTTGGTCAGACCTCCGAATCCGCCCCGCGCCGCCGCCGGATGCATCTGCTCGAGCTCGTCGACGAGGTGCGTGATATCTTGGCGATCGATCCAGAAAGCGGCATCGAATTCGTCGTGCAGATGAGCCCGGACCTGGAAGTCGACGCCGACAGCGAGCAACTGTTCCGCATCATCCACAATCTCTGCCGCAATGCCCATCAGGCACTGGTCGCCTTCGCCGAGACTGCGCCCGACAGCATCCGTCGCATCACGGTTTCGGCGCGGCGCATCGGCAGTGTCGTCAGCATTACGGTCGACGACACCGGCCCGGGCATGCCGCAGAAGGCACGCGAAAACCTGTTCACCGCCTTTCGCGGCTCCGCCCGCTCCGGCGGCACCGGCTTGGGCCTGGCGATCGCCCGCGAACTGGTGCTTGCTCATGGCGGCACCATCGCGCTGGTGGAAAAACCCGCCGCCGGCACCCAGTTCCGCATCGAAATTCCCGACCGGCCCGTCTCGCTGGACGACTACCGCAGCCGCAGCTTCCACGAAAACTGAGAGTTTTCAGCCTCTTCGTGATACCGCTTGTGAAAATCGCGATCTTTTTCACAAATCCACTTGCATTCCCCGGAAGGACGCTTTAGAGAACCGCCCACGCCAACGGTTCCTTCCGTTTCGGCCACGCACCCGTAGCTCAGCTGGATAGAGCACCAGACTACGAATCTGGGGGTCAGGAGTTCGAATCTCTTCGGGTGCGCCATTTTTCTCCACAGCACACACAGCCCAAATCCTCACTTCCTTGCAGAAAAAACAATCGCCTGCAGAGGCATGCGCCCCCGTTGAAATCGGTCGCCGTCAGGGACACGCCGGAGGGTAGGGCATCGCGGAGACGACGCGTGACAATCCCGGTGCCTGCGGCAGTCTCAAGGATCCGTCCGGGCTTGAATGCAGCGGTGTGCTCTGCGATGTCGGAGGCATGGTCGGCAAAAATGATCGGCCCCAGGCTGGTGTCGTAGTGCTGCGGAACATCGCCGACGAAACGGGCCGAATCCTTGTTCATGGGGCACCTCGCAATGTCGCTGGGAAATGGAGATATTTCTCATCATACAGCGATCGCGTGGGCTTAGCCATGAACTATAGGTCGGTGGCCCCTTCCTCCTCTACTTCAAGAAAAGGCGCAACGGCGCGGTCAGCTTTTTGAAGCCGGAGCGCAGCATGTCGTGCTTGGTCTTGGGATTCTTGTCGGCGAACATTCCGACGATGGAGGTCTTCAATTTGTCGCGCCACTGGGATTTTCCAGGCGATGTCGGGTTCAGGCCGCAGCGCCGCAGGAGATAGTTCATCTGGTAGACGGACGCCTGCCGGTCGCAATCGCGCACGCAGAAATGAATGCCAAGAGCGATCGAATAGATGTCGCCATTTTTGAACGCATGCGGCGCTTTCGACGGGTGGTGAACGCCAGTTCCCTGGTTCAAGGCATAGACCGCCGCCTTGCTTTGTTTTTCCACGGTATATTTGGCGGCGTTGAGATCGCCGGCATAGTATTTTTCAATTTCCTTGTCGGGCAAAACCGAACGATCGTTTGCGTCCCATATATTGGCCGTTCGGTTTCCGTGAATCTGGAACAGAAATGTTGCTTCATGGTCGATGTGATAGGGTGTTACGGCGTTGGGCGAGGCCAGGAATATGTAGGCGTCTTCCCAGGTGACGTCCTCCCGCGAGCAGCCGGTGTCGGCCAGGATTTCGGTCATGAGCTGATCGAGCAATGCGCGATATTCGGGGTCGCGCTGAACGCTATAGAGCAACACCCACGATCCTGATTCCGCCAGGTTCGAGATCGCTTCGTTGACGCTTTCCACTTTTTCGTTCAACGGCACAGCCCAGCCGGCGTCGACCGGTGCTCCACCCGCCTGCCAGCGCACGCTTCTTGTGCTGGTGTCCGCAAGCAACTTTTTCGCAAGTTCTGCGAGGCGCGGAAGCGAAAACAATCGATGTCCGACCAAGTTGTGGCTGAATTGAAATGATCTTTTGTTGAAGTCACTCCTGAAAGCGTTCGGTCCCACCTCAATATTACGTGCATCCGGGGAAGCTGTTTTAGTCGCGACTGCTGTGGGCATGATCGGAATCCTTCAGAATGACAGAGGCGTCGGGAAATCTCACGAAACTGTGATCTCCCTTCACATTTTTGTCATCTAGGCCAATGGTGGAGGGACATCCTACGATTGGATCACTTCATTCTTCAATCGGATGTAGTCCCGCGCTGACACAGCCATTTCGATTTTTTTGAAGGATATCAGGTAGGTGATCGGGCAGGAGAACGGTTCTGCCAGCGTGGCGAGGGATCTGCTGTTCTTCCCCAATCGCATTGCCGTCTGACAACGCGTCATTGCTAGCGCACGCTCGATTGGTTGATGATCGATTTTTACTGCCTGTTCCCCGTCGTCACGCCACCGTCGCAGATGAACTCTGCGCCGGTGGAGTAAGCGGATGCGTCCGAGGCGAGAAAGAGGACCATTTCGGCGACCTCGCGCGCGGTGCCGAGCCGGTTGATCAGTTGTCGCGCCGCGAAGGCGTCGATAGCCTCTTGATCGATATACGGGTCGATCATCGGCGTTTCGATCAGGCCGGGATGCACGGAATTGACGCGGATGCCGTATTTGGCGAATTCGTTGGCGGCGACCTTGGTCATGCCGCGCACTGCGAATTTCGAGGCGACATAGGCGACATTGTTGGCCGGGCCGCGGATGCCGGCCGTGGACGAGATGTTGACGATGCTGCCGCCAGTATTCTTCATCAGTTTGACGGCGGCTTTCATGCCGAGGAACACGCCGGTCTGATTGACCGCGATCACCTCTTCGAACATGTCGAGCGAACAGTCCTCGATCGGTGCACGCCGCAGGATGGCGGCGTTGTTCACGAGGATCTGCAGCGCGCCGAAATTCTTCTCGATGGCAGCGATTGCGTCGTTCCAATCCGCCTCGCTCGCCACGTTGAGCGGCAGGTAAAGGCCGCCGATCTCTTTGGCGAGCTTGCGGCCCTGGTCATGGATGACATCAGCCAGGACGACCTTGGCGCCCTCCGCCGCAAAGAGGCGGGCCTCTTCCGCGCCCATCCCCCGTGCTGCGCCGGAAATCAACGCAACCTTGCCATCCAGTCTACCCATGCCATGTCCCCGCATCTGCAAGCCGCTTGTCGGTGAACAATAAGGCACGGCCTAAGGAGCTCGGGCAAGGCGATCATTGAAAAATCAATCGAGACTGATGGGGGAGCAGCGATTTCTCGGCGCTCTACACGGCTCCTGCCGCAATCAGGCTCTCGGCGCAATCAATCACGGTTTCCGTCGCCGGCCGGCCGTGCCAGCCCAACACGCGCTCAGCCTTCGCCGTCGTGAAGCGATGCTTTCGCCCGAGGCCCGGGGTCACCAGCCGCACCGCCGGGTCGAAGATCGAGGCGATGCGCAGAACGAAATCGGGAAGCGAGCGCGTCGGCACCTTCTTGGCACGGTCGCCAAGTTTTGCCCGCAATATTGCCGAGATTTCCGCGACCCACACGAAGTCGCCGCTAGCGAGAAATCGCTCCCCGGCCGCCTCCGGGGCAGTCATGGCGCGGATGTGCATATCGGCAACATCGCGCACGTCGACGATGCTGAAGCCGAGCCGAGGATTGCCGGGGAATTTGCCGGAGAGCAGGCGCTGGATCACCTGCACGGAACCGAGGCCTTCCGGCGTCAGGATGGGGCCGAAAACCGCACTCGGCAGGATCGTCGTCAAGGTCGTTGGGCCGGCATGCTTGGCCATGAAATCCCAGGCGGCACGTTCGGCCAGCGTTTTCGATTGCCGATAGGCATTCAGGCCTTTGGCAGTTGGGTCGGTCCAGATGGTCTCGTCGTTGAGACTTTCGGTGCTCCACGGCGGCGAAGCCGAGGCTGCGGCGGAGGAGGTCATGACCACGCGCTTCACGCCTGCTTTCGTCGCGGCCTTGAGGACACGCAACGTGCCGTCGCGGGCAGGGACGATCAGTGCGTTCGGATCTTTCGGTGCGTCGACGCCAAGCGGTGAGGCGACATGGAGCACGTAGTCGCATCCGGTAACGGCGGCGTCCCAGCCATCGTCCTTGGTCAGATCGGCGGCGAAGAAGGTCAGGCGATCGCCACGAAGCTCGGAGGAGTTGACGGCGGAAGCGATAGCTGCCTCAACCGCCGGCGCCTTCCTCAGGCTACGAACCGTGGTTCGGACATTATAACCGCGCCGCAAGAGGTCGACGATGCACCAGCCGCCGATGAATCCACTGCCGCCCGTCACCAAAACAGTTTCCGCCATTCGTACTCTTTCGTTTCTCGCGGGTTTTCCGCCGCAGCATATCACGCCCGGCATATTGCATGGCAGAAATCGGAACAGTAGGCTGTGATTTGAAACTTTGGCGTTCGAGGAATGGAACAATGCGGGAAGACGTCGATCTGGTGGGCATGGCGCTTTTCGTGCGCATCGTCGAAGACGGATCGTTGAGCGCCGCGGGGCGAACGCTCGGGCTGCCAAAGGCGACCGTCAGCCGCCGTTTGGCACTGCTGGAGGCATCGATCGGTGCGCCGCTGCTTGCCCGCTCGACCCGGGCTCTCAGTTTGACAGATACCGGCCGACGCTTCTTCGAGCGTGTGCAGCCGATCGTGCGCGACGCGGAGGTGGCTCGGTCCGAGATCAGGGTTGCCAACCGCGAACCTTCGGGGCTGCTGCGAATCAGCGCGCCCGTCGCTCTCGGCCAGGGGGTCATCGCGCCGAAATTGATGGAGTTCCTCGAGCGCTACCCGCGCGTCCAGGCCGATCTCCATTTCAGTGACGAGCGCGTCAATCTGATTGCCGAGGGTTTCGATCTTGCCATCCGCATCGGCGAGTTGGCCGACAGCGATTTGATCGGGCGGAGGCTGGCGGATATCTCGATCGTACTCGTTGCCGCTCCGTCTTACCTGGCCGCGCATGGCAAACCGCAGACAGTGCGTGACCTGAAACAGCATGTGGCCGTCCTGACGCAGAAAACTGGTGATCACTGGACCATCGGCGGCGAGATGATACGCATGTCCTGGCGTGTCAGCACCGGCAGCATGTTGGTGACGCGCGATGCGGCGCGGGGCGGGCTCGGCATCGCGCAGCTACCACTTTTCTTTGTTGCGGAGGATCTTGAGGCGGGACGGCTCGCGCGGGTGCTGCCGGATCACGACTTGCCGAAATCCGCCCTCACGGCGCTTTACCCGCGTTCCGTCGTGCCGTCGCCTGCGCTCAGGACATTGCTCGATATCTTGCCGGAATGGTGCGGGTGTTGATCTGCCGGCCCGATCCTGTCAGGCGCGCATTCGCGGGCAAAGCTGAGGAATACCTAAAGCACGGCATGACATACATAAAGTTACGCCGGCAACCCAAGGTATAGACCGTACCTCTTCGATACAGGTCCGTCATGGAAGTTTGAAAATAGGTTCATGCGCCTGAAATAATCGCACCGCACACAGCCTCCCTGAAACGCGAGGCTGTTCATGAACCGCAAGAACGTACTTCTCATTGTCGTCGACCAGTGGCGAGCCGATTTCATACCGCATCTTCTGCGCGCCGATGGGCGCGAGGCATTTCTGAAGACGCCGAACCTGGATCGACTTTGCCGCGAAGGTGTCACCTTCCGCAATCACGTGACGACCTGCGTCCCCTGCGGCCCGGCCCGCGCCAGTCTGTTGACCGGCCTCTATCTGATGAACCATCGCGCCGTGCAGAACACGGTGCCGCTCGACAGCAGGCATTTCAATCTCGCCAAGGCCCTGCGCAGCATCAGCTACGATCCGGCGCTGGTGGGCTATACCACGACCGTGCCGGACCCGCGCACGACCTCCATCAACGATCCGCGCTTTCTGGCCCTCGGCGATATGATGGATGGATTCCATTCGGTGGGCGCCTTCGAGCCGAACATGGAAGGCTATTTCGGCTGGGTGGCGCAGCAGGGCTTCGATCTGCCCGAACACCGGCCCGACATCTGGCTGCCGGAAGGCGAGGATGCGGTGAAAGGGGCAACCGACCGTCCCTCGCGCATTCCCCACGAGTATTCCGACTCTACTTATTTCACCGAGCGGGCGCTGACCTATCTCAAGGGCCGCGCTGGCAAGCCGTTCTTCCTGCATCTCGGCTATTATCGTCCGCATCCGCCTTTCGTCGCCTCTGCGCCCTATCATGAGATGTATCGTCCGGAAGACATGCCGGCGCCGGTGCGTGCCGCCAGTCCGGATGCGGAAAGCGCCCAGCATCCCCTCATGAAATTCTATATCGACAGCATCCGCCGCGGCTCTTTCTTCCAGGGTGCCGAAGGCTCGGGCGCGACGCTGGACGAGGCGGACATCCGCCAGATGCGTGCGACCTATTGCGGCCTGATCAGCGAGATCGACGATTGTCTCGGTCAGGTCTTCGCCTATCTCGATCAGACCGGCCAGTGGGACGACACGCTGATCATCTTCACCAGCGACCACGGCGAGCAACTGGGCGATCACCATCTGCTCGGCAAGATCGGCTATAACGATGAAAGCTTCCGCATTCCGCTGGTCATCAAGGATGCAGGCCCGAACGCGCGTCCCGGCACGATCGAGACCGCCTTCACCGAAAGCATCGACGTCATGCCGACCATTCTCGATTGGCTCGGCGGCGATATCCCGCGCACCTGTGACGGCGAAACGCTGCTTCCCTTCCTCGCCGGCAAGCGGCCGGACAATTGGCGCACCGAGCTCCACTATGAATATGACTTCCGCGACGTGTTCTATTCGGAACCGCAGCCGGTTCTCGGCCTAGACCAGAATGACAGCAGCCTCTGCGTCGTTCAGGACGAGTGCTACAAATATGTCCATTTCGCCGCTCTGCCGCCGCTGTTCTTCGACCTCGAACGCGATCCCAACGAATTCGTCAACCTCGCCGACGATCCCGCTTATGCGAAGCTCGTTCGCGACTATGCGCAAAAAGCCCTGTCCTGGCGGCTGAAACATGCCGACCGGACATTGACCCATTATCGCTCCGGTCCTCAGGGCCTGACCGAACGCGACCGATAACGATAACCGAACCCCCAATAGTCGAACCAGAACTCAAGGAGGTATTTTCATGGTCAATATTACCCGTCGTGGCGCGCTCGGCATGGCGACTGCCGCCGCCGGCTCGCTCATCCTGCCGCGGTTCTCGATCGCTCAGGCCGATAATCGCCCTTCGATCACCATCGCCGTGCAGAAGATTTCCAACACCAACACGATGGACCCGCTGCGGGAACAGTCGAACGTCGGCCAGCGCATCTTCAATTCGTCGCTGTGGGAAGGCCTGATCGGCCTCAATTGGCTGAATGGTCTCACCGCCCGTCCGGAACTCGCCACCGAATGGCGCCGGATCGACGACAAGACCGTCGAACTCAAGCTGCGCCAGGGCGTCAAGTTTCACAACGGCCAGGAGCTGACCGCTGAAGACGTCGCCTTCTCCTTCAGCAAGGAGCGCATGTTCGCCGACACGCAGCCAAGCACCGGCAAGACGATCTACATCAACGACACCAACCCGATTCGCAACGAGGGCAAGAGCCTGCCTCCGGAAGTGCCGGCGACCGCGCGCCGCTTCTGGCCGGCGCTGGAGGGTGTCGAGATCGTCGACAAATATACCGTCCGCTTCGTCAACGGCTCGCCCGATGTCACCATGGAAGGCCGCCTCTCGACCGTTGCCAGCGCCATCGCCAGCCGCCGCGGCTGGGAAGACGCCAAGAGCTACCTCGACTGGGCACGCGCGCCTGTTACCACCGGCCCCTACCGCGTTGCCGATTTCAAGCCCGACACCTATCTCGTCTATGAAGCCCATGACGAGTATTGGGGTGGCCGCCCGCCGCTGAAGCAGATCCGCTTCGTGGAAGTTCCGGAAGTCGCCTCGCGCGTCAACGGCCTGCTCTCGGGCGAATATCAGTTCGCCTGTGACATCCCGCCGGATCAGATCAGTGGCATCGAAAAGAACGCCGCTTTCGAAGTCCAGGGCGGCACGATCACCAATCACCGCCTGACTGTGTTCGACAAGAACCATCCGCAGCTTGCAAACCCGCTGGTTCGCCGCGCTTTCACCCACGCCATCGACCGTCAGGCGATCGTCGATTCGCTCTGGTCCGGCCGCACGGTCGTTCCGGCCGGCCTGCAGTGGGATTTCTATGGCGACATGTTCGTCAAGGGCTGGACGGTTCCAGAATACAATCCTGACCTGGCTCGCCAGCTTCTGAAGGAAGCCAACTACAAGGGCGACGTCATTCCGTATCGTCTGCTGGACAACTACTACACCAACCAGACGCCGACGGGGCAGATCCTGGTGGAAATGTGGAACCAGGTCGGCCTGAACGTCGAGATCGGCATGAAGGAAAACTGGCAGGCGATCCTCGAAAAGGGCCCGACGCGCGCCGTGCGCGACTGGTCGAACTCGGCAAGCTTCAACGATCCGGTTTCCTCCATCGTCGCTCAGCATGGCCCGAACGGCCAGCAGCAGCAGGTCGGCGAATGGACCAATGCCGAGATGAATACGCTCTCGACCTTCCTGGAAACCAGCACCGACCGCGCCAAGCGTCACGACGCGTTTGCCCGCATGCTGCAGATCTGCGAACGCGAAGACCCGGCTTACACGGTCCTGCATCAGAACGCCGTGTTTACTGCAAAGCCCAAGTCGCTGAAGTGGAAGGCCGCGTCTGCCTTTGCGATGGACTTCCGTCCCGGCAACTGGGCGTAATCTGACGAAACGAGCCGGCGGCCACACCTCCGGCTCGTTTTTTATTCGTTCGTGTGGACGAAGGAGGCAGCAATGTCCCTAGTGGAAATCTCCAATTTGACGGTCGCCTTCAACGGCACGCAGGTTTTGCACGGCATCGATCTCACGATCGAAAAAGGTGAAGCCGTCGGCCTCGTCGGTGAATCCGGTTGCGGCAAATCGGTGACCTGGCTGGCGGCGCTTGGTCTTCTGCCGGGTAAGGCGACTGTTGGTGGCAGCGTTCGTCTCGGCGACCAAGAGCTCGTCGGGGCTTCGCGTCCGGCGCTCGAAAGCGTGCGCGGCCGCCGCATCGCCATGATTTTTCAGGACCCGTCCAGTTCGCTCAACCCCGTCATCCGCGCTGGCCGGCAGATTGCTGAAGCCGTCGAGCTGCATCGCGGCTTGACGGCCAAGGCGGCACGCTTCGAGACGATCAGGCTGATGGAGCTGGTGGGTATTCCCGATGCGGTCAGACGCTTTGACAATTTTCCGCACGAATTTTCCGGCGGCCAAAACCAGCGCCTGATGATCGCCATGGCGCTATCGGGCAATCCCGATCTGCTCGTCGCCGACGAGCCGACTACGGCGCTCGACGCCACCATTCAAGCTCAGATCCTCGACTTGCTGATCTCCATTCGCGCCGAGACAGGTATGGCCATCGTCTTCATCAGTCATGATCTCGGTGCCGTGTCGCAGGTCTGCGAACGCGTCTGCGTCATGTATGCCGGTCGCGTCGTCGAAAAGTGTTCGACGGAAGCGCTGTTCCGCCAGCCGCGCCATCCCTACACCCGTGGTCTGTTCGATGCTATTCCACGCCTCGATGGCGGCCGTGAGCGCATGGTGCCGATCCCCGGCACCGTACCGCAGCCCGGCCGCCTGCCTGGCGGCTGCGCCTTCGCGCCCCGCTGCGGCCATACGTCCGAACTCTGCCACAACAGCCTGCCGCAACTGGTGAGCCTTGGCGACGACCGCGCTGCGGCCTGTTTCCATCCGATTGGCGACAGCGCAATTGCGCCGGCCTCGAACACGGCGCAGGCCAAGCAGGGAGCGACGGTGGCGTGAACACAGATCCCATGATCGAGGCGAGCGACCTCACCAAGACCTATTTCTCCCGCCGCGGGTTGCTGGGCCGGCCGACTGCCGTGCATGCGGTCGACGGCGTCTCGCTGGCCGTGGCACCCGGAACGACGCTCGGGATCGTCGGCGAATCCGGCTCAGGAAAATCCACCACCGGCCGGCTACTGCTCGGGCTGGAAGCACCATCGACAGGCCATGTCCGCTTCGACGGCGAACCTATGCCGGCGTTGGAAACGGCAGCATGGCGCAAATACCGGGCGCGTATGCAGCTTGTCTTTCAGGACCCGCTCGCCGCCCTCGACCGTCGCCTGACTATTGGTGCGCAGATCGGTGAGCCGCTGACGATCCATGATATCGGTACGGAAGCCGAGCGCCGTGAGCGTGTGACGACGCTGCTGCAGGCCGTCGGCTTGCGCCGCGACCAGCAGGACAGCTACCCGCACGAGCTTTCCGGCGGCCAGCGCCAGCGTGTCGTCATCGCCCGCGCCATCGCCAGCGATCCGCAATTGCTGGTTTGCGATGAACCGGTCTCGGCACTCGACGTCTCCATTCAGGCGCAGGTGGTCAATCTGCTGCGCGACCTGCAGGAGACGCGCGGCATCACCATGGTTTTCATCAGCCATGACCTGAAGGTGGTGCGCAACGTCTCCGATCGCGTCGCCGTGATGTATCTCGGCCGTATTGTCGAGGAAGCCTCTTCGGAAGAGATTTTCCGTACCCCGCTTCATCCGTACACCAAAGCGCTGGTGTCGAGTGTGCCGGTGCCGGGTACAGCGCTCAAGGATCGCATCGTGCTGCAGGGCGAGCCCCCGAACCCGGCCGCGCGTCCCGGCGGCTGCGCGTTCCATCCGCGCTGCGCCGTCGCCATCGCCCGTTGCCGCACGGAAACCCCGGTGCTGCTGCCGGTAGGAGTGGGACGCTCAGCCGCGTGCCATCTCGTTCAAGGCGGCCAGCCCGTTGCGGCGGTAGCGGAAACTATGCCCGAGCAAACGCCAGCGAGCCCGTGATCCCATGTTCCGCTTCTTTCTCTTCAAGCTTCTCCGGGCGCTGATGACCATCATTTTGGTGGTAACCTTCGCCTTTATCGTGCTGCGCATGTCCGGTGACCCCGCGGTCATCATTCTGGGGCCGGATGCGCCGCCACAGGCGATCGATGCCTTCCGCCATGCCTGGGGTCTCGATCAGCCGCTTTGGGACCAATATCTGCGCTATTTCGGCGCGATCGCGCGCGGAGATCTCGGCGTCTCCATGCGCGACGGCCAGTCGGCGATCACATTGGTTTCCGAGCGCATCCCGGCAACGCTGGAGCTGACCGTTCCGGCTCTGATCCTCGAATTGATCATCGGCATTTCAGCCGGCGTCTATGCGGCGCTACATCGCGAAAGCATTGTCGATCGGGCCGTGATGGCCGGCGCCGTTATCGGCTTTACGATGCCGAGCTTCGTTCTCGGCCTGGTGCTGGTGCTGATTTTCGCCGTTCAGCTCGATTGGCTGCCTTCGGGCGGTCAGGACACCTGGGTGCATGCTATCCTGCCGGTCATCACCATGAGCGTCGGCGGCATCGGCATCCTGGCCCGTTTCTCGCGCAGCGCCATGATCGAGATCCTCGGTCAGCCATATATCCGCACGGCGAGCGCCAAGGGTATGCCGTGGCGGAAAGTGGTCTGGCGCCATGCTCTGCCGAATGCGGCGATCCCGATCGTCACTATCGCCGGCTTCATGGTTGGTTCGCTGATTGCCGGCGCCGTCGTGGTGGAATCGCTGTTCTCCTGGCCGGGCGTCGGTCGCCTGCTGGTGGTCTCCGTGTCCAACCGCGACCTCGCCGTCGTGCAATGCATCCTGCTGATGGTGGCGGCCTGCATGGTGCTGTCCAACTTCACCGTCGACATTCTCTACGGCTATCTCGATCCGCGTCTGCGGAACATGAATGCGAAAGGCTGAGCCATGGCGAACATCTCCATTCCGGGTATCGCGGCCGGCGAGCGCAAGAAGCGGAAGAAGTCGGGCTTTCCCATTCTGGTCGGGATAGGCCTCGTCTGGATCGCGGCGATGATTTTCATCGCGATCACCGCCGATTGGATCCGGCCCTTCAACATCACCGCCTTCGACCTGAAGAACCGTCTGGCGCTGCCCGGCAATCCCACGCACTTTCTCGGCACGGACGAGCTTGGTCGTGACGTACTCTCGCGACTGATCGACAGTATCCGCATCTCGCTGCTGATCGCTTTCGGCGCTACGTTGATTTCCGCCTTCGTCGGCACACTGCTCGGCTTTCTCGCCGCCTATTTCCGAGGGATCGTCGAGCACATCGTCCTGATGCTTGCGGACTTTCAGGCGGCGATGCCGTTCCTGATCATGTCGCTCGCCGTCCTCGCCTTTTTCGGCAGCTCGCTGCCGCTCCTGATCTGCCTCATGGGTTTCTACGGCTGGGAGCGCTATACCCGCATCGCCCGCGGTCTCGCGATTTCCGCCAGCAAACAGGGCTATGCCGCGGCCGTGACCCAGCTCGGCGCCAGTCCGACCCGCGTTTATCTGAACCATATCCTGCCGAACATCGCCTCGACGCTGATCGTCTCAATGACGCTGACCTTCCCGGAGATCATCCTGACGGAAAGCAGCCTCTCCTTCCTTGGTCTCGGCGTGCAGCCGCCGATGACCAGCCTCGGCAACATGGTCGGCTATGGCCGCGAATACATCACCCGTGCGCCCTGGATCATGCTGACGCCGTCGGTGGTCATCATGCTGACCACGCTCTCCATCAGCATCGTCGGTGACTGGTTGCGCGACAAGCTCGATCCGACCTTGTCGTAAGAAAGCCTAGGCACTCGCCTTATTCGCTGCCTCGGACGCGGATGCATCGGAACTCGATGCACCTGCGTCTGAAGTGGCCGACGCGGACGGCCAGGTGATGTAGTAGAACTGCGATCCGACCTGGCCGAAATAGGCCTCGCTGCCGGTGGTCTTGTCGATGAAGCTGCCGTCGGGGTTCTTGACGAAGGTTCCATCGGAACCGCGTTGAAGATGAGCTTTCAGGTAGTCGTTCCAATCGCTGGTGGGAATGGTGTCGCCGGTCTTGCTGGTCGTGCCCTGCTCGCTGTCGGCATCGACATCCCATGCCTGGATCGAAACGCCTTTCGTCGGATCGGAAACTGTCAGAGTGCCGTTGTCGAGGGCGTCGAGCATCGCCTGTGCCTGGCCTCCCGTGCCTTCGCTCTTGACCGCGTCTTGCAGGTTCTGTTTCAGAAGATCCATGAACGAGCTGCTGGTCATGTCCGGATCGGGTTGCGATGCCGCCGAACTGTCGGTCTGATTTGCCGACAGACCATTGAGCATGCTCGTAAGCGATGCCTGTGACTGCGACGGCAGGCTGGAGAGATCGCTGCTGCTGTCGCTCAACAACGGATCGCTATTCGAATCCTGCGAAGAATCGGGCGTCTGCAGCAATTGCAGTGCCATCTGCGAGGCGAGCAATCGGGTTGTGGTCAATGCGGAAACCATAGGTCGTTCCTTCCCAATTTGGCTGATGCCGGCGGTCATCATGCCGGAAGCCACCTTTGACGGTCGGTGAGCGCATGCTTGATCGGACGGCGCTCATCATCTGATGCCGTCGATTGTACGATGAACGACTTACCTGGGGCTTGTGCGGCGGTTAGCGCGGCGGCTGAGCGCCTTCGCTGTGATGCGTTTTCAGCGGCAATTCCGGCAGGAACAGCAGTGCGATCAGCGCCAGCGCCACGATGACGGTTCCGGTGGCGAAGGTCATGGCGATGGCGTGGCGGTAAAGCGCTATTGCCGCTGCATGGGCTTCTGGCGATGTGGTGGCGAGCTGCTCGAGGCCGCCTTTGGTCAGCGACGACATGTCGAGGCCGTCGGACGAGCCTGTCGCCTGCTGTATGCGATACGCTAGGATCGCACCGGAGCCGGTGACGCCGATCAGGCCGCCGAGCGAGCGAAAGAAGGCAAGCGTTGCCGTGCCGACGCCACGATGCGCAAGGGGCAGGGCATTCTGCACTGCGACCGTCATGGTCGGCATCACCAGCCCGAGCCCCAGGCCGAGCGCGAAGATCGGGGGCTCGATGATGGCGAACCCCTTGCTGGTCGCAATGGCCCAGGCGAGTGTGGCGAAGGCGGCCGTCGCAAGGCCGAGGCCGCAAAGCTGGGCCGGCTTGTAGCGGCCGGAACGCTGCAGCAGCACGCGGCCGTTGAGCATGGAGGAGATGACGAAGCCGATCATCAGCGGTCCCGTCAGGAAGCCGGAATGCGAGGGGGTGACGCCCATCACCATCTGGAAGAACAAGGGGAAGAACAGGGTCGCGCCGAGCATGCCCATGAAGGTCAGGGCCAGCACGAGGCAGGCGATGACGAACAGTCGGTTGCGGAAGAGATCGGGTGGCAGCACCGGCTCCGGCTCATGCCTGATGTGGAAGACGAAGAGAATTCCGAGGACAAGGGCCGCGACGGAAAGGCCGAGAATTTGCGGCGAGTTCCAGGCCCATTCGTTGCCGCCAAGCGCGAGTGCCAGCAGGAAGCTGGTGGTGCAGCCGGTCAGCAGCACGGCGCCGAGATAGTCGATGCGGCGGCTGCGTGCCTGATGCCGCCGCTTCAAGGCGCGGCCGATCATGACGAGCGCCACCGCGCCGATCGGCAAATTGACGTAAAAGATCCAATGCCAGGAGAGCAGGTCGGTGATGAGGCCTCCGACGATCGGGCCAATGACACTGCAGACAGCGAAGACGGCGGCGATCGAGCCTTGATTGCGGCCGCGCTTGGCCGGCGGCACGAGGTCGCCAATGATGATTTGCGCCAGGGGCAGCAATCCGCCGGCGCCAAGCCCTTGAATGGCGCGAAAGATTATGAGCTGCAGCAGCGTCTGCGCCATGCCGCTCAACACCGAGCCGAGGAGGAAGATGAGGATCGCCACATAGATCATCGGCTTGCGGCCGTATTGGTCGCTGAGCTTGCCGTAAAGCGGCATGGTGCTGGTCGAGGCCAGCACATAGGCGCTGACCACCCAGGACAGGTGCGCAACGCCGCCGAGATCGCTGACGATGCGCGGCAGGGCGGTCGCGACGATGCTCTGGTCGATGGCGCCGAGGCCGAGAACGATCATCAGGCCGAGGATGACGGCGCGGATTTCGCGGCGATCGGGCGCTTCGCCTTCGGTGGCCGCCGACTGCGGAGCGGCCTGTTGAACTTGTGAAGTCATTGTCCGATGTCTCCGAGCGGGCCGATGGCGGCGCGGATGGCGGCTCGCGCGTCGGGCGATAATTTGGCGAGTTCGAAAGCGAGCCAGTCGGTTCGCCTCTGTTTTATGCCTTGAATCACAGCCCGCCCCTTGTCGGTGGCGATCAGACCGCTGCGCCGCCGGTCCTCCGGATCGGGAGCGGAGCGGGTGACGAGGCCTTCGCGCTCCATCGCCTTGATGTGTCCCGATATCGTCGGCCCGCGCAGCTTCTCCAGCCGCGCCAGCTCTGCGACGCCAATGCCCGGCTGGCGCAAGATCGCAACGAGGAGGAGAGCCTGCAGCGGCGAGATGCCGGGTTCGTCGATTTCGCGCCGCAGTTGCCGGTAGAGGCGATGCAGGGCGGGACGCAACGCTTCGGCAAGCGCCGTGGCGTCTTCAAGGTCCTGGAGATGTCCGGTTTCGTGCATGTTCAAAAAAGATAGATAGGCTTCCTATCTATCTACATATCCCACGATTCCGACCTGTGCAAGCGGCCGAATCCTTCGGAGGGAGAGGCACCCGCTACGCTATAACAGGTACCGGCATTCTTAACCCAGTCAGTTGTTCCGATCTCTCCCAAAGACGCCGCCAGATGGCTTTGTTCTGCGCGTATGGCACGATCTTGGCGCGCACCGGCGGTCCCTTCAATTCATAGAACCCATCGGGACCGTACATGACGCCACCCTCTGCGCTCGGCGACGTCGCGGCGAGAAGCGTCGGCAATGCACCTGCCGCTGCAGAGTGCGCCAGGAGTGGTTCTAGCCACTTGCCGAGCCTTTCCCCTAAGCCCGGCCGGTCGCGGCCCATGCGCGGGCCGGTGCTTTGCAGGCCGGTAACGGCGTAGCCGGGATGGGCGGCCGTGCTCATCAAGTTCCAGTCCTCGGCGCGGGCGATCCGGTCGAGTTCGAGGCTGAACATCAACGTCGCCAGCTTCGACTGGCAATAGGCACGCCAGGAGCTGTAGCTTTTTTTCCATTGCAGATCGTCGAAATTGATCTTGCCATTGCGATGCGCCAGGCTGCTGACGGTAACCACACGTGGGTTCGTAGCGGCAAAGACTTTCGGCAGTAGCCGCATGTTCAAGGCAAAATGACCGATGTAGTTGGCCCCCATCTGCATCTCGAAACCATCCTCCGTTTCATGTCTGTCCGGAATGGCCATGACACCGGCATTGTTGATGAGGAGGTCGATCCGCGGCACGAAAGCGGCGATGCGCGTGGCGGCACCGGCGACGGAATCGAGGCTGGCGAGATCGAGCGGCTCGAACGCGACGTCGGCGCCGGGCGTGGCGGCGCGGATCTTAGTCAGCACTTCGGCGCCCTTGCTTTCATTGCGGGAGGCTATGATCACCTTGGCGCCGGCACCCGCCAGTGCTTTGGCAGTTTCATAGCCGATGCCACTGGTGGCACCGGTAACGACCGCGATGCGGCCGGTCTGCGGGGGAATGTCTTTCATGGTCCAACTCGGCACGATGATCTCCTGGATAAAGGATTTCTATATCTGGTGATTTATTGCACTAAACGCAAAAATACAATAGTTAAAAAAATGCATTGAACAAGGTCTGCAATTGTGGTTTGCATATCAGCAATATTGGCGCCGCAATTGCCTGCCGTGCCTTCGAATTGCCACGCTGCTCGGACCTGATCGCGCCATATTCGATATTTTTGCTATTGATTGGATTCCTGGGATGACGACAAAGACGACATGTGCCGATTTCGTTCAGTTCTTCCGCTCCTGGGTGAGCGACCCCATGCGCGTCGCCGCGATCGCGCCGTCCGGCGAGCGATTGGCTCGGCTGATGACGCAGGAGATCGAGCCGCTCAACGGCCCGATCCTCGAGCTCGGCCCCGGCACCGGCGTCTTCACGCGCGCGCTGCTCGCCCGCGGCATCCCCGAGAGCGACTTGACGTTGATCGAGTTCGGCGAGGAATTTGCCGTTCAGTTGCGCGGCCGTTTTCCCGAGGCGCGCGTGGTGAAAATGGATGCAGCGCAGCTCGCCCAATGCGGCCTGTTTGCCGAAGCGCCCTTCGGCGCGGTCGTCAGCGGCCTGCCGTTACTCTCCATGTCTCCGCGCAAGATCACCGCAATCGTTGGTGGCGCCTTTGCAACGATGAGGTCCGGCGGCGCTTTCTATCAGTTCACCTACGGCCCACGCTGCCCTGTGCCGCGGCCGATCCTCGATCGTCTCGGCCTGAAAGCGGCGCGCGTCGGCGGCACGGTGCGGAACATTCCGCCAGCTGGCGTCTATCGGATTTCACGCAGAAAACCGTTGGAGATCTCGATCGATCGCTCCAAATATCATAGCAGGGAAGAGGATGCCGGAATCGCAGCCTATGCTGCCGAAACCGGCACGGCCGATGTGGGACGGCCGGAAGCGGGTGCATAATAATGGGGGTAGTTCATGGCGGATGTGAAAGAGATCGACGGCGAAGTGAAGGAAGGCCGGCGCGAACGTAAACGCCGCCAGACGCGCGAGCGCATCGAGGCGGCGGCACTTGCGCTGTTCCTTGAACACGGCTTCGACGGTACGACGATCGAGGATATCACCGAAGCCGCCGACGTCTCCAAGCGCAGCTTCTTCGATTATTTTCCGAGCAAGGAAGAGGTGGTCTTCGCTTGGCAGGACAACTTCTCCGACGAACTCGTCGATGCCATCGCCGCCCAGCCCAAGGACGCATCGATCGTCGAGGTCATTGAAGGCGCTCTAACCTCGGCGCTGCTGGCCGCCTCTTCGGATCCGCAACGCCTCGCCATAGGTGCCTTGATCCGCGACACGCCGGCGCTTTGCGCCCGCGATCAGTTGAAATATGCCAAGCTGGAGGGGAAGCTGACGGACGCGCTTTATGCTCGCTCCGGCGGCGGTGAAGAGGAGCGGTTCCGCCTGCGCCTGCTGTCTGCGATTGTCGTCAGCACACTGCGCATCGGCGGCGAGCGCTGGAATGAAGGGCCGCAGGAGCTGTCGCTGCAGGATTTCGCCCATCGCGTGTTCGAACAGCTCTGGACCGCGCTCGCCGATCTCGGCACGCTGTTGCGGCAACGCAATCACGATCGCTGATTTCAAGTCAAAGCGCCGGCCGTTTGCGGCGGTTCGACCTGCCGCCGTTGGCGCAGGAAGTCGATCAAAGCCCTAAGCTTCGCCGGCACGCGGCGGCGATCGGCGTAATACAGTGTCAGGCCGGCGAGCGCCGGGCTCCAATCGGAGAGGATGCGCACCAAGCGCCCGTCGTCGAGAAAGCGGTCGATATAGCCGTTGATCATATAGGCGATGCCGATCCCGTCGAGTGCCGCTTGCGTCAGCGCGGCGGAATCGTTGAGGATCAGCCGGCCGTTGACGGCAAGTTCGATCTTCTCGCCGTCCTTCTCGAATTCCCAGCGCTCGACCTGACCACTGGAGGAATGGCGGAAGCCGATACAATTATGGTTGAGCAGATCGTGCGGATGTTTTGGCATGCCGTAGCGCCCGAGATAGCTTGGAGCGGCAATGATATGGGCTGATATCGCCGGCCCGATCTTCACCGCCACCATGTCGCGTTGCACCAGATCGCCGAAGCGGATACCGGCATCGAACCCTTGGCCGACGATATCGATCAACGAGCCCTCGATGCGCACCTCGAGCTCGATTTCCGGATAGGCATCGAGGAAATCGCGCAAGATCGGTTGAAGCGCGATCATGTAGCCGGCGCGCGCCACGTTGATGCGCAGCAGCCCGGCCGGCCTGTCGACCGACTCGCCGAGTTCCTGGGCGGCCGCCGTCAGATCGTGCACGGCGGGCACGACGCGTTCGAGATAACGCAAACCCGCCTCGGTCAGGCTGACGCTGCGGGTAGTGCGGTTGAAGAGCGCAAGCCGCATCCGGCCTTCGAGCTTGCTGATCGACTGGCTGACCGCAGAAGGTGACACGCCGAGCCGCACGGCCGCCGCCGAGAAACTCTTTTCCTCCGCGACGATGACGAAAGTCACCAGCCCGTCCAACATGTCCTGACGCATGCACGCTCTCCGAACGACTCTCTATTTTGTCAGAGATTAATCAGTTTCACTAAAAAGGTCATCTTCGATTGATGAGATTATCGAAAATGTCGCCTTGGCCTATCTTGATCTCATTCAACAGGGAGACATCGTTATGTCCGATGCAAAATCTGATCCCAAGACTTTCTTCATCACCGGCGTTTCCACCGGATTCGGCCGAGCGCTTGCCGAGGCCGCCCTTGCCGACGGCCACAAGGTTGTCGGGACGCTGCGCAAGGAAGCCGATCGCGCCGAGTTCGAAGCGCTGAAACCGGGCTTTGCCTTCGGCAAGCTGCTCGACGTCACCGACACCGCCGCCATCGCGCCGGTCATCGCCGAGGTCGAGAACGGGATCGGCGCCATCGACGTTCTTGTCAACAATGCCGGCTATGGTCACGAGGGGCTGGTCGAGGAATCGACGATCGACGAGCTGCGCCGTCAGTTCGAGGTCAACGTCTTCGGCCCCGTTGCAGTCATTCAGGCGGTGCTGCCCTATATGCGCAAGCGCCGGGCCGGCCATATCCTCAACATCACCTCGATGGGAGGCCTCATCACGCTTCCTGGCATTTCCTTCTATCATGGCAGCAAGTTCGCACTGGAGGGGATTTCCGAAAGCCTCAGGAAAGAGGTCAAGAGCTTCGGCATCCATGTGACCGCCATCGAGCCGGGTGGCTTCCGCACCGATTGGGCCGGCCGTTCGATGGTGCGTGCCGAGCGCTCGATCCCCGATTATGACGAAATCTTCGAGCCGCTGCGCCAGCGCCGCCTTGAACGCAGCGGCAAGCAGCCCGGCGACCCGAAGAAGGCGGCACAAGTTATGCTGCAGCTCATTGCATCCGAAAACCCTCCGACCCATCTTCTGTTAGGCCGCGACGCCATCAGTCTCGTTCGCGAAAAGCTCGGCCTGCTCAAGAGCGAGTTTGACGCTTGGGAACAAGTCTCGGCCTCTACGGATTTCGATTAACGCCAACCAGACTATAGGGACGAAAACCATGTCAGATTTCAACGCAGCCAAGTCCGGTCAATTCAAGATCGGCGGGGATCTCACAGTCAATCGCCTCGGCTTCGGCGCCATGCGCATCACCGGCTCCGGCATCTGGGGCGAGCCGGAGGATCACGACGAATCCGTCCGCACCCTCAAGCGCTTGCCGGAGCTCGGCATCGATTTCATCGATACTGCAGATTCCTACGGTCCCGATGTTTCCGAACGTCTGATCAAGGAAGCGCTGCACCCCTATGGCAATAAAATTGTCATCGCCACCAAGGCGGGTCTGACTCGCACCGGCCCCAACGTGTGGGTTCCTGTGGGCCGTCCGGAATATCTGATCCAGCAGGCGCATAAGAGCCTGCGCAATCTCGGTGTCGAACAGATCGGTCTCTGGCAGCTTCACCGTATCGACCCCAAGGTGCCGGCAGCCGAACAGTTCGATGCCGTCAAGTCGCTGCTCGACGCCAAGATCATCCGCCATGCAGGCCTCAGCGAAGTGTCGGTCGCCGACATCGAGGCCGCTTCGAAGCATTTCAAGGTGGCGACGGTGCAGAACCGCTACAATCTCGTCGACCGCACCAGCGAAGACGTGCTCGATTATTGCGCAAAGCACAATATCGGCTTCATCCCCTGGTTCCCGCTCGCTGCCGGCGACCTCGCCAAGGAGGGTTCGCTGCTCGACATCATCGCGAAGAAGCATGGGGCTGCTCCGAGCCAGATCGCGCTCGCCTGGGTCCTGAAGCGCAGCCCGGTCATGCTGCCGATCCCCGGCACCGGCAAGGTCAAGCATCTCGAAGAGAACACGGCGGCGGTGAACATCACGCTGTCCGATGAAGAGTTCTCCGCACTGGATGCCGAAGGCAAGAAGGCATTTGCGGCTGCTTGATAGCTGCTTTGAATAGATGAATGAATGGCGGCCGCTATGAAGCGGCCGCCTTTTACGTTTTGGTCATCTCGCGAATCAGGCTCACGAACGCCTTCAGCCCGGCCGGCACATGCCGATGTCTCGGATAATAGAGGCAAATTCCGGGAAAGGGCGGTGTCCAGTCTCCCAGCAGGTGAACGAGCCTGCCATCTGTGAGACCCGGCGCAGCGGTGCGTTCGGTCATGTAGCCGATGCCCGCCCCACCGAGCACAGCTTCCAGCATCAGCTCGGCGCTCTGCAGCGTCATCGGCCCTTGAACATCAAGGCGCATTTCCTGGCCATGGCGTTCGAATTCCCAGCGATAGACCGTTCCGCTCGGCAGGCGCAGGCGGATGCAGTCATGCGCCAGCAGGTCTTGTGGCGTCTCAGGTCGCCCGCGTCTCTCGATATAGGAAGGGGCGGCCGTGACGATCAGGCGCTCTTCGGCTTTCAGCACCACCGCGACCATATCCTGCGGCACGGCATCCAGAACGCGAATACCCGCGTCGCAACCATCCGCTACGATATCAATCATTCTGCCTTCGGTGACGATATCGACATGCACATCGGGATAGCGCCGGTGAAACTCCAATATGAAGGGCATCAACAGCCCGCGCGCAGCACCTTCCGAGGTATTGATGCGCAATGTTCCAGTCGGTGTGGCGCGGAACTGATTGACGGCCTCCATCGCCTCGGAAATCTCGCGCAAAGCCGGATTGATCCTGCTCAGGAATTCTTCGCCCGCCTCCGTCAATGAGACGCTACGGGTAGTCCGGTTGAAAAGCTTGACACCCATGCGCGTTTCCAGCGTTGCGATCGCATGGCTGAGCGCGGACGCCGACATGCCGAGCTCGCGGGCGGCGATACGAAAATTCCTCGCGGCGGCCACAGCAGCGACCGCATTGAGCTCGACAAGCCCGGCCTTCTGCGCCGCTTTTCTCATTGTACGATTTCTCTCATCTCTCCATGCAAAAATATGCCGATTATTCGAATAGTTCCAGCCCACTATCTCTTGTCCGCAAAGCGAATCCTCAGCTTATAAAGGGCAAGACAATGACTAAAACCATTCTCATCACCGGCGCTTCGTCGGGCATCGGCAAGGCATCGGCCAAACTCTTCCATGAAAAAGGCTGGAACGTCGTCGCCACCATGCGTTCGCCAGACGAGGAAACAGAGTTGACCACGCTCGGCAATATACTGGTCGTCAGGCTCGATGTTTCCGATCATGACAGCATCGCGGCTGCACTCGCCGCTGGCATCGACCGCTTTGGCAGGATCGATGCGCTGGTCAACAATGCCGGCTATGGTCAATACGGCGTCTTCGAAGCCGTGCCGCCGGAAAAGATCAAGCAGCAGTTCGACGTCAATGTCTTTGGCGTCATGGATGTCACTCGCGCCATCCTGCCGCATTTCCGCGCCAACAAATCGGGCATGATCGTCAATGTCAGCTCCGGTGCCGGCCTGTTCACCCTGCCGATGATCTCGCTTTATTGCGCCAGCAAGTTTGCGTTGGAAGGCTTCACCGAAGCGCTCTCCTATGAGCTGCTGGACCTCAATATCGGCGTCAAACTGGTTATCCCGCATGGCGGGGTCAGCGCGACGAGCTTCAACGACCGCTCTGCTCAGGATGCTGCTGTTGCGGAAGCCCCTGCCGACTACGCGCCTTTCATGGCCAATGCAGCAAAAGCTTTCGCGGGAATGAGCGCCTCTCGTACGATGTCCTCGGCTGATGTCGCCGCCGTCATCTACGAATCAGTGACCGAGAATAGCAGTCGCCTACGCTATCTCATCGGCGATGATGCCCGCGGATTCGTCAGGGCGCGTCGTGAAATGACGGATCACGATTATGTGAATTTCATGCGTTCGCATTTTACGGCTGTAAAATAGGCGTCGAAATGCTGGAAATGCAGGTGATATGCGGGATTTCCAGTCTATGCAGATAAAAGCTTTGCGTCTGATGCATTGCTGCATTGCGAAAGCCGGTCTGTTAATGCCTGTCTCGCAGTTATATCTAATCCCTCGAAGGCAGCGCACCTCCTCCTCCCAGCGCTCCTTCATAGATTGGCAACACTCCTCCTCCTCCCAGTTGCCAATCCGGATCAAGAGCCCGATGCACCCTCCTCCCGCATCGGGCTCTTTTTATTTCTCCTATCTCCCCAGAGCTCTTGTCGGTTATCAACTGTGTCGTTGATTCCAACTCACCGTTGCACCTTTGCCTCGCTGCCATGAATTAGCGCTACATCACGTTGCGAAGCTAGCGAACGTTGCTTGCACCATAACCTTCCATGCGTATGTTGACGACGACATTGAAGCTGCGATGAAGAGGGTTGGCGCGGATGCAGCGCATGGAAGATGCTGGCCAACGGGGGAAGGTCTTCTTCCGAGCCATTGCTGTTATCGCAACGCTATCCTTGACCGCTTGCGGCGGCCGTCCGATCGGTGTCATGCAGCCCGTCGCCGAAAATGTTCCGGGCACCTCCAAGGTCGATCTGCTGGTCGCGACCACCCGTCTGCCGGACAAGGACCCGGCGATCCTCTTTTCCGGAGAGCGCGGTCCTGGTTTGAAGGTGGATGCCGTCAGCGTCTCGATTCCGCCAGAGGCCAATCGCAAGGTCGGCCAGGTACAGTGGCCGAGCCGGTTGCCTGGCGATCCCTTAAAGAATTTCGTCACGACGTCCGTCCAGCCGTCGATGGGCCCAGCCGACAATCAAGCATGGCTGCGCACACATCTGCCGAAAAACAAGCGTGTGCTGATATTCGTGCATGGGTTTAACAATCGCTATGAGGATTCGGTCTATCGCTTTGCGCAGATTGTCCACGATTCCCATGCCGACGTCGCGCCGGTCGTTTTCACCTGGCCGTCGCGCGCCAGCGTCTTCGACTATGCGTACGACAAGGAAAGCGCCAACTATTCACGCGATGCGCTGGAAGAGCTGCTGCGACGCGCCGCCTCCAATCCCTCTGTCGGCGATATCACCGTCATGGCTCACTCCATGGGCACCTGGCTCGCTGTCGAAGCTTTGAGGCAGATGGCGATCCGCGACGGCCGTGTCGCGCCGAAGATCAAGAACGTCATCCTCGCGTCTCCCGACCTCGACGTCGATGTCTTCGGCCAGCAGTTCGCTGCGCTCGGCAAGGACAAGCCGCATTTCACCCTGTTCGTCTCACGCGACGACCGGGCGCTGTCGCTGTCGCGCCGCATTTCCGGCAATGTCGATCGACTTGGCCAGATCGATCCGACCGCCGAGCCCTATCGCAGCGAGTTGGAAAAGCAGGGTATCACCGTGCTCGATCTCACCAAGCTCAAGACCGGCGACCGACTGAACCACGGCAAATTCGCCGAGAGCCCGGAAGTGGTCAAGCTGATCGGCGACCGCCTGATCGAGGGCCAGACGATCACCGATTCCGATGTCGGCATCGGCGAAGCAGTCGGCGCAGTCGCCATCGGCGCGGCGCAGACGGTCGGCAACGCGGCGAGTGTCGCCGTCAGTGCGCCGATCGCCATCTTCGATCCGCGCACGCGCCAGAATTACGGCGAGCAGCTCCGCCGTCTCGGCGCATCCGCCGGCAATACCGTCGGCTCCGTCGGGGATAGCGTTGAGACGACCGGCAGCAGCGTCGGGGCTGCGGTAGGCCAGTAGATCGTTGCTGAGAGTCCCGCAAAAAAGATCGTAGCCAGTCAAATCGATCTGATATATCACAGAGTCGGTATGTCAGACCGGGCCGTTCCAGGAGTGGTCCGCGGCGGTACGGTGCTCTGCGGGTGGGTTTGAGGATGGACGAAAGTAAGCGGACGGTCATCGTTGTCGGCGCCGGTATTATTGGCGCGGCGATCGCCTTCGAATTGCAGCGGCGCGGACGACAGGTGACGTTGGTGGACAAAGGCGAGCCGGGTGGGGGCGCCTCCTTCGGCAATATGGCGAGCATCGCACTCGATTTCGCCGCCAATTCCGGCCCGTCCACCTGGCGCAGGATTCCAGGCTGGCTGCTGGACCCGGAAGGCCCAGTTTGGCTGAGGCCTTCCTATGCGCCGAAAATGCTGCCCTGGTTCCTGCGTTTCATCGCCGCCGGCCGGCCCTCTCGGCTGCGAGAGATCGAAAATGCTGGCATGAGCCTTTCCCGCCATGCACTCGGCGATTTCAGGACGATGCTCGACGCCGTCGGCGCACCCGACCTGATGACGGAGGAGGGTTGCCTTGCCATTTACGAGACCGAATCCGAGTTTACCGGCGACCGCGCCCATATCGACCTGATGCAGCGCTATGGTTTCGAGCACAAGGTTCTCTCCGGCGCGGAAATCCGCGACTACGAGCCGGCGCTGTCGCCGAAAATTGCCAAGGCGGTTCTGCTGCCGGACAACAAGTCGATCCGCAGCCCCTATCAGCTTGTCCTCAAGCTGGTGGACGCCGCAAAGGCTCTCGGCGCTACCTTTGCCTCCGGCGCGGTCCGGACCGTAGAGCGTCAGGCAAATGGCGACATGGCCGTGGTTTTCGAAGACGGAAGGCGGCTGGAGGCCAATGATGTCGTGCTCGCGGCCGGCGTCCGCACGCGCTTCATCGCCTCCGCGCTTGGCGAGCCGATCCCGCTTGAGACCGAGCGCGGCTATCACACGCAGATGATGAAACCCGGCATTACCATGCGCTATTCGATCATCTGGCCGCATCGCGCCTTCATGATGACCCCAACGGCCGGCGGCATTCGCGTCGGCGGCAATGTCGAATTGGCCGGCCTCGATGCGCCCCCGGACTTCCGCCGCCCGCGCATCCTCGTCCGTCACGCGCAGCGGGCGCTTCCCGGTCTGCAGGTGGAAGACGCCAAGGACTGGATGGGCCACCGCCCGGCGCTGCCCGACACGATCCCAATCATCTCGCCGTCCTCACGTATTCCCGGCGTCTGGTACGCGACTGGCCACGGCCATCTGGGGCTGACTTTTTCCGCGACGACAGCAAGGTTGATGGTCGATATGATGAGCGGCGTCACGCCCGAAGTCGACATGACCCCGTTCCGCATTAATCGCTATTAGGAGGAAACAGATGTCAGAAACCGAAAAGCCCGTTGCGCTGATCACCGGCGGAGGCCGCGGCATGGGCGAAGCGATCGCTCGCGAACTCTCGGCCAATGGCTATCGTCTGGCGCTGATGTCGCCCTCCGAAAGCTGCGAAAAGCTGGCCTCTGAACTCGGCGGTGTCGCTTCCCGCGGTGTCGCCGAAAAGGCGGAGGATATCCAGGCGATCTTCGACCTGACGATGAAGAGCTACGGCCGCATCGACGCCGTGGTCAACCATACCGGCCATCCGCCGAAGGGTGATCTGCTCGACATCTCGGACGAGAGCTGGACGCTCGGATCCGACATGATGATCCTATCGCTGGTGCGCATGGCAAGGCTGGTGACACCGGTCATGCTGAAGCAGGGCAAGGGCGCTTTCGTCAATATCACGACCTTTGCGGCCTACGAGCCGTCCTTGATTTTCCCGGTCTCCTGCACCTACCGCGCCGCCGCCGGCGCATTCACAAAGCTCTATTCGGATCGCTATGCGGCCGACAATATCCGCATGAACTGCATCCTGCCCGGCTATATCGACAGCCTGAACCACAAGCCGGAAACCGCCGACAAGGTGCCGATGAAACGCATCGGCCTTATGAGCGAAATCGCCAAGACCGCCGCTTTCCTGCTGTCCGACGGTGCCGGCTACATCACCGGCCAGAATATCCGCGTCGACGGCGGCGTCACCCGTCACGTTTGATTGGAGTTATCGACATGAGATGGAAGCGCACGATCCAGCTGCTGGACGTTCATTGCGAAGGTGAAATCGGCAAGGTCGCGATCGGCGGCGTCCCGAAAATCCCTGGCAATACAATCGCCGAGCAGCTGCACTGGCTCAACACCGATCCGAAAGGCGAAGAGCTGCGCCGCTTCCTGGTGCTGGAACCGCGCGGCGCGCCGATCGGCTCCGTCAACCTGCTGCTGCCCGCAAAAAATCCCGAAGCCGATGCCGGCTTCATCATCCTGCAGCCGGATCAGGCGCATGCGAGCTCCGGCTCCAATTCCATCTGCGTGACGACGGCGCTGCTCGAATCCGGCATTGTCGAGATGAAGGAGCCGGAAACGGTGGTCACGCTCGACACCGCTGCCGGCTTGGTGCGGGCGACCGCTACCTGCCGCGACGGCCGCTGCGAGAAGGTCCGGCTCACCATGGTTCCGTCCTTCGTGCATGAACTGGATGTGCAGATCGACACGCCGCATTGGGGCAAGATCAAGCTCGATCTCTGCTATGGCGGCATTTTCTACGCCCTGGTCGATGTCGGCCAGATCAACCTGACGATCGAAAAGGCCAACGCCGCTTCGCTCGTCCAGGCCGGCATGATCCTGAAGGACCTGATCAATCGCACCGTTCCTGTGGTCCATCCGGAAATCCCGGCAATCTCCGGTGTCGCCTATGTGATGTTCCGGGATGTCGATGCCGATGGCGCCGTCCGTACCTGCACGACGATGTGGCCCGGTCGCGTCGACCGTTCGCCCTGCGGCACCGGCAATTCCGCCAATCTGGCTACGCTGCATGCCCGCGGCAAGGCCAAGGTCGGCGATGTCTTCAAGTCCCGCTCGATCATCGGCTCTGAATTCGAGGTCGGCCTGCAGGCGGTGACGGAAGTTGCCGGCAAACCCGCGATCATCCCCACCATCACCGGCCGCGGCTTCACCTTCGGCCTGTCGCAAGTGGCGCTCGATCCCTTTGATCCGATGGGGAATGGTTTTGCCCTGACGGATGTCTGGGGACCATCGGCCGGGGATATCTGAGATTCTTGCTCCGACTAGGCGCGAACGCGGCTATCCGGATAAATCACGCCCTTGCGCAAAATGATGTTGCCATAGAGCCGCCGCTCGCTGGTTTGGACGAGCGCGTGGGCCTTTTTGACGCGCTCATAAAATTCGGCTGGGAGCAGCGGCACGACCTTTATGTCGGGCACATGCCGCGCACAAACTTCGCTCATCTCCCGATGCACCGGATCGATGGCGTCGCGGTCCTGCTTCACGGTCGCGCGAAAAATCGCTTGTGGCACGAAATCGTCGATTGGCAAGACGCTGAGTACGGCATCGAGCACCGCTACGACGCCGTGGCCGTCGAGGCGGATGAGGCGGCGGGCATGTTCGAGACCCGGATAATTGCCGTCGACGAGGGCGATTTCATCGCCGTGGCCCATGGCGCGCAATGTCGCCAGCAGCTCGGGGCTCAGCAGCGGGTCAATGCCCTTCAGCATGGTCTATCTCCTTGAAGAGGATGTTCTGGTCGATTAGGTAGCGCGCGAAGATCGGCAGGCTGGCGCCGCCAATGGCGCGTGCCTGCGGGCCTACCGCGCCTTCGATGATCTCGGGCATGACGACGCCCTGGAGGTCGAGCTCCGAGGCCGCCTTGACGGTGGCGCGCACGACACGCTCGCGCACCCAGCCTGGAAAGCCGCCGTCGATGATGGCGGCGCTGAAATCGATGATCGAGGCAGCGGCAACGATCGCCTGCGCCAGCGCCTTGGCCGTATCCTGGATCCAGATTTCGAGCGGCGCACCGAAATCGATCCAGTTGTCAGCGGAATACCAGAGTGGCCGAGGATCGAAGCCGGCTTCCCGCAAGTAATTTTCCAGAACATAGATCGAAGCGATGTCGAGCAATTGCCGGGTTTCGCCATTGCGCCCGCGCACAGGCAGGGGGCCGAGCGCGCCCGCCGTTCCGGTCCGTCCGACGAAGATCGAGGAGTTCAGAACGATGCCGCCGCCGAGGAAGGAGCCGATGAAAAGATAGACGAAATCGGGATAGCGCGGGCCGACGCCGAAGACAAGTTCGGCCCCGCAGGCGCTCGTGGCATCATTCTGCAGATAGACGAGATAGGGCACGCGGGCAGCGACTTCCGCCTGCAGGTCGAAGCCGCGCCAGGCCTCCATGGCCCCCTCGGGCGCGCCGACCTCCTCCGCCCAATTCCAGAGTTCGAAGGGGGCGGCGATGCCGACACCGGCAAGCCGGCGCCGCTCTTCACCGCTGAGGTGTGTTTCAAGTTCCTGAATGCCTGATGTGACGAAGGACATGATGTCCTGAGGCAGTGGGTAAGGATAAATTTGATGGAGCTGCATCCGTATGCGCCCTACAAAATCCATCAGCACGAGATCAGCACTTCGCCGGCCGATCTTGACGCCGAAGGAGAGCACCGCATCCGGATTGAGCCGCATCGGAATGGAAGGTTGCCCCACGCGTCCGCGCACGGGCTCGCCACGTGACAGCAGCCCATCCTTCTCCAGCGCCCGCATGATGACGGACACCGTCTGTGCCGACAGCCCGCTGCGTCGGGCGATCTCCGCCTTCGACAGCGCGCCGTGACGGCGCACAAGCGACAGCACCAGCCGTTCATTATGCGCGCGGACGCGAACCTGATTCGCGCCGCCGCTGGGGTCGAGAATCAAGGGTGATGTTGGCGTATCCGCCGGGTCTTGCAGGGGAGACATTGGCCCGCTCCTTCCATCATGGCCATGCCCTATTTCCCGACAAAATGCCACATCCGATTAATAATTCAATCCGATTTATTTATTGACATGACGAAATCTTTAGGGTCAGATGGGCGCGTTGGAGGACGTGCGCATGGCCTTGGAGGCGGCCCATTCGGAAAAAATCTAAGCAGACATGGCGCGTCTTAAATCCGGACTCAGTGCGAGCCGGGGCAGCCGGGAAGTTCCGGTCTATTCAAATTTTGGGAGGATTGAATGAAGAAATCTGTTGTTTCCGCAGCGCTCGCCGCTCTGGCGATCGGCGTTGTCTTTGCCGCGCCGGCCAAGGCTGCCGACGTTTCCGCCTGCCTGATTACCAAAACGGACACGAACCCCTTCTTCGTCAAGATGAAGGAAGGTGCTACCGCCAAGGCTAAGGAACTCGGCGTGACGCTGAAGTCCTACGCCGGCAAGATCGATGGCGACAGCGAAAGCCAGGTCGCCGCGGTCGAGAGCTGCATCGCCGAGGGCGCCAAGGGTATTCTGATCGCTGCCTCCGATACAAAGGGCATCGTTCCGACGATCAAGAAGGCGCGTGACGCGGGCCTCCTGGTCATCGCGCTCGACACGCCGCTGGATCCGGCTGACGCCGCCGACGCGACCTTCGCCACCGACAATCTTCTCGCCGGCAAGCTGATCGGCGAATGGGCCAACAAGACGCTCGGCGACAAGGCCAAGGATGCCAAGATCGGCTTCCTCGATCTGACGCCGTCGCAGCCGACCGTTGACGTTCTGCGCGACCAGGGCTTCATGATCGGCTTCGGCATCGACCCGAAGGACCCGAACAAGATCGGCGACGAGAATGATCCGCGCATCGTTGGCCATGACGTTACCAACGGAAACGAGGAAGGCGGCCGCAAGGCGATGGAAAACCTTCTGCAGAAGGACTCCAGCATCAACGTCATCCACACGATCAACGAACCGGCCGCTATCGGCGCCTATCAGGCACTGAAGGCTGTCGGGCTGGAAAAGCAGGTCCTGATCGTCTCGGTTGACGGTGGCTGCCCGGGCGTTAAATCCGTCAAGGAAGGCGTGATCGGCGCCACGTCACAGCAATATCCGCTGATGATGGCCGCTCTCGGCGTCGAAGCGATCAAGAAATTCGCCGACACCGGCGAAAAGCCGAAGCCGACAGAGGGCAAGTCCTTCTTCGACACCGGCGTTTCGTTGGTGACGGACAAGCCGGTTTCCGGCCTGAAGTCGATCGACACTAAGGAAGGCACCGCGAAGTGCTGGGGTTAAGCCCCATCCTGGGTTTGGCGTGATCTTGTTCCGAAAACCGCTTCACACGTTTTGCTGATGCGGTTCTTCGGCAGGGACCATGCCGTCGCGACATCAATGCCGGCCGGGCTTGAGCCCCGGCCGGTTTCAACCCCGGCGGTTTCCGCGTAGTTCGGCGCGGTTGCGGAGGAAAACAATGACCGGAGCACAGGAATTCGAGCGTGCTCTCGACGGCAGCGACAAGAACGTCGCCTCGTTCGAGCACCAGGATGTCACTCTTCTCAAACGCATACAGCATTTCTTGCATTCGACGCCGGCCGCCGTGCCGTTGATCGTATTGGTGATGGCCATCATCATCTTCGGCATTGCCATTGGCGGACGCTTCTTCTCCGCCTATACGCTGACGCTCGTCCTGCAGCAGATCGCCATCGTCGGCATTCTCGGTGCGGCACAGACGCTGGTCATCCTGACCGCCGGCATCGATCTGTCGATCGGCGTGATCATGGTCATTTCCGCTGTCATCATGGGTAATTGCGCCATAACCTATGGCTTGCCGACGCCCATCGCCATTATTGCCGGCATGATCGCAGGTGGCGCATGTGGGCTGCTCAATGGTTTCCTTGTCGCCAACATGAAGCTGCCGCCCTTCATTGTGACGCTCGGCACCTGGAACATCGTCATGGCGACGAATTTCATCTACTCCGCCAATGAGACCATCCGCGACACCGATGTCGATGAACAGGCGCCGCTCTTGCATTTCTTCGCCATCAGCTTCCGGCTTGGTGGCGCGGTGCTGACCCTTGGCGTCATTGCCATGGTGCTGCTCGTGGTGGGTCTATGGTATGTTCTCAATCACACGGCGTGGGGCCGGCATGTCTATGCCGTCGGCGATGATCCGGAAGCGGCAAAATTGTCTGGCATCCAGACCAAGAAGGTGCTGCTCGCCGTCTATGGCGTTTCGGGGCTGATCGCGGCATTTGCCGCTTGGGTCTCGATCGGCCGCAACGGCTCGATTTCACCATCCTCGGCCGTGACTGATTTCAATCTTCAAGCAATTACAGCAACCGTGATCGGCGGCATCTCGCTCTTCGGCGGCCGCGGTTCGATCCTCGGCACGCTGTTCGGCGCGATGATCGTCGGCGTGGTGTCCATGGGCCTCAACATGCTCGGAGCCGATCCGCAGTGGAAGGTTCTTCTGACGGGCGTGCTGATCATCGGCGCCGTCGCGATCGATCAATGGATCAGAAAGGTGTCGGCATGACCACGACTGGCGAACCCCTTCTCACAGCGCGCGGCCTCGTCAAGCGTTATGGACGCGTGACCGCCCTCGACAATGCCGATTTCGATCTCTATCCCGGCGAAATCCTCGCCGTCATCGGTGACAACGGCGCCGGCAAGTCCTCGCTGATCAAGGCGATTTCCGGCGCGACTACGCCTGATGAAGGCGAGATTAAGCTGGAGGGGAAACCGGTCCACTTCAGGTCGCCGATGGAAGCGCGCGAGGCCGGTATCGAGACGGTTTATCAGAACCTGGCGCTGTCGCCGGCGCTCTCGATCGCGGACAATATGTTCCTCGGCCGCGAGATCCGGAAGCCCGGCATCCTCGGTTCCTGGTTCCGCATGCTCGACCGGCCGGCGATGGAAAAGCGCGCCCGCGACAAGCTCACCGAACTCGGCCTGATGACGATCCAGAACATCAACCAGGCGGTGGAAACGCTCTCCGGTGGCCAGCGCCAGGGCGTGGCGGTGGCGCGTGCCGCCGCCTTCGGTTCCAAGGTCGTCATCATGGATGAACCAACGGCAGCCCTTGGTGTCAAGGAAAGCCGCAAGGTGCTGGAGCTTATCCTCGATGTGCGCGCCCGAGGCTTGCCGATCGTGTTGATCTCGCACAATATGCCGCATGTCTTCGAGGTGGCGGACCGCATCCATATCCATCGCCTCGGGCGTCGTCTGACCGTGATCAATCCCAAGGAATATTCCATGTCCGATGCCGTTGCCTTCATGACCGGCGCCAAGGCGCCGCCGGTGGAGAATGTCGCTGCATGAGTTCCGTGCTTGAGGGAGTTGCCGACGAGATCATCGCGCGCGCCGGCAATGCGAAACGGTTCCTGATTGCGATAGCCGGCCCACCCGGCGCCGGCAAATCGACGCTGGCGGACAACATGGCTAAGGCGCTGACAGCCAAGGGTGAAAGCGCCGAGGTCCTGCCGATGGACGGCTTCCACATGGACAACGCTGTGCTGATCGAAAAAGGCCTGCTGAAGCGCAAGGGCGTACCCGAAAGCTTCGACGTCCGTGCCTTTCTCGATATCGTCAGGGCGGTGCGCGCGGCCGATCAGGAAGTGCTGGTGCCGGTCTTCGATCGTTCGCGAGAGATCGCCATCGCGTCGGCCCGCATCGTCTCCCCCGATCATCGCTTCATTATCGTGGAGGGCAACTACCTGCTCTTCAATCAGGGCAAATGGGCGGAATTGGAGGGCATGTTCGACTATTCGATCATGCTGGCGCCGCCGATGGAGGTCCTGGAGCAGCGCCTCTGGGAGCGTTGGAGGGGCTATGACCTCGATGACGAGGCGGCCGGCGCCAAGGTCTATGGCAACGATCTGCCGAACGGCCGGCTGATCCTCGAAAACCGTCGCACGGCCGATTTCACGATCGATATCGTGCAGGGTTAAATCTCGCTGTCATTTACACGTGCTCGCCGATTGTTTTGCGGTATCGGATGGTGCTATCGAAGCGCGACAACCTAAGACCATCCAGAGGTTCGCGCCCATGCAAAAGTTCACCATCCGCCGCCCTGACGATTGGCATCTGCATCTGCGCGACGGCGCCATGCTGGAAGGCGTGATCGGCGATACCTCCCGGCATTTCGCCCGCGCCATCATCATGCCGAACCTGGTGCCGCCCGTTGTCACCACCGCGGATGCGGCCGCCTATCGCGAACGCATCTTGAAGGCATTGCCCTCAGGCGACCGTTTCCAGCCGCTGATGACGCTTTATCTCACCGAGCACACCAATCCTGACGACGTCGAGGAGGGCAAGAGAAGCGGTCTCATCACTGCCGTTAAACTCTATCCCGCCGGTGCGACGACCAATTCCCACGGCGGCGTGCGGAACATGGACAAGGCGATGCCGGTGCTGGAGCGCATGGCCAAGATCGGCCTGCCGCTCTGCGTGCATGGCGAGGTGACGACGCCGGACGTGGATATTTTCGACCGCGAGGCCGTTTTCATTGAAACCGTGCTTGATCCGCTGCGCCAGCGCCTGCCCGAACTGAAAGTCACAATGGAGCATGTGACGACATCCGACGGCATCGACTACATCAAGTCGGCAAAGGCCAATCTCGCCGGCTCGATCACAACACATCATCTGATCATCAACCGCAACGCCATCCTCGTCGGCGGTATCCGGCCTCACTATTACTGCCTGCCGGTCGCCAAGCGGGAGAGCCACCGTCTGGCGCTACGCGCAGCCGCCACGAGCGGCGATCCCAGGTTTTTCCTCGGCACCGATTCCGCCCCACATGTCGATCCGCTGAAGGAATGCGCCTGCGGCTGCGCCGGCATCTACACGTCGATCAACACCATGAGCTGCCTGGCGCATGTCTTCGAACAGGAAGGCGCGCTCGACAAACTCGAGGCCTTCGTCTCGCTGAACGGCCCGGCCTGGTATGGGCTTGCGGCGAATGAGGACCGGATTACACTGGTCCGTCGCCCGGAATCCGTGGCCTTTCCCGACAAGATCGAAACTGGCGCGGGCTCCGTTACGGTGTTCGATCCGATGTTCCCCTTGCATTGGGACGTCGAGAGCTGAGCCAAATAGCTTTGGACACCAATAAATGCATTTCTATTTGAATAGTGTTTTTATTTGAAAACTCTGAAAGTAGAGACGGCGGCATATTTCATTGAAATACATGATCTTTATCGGATGCTGTAACCAATTTGATACCCCTTGAAGGGTAGCCTGATGCTGATCCCCAACGGTGCGGAATGAAACCGTCGAAGGAAGAGCATGCAGCTTGACTATAATTCTCTTCTGCTGGCCCTGGGCGTTTCAGCATCCTGTCTTGCGGTGACGCTGGTTGGAAGTTGGTTTTCCCGTCGGCCGGAGACATTCCTGCTGACCTGTTCTGCTGGCCTTGCGCCCATCGTTGCCGGGATTTTCAGTTACGGCGCCTATGTCGACAAGCCGCGGCTGGCGCTCGCCATCCTGACCTTCGTCCTGTTTTTCATCGGCTTTTCGACCATCTGGGCAGCGGGCTATCAGTTCCGTATGCGCCGGTTTTCCATGGCTCGTGTCCTGCTGGGAAGCTTGACCGGCATAGCCGCTTCCGTACCGGCCATGCTTGCCGGCTATGACGGCCTCGCGTTCATGGGCGACAATATCGTCATCACGGCACTGCTCGTGTTGACCGCACGCGAATATTGGCTGAGCCGTCAGGAGGCGCCCACACCGCTCTATGGCATTACTGCGCTTTATGCTTTGACAGCCATTTCCTTTGCGCTCTGCGCGGGCGTCCTGATCTGGGACGGCAAGCTCGTGCTCGGCCACGCACCGGACAATTGGGCCGAGGATGTCAGCCTTGCCATCTGCATTGCGGGCATGACCGGCATCGGCGCCTTGTCGCTGGCGCTGCACCAATGGCGTCAGGCGGCGCATCATCGTCAGGAGGCCATCACCGATCCGCTGACAGGTTTGCTGAACCGTCGCGCTCTGTTCGATCTCTACGGCCAACGCTCTTTTGGGCCTTCGATGGCGGTGATCGTCTTCGACATCGACCGCTTCAAGTCTGTCAACGATCAACACGGCCATGCCACCGGTGACCTCGTGCTGAAGCTTTTTGCTCAGGAATTGTCCACCGGGCTGCGAGCCTACGACACAGTGGCTCGTCTTGGTGGCGAGGAATTCGCGCTTGTCCTCGACAATGCTCTACCGGGCCGGGCGGAGCAGATCGCCGAGCGGGTGCGCGCCGCTTTTGCTGCCCGTGAGGTCACCGTGGACGGTAAACCCTTCGCCTGCACGGTCAGCGCCGGCATCGCGCTCGGTACCGCCGAGGGCGTCGGTTTCGACAGCGTCCTCAGCGCTGCCGACAAGGCGCTTTATGCCGCCAAGCGCAACGGCCGCAACCGCGTCGAAGTCGCGGTCTATCTGCACGCCGTCTCGCCCGACGTTTCCCGCACGGCATCCTGATCGCGCCAACTAAAAGAGAGCCCGAACGAAGGCGCAGGAGGCCAGCAGTGACGCCACCGTGCGCAAATGGTTCCATCTTGTCCAATCGTTGAGATAGGTGGTCCATAGCTGGGCTGCCTCCGCTGAGCGGCCATCGACCTTATCCAAGGCGTCGTTCAAAGGAACATTGAAGACGATCGTCGAAAGGAAGGTGGTGACGATATAGAGCGCCGCGCCGGCAATCATCAGGATGCTGACGCCGCCCCGCCAATACACGATGGCCATCACCGCGATGAACACCGACAGCACGACGGTCAGAAGAAACACCACCATGAACGGCGAGCGCAGGATCGTCGTGTTGATCGATTGCATGGCGGTGATGCCCTGATCGGCGGGAAGCCTGGCGAAGGCCTGCATGATGAACGTCGAGAAGGCGAAAAAGATGCCGGAGATGAGACCGCTGCCGAGTGCGGCAGCGATGAGGGCGATATTTGTGATCGGGTAGGTCATGGCTGGATACCCCAGATGCCGGTTGCGGCGGTTTCACGGGCGTAGTCGGAGAAATCCCTCGGCGGCCTGCCAAGCACCTGCCGGACGCCATCCATGGCGTTCGAATTGCGGCCATCCAGAACCTGCGTAAAAAGTTCATGCAGGAGATCGGTCGTCTCTGGCGGCAGCCCTGCCGCCGTGAGCTCGGCGATGAAAACATCCACCGGGACCGTTTCATACTCTATGGCACGGCCGGAAGCTGCCGCGATCTCGGAAACCGCATCGCGAAACGACAGGGAGCGGGGTCCGGTCAGCTCATAGGTTTGGTTGCGATGGCGAGGATTCGTAAGAGCCTCGACGGCCACGTCGGCAAGATCGTCGGCATCAACGAAGGGTTCCGGCACATCGCCGACCGGCAATGCCAGCTTTCCCTGGCGAAGACCATCCAGAAAGGCGCCCTCGCTGAAATTCTGGTTGAACCAACTGGCGCGGAGCACAGTGTAGTCCACGCCCACCGCCTTGAGTTCGTTCTCGCTGAGGACGGCTCCGTCCTCGCCACGGCCGGACAGCAGCACGATGTGCCCGACGCCCGCATCGACCGCTGTCTTCGCGAACGCGGCAATGGCTTCGGCCGCCCAGGCGACGGCAAGGTCCGGCTGGAAGGTGACATAGGCGGCGGAGGAACCCTTCAGCGCTGCGTGCCATGTGTCACGGTTCCGCCAATCGAAGCTGGGTGTGGTTGAGCGCGAAGCGGCGCGGACATCGATGTCGCGATCTTTCAGGCGCCTGGCGACACGGCCGCCGGTTTTCCCCAATCCGCCGATGATGGCGATCGTCGAGATCTGCATGTCGGGTTCCTCCGGTTCGAAATGTGATAAATTCTCTCATTTGCGAAATGTGATAAACTCTCTTATATCGTCTGTCAAGAATGGCGAGCGAGTGGAGACATGGTGCAGGAACCGATTGTGAAACGCAGGCGCAGCAAGGAGGAAGCGGGGACGCCGCGCCGAATCCCGAGCCAGCAGCGCGGCCGCGAGCGCGTCGAGCGGATATTGTCCGTCGCGATGGAGCTGATTGAAAAGAACGGCAGCGACGCGCTGCGCATGGGCGAGATCGTCGAAAAGGCCGGTGTATCCTTCGGTTCGCTCTATCAATATTTCCCGGACAAGACCGCTATCATTCGCGTCCTGGCCGAACGCTTCAACGAACAGGGGCGGCAATGCGTGGAGAGCGAACTCGCTCGCGTGAAAAGCACCGCTGATGTCGAAGGTGCGCTCGGCAGCATCGTCGATGGTTATTACGCGATGTTCCGTGATGAGCCAGTCATGCGGGATATCTGGCATGCGACGCAAGCGGACAAGCTTCTTCAGGAAATCGATGCCGACGATATGGAATGGCACTCCCAGGCGTTTCTGGCTGTTCTCCATCGTCTGTGGCCGGAGCGCGATTCCGAAGAACTGGTACGGATCGCGCGATTGACCATGCAACTGGTCGCCGCCGCTGTTCGCTACGCGATTTCGATTGAGAAAGAAGAGGGCGACCGGGCGATCGCCCTGTTCAAGGCAATGCTGCCCGCCGATATCGGCGCTGTTTCAGAGAGGCTGTCGACGCCGCAATCGATGAAAAAGCAGCATTGAAAAACGGCGCTTACAAATCCCTCCATCCGGCTGGAAACCTCGGCCACTTGCTGCTATTGCCGCAGGAATGTCCTAAGAGCGAAGGAGGCTCCGCATGACCACCCAGATGACATTTTCCGATCGCGCCGTCATGGCCGAACTGGTGGCGAAGATGCTTTGGGAGATCAAGGCGGTCCATTTCAGCGCCGACAAGCCCTACAAATTCGCCTCCGGCATGGCGAGCCCGGTGTATATCGATTGCCGCAAGCTGATTTCCTACCCGCGCATCCGCTCGACGGTGATGGATTTCGCTGCCAGCATCGTCATGCGCGATGCCGGTTTCGAGCAGTTCGATTGCATCGCCGGTGGCGAGACGGCGGGCATCCCCTTTGCGGCCTTCCTCGCCGAGCGCCTCGACCTGCCGATGATCTATGTCCGCAAGCAACCGAAGGGCCACGGCCGCAATGCGCAGATCGAGGGCCATATGCCGGATGGCGCTCGCGTGCTGGTCATCGAGGATCTGACGACGGCGGGCGGCAGCATGTTCACCTTCATCGACGCCATCCGTGCCGCCGGCGGCATCGTCGACCACGGCATCGCGCTATTTTACTACGGCATCTTCCCGGAAGCCGAGGAGCGGTTTGCCAACGGCAAGGTTCGGCTGCACCATATCGCCACCTGGCGCGACGTGCTCGCCGTCGCCAAGGCGCAAAAGCTGTTCGACGATAAGACGCTCGAGGAAGTCGAAGCTTTCCTCAACGCGCCGCTCGCCTGGTCAGGCTGGAACGGCGGCGTTTCGGAACTACCGAAAAAGTGACGCTTTGCTTTTCTCGCGAATTTATCTAATCGATTGCTAAGTTTGGAAATGAGAGATGCTCTCTCTGGGAGGCCGGAATGATACTGTGCTGTGGCGAAGCTCTGATCGACATGCTGCCGCGAGACACCACGCTGGGTGAAAAGGGTTTCGCACCCTATGCCGGCGGCGCGATCTTCAACACCGCCATCGCGCTCGGCCGTCTTGGCGTGCCCACGGCCTTCTTCACCGGCATCGCCGACGACATGATGGGCGATATCCTGCGCGAGACGCTTTCGGCCGCAAAGGTGGATTACAGCTATTGCGCCATCGCTCCTCGCCCAAGCACGATTGCTTTCGTCAAGCTGGTCAACGGCCAGGCGACCTATGCCTTCTACGACGAAGGCTCCGCCGGCCGCATGATCACCGAGGCCGACCTGCCGACGCTTGGCGATGATTGCGAAGCCCTGCATTTCGGCGCTATCAGCTTGATCCCGAACCCCTGCGGCGAGACCTACGAGGCGCTGATGAAGCGCGAATATCAAAGCCGTGTGATCTCGCTCGATCCGAACATCCGCCCCGGCTTCATCAAGGACAAGCCCGCGCATATGGGTCGCATCAGCCGCATGGCCGCTATGTCCGACATCCTGAAATTCTCCGATGAAGACCTGGAATGGTTCGGCATCGCCGGAAACCACGACGAACTCGCCGCCCACTGGCTCAACCAGGGCGCCAAGCTGGTCGTGATCACCAAGGGTGCCGAAGGCGCGACGGGTTACACGAAGTCGTTGAAGGTCACAGTCCCTAGCGAACGGGTCGCGGTCGTCGACACCGTGGGGGCAGGCGACACGTTTGACGCCGGCATCCTGGCATCGCTGAAGATGAACGATCTGCTGACCAAGGCGCAGGTCGCCAGCCTCGACGAAAAGGCGCTGCGGGACGCACTGGCGCTCGGCGCCAAGGCCGCCGCCGTGACGGTTTCCCGCGCTGGCGCCAACCCGCCTTGGGCGCATGAGATTGGACTTTAAGAGATCCTCGACCCCACTTTTGGCTGGCGAGATAACCCGGCGTTTGACGGGCCAAATTCCATCACAAAAAAAGCCCCGCCTGATGCAACAGACGGGGCTTTTTTATTTTTGGTCAATGAGACTTACTTCGCGCGGCTTGCGAGTGCAGCCACCAGGCCCTGCGTCGAAGAATCGTGACCGGCAGCACTTTCCTTGCCTTCGATGACCGGCAGCAGGCCGGTTGCCAGTTCCTTGCCGAGCTCGACGCCCCACTGGTCGAAGGAATTGATGCGGAAGAGTACACCCTCAACGAAAACGCGATGTTCATAAAGCGCGATCAGGCGGCCGAGTGCGTAAGGCGTCAGCTTGTCGTAGACAAAGGTGATCGACGGACGGTTGCCGGTGAAGACTCGGTGCGGCGCGATGAAATCGGCCTTCTTGTCGTCCATGCCCTTGGCGGTGAGTTGGGCCTTGGCTTCCGCGAAGGTGCGGCCCTTCATCAGGGCTTCGGACTGTGCCACGCAGTTGGCCATCAGCAACTGGTGCTGGTGTCGCAGGTCAGGCTCGAAAGCATTGGCGGCGATCATGAATTCGGCCGGGATGACGCTCGTGCCCTGGTGGATGAGCTGGTAGAAGGCATGCTGGCCGTTGGTGCCGGGTTCGCCCCAGACGACCGGGCCGGAATTACCCTCGACCGGCGTGCCGTCGATGGTGACGCCCTTGCCGTTCGATTCCATGTCGAGCTGCTGCAGATAGGCCGGGAAGCGCGACAGGCGCTGGTCGTAGGGCAGGATGGCGCGGGTCGCATAACCCAGGACGTTGCGATGATAGAAGCCGATGAGGCCGAGCAGCATCGGCAGGTTTTCTTTGAACGGCGCCTTGCGGAAATGGTTGTCCATCGCATGCGCACCGTCGAGGAACTTGCCGAAATTCTCCGGGCCAACGGCAATCATCAGCGGCAGGCCGATGGCCGACCAGATCGAGTAGCGGCCGCCAACCCAATCCCAAAAGCCGAAGACGCGCTCGCTGTCGATGCCGAAGGCGGCGACCTTGTCGAGCGCCGTCGAAACGGCGGCGAAATGATGCTGAACGGCAGCTTCGCCGAGCGCCTTGGCGATGAAGTTGCGCGCCGTCTGGGCGTTCGTCATCGTCTCGATGGTGGTGAAGGTCTTCGACGCGATGATGAACAGCGTCGTTTCCGGGGACACGAGCTTCAGGATATCGGCGATATGGGCGCCGTCGATGTTGGAGACGAAATGCGCGCGCGGGCCGTCATGGAAAGGTGCGAGCGCCAGCGTCGCCATGACCGGGCCGAGATCGGAGCCGCCGATGCCGATATTGATGACGTCGGTGATCGCCTTGCCGGTCGCACCCTTCAGCGCGCCCGAGCGAATGCCGTCCGCGAACTTGCCCATGGCGGCGAGAACGCCGTTGACGTCGGGCATGACATCCTTGCCGTCGACGAGGACGGGCGTGTTGGAACGGTTGCGCAGCGCGGTGTGCAGAACGGCGCGATTTTCGGTGAAGTTGATGGCAACGCCCGAGAACATCTCGTCGCGCTTGGCTGCGATGCCGCCTTCGGTTGCGAGCTTCTCGAGAAGTGCGAAGATCTCGTCGTTCACCGCGGTCTTGGAATAGTCCATCAGCAGATCGTCGAGCGAAGCGCTGAAGCGTGAGAAACGTTTGGAGTCGGCGGCGAAGGCGGCACGGATATCGGTGGCCTTGGTGGCCGCTGCGGTGCTCTTCAGTTGTTCGACGAGGGCGTTCATTGGGGGCTCCTTGCGGTTCGCGCCGCTGGCCGTCTGATAAGGTCAGGGCACTCTGAGTTGGTCGCGGAAACTATTCGCTTTGTAAGGGGTAAATCAAGTTCGCGCACCGGTAAAAGCGAAAAAAGCCGCCCGCGCTGAAAGGCGGGCGGCTTTCCGAATGACATAGAATTATGTCAGCTACGCAATTCCTTCCGCAGGATCTTGCCGACATTTGACTTCGGTAGTTCACTGCGGAATTCGATGAAGCGTGGCCGCTTGTAATTGGTGAGGTTTGCGGTGCAATGCGCCTTGACGTCCGCCTCGGTCAGCGCCTGGTCCTTCTTAACGATGAAAAGCTTGACGGCCTCGCCCGAATGCTGGTCCGGCACGCCGATTGCCGCAGCTTCCAGAATACCAGGATGCATGGCTGCGACTTCCTCGATCTCATTCGGATAGACGTTGAAGCCGGAGACTAGGATCATGTCCTTCTTGCGGTCGACGATCTTGGTGTAGCCGCGCTCGTTCATGAAGCCCATGTCGCCGGTTCGGAAGAAGCCGTCCGCCGTCATCACCTTCGCGGTTTCGGCCGGTTGCCTCCAATAGCCGGCCATGACCTGCGGCCCGCGAATGCAGATTTCGCCGACCTCGCCGAGCGGCAGCGAGGTACCCGCCTCGTCGCGAATATCGAAATCGGTACCCGTGATCGGCAGACCGATCGTGCCGGTGAAGTCGGGGCTGTCGAAGCGGTTGGCACTTGCGACCGGCGAGGTCTCGGAAAGGCCGTAACCTTCGGTGATCCACGAGCCTGTCATCTTCTGCCAGCGCTCGGCGACCGGCCGCTGCACGGCCATGCCGCCGGCAAGCGTTGCGGTGTTGGACAGGTCGAGCTTGGTGAAATCGGGATTGTTCATCAGCGCATTGAACAGCGTGTTGAGGCCGGGGAACATGTCAAACTTGTATTTGCCGAGCTCCTTGATGAAGGCCGGTATGTCGCGCGGGTTGGCAATCAGCACATTATGTCCGCCGAGCGACATGCCCATCAGCGAATTCACCGTAAGCGCGAAGATGTGATAGAGCGGCAAGGCGCAAACGAAGGTCAGTTGCTCGGGGCGCGGCTTGTTGATGTAGCCGGCAGCCAGCCACAGCAGCAACTGCGACTGATTGGCGAGCAGGTTGGCATGGGTCAAGATCGCGCCCTTGGCAACGCCGGTCGTGCCGCCGGTATATTGCAGGAAGGCGATATCGCTGCCGGTAAGACCGACCGGCTTTAGCGGCAGCCGCGCCCCTTCGGAAAGTACCGCCATGAAACTGCGATGACCGGGGATGGACCAGGCCGGCACCAGCTTCTTCACCTTGCGGACAATGAAATTGACGATGTGGCCCTTCAGCCCAAGCATGTCGCCGAGCGAGGTGACGATGACGTGGCGCACATCGGTATGTGCCAGCACCTGTTCGACCGTATGTGCGAAATTTTCCAGCACGAAAATCGCTCGCGCGCCGCAATCGCGCAATTGGTGCTCGAGTTCGCGCGGCGTGTAAAGCGGGTTGACATTGACGACGACGAAGCCGGCACGGAGGATGCCGTAGACGGCGATCGGGTTCTGCAAGACATTCGGCATCATCACGGCGACGCGGTCGCCCTTTTGCAGGCCGAGGCTCTGCAACCAGGCGCCGATCTTGCGCGTCTGTGTGTCGAGATCGCGATAGGTGATCGACTTGCCCATGCTGGTGAAAGCGAGCCGGTTCGCATAGCGCGTGCAGCTTTCCTCCAGCAGTTCGGCAAGCGACGCGTGCTCCAGCGGCGGCAATTCGGCCGGCACGCTGTCCGGGTAGGAGGCGAGCCAGATCTTGTTGACTGACGGTCCGTCCGAAGGAGCGGAAACTGAATTCATGCGTACTTCCTCCTTGACGCATCATCACGCCCCACCTTCGGCGAGCCGCGGTTTTGTAGCGTGGCACTGCTCGGCTGAAAAGTCTCCCGCTTTTCACATCACAGTCATTGTTGCCCTCACCTAAAGACTTATAGCAACACCGAAAGCTATACTAACTTTGACGTAAACGTCAATAATCCAAGGGCGTTAACCATTTTTTAATAACTTTGAAAAAAGTACTGGAACTTTTTCCATGACGGCGCGTTAATGGGCCCGTGGGTGAGAACCCATCGGAGCATCGTGCCGCCCGTGTAAGCACTAGGCGGATCGGACGCTCCAGAATTTTATGTGAAGCGTATCCAAAAGGAGGTGCGCACATGCATAAAGAGAGTGCCGAGACGATCAGCCGCGATCTCTATGTCAAGGACATGTCGATGCTGGTTGCCTGCGATCGGGTCGAGGGGTCGAAGGTCTTTGGGTCTGACGGCAAGCAGATTGGTCATATCGAGCGCCTGATGCTGGAAAAAAGCGATGGACGCATCGCCTTCATCATCCTTAGCTTCGGCGGCTTTTTCGGCATCGGGCAGGATCACTACCGACTGCCCTGGGAGAAGCTGCGCTATGATGCCCGCATCGATGGCTACTGCGTCAACATGACCAAGAACGACATCGAAAAAGCTCGTCGTTTCGCCAGCAAGGACGATACCCTCGTCCACAAGGACCATGGCCATAAGAGCCACGACTATTTCGGCGTGCCGCCCTACTGGATGTAGGCACACAATAGTCAAGCAGACGGACCCCGGTCACGCGGGACTGCGGTTTGCGTAGCTTTTATTGAAACCGTCCATTCCTTTGCATCACCTCGATCTTGTAACCATCGGGATCGGTGACAAAGAAGAAGAGTGCGAAAAGTTTTCCATCGCGATTGAGTTCAACGATACCGCCGGGGTTCAGGCCAAGCCCGGTTAGGCGCTCGTGCACGTCCCGAAGTTCGTCGACTGAAACAGCTAAGTGGCCATAACCTTCCCCGAGCGCATAAGGCTCGGTGCGGCCCTGGTTGATGGTCAATTCCAGTTCGAACCCGGTCTCGGGATTACTGAGATAGATCAGCGTAAAGGTCGGGAAGTCGACGCGGTCAGCGACTGTGAGCCCGAAAGCCTTGCCATAAAAATCGATCGAGCGTGCTTCATCGAGGACGCGGATCATCGAGTGGATCATTTTCGCCATACACACCTCCCTGTCGCCAAGCGTGGCTAAAATGCTTAAAGCACGATCCTTAAAAGGGCGAAGCGGTTTTTGGGCAAGATCGTGCCTGGAAGCTGTCAGCGCAAAATCAGTGCGGCTGCAAGCCGATTTTGCGGGTGACGGTGGTTTCGATCAGTTCCATGCCGTCGTAGATCAGCACCGCCATCAAGCCGACGATCAAGCCGCCCTGCAGGATGAAAGCAGTATTGTCGTTGATGAGGCCGGCGATGATGACTTCGCCGAGCCCCTTTGCCGCAACGGTCGAGCCGATCGTCGCCGTGCCGATATTGATGACGGTGGCGATCTTCAATCCTTCAAGGATCAACGGCAGAGCGAGCGGCAACTCGACTCGAAATAGCCGCTGCCGGCCATTCATGCCCATGCCGTCGGCGGCATCGAGCACGGAGGCGGGCACCTGCTGCAGGCCGGCGACGGTGTTCTCGAAGATCGGCAGCAGCGCGTAGAGGAAAAGCGCAATCAGCGTCGGCACTGCGCCGAAACCGGTTGTGGAGATGGCAAGCGCCAGTACCGCAACCGGGGGAAAGGTCTGGCCGGCATTGGCGATCGCCCGCGACAGCGGCAGAAAATCGGCGCCGCTCTTGCGGGTGACGAAAATGCCACCGAGCACGGCAAGAATGCCGCTGGCCGCGATCGAGACGAGGATCAGCTCCATATGGCTGATGGCGAGACCCACCAGGCTGTTTTGCGTATAGATCGGCGATGCTCCGAACTTGGTGAGCGGCGCCAGGATCGGTATCAGCCATTCCGGCCGGAACAGCAGCACCAGGAGCAGCGCCAACGCCAGCAAACGAAAGAGATTGGCGGTTAGAAACTTCATGCTTTGCGGCCCAGCTCGATCAAGTGCCGCATGGAGATCGAGCCGACCGGCACCTTGCTGTCGTCTTCGACGGCCGCCTCGTCGGCACCCTGCCAGATCATCTCGGCGAGCGCATCGCGCAGATTGAGCGTTTGCGGCAGGCTGTAGCCGAGGCCGGGTCGCAGCGGTTGCATGCTCTCCTTCAGCGGCAGCAGCGACATCAGCTTCAGCGCCCGGTCTGAGGTGCCCGTCAGTTGCTGCACGAAGGGATCGGCCGGCTCGGTCAGGATCTTCCCCGGTTCCGAACATTGCAGCAGCTTGCCTTCGCTCATGACGGCGATCTTGTCGCCAAGATGGAAGGCTTCGTCCATGTCGTGGGTGACGAGGATGATGGTCGTGCCGAACTGTTTCTGGATTGCCAGCAGATCGTCCTGCGCCTTGCCGCGGATCACGGGATCGAGGGCGCCGAAGGGTTCGTCCATCAGCAACACTTCCGGCTCGGCCGCGAGCGCCCGCGCCACGCCGACACGCTGTTGCTGGCCGCCGGAGAGTTGGCTCGGATATTTCGCAGCGAAGGTGCCGGGATCGAGATGAAAGAGATCGAGCAGCTCTTCGACGCGCCGGTCGGTGCGCGCCTTGTCCCAGCCGAGCAGTTGCGGCACCGTTGCGATGTTCTGCGCCACGGTGCGGTGCGGAAACAGGCCATGGCCCTGGATGGCATAGCCGATGCCGCGGCGAAGCTCGGTCGCCGGCAAGCTCATGACATCCTGGCCATTGACTGAAATCTGGCCGGCGGAGATCGGTACGAGCCGGTTGATCATGCGCATCAGCGTCGACTTGCCGGAGCCGGAGGTCCCGACGATGACGGTGATGGTGCCCTTTTCCATGCTCATGCTGACATTGTCGACCACGGTGGCGTTGCCGTAGCGCTTGGTTACGCCCTTCAGCTCGATCATGGTGGTCATGCGCTTTGTCCCCGGATGCTGTCGATGACCGCATCGAGGATGACGGCCGATGAGAAGGCAAGAAAGACCGTCGGCACGGCGCCGAGCAGCACAAGGTCATTGGCGGTCTGGCCGATGCCCTGAAAGATGAAGAGACCGAAACCACCGCCGCCGATCAGCGCCGCGACGGTGACGAGGCCAATTGCCTGCACCAGCACGATGCGGATACCGGTCAGGATAACGGGGAAGGCGAGCGGCAGGTCTATGCCGGTGAGGATCTGCCGGCGCGTCAGCCCCATGCCTGCGGCGGCATCGCGCACGGAGGGATCGACTCCGGTGAGCCCAACGACGGTATTGGCAACGATCGGCAGCAGCGAATAGATCACCAGCGCCACCAGAGCCGGCGCAATGCCGATGCCTTGAATGCCGATGGCGGCTGCGAAGGGGACGTGGGTGGCGATATAGCCGAGCGGCAGCATCAAAATGCCGAACAACGCCAGGCTCGGAATGGTCTGCACCAGGCTCAAGCCGCGCAGCACGACGGCGCGAAGCCTCGGCTGCCAGTAGCAGAAGATGCCGAGCGGCAGGGCGAGCAGGATGGCTATGGCCACCGAGCCGAGCGAGAGAATTACATGGCCAAGCGCTTCGTTCCAGAATTTGTCGGCGTTGTTGGAGTACTCCTTCATGATCGACAGATTGTCGAGCAGACCGGATCTGAGGATGACGCCGAGGATCGCTGCATAGAGGGCGAGCGATGCGACCCGCAGCCATGGCGTCAGTTGCAGCTTCACCAATGCATCCGAGATCACCAGGCCGATGACCGCAAGCAGCGCCCAGAAGGCACCGCCGGGCGTAATGCGCGCCACGGTACTGCCTACGGGCGTTGCCGTTGTCGAGACGAGGCCGAGCGTGACGATCAGAAGGGCGATTGCGAGCGTCGCAATGCCGAGGCGAACGATCTGGTTGCGCAGGAACAAGGCGGCGAGGGCGGTGGCGACGAGAAGGGCGAGAAGCGCCAGCGCGGCCGGCTGGGCGAGGAGCTGTGTCAGCAATTGCGGCTTGCCGGCGGCGATGCGGTTTGCCTTGACGATGATGAACGGCATCAATGCCGCCGCCAGGATGCCACCGGCCACCAGCACCATACCGAGACGGTCCACCCTGCGGACCGCAAGCGCATCTTCCATCAAGCAAGCTCCGTCAGCGCATGATCCCAAAAACCTGAAGCGGCTTTTGGACAAGATCATGCCTAGTCAAATATCCATGCGGCTCCACCTTATCAAAGCGGAGCCGCGAGGGTAGTCGATAAAGCCTTACTTCAGGAAACCGTTGTCCTTGAGGTAGGATTCGGCAACCGACTTCGCCGGCTCGCCATCGACCTGGATACGGCCGTTCAGCTTGCGCAGTACGTCGGCGGTCAGGCCCTTGAAGATCGGGGCCAGAACCTCCTCGATCTTCGGATTGGCCTTCAGTACGGCTTCGCGGATGATCGGTGTCGGCGCATAGACCGGCTGCACGCTCTTGTCGTCTTCGAGAACCGTCAGTTCAGCCGCCTCGATGGCGCCGTCGGTGCCGTAGACCATGGCGGTGTTGACGCCGTTGGTCTGGTCGGCCGCAGCCTTGATTGTCGCTGCGGTGTCGCCGCCGGAGAGCACGACTTCCTGGTCGGGCTTGATCTGGAAGCTATAGGTCGTCTGGAAGGCCGGCAGAGCCGCCGGCGAGTTGACGAACTCGGAAGAAGCAGCCAGCTTTACGGGGCCGCCGCCGGCAACCCACTTGCCGAAATCGGACATGGTCTTGAGTTTGGCCGGACCGGCAACGTCGTTGCGAACGCCAATCGCCCAGGTGTTGTTTGCGGGCGAGGGCGTCAGCCAGACGATCTTGTTGGCGTCGTAGTCGAGCTTCTTCGCCAGGTCATAGCCCTGCTGCAGGTTCTTCCAGGCCGGATCGTCTGATTTGTTGAAGAAGAAGCCGGCATTGCCGGTATATTCGGCATAGATATCGATTTCACCTGCAGTGATCGCCTTGCGCAAAACGGGCGTCGTGCCGAGCGCAATGCGGTCCTGCGCCTTGATGCCGTTGGCGTTGAGTGCGGCGAAGATGATGTTGCCGAGCAGCGTGCCTTCCGTGTCGATCTTCGACGAAACCACGACATCGGCAGCGCTGGCGCCACTGGCGACGGAAGCCGCCAGTGCGGCGGCGAGTGCGAACTTCTTGAACATGATGTTTCCCTTTGTACCCCGTTGAACCGTTTGTCTGGCGTATCCGTTCGGTCACAGGGCCGGTCCCCGGGCACGCCACATATATCTGCGGGCCGAAGAACCCACAGGCGAAGTCCTATCTGCGTCTGGGAGATAGCGCTCGCCATCAAAAAATCGATGACACGCCAGTCCGCCACCTGCAGTCGCCGCGCGATTATGACGAGGGTGCCCGGCATAAGCGCGAAAATAGATTTCTTTTTTCGGGGGCAAGTGCGTTTGTTTTTGTTCCCCTTACCCGTTTGACGCTGTTCCGATCTCTTGTTGGTGGCAGGATCAGTTAGGCGACAATCGAACGATAGCCTGACTTTTCAGGTTTGGGATATCTTTTTTTGAGAACACATCATATCGTCACGGCATCTGGGGTGGCGGCATGCAAGGGGGTATGCGGCAGGCTTGAAAGGAAGCTCATTTGTATCTCGGGGCATTGTTCATCGCGGACACGGTTTTCTCGATCGGCTCTGTCAGGGAGACCGCCCGCAGGCTGTCCTTTTCGGCCTCGACCGTGTCGAGCGCGCTGCGGCGGCTGGAGACGGAGCTGGCGATGAAGCTCGTCGAACGAGCATCCGGAGAACTTGCCACCTTGCTCGCCAGTTCGAAGGTGCAGAAGAGCCTGCAGCCGATCCTGTCCGCCATGCGGCAGCTCTCGGTGTTGACGAAGGAGCCGCCCGCGCCGGAGGATTATGCTCAATGGGCGGCCCGCCTGCCGTTGAAGATCGCCACTATCGAGCGTTTCCTTGAGGTTGCTGATCAGGGCAGCATCAATCGTGCAGCCCGCCGTCTGCGTCTCGGTCAGCCGCAGCTCTCGCTGCAAATCGCCAATCTGGAAGAATTGTTCGGCTGCCGACTGTTTGAACGCCAGGCGCAGGGTTCGATACTGACCGAGGCGGGTCGCAATGTCTATGCCATCCTCGCCGGTATCGCCCAGGCATGGGATGAGATGAAGGCGGCGGCGGACGAGCGATTTCAGCGGGCGGCGCGCGCCGTGCGCATCGGATCGATCATCCCTACGGGCTCCGAAAGCTGGGTGGCCCGCTCGCTTGCCAGCCTCGTGGCGCGCTGGAACAGCAGCGGCAACCGCAATACGCTATCCCTGATGCTGATGACCGCCGACGATTTGCGCGAGGCGCTGAGGTCCGGCCGCATCGACGTCGCCATCGTCGATTCCGTCTTCGGCCTCGACGCCTTCGTGCACACGGAGCTGGTGGCGACCGACATGGTGGCGATCGCGCCGCCTGACAGCACGGAGCAGACGGTGACGGCACTGGTCGAAAATCATCCGCTCTGCGTGCCGAGCCCGCGCACCGGCATCGGCAATGCCGCCATGGCTTTCGGTTATGATAGCGGCGACCGCCGTCGGTTTCGCGGCCGCGACATTACCTCGGCCGACTCGCTGCCCGTCATCGTCGACCTTGTCGCCAATCACGGCTACGTTTCATTTCTCGGCCGCGTTAGTGCCGCACCGATCGCCGACAAGGTCAGGATCGTCAATCCGGACCAGGTGCTGCCGCTGTCCTATCACCTCGCCCACAACGGTCGCCGCGCTTCGATCGACGCCGGTCGGCTGATCCAGGAGGCAGTGCGCGAGCTGGTAGGCAGAACGGGAGTCGCCTGAGGACACTCTCTATCTTAAGGCGATATGGAACCAACTGGCTCGCGATCGCATTACCTGACGTTACGTTCGTTTGAACGTACGCATATTGATCCCATCCTGGCCGGGTGTTTTGTCCGGCAATCAAGGAGACAAAAAATGAAAATTCTGGCAACAGCGCTTGTCGCGCTGGGCGTTATGGCTTTGCCCGCAACCTATGCCGAAGCCCGTGAGTATCACCATCCGCATCACGCAGGCCCGGCGGTTATCGTTCATCCTACCCATTATTATCATCATCCCTATGCGTGGCATCACCATCGGCCAGTCCACCATCATTGGGATCGGGCTTACAGCCGCAAGCCGCATTTCTCGCACAACTGATAGCTCCCAGCTATCTGGAACCATGCCTTGCCCTTGAGCGTTATTTTAACGCCCCCGCTTGTGCGGGGATGATGGCATCCGGGCCGGCGCAGGTGTCGCCGGCCTTACGGGATGCGTTCAAGGAGAAGAGAAATGAGGATCATCGCAACGGCGTTAGTGGCGCTGGGTATCCTCGCTTTGCCAGTGACCAATGCTGATGCTCATCGTCGTTACTATCATCATTGGCATCACTACAACGGCCCCAACGTGTTGATCTCGCCGGGCTTCTTCGGCCTCTATGTCGGCCCGAGCTACGGCTACAATCGCTATTACTATCGCGATCGCTATTATGGGCGCGGTGGGGATTATTGGGGGTACCGCCATTGGCATCGCCCTTACTGGCGTGACCGCTACTACGATCCCTGGTACTGAGCAGGCGGACGGCCAGCCCAGGCAGGCGGGATAAGATGAAAACGGCGCCGAAAGGGCGCCGTCGAAGGGATGATTGTTTGGTTCTTGAAAGGTACGATCAGACTGGGTTCAGCACATGCACGGCGCGCGCGGCCATCAGGTCCTTCACTTTCTCCCCATAGACGGCCATATGCGCGGAAGCGGCATGAGCCTTCAGTGCTGCCATGCTTTCCCATTTTTCGACCACCACAAATGTATCGGGACCGAATGCCGGGTCGGCGCCCTCGACATCCACCACGGCGGTATATTCGATGCAGCCGTCTTCGGCGTGCACGGCCGGGACATTCGCCTGGAAGGCTTCGAGCACGGCGGCTCGCTTGCCAGGCTGGGCGGTGAGAATGGCGAGAACGTGGATCATGATGATTCCCTTGAAAGAATTGGACGTAAGATGCCAGGTGGGGCCGATTCCGCGACCGGTTTCGACAAATATCATAAATCGCCAAAGGCCAAATGCTTGACTTCTTTTTTGCGTGGACGCAATTCTCTATCGCCGCGCGAATTTTGATACGACTATCTATTAAGACGCGAGAGAATCTTGCGCCTGAAAATCATCTGAGAGGAAAAATGGGACTTTCTACGCAAGAGCAGATACTGATCGAACAGCGCGTGACCAATGAGGCGAAATCCGTTGGTGCGGCCTATTTGCTTTGGTTCTTTCTCGGCACTTTGGGTGCGCATCGATTTTATCTCGGCAAGACCGGCAGCGGCGTGGCGCAGTTGATTCTGTTCGTACTGGGCTGGCTTACGGCATTCATCTTCGTCGGCATTGTCCTCCTGATTGCTCTCGGCATCTGGTGGATTATCGATGCCTTCCTCATTTCAGGGATGGTTGCTTCGCAAAAGGAAGCGGTGCGCCAGCGTCTGACGATGCAGGCATTGGCAATGCAGGCGTCGACCGCGCAATAACCCACCTTCAGCAGCTCATGGAACGCGTGCCACTTAATGAGCGGGTCGGACCGATGGTCGTTTCAAAGGCGACCGGCTTACCTTATCAGCGTCGATACTTCGCATCTGTGTGCCGTGAGATCGCCGAGAAGCTGGCGTGCGTGGGATCGTGCGGAATCGCGATAGCCGGCGGGGTGTCACCGAGGGTCGGAGGCCGACAGCCTGGTATTCATTTCTCGAGCCTCACACCTGGGCCGCCGTAGCTGAAGCCGGGTTTGGTGGATAGGCAGATGGGATCGGTTTCCAGCAGTGCCAGAGAACGCACCATGTTCGCGGTCAGTGTCTTGTACTTCAGGAAATGCGGAGTGCTCAAATGGCTTTCATAAGCCGCCTGATCAGCATATGCCTCAAGTATCCGGATCGTCTCCCCGCTTCCTTTAATCGCAACAGCGTGGAGCATTAGCACGCCAGGTTCCAAAGCAATCGACGCCTCGATCTCTTCAGACAGCAGGGCTGTGTACTCGCGCAGGTACTGAGGATCTATTTCCAGTTCAGCTATACGTACAATCATCTCGCCGACCTCACACCTTGGCCGCCCGCGACCTCGGCTATTGCCAGTCGTAATGCGAAAGCCGCGATTTCCGGGGGAACCTTGAACCACTCGCCGAGCACTCTGACATCCTAAGCAGTTCTATCACCTTGCAAGCGGTGTCGGCATCTGCTTTGGTTATGTGCTTGAAAGTTATGGTGCCGCTTACGTGACTCGAACACGTGACCCCATCATTACGAATGATGTGCTCTACCGACTGAGCTAAAGCGGCATTCCGGGCCGTTCGGTATGGCCCCGCGATTTGCATGGCGCTGATACAGTCTATGCGGCGAGATTTCAAGCGCTCAAATTGCCGAATGGCAAAAAAGCGATGGGCTTGTGAAAAAAGCGGCCACGGCCCCAAGCATTCTCAAAGTGCCAGCCGGGCACGTGCCTGATGGTATTCCGCCTCCAACCGATCGACCAGCGCGGCGACCGGTTCGATAGCTTTGACGGCGCCGATCCCCTGGCCTGAACCCCAAATATCCTTCCAGGCCTTGGCGCCGGTCGTCGCCGCTTCGAAATCCATTTTCGAAGGATCGGCTTCGGGCAGGTTGTCTGGGTCCATGCCTGCGGCGCGGATCGAAGGTTTCAGGTAGTTGCCGTGCACGCCGGTGAAGAAGTTGGAATAGACGATATCGACGGCCGCGCCGTCGACGATCGCCTGCTTGTAGGCTTCAGCCGCGCGCGCCTCTTCCGTGGCGATGAAAGACGAGCCGATATAGGCCATATCGGCGCCCATCGCTTGTGCCGCCAGAATCGCGCCGCCATTGGCAATCGCGCCGGCAAGCAGCAACGGCCCGTCGAACCATTCGCGGATTTCCTGGACCAGCGCGAAGGGGGAGAGCTGGCCGGCATGGCCGCCTGCGCCCGCCGCCACCGCAATCAGCCCGTCCGCACCCTTGCGGATCGCCGAATTGGCGTGACGATTGTTGATGATATCGTGCAGCACGATGCCGCCATAGGAGTGGACAGCGGCATTGACCTCCGGCACAGCGCCGAGCGAGGAGATGACGATCGGCACCTTGTATTTCACGCAGAGCATCAGATCGTGTTCCAGCCGTTTGTTGGACGTATGGACGATCTGATTGACGGCGAAAGGGGCGGATGGCCGTTCCGGATGCGCTGCGTCATGCTTGGCGAGATCCTCGGTGATCATCGCCAGCCATTCATCCAACTGACTTTCTGGCCGGGCGTTAAGCGCCGGAAACGAGCCGACGACACCGGCTTTGCACTGCGCCAGCGTCAATGCCGGATGCGAGATGATGAAGAGGGGCGAGGCCACGACCGGCAGCCGCAGGCGCTCGGTCAGGACAGAGGGAAGGGCCATGAACATCATCCGTATTTGACGTTTACGAAAACGTCAAAAGAGATAGCAGATGGATGTCGGGAAAGGAAGATGACGGAAAAGGAAGGGAGTAGGCAATGGGCAATCGGTGATCGACCGCATCCGCGATTGGAGCTCCTGCTTGCTGCCACCCCATTTGTGTCGTCTTTGCCATTTATCCCCGCCGGAGTGTCCGCTGTCATTTTGAGAGACTTGCACATTGCAAGGCGGGGCGTTACCGAATTTGGTTAGCGAATGGTAAAGAAATGGTTGTCTTGCCGATAGAGTGTGTGGGCGCATTGCGAGTGAGAGTAAAGGACCTGATGTGAGCGGATTAGAAACGGCTATCAGAAGCGCGTTGGAGCGATCCGATCGTGCCAATCCGGAAATCCGGGCCCGTATCTACCAGTCGGCGCGACAGGCGCTCGAAGCCGGACTTCGCAAGCAGGACATTACCGACGTCGGCATCATTTCGGCTCAACGCCAGCGCCTGGAGGCGACCATCAGGGCGATCGAGGGCGAAGAGCGCGCCCGCCCGCCGGAACCGCGCGTGCCGCCCGAGGTGGAGGCACCCTACGTCCCTCCCGCGGCGCAGCAGCAAGCTCCGCAGCCGATACAGCAACGGCAGGAGCAGGAGCCTGTCATGAGCATTCGCGGCGAGACGCGCGACCGCCCCGCTGCCGCTCAAGCCTCCGTTCCCGTCGAGTCTTCCGCGCGGGAAAGCGATTTTGGCGACATGCGCGCCGGCCCCGCCGATCATCTCGGCGCCGACAGCGATCAGCGCCAGGCCGCTGCGCCGACCGCAACGCGGTCGATGAATTTCAAACCGGAACGCGCCGCGGTTCGCCGCAAGCCGCGCAAGTTTTTCTCGCGCCTGCTGGTTTTCTGCATCCTGCTCGCCTTCCTCGGCGTCGGCGCCTGGTGGATCAAGACCTCGGGTGTGTTCATGACGGCGGCGCAGCGCGATACCAGCGTCCCCAATCCGCCTGCGCATGTCGATTCACAGGATTTCAAGGGCAACGCCAGTGACGACGACACGTCTGATGACGATGACAATAGCGGTCCCGCCAATCCGGGATTGGCGACGATCGATCCGCAGAACAGCTTCTCTGAGGAGTGGATCGAGATATTCAAGCCGACAGACGGAGCGAAAGTTGTAAGCGGCACACAGGCCAAAGCCGAGAACGTCTCGGAAAACGAGGGTCCGGCAGTCCGGCTGACCTCTCAGACCAGCGGTCCGGACGGCAACGCGTCAGTCGAAGTGCCGGTCAATGTGCTGCAGCAATTGGCCGGCAAATCGTCAACCGTCGCGCTCACGCTGCAGTCCACCTCCGACACGCCGACGCAGATCACCGTGGAATGCGATTTCGGCTCGCTCGGCAGTTGCGGCCGCCATCGCTTCGACGTCACTCGCCAGAAGACCGATGCTCTGTTCCAGGTCCGTTACGATCGTTCGCTGGCGCCGACTGCACCCGGCCATCTGATCATCAACAGCGATGTCGACGGCAAGGCGCGAGGCATCAACATCTACGCTATCCGCGTCCTGCCTGGGCAATAAGGCTGGGCGGTCCGCGATCTATTTGAGGATATGCGGCCCTACGCCAAGGATCTTGTCGTCGATCTCGCCGATCGCCTTCTCGTCCTTGCCGTTATAGTCGAGCGTCAGCAGCATGTGGCGGATGAGATTGAGGCGCGCTCGGCGCTTGTCGTTGGCGTGGAGCACAGTCCATGGTGCGTAATCCATGTGCGTCTCCTTCAGCATGCGGTCGCGCTTCTCGCTGTAGTCCTTCCATTTGGTCAGCGCCGCGATGTCCATGGAGGAAAGCTTCCACACGGCGCGTGGATCGTGGCGTCGTTCGTGAAAGCGCTTGAGCTGCATTTCCCGGCCGATGTCGAGATAGAACTTGAAGAAGAAAATGCCGTCCTGGACGATGAGCTTTTCCATATGCGGGGTCTGCTTCAGGAATTGCTCGTATTGTTCCTGTGTACAGAAGCCCATGACCGGTTCGACACCGGCGCGGTTATACCAGGAGCGGTCGAACAGGACGAATTCGCCCGCCGTCGGAAACTGGGCGACATAGCGCTGGAAATACCATTGCCCAGCTTCGCGGTCGGTCGGCTTGGTCAGCGCCACGACGCGCGCGAGGCGGGGGTTCATATGCGCCGAAGTCGCCGCGATCGAACCGCCCTTGCCGGCGGCGTCGCGCCCCTCGAAGAGCGCCATCACCCGCTTGCCGGTCGCCTGCAGCCAGAACTGCACTTTGATGAGTTCGATCTGCAGCTTTTCCAGTTCTTCCAGGTACTCTTCGTCTTTCAGCTTCTTCTTGTAGGGGTAGCCGCCCGAAGCAAGCGCGTCTTCGTCGATCCAGTCCGGCAGCACGGGATCATCGACATCGAATATGCGGGTCTTGCCATGGATATCCAACTCCACCGCGCGGCTTTCCACTTCCTCTCCCATGTGTTCTGCTCCTTCGCAATTTACGTCGTCTTAACGATATCCGCCGGGTGCGGCAAAAAAACCTTCAAGCAAGTTGGGGCATTTATCCAGTATTTTCAAGCTCTTTGCAGGCTGCGTCCTTCGCCGGCTACATTTATTGTTGTGAGCCGCCGGCTTCTGTGGATAGAGCCGAAAACTTCTGTCATGAATCCCCGCTAAGACGCGGAGTCTTGGATTCCGCGAAGGCAGGCGAAGGGACGGGTGCACTTGGAAGACGAATGGTCATTCCTCAGGAAGCTGGCTGCACGACTGCGGCAGGAGACCGCCATCCTGCTTCTGGCGACGCTGATCGCCATTCTCGCGCTCATCGAGGGTATCAACACCGGTGCCGTCTTCTGGATCTGGGTCGTCGTGATGATCGTGGCGCTGATCCGGCGGCCGCTGGTGGAACAGGCTGTCCCGCCACCGCCAGTCGTGCCGGCGCCGGTCGATCCGGAAACCTTGCTGCGCACCGTCTTCTCCGGCCTTGCTGCGCTCGACGTGCCGGTGCTGATTATCGACCGCGAGGCATCCGTCCTGGTGCAGAATGCAGCCGCCGAGAAGGCGTTCGGCGCTTTTCCGCTCGGTGCCCATATCTCCGCCAAGCTGCGCTCCCCCGGCGTGCTCGACATGGTGCGTGAGACGATCACCACCAACACGCCGAACCAGATCGAACATTCCGAACGCCTACCGTCCGAGCGCGTCTATATTGTCCGCATTGCGCCGATCGATCTGCCTGCAACCGACGTTGAGCCCGGTACGTTCTTCGTGCTGTCGTTCCGCGATATCTCCGAACTCCGCCATATCGATCGCATGCGCTCCGATTTCGTCGCCAATGCCAGTCATGAGCTGCGGACACCGCTCGCCTCGCTACGCGGTTTCATCGAAACCATCCAGGGCCCGGCCAAGGCGGACCCGAAGGCGCAACAGCGTTTCCTCGGCATCATGTTTGATCAGACGACACGCATGAGCCGACTGGTCGATGATCTCCTGTCCCTGTCGCGGCTGGAGCTGAAGTCGCACATCGCGCCGGATCAGAAGGTCGATCTCGTGCCGTTGCTCGGCCATGTCCGCGATGCGCTGCTGCCGCTCGCCGGCGATCTCGACGTCACCATCAATCTGCATTTGCCCCCCGGCAAGGTGGAGGTGCTGGGGGATCGCGACGAACTGGTGCAGGTCTTCGAAAACCTCATCGAAAATGCCTGCAAATACGGTCAGGAAGGCAAGGTCGTCGAGGTTTCGCTCTTGAACGAGCCGGGCCAGGCCGTCGAGGTCATCATCTCAGACAGGGGACCGGGCATTCCGGCGGAACACGTGCCGCGCCTGACCGAGCGCTTCTATCGGGTCAATGTCGAGGACAGCCGCTCGAAAAAAGGCACCGGCCTCGGGCTTGCCATCGTCAAGCACATTCTCACCCGCCACCGCGCACGGCTGATCGTCAAGTCGGAAGTCGGAAAAGGAACGGACTTTACCGTCCGGTTCTGAGCGCCTCTGCGAATCGCTCATTTCGAGCGCGATTTAATTCATAAATTTCAAATAGTTGAAATGTCATAATTGTTTCACTCGCCTGACATAAAAGGGCGGTGCTTTGACCGCTAAAAAAGAGATGCTGAACAGGCGGATGTTCCGTTCGCCGTCGCGCTCTTCAAAGCCCGTCAGGGAGGGTTCACCATGAACACGTTGAAACTGTCTATCATAGCGTTGGTCGCATCCGCCGCTTTCGCTGGGGTCGCCACGGCCCGCGATCAGATTCAGATTTCCGGTTCTTCTACCGTATTCCCCTATGCCAAGATTGTTGCCGAGACTTTCGGCGAAACCTTCACGGACTTCAAAACGCCGGTCGTCGAATCCGGCGGTTCCGGTGCCGGCCTGAAGGAATTCTGCAAGGGCGTCGGCCCCGATTCCATCGATATCGCCAATTCTTCGCGCCCGATCAAGGATAGCGAAGTCGAGGCCTGCAAGGCTGCCGGCGTCGCCGATATCCAGCAAATCAAGATCGGTTATGACGGCATCGTCTTCGCCTTCGACAAGAGCAACCCGGACATAAAGTTCGTGCCCACCGATCTCTATAAGGCGCTGGCCGCCGAAGTCGTGGTGAACGGCAAACTGGTTCCCAATCCCTATAAGAAATGGTCCGAGATCAATCCGGCCCTGCCGGACATCGAGATCGCAGCCTACATTCCTGGCGAGAAGCATGGCACGCGCGAGGTCTTCGAAGAGAAGGTGCTCGCCGCCGGCTGCAAGGATTCCGGCGCTCTCGACATCATCAAGGCGACCGTTTCCAATCCCGATCAGCAGACCGAGAAGTGCATTGCGGTGCGCAAGGACGGTGCGGCGGTCGATATCGACGGCGATTATCCCGAGACGTTGGCCCGCATCGACGCCAACAAGCATGGTATCGGCGTCTTCGGCCTCTACTTCTATCAGAACAATGCCGACAAGCTGAAGGTCGCGACCGTGAGCGGCATCGTGCCGTCGGGTGAGACCATCGCCGACGGCACCTATCCGGTATCGCGGCCGCTGTTCTTCTACGTCAAGAAGGCGCATCTCGGCGTCATTCCGGGCCTGAAGGAATATGTCGATTTCTTTACGAGCGATCAGATGATCGGACCGGACAGCCCCCTGGCCGAATATGGCCTGGTGCCGGCGCCGGATGCTGAGCGCGACCAGATCCGCAAGGATTTCGCGGACGGGAAGATCATGTGATTGCATAAGGACTGCCCGCCGGTGCGGTTGCCCGCGCCGGCGTTCGCCGGGGAATGGGAATGAGTTTGTCGCTGCTGCTGTTGTGTCTGTCGATCATCGGCGCCTCTGCCTTCGTGCTGGGGCGGACGAGAGCGGCTGCGCTTTCGGGCGGCAGGTCCTCGGCAATGCACTCGCGGCTCGGCTATCACGGCGGGTATGCCGCCATCTGGGCGGTCTTGCCGGCGCTGGCGCTGATCTGCGCCTGGCTGACGATCAGCCCGGAGGTTATCGACCATTTCGTGGTCAAATCCTTTCCGGAGGAGGTGAAATCCCTGCCGCAAGCCGAGCTCAACCTCAGCTACGGCATGGTGCGCAGCATCGCCCACGGCATGCGCCTGCTTGATGATCGGGAACTTGCCACTGTCGCCGGCGGCTCGGCCGATCTTCAGTTGGTCCTGGCGCAGAAGGGTGTCCCGCTCGCGGTCCGGCCCACCGGTTATATGATTGAGGCCGCCAACAAATATAACGGCATGCGATATGTGAGCCGCATCGTCATGTCGGTGGTGGCCATCATTCTTTCGGTGCTCTGCGCCATTCATGGCCTGCGTGCCATCGCGCCGCGCTTTCGCGCCCGCAACCGGGTGGAGCAGGTCATTCTCGGCGGCCTGATCGTCGCCTCCTCCATTGCCGTGCTGACGACGGTCGGCATCGCCGCTTCGATGCTGTCGGAAGCTGCCCGCTTCTTCAACATGGTTCCTGCCGCCGAATTCTTCTTCGGCACCGTCTGGGATCCGCGTTTTACTGGCGCCGGTTCGCAAACGTCTGGCACGTTCGGCCTCATCCCGTTGCTGGCTGGCACGCTCTACATCGGCCTCGTCGCCATGCTGGTCGCAGTCCCAGTGGGACTGTTTGCCGCCATCTACATGGCCGAATATGCGTCGGCGCGCGTGCGCTCCGTCGCCAAACCGATGCTCGAAGTGCTGGCCGGTATTCCGACCATCGTCTACGGCTTTTTCGCCCTGGTGACCGTCGGACCGTTCCTGCGCGACATTTCCGCCGACATCAACCGCCTGTTGACGGGCAACTATGCGAGCTTCATCGAGGCGCAGAGCGTTTTGACCGCCGGCTTCGTCATGGGTGTCATGCTCATCCCCTATGTCTCCTCGCTTTCAGACGACATCATCATGGCCGTGCCGCGTTCGCTGCGCGACGGTTCGCTCGGCCTCGGCGCCACGCGATCGGAAACGGTGAAGCGCGTCCTCCTCCCGGCTGCATTGCCGGGCATCGTCGGCGCCCTGCTGATGACGGCGTCGCGGGCGATCGGCGAGACGATGATCGTTGTGCTGGCTGCCGGCGTCGCCGCCCGCATGCAGCTCGATCCCTTCGAACCGATGACGACGGTCACAGTCAAGATCGTCAACCAGTTGACCGGCGACCTCGAATTCACCTCGCCGCAGACATTGGTCGCCTTCGCGCTCGGCATTACGCTCTTCTGCCTGACCCTGTGCCTGAATGTCTACGCGCTCTACATCGTCCGCCGGTATAGGGAGCAATACGAATGATCGATGTCGTATCTTCCGCACCATCGCCGATGCCGCGTGGGCTGACGCCCGGCGCGCCTTTGCGGCGCGATATCGGCATCAAGCGCCGTTACGCCGCCGAACGCCGGTTTCGCGCCTATGGCATCGCCGCCGTCACCTTCGGTCTTGTCTTCCTCATCATCCTGGTCTCGACCGTGGTGCGCCACGGCTACACCGCCTTCGTGCAGACCTCGATCACCTTGCCGATCGAGTTCACCGAGAAGGTGATCGATCCCGCCGGCAAACGCGGCAGCGATGCGAAGGTGCTGATCGCTGCCAACTATCCGGTTCTCATCCGCGATGCCCTGATAAAGGTGCTGGGCATCGATCCTTCCAATCGGGTGCTCGTCCGCGAAGCGACGGAAATGGTGTCGGACGGTGCGCGGATTGCACTGCGCGACAAGGTACTGGCCGATCCCTCCGTCATCGGGAAGACGGTAAACGTCACCTTCCTCGCCGGCGCCAATATCGACTCCGCCAACAAGGGACAGATCGACCTGACGGCGGACGAGAAGGACCGCAAGGTCTCCGACCAGCAACTCGCGTGGATGCGGCAGCTCGCCGCCGATGGTGCGTTGCATGAGGCGTTCAACACCGGCCTGTTCTTGTCCGGCAATTCCAGCCGTCCGGAGGCGGCGGGCCTCGGTGTCGCGCTGATCGGTTCGCTCTATCTGATGCTGACCGTGCTGGTCCTGGCATTGCCGGTCGGCGTTGCCGCCTCGATCTACCTGGAGGAGTTCGCGCCAAAGAATCGGCTGACGGATCTGATCGAGGTCAATATCAACAATCTCGCTGCGGTGCCGTCGATCGTCTACGGCCTGCTCGGCCTTTCGGTCTTCATCAATTTCATGGGCCTGCCGCGTTCCGCTTCGCTGGTCGGCGGGCTGGTGCTGAGCCTGATGACGCTGCCGATGATCATCATCGCGACGCGCTCGGCGCTGCGGGCCGTGCCACCCTCGATCCGCAGTGCGGCCCTTGGCCTTGGTGCTTCACGCATGCAGGTGGTGTTCCACCACGTCCTGCCGCTCGCCATGCCCGGCATCCTGACGGGCACGATCCTCGGGCTGGCGCATGCGCTCGGCGAAACCGCGCCGCTGCTTTTGATCGGCATGGTCGCCTTCGTTGCCAACTATCCAGCGGGTCCGCTGGATCCTTCGACGGCTCTGCCGGTGCAGATCTACATGTGGGCGAGCGAAGCCGAGCGCGCCTTTGTTGAAAGAACCTCCGGGGCCATTATCGTCCTGCTCTTCTTCCTTGTTGCGATGAACATCGGGGCCATCCTGCTCCGCCGTCGTTTTGAGCGGCGCTGGTGACAGGAGACGATGGAATGAACATGATGACGGAAGCCGCGAGCGAAAAAGCACTGGCCAGGAAGATGATGACGATCCCCTACAAGATGATCGGCCAGGACGTCTCGGTCTATTATGGCGACAAGCGCGCGCTGTTCGACGTGAACCTGAACATCCGCGCCAATACGGTCACCGCGCTGATCGGCCCGTCCGGCTGCGGCAAGTCCACCTTCCTTCGCTGCCTCAATCGCATGAACGATACGATCGACACTTGCCGCGTTACCGGCAAGATCACGCTCGACGATCAGGATGTCTATGACAACGCCATCGATGTCGTTGAGCTGCGCGCCCGCGTCGGCATGGTGTTCCAAAAGCCTAATCCGTTCCCGAAGTCGATCTACGAGAACGTGGCCTATGGGCCCCGTATCCACGGGCTGCACCGTTCCAAGGCTGATCTCGATCATATCGTCGAAACCAGCCTGCACAAGGCTGGCCTTTGGGGTGAGGTGAAGGATCGGCTGTATGATGCCGGCACCAGCCTTTCCGGCGGCCAGCAGCAGCGCCTCTGCATTGCTCGCGCCGTCGCTGTCAGTCCGGAGGTCATCCTCATGGACGAGCCGTGCTCGGCGCTCGATCCGATCGCCACGGCCAAAGTCGAGGAACTCATACATGAGCTGCGGGAAAACTTTACGATCGTCATCGTGACGCATTCCATGCAGCAAGCAGCCCGCGTTTCGCAGCGCACCGCGATGTTTCACCTCGGCCATCTGGTCGAGGAGAACGATACCGATAAGATGTTCACCAATCCCGATGATTTCCGCACGCAGGATTACATCATGGGCCGTTTTGGCTGATGATGCTCCCCGCGCGGCTCCCTTCACATCTTTCACCTTGAGGATAGCAAAATGGTCTCAACACACATTCTCTCTGCCTATGACGAAGACCTGAAGTTCCTGACGCGCCGCATTGCGGAAATGGGCGGCCTGGCGGAGCAGATGGTCAGTGACAGTGTCCGCGCTCTGGTAAACGGCGACACCGGCCTTGCGCAGAAGGTCATCTCCGATGACGTCATTCTCGACCACGCCGAACGCGAAGTCGGTGACAAGGCGATCGTCACCATCGCTCGCCGTCAGCCGATGGCGGCCGACCTTCGCGAGATCATGGGCTCGATCCGCATCGCATCCGATCTGGAGCGCGTTGGCGATCTCGGCAAGAACACCGCCAAGCGCGTCATCGCCGTGCAGGGCACCGGCGTTCCGCGTCGTCTCGCCCGTGGCATCGAGCACCTTTCCGAACTGGCGCTGAGCCAGCTCAAGGAAGTCCTGGACGTCTACGCGACCCGTTCGCCCGACAAGGCCGTGTCGATCCGCGAACGCGACGAGGAAATCGACGCCATGTACACCTCGCTCTTCCGCGAGATGCTGACCTACATGATGGAAGATCCGCGCAACATCACCACCTGCACGCATCTTCTCTTCTGCGCCAAGAACATCGAGCGCATCGGCGACCATGCCACCAACATCGCCGAGACGATCTATTACATGGCGACCGGCGCCCAGCCCGAAGGCGAGCGCCCGAAAGACGATACCGCCAACACCGTCGGTGCAGTGACGGAATAACGTAGACGCCAAGAGAAGGAGACCAGAGGCGCATGGTTCCGAGAGTAGCTGTTGTAGAAGACGAGGAAGCGCTAAGCGTTCTGCTGCGCTATAATCTCGAGGCTGAGGGCTTCGAGGTCGACACCATCCTGAGAGGCGACGAAGCCGAGCTGCGCCTCCAGGAGCGCATCCCCGATCTTCTGATCCTCGATTGGATGCTTCCCGGCGTGTCCGGCATCGAGCTCTGCCGCCGGCTGCGTATGCGGCCGGAGACGGAGCGCCTGCCGATCATCATGCTCACCGCTCGCGGCGAGGAAAGCGAGCGCGTGCGCGGCCTTTCCACCGGCGCGGACGATTATGTCGTCAAGCCGTTCTCGACGCCGGAGCTGATGGCTCGCGTCAAGGCGATGCTGCGCCGAGCCCGCCCGGAGGTTCTCTCCACGGTACTGCGCTGTGGCGATATCGAACTGGACCGCGAGACCCATCGCGTCCACCGCAAGAGCCGCGAAGTGCGGTTGGGACCGACGGAATTCCGCCTGCTGGAATTCCTGATGTCCTCGCCGGGCCGCGTCTTCTCGCGGTCTCAGTTGCTAGACGGCGTATGGGGGCATGATATCTATGTCGACGAACGCACCGTCGATGTGCATGTCGGTCGCCTGCGCAAGGCGCTGAATTTCTCCAATATGCAGGACGTCATCCGCACTGTTCGCGGCGCGGGTTATTCCATGGAAGCCTGATCGGACAGATCTGATCAGGTTTTTGTAGAGCGGCGGAAACAGAAAACGGGCCTTTCGGCCCGTTTCTTTTATCTCAGTTGTGGGGCATCTCAAGCGCGCGGTTGAGCCGCCGGCCGGCGCCGTTCATGTACTGGCTGGTAGGCCAGGCGCTGATGGTAGCCGCAATAAGGCGACGCATCCGGGCTGTCGTTGCCGCAGAAGTGAAAATCGTCCTTCAGCGGATCGCCGACCGGCCACTTGCAGGTGCGTTCGGTGAGCTCCGTCAGGCCGAGACGGCGCGAGATCGGAACGACCACATTTGCGGCCGGACGGTATTCGATCTCATGGACCGTATCGATCTCGATCTCTTCCTTAAGCATCGTCGCACCCTGCTGGCGGGTAACCGTGCGGGTTGCAACGCGCGAGGCGTAGTTCGGCGCGCGCGGTGCCGAGGTATTGCGCTTCGGCGCTCGAGCTGTGGTTGCCGTACCACCGGCCTTCGCTCGGCCCGGCAGGCTCAAGCGATGCACTTTGCCGATGACGGCATTGCGACTGACACCACCGAGCTGTGCCGCGATCTGGCTGGCGCTCAAACCTTCGGACCACAGCTTCTTCAGCTTCTCGACGCGTTCGTCTGTCCAATTCATGCCCTGTCTCCGCTATCGCGTTTCTTATGGCAGAATCCCTCACCATTGCCTCGAATTGGGTCGAGGCGCGAAACGCTTTAAAATTGTGGTGACTAGTTCCGCCGCATGCAGTCTAGTAATTAGTTTTTAACCTAGTGTGAGGCTGACTCCGTGACAAGAGTCGCGGGAATCTTGGGGAATCGATTTCGAGGTTTTCCCCAACTTGCTATTCCGGCGTGGCATTTATGCAATATGAGCGGTTGAAGAGGTACCCTCTATTCAGAGGCGCTCTGCCGCACCTGCTAAATCGCCAGTTTTGTTGACATCGCGGTGCAAAACATCAATAGTGCCCTCGCCGCCGCAAGGCGGCATTTTGATTTTTCCGGGCCCGTTTCACTCGAAGGAAACGATTGGCCCTAAAGGTTGTGATCGAGGAGATATGGGCCATGGCTGAAACCGCGCCGCTTTATGACACCTATATGCGTGCTCCGCTGCGGTTCGAGCGAGGCGAGGGCGTGTGGTTGATCACTGAGACCGGCGAGCGTTATCTCGATTTCGCTGCGGGCGTCGCGGTGAATTCGCTTGGCCATGCCCATCCCCATCTGGTTGCAGAGCTGAAGTCGCAGGCCGATAAGGTTTGGCACCTGTCCAACCTCTATGAAGTGCCGGGCCAGGAGAAGCTGTCGAAGCGCCTGACGGAAGCCACCTTCGCCGACAAGGTGTTTTTCACCAATTCCGGGGCCGAGGCGCTGGAATGTGCCATCAAAACGGCGCGGCGCTACCAGTTCTCCAAGGGACATCCCGAGAGATACCACATCATCACCTTCGAAGGCGCCTTCCATGGCCGCACGATCGCGACGATCGCCGCCGGAGGCCAGGAGAAATATCTCGAAGGTTTCGGCCCAAAGGCGCCTGGCTTCGACCAGGTGCCCTTCGGTGATCTCGACGCGGTGCGTGCTGCCATTACCAATGCGACGGCCGCGATCCTGATCGAGCCTGTGCAGGGCGAGGGCGGTATCCGCCCGGCGACGAATGAGTTCCTGCGAGGGCTGCGTCAGCTCTGCGACGAGCACGGCCTGCTTCTGGTTCTGGATGAGGTTCAGACCGGCGTCGGCCGTACCGGCAAGCTCTTCGCCCACGAATGGGCCGGTATCACGCCTGATATCATGGCGGTCGCCAAAGGCATCGGCGGTGGCTTTCCGCTCGGTGCCTGCCTGGCAACAGCCGAAGCGGCCTCGGGTATGAAGGCCGGTACGCATGGCTCGACCTATGGCGGCAACCCGCTCGCCATGGCCGTCGGCAATGCCGTGCTCGACGTCGTGCTATCGGACGGTTTCCTGCAGCACGTGCGCGATGTTGCATTGGTCTTCCGCCAAGGCCTCGCCTCGCTCAAGGATCGTTTTCCGGATATTGTCGAGGATATCCGGGGCGAGGGGCTGTTGCTCGGCATCAAGGCTGCCGTTCCCCAGTCGGAGCTGCTGCAGGCGATCCGCGCCGAGCATCTGCTGGGTGTGCCGGCCGGCGACAACGTCATCCGCCTGTTGCCGCCGCTGGTGGTCACGGCCGAGGAAGCACGCGAAGGCATTGCTCGCATCGAACGTGCCGCCGAAAGCCTGCGTGCCGCCCGCGTCAAGAAGTCGGCTTGAGTTCAACGCCCGCTGATCGGGGCGTTATTGCCCCCAGCGGGCGTTATCTTTTTTGGAGTACAGGTAGGGACATGGCTTCACCGAAACACTTTCTCGATCTCTCGGCCGTCGCGGCGACCGATCTGCGCAGCATCATCGACGATGCCATCGTGCGAAAGCAGGCGCTGAAGGCGGGCGCCGCCGACAAGCCGCTGGCCGGCAAGATGCTGGCGATGATCTTCGAGAAGCCGTCCACCCGCACACGCGTCTCCTTCGACGTCGGCATGCGCCAGCTCGGCGGCGAGACGCTGTTCCTGTCGGGTACGGAAATGCAGCTCGGCCGCGCCGAGACGATCGGCGATACGGCTAAGGTGCTGTCGCGCTATGTCGACGCGATCATGATCCGCACGACAGAACATTCGCGCATGCTGGAACTCGCTGAACACGCGACGGTGCCGGTCATCAACGCGCTGACGGATGACACCCATCCCTGCCAGATCATGGCCGACATCATGACCTTCGAGGAGCATCGCGGGCCGATCAAGGGCAAGACGATTGCCTGGACCGGCGACGGCAACAACGTGCTGCATTCGCTGGTCGAAGGGGCTGCCCGTTTCGGCTATCGCATGAACATGGCCGTGCCCCTTGGTTCCGAGCCAAAGGATCACTATTTGAACTGGGCCCGCAACGAGGGCGCCGAAATCCTGCTCTCGCATGATGCCGACCGTGCGGTCGCCGGCGCCGATTGTGTGGTAACCGATACCTGGGTTTCCATGAATCAGGAGCACCGGGCCCGCGGTCACAACGTCTTCCAGCCCTATCAGGTCAACGCGGCTTTGATGGCACAGGCCGGCAAGGACGCGTTGTTCATGCATTGCCTGCCCGCCCATCGCGGGGAGGAAGTGACGGACGAAGTGATCGATGGTCCGCAATCCGTTGTTTTCGATGAGGCGGAAAATCGCCTTCATGCGCAAAAATCGATTCTTGCTTGGTGCCTGGGCGCGATCTGAGGATATAGAACCGCGTTGATGTCGCGGGCGCAGTAGGAGTAGAGCAATGGCGGAAAGTGCAGCCTCGCTGGGTCAATTCGATTTTGCCGGCGACGATCATGTCGTTCCCTTCCAGGTAGAGGGTCTTGATGTCCGCGGCCGCGCGGTGCAGCTCGGGCCGCTGCTGGATGCAATTCTTGCCCGGCACAATTATCCCGCCCCCGTTGCCCGGCTGTTGGCCGAGGCCGTGGTGTTGACCGTATTGCTCGGCACCTCGCTGAAGTTCGAGGGCAAGTTCACCGTGCAGACGAAGAGCGACGGGCCGGTCGATCTTCTGGTCGCCGATTTCGCGACGCCGGAGAACGTCCGCGCCTATGCCCGCTTCGATGACGAAGCGCTGGCCGAGGCCGTGGCTGCCGGCAAGACCGAGCCGGAGCAACTGCTCGGCAACGGCGTCCTTGCCTTCACCATCGATCAGGGTCGCTTCAGCCAGCCCTATCAGGGGATCGTGGCGCTTGACGGCGCGTCGCTCGAAGAGATCGCCGGCACCTATTTTCGCCAGTCGGAGCAGATCCCGACGCGCGTTCGTCTCGGCGCTGCCGAACTGTTCGACCGTGACGAGGCCGGCAAGCCGCGCCATCGTTGGCGCGCAGGCGGCCTCATTGCGCAGTTCCTGCCGGAAGCACCGGAGCGCATGCGGCTGCCGGATCTCCACGGCGGCGACGGCGACACCAGCCTGCGCGAACATGTCGAGGATGACGCCTGGGCGGAAGCGCGCACGCTGGTCGAGACGATCGATGCCGACGAACTGACCGACCCGCAGGTCGGCACCGAGCGTTTGCTGTTCCGCCTCTTCCATGAGCGCGGCGTGCGCGTCTATGGACCGAAGGCGGTCTTCGACCGCTGCACCTGTTCGCGCGACAAGCTGAAGGGCGTGCTGCAGGGCTTTTCCGCTGAGGAAATCGAGGCGAGCCAGGAGAACGGCGAAATTGCCGTCACCTGCGAGTTCTGCTCGACCACCTATCGCTTCGACGTGTCTGAGGTGAATGACGCCTGAGCAACTCCAGGAAAACTGCGCAGCAGTTTTCCGTCCGGAATTGCGAAGTAACAAAAAGATGGAGCGGTTCCACGGTCGCGTGAAAAGCTGAACCGCTCTGAGCAGGGGTCAGTTCAGCGTCCGCAGCAGGTTGGGCGTGTCCAGCGAAAAGGCGGGGATCTTGACGTGAAAGAGCTCCCCGTCATCCGTCTCCATCTGATAGTGGCCGAACATCATGCCCGATGGAGTGTCGAGCGGGCAGCCTGAGGAATATTCATAGGTATCGCCGGGCTGCAGCCTCGGCTGCTCTCCGACGACGCCGGGTCCGGTCACCTCGTCCACCAGGCCGTTCTGATCGGTGATATGCCAATAGCGCGTCACCAGCCGGACGGAGACGGTGGAGTGGTTGGAAATGACGATGCGGTAGCCCCAGACATAACGATCGTCCTCCGGATCGGATTGCTCCTCCAGATAAAAGGGTTCGACGACAACTTCGATGTCGCGTGTTAGAGCGCGATACATGCCTGACACCTTGGTCACTCTCCGAAACGTCGCGCGTTCATACGAACACACACAGGACGCTCCAGCATTTTAAGTCTAGGGCATCTTATCCGCTTTCTATGATCCCACGGAAAGCGGGATACTTAGCGGTATCCTATAAAGCGACCTGTTCCGTCAAGGAACGGATTGGTGAAAATTCCTTTAACGGATAAACCATTCGGGTTTTCAAATGTTAGGACTAATTCTAAAGGTTAATCGCCCGTTGTTGAAAGTATAGGCGCACATCCTGTTTTCAAGATGCGTAAGCCCGCCCGAACGATCTTCGGGCGGGGGTGGTAGAAAAGTCAGGCGGAAACCTGCGCCAGCGCGCGGGCAAAGTCCTCGACCAGATCCTCGCTGTCTTCGATACCGGCGGAAAAGCGCACCGTTCCGGGCGAAATGCCGAGCTCGGCACGGGCCTCGTCGGTGAGGTTCTTATGCGTGGTCGTGGCCGGATGCGTAATCAGGCTCTTCGAGTCGCCGAGATTGTTGGAAATCTTCACGATCTCCAGCGCGTTCTGCAGCTTGAACGCCGCTTCCTTGCCGCCCTTCATTTCGAAGGCCACCAGTGTCGAGCCGCCTGTCATCTGCTTGGCAATGATGTCGGCCTGCGGATGGTCCTTGCGGCCGGGATAGATCACCTTGCCGATCTTGCTCTGTTCGGCGAGGAAGTCGGCCACTTTGGCGGCGTTCTGCGTCTGTTGCTTGACGCGCAGCGGCAGTGTTTCGATGCCCTTCAGCAGCGTCCAGGCTGTGAACGGCGACATGGCCGGGCCGGTGTGACGGAAATAATCGTGCAGGTTCTCGTCGATCCACTGCTTGTCGGAGAGGATGACGCCGCCGAGCGAGCGGCCCTGGCCATCGATGTGCTTGGTGGCCGAGTAGACGACGATATGGGCGCCGAGCTCCAAGGGCTTCTGAAACAGCGGTGTTGCGAAGACGTTGTCGACTACGACCTTGGCGCCGATCTGATTGGCGAGCTTGGAGACGGCGGCGATGTCAACCACTTCCAGCGTCGGGTTGGTCGGGCTTTCAAGGAAGAACACCTTGGTGTTCGGACGAACGGCCTTTTCCCAGTTCTCGATGAAGCGACCGTCGACCAGCGTGCATTCGATGCCGTATTTCGGCGCCAGCGTCTCGACAACCCAGCGGCAGGAACCGAAGAGGGCGCGGGCAGCGACGATATGATCGCCTGCCTTCAACTGGCAGAGGATTGCGGCGGAAACGGCCGCCATGCCGGAAGCGGTGGCACGGGCGTCTTCCGCGCCTTCCAGCATGCACATGCGCTTTTCGAACATGTCGTTCGTCGGGCTGCCGTAGCGGGCGTAGATGAAGCCGTCTGTCTCACCCTTGAAGCGCGCCTCGGCCGCTTCCGAGGTGTCATAGACAAAACCCTGGGTCAGATAGATTGCTTCGGATGTCTCGCCGAATTGCGAGCGGAGCGTTCCGCCGTGAACGAGCTGAGTTGCGGGGCGCCAAGTCTTGCTCATGCCATCACCACTTTCAAAACAAAAAAACCGGCCGCAAAAGCAGACCGGTTTAACCCCGGTCCTTTTAGCCATTTATTTAACGTGGCTGCAAGCCGACCGGCCAAATCACCACGGGATAAGTTGCAATACTGCCGTTGACCGCTTGCGTCAATTCCCCGAGTTTGGTTTTGTCTGCGGCAAATTACTGTGCTGCGCGTCCGTAAGGCGCGCAAAGGTGACAGTAACACTTAGGATCTGCGCATAACCTGCGCTGGGAATGAGGCATGATGGCTCGCAATACAGGAATTTTGGCCGATCGCGCCATTTCAGCGCTCTTCGAAGCAGGACGGCTGACGAGCGAAAAAGAACTGGATGTCGATCAGATCCAGCCGGCGAGCCTCGACCTGAGGCTCAGCGCGCATGCCTTCCGTGTCCGTGCCAGCTTTATGCCCGGCCCGTCGCATCTCGTCGCCGACAAGCTCGACCGGCTGAAGTTGCACGTCGTCGATCTTTCCGAAGGCGCAGTGCTGGAAACGGGCTGCGTCTATATCGTGCCGCTGATGGAGCGGCTCGACCTGCCGGCCGACATGTCAGCTTCCGCCAATCCGAAAAGCTCGACGGGCCGCCTCGACATCTTCACCCGCGTCATCACTGACCGCGCGCAGGAATTCGACAAGATCCCGGCCGGCTATTCCGGTCCGCTCTACCTCGAGATCAGCCCGCGCACCTTCCCGATCGTCGTGCGCCGTGGCTCACGCCTGTCGCAGATCCGCTTCCGCGTCGGCCAGGCACTGCTGAGCGAACCGGAGCTGATGGCGCTGCACGCCACCGAGACCCTGGTCGCAAGCAAGCAGCCGAACGTGACAGGCGGCGGCATAGCGCTCTCGATCGATCTTGCCGGCGACAAGGAAGGCCTGATCGGCTATCGCGGCAAACATCACACCGCGGTTGTCGATGTCGACAAGAAGGCGCAGCACGATATCTTCGATTTCTGGGAGCCGCTTTACAGCCGCGGCCGCACCGAATTGATCCTTGATCCGGACGAGTTCTACATTCTCGTCTCGCGCGAAGCGGTGCATGTGCCACCACATTATGCCGCCGAGATGACACCCTTCGATCCCCTGGTCGGCGAATTCCGCGTCCACTACGCCGGCTTCTTCGACCCTGGCTTCGGACACGCGCCCGCCGGCGGCCGCGGCAGCCGCGCCGTACTGGAAGTACGCAGCCACGAAGTTCCCTTTATCCTCGAAGATGGTCAGATCGTCGGCCGCCTGGTCTACGAACACATGCTGGAACAACCGAGCAGCCTCTACGGCTCCGGCCTCGGCTCCAACTATCAAGCTCAGGGCCTGAAGCTTTCGAAGCATTTCCGGCTGTGATCGTTTTAGCTGCCGGCCTTGACACGGGGCGGTAACTGTTGAACATCTTCTGATATCAAGCGGGTGTAGCTCAATGGTAGAGCAGCAGCTTCCCAAGCTGAATACGAGGGTTCGATTCCCTTCACCCGCTCCAGCTTTCTTTCATAGTTATTGATCTCCGGGATACGCTTAACGTGATTGATCACATAACCATTGAAGTGAGTGATCTGCAGATAAGCAAGTCGTTCTACGAAAGAGCCTTCGAACCTCTGGGATATCGCCTTTCCTTTGGAAAGGAGGGCGTGTTCTGGGCATTCGACGTCGGCGACGGTAGCTTGTTCGAAATCCAACACACCGGCAGCAAACCGCCTTTGACGCATTTGCATGTTGCCTTTCGCGTTCAGAGCAGGACAGAGGTCGACTCTTTCTATCACGCCGCACTTCAGGCCGGTGCCAAGGACAATGGTGCGCCCGGTCTACGGACGGAATATGCCGCGAACTACTACGCGTGCTTCGTCCTCGATCCCGATGGCTACAACATCGAAACGATGATCAACAAGCCTGCGACGTGAGAGCAGGCAGTCCCTGTCGCGCCGGCGTCCGGCATATCCTCATCACGTCAAAAACGGCATCTCCGCCTTCAAGGCTTCCCTCAATGCTTCGCTGAAGGCTGCGATCGGGCGGGCCAGCCGTCCGGCCGGCGGGCGATGCAGGATCCAGGAGACGACTCTAGGACGGAAATCCGGCACGTCTATGATCTCGACCTCATCGCGCCAACGGCTGCCTGCTAGCGCCGCCGGTGTGACGATGCCGACGCCGAGGCCGCGGGCGATGAGCGACATCCTGAGATCGGCGCTCATAGCTTCGACGCCGACGTTGAACGGCAGGCGTTCGACCTCGAAGCGATGATGGATGAAGGCGCGGAAACCGCAGCCGGTCTGGTTCATGATCCAGGGAAACCTCGAAAGCTCGTCGAGCCTCGGCATCTTGGGAACGTCGAGCGATGGAGCGGCCACCAGAAGCACGCCATGCGTTCCCAGGTTGTCTCCGACGACATCCTCGGGCGGGTGGACGCCCTCCGGCAGGCAGACCGCCGCTGCATCGACCTGGCTATGCGCAACCTGATCGACTAGTTGCGGCGACCAGCCAGAGACAATGCGCAACGTCAATTGCGGGAACTGGCTGCGCAGCCGGTCGAGCGGCAGCGATAGGGCTGCTTCCGAAAGGTACGGCATGATGCCAAGACGGAACTCACCGCCAATCGCACCGCCCGGTGAGACGCCGGCCTTGAGATCGTCCAGCGAGCGGAGCACGCGGCGGCCATGCTCGTAGGCCTCGCGTCCAGCCGCCGTCGGCTTGAGCGGCTTGGACTGCCGGTCGAGGAGGGCAATGCCGAGACTGTCCTCAAGGTTCTGCACGCGACGGGTAATGCCCGGTTGCGTCAGGTTGATCCGTGCCGAAGCGGCGACGATCGATCCTGTTTCCACCACGGCGACGAATGCTTCGAGATCATGGATGTTCATAAGAAACCCGCATAATCATTATCAGTTCATTTCATTTGTCGCATTATGCAAGAAAACGATAAACATGGCTATCAATATTACCAAAAATTATTGGAGAGCCCATGTCGCCCATCCCCGAACGAATCGCGAATGAACTTGAGGAGGAGGCACCGGAGACTTCTGCCGGTCCTTCCACATTGCTTTTCGCTATCGCCACCGGCGTTATCATCCTCAATCTCTTCGCACCACAAACCCTGGTCGGCGTCATCGGTCCGTCGCTCGGCTTTTCGGAAAACGGCGCCGGCCTTGTCGCTATGGCGTCATTGCTGGGTTATGCCGCCGGCCTGTTCTTCCTCGTGCCGCTCGCCGATCTTGTCGAGAACCGCCGGCTCGTCCTGCGCATGCTCGTCTCGGCACTGGTCATGGCGGTCGCCGCCGTCTTCGCGCCGAACGGCTGGAGCCTGCTTGTCTTCCTCTTCCTTCTTGGTGCTGCCTGTTCGGCCATTCAGATCCTGGTGCCGATCGCTGCGGCCATGACGCCGCCGGAACATCGCGGCCGGGTTATCGGCAACGTCATGAGCGGTCTGATGGTCGGCATTTTGTTGTCACGGCCCTTGGCGAGTCTGGTCGCCGACATCTGGGGCTGGCGCAGCTTCTACGCGGTCAGCGCCGCGGCACTCGCCCTGCTGACTGCCGTTCTTGCGCTGCGATTGCCGGAGCGCCGGCCGCTGGTGAGCACCGGCTACGTCGCCCTGATCGCCTCGCTCTGGCAACTCCTGCGTGATGAACCGGTGTTGCGGGTACGGGCCTTCACGGCCGGGCTGGTGATGGCGAGTTTCAGCCTTTTCTGGACTGCGGTCGCGCTGCGACTGGCGCAGTCGCCTTTCTCCCTCGACCAAGCCGGCATCGCCATTTTTGCTCTTGTCGGAGCAGGCGGCGCGGCGGCGACCTCTCCCTTCGGACGGATGGGTGACCGGGGCTGGACGCGGGTGGCGACAACCGTCTCGCATCTAATTTTGCTCGGCGCCATGGCGCTGTCCGCATGGGCAGGTGAAGCTGAGACCGGCCATTCCGTGATCTCCCTGGTACTGCTCGGCGCAGGCGCCGTGATGCTTGATGTCGGCGTCACCGGCGATCAGACATTGGGGCGCAGGGCAATCAATCTGTTGCGGCCGGAGGCGCGCGGTCGTATCAACGGCCTGTTCGTCGGAATCTTCTTTCTGGGCGGCGCCGTCGGTTCAGCCCTGGCAGGGACGGCCTGGAGCTGGGGCGGCTGGACCGCGGTGTGCGCCGCCGGCGCAGTTTTCGGGACTGCAGCATTCCTGACCGGCCTTGCTGCGAGATCATGAAGCGCCCTGAGTCACGGCATTCGTAGCGATTAAATGGCGGCGGCATTATCGTGCGCCGCCTTAATAAAACCTTTCTTCCTTCAGGTTGATGCCAGACATTCGTGCCATTGGATCATCCTGTAATTGGAATGTATGCTGATGCTCAATGTCGCGTTGTTTTACAGGTTGAGGGCGATCTTCACGCGCGGCGTGTTGAAGATTTCCCGCCGCACCAAGGTGCCGCGTAGCGCGACGATCATCTGGAAGGATGGCAGCGTCAGGATCGGACAAAAGGCCTTTCTCCGAAGGGGAATTGTCATCGACGCCCAACGCGGCAGCATCGATATTGGCCGGAACGTCTCCCTCAACGACTATGCCATTCTGCTGGGACGCGGCGGCATCACGATCGGCAACGACGTGCGGATCGCCGGCCATGCCATGGTGGTATCGTTCGACCACAATTTCGATGACCCCACGCAACCGATTCGCACGCAGGGCGTCACCAAGAAACCGATCGTCATCGAGGACGATGTCTGGATCGGCGCCGGGGCGAAGATTCTGGGCGGTTCCCATATATCCGAAGGATGCGTCATCGGCGCGAATGCCGTCGTCAAGGGGAGGACCGAACCCTATGGCATCTATGTCGGCGCTCCCGCGAGGCTGATCAAACGGCGGGGTGAAGCGGGCACCGTCAGACACGCAAATTTCGAACGGCTTCCTTTCGCCAAGAGGAAAGCGGATCGATAGGTTCCTCAAAAGTAGACAGGCGGGACGCGTTGAACGCGTCCCGCCTGTTTTCGTGTAGAGTTATAGCACCAAGCTTCGCCGAGGCTCAGAACTCCGTCCAGTCCGCATCTTTCGCCGGCGCTGCCGCTGCCTGGCTGCTGCCGCCGAAGGCGCTCATCAGCTTTTGGCCGAGTGCGCGGGCCGGTGAAGGAGCCGGTCGTGCCTTCGCTCCTTCGACGGCGCGGACCGGCGCTGCGGCTGGCCGCGGCGCAGGGCGGCTGGAGGCGCGCGGCGCGTAGTTCGACGAAGCCGCAGAAGCATGGCCGCCTTCGGTTCCGGTCATGCGGAATTGCCCGAGCAGGGCCGTCAGCGAGGCGGCTTCGGTTGCCAGGCTGTGGCTTGCGGCGGTGCTTTCTTCGACCATGGCGGCATTCTGCTGCGTGCCGTGATCCATTGCGTTGACCGCGGTATTGATCTCCTGCAGGCCGGCCGATTGCTCGCGCGACGCTTCTGCTATCGCATGCACATGCCGGTTGATCTCCTGCACTTCCGAGACGATGGCATCGAGCGCCTTGCCGGTTTCGCCGACCAGGTTGACGCCTGTCTGTACATGTGTGCCGGATGCGGTGATCAGCGATTTGATCTCCTTGGCGGCGTTGGCCGAACGCTGCGCCAGTTCGCGCACTTCCTGCGCAACGACCGCAAAGCCCTTGCCGGCTTCACCTGCGCGGGCGGCTTCGACACCGGCATTCAGGGCGAGAAGGTTGGTCTGGAATGCGATGTCGTCGATCACGCCGATGATGTTGCCGATCTCGGACGAGGATTTCTCGATCTGCTGCATGGCGCTGACGGCATTGCGGACGATCTCGCCGGATCGTTCGGCACCGGCACGGGTGTGGGCGACAAGCTGGCTGGCTTCTTCCGCCCGCTTGGCGGCGTCCTTGACCGTCGTGGTGATCTGTTCGAGGGCGGCAGCCGTCTCTTCGACGGATGCGGCCTGCTGTTCAGTGCGCTTGGAAAGTTCGTCGGCGGAGCCGCGGATTTCGTTGGCGCCGGCATTGATGGCGCGCGCATTGGCGCCAACCGCCTGCATGGCTTCGTTCAGCTTGACAAGCGAATTGTTGAAATCCTGCCGCAACTGGTCGAGATGGGCGACAAACTGCGTGTCGATATGGGTGACAAGATCACCGTCCGCAAGACGCTTCAGGCCATCGCCGAGCGCCTGCACCGCCTTCTGCAGGTGCGCGGCTTCGGCCACCCGCAGCGCTTCGTGTTCGGCACGCTCGTTGTCGCTGAGATTGCGATCGGCTTCGGCTTGCGCTTCCAGCCGGGCACGTTCGATGGCGTTGTCGCGGAAAACGGAAACCGCTGAAGCCATTTGACCGATCTCGTCGCGGCGGTCGAGGCCGTCGATCTCGCTCGTCGTATCGCCGCTGGCAAGCGTTACCATGCGGCGATGCAGCCGCGTCAACGGCGTCGCAATGCCCGTCTGCGCGACATAGACGCCAAGGGCAATGCCCGCAAGCGTCAGAGCAGCCAGAATGGCGAGCGTGTAGTCGATCGTGGTGTTGATGTGGGCTGACAAGGCATCGGCGCCATTATTCATCCGGTCGGTCAGCGCATTGTTGTTGGCCTGCATCTTGGCGACAAGAGTGGTCAACTTGTCGGCGACCACGGCCATGCTTGCGGTGGCACCCTTGACGTCGCCGCTCTTGCGTTGGTCGATCACCTTGTTCGTCAGCGCTTCCAGCTCGTCCATGCCGGCCAGGATCTCATCCATTTGCGCCTTTTGCGAAGGAACCTGGCTTTCAGCCTGCTTCAATCGGTCCTTGGCCTCGCCAAAGCGGCTTTTGCCGGCGGCAACCGTCTTGAAGGCATCGCTGTCGGGATCGAAATTCAGCATCATGCTCGCCTGCAGCACCGAGGTCAGAACGGATGTGCTGGAGCGTGTGCCTTTGGTCGCGGCGACGGCTTCATTGTCGAGGAAGGCGCTGTAGGCTTGGTCCGCCTTGCGGAATTCGCTGACGATGTAAAGCAGCCCGGCGAAGGAGATGATCCCGAGAAACAGGATCACGGTGAGCATCTTGGTTTTGATTTTCAGGTTCCTGAACATGACGATCCGCCCGAGGGATATCGCGCAGCATCGGACCGTAGCGCGCGCAATAGCCCGCTCGCCCCGGAGAGGCGGCGGACTTAACGCTTGGCCTGATGCACGCAGGTGAAGCCGAATTTTTTGGATACCTTGCGAAGAAGGTTCGGACGACCTGCGTCATGCGATCAGCTTCGGAGCCGACGTCGTCGATGCTACAAATAGAATCGATAGAGCTTAATCGACCGCTAACGACGTCAGCTTTCGGAGCCGAATTCTACCGTGTGACTGTGCTTTTTCGGTGCATTGCAACCCGTCAGGTGTGATCATCGCCAAAGCTCAGTCCGAGCAAGCCTCACGGCCGTCAGGACAAGGCGTGATATTCTCCCTTCCGCCCGACTCTGCTACACCGGTTTCGACATCAGAAATCTGCACATCCGACCGGAGGCTGGATCATCCTAATGCCTGTTTGCCTTTCGTTGTTGGGATCCGTGGCAAGGCGTGTGGCAGGCGCAGTGCTGATTGCCGCGTCCTGTGCCTTGCCTCTTGTTGCGCAAGAGGCGCCGCCGCCCGGCCTGCCGATCCTGTTCGATTCGCGCGAGCGGCTGCCGAAGCCGGATCTTTCTTCGCTGGTCAGGTTGCGTTTCCTGACATCCGTCGACTTCCCGCCCTTTAATTTCGCCGATCAGAACGGCAAGCTCGCCGGCTTCCATGTCGATCTTGCCCGCGAGATCTGCGACGAACTTGGCATATCGGACAAATGTCAGATCCAGGCGCTACCGTTCGATGAATTGCAGGGCGCGCTTGCCGCTTCGCAAGGCGACGCAGTAATCGCCGGCGTCGCGGTGACGCCCGAGCTGCGCAAGAACTTTGCCTTCTCACGCCCTTTTCTGATGCTGCCCGCCCGCTTCGTCCGCAATCTCAAGGCGTCGATCGACGGCGGGACGGCGGCCGCGCTTGCCGGTCATCCGGTCGGTGTGGTCAAGGGCACGGCGCATGAGGCAATGCTCGCCGCCTTTTTCCCCGCCGTTAAGCAGGTCCCCTTCGACGACAAGGACGCGCTCCTGGCGGCAGTCAAGGACGGCAAGGTCGACGCCGCTTTTGCCGATGGGCTCCAACTGTCCTTCTGGGTATCCTCGCCATCAGCCGAAAAATGCTGCGTGCTGTTCGACGGACCCTATCTTTCGCAGCAATTCCTCGGCGAGGGCATGACCATCATGTTGCGCCAGCAGGATGCCGATCTGACGGCCGCGATCAATCATGCGCTGGCGACATTGTCACGCGACGGCCGGCTGCAGGAAATCTATCTGCGGTATTTCCCCTACGGGCTCTACTGATAAAGTTTTCAGCCCTTGCGGTAGCGAGCAATGGCGCTGCGCTCGATGGCGGCGCAGGTGAGCTTGTCGAGACCGAGACGATCGCGCAGCAGGCTGAGCAGGCGCAGCTCCTCGGCCTTGACCGAGAAATCGGCGGAGGCGACCTCGACGGCAAGCGCATAGGCGGTGTCATAGAGCCGCACCGGCAAGGTGTCGCGCACCGTTTCCAGCACGATATCGAGTCCTTCACGGCCGGCAAGAAGCTTGGCGCAATCGCGCGACACGGAGATCAGTTTCTCGTCATCGAAACCGTCGAAAACCGGCAGCGCATGGATCAGCTCGCCGATCCGTCCCAATTCCTTGTCGTTCATCGTCCGATCAACGGCGGACGCCATTACCATGACGTAGATCAGGGCCTCATGGGCGGAAAGCGGCTTATTCATTGCGGGCGAAATCCTCCGGTTTGGCAGCAGACTAGAAAGTCGAGCCTCTCATGACAAGAGCTGGTGTCGGAAGCGTGACGTCAGATTGGATTAAGTGGATCTTCCTTAGGCAGCGCCGGCGCGAGTGTTGATTTTCCGCCCGGGCGCGGATCGTCGCCGTAGATGCCGCGCTTCTGCTGCTTTGCCTGTTCGGCGAGGGCGACCAGCGGCGATCCGGCCTCCGGTTCGGCCCAGCCGAAGCGCACCAGCCATTCGCTGAGATCGATGCGAACATACCGGCAGGCGCCGGTGACCGTACCTTGCCAGGTCGGGCTCGGCAGGTCGCAGTCGATGGTGCGGCCGCGCAGATACATGCGGAAGGCTGTACGCGCTGCGGCCCCGCAGGGCCAGGTCTTGCCATTCGGCCCGGTGCACATCCGGTCGACATCGGTGGGAATGATGCCGGGAAGCTGCACCCTTTTGCCGGCAATGGTCAGTACACCGGCGCGATCAGAAAACGGCCGCACCAGTTCCACCGGCTTTGCTTGCTCGTTCGGCTTTTGACCGCTGTCGAGCGACGCTTGCTGCGATGCCGGTTCGGTAGGCGCAGTCCGGTGGGCCGAAGCCGCAAGCTCCCGGTCCGCTTGATCGGCCGGCCCCTGGCTCACCGGCGTCTGGCCTACATTGGTTTGGTCGGAAGTTTCCGGCTTCGGGGCAGTCTTGTCCGGCTTTGTTTTTTTCGCCTCTGCCGTCTGGGCCTGCGTCGTATTCGTCTTTGTCGGAGTTGCCTGCGCCGATTGCGTCGCGCCCGGATTCGCTGGAGTCGTCTTCGGTTGCGCCAACTCTGTCGACGTTTTGCTTTCAGCTTGTGTTGGCGACTGCGCTGCAGCGCCCGCTGTGCCTTTGTCGATTTGATCCGCGCCGGTGGCGAGAAGCGCTTTCGCCGTGTCTTCCGGCGTCGATGTCGTTGCCGCGGCGGAGGGTGTCGTCGCAGGTGTTTGATTGCCTTTGTCGGTCGTCCCTGGAGCTGCGGTGCTGGGTGCAATCGTTGCGGCATGCGTCGTTTGCTCGGCAACGGCGGCCGGCTGCACCGAGGTCTTGTCGTCCGGCTTCGTCTCGGCCGCGGGCGCTACCTCCTGCTTGGCCGTCTCGGCCGTCTGGACAGGAGTGGTCGTTGCCGGGATGGGGGTGGCCTTTGCCGTTTCCGTTGGCGCCGGTGCGGTCACCGCCGGGCGGCTTTCCGCTTCGGCCTCGATGTTGGCTTTGTTCGGCAACCCGAGACCATACTCCTCGACCTGTACGGCAATCAATGTCAGCCATGAACCGACGACCACACCTGCCAAACTTGCGAGCCAGATATCACGACGCATAACGAGAAAACTTTCCTATTGGCTGGCCCAAATGATCCGTGCAACCCATTCCACATCCGCAAGGTCGAAGCTGCGGTTCGGATGTTCCGGGTTGAGCGACAGTAGTTCGATCGACCGAGCGCTCTGTCTCAGCAGCACCTTGGCCATAACTTCACCCTCGCGGGTCTTGACCACCACCCGATCATTGCGCCTAATCTGCGCGCCCGGTTCGACGATCAGCACGTCGCCGTCACGATAGAGCGGCAACATGCTCTCGCCCTGCACTTCAAGGGCATAGACACCGCCCCTTTGCCCGGGAGCCACCGGAAACTCCACCATGTCCCAGCCCTGGCCGACCGGAAAGCCGCCATCGTCGAAAAAGCCTCCGGCGCCGGCCTGTGCAAAGCCAAGCAGCGGTATGGAGCTTGCCGGCGGGGAAAAAGCGCGATCGGAAGTGCCGCTGGCTCCATCCACCGAGCGCATGAAGCCGAGAAACTGCTCCATGCTGGCCCCGGTCGCATCCAGTACTTTGGCGATCGATTCCGTCGACGGCCAGCGCAGGCGTCCATCCTGGCTCAGCCGCTTCGATTTGTTGAATGAGGTGGGATCGAGGCCGGCGCGCCGGGCAAGACCGGACGCTGTCAGGGCATGCCGTTCGGCAAGCCTGTCGATCGCGCTCCATATCTGCTCATGTGACAGCATCGCCGTTCAGCACTCGGAAGCCGGAATATCCGGCGTTTGACCTTAAAGAAAGGTTAACTGAGGCTCTTTTGCGAGTAAAGGGCGACGTAGGAATAAGGTCCTTTATCCCCTTGCTTTCACTGTTAATTTCAGCAGCTTCAGGTTTTCTGCGGCTGCGCCTTGTCGTCGGGCACCTGCTTCTGGAATTCCTTCGCCATGTCCATGAAGCCGCGCATGAATTTCTGCATGATGCCGAGGGTGCGGTCGATGTCGGCGTCGCTCGGCAGGCTTGATCCGCTGCCAGAGGCCACGGTCTTCTCCAGCTTCGAGACGCGCTCGGAGAGGCGGTCGAGTTCGTCTTCATAGGCCGCGCGTTCATCCGCAGCCATGCGGCAGACCAGATTGCCATTCTGATCCTGGCAGATCGACATGGCGCCCGTCTGTTTGTCCAGGCGGACAAAATGATCGCCGCTACGCTCGAGTTGGAAGCGCGTCACATCAGCCTCGGCTGCGTGGCCTGGCGCGGCGAGAAGAAGAGCGGCGGGCAGGATGAGGGCTGCAAGGCCTGATGCCATTTCCTTCGTCATGTCATCCTCCGGATTTTCTGCGTTTTAATCCCAAATAATCTGCGGTAGCCGTGGACATCTGCAGCGGTTTTCGTGCAAAGCCCTATCAGGGATAAACGTTTACACAGGAATGATGACCGCGATGCCAGTGGTTTACAAGATCGTGCCGGATACGCTGTGGCAGCAAGCCAGACAAACCGGGGTTTTTAATGGCGCAGCGATCGATCTGACCGACGGTTTCATCCATTTCTCGACCGCTAAGCAAGCCAGGGAAACGGCGGCGCGGCATTTCGCCGGCCAGACCGGCCTGCTGTTGGTGGCGATCGACGGCGGCACGCTCGGTGATAAGCTGGTGTTCGAGCCCTCGCGCGGCGGCGATCTCTTCCCGCATCTCTATGCGCCGCTACCGCTTTCGGCCGTGCTCTGGGAAAAGCCGCTGACGCTCGGTTCCGACGGCGCGCATGTCTTTCCGGAGATGCCGGAATGATCGGCGCCCTCCGCGATTTCGGCCGGCGCGGCCTGTTCATGTTCGATCCGGAAACGGCGCATGGCATGTCGATTGCGGCGCTGAGGTCCGGCCTCGTTCCGGCCTGCCGGATCAGCAACGATTCCCGTCTGCGTCAGACCGTAGCCGGACTGGATTTCGCCAATCCGCTCGGCATGGCCGCGGGCTATGACAAGAATGCCGAAGTGCCGGAGGCGCTGTTGAAGCTCGGTTTCGGCTTTACCGAGATCGGCACGGTGACCCCAAAGCCGCAAACCGGCAATCCGCGTCCGCGCATCTTCCGCCTGGTCGAAGACGAGGGTGTCATAAACCGCCTCGGCTTCAACAATGACGGCCACGAGGCGGCTTTCCGGCGTCTTCAGCCGATCCGCGGCAAGGGCATCATCGGCGTCAACATCGGCGCCAACAAGGATAGTGCCGACCGCATCGCCGATTACGTTGCCGGCATCCGCCATTTCTATTCCGTGGCACGCTATTTCACCGCCAATATCTCTTCGCCCAACACGCCGGGCCTGCGAGACCTGCAGGCGCGCGAGAGCCTTTCGGCGCTGTTGTCGGCTGTGCTTGCCGCCCGCGACGAGGAGGCGGAGAAGGCAGGCAAGAAAATTCCGGTCTTCCTGAAGATCGCGCCGGACCTGACCGAGGAGGGCATGGACGACATCGCCGCCGAAGTTTTGGCGCATGCGCTGGACGGTCTGATCGTCTCAAACACGACGCTTGCACGCGATGGCTTGAGGGATCAGGCCCAGGCAAAAGAAGCCGGCGGCCTCTCTGGCAAGCCGCTCTTCGAAAAATCCACGGTCGTGCTCGCAAAGATGCGCCGGCGCGTCGGCGCTGCTTTGCCGATCATCGGTGTTGGCGGCGTTTCATCGGCCGAAACGGCGCTGGAGAAGATCAAGGCTGGCGCCGATCTCGTGCAGCTCTATTCGTGCATGGTCTATGAGGGCCCCGGCCTGCCGGGCCGTATCGTTACCGGCCTGTCGAAGCTGCTCGACCGCGACCGTGTCGGCTCGATCCGCGAGCTGCGCGACAGCAGGCTCGATCATTGGGCCAGCCGAAACGTCTGATCGGCCCGCTTTTTCAGCCCCATAACGAGGAAAATGCCGCGGAACAGCAGGAAGGCGTTCATGGCCAACCATAGGCCGTGATTGCCGAGGGTCGGTACGAAGACCGCAAGCGCCACAAGGTAGCCGGCAAACGACATGAGCATGCGGTTGCGCATGTCGCGCGACCACGTGGCACCGATGAAGACGCCGTCCATCAGGAAGGCGAGCGCGCCGGTCAGCCCGGTGACGGCGGCCCAAGGCAGGTAGGTTTCGGCAGCTGCACGCACCTCCTCCGAGGTCGTCAGCAGGCGGATCAGTGCCGGGCCGATGGTGAAGAAGAAAAGGGCAGCGGCAAGCGCCAGTCCAAAGGACCAAAGCCCGGTCAGCTTCAGCCCGCGCTCGAAGGCGGGGCGATAATTGGCGCCGATCGATCGGCCGGTAATCTGCTCGGCCGCGTTCGCCAACCCGTCGAGATAGTAGCCGGATAGCAGGAAGAAGTTCATCAATACCGCATTGGCTGCGAGCGTCACCGCGCCGAATGTGTTGCCGATACGGGTCATCAGGGTGAAGGCGCCGATCAGCACGAAGGTGCGGATGAGGATGTCGCGGTTGAGCGCGAAGAGCTGCGTAAGCTTGGCGCGTGACAGGAGTTCGGCGCGGGCAGGCCGCTGTTCGCCGGAGAAACTGCGCAACACTATGGCAAGACCCGTGAGTGCGCCGACCGCCTCGCCGATCAACGTACCCCAGGCAACACCCGCGACACCCCAGCCGAGCCAGAGGCCGAGGAGGATGGCGAGGATGATGTTGACGCCATTGATCAATGTCTGCAGCAGAAGCCCGATGCGCCCCTGGCCACGCCCGAGCACGAAACCGAGGATGGCGTAGTTGGCAAGCGCAGCCGGGCCGGAGAGCATGCGGATCGAGAAATAGGTGCGTGTCGCGTCGGCAATGCCACCCTCAGGCCCCATCAATTTGACGCCCAGCCAGAGCAATAGGGGCGACAACAAGAGAAGCAGCAGGCCGCATCCAAGCGCCGAAAGCAGTGCTCGCCAAAAAACCGCCTGCTGCTCATGTCGGTCGTGGCGGCCATAGGCTTGCGCCGTCAGGCCGGTCGTTGAAGAGCGCAGGAAGTTGAAGCTCGCGAAAATGAGATCGAAGAGCACCGCACCGATCGCCAGCCCCGCCAGCGCATCCGGCTGGCCGAGACGCCCGACGACGGCGGTATCGGCGAGGCCGAGCAACGGTGTCGTCATGAAGCCGAGCGTCATCGGAATGGCGATGGACAGCACCAGCCGGTGCGTCACGTCGAAGGGCAGAACCCTTCCACTATGCTCTTGATGATCCATGTCCAATCAGCCCCTCCTCAATTCGAGGAGAGCACCATGGACCAATAGGGCTTGTCACTGGAAGAGGGAGCATAGGCGAGAGCGACGCCTAGGCCGTTATATTTGCCGAGCATGTTGTGCAAATGCTTCGGCGAATTGATCCAGGCCGTCACCGCGGCATTTACATCGCGCTGGCCTTCGGCAATGTTTTCGGCAGCCGGCAGCTTGACTCCGCTCGCCTTCACGCGTGTGCCGAAGTTGTCGCCGATACCCATCAGATGTTCCATCCTGTCGGCATCGGCCATGCGCTTGGCCTGGTAGATTGCTGCTGCGCTGGCCGCCGGATCGACCTTGAGCGGCGGCAGCCCGTTCTTGGCACGCAAGGAGTTGACGAGCGGCAGCGCGGAAGCGGTCTCGTCGTTGGCCGGCGTGTTGGAGACATGGGTGGGTGGCGTGGCGCAACTCGCGACGATGGCAGCCAGGGCAAGGCCGGTGAGACGCAGTGCGTGACGTCGCGTAAAAAGTGAAACTTCGGGGATCATATCAGCGGCGAAAGTTGAAGAGGCGGAGGATGACGAAGAGCGGAATGACGATCGTGGCGCCGAGCAGCAGATAATCGCCAAACTCGCCGAGCGCGGCAAAACCGCTATGCCAGAGATCAACAACGAAGCGACGAAAGCCGTACAGAAAATCCAGCGGCCGCCAGCCGAAGAACTTCATCACGAAGCCGACGATCAGCGACACGACAATAAGCTTCACGAGCGTGCGGCCGGGCGAGTCGCCGAGGAACCTGTTCACCTGATCGGACATGCGGCTGTCTCCATAATGCCTGTCGAGCGGTTTTGAAATAAGGCTGCGACCTGCGACTCGCAAGCGCTTTCGCCCAGTGCTTCCTGAAACAAGTGCTTACCTGAAACAGGTGCTTGCCTGAATTAGGACTTGAGTTTTTTTGTGGCCGCGTCCAAAGGCGGATACCAAACAGGATCGAGATCATGCTGCCGAGCCAGCTTTCCTCAGGTGACGTCATCGCCGACCGTCGCGCAGACTATGCGAAGATGCTTGCCGAAAGCGGCGAGCCGGCAAGCGCTGCCGAATTGATGGAGCAAACTCTGGAGCTGACGCCGGGCTGGGCGGCCGGCTGGTTCACTCTTGCGACCTATCGTGAAAAAGCGGGGAATACACAAGGTGCCATCGAGGCGCTGAATGAAGTTCTGACCCTCGATGCAGGCGATGTCTTCGGCGCCCGGCTGAAGCTCGCGGTTCTCGGAGCCGCCGATATGCCCGATCAGCCGCCGAGCCGCTACGTCGAGCGGCTATTCGACGACTATGCCGACCGGTTCGAGACATCGCTGGTCGAAAAACTCGGCTACAGCGTGCCGCAGAAGCTTGCGGCTCTGATAGCTGGCACGGTCGGCATGCCCGCGCATTTCCGTCTTGCCGTCGATCTCGGCTGCGGTACCGGCCTGTTCGGCCCGGAAATCCGTGCGCGGGTCGATCGGCTGGAAGGATTCGATCTGTCGAAAGGCATGCTCGCCAAAGCAGCGGACAAGGGCGTCTATGATCATCTCGGCCAAGCCGATCTGTCACTGCCTCCAGCGTTGTCCGGCATTTTCGACGACGGGCTCGCGCCGGGACGCGCCGATTTGATCACCGCAGCCGACGTGTTGATGTATCTCGGCAATCTCCAGAGCGTCATGACGATCGTGGGGGGACTGGCCGCTTTCGGGGCTGTGTTCGCCTTTTCGGTCGAGGATGCGGAAGAGGAAAGGGGGTATCTTCTGCGTGACTCACTGCGCTTCGCTCATTCGGAAGCCTATGTCAGGGCGATATTGGCCGCCGATGGCTTTGTCGTCCGTAATCTCGCCCGCAGCGTCATTCGCATGGATGCCGGGAAACCGGTGCACGGCATTTTGTTCATTACACAGAAATCCACGTGACCGGCCGAATGTTGCCGACCTTTCGTAGCCATTTGCTCAGTGTTGGACTAATCGCGCTCAACTTCTCCATCGCGATCAACCATCGGTCCGATCGCTACACCGCACTCTGAGCTGAGCGGAAGCCTTACTGCTTGCGGGTCTGGTCGGATTCCGCGATCGCTGCCTCGTGATACCAGCTATCGAAGGCGGCAGTGCAGATGCTTGGGCCAATGTCGGGAGTAAGGTTTACTTTCTCACGTTGTCCGGCGGGTACGGGGCGAGCCGTGATGGGAAACCGGTAAATCTTTGCCGTTTCATGTTGAGGACTAGTCGCCATTGCAACGTCTCTCCCTTTTTGGTGTTCAAGCGGGCGCGCTTCAAGAGACTTCTTATATATATAGCAGAGTCCGTCCCCATTTTTGAGAGTCTTGCTTAAAAAAAATGCAAAAGGTTGAAATTATAGGCAATTTTGAGGTTTTGCTGCTGGAAAATGTGGTTTTCGGGCGCCAGATTGCTGCGCTGCTTCGAATCTGCCGCACTGCGACAAGTTGGCAGCACTTTTCGGCCAAGTTGCTCACGATTTTGAGAGAATCGGACATCGGGCGAAGCAAAATAGGCCAAAATTGACTCCGATTTGCGCATTTTTCTTCGAATGGCAGCGCATCTCGCGCAGTTTGGCATGTCACATGCATGTCAGATGCCGGCCGTTGGTAGCGAAGATTTCCGGGCGGGCCGCCTTCGAATTTTCCTACTTCGGGTAGTTAACCCTGATTGAGGTGCGTAATGACTAAATACAAGCTCGAGTATATTTGGCTCGACGGGTACACCCCTGTACCGAACCTGCGCGGCAAGACGCAGATCAAGGAATTTGCTGATTTTCCGAAGCTTGAAGAGCTCCCGCTCTGGGGCTTCGATGGCTCGTCGACGATGCAGGCCGAAGGCCGCAGCTCGGATTGCGTGCTGAAGCCTGTTGCCGTTTACCCGGACCCGGCCCGCACCAACGGCGCACTCGTCATGTGCGAAGTCATGATGCCGGACGGCGTCACCCCGCACGCTTCCAACAGCCGCGCCACCATCCTCGACGACGAGGACGCGTGGTTCGGTTTCGAGCAGGAATACTTCTTCTACAAGGACGGCCGTCCGCTTGGCTTCCCGGAGGCCGGCTACCCGGCTCCGCAGGGCCCGTACTACACCGGCGTCGGCTACAGCAATGTCGGCGACGTTGCTCGCGAGATCGTCGAAGAGCATCTCGACCTTTGCCTTGAGGCTGGCATCAACCACGAAGGCATCAACGCCGAAGTGGCCAAGGGTCAGTGGGAATTCCAGATTTTCGGCAAGGGCTCCAAGCGCGCTGCCGACCAGATCTGGATGGCCCGCTACCTGCTGCAGCGCCTGACGGAAAAGTACGGCATCGACATCGAGTTCCACTGCAAGCCGCTCGGCGACACCGACTGGAACGGCTCGGGCATGCATTGCAACTTCTCGACCAAGTTCATGCGCGAAGTCGGCGGCAAGGCCTACTTCGAAGCGCTTATGGCTCAGTTCGACAAGAACCTTCAGGACCACATCGCCGTCTACGGCCCGGACAACCACATGCGTCTGACCGGCAAGCACGAAACGGCTCCGTGGAACAAGTTCAGCTACGGCGTTGCCGACCGCGGCGCTTCCATCCGCGTTCCGCATTCCTTCATCAAGAACGACTACAAGGGCTACCTCGAAGATCGTCGTCCGAACTCGCAAGGCGACCCCTACCAGATCGCTTCGCAGGTTCTGAAGACCATCTCGGAAGTTCCGACCTCGGCTGCTTCGGCTGCTGCTTGATCGTTTTCGGTCTCGGTCCCCGAGACAAAGACAAAATAAAAAAGCGCGGGATTTCGGTCCCGCGCTTTTTTGTTCTTGCAATCGTGCTTACGCTGCCTTCGCGTCCTTATCGATCGGATGCTGCGAGCGAAAACCAACGGCCAGCCGGTTCCAGATATTGATCGCGCCGATCGCGACGGTGATCTTGACGATCTCTTCCTCGCTGAAATGCGGCTTCAGCGCTTCGAAATCCGCATCCGGTATGCCTGTTTCCGCTATCTTCGTCACCGCATCGACCCAGCCGAGCAGAGCCCGTTCGCGGGCGTCGTAAACCGGCGATTCCCGCCAGACGCACATTAGGTTGATCCACTGTTCGCTGAGGCCGTCGTGCCGGGCTTCCTTGACGTGCATGTCGACGCAATAGGCGCAGCCGTTGATCTGCGACGCTCTGAGCTTGATCAGGTGAATGAAACGGCGCTCCAGGCCTGAGGTCTGCACGAAGTTTTCCAGCGCCGTGACGGCCTTGTAGGACTCCGGCGAAGCCTTGGCGAAGTTGAAACGAGGTTGCATGGGTCTCTCCTTGGATTTTCGATTTATCGAATGGTTCTGCGTTCATTAAGGGCAAGGAAGGCGCAGCCTCTTGCCGCGATGGCGCCGTCGTCGCTCTCCGCAAGATCGGCGAGGACATCGGCAATGGTGGTTTTGGCGAGCTCGGCGCGGTACACCCGCTCGGCCGCCAGCATCGCCGCGCTGATGCCGCACGGCTTTGCGAAGTATTTTCCAGGCAGCGGGTTCGGCCCGCGCTGGCGGATTTCGGCGCAGCGAAAGGCAGGTGCCGGCCCTTCAACGGCAAGCACGATATCGAGAAGGGTGATTTTAGCCGGCAAACGCGCCAATCGGTAGCCGCCTTTGGGGCCGGGCACGGTGTCAAGAATGCCGGCGCCGGAGAGCGCCTGCAGATGTTTCAGCAGATAACTCACCGACACCCCGTGAAACTCGGCAATCGCCGCCGCCGAAAGCACACCGCCGTCCGACAATCCTGCCAGCATTGCGACGCTGTGTATGGCCTGCTCAACGCCTTCCCCAAGTTTCATGGTTTGTCCTTTTCATATCGTGGACGTTTTTTGTCCATGATTATCCTAAAAGTCAAGAGGAGATGCCGGGTATGCGACGGATCAACTCGGAGCTGTTGTGCCACCCCGGCCACCCATCGGACTGCGTCATCCTCCACCCCGCTTCCTATCCTCCGCATTTCGACTACATTTGCCCCGTGGACCAGATCGATTCCGAGCGCCGCCTTGCTTTGCCTGCCCCCTTCATCCGCTGGTTCGCGGAAAAGGGCTGGCAGCCGCGCGCCCATCAGCTCGAACTGTTGGCCCGCGCCGAGGCTGGCGAGAGCACGCTGCTGATCGCGCCAACCGGGGCAGGCAAGACGTTGGCCGGATTTCTTCCTTCGCTCACCGATCTGACGCGCCGCGGTAAAATCCCGCCCGGTTCGGCCTTCACCGGCATTCACACACTCTACATCTCGCCGCTAAAGGCGCTGGCCGTCGATATCGAGCGTAACCTGATGAAGCCGGTCACGGAAATGGGGCTGCCGGTCTCTGTCGAAAACCGTACCGGCGATACGCCTGCTGGTAAGCGGCAACGCCAGAAACTCAATCCGCCAGACATCCTGCTGACGACGCCGGAACAAGTGGCGCTGCTGCTCGCCAATCGCGAGGCGGAGCGTTTCTTCAAGGATTTGAAATACATCGTCCTCGACGAACTGCATTCGCTGGTGACGTCGAAGCGCGGCCACATGCTTTCACTCGGCCTCGCTCGCCTCCGCAAGCTTGCGCCCAATCTGCAAACCACCGGTCTGTCGGCAACGGTAGCCGAGCCGATGGACCTGCAGAAATGGCTGGTGGGGCAGGAGGAGGGGGCGGAGCAGCATGCGGGCCTGGTGATGGTCGACGGTGGCGCCAAGCCCGACATTTCGATCCTTAAGACAGACGAGCATATCCCCTGGTCCGGCCACTCCGCCAAATACGCCATCCCCGATATCTATCGCGAGCTGAAAGAGCATCGGACGACGCTTCTCTTCGTCAACACGCGTTCGCAGGCGGAAATGCTGTTCCAGGAGCTGTGGTCGGCAAACGACGACAATCTGCCGATCGCGCTGCATCACGGCTCGCTCGATGTCGGCCAGCGTCGCAAGGTCGAAGCCGCGATGGCCGCCAACAGGCTGCGCGCCGTCGTCGCCACCTCGACGCTCGATCTAGGTATCGATTGGGGTGATGTCGATCTCGTCATCCATGTCGGCGCGCCGAAGGGGGCATCGCGCCTTGCCCAGCGCATCGGCCGCGCCAATCACCGCATGGACGAGCCGTCCAAGGCGATCCTCGTGCCTGCCAACCGTTTCGAAGTGATGGAATGCCAGGCAGCACTCGATGCCAATTATGTCGGCGCGCAGGATACGCCGCCGGTCGGTGCCGGCGCGCTCGACGTCCTTGCCCAACATATTCTCGGCATGGCCTGCGCCGAACCCTTCGACATGCTGGAACTCTACGACGAGATTCGGAGCGCTTCGCCCTATGCCGACCTATCCTGGGAGACGTTCGAGCGCATCGTCGATTTCGTCGCCACCGGCGGTTATGCCTTGCGCACCTATGAGCGTTACGCCCGCATCCGCAAGACGCCGGAGGGCCGCTGGCGTGTCTCCAATCCGCAAGTGGCACAGCAGTACCGCCTGAATCTCGGCACCATCGTCGAAGAGGCAATGCTGAACATTCGGCTGGTGAAGCGCAATGCGCTGGGTTCGCTCGGTCGCGGCGGCGCCCCTCTCGGCAAGGTCGAGGAGTATTTTCTCGAGCAGCTTTCCCCAGGGGACACGTTTCTGTTCTCCGGCAAAGTGTTGCGTTTCGAGGGCATCCGCGAGAATGAATGCTTGGCCTCGCAGGCCTTCTCCATGGATCCGAAAATCCCCTCGTATGCCGGCGGCAAGTTTCCGCTGTCCACCTATCTCGCCGATCAGGTGCGCACGATGATCTCCGATCCCGAACGCCGGCATCGATTGCCGGATCAGGTACGCGACTGGCTCGAGCTGCAGAAGGACAGGTCGTTGCTGCCGAAGCGCGATGAGTTGCTGATCGAGACTTTTCCACGCGGCAGCCGCGCCTACATGGTCGCCTATCCCTTCGAAGGACGGTTGGCGCACCAGACGCTTGGCATGCTGTTGACGCGGCGGCTGGAGCGGGCCGGCGCAAAGCCGATGGGCTTCGTCGCCACAGACTATTCGCTCGGCATTTGGGGGCTGGAAGACATGGGCCTGATGATTGCCAACGGCCGTCTCAGCCTTTCCGATCTCTTCGACGAGGATATGCTGGGTGACGATCTCGAAGCCTGGCTCGATGAATCCTTCCTGCTGAAACGCACCTTCCGCAATTGCGCGGTCATTGCCGGCTTGATCGAGCGTCGTCATCCGGGCAAGGAAAAAACCGGCCGACAGGTGACGGTGTCGGCCGATCTGATCTATGACGTGCTGCGCAGCCACGAGCCCGATCATATCTTGATGCAGGCCACCCGACAGGATGCTGCCACGGGGCTTTTGGACATTGGCCGTCTTGGGGATATGCTGAAGCGAATCAAGGGCCATATCACCCACCGGGCGCTGGATCATATCTCGCCGCTCGCCGTGCCGGTGATGCTGGAAATCGGCAAGGTGCCCGTGCCGGGCGAGGCTCATGATGTGGTGCTGGCGGAAGCGGCTGACGATCTGATCCGCGAGGCGATGGAATAACGCGTGATCCAAAAAAGTGCGAAGCCGTTTTCGGACAAGATCATGCAAAACTAATGACGAGAGTAGACTAAATTGATGAACCGCCTGGCGCTTGCGCGAGAAATGAACGGCCAATTCAGGAACGGACTGACGCCCGCATCGGGTGTCGAGACCGCCGTCCAGGACGTCGCCGCCGTCTGCGATCCGCTTGGTGCACTCTACCTGCCGGATGCCGGCATCCTCGTCGTCTCTGATCTGCATCTGGAAAAGGGGGCGGCCTTCGCGCGGCGCGGTATGCTGTTGCCGCCCTATGATACGCTGGCGACGCTGACCGTGCTTTCCGCCGTCATTTCCCGCTATGATCCGAAACTCGTCGTTTCACTCGGAGACAATTTCCATGACCGCGTTGGCTCCGAGCATCTGCCGGAGGAATTCCGCAGCCTGATCGTCAATATGGCGCGCGGCCGGGAATGGATCTGGATCAACGGCAACCACGATCCGGATGGTACGGTCGATCTGCCCGGTCGCTCCGTCGATGAGATGCACTACGGCGGCTTGACCTTCCGCCACGAACCGAGGGCCGGCCAACAGGCCGGCGAGATCGCCGGCCACCTGCATCCGTCCGCCACCGTCCGCCGCCGCGACAAATCCGTTCGCCGCCCGTGCTTCGCCACCGACGGCGCCCGCCTGCTGATGCCCGCCTTCGGCATCATGACCGGCGGGCTGGACCTGCGCCACAAGGCCATGGCCGGCCTGTTCGACCGGGAAAGTCTGATTGCGCACGTGCTCGGCCGTGACCGTATCTATTCGGTGCGGTTCGGCAATCTCACGGCTTAAAGCATGTCGCGCAAAAGTGTGCAGCGGTCTTGCGGCAACGACATGCGAAAATTGAGGACCTAAAGCGCAACGAGCGAATCCCAGAGATCGCGATGCGCTTTAGGTCGCTTTCGCGGGCTCGTAGCGCAGGATCACCGCGCCGGTCTTGAGGGGCGTCGATTCGAGCAGCTTCATTGGAATCTGTTCTCCCGCTGGCTTGAAATGCGGGTTGCCGCTGCCGAGGACGACCGGAACAAGGCAGATGCGGATTTCGTCCACCAGTCCCGCTTTCAGAAGCGTATCCGCCACCTCTGCGCTACCGAAGACGAATATGGTCTTGCCAGGCTCTTCCTTCAGTTTCTTGACTTCGGCGACGATGTCGCGAATGACGCGGGTGTTGTTCCACTCCGCCCTGTCCATCGTCCGCGAGGCGGCGATCTTGGCGATGCCGTTCATATAGGTGGCGATCTCGGGCGTTTCCGTCGCGGTCGGCCAATAGGCGGCCATGCCTTCGTAAGTCTTGCGGCCGAAGATCAGCAGATCGCCCTCGTTCCCGAGATCCTTCGCGTAACGCTCGAGCTCGTCGCCCCAGGCGAGCATATGGAAGTCCAGGTCCCAGGGTTTCGTTCCCTCGAAATAGCCATCCAGCGTCATGAGATTCCAGACAACAAGCTTTCTCATCGGTCTCCTCCTCTGCGATAACCGTATCATAATCAAAACTGGTTGCTAAAAGCAAGTGGTTGAAAGTTAGCTTGACTGGTGGCAAAGTGCAAGCAGTTTTTGGAGATCCCTATGGACGCGCTTAATCGCTCCGGCTGCCCGATCAATCTCACCCTGGAAATTCTCGGTGACCGCTGGAGCCTGATCATCATCAGGGACATCATGTTCGGCAATCGCCGGCATTTTCGCGAGCTTTTGCAGAACTCGGAGGAGGGGATTGCCTCCAACATCCTCGCCGATCGGCTGAAGCGGCTGGTGGAGCGCGGGCTTTTGACCCGCGACGACGATCCGACTCATAAGCAGAAGGCCGTCTACAGCCTCACCGAAATGGCGATCGACCTTGTGCCGCTCTTTGCCCATATGGGCGCCTGGGGCCGCAAGCATCTGCCGGTCTCCGAAGAACTTTCGATCCGGGCGGAGTTGCTGGAAGATGGCGGGCCGAAGCTCTGGGAAGATTTTATGGATGAGCTGAGGGCGAAGCACCTGGGCAAGGTGTTGCCGCCGGGCACGCCGTCGGTGCTCGGCCGGCTGACGGAAGCCTACCTGGACGTAGTGGAACGAAAGAAGAGCGCTTGATCAGCTCTTCCGGAACACGAAGCTCGCCGTCCATCCCGTAATTAGTGCAAGAAGCACCGACAATGCACCGTAAGCGATCGGCTGGTTATGAGCAGCATCGGTGATGGTCTGTTCGATACCGGTCTTGATGACGCGCAGCGGCAGAGATTTTTCGGTCAGGAATTTGCCGCTCTTGAAGAGATAGGCCCGCACTGTATGCACGCCGTTCGGCACGTCGGCCGGGAGCCTCAGTGTCGCCCTGAACAGGCTGGAGCTGACGAAGCGCACGCCGGCCGGATCGCTTTCATACAGGCCGCCGACCTCCTGCAGCCGCCGGAATGCCTGTCGAAATTCCGGCACATCTGCGCCGTTGCCGACGAAACCAACCGGGGTTAGCGGAATATGGTCCATGCCGATGCCGCGGTCGTTCAGCTCGAGCGGTGCGGTAATGTTGTCGACGGCACGCGTGCTCGACAACGAATAGGCCTGCGGCACATGCTCGAAAGTCATCGAGCGGGTGTTGACCCAGATACCGAAGACCCGTTCCTTCCTGCGCACGGTGGCATTTTCGCGCGGTCCCTCCAGCACGACGACGATGTCGTATTGGCCGATCGCCAGGAGCAGTTGGTCGGTGTTGGCAAGTGCGCCGAAGATCGTCAGATCCGCGCCGGTGAAGTCGGAGGTGATGGCGATCTCGCTGGTCGAGGTGCCGATCTCCATCGTCTCGCGTGCTGTTGTGGAGGTCGTCGGCTGATCCAGCAGCACCTGCGCCTCAGCGCTCAATGGCGCAAGCAGGAGCCCTGCAGCGAGGATCAGGCTGAAACCTCTCACCGGCCCGCTCCTTCGAGCACGACCGAATAGATATCGGCCGGGGTGACCACCAATGCGATCGCCAGGCGCAAGCCGACGGCAAGCACGAGGAGGCCGAGCAAGGCGCGAAGCTGTTCGCCGCGCAGCTTCTGGCCGACGCGCACTCCATATTGCGCACCGATAACGCCCGCCACCATCAGCAGGAAGGCCAGCACGATATCGACGGAATAGTTGGTTGCGGCCTGGACAACGGTCGTATAGGCGGTGACGAAGATGATCTGGAATAGCGAGGTGCCGACGACGACATTGGTCGGGATGCGCAGCAGATAGATCATCGCCGGCACCATGATGAAGCCGCCGCCGACACCCATGACCGACGTCAGGATGCCGATGCCGAAGCCAAGGCCGATCACGGGAATGACGCTCAGATAGATCTTCGATTTCTTGAAGCGCATCTTCAGCGGCAGGCGATGCACCCAGCTGTGATGACCCGGCTTGCGGGGCATGGCGGGCTCATTGCGGGCGGCGCGGCGCATCGCGTTCAGGCTCTCCCACAGCATCAACCCGCCGATCGTGCCGAGAAAGACGACGTAAAGCAATGAAATGAAGAGGTCGAGCTGACCGATGCGCCTCAGCAGCGAGAAGATCCAGATGCCGAGGGTGGCACCTGTAAGACCACCGATCAGCAGTACCGAACCGAGCTTCATGTCGAGCGTGCCGCGGCGAAAATGCGTGATGGCGCCGGAGATCGACGAGGCGACGACCTGGTTGGCGCCGGTGGCGACAGCGACAACCGGCGGGATATTGTAGAAGATCAGAAGCGGGGTGATCAGAAAGCCGCCGCCGACGCCGAACATGCCGGAGAGAAACCCAACGGCCGCGCCCATGCCGAGAATAATGAAGATATTCACCGATAGTTCTGCGATCGGCAGATAGATCGTCACGGTCTGATCCCAGTTGCAGGTATCCGAGCGCAAACGACCGGACGCCTTGAACAATTTCCCCTTTAAACAGACGATTCTAATCTGAAATGATTGCCAGAGCCTTAGGAAAAGCGATGGCGTCATTCAGCTATCGAATTCTTCAATCCAATGTAACGCGGCATTTTCCGCGATTGTGTGACGGTTTTCGGCGCATGGCGCGAGATCGTGGCTTACCGTCAGTCGGGGCGATCAAATATGCCGACGACTTGATCGTGCGAATGGCAGCCGCAAGGGGAAACGGCGTCAAGGGCGAACGCGCCTTGGCCTCGAAGACTCGGCTCGAGATCGTGCATCGCGACGACAGCGCGTTCGAAGGCTTCATCAATCGGAAATGAAACCCTCGGTCTATTTGTTGCGGGCCAGAAGTTCCTTGACCACCTGATCGGTCACCCGGCCGTCCTGCGGCAGGCCGACGGATTTCTGGAAGCTCTTCAGCGCAGCGACGGTTTTGCCGCCCATGTTGCCATCCGGCGTGCCGGCGTCGAAGCCGTTGTTGTTGAGGATCGCCTGGATGTTGCGGATCGCCTTCTTCATGTCGATCGAGGCGGTGTTGACGCCCTTGCCGGTCGTCCACTCGTCGGGGATAGTTGTGCCGTTCGCCTTGGCGTCCAGCGGCTGCGGCTTCCAGAGGTCGACCTTGGCGCGGGCGCTTTCGAGCTCATCCTGTTTCATGGCGTTCGCCACTTCGTCGCGCTTCTGCGCAGCGTCCTTGTCGCCGCCCTTGGCAGCGATCGCGAACCATTTGTAGGATTCCTGCAGGTCCTGCTTCACCCCGTTGCCGCGCGCATAGAGGATGGCGAGGTTGAACTGACTGTCGGACACGCCAAGATTGGCCGCCTTGATGAACCAGTTTGCCGCGGTCGGGTAGTCCTGTGCGCCGGCGGCGCCCGAGGCGTAGAGGACGGCAAGGTTGTGCATGGCGCTGGCATTGCCCTGATTGGCGGCCTGCTCGTAATATTGCTTGGCCTTGGCGAGATCGCGGTCGAGCCCGTTGCCCTTCTCGTACATGCTGGCGAGCCGGTACTGCGCCGGTGCGAAACCCTTGTCGGCGGAAAGCTGATACCAGCTTGCTGCCTGTTTGAGGTCGGTCGCAACGCCGCGGCCATCCGTGTAGCGCGCGCCGATTTCGAACAGCGCGACGGGATCGCCGGACTTGGCGGCGGAAACGAGCGTCGGCGGCTGGATGCCGTCAGGTACCGTGATCGCGGTGGCAGGCGCTGACGCCGGGGCGACCGGTGCTGCAGTCGTCGTGGTATTGGCAGGTACGAAGGCTGCGGTTTGCTGAACAGGAGCGGCGTCTCCGGCCGGCGTCAGCGTTTCACTGGCCTGGTTGCCGTCGAGGGGTGCTGCAGTCGTCAGATGATCGTTCGCCGGGGCGACGGCCGGATTGGCTGGCACCGGAGAGATTTGCGCGGCCCCTCCGTCATCAGTGGCCGAAGCCTGCGTTGTCGGTTCCTGGCTGGCCGGCGCATTCGTTGCCGCCTGAGCCTCCGGTGCCGGCGTCTGAGCTGCATTGGCGATGGTGCTGTTTGCGGTGGCACCTTCGGCGGCTGAGGTCAGCACCGAGACTTCGGCCGGCGGCGGCGCCTTTTGGCCACGCGTCAGCGTGTTGACCAAGGGGAAAGCCATGATCGCGAGCAGCGCTGCGCCGACAGCGAGCAGGATCGGCCGGCGGAAGCGCGAGAATGCGCCGCGCTTCTTCTCGCCGTTCTTGGCCGCAGGAGCCGAGCGCTGCGTCTGGTCCACTTCCATTGCGGCTGCCTGTGCGGCGCGGCGCGCGGCGGCGATATAGTCGGCGCGCTCGTTATCGCTCGGCTGTTTGACAGTGCCGCTGCGCGCGGCATTCTGGCTGGCGCGTACGCGCTCCAGGATCTTCTTGATATCAGGTGCGCCGGAGCCTGGCTCGAGCAGCTCATTCGCCTCCTCGGCAGGCATCATGTCGACTGGATCGATCGACGGCGCCTGCTCGATCACCGGCCGGTCGGGCAAGAAGATCGGTTCGGCCTTTTCGGGCATGAAAAAACGTCTGCCGAGGTTGGCGAGCAGACCCGATTTCGCCCCGTCCTTCTTCGCTGCTGCCTTGATCTCCGCCTTGGTGACCGCATCGACCGCCTGCGCGACGGCGGTTTCCGGCGATGCCGTGGATTCGGCGGGCGCAACGGTGCGGATGACTGGTCCGGCCTTGTGCGGTGCTGCCAAGGGCGGCTTCACGGCCGCGTCGGTATGGGCGAAAACATCGTTCTCGAATTTGGCGGCCGGCATGGCAGGCGCCGGCTGGCGATGTTCCATATGATCCAGCCGGTCGGCGATCTGGAGCAGCGTGTCGTGCAGCGCCTCGAAGGTGCGGTGGGTGCGCTCGTCGCTGCTGCGGCTGAGGTCTTCGAGATGGCGAAGATCTTCAGCCAGCGCCGTCATCGCCGACATGTCGACAGCTGGCACGCCATGGCCAAGGATGCCTTCACGCGAGTAGGCCTCGACGACGGCTTCTGCCGCGTGCCGGGCCGCCTCGATGATATACTCGTCATTGGTCGTCATATAATCTTCGATCGCACTCATGCGGCGATCGAAATCGGCGGGAATGTGGTCTGCAACCGCCCGAGGCTCGCTCATCAGCAGCGTCGAAAGATGAGCGATCTGTTCTTCGAGATGGCGTAGCGCCTGCGTGTCGGTCGGCGGCGCGGCGGTGCTCGCCTCCAGCCGCATGGCGATATCGGAAAGACGGCCTTCCAGCCGACGGACCGCGCCATCATCGAGGTTTGCGACTGGATGCGGCGGATGGAAATCCATCTCGTCGATGCGTCGCGCCAGATAGTCCAGCCGTTCGGCCAGCACGTGGTCGACCGAGCCGTGTTCCAGCGCATCGATCTTGCGAGAGATATCGGCGAGATGGTTGACAAGTTCCGGCTGCGGCGTCGCCTTCTGCGAGCGTTCCATCAGATAGGAGAGCTGATCCAGGCGCTCTTCCAGGCGGGCGGCCGCCTTGGCGCTGCCGAGCTCGTCGATGCGCATGGTCAGCGCTTCGAGGCGGCCGGAAAGATCGTCGGCAGGCTGGCGGCGCGCCGCATCGCGGCTCATCACATCAATTTGGTCGGCGAGTCCGCTGATGCGGCCTTCGATCCGCTGCATGGCCTGATCGTGCGGCTGCATCATGCCGCCGAGGCTTTCCATGGCTGTGGCGATCGACAGCAGCTTGTTTTCAAGCGCATGCACGGCGGGGCTGTCGCTGAGGCCGCCCAGATGCTGCTTGATATCGTCCAGGCGATAGGCGAGTGACACCAGTTCTTCCTGCAGACCGACAGTGTCGATTGCCTGAACCTGGCGTTCGACATGGTGCAGCGAATCCTCACGGGCGAGCCCGTCCATTAGCGAGCGCAATTCATCGAATTCCGCCTTCAGACCAGCAGTTTCCGGCTGGCCGGGATGACCGGCAAGCTGGCTGATGCTGTCGGCAAGCCGCGCCATGTCCTCGCGCACATCGGCGGCGAAATGCTTGTCTTCGGCATTGCTGCGAATGTCGCGGATTTCAGCGCGCAACGCACTGACTTCGCGGGTAATGCTCTCGGCGATATCGCGTTTCAGGTCTTGCCGTAGGTTGACCAGCGCTTGCGCGATATCGACGGAACTTTCGGCGGCAGGGCGCAGCGCGGACGGTAGTGGTTGCCGTGAAGCCGGATTTTCAGCGACGCGCCTGCCAAGTGGCGGCTGCTCGGCAATCGGGGCTTCCTCACGACGGGCATGCAGGCGCTCGCGGCTCGCCTCCAGCGCGCGCTGGCGCTGGCGGATTTCAGCAAGGGGATCGGGCCGCAATTCGGCTTCCGCGCGTTCTCGACGTTCGGCATGGAGAGGGCGCTCGTAGGGGCGGCCGGGATACGCTTCGCGCTCAATGCGCGGAGTGCGTTCCGGAAGGGGAGTACGTTCCGGCCTAAGCGTCCGCTCGGGCGCTGCGGCATAACCGTTTGCGACACGCTGATGCGTGTCCCGGACGGCAGCCGTGCCCATCAGGCCTTCGATGCGCGCCTCCAGCCCCTCGATGGTGCGGCTCAACGCATCCAGCGACGTCCAGTCGCCCGTGCCGGTAGGATTTGATCGCGATCCGCTCATCTTTTTGCTCGCTTCGACATATGGACCACTCAAGGCCACCTTGCTTGTGGGAAGACGGCTTCGCGGCATTCGCGCGCAGACCGCATCCCACCGTTCGGAAAGAGATAGTTTATTAGGCTTTCCTCAGGCTGAACCGCGAAACGGCGCTCCATCAAAGCTAAATATGAAAGGAACGCGAAGCATCGCTGCTCATCCCGCACAATTCACGAAACGTAGTAAACAACCCGTTAAGTTTTGCCGAAATCTTAACCTTTTATTTTGGTCTTGTTATTGAATATGCTCATGTTCTTATGGATGTGACGAATGTTGCCACTATCGAAGGAGAGGAATTGAACCTCCATCGTTCCCTCTGTTTTGCTTTGCTTGGACGGATAGAAATGCGGGTCCTTCAAATTGAGCGGCGGTTATAATTTTCTCAATTAAGTTGTGAAATAATCGGACGACTTGAATATCTTTTGGGAGTCGAGTTCGTGCCGCCATCCATCGCCCGTGAATCGGACCAGGCGCATCATGTATTGGCCCTGGATGGATGGCGTGGGCTGGCGGTCATCGTGGTGCTGATGGGCCATTTCGGAGCCGACAGATATGTGCCGAACGTCAGCTCTTTTGGTGTGGATCTGTTCTTTGTGCTGTCGGGGCGATTGATGGCGGATATTCTGTTCGTGAAACAGATGCCGCTTCCGATGTTCTTCGCCAGACGGTTTGCGCGCGTTTATCCGACATTGTTTGTTTTCGTATTGATCACCGGCCTGGCGTTTCATGGCACGGTTGGTGAATATGGCCTGAAGGTCGCCGCTTTTGCGCTGACGTTCACCATGAACTATGCCTTGGTCTATGGACTCCCATTTTCCCTGCTGGATCATATCTGGTCCCTGTGCGTCGAGGAGCACAGTTATATCCTCCTGGGTCTGATCGCCTTCGCGACCCGCTCTCGGAGTAAATCCATCACTTCGGGCATCATTCTCGCGGCGGGAGTGATAGCCTTGATCAATGGTGTAGTCCGGATCGATACGTCGGTGGGAGACCCCGGATTGGTGACGTGGCGCACCGATGTCGCCATGGCAGGGATATTCATCTCCGCAGCTCTCTTCATTATTTTCAGGCCGGGACTGCATCGTGACGCTTGGACATGGATCGCGCCATGCGCCTTAGCGAGCGCGATTTTGGCGCGGATGTTTGGCCTGGACGCTACGGTCTTTTTCGGCGTCAAAACGATCCTGCTGGCAATGGCGGTCATCGGGATCGAATATTCTGCACCATGGTTCCGCAGGAATTTCGAAGGCGACGCACTCCGCTTTTTCGGTCGGTGCTCCTTTTCGATCTATCTGTGGCAAGAGCCTTTTTACAAACTGACCGGCTTAGGTGTCGTACCGCCCGTTTTCCTGCTTATCCTGGGGATTGCCTGCGGCGTGGCAAGTTATTACCTCATCGAGCGTCCTCTGCGCGCAACGCTCAATGCCATGTTCACCCGACAGGCTGTCGGGCAAACTCTGGCTGGATAACGCGGGAGCGTGGAAGTCGCGAGCTCACCGAACGACAGATGCCCGTGAGATCGACGGTCGTCTTTTCGATAAGCCCGCTGCCATATGGCATGCGGCTCTCCGTCGCCTGCCATATCATTTCCATTGCTCGCCAGGTCGGTCGCCCTACCTAAAAATCCGGCTCGTCACATAAATTTGACGTTTACGCAAACGTCAATATTTTGTAAGACTCGGGTGGAAGGCCGGAGTGCGAGTCCGGCGGCGAATTGGAGGAATTCGAAAGATGCCAGTCTACAAGGCCCCGGTGAACGATACGCTTTTCGTCCTGAATGATGTGCTCGGGCTGGAACGCTACAACAATCTACCGGGTTTTGCCGAGGCCACTCCCGACATGATCGAGGCGATCGTCGGCGAGGCAGCCAAGATGGCGGAAGAGGTGCTTTTCCCGCTGAACTACTCCGGCGATCAGGAAGGCTGCGTCCGTCACGACGACGGTACGGTCTCGACGCCAAAGGGCTTCAAGGAGGCATACCGCGCCTATCGTGAAGGCGGTTGGCTGGGCTTGGCGGTGCCGGAGGAATTCGGCGGCCAGGGGCTGCCTTACACCCTGCATTGCGCAGTCGGCGAATATACCTCCGCCGCCAATATGTCGCTGATGATGTATCCCGGCCTGACGCAAGGCGCCATCGCCGCGATCCTGGTGCATGGCTCCGGAGCGCAGAAACAGACCTACCTGCCGAAGATGGTCGAGGGCACATGGTCCGGCACCATGAACCTCACCGAGCCGCATTGCGGCACCGATCTCGGCTTGCTGCGCACCAAGGCCGTCCCGCAGGCCGATGGCAGCTACAAGATTTCCGGCCAGAAGATTTTCATCTCCGCCGGCGAGCACGACATGACGGACAATATCGTGCATCTGGTGCTCGCCCGCATCGAAGGTGCGCCTGAGGGCACCAAGGGCATTTCGCTGTTTATCGTGCCGAAGTTCATGGTTGGGACCGACGGCTCTCTTGGTAGCCGCAACCCGGTCTCCTGCGGCGCGATCGAGCACAAGATGGGCATCCACGGCAATGCCACCTGCGTGATGAACTATGACGAGGCGACCGGCTTTCTCATCGGTGCAGAGCACAAGGGCCTCAACGCCATGTTCGTGATGATGAACGAGGCGCGCCTCGGTGTCGGCCTGCAGGGCCTGTCGATTGCCGAGATCGCCTATCAGAACGCAGCTGCCTATGCCCGTGAGCGCATCCAGGGCCGGTCGCTTTCCGGCCCCAAGGCGCCGGACAGACAAGCCGATCCGATCATCGTTCACCCCGATATCCGCCGCTCGCTGATGACGATCCGTGCGTTCAACGAGGCAGGCCGCGCCTTCCTGCTCTGGACAGCGCTGAAGTCGGACATCGCCCATCGCTCGGCGGACGAGAAGGAGCGGCAGGCGGCCGACGACATCCTCGGCCTCGCAACGCCGATCCTGAAGGGCGTCATGACCGACAAGGGTTTCGAACATGCCGTCATGGCCCAGCAGGTCTTCGGTGGCCATGGCTATATCGAAGAGCATGGCATGAGCCAGTATGTCCGCGATGCCCGCATCACCATGATCTACGAAGGCGCCAACGGCATCCAGGCGCTCGATCTCGTCGGTCGCAAGCTGGCGCTGAACGGCGGCCGCGCGGTGATGGCCCTGTTCAAGGAGATCGGCGATTTCTGCGAGGAGCATCGCAACGACGGTGAAATGGCCTTCTTCACAAAGCATCTGAAAAAGGGCTTGAACGACGTCCAGGCCGCGACCATGTGGTTCATGCAGAATGCTATGGCCAAGCCCGACAATGCTGGCGCCGGCTCCACAGACTACATGCACCTCTTCGGCCTCGTCGTCCTCGGCTATATGTGGGCGAAGATGGCTAAGGCGGCGCAAGCCGGCCTTGCCGGCGGCGACAGCGCGCGCGAGGATTATCTGAAGAACAAGCTCGTCACGGCGCGGTTCTACATGGAGCGCATCATGCCGGAAACGGCGCTGCGCCAGGCCCGCATCGAAACCGGCGCCGACACGATGATGGAATTGGCGGCGGAAGCCTTCTGAATAGAACGGCGCTTGCCGCCGCAGGGAGATGAGACATGACCGAGGTTTTCATTTACGACCATGTGCGCACGCCGCGCGGGCGCGGCAAGAAGGATGGGGCGTTGCATGAGGTGCCGTCCGTCCGCCTTGCGGCCAAGACGCTGGAGGCGATTCGCGACCGCAATGGCCTCGACACAAAGAGGGTTGACGACATCATCATGGGCTGCGTCGATCCGGTGATGGATGCCGGCGCCGTCATTCCGAAGGCTGCGGCCTTCGAAGCGGGCTATTCGACCACGGTGCCCGGCATGCAAATCTCGCGCTTCTGCGCTTCCGGCCTCGATGCGGTGAATTTCGGCGCGGCCAAAATTGCGCAAGGGGCCGACGATATCGTCATCGCCGGCGGCGTAGAGAGCATGTCGCGCGTCGGCCTTGGCATGTCCGGCGGCGCCTGGTTCATGGACCCTTCGGTGAACTTTCCCGCCTATTTCATGCCGCAGGGTGTCTCAGCCGATCTGATCGCCACCAAATACGGCTTCTCTCGCGACGACGTCGACGCCTATGCCGTCGAGAGCCAGAAGCGGGCGGCCAACGCCTGGGACAAAGGCTATTTCAAGAATTCGGTCATTCCGGTGAAGGATATCAATGGACTGACGATCCTTGCAAAGGATGAGCACATGCGCCCCGGCACTGACATGCAGGCGCTGGCCTCGCTCAATCCATCTTTCCAGATGCCGGGTGAGATGGGCGGCTTCGAAGCTGTCGGCATCCAGGCGCATCCGGAAATCGAACGCATCAACTATGTGCACCACGCCGGCAATTCCTCGGGGATTGTCGACGGCGCGGCTGCCGTGCTGCTCGGCTCCAAGGCCGGCGGCGACAGCATGGGGCTGAAGCCGCGCGGCCGCATCAAGGCCTTCGCCAATATCGGTTCCGACCCGGCGCTGATGCTGACCGGTCCGGTCGACGTCACCGAAAAGCTGCTGAAGCGCAGCGGCATGTCGCTTGCCGATATCGATCTTTTCGAGCTCAACGAGGCCTTCGCCGCCGTCGTGCTGCGCTACATGCAGGCCTTCGACATCGAGCACGACAAGATCAACGTCAACGGCGGTGCCATCGCCATGGGCCATCCGCTCGGTGCGACCGGCGCGATGATCCTCGGCACCGTACTGGACGAGCTGGAGCGCCGTGACCTCAACACCGCGCTGGTGACACTCTGCATCGGCGCCGGCATGGGCACGGCCACGATCGTCGAACGCGTCTGAGGGGAGGGAAAGCAATGGCTTACACAAATTTCACCGTCGAGACCGACGCAGACGGCATCGCACTCGTCACCTGGGACATGCCCGGCAAATCCATGAATGTCTTCACCACCGAGGTGATGGACGAACTGAACGCCATCATCGACGCGACGGTTGCCGACAAGGCGGTCAAGGGCGTGGTCATCACCTCGGGAAAATCCTCCTTCTCCGGTGGCGCCGATCTGTCGATGATCAAATCAATATTCTCCTTCTATCAGGACGAGAAGGCAAAGGACTCGTCGGCGGCGGCACAAAAGCTCTTCGATCTCGTCGGCCGCATGACCGGCCTCTTCCGCAAGCTCGAGACCTGCGGCAAGCCTTGGGTATCCGCCATCAATGGCACCTGCATGGGCGGGGCGCTGGAGATGTCGCTCGCCTGCCATGGCCGCGTCGCTTCGAATGCGAAAAGCGTCAAGCTGGCGCTGCCCGAGGTCAAGGTCGGCATCTTCCCCGGTGCCGGTGGTACCCAGCGCATCTCGCGGCTGACCGATGCGCAGTCGGCGCTGCAGATGATGACGACAGGCCAATCGCTGACGGCGGCTCGCGCCAAGGCGATGAACCTGGTGCATCAGGTGGTCGAGCCGGATCAGCTGATCCCAACCGCCAAGCAGATGATCAAGGATGGGCTGAAACCTGTCGCTCCCTGGGACGAAAAGGGCTTCAAGGTGCCGGGCGGCGGTATATGGACGCCGGCTGCAGCCCAGCTCTGGCCGGCTGCGCCCGCAATCCTTCGCCGCGAGACATCGGGCAACTATCCAGCCGCGCTCGCCATCCTCAAATGTGTCTATGAAGGCCTGCAGGTGCCCTTTGACACCGGCCTCAAGATCGAGCAGCGCTATTTCACCCAGGTGCTGCAGACGACCGAAGCCTATTCGATGATCCGCTCGCTGTTCGTCTCCATGCAGGAACTCGGCAAGGGCGCCCGCCGCCCGGCCGGGCAGCCGAAGACTGAGCTGAAGAAAGTCGGCGTCGTCGGCGCCGGATTCATGGGCGCTTCGATCGCCTATGTCACTGCAGCCGCCGGTATTTCGGTCACGCTGATCGACCGCGACATGGAGGCTGCGGGTAAGGGCAAGACCGTCTCCGAGGGTCTGGTCAAGGATTCCATAGGTAAGGGGCGTTTTACGCAAGACGAAGGTGCGGCATTGCTTGCCCGCATCACGCCTTCGGCCGATTATGCCGACCTCGGCGATGCCGATCTCGTCATTGAGGCGGTGTTCGAGGATCGTGAGGTGAAGAAAGCCGTCATCGAGGCCGTCGAAGCCGTGCTGCCCGCGGGCGCCGTATTTGCCTCCAACACTTCGACCCTGCCGATTTCGGGCCTCGCGAAGAATTCCAAGCGCCCGGCCGAATTCATCGGCATTCATTTCTTCTCGCCGGTTGAGAAGATGATGCTGACCGAAGTCATTCTCGGCAAGGAGACGGGCGACCGCGCCCTTGCCGTCGCGCTCGATTATGTCGCCGCCATCAAGAAGACGCCGATCGTCGTCAACGACACCCGCGGTTTCTTCGTCAATCGCTGCGTGCTGCGCTACATGTCGGAAGCCTACGACATGCTGATCGAAGGCGTGCCGCCGGCGATGATAGAAAATGCCGCCAAGATGGCCGGCATGCCGGTCGGACCTTTGGCTCTCAACGACGAAGTCGCCATCGACCTGTCGTTGAAGATCCTCAAGGCCGCCGTCGCCGATCTCGGAGACAGGGCCGTTGATGTCAGACACATGCAGTTGGTTACACGTCTCGTGGAAGGCGAAGGCCGCTTCGGTCGCAAGAATTCCAAGGGCTTTTACGACTATCCGCCGAAACCGGCCAAGAAGTCGCTTTGGCCGGGCTTGAAGGGTCTGTATCCGCAGAAGAAGGCTGAGGAGATCGACATCAACATCCTGAAGCAACGCTTCCTGGTTACCATCGCTCTGGAAGCCGCGCGTGCTATGGAAGAGGGCATCGTCACCGACCCGCGCGAAGCCGATGTCGGCTCCATCCTCGGTTTCGGTTTCGCACCCTACACCGGCGGTGCGCTCTCCTATATCGACGGCATGGGCGTCAAAGCCTTTGTCAATCTTTGTGAAACGTTGGCGACGACTTACGGATCGCATTTCGCGCCGACGGACTTGTTGAAGGATATGGCGGCGAAGGACGAGACGTTCTATGGGCGGTTTGATCCCTATGGCGTGCAAAGGGCCGCTTAAAGATCGATTTCTCTTGATGGCGAAATATAGGGCCGCTCCTGTCGGGATCAGCCCTTTTCATTCGTCCTCTGCTCAGTTCCAACAAACAGAGGAGACGAACGATGGCCGAAATTATCGGAAACCGCGAAGAAGCTGACGCCATCAATGCCATGCTTGTGGCTTGGGCGACGGCGTTAGGAGAAAAGAACGCCGCCGGCGTCCTGTCGCATGTGACTGACGACATCGTGGAATTCACCCTTGCCGCGCCGCTGCAATATAAGGGCAAGGATCAAGCTGGCCTGCAGAGCTGGTTCGATACCTGGCAAGGGCCGATCGAAGGTGATGTCCAAGACCAGAAGCTGACGATCGGCGGGGATGTCGCTTTCTGGAGCGGCCTGACGCACATGCTGGGCACCAAGACCGACGGCACGAAGGTCGACCTCTGGTTCCGCGAGACGCTCGGCCTCAGAAAGGAAGCCGGTGTCTGGAAGATCGCTCACGATCACGCATCGGTCCCCTTTGCCATGGACGGCAGTGGTCTGGCGGAGTTGGGGCTAAAGCCATAATTGAAGTTTACGCAGTCGCGGCTCTCTCCCGGCCCGCTCGCAGCGCCACTACGCCACCGCCCACCAGGACCAGGATAGCGGCGGCATAGATATCCGTCGTTGCCGTAAATCCAACTGTCTTCGACAGGAACCCGGCCAAAATGGCGGGCAGGCTGAAGGCGAGGTAGCTTTGGATGTAGAAGGCCGAGAGCAGGCCGGCACGTTCATCGGGCTTGGCCAATGGCATGATGCTGCGCACGGCACCCAGGAAATTGGCGCCGAAGCCGGCGCCCGCAATCAGCGTGCCGGCGATAAGGACCGGCACCTCGGCCGAATGCACGCCCGCGACAACGGCAAGAATGCCGAGCGTCATGGTCGATATGCCGAAGGTCAGTGCGGTAGCCGCAGGTTTTTTGCGCAATAAAAACACGGAAGCAGCACCACTGACTGTCAGTGCGGCGACGGCTGAGCCCCCGACAAGGGGCGCGGTGCTGCCGGTAGTGGCGCTGATCAATGATGGAACCAGCGAGAGATAGAAGCCGCCGAGCGCCCAGACCGCGACATTGATCGGTGTCAGTGCCAAGAGTGTCCGGCGGACCTGCGGCGGGATAGCCACCTCGGGCTTCAGCGAGGCGATGAGGCCGGCCCTGCGGTGCGTCGTTTCGGGTGTCGTCCAAATCAGAGCGGCTTGTACCACGAGAAGAACGAGCACGACCGCATAGACGAGAAGTGTCGGCGCCGGCGCATATTGCACCAAAGCACTGGTTCCAAGCGCGCCGATCGCCATGCCGGCCAGCGGCGCGATGCTGTTAGTCGCCGAACCCTTGGCGGGATCGAGATCGACGAGGGCGGCGCCGATCGAGGCTGCTGCGGCGCCCGTGGCGAAGCCTTGCACGATGCGTGCGGCAATCAGCCAATTCGAACCGTCGGCCGTTAAAAACAGCGCCATCGCCACCATATTGAGGAGCAGTGAGACAAAGATCACTGGCCGTCGTCCGAGATGATCGGAGATGGAGCCGAAGATCAACAGGGAAATGAGGAGAGCGAAGGCATAGACGGCGAAGATCACCGTGATCAGCACCGGCGAGAAGGCGAAGGCCTGCTGGTAGATCCGATAGAGCGGCGTCGGCGCGGAGGAGGCGGCAAAGAAAGTGGCGCTGGTGGCGGCATGGTAGAAAGGCGCCAGCCGGCGGCTAAGCGGCAGCACTGAATTGGTGATGGATTCGATCGTGGTCATCGACTATATCCTGGCTTAAAGCAAAAATGTTGCGTTAAGCACATGTAGCGCGCCGCATGGCTAAAAGCAAATAATTTGCGTTAGCGAGAGTCGCTGCTTCCGATGCGATATCGGCAACAAAGGGAAAGATTGGCATAAGATTATGGTTTCAAAGGAAAATCCGCGTCCAGGCGGACGCAGCGCCAGGGTCCAGGCCGCAGTGCATCATGCGGTTCGCGAGATGTTGACAGGGATGGATCGCGCCGACGTGACGATCCCACTCATCGCGCAGCGCGCCAATGTGACGCCATCGACGATCTACCGCCGCTGGGGTGATCTGCAGGAATTGCTCGCCGCCGTTGCCGCCTCGCGGCTGCAGCCGGAAACGGAACCGCAGAGGACCGGCAGCGCCAGGACCGACCTGCAGGCCTGGGCCGAGCAATATGCCGACGAAATGTCCTCTGGCGCAGGCCGGCAGATGATCCGCGATGTCCTGGCGGTATCAGACACGGCGAACGCGGAAAAATGCTGCAGCTATACGCAGCAGCAATTGCGCCTCATCGTCGCCCGGGCGGAAGAGCAGGGCGAGGCATTCCCGACGCTCACCGAACTGATGGACTTCGTTGTCTCTCCGATCATGTACCGCATCCTCTTCGATCAGGTGCCGAGCAGGGACTATGTTCGCGGCCTGATCTCTCGGGTGATGCCGGAAGGTGCGGCCAAGTCGTGAAATTGATGCGTTCGGGCCGTTGCTCTCGATCGTGGCTCGTTTTCTTCTGACGGCCAGGCTGCGTTGCATGTAACCGACCAACAACCAACCTGCGGCGATCGCACTTGAAAAATTGCGGCCGTAAAGAAATCCCTTGGGATAGACAGCATCAACTTCTCCACGGCGCTATTTCGCTATTGAAGAATAGACACAAAGATGATGCTAATGGTTGTCGAATAGATTCAACGGCAACGCAAAGGGGATCATTCGATGCTCAATGAGTTCAAGGCTTTCATTGCCCGCGGCAATGTCATGGATCTCGCGGTCGGCGTCATCATCGGCGGCGCCTTTGGCGGTATCGTCAAGTCGCTGGTTGACGATATCATCATGCCGATCGTAGGCGCGATTTTTGGCGGCTTCGATTTTTCGAACTATTTCCTTCCGCTGTCGTCGACGGTCAATGCGCCGTCGCTCGCTGCTGCTCGCGCGCAAGGCGCAGTGTTCGCCTACGGCAGTTTCATCACCGTCCTCATCAATTTCCTTATCCTCGCCTGGATCATATTCCTGATGGTTAAGGGCGTGAACGCGCTGCGCAAGCAGGTCGAACGCAAGGAAGAGAAGGCCGCGGAGGCAGCACCACCGCCGGCCGATGTCCAGTTACTCACCGAAATCCGTGATCTCTTGGCCAAGCGCCCCGCCGTCTGAGGCGCTTTTTCAGGCCCTTGTCTCTAAGCCTCGACCTATCAGCGGTCGGGGCTTCATTTATCACGAAAATCGATTGGTCGCTCAGGCAAAGTCATAGGATTTGTGCGCCGAATTGCTCTAAGAAGGCGAAAACCGGAGACTTTGCATGTCGATATTGAATAGCCTCAGCCCGCGTGCGCTGGCCGCACCAGAAAGCGGGATCGTAGAAGTCGTCAATTATGCCCGTGGCCGCGACGGCCTGCTGCCGCTCTGGGTCGGCGAAGGCGATCTGCCGACGCCGGATTTTATCAATCGCGCCGCCATGGCCTCGCTTAGTGCCGGCGAAACCTTCTATACTTGGCAGCGCGGCATTCCGGAGTTGCGCCAGGCTCTGTCGGATTACTATAGCCGCCACTTCGGCGTGTCCCTGCCGACGGAGCATTTTTACGCCACCGGTTCCGGCATGCAGGCGATCCAGCTCTCGGTGCAGGCAATCACCTCGCCCGGCGACGAGATGATCTATCTGTCGCCCGCATGGCCGAATATCGCGGCCGCGCTGGAGATCGCCGGCGCGCGGTCGATCGGCGTGCCTCTGCAATTCGAAAACGGCAGGTGGACACTCGATCTCGAACGGCTGAAAGCGGCAATCACGCCGAAGACCAAGGGCTTGTTCATCAACACGCCGTCGAACCCGACCGGCTGGACGGCGACGCACGAGGATCTGGCAGACATCCTGGCGTTGGCTCGCCAGCATGGCCTTTGGATCATGGCCGACGAGATCTACGCACTTTATTATTACGCCGGCGGCCGGGCACCCTCCTTCCTCGACGTCAAGGAGGCTGACGACAGGATCATGTTCGTCAATTCCTTCTCGAAGAACTGGTCGATGACAGGCTGGCGGGTCGGGTGGATCGTGGCGCCCGCCGAGCTTGGCCAGGTAATCGAAAACCTGGTGCAGTACTCGACCTCCGGCGTGGCGCAGTTCATGCAGAAGGGCGCCGTTGCCGCGTTGAACGAAGGCGACGATTTCCTCCGCGCAAACATTGCCAAGGCGGCGCGCTCGCGTGACATCCTCTGCGACGCGCTGATCGCCACCAACCGCGTTCACACGCTGAAGCCCGATGGCGCCCTCTATTCATTCCTGAAGATCGACGGCGTCACCGACAGCCGCAGGGCCGCCCTCGATATCGTCGACAAGACCGGCGTCGGCCTGGCGCCCGGAACAGCCTTCGGCAAAGGCGGCGAGCTCTTCATGCGCGCCTGTTTCCTGCGCGATCCTGCGCAGGTGGCGGATGCCGCTGAGCGGCTGAGTCGGTATATCTTGAGTTTATAACGGCCCGGCTTCCTTGCTGACATATTGACAAAACCCGGCCGTAGCGCCGGGTTTTTCGTCTGCCGGATCGAGATCGATAAAATCCAACCGATCCTGGAAAAACCCACCTAACCATAGGAACAATCTTCCCTTCCCGGCGGCCCGACAGACCCCCGCTTTTAATCAAATCCGTAAGAAAGCGAGCCGCATATGTTGCCTGTATGACTTTGCAGGGGCGCGAAGAATGTCAGTGTTGGTAACGGGCGGTGCCGGGTATATCGGCAGCCATATGGTCTGGAAATTGCTGGACGCAGGTGAGGATGTGGTCGTCATCGACCGTCTTTCCACCGGCTTTCGCTGGGCGGTCGCGCCAGCGGCACGCTTCTATCTCGGCGATGTCGCCGATGAAACGTTGCTGCAGAAGATCTTCGCGGAAAATGATATCGACGCCATCATTCATTTCGCCGGCTCCGCCGTCGTGCCGGCTTCGATCGAAGATCCGCTTGCTTATTATGACAACAACACCGGTAAGACCCGCATCCTGGTGAGCGCGGCGATCAACGCCGGCATTCGCCACTTCGTCTTCTCCTCAACCGCCGCCGTCTACGGCCCACAGCCGTCCAGCGAACCGGTGCAGGAAGGCGCGCCGCTTCGGCCGGAAACGCCCTACGGCCAGTCCAAGCTGATGTCTGAGCTGATGCTGCGCGATGCCGCCGCCGCTTACGATTTCAGCTATGTGGCGCTACGCTATTTCAACGTCGCCGGCGCCGATCCGAAGGGGCGGGCCGGCCAATCGACCGATGGCGCCACCCATCTAATCAAGGTTGCCTGCGAAGCGGCCCTCGGCCGCCGCCGTCAGGTGGATATCTACGGCACCGACTATCCGACACATGACGGCACCGGCGTGCGCGACTACATCCACGTCTCCGACCTCGTCGACGCGCATCTGATGGCGCTGCAGCATCTGAGAAACGGCGGCCGGCCGCTTGTCGCCAATTGCGGTTATGGCATGGGCTATTCGGTACTCGACGTCCTGAACATGGTCATGCGCGTCTATGGCCGCGCTTTCCGGATTCACATGGCGCCACGCCGGCCGGGCGACGCCGCCAGCGTCGTCGCCGACGCCACGCTCGCTCATCGCGAACTGGGCTGGGCGCCGAAATATAATTGCATGGAGACGATCGTGCGTTCGTCGCTGGAGTGGGAAATCTACCTTGCGCATAGATCCGGTTTTGACGCCAGTGGCTTGCGTAAGGTGTTCGCAGCACCAAGCATCTGAGATCTCCGATATTGGGAACATATAAGAAAATCTCTATATCTGAACGCAAATGCACAAATGTGCGGTATACTTAGTAATATTTCCAAATAAAATAACTGAAAATCAAGTTTTTTGTGGTTTTTTATGCGTTGGGGGAAGGAAACCATGAGAAACTTGCTTTCAGGCTTGCGCCTGCAGAAAGAGAATCCGACGTTTCTGGTGGCGCAATACAAAGCGCTGTCGTCACAGATACCTGTCCTTTATATTCTTTTGGTCATCAACGCCCTGGCCGTGGCGATCACCCATATCCACACCGCGCCGATGTGGCTGGCGCTTTATGTGCCGGTCGGCCTGAGCATCCTCTGTGTTTTCCGTATCGTCTGGTGGCAGATACACGGCCAGGACTGCGTCAGCGGGGATCGGGCCTATAGGGTAATGCGTCGAACAATCGTCCTCGCCGGCGTGCTGACCTTTGCTTTCGGCGCTTGGGCCGTCGCACTCTATCAATATGGCAATGCCTATCAGCAGGGTCAGATCGCCTATTTCCTAGTCGTGACGGGCATCTCCTGTGTCCTTTGCCTGATGCATCTGCCGGCCGCAGCATTGCTGACGACGGCGATCACCTTTTCTTTCATGGTCGTCACCTTCATGTTCTCCGGCAATTCCGTGTTCGTGGCGACGGCGACCAGCGTCATTTTCCTCTCCTTTCCCTTCATCCGCGTCATCAACAGCTATTTCCAGAACTTTGCGGGTCTGGTGCGACTGACGAAGGAACTTGGCGACAAGCAGACGGAAGCCGAACGGCTGAACCTCATCAACAGTCGCAATGCGCTGCAGGATCAATTGACCGGCCTTGCCAACCGCCGCAGCTTTTTTCGCGAACTGCAGGATTTGTTGCAGCAACGGCCAGAGGAGCCGCCGATCATCGGTCTTGTCGATCTCGACGGTTTCAAGCCGGTCAACGACGTCTTTGGCCATGCCGCCGGCGATCTCGTGTTGAAGCAGACCGCCGAACGCTTTGTCGCCTTGATGGGCGGCAAAGGCACCATTGCGCGCCTTGGCGGCGACGAATTCGGCGTGATTTTTCCGAGCGATCTCAGCCGCAGTTGCGTCTCCGAGATGGGACAGGCTTTCTGCGCGGCACTGCGCGAACCCTACGATGTGCCCGGTGGCTCCATCCGTATTTCCGGCTCCTGCGGCATCGTCGTTCCGGAGGGCAGCGGCCACACGGCCGAACAGCTATATGAAAAGGCGGACTTCGCCCTCTATCAAGTCAAGAGCCGCCGCAATGGCAGTGTCGAGTTCTTCTCCCATGATCTCGAAGAGATCCTCCAGCAACGGCACCTGATCGAGCTGGAATTGCAGAGCGACAATTTCGCCCGGGAATTGTCGTTGGAATACCAGCCGATTATCGATCTCGATGACGGCCATGTCGTCGGCTTCGAAGCCTTGGCGCGCTGGAACAGCGCCCGCCTCGGCCGCGTCAGCCCTGACGCCTTCATTCCCGCTGCCGAGCGCACGGCGATGATCGGCAAGATGACCCGCATTCTTTTCGCCGAGGCGCTAAAGGCATTGTCGATCATGCCGCCGCCGTTGCGCATGTCTTTCAACCTCTCAGCGCGCGATATCTGCGACCATGAGACTTCGATGGCCCTGCTCGGCATGATCCATGGCGCCAAGATCGATCCGCGCCGCATCGAATTCGAGATCACCGAAACGGCTTTGTTGTCGGATTTCGACACGGCCTATGAGGTTATCGGCCTGCTGCGCGCCGCCGGCATCACCATTGCGCTCGACGACTTCGGCACCGGTTTTTCCAGCCTCAGCCATGTCCACCGGCTGGAGTTCGACAAGATCAAGATCGACAAGAGCTTCGTCATGCAGTTCGACCGCGACGTTCGCTGCATGAACATCACCCGCTCGGTTGCCAATCTCTGCCGCAATCTCGGCATTGCTTCGGTCGCTGAAGGCGTCGAGAGTCTTGCTATTGCCGAGGCGCTGCATGCTTTCGGGGTGCGGTTGGCGCAGGGCTATCATTTTTCCAGGCCGCTGCGCCTGCATGACGCGATCGCTTTTGCCGAGGCGAGTGAGACCGGCGTCGAGGCGCGGCGCTTGGCGAGTGCCTAAGCTGACGCGTGCCCAAGAAAGGCTGGCGCGTTGCGGCGCACCGCATCCATGAGGAAATCGATGACCGTGCGCACGCGCGGCGATTGCCGCAGGTCGCGATGACAGGTGATCCAGTAGTGGCGCTTCAGGTCGACTTCGTCAGGCAGCACCATCTGCAGATCCGGATGCCGGCTGGCGATGAAGAAAGGCAGCACGCAGAGCCCAAGCCCGTTCTTCGTGGCCGTCAACTGCGCAAAGATGCTGGAACTCTGGAACTGCGGCTTGATGCGCGGATGGATGTCGCCGAGATAATCGAGGCCGGGCGCGAAGATCATGTCTTCGATATAGCCGATAAAGGCATGCTCCGGCAGATCATCGCGGCTCTCGACCGGCGGGTGGCTGGCTAGGTACTCCCGTGACCCATAGACCTGCAGATGGTAATCGGTCAGTTTCTCCGTGAAATAAGGGCCGGCTTTCGGCGGGTCGAGCACGACGACGATATCGGCTTCCTTGCGCGATAGCGACATGATCTGTTGGATCGTCACCAACTCCAGCGAAATGTTCGGGTACCGCGCGGTGAACTCCGGCAGCATGGTGGTGAAGAAGAAATTGGAGAAACCTTCCGGCGCGCTGATGCGCACCACGCCGCGCTGCGCCGCCGACCCGGCCGTCAGGTCTGAGCGCAGCCGCTCGGTTTCCTGCTCCATCCGCTCGGCCGTGTCGACGAACCGCTGACCCATGCCTGTCAGCATATAGCCGCGCGGATTGCGCTCGAAGAGTTTGACCTGAAGTGAAAATTCCAGCCGGTCGATACGGCGCGAGACGGTGGCGTGGCTGGTCCGCAATTGCCGGGCGGCGGTCGAGAGCTGTCCGGTCCGTGCCACGGCCAGAAAGAACTGCAGATCGTCCCAGGTGAAATGCGGCGTGCTCTTCATGCCTCCCTTTCTGTTCAAAAATGAACAGACACTGTTTGGAATTAATTGTAAACTTCACTTGCGTCAACGGACGATTTCAATGATCTTGAAGGACAGGAAAGTCGTTTTGAGGAGAACGGCTGGCCAATTTTGAACAGATTCATTTTTGCCAAATCTCTGGGAGGAGAGGATATGCGAAAGAGTCTCATTGCGTCCCTGGCACTTCTACTGGCAACCAGCACTGCGGCGTTTGCCGCTGGCGCGTCCGACGGTGTGGTGAAGATCGGGATTCTAAACGACCAATCGGGCGTCTACGCCGACTTCGGCGGCAAGTCCTCCGTGGAGGCAGCCAAGATGGCGGTCGAGGATTTCGGCGGCAAGGTGCTGGGCGTACCGATCGAGATCGTCGATGCCGACCATCAGAACAAGCCCGATATCGCCTCGAACATTGCCCGCCAATGGTATGACACCGACAAGGTCGACGCTATCATGGAGCTGACGACCTCGTCGGTGGCGCTGGCGGTGCAGGCGATCGCCAAGGAAAAGAAGAAAATCGATATCGTCACCGGTGCAGCCACGACCGATCTCACTGGCAAGCAATGCTCGCCCTATGGTTTCCATTGGGCCTATGACACGCATGCACTCGCAGTCGGTACAGGCGGCGCGCTGGTCAAGCAGGGCGGCGATACCTGGTTCTTCCTGACCGCCGACTATGCCTTCGGTTATTCGCTGGAGCAGCAGACCGGCGATTTCGTCAAGGCGAACGGCGGCAAGATCCTGGGTTCGGTGCGCCATCCGCTGTCGACTAACGATTTCTCGTCCTTCCTGCTGCAAGCACAATCGTCCGGCGCCAAGGTCATCGGCCTTGCCAATGCCGGTCTCGACACCTCGAACGCCATCAAGCAGGCGTCCGAATTCGGCATCACCCAGGGCGGCCAGCATCTGGCGGCGCTGCTCTTCACGCTCGCCGAAGTCCATGGTCTCGGCCTGCAGGCGGCTCAAGGCCTGACGCTGACCGAGGGCTACTATTGGAATCGCGATGACGAAAGCCGCAAGTTCGGCAAGCGCTTTTTCGATCGCACCGGCAAAATGCCGAACATGATCCACACCGGCACCTATTCCGCCGTGCTCCAATATCTGAAGGCCGTGCAGAAGGCCGGCACCGACGATACCGAAGCGGTCGCGAAGGAACTGCACGAAATGCCGGTGGATGACGTCTTCGGTCGCGGCGGCATGGTCGCCCCCAATGGCCGCATGATCCACGACATGTACCTGCTCCAGGTCAAGAAACCGGAGGAGAGCAAGGGGGACTGGGACTACTATAACGTGCTGGCGACGATTCCCGGCAAGGAAGCCTATATCGATCCGGCCAAGAGCGGCTGCGATCTCGTCAAACAGTAAGGTTGCGATCAGCCGATGGCGGTCTCTGCGACAGAGCAACAGGAAGAGCCGCGGGTGGTTTTATCCGCCCGCGGCCTCCGTCGCGATTTCGGCGGCTTCACGGCCGTCAAGAATGTCGATCTCGATGTGCGCCATGCCTGTGTGCATGCGCTGATCGGCCCGAACGGTGCCGGCAAGACGACGGTGTTCAACCTGTTGACCAAGTTCCTGCAGCCGACGCATGGGACGATCACGCTGCTCGGCACCGATATTACCAAGACGAAGCCGGACAAGGTGGCGCGCATGGGGCTGGTGCGCTCCTTCCAGATTTCGGCCGTCTTTCCGCATCTCTCCGTGCTCGACAATGTCCGCGTCGCCCTGCAGCGGCCGAACAATCTGGCACATCAATTCTGGCGGCCGATCTCGGCGCTGGCGAGTCTCGACGATCGTGCTGAGCAACTGCTTGCAGCGGTCGGCCTGACGAAGGAGCGCAATGCCATCGCCGCCGATCTCTCCTATGGCCGCAAGCGCGTGCTGGAGATCGCGACGACCTTGGCACTTGATCCCAAGGTGCTGCTGCTCGACGAGCCGATGGCCGGCATGGGGCTGGAGGATGTCAATACCGTCTCCGCCATCATCCGCAATGTGGCGCGTGACCGGGCGGTGCTGATGGTGGAGCACAATCTCTCCGTCGTCGCAGATATCTGCCATCATGTCACCGTACTCCAGCGCGGCGAGATTCTCGCCGAGGGCAACTATGCCACGGTCAGCCAGGACCCGCGCGTCCGCGAGGCCTATATGGGCACGGAGGAGGGGTAGGATGGCGGCACTGCTCGAAGTCCAGGGTCTCAATGCCTGGTATGGCGAAAGCCACATATTGCATGGCGTCGACATGAAGGTCGGCGAGGGCGAAACCATTACCATTCTCGGCCGCAATGGCGTCGGCAAGACGACGACGCTCCGCACGATCGTTGGCATCGTCCGGGCGCGCAAGGGCAAGATCGCCTTTGCCGGCGCCGACATGATGCAGGTGCCGCTGCACAAAACGGCGCATAGAGGCATCGGTTTCGTGCCGGAGGAGCGTGGCATCTTCTCGACGCTCAGTGTTCATGAAAACCTCATGCTGCCGCCGGTGGTCGCCCAAGGCGGGATGACGGTCGACGAGATTTTCGAGCTGTTTCCCAATCTGCACGAGCGCCGCAACAGCCCAGGCACGAAACTCTCCGGCGGCGAGCAGCAGATGCTTGCCATGGCCCGCATCCTGCGTACCGGCGTGCGCATGCTGCTGCTCGACGAGCCGACGGAGGGTCTGGCGCCGGTGATCGTCCAGCGCATCGGCGAGGTGCTGAAGAAGCTGAAGGAACGCGGCATGACAATTCTGCTGGTCGAGCAGAATTTCCGCTTTGCCAGCCGCATTGCCGATCGCTTCTATCTGATGGATCATGGCAAGATGGTCGCGGAATTTCCGGTCGGCGAATTGCCGGAGCGGATGGGTATGCTGCACAAGGTTCTGGGGGTCTGACGCCATGACCATGATATTCGGTATCCCGGTGCAGGCGCTCCTCGGACAATTGCTGATCGGGCTGATCAACGGTTCCTTCTATGCGCTCTTGAGCCTCGGGCTCGCGATCATCTTCGGTATGCTGCGGGTGATCAATTTCGCCCATGGTGCAATTTATATGCTTGGCGCCTTCACCGCCTATCTGCTGCTCGCTTATGCCGGCATCGGCTATTGGCCGTCACTCGTGCTGGCGCCGCTGATTGTCGGTCTGTTCGGTGCTGTCGTCGAGCGGTTGTGCCTGCGCCGGCTCTACAAGGTCGATCCGCTCTACGGCCTGCTCTTCACCTTCGGCATGGCGCTGACCATCGAAGGCACGTTCCGCTATCTCTACGGTTCTTCGGGCCAGCCCTATGCCGTGCCGACGGCGCTGGCGGGCGGCGTTAATCTCGGCTTCATGTTCCTGCCGATCTATCGCGGCTGGGTAATTGTCGTGTCGCTTGTTGTCTGCATTGGCACCTGGCTGCTGATCGAGAAGACCAAGCTTGGCGCCTATCTGCGTGCCGCAACGGAAAATTCAGTGCTCGTGCAGGTCTTCGGCGTCAACGTGCCGGTGCTTCTGACGCTGACCTATGCCTTCGGCGTCGCGCTCGCCGCCCTTGCAGGCGTGCTGGCCGCGCCGATCTATCAGGTCTCGCCGCTGATGGGATCGAACATAATCATCATCGTCTTTGCCGTGGTTGTCGTCGGCGGTATGGGCTCGATCATGGGCGCCATCGTCACAGGCTATTTACTCGGCGTGGCGGAAGGCCTGACAAAGGTCTTTTATCCTGAGGCGTCCAACATCGTCATCTTCGTGATCATGGCGATAGTGCTGCTCCTCAGGCCCGCGGGCCTTTTTGGCCGGGATGCGTGACATGGCTGATATGACCGATACGCTGAAATCCAAAAGTCGCCGCCCGTCGTCGTCAGTCCAGAAGGGCTTTCTGGTGGTCGGCCTGGTTCTGTTGATCTGGGCGCCGTTTTTCATCTATCCCATCTTCGTCATGAAGGTGCTTTGCTTCGCGCTGTTCGCCTGTGCCTTTAATCTGCTGCTCGGCTATACCGGCCTTCTGTCCTTTGGCCACGCCACCTTCTTCGGCGGAGCGGCCTACTTCACCGCGCATGCGGTGAAGGAGTGGGGCGTACCACCGGAACTCGGCATCCTGATCGGTGTTGCGGGCGCGGCGCTGCTGGGCCTGATCATGGGCTTCGTCGCCATCCGCCGTCAGGGCATCTATTTCGCCATGATCACGCTGGCGTTATCCTACATGTTCTATTTCTTCTGCCTTCAGGCGAAGTTCACCCAGGGCGAAGACGGCATTCAGTCGGTGCCGCGCGGCTATCTTTTCGGCGTCATCGATCTCAACAACTCCTTCAACATGTACTATTTCGTGCTGGCGGTGTTCATCATCGGCGTGCTGATCATCTGGCGCTTCATCAATTCGCCCTTTGGCATGATCCTTAAATCGATCCGGGAAAACGAGCAGCGGGCGATTTCGCTTGGCTATTCCGTGGCTCGTTACAAACTCGGCGCCTTCGTCATGTCGGCGGCGCTTGCCGGGCTTGCCGGCGCGGTAAAGGCGCTGGTCTTCCAGTTCGCCACCTTGACCGATGTTGCCTGGCAGATGTCCGGCGAAGTGATCCTGATGACCTTGCTTGGTGGCATCGGCACCTTGATCGGCCCACTTTTCGGCGCAGGCTTCGTGGCAACGCTGGAAAACTATCTCGCGACCTCGGAATTCCCGGTGACCATCATCACCGGCATTGTCTTCATGGTCTGCGTCCTTCTCTTCCGCCGCGGCGTCATCGGCGAGTTCTACGCCTCGCGGCTGGGGCGGAAGCTGGGATTTGAGTATCGCCGCTGACAGGCGGCCGGATGGCAGGATATGGATCGCTTCGACTACATCATCATTGGGGCCGGCAGTGCCGGCTGTGTGCTCGCCAACCGGCTATCGGCGGATCGCAATAACAAGGTGCTGCTGTTGGAAGCGGGAGGCAGCGACAATTATCACTGGATCCACATCCCGGTCGGTTATCTCTATTGCATCAACAATCCCCGCACCGACTGGTGTTTCACCACCGCGCCTGAAGCCGGGCTGAATGGCCGCTCGCTGAACTATCCACGCGGCAAGGTGCTCGGCGGCAGCTCCTCGATCAATGGCATGATCTATATGCGCGGCCAGGCGCGCGATTACGATCTCTGGCGGCAACTCGGCTGCGCCGGCTGGGGCTGGGACGATGTGCTGCCTTACTTCGTAAAGTCTGAGGATCACTACAAAGGCAAGGACGAGATGCATGGCGCCGGCGGCGAATGGCGGGTCGAGAAGGCCCGCGTGCGGTGGGCCGTGCTCGACGCCTTCCAGGCGGCCGCACGCGAAGCCGGCATTCCGGAGACGGCAGATTTCAATCGCGGCAACAATGAGGGTTCCGGCTATTTCGACGTCAACCAGCGATCCGGTATCCGCTGGAATACTGCGAAGGCCTTCCTGCGGCCGGCGCTGAAGCAGGGCAATCTCACCGTCCTCACCAAAGCGCAGGTGTGCCGCTTGCTCATCGAGGACAATGCCGTCACCGGTGTCGAATTCCAGCATGACGGCATGACGAAGCGCGCCTACGCCGACAAGGAGACGGTTCTGTCCGCCGGCGCGATCGGCTCGCCGCAGATTTTGGAACTCTCCGGCATCGGCCGCGGCGACGTATTGAGCCAGGCCGGCATCGAGGTGGTGCGCGAAGTCAAGGCGGTCGGCGAGAACCTGCAGGATCACTTGCAATTGCGCATGGCCTACAAGGTTACGGGCGTCCCGACCTTGAACGAGAAGGCGACCAAATTGCTCGGCAAAGCGGCGATCGGGCTGGAATATCTAGTGCGCCGCTCCGGGCCGATGGCGATGGCGCCGAGCCAGCTCGGCATCTTCACTCGCTCCGGCCCCGACAAGGAAACGCCGGACCTGCAGTATCATGTGCAACCGGTCTCGCTCGATAAGTTCGGCGATCCCATCCATCCCTTTCCGGCGATCACCGCCAGCGTCTGCAATCTGAGGCCGGAGAGCCGCGGTTCTGTACACATCCAGAGCCCTGAATTCACCGCCCAGCCAAAGATCAGCCCAAACTATCTTTCGGCATTGCGCGACCGCGAGATCGCTGTGCGCTCTATCCGCTTGACGCGACGGATCGTGGCGCAGCCGTCTTTCGCCAAATTCAAGCCTGAGGAATTCAAGCCCGGTCCCTCCTACGAGACCGACGCCGATCTCGAGCGCGCCGCCGGCGATATCGGCACGACGATTTTTCACCCGGTGGGCACTTGCCGCATGGGCAGCGATCCGCAAAGCGTGGTCGATCCGCGCCTGCGGTTTCGAGCGCTAGCAAGGCTTCGGATCGCCGACGCCTCGGTCATGCCGTCGATTACCTCGGGCAATACCAACTCGCCGACAATCATGATCGCCGAGAAAGCCGCGGAGATGATCCTTGCCGACAACCGCTGAGCGTCTATTGATGGGTGGAGGCAGGGATACGGAGTTTCGAATGCACGGGATAGACGAGGTCATCATCCAGCGTGAGGGATCGGCGGGTCTCATTCGTCTCAATCGGCCGCAGGCGCTGAACAGCCTGACATTGCCGATGATCCGGGCGATTGCATCGGCTCTTGGTGATTTCGCAGCCGATCCCTCGATCGCCAGCGTCATCGTCAAGGGGGAGGGCGAACGGGCCTTCTGCGCCGGCGGCGATATCCGCCTGTTGCATGAAAGCGGCAAACGGGGCTCCGCGGAAGCCGAGACATTCTGGCGCGAGGAATTTCACCTCAACCATGCCATTGCCCACTATCCCAAACCCTATGTGACGCTAATGGACGGCATCACCATGGGTGGTGGTGTCGGGCTATCCGCTCATGGCAGCCATCGTGTCGTCACCGAGCGCACCCGGCTCGCCATGCCGGAAACCGGCATCGGCTATTTCCCCGACGTCGGCGCCACCTGGCTGCTGCCGCGGGCGCCTGGCGAAGCCGGTACCTGGATGGGCCTGACCGGCCTCGCCATCAATGCTGCCGACGCGATTCACGCACGGCTGGCTGATCACTGTGTCGCGTCTTCCGATCTACCGGCGCTGATCGAGGCGATCGGCGCGTTATCAGCCGCCGTATCGCCGGCCGACGTGCATGGCGTGATTGAGGGCATGGCGACCGCTCCCGACCAAAGTCACCTGGCCGCCAACCGCGAAACAGTCGACCGCGCTTTCGCACAGGATACGGTCGAGGATATCCTGGGGGCATTGGGGCGGGAACCCGGCGATTTTGCCGCTGAAACCTTGCAAATGATCACCACCCGCTCGCCGACCAGCCTGAAGTTGACCCTGAGGCTCTTGCGTGCCGGGCGCAACAGCGTGAGCCTCGCTGAATGCTTGAACCGCGAACTCGGCGCCTGCCTGGGGATACTGTATAATCCCGACTTTTACGAAGGCGTCCGCGCCGCTGTCATCGACAAGGATCGCAATCCGAAATGGTCGCCGGCAAGCCTTGCCGAGGTCGAGGATATCGCCATCGATCGCTTCTTCATGCCGGCGCAGCCGCCGCTTTTCGCGGTGTGAAAATAATGGGAGGAAAGCATCATGACACGGATCGCATTCATCGGGCTCGGCAATATGGGCGGTCCCATGGCCGCCAATCTCGTCAAGGCCGGCCATGACGTTTTTGGCTTCGATCTGGCGCATGATGTGCTGAAGGCTGCGGAGGCGACGGGCGTCAAGGCCGCAAACGTGCTGACGGAGGCGTTGGCCGATGCTGAAGCTGTTATCACCATGCTCCCGAAGGGTCAGCATGTGCTGACGGTTTGGACCGATATCCTGCGTTCCGTACCGAAGGGTACCTTGCTGATCGACAGCTCGACCATCGATGTCGATAGCGCTCGCAAGGCCCATGCCATGGCTGATGATGCCGGTTGCCTGTCGCTCGACGCTCCGGTCTCGGGCGGTACGGGCGGCGCTGCAGCCGGAACGCTCACCTTTATGGCCGGCGGTTCGCCGGAAAGTTTTGAAGGCGCTAGACCGCTGCTCGAAGTCATGGGCCGAAAGATCGTCCATTGTGGCGATGCCGGCGCTGGCCAGGCAGCGAAGATCTGCAACAACATGATCCTCGGCATTTCCATGATCGGTGTCTGCGAAGCCTTCGTGCTCGGCGAAAAGCTCGGCTTGTCGCACCAAGCCCTGTTCGACGTTGCTTCGACGTCCTCAGGCCAATGCTGGTCGATCAACACCTATTGCCCGGTGCCCGGGCCCGTGCCGACCTCGCCCGCCAACAACGACTATAAGCCCGGCTTCTCGGCAGCCTTGATGCTGAAGGACCTGCGTCTGTCGCAGGAAGCGGCGCTGTCGAGCGGCGCGTCGACGCCTCTGGGTGCTGAAGCGGCACAGCTCTACGGGCTCTTCGATAAACTCGGTAATGGAGGCCGCGATTTCTCCGCGATCATCGAGATGTTCCGGGAGCTGGCCTGAAACTACCGCCACATGCCGCGCATCCGCGCCCCGACATCGACGCGCACCTGCCGCGCCTGGATCGCTGCAGCGCTTTCCGCCCGCGCCTGCGGCCAGCCACAGACCTCGAAGAATTGCAGGAGTGTTACCGGAATGAAGCGGGTGCGCGAGGCGAAGACGTGCCGATCGCCCTGTGCATGTTGGCCGTGGGTGAAGAAACGCTGCGGGATGACGAGATCGAGGCCGTCCTTGGCGCGAGTCATGGCGACATAAAGCAGCCGCCGTTCCTCCTCGATCTCGGAGGATGATCCGACGGCGAGATCGGCCGGGATGCAGCCATCCACAGCGTTGAGGATGAACACTTTCGTCCATTCCTGGCCCTTGGCGGAATGTATGGTCGAGAGGATGAGGTAATCCTCGTCGAGCAGCGGCACGCCGGCCTGGTCGCTGGTGGCATCAGGCGGATCGAGCGTCAATTCGGTGAGGAAGCGCTCGCGCGAGCCGTAGCCGCCGGCGATCTGCTCGAGCTGGATGAGGTCAGCCTGACGCGTTGCCGCATCCTCGTGCGCCCGCTCCAGATGCGGTTCGTACCATTGTCGCACGAGGCCGATTTCCGCCGGCCATCCCGCCTTGCCACCCTTCAGCTCCTGCATGGTCGCAACGAAACTAGTCCAGTCCTCCCCCGAGCGCGGCGGCGCCGGAAAATCGGCAAGCGCCGCCATCGGACTGGCATGCTCCCCGATATGGTCGAGCACGCGTTGCGCGGTCGAGGGGCCTACGCCCGGAAGGAGTTGCATCAGCCGGAAGCCGGCAACGCGATCGCGCGGGTTCTGGGCAAAGCGAAGGGCGGCCAGCATATCCTTGACATGGGCGCTATCGAGAAACTTCAATCCGCCGAATTTGACGAAGGGAATGTTGCGGCGGGTAAGTTCCACCTCCAGCGGTCCGCTGTGATGCGAGGCGCGGAAAAGCACGGCCTGCTGCTTGAGCTTTGCGCCGCTCTCGCGATTTTCCAACACCTGGTCGGCAACATATCGCGCCTGATCGCTTTCGTCGCGCACCGTTACCAGCCGCGGGCGTTGCGCGCTTTGCCGCTCAGTGCGCAAGTTCTTCGTGAAACGCTCGGAGGCAAGGTCGATCACCGCATTGGCGGCGGCCAGAATCGGTTGCGTCGAGCGGTAATTGCGATCGAGCGTGACGATGTTGGCGGCGGGAGTAAAAGAGGTCGGGAAGTCGAGGATATTGCGCACCGTGGCCGCGCGGAAGGAATAGATCGACTGTGCATCGTCGCCGACGACGGTCAACCCTTGACCGTCAGGTTTCAGCGCCATCAGGATCGACGACTGCAGCCGGTTGGTATCTTGATATTCGTCGACGAGCACGTGGTCGAAGCGGCCGCCGATATCTTCGGCGATCAGCGGCTCGTGCAGCATATGCGCCCAATAGAGCAGCAGATCGTCGTAATCGAGCACATTCTGCGTCTGCTTGGCTTCGACATAGGCCGCGAAGAGGTCGCGCAACTGCTTGTCCCAGGCCGCGCACCAGGGGAAGAAATCGCGCAGCATCTCTTCGAGCGGCGTTTCCGAATTGACGGCGCGGGAATAGATGGCGAGACAAGTCGCCTTGGTCGGAAAGCGGCTTTCCAGCTTGGAGAAACCGAGCTCGTGGCGCACGAGGTTCATCAGGTCGGCGCTGTCTTCGCGGTCATGGATCGTGAAGGCCGGGTCGAGGCCGATCTGTTCGGCGTAATCGCGCAAAAGTCTCGCACCGATGCCGTGGAACGTGCCGGTCCAGGCAAGCGCATCGGCCATGATGCCGGCATTGGCGCCAAGCACCTCACGACAGATGCGCTCGACGCGCCGACCCATTTCGGCCGCGGCGCGGCGAGAAAAGGTCATCAGCAGGATGCGGCGGGGATCGGCGCCTTTGACGATCAGATGTGCAACGCGATGAGCAAGCGTATTGGTCTTGCCGGAACCGGCACCGGCGATCACCAACAGCGGCCCGGCGATATGGCTGCCTTCGACAGTCGTGCCGTGCTCCACCGCCAGCCGCTGCTCCGGGTTCAGCTTTTCCAGATAGGCAGCGGTCATGGTCTCTCCTGAAGGCTTCGGACGGCAGGCGGCGAAAACGGAATCGGTGACGAATCACGTTCGCAATAATATCCGAATGTTCGATGAATGTTCCGAATTGGCTGAAACTGTCAAGATCGGCTGGATCTGCACGGAGATGTGACCATCCCGTCATGAATTTGGTTCAGATTTAACGAACACGGGCTCGAAAAGGGCCCTTGAGGTACTTATTTACCGGATTGACACATGATTTTGGGGTTTCGGTGCGCTGGGTAGGGTTCCCGAACATGAATGAGACGATGGCCACCGGATTGCGCCAACCTGAGGGGCCGGTTGCCCTGACGGATGGACGCGTCGCGCTTGTGGAGACCGATGACAGTCGTCGTTGCCTGACGATGATCGCGGCTGGTGGCATCCGTCATGAAATCTGTCGGCCCGGCGGCCGGCCGACGGGACTTGCGGTCGACGGCGATAATTGTTTCTGGGTGGCGGGCGGCCCGGAAAACTCCCTTGTTCGGCTCTCTCCGGAAGGCCGCACTTTGCAGGTTATCGAAGGCGGCAAGGACGGCCCGTTTCTTTACCCGAACGATCTGGCCTTCGGTCCTGATGGCTTGCTTTACATGACGGATACCGGCGTTCGCATCTCCGATCTGCTCGAAGGTGCCGATCTCAATCCCGATTTCTTCCGCGCGCCCTATAACGGCCGTGTCTATCAGATTGATCCGGCGGATGGCCAAGTGCTGCGCGTGCTGGCGACCGGTTTGTTCTATGCCAATGGTATTGCATTCGGACCTGACGGGCTGCTTTATTATAGCGAGACACTGACCGGGAAAATCTATCGCCAGATCGTCGGCGGACGGCAGGAGCTGTTTGCGCAGGTGATGTCGGTGCCCGCCGTCAAGGCGTTGCGCGGACCGGCCGGCATGGCCTTTGATCGCAGTGGCATGCTTTATTGCACGATGTACGGACAGGGCGAGATCTGTCTGGTCGATTCTACGGGAAAAATAGTCGGCCATATTCGCACCAATGGCACGCGGCCGGGCAACATTGCGTTCACCCTCGACGGTAAATATGCGCTCATCACCGAGCAGGAAAACGGTGTTTTGGAGAAAATAACGGCACCACGTCCGGGGCTGCCGCTGCACATGCCGTCCATCGGATATTGAGGCCGATGGACATGCCCGGAGGCCGGGCATGTCTTCATTCATGTCTATGTGCTGCTTATTATTCGGCGGCGGGGATTTGCTTGTTGTCCTTGCTGGACTTGTCGTCAGCCGGTGTTGCATCGTTGGCAACCGCCTTGGCATGACGGCGGCGCCAGTCGCCGAGGAACAGCAGGATCGGTGCGGCGATGAAGACCGACGAGGCACCAGCGACGAGGATGCCGAACACCATCGGGATCGCGAAGCTGGAGACGGCACTGCCGCCCCAGATCGCCATCGGAACCAGCGCCAGGAAGGCGGTGGCATTGGTGTAGAGGCTTCGCGCCAGGGTCTCGTTGATCGACTTGTCGATGATGTCGCGCAGGGGCATCGATTTGTAGAGCCGCATGTTTTCACGCATGCGGTCATAGACCACAACCTTGTCGTTCACCGAATAACCGACCAGCGTCAGGATCGCGGCGATGGCCGTCAGGTTGAAATCGAGGCCGGTGATCGCGAAGAAGCCGATCGCCTTGGTGACGTCGAGCACCAGCGTGACGATTGCGCCGACCGCGAACGGCCATTCGAAACGAAACCAGATGTAGAAGAGCATCGCCAGGCTGGCGATCAAGACCGACAGGATGCCGGCCCAGGCAAGCTCGCCCGAAACCTTCGGCCCGATGACATCGGTGCCTTCAATAGTCGCGGTTGGGTCGATCTTGACGATTTCTGCCTTGAGCTTGGTCACCGCGGCCGTCTGCGCCTCTTCACCGCCGTCCTGGCGCTGGGCGCGGACAAGGATGCTGTTGTTGTCGCCGAAGGACTGCAGTGCGATTTCGCCGAGGCCGAGCGTGTTCAGGCCCCCGCGGAACGTCGCCAAATCGGCCGCGTCCTTGGTCTTGACCGACATCTGGATGCCGCCGCGGAAATCGACGCCGTAGTTGAGGCCCGGATGGATGAACAGGACCACCGAGGCGATCGACAGGATCGCCGAGACGGTGACACCAAAGAAGCGGGCCTTCATGAACTGGATGTGCTTGTCATAGGGGCTGAAGGGGATCAGCGGCCTGATGTTGAGCACCTTCAGCTTGCGGCGACGGGTGATCGCGATCATCACGACGCGCACGAAGGCGACGGAGGTGAACATCGAGATAATGAGGCCGAGACCCATGGTCACGGCAAAGCCGCGAACCGGGCCGGAGCCGAAGTAGAAGAGGATGGCGGCGGCGATCAGGGCCGTCATGTTGCCGTCGATAATCGTGGAATAAGCTTTCCTGAAGCCGTTATCGATGGCGGCAAAGGCGCCGCGACCCTTGCGGGTTTCTTCGCGGATGCGCTCGTTGATGAGAACGTTGGCATCAACCGCAAGGCCGATACCGAGAACGACGCCGGCGATGCCGGGCAGCGTCAGCGTGGCGCCGACCAGCGTCAGGGCCGAGAAGGTCAGGATTGTGTGAATGAGCAGTGCAACATTCGCGAGAATCCCCCAGGCGCCATAGAGCACGAAGATGAAGGCGGCAACCAAGACGAAGCCAACCAGGCCGCTATAGATGCCCTTCTGGATCGCGTCCGCGCCGAGGTCGGCACCCACGGTGCGTTCCTCGATGACGGTCAGCTTGGCCGGCAGGGCGCCGGCGCGCAGCAGCGCGGCGAGCGTCGTTGCGCTGTCAGCGGTGAAGTTGCCGGAGATCTGGCCCGAACCTCCGGTGATCGGTTCGCGGATGTTCGGCGCGCTCAGCACCTTGTTGTCCAGTACGATGGCGAAGGGCTTGCCGACGTTTTCGCGGGTGATTTCCGCGAAACGGTTGGCGCCGGCGTTGTCGAAGCGGAAGGTGACGAGCGGCTCATGCGTGTTCGGATCGAAGCTGACGCGCGCATCGGTCAGGCGGTCGCCCGAGAGTTCGATACGGTCGAGAACCGGGTAGCTGTTGCCTTGATCGTCCTTCAAGATGGTGACGCCGGGGCCGGGATTGTTCGGATCGGCATTGTCGGCGAGCAGATGGAAGGACATCTTCGCGGTCGAGCCGAGAAGTTCGCGCAGATGCGACGGGTCCTGGGCGCCGGGAAGCTGCACGAGGACACGGTTCGGGCCGACGCGTTGGATGGTGGGTTCTGCGACACCGACCTGGTCAACGCGCTTGCGGATGACTTCCAAGCTCTGTTGAACGGCGGAATCGACGTTGCTGGCGATGCCGGCCGGCGAGAAGGACATCGTGATCGTGCCGCCGTTCGGAGCGATGGTGAGATCGGATTGACCTGCGGAGAGACCGGACGAGATTGTGTTGGCGAGCGTCTGAAGCTGAGTAACGGCATCGCTGCTTTGCGACGGATCGGTCAGCGTCACGATGACCTGGTCGCCGTTACGAACGATCGAGCGGGTCTGGATGTTCTTGTCGCGCAGGACGCGACGCGAATCCTGCAGCAGCGTCTGCAGCCGTCCGTTGGTCAGATCCTTCTCGTCCACTTCGAGAACCAGATAGGAGCCGCCGCGAAGGTCCAGGCCGAGGGAAACCTGGCTATGCGGGAGCCAGGACGGGATCTTGGAAAGAACCGACTGCGGAAGCGCGTTCGGCAGGGCAATGAGGAGGCCAAGCACGATGATCACAGAATAGAGGACCACCAGCCATGGTGAGGTGCGCATGGGTATTATCCTTGGAAATACACTAATGCCAGCGGAGCCTGCCGCTGGCGGACGTGGGTCATGTCGGAGATGCGCCGGCGGCGCGCGAACCGGTTAAGCGAAAGCAGCCGGCGGGGCGCGCGCGCGATAGGCGCCAAAAGCGAAGAATTCGTGCCGCGTGATTTCGCCGCTGTCGCTCGGCTGCCACGGATTGATTAGAAGTCCCGGCGACGGAAGGGTCGTAAGCGTTGCCGGTCCGATATCATGCCAGGTGGCTTTCGGCGTGACCGTGCGGTCGGCAACGACAATGCCGCGCACCGGATCGCGCAAGGCGAGATAGAGCGGTTGGCTGTCCTTGCCGGAGGAAAAGGCCTCAGCGTCTGCCCGTGCGGCAAGATTGATGCCGCCGCCGAGCGCCAGTCCGAGATAGGCGAAGAAAGCGACGAACAGCGAGGCGACCACGCGCATTCCGGCGCGGCGCGTCCTGCTATCGTTCTCTTCGCTGTCGGCGGCGCCGAATTCGAACGGGTTCAACGGTTATAAAGGCCTTCATTCCTTTGCCGGATCGGAAACCGGCGGCTCGCTTATACTATCAGGACGCTCCGCGTCTTCATAGTGTGGCCTGTCATGATGCACTTGCGCCAGCCGGTCAACCATGCCCATCGCAATTTCCCGCTCTCCCATGATGACGGTGTCGGCGCCATATTGCTTCAATACGTCCACTTCCGCGTCAGAATGGGCACGGGCGACGATCAGGATCGAAGGGTTTGTTGCGCGCGCCCGCTCGGCGGCACTGCAGGCTTCGAAGGTATTGGGAATGGCGATGAGCAGGCTGCGGGCACCGGTTATATTGGCATAACCGAGGATCTCTGCGGACGCCGCATTGCCGTAGATCGCCTCGATGCCCGCCTGCTTGAGTTCGCCTATGCGCTTTTCGGAATCCTCGATGACGATGAAGGGCGTGCCGGAGGATATGAGGTTCTCGCCGACGATACTGCCGACGCGTCCGTAGCCGATCAAAACGGCATGGCCGGAGAGCATTGTCGAGCGTGGCTCCTCATCACTGCTGGTCTCAGCGGGAGGGTCGATTTGGCTGTGCGGCGGGTCGCTTGCCGCCGCGGGTTGTTCGGCCTGCGGCTCGGTGCCTTCCGTTTCGACATGACGCCTTGCGTCCAGCCCCTTGCGCATCCAGTCGCAGGCGATGAATACGAGGGGGTTGAGGATGATCGAAATGATCGCGCCGCCGAGGATGAGATCGCGGCCTTCGCCGGGCAGCATACCGAGATCGAAGCCGAGCGCAGCGAGGATGAAAGAGAATTCACCGATCTGCGCCAGGCTGGCGGAGATCGTGAGCGCGGTGCTCATCGGCTTGCGGAAGGCGAGCACGATGAAGAAGGCGGCGACCGATTTGCCGATGACGATGATGAACACGGTCGCCAGCAGCGGCAGCGGATTGTCGATCAGGATGTTCGGATCGAACAGCATGCCGACCGAGACGAAGAACAGCACGGCGAAAGCATCGCGGAGCGGCAGGCTTTCCTGTGCGGCCCGATGGCTGAGTTCGCTTTCCGACAGGATCATGCCGGCGAAGAAGGCGCCGAGCGCCAGCGACACGCCGAAGAGTTTCGCGGCCCCGAAAGCGACACCGAGCGCAATCGCGAGGACACCGAGGCGGAAGAGTTCGCGCGAGCCGGTATGGGCGATGCGGTGCAGGATCCAGGGAATGATCCGTCGGCCGACGACCAGCATCAGCCCGACGAAGGCAGCGACCTTCAGCAACGTCATGCCGATGATACCGGTGATGCCGAGATCGAGGCCGAGCAACCGGTTGAGGCCCGCCGACAGCGGCTCGGCAGTACCATGACCATCGCCGGAAATGCTGGCGGCGGCAGGAATGAGCACGAGGGCCAGCACCATGGCCAGGTCCTCGACGATCAGCCAGCCGACTGCGATCTTGCCGCGCTCGCTCTCGATCAGCCGCCGCTCCTGCAAGGCTTTCAAAAGGACGACCGTCGAGGCGACTGAGAGCGCAAGGCCGAAGACCAGACTGCCGCCGAGCGGCCAGCCCATCAGCGCGCCGAGCCCCCAGCCGAGCAGGGTGGCGAAGCCGATCTGAACGATCGCGCCGGGAACGGCGATGCCGCGCACCGACAACAGGTCCTTCAGCGAAAAATGCAGGCCGACGCCGAACATCAATAGGATGACGCCGATTTCGGCGAGCTCTGGCGCCAGGCTCTGGTCGGCGACGAAGCCAGGCGTATGCGGGCCCGCGAGCACGCCAGCGATGAGATAACCGACGAGCGGCGGCAGTTTGAATCGGTTGGCGATGGCGCCGAAGATGAATGCCAGCACAAGGCCCATGACGATGGTCGAAATCAAAGGCGTGTCGTGTGGCATTACCGTCTCCTCGATACTGGAAATCCCATGCTATCTATGACATATTTGGCTTATGTTGACCAATATGGGTGATTTTATATCGTGAATCAAGGCGGCAAACCAATGATTCTCACCCCCGCGCTCTGCCGCGCGGCGCGCGGGCTGCTCGACTGGACGCAGTCGGATATAGCTGAAAAAGCTGGTGTATCACGGAGCACGATCCGCGACTACGAGGGCGGGCATCACGACATTCATCGGGCGACCGAGGCGCAACTGCGCCTGGCCTTCGAAGAGGGTGGGGTCGTCTTTGTCGAAACGTCCGAGTTTGGTTGGGGTGTCTGCCTGCGCCCGGCTTCTGACCGCGGCTAAGGTTTGGGCGCCAGGCAGCTTGCTGAAAGATGGTAGGCGTAGAGCGCCCTGCCTTTCATATTGCCGAAATCCGGCGACCAACTCTTGATGAGTTCCGACCGGCCCGCGGCGCAATTGAACGGTTCATCGTCGATAAAAAGCACATCGCCAGTCACGGTAGCTGGCAGCGAAAAATTCTGCTCGTAGTAGCTCTTCGGGAAACCGCCGGAGTTGCGGGCGTAGATGTGATAGGGCTTGCCCTTCAGCGTATAGAACAGATCGGCGAGAATATCGCGGTTGTCGGCAACGATGGTCGAGGTATTCGCTTGGACGGCGATATCGGCGATCTCCAGGCTGATGGCGCTGCGGCCGACATAGCGCTGCATCACGAGATTCCCGTTCGGCAGCTTGATGTCATAGGCAAACACGGTCAGGACCGGCAACAGGAAGGCAACGACGGAGCCGATGATCAGCGAAATAACTAGGCCTTTTTTTGTTAGGCGGTAGAGCAGCCAGACTGCGAGGATGGTGCCTGCGGCATAGGCGGTGACCGCCCAATTGGCATAGGCCTTGGCAAACAGCGCCTGCAGCGTGATTAACGCCACGACCGGGATGGACAGCCAGACGAGCAGCTTCTCCCTGTCGTCGCTTTGCCCGCGGATCATCCGCCATGCGGCCCAGAGCATGGCATAGAAAATGATGGGCCCGACGACGCCGAATTGCGCGCCGACGAATCCGAGCGCGCCGAGCAGATGCTTCACCAGCCCGCCGCCGTTTCCGTCGCCGTTCCAATGGGCAATGCTTTCGGTATGGCGCACCGTCGCCGCATCATGGGCGAAATTCCACCAAAGGTTCGGGGCGACGACGATGGCGCCGGCGATGGCGGCGATGATCACGTCGCGCCAGGCAATGCGTGCCGAACGCAGGGTCAGCATGGCGACCCCGACGCCCGGCAGCAGAAAAAGCACTGAATATTTCGTCAGAAAGGCGATGCCGAGGCTGACGCCGAGGATCAGCGCCTCGATGATCGAGGACCGCTTGGTGAGGCCGAGAAAAGCCCAGATCGCAATGGTGACGAACAGAATCTGGATCGTGTCGGTCGACACGAGTACGGCCGAAAGCGAGGCAGCCGGCAGGGTGACGAAAATGACGCCGACCCAGGGCTCGATCTCTCTCCCAACGTCCCCCACAATCAGTCGTCGCGTCGTGCGCATCAGCATCAGCGCGGTAGCAAGATGGAAGAGCGGCGCGGAAACGCGGATCCAGAAGGTCGAGTCCGAACCGGAAATCGCGTTGAAGAAACGGATCACCCAGGCGATGACAGGCGGCTTGGAATAATAGCCGAAGTCGAGGTTCTGACCCCAGAACCAATATTGTGCCTCGTCGACGAACAGGTCGGTTCTGTTGAAGATCAGCATCACCACGCGCCAAAGCGTGACGCCGAAGATGATTGCAAGACCAAGCCGCAGTGAAAGTCTTTGGTGGCTCGTTTCGGAATAGGTCGTATCGGACATCAACAGGTCGATCTCGGTGCCGGGTCGTGAGGCTTCATACGGAACTATCGAGCTCGACGCTAGCTCTCGCCCAGAGAGAAAGACGGTGGAACGCGCGGCCCGATGCCGCGCACATAAAGTATTTTTACAAGGGATTTGTGTCGCCTATGGGCGTCTGAGGGAAATCCTCAGAGCACGCGCGGGGCAACTTTGCTGCGCGCCTCTTCGATGAGGCTTAGAAGCACGAAGGCAGCAAGCGTCATGCCGGCCGTCAGCGAAGCAGTCAAACCAAGAACAATCATTGCTCTCTCCGTATCGACATCAAAGGTGTCTCTACTTGCCGGATTAGAGCATGAAGCTTGCCTGTGACTTGCGGCTATCTGGGTTTTTACTCAAAATGACCGCCGACAGAAATCGAACCCAAAATAGTTTAAATCAAAACGGGATAGCGGACGGGGGTTATTAACCTTCAAGCAAGGAATTAACCATAAACATTGAACTGCACGTCGGAATGGGAAAACTGTCACTCGTTCTCACCAGGCATGAAGCCGCCCCGTCGTACCGGGTCAGATCCGGTATCCATGTCATCAAACGGTCCGAAAACAGACTTTGATGAACGAGCGAGCTTCAGCGTCCCGGTCAACGGACCGGTGGCGGCGTGCGCCTTTCCTCGTCTCCTCATCGCGTCTGAACCGGATCATCAGTGGTTTCGCCGGCGTCGTTTACGTCCGGCAGTTCGGTGGGGACGATTTTGGCGCAGGATTCGCCGTCAGATCAGGCAGGACGGGCGCAGGCGGGCAGCCTTCGCGACCGCTTGCGTTTTGCTGGTCTCGATGCCGAGCAATGCGAAATCGTGCGCCGCAACCGGCCGATGCTCGAAACGCATCTGAAAGCTGGCCTGCGCGATCTCTTTCATCGTCTCCAGACATTTCCCGACGCCGCCCGCAACTTTACCAGCGAAAGCCAACTCGAGCGTTTGCAGGACCTGCAATCCTCGCATTGGGACGTGCTGACAGACGCTCGTTTCGACAGTCTGTACGCCGAGCGCGTCAAGGTTCTCTCCGATAGCGAAAGCAAGATGGGGCTCGACCCGCGCTGGCACGTCGCCGGTCACGGCGTGGTTCTGGAGCACATTCTTGCCGGCATTGTCGAGGAGATGGGCAGCCGCGCCATCCTGCCCGGCGCCAAACGCCGTGCCCGTGAGTTGAGCGAGCTGATCGCCGCTGCCGTTCGCCTCGTCATGGTTGACGTCGAGATCGCCGTGTCGCTGCGCTTCAACGAACTTCGCCTCAACCATCAGCGGGCGCTTGCCGACCAGCGGAGTGCGGATCATGCCGAAGCTGCTGGTCTTTTTGCCGATGTCATCCGCAGCCTCGCAGAACGCGATCTGACCGTCCGCCTGCCTGCCGATGGTCCGGAGGCCTATGCCGAACTGGCGCAGACGCTGAATGCTGCTCTGGACGACATCCAGCAGCAATTTGCAGGACTGTCCGCCAGTGTGCAGGCGGCCGAAGCCGCAACGGATGTGATCGCCCGCGATTCCCGCTCGTTGGCCCAGAGTTCCACGGAGCAGTCTCGGGGGCTTGCCTTATCGGCAAAGCAACTCGCCGAACTTGCCGATCAGGTTCGCGGCAATGCGGCGAGCACCCGGTCAGCCGAGCGCGCCGCCGCCTCCACCCGTGTTGCAGCTGAAGACAGCGGCCGGGTCGTCGGCCAGGCGATTTCCGCCATGGCCGATATCGAAACCTCGGCAGAAAAGATCGGCCAGATCATCGGTGTCATCGACGAGATCGCGTTCCAAACCAATCTGCTGGCGCTCAATGCAGGTATTGAAGCCGCGCGCGCCGGCGACAGCGGCCGCGGCTTTGCCGTCGTCGCCCAGGAAGTCCGTGCGCTCGCCCAGCGCTCCGCCGATGCCGCCCGCGAAATCAAGGTGCTGGTGACGGGCACCAAGGCGCAGGTCGACGCCGGCGTGCAGATGGTCGGCCGCACGCAGGAAGCGATCGGCAGCATCGTTCGTCAGGTGACCGATATCAACGATGCCATTTCCGGCATCGCGGCCGCCACTGACGAACAGGCCGCCGGCCTGCGCACCGTGACCACGGACATCGGCAGCTTCGGCGAGCGCGCCGCTGCCACCGAAAGCCTCGCCCGTCGCTCGGACGAAGGCGCGGATCATCTTCATACCGTCATCCTCGAACTCGGGCGCACGATCCGTGAATTCCGCCTTGAGCGCGAGCGCCGCCATGCTGTGCCGCGCCAGGTGACTGCTGCGCAACGTTTGCCGATTGCTCGGCGCGACGAAAACGTCATCCGGCGTGATGAGAGCAACGTGGCCGAATTGGATTTTTCGCTTCGCAGGGCCGGGCTTGGAGGCGAGCGGAATGCATACTGATATCTCTGTTTTATGCGCATGCGGGCTGTGGGACCCGATTTCAGGCAACAAGGAATAAAGCGATGCCGAGCAGGAAAGGCGAAAAGGCAATCAGTCTGGCCGCAGTGCTGGACCTCAACGAGGCTTCGACGCTTCGCGGCAAGTTGATGGGGCTGCGCGGCAGCAATGTCGTGATCGATGCATCAGGCGTCGAGAGGATCGGGGCCTTGTGCGTTCAGGTCATCATGGCCGCCGCCAAGACTTGGGATGAAGACAAGCTGTCCGTCACCTTTTCGAAGGTGTCGGATGCATTTCAAAAAACGATGCAGTTGATCGGAGTGGACATCGATCACCTGCTTGCCAAGGAGATCCGGCAATGAAGAAAAAAGTACTGACCGTGGATGATTCACGGACCATTCGAAACATGCTTCTCGTCACCCTTAACAATGCCGGCTTCGAGACCATTCAGGCCGAAGACGGCGTCGAGGGCCTCGAGGTTTTGGAAGAAGCCAACCCAGACGTCATCGTCACCGACATCAACATGCCGCGCCTTGACGGCTTCGGCTTCATCGAGGGCGTGCGCCGCAACGACAAGTACCGGGCGATCCCGATCCTGGTGCTGACGACCGAAAGCGACGCCGAAAAGAAGAACCGCGCCCGCCAGGCTGGTGCGACGGGTTGGATCGTCAAGCCCTTCGATCCCGCCAAACTGATCGATGCCATCGAGCGTGTAACCGCTTAAACAGGATCTGTTCCTATGGATATGAACGAAATCAAAGAGATTTTTTTCCAGGAGTGCGAGGAGCAGCTCGCCGAACTGGAATCCGGTCTCCTGAAAATGAATGATGGCGACCGGGATCCGGAAACCGTCAATGCTGTCTTCCGTGCCGTTCATTCCATCAAGGGTGGGGCAGGGGCATTCGGTCTGGACGACCTTGTCTCCTTTGCCCATGTCTTCGAGACCACGCTCGATTGCGTTCGATCCAACAAGCTGGAACCGACCCAGGATGTCCTGAAGGTCATGCTCAAGGCCGCCGACGTTCTGGCGGACCTGACCAACGCCGCCCGTGACGGCGGCAGCGTCGATCAGGCCCGCAGCAAGGGCCTGGTCAAGGAACTGGAAGCGCTGGCCCACGGCGAATTGCCATCGGCATCCGCAGCCGTCGAAGCCGCGCCGAAGCCGGTGAGGGCTGCAGCGCCCGCCCCCGCCCCGACCCCTGTCAAAGCCGCACCCGCTCCCACGGACGATAGCGGCTTTCAGCCGATCCCCTTCAGCTTCGACGATGATTTCGGTGGCGACGAAGCGCCTGTGGCTATGCCGGAGTATGAAGTCAGCTTCAAGCCGCGCTCCGATCTCTACGCCAAGGGCAACGATGCCACGCTGCTGCTGCGCGATCTCTCGCGCCTCGGCGAGATGAGCATCCATTGCAACATGGACGCTCTGCCGGATCTCGATCAGCTCGACCCTGAAGGCGCCTATTTCAAGTGGACGATCTCGGTCAAGACGGACAAGGGCGAAGACGCCATCCGCACTGTCTTCGAATTCGCCGAATGGGATTGCGAGCTCGATGTTCGGCTGGTTGAGGATGCCGCTTCATCTGCAGGCGGTGATGAAGAGTTGCCGATGGTGCCCGTGCCCTTCGATCTCTCCGTTCTCGATGGCGATGGTATCGAACAGGCCGTGGAAGCCGCCGAGGAAGCACCGAAGCCGAAGAATGACGTCGCAGCCGCCGTTGCCGCCGCCGAAACGGCAAGCAACGTCACTCAGCTTGCCGCCGTCGCCGCCCGCGTCGAAAAGAAGGAAGCCGCGGCAGCCGCCGCCGCTGCCGCTGCCAGTGCCGCCGCGCAGAACAATGCCGCCGCTGGCGCCGGACAGACCATCCGTGTCGATCTCGACCGTGTCGACCGACTGATCAATCTCGTCGGCGAGCTGGTCATCAACCAGGCGATGCTGTCGCAGAGCGTCATCGAGAATGACAACAACGGTGCATCCTCGATCAATATGGGCCTCGAGGAGCTGCAGCAGCTCACTCGCGAGATCCAGGACAGCGTCATGGCGATCCGCGCGCAGCCGGTGAAGCCGGTCTTCCAGCGCATGTCGCGTATCGTCCGTGAAATTGCCGACATGACGGGCAAGTCGATCCGCCTGGTCACCGAGGGTGAAAACACCGAAGTCGACAAGACGGTCATCGACAAGCTTGCCGAACCGCTGACCCATATGATCCGAAACGCCGTCGACCACGGCGTTGAAACCCCGGAAAAGCGCACTGCACTCGGCAAGAACCCGGAGGGCACGGTTCGCTTGACGGCGAAGCATAGGTCCGGTCGCATCCTGATCGAACTCGCCGACGACGGCGCCGGCATCAATCGCGAAAAGGTTCGCCAGAAGGCGATCGACAACGACCTGATCCCTGCCGATGCCAATCTCTCGGACGAGGAGATCGACAACCTGATCTTCCTGCCGGGCTTCTCGACGGCCGACAAGATCTCCGACATTTCCGGCCGCGGCGTCGGCATGGACGTGGTCAAGCGCTCGATCCAGGCGCTCGGCGGTCGCATCAACATCAGTTCCAAGCCTGGGCAAGGCTCGGTCTTCACCATGAGCCTGCCGCTGACGCTCGCCGTCCTCGATGGCATGGTGGTGACGGTTGCCGGCCAGACGCTGGTCGTGCCGCTGACCGCGATCGTCGAAACCCTGCAACCGGAAGCCGCCGCCATCCATTCCTTCGGCGCCAATCATCGCCTGATCTCGATCCGCAATAGCTTCTGCCCACTGGTCGATGTCGGCCGCATCCTGAACTTCCGCGCCACGCAGGCCAATCCGGTCGACGGTGTCGCACTGCTGGTGGAATCGGAAGGCGGCGGGCAGCGCGCTCTGATGGTCGATGCCATCCAGGGCCAGCGCCAGGTCGTCATCAAGAGTCTCGAAGCGAACTACACGCATGTTCCCGGCATCGCCGCCGCGACCATCCTCGGTGATGGGCGCGTCGCTCTCATCCTCGACGTTGATGCCGTGGTCGGCGCCTCGCGCGGCCAGTCGTTGAAGGCTGAAATGTCGTACGCAGCAGTGGGTTAAGCCTATGTCCTACGCCGTCAAGAATCTGACCCAGGGTGCCCGTGAGCTGATCGCCTTCCGCATCGGCGATCAGGAGTTCTGCGTCGACATCATGTCGGTCCGCGAAATCCGCGGTTGGACGCCGGCGACAGCCATGCCGCATGCGCCGGCCCATGTCCTTGGCGTCATCAACCTGCGCGGCGCTGTCTTGCCGATCGTCGATCTCTCGGCCCGCCTGGGCATGAAGCGCGCCGAGCCGACCGCACGCCATGTGATCATCGTGGCGCAGGTCAAGCGCAAGGTCGTCGGCCTGCTGGTCGACGCCGTGTCCGATATCCTGACGGTTACCGACGACAACATTCAGCCGACGCCGGAAGTTTCTTCCGACTACGAGCGGCAGTTTGCACGCGGCATCCTGGCGATCGACCGTCGCATGATCTGTCTTATCGAACTCGAAACCCTGTTCCCGGACAGCGAAAGCGAAGCTGCATGAGTATGATGGGAGCGACTGATCTCAAGGCATCCCCGGACGAGGTGCTGGCCAGCGGCGAATATCCGCTGACACGGCGCGATCTCTCCGAAATTGCCGCCATGATCTATTCGGACGCTGGAATTTCTCTCAACGAGACAAAGGCGTCGCTCGTCTATTCGCGGCTGTCGAAGCATATTCGCGCACTCGGTTTGCCGGGCTTTCGCGATTATTGCCTGCTGGTCTCCTCACCGGCGGGAGCTGCGGCACGGCGCGAGATGCTGTCGCATCTGACGACGAATTTCACCCGATTCTTCCGCGAGAACCACCATTTCGATCATCTGCGCGACGAGGTTCTGCCCGGCCTTCTGGCGCGTGCCAAAAGCGGTGGCCGCGTCCGCATCTGGTCGGCAGCCTGTTCCGACGGACAGGAACCCTATTCCATCGCGCTTACGGTTCTGTCGCTGCTGCCGAACGCGGCGGATTTCGATTTCAAGATCCTGGCGACAGATATCGATCCGAAGATCCTCGGCCTTGCCCGCACGGGCGCTTACGATGAGACATCGCTCGAGACGGTCTCACCCGCCATGCGCAAGCAGTGGTTTCAGGAGGTCGACATCCAGGGGCGCCGCAAATTCCAGGTCGATGATCGCGTCAAGCGTCTGATCACGTTCAATGAGCTGAACCTGATGGCACAATGGCCGTTCAAGGGCACCTTCGACGTCATCTTCTGCCGCAACGTGGTGATCTATTTCGACGAGCCGACGCAGACGAAGATCTGGTCGCGCTTCGCCGGCCTGCTGCCGGAAAACGGCCATCTCTATATCGGCCATTCCGAGCGTGTCTCCGGCGAGGCCAAGCATCTTTTCGACAATATCGGCATCACCACTTATCGCCGCATTGGCAATTCAATCGGGAGGAAAGTATGAGCGCCCCCGCCCGTGTTCTTGTCGTCGACGACTCGCCGACCATGCGCGGCTTGATCACCGCCGTCCTGCGCTCCGATCCAGAGGTCGACGTCATCGGCCAGGCCGGCGATGCAATGGAAGCGCGCGCCGCGATCAAGGCGCTCAATCCTGATGTCGTGACGCTCGACATCGAGATGCCGAATATGAACGGTCTCGATTTTCTTGAGAAAATCATGACCCTCAGGCCCATGCCGGTCATCATGGTCTCGACCATGACGCATCGCGGCGCCGAGGCGACGCTCGCGGCCCTTGAAATCGGCGCGTTCGATTGCGTAGGCAAGCCTGCTCCGGGCGAGCCGCGTCCCTTCGGCGATCTGGCGGAAAAGGTGAAGGCGGCGGCTCGTTCGCAGCGGCAATATATCAAGCCCGCTGCCGGCCATGCTCCGCCGCCTGCGGTTGCGGATTTCCGCGTCGGCCGCAAGATCGTCGCGATCGGTTCGTCCACCGGTGGCGTCGAAGCCTTGATCGCGGTCCTACAGAAGTTCCCGGCCAACTGCCCGCCGACGGTCATCACCCAGCACATGCCGCCGAGCTTCACCCGCAGCTTTGCCGAACGGCTCAACCGCCTCTGCGCGCCCGTCGTGCAGGAGGCCACGGATGGTGCGCGGCTGGAGATCGGCAAGATCTATCTGGCGCCCGGCGGCGAGCGGCATTTGCAGATCGCCAACGTGTCGGCGCCGCATTGCCGTCTGATCGAGCGCGGGCCAGTTAATGGTCATCGTCCTTCCGTCGACGTGCTCTTCGATTCGGTCGCCGAGCTCGCGGGCCGCAACGCCGTCGGCGTGATCCTGACCGGTATGGGGCGCGACGGCGCCGCCGGCCTTCTCAAGATGCGCCATGCCGGCGCGCGGACCATCGGCCAGAACGAAAAGACCTGCGTAGTCTACGGGATGCCGAGGGTCGCATTCGAACTCGGTGCAGTCGAACAGCAGTTTCCGCTGAACGCCATTGGCGAGGAAATATTGAAAGTAACAGCCGCCCGCAAGGAAGGGAGCGAATAATGTCTCTAGCGGAGAAAATCAAAGTTCTGATCGTCGACGACCAGGTTACCAGCCGCCTGTTGTTGAGCGACGCGCTGACTCAATTGGGCTTCAAGCAGATTACTGCTGCCGGCGACGGTGAGCAGGGCATGAAGATCATGGAGCAGCAGCCGCATCACCTGGTGATCTCTGACTTCAACATGCCGAAGATGGATGGTCTCGGCCTGCTGCAGGCCGTGCGCACCAATCCGACGACGAAGAAGGCAGCCTTTATCATCCTGACGGCGCAAGGTGACCGTGCGCTGGTGCAGAAGGCCGCCCAGCTCGGCGCCAACAACGTTCTCGCCAAGCCCTTCACCATTGAAAAGATGAAAGCGGCGATCGAGGCCGTGTTCGGAGCATTGAAATGATCGTCGAGGGTGCTGCCCGTCGCGTGCACATCATTCAAGGCGAGTACAAGGTCATCAGCGACCCGGACGTGGTGCTGGCGACCATTCTCGGCTCGTGCGTGGCAGCATGCCTGCGCGATCCGATCGCTGGCGTCGGCGGCATGAACCACTTTCTCCTGCCCGGAACGTCGGCTTCGCCGATGAGCGGTGGCGACGCGACGCGCTACGGCGTGCACCTGATGGAGCTTCTCATCAACGGTCTCTTGAAGCAGGGCGCGCGCCGTGACCGGCTGGAGGCGAAGGTTTTTGGCGGCGCGAAGACGATCGCCACCTTCTCCAACGTCGGCGAACAGAACGCTGCCTTTGCCATGCAGTTCCTGCGGGATGAAGGCATTCCGGTCGTCGGCTCCAGCACAGGCGGCGAGCATGGACGCAAGATCGAATATTGGCCGATCTCCGGCCGTGCCCGGCAATATCCGCTGACCGGCGCCGAAACGCAGAAGACCGTGGCTCTGGAACAGCGCCCCGTTGCCGCCCCGAAGCCGGTCGACAATACGATCGAATTTTTCTGATCAACGAGGACTACCTGATGACCACCATCCCGCGTGCCGAAGCATCCGCCATGCAGGAGGCACTCCCCGCCATCCTCATGCGTATTGTCTCGGAATTGCACGATGTCGCTTACCTGATCGAACGCATCGAGCCGCAGTTGCTCGATCTCAGCGGCGTCAACGTGCTGGAATCGCCTGACTCGATGAAGGTCATGCAGGGCATCGATCTGGCCGTACAGAAGACGCGCGGCATTGCCGAATTTATCGACACCATCACCGGCGGCATGCCGGATGGCTGGATGGTCGATGTTGCAACGGCGCTAAGCCTGGTCAAGCTGGCGGAAATGCAGAAGGCGCTTGGCGGCAGTGGTCGTCACGGACACTCTCAGCCCTTGGCCAAGGCCGCCGGCGATTTTGATTTTTTCTGACAGGAAGCGCCGGCGCTTATTATTGTTTTTCTTATATTATCGTGGATAAATTTTTCTGACTTTTTTATTTTCCTGCCCAGACGAAACGCTCGCACAAGTTTCGATTTCTATCTTCGCTGCAGGGCACAAAGCCATCAGGTCTTTGACGAATCGTGCGAGAACAGAATGAATCTGTTAAATCAATTAGTTCCCTTGTTCAGGAATCTGCAGAACCTGGGGAGGACACGCCTGCTGATAATGGCGGGCGTCGGCGTCGTCTCCATGGCGTTGATCCTGTTTGCAGCCCTTTACGTCAACAAGCCCGCCCAGGAGACGCTCTATGTCGGCCTGGATGCAACCGATCTGAACCAGATCAGCATTGCGCTTGCCGAAGCCAACATCAATTTCCAGGTGGGCACGGACGGCACCAGCCTGACCGTGCCGACCGGCATGACCGGCAAGGCGCGCCTGCTTCTCGCCGAACGCGGCCTGCCAAACAGCACCAATGCTGGCTATGAGCTCTTCGACAATGTCGGGTCGCTTGGTCTGACCTCCTTCATGCAGGAAGTGACCCGCGTCCGCGCACTCGAAGGTGAAATCGCTCGAACGATCACCTCGATCTCGGGCATCAGCGCGGCCCGCGTCCACATCGTCATGCAGGATGTCGGCAACTTCCGAAAAGCGGATCAAAAACCCACGGCCTCGGTCATGATCCGAGCGAACGCCGAAGCAGCGCGCAAGTCAGCCCAGGCCATCCGCCATCTCGTCGCCTCCGCCGTTCCCGGCCTGGAGGTCGACGACGTCACGATTCTCGATTCCACCGGTCAGTTGCTTGCCTCGGGTGACGATCCGAGCAATGGCGCACTGAACCGCAATCTCGGCATCGTGCAAAACGTTCAGGATGAGGTCGAATCGAATATCGACAAGGCGCTTGCGCCCTTCCTCGGCATGGACAATTTCCGCTCCAGCGTGACGGCGCAGCTCAACACCGACAGTCAGCAGGTGCAGGAAACCACCTACGATCCGGATTCGAAGGTTGAGCGTTCGGTGCGCACGACCAAGGAAGCGCAGAAATCACAGCAACGCCAGTCGGATACGGCAGCCACCGTTGAACAGAACATTCCGCAGGCTGCCCCGCAGGCCGGTGGCAACGGGCCGACATCGAACGACCAGTCCGACAAGCGGGAAGAGCAGACCAACTACGAAATCAACAGCAAGACGACGGCTACGACCCGCAACAGCTACAGGGTCGAGAAGCTCTCGGTGGCCGTGGTGGTCAACAAGGGCCGCATCGCGCAGATGGTCGGTCAGCCGGCTGATCAGGCCAAGATCGACGCCTATATCGCCGAGATGCAGAAGATTGTCACGACCGCCGCCGGTGTCGACCCCAGCCGTGGCGACGTGGTGACCGTCAATGCAATGGATTTCCTCGACAACCAGCTGCTCGACGACACCTCTTCGGGCTTCAGCATCATGGACATGCTGAGCCGCAACATGGCCGGCATCATCAATTCGGCTGCTTTCGTTGTGGTTGCCTTCCTCATTGTCTGGATGGGCTTCCGTCCGCTGATCCGCTCGCTCGGTGGCGGTGCAGCCGGTGGCGCGGCCCTGCCGGAGGCGGCAGGCTTGGAATTGCCGGACTTCGCACCTGCCGTGGGCGGACCAGGTGCCGCGCTGATGGACGGCTTCGGCTCGGACTTCGGCTTCGACAGCACCGACGACCTGCTGACGATGGGCGAAGACGCCGGCACCTTCAATCGCCGGGTCAAGGAAGGGCCGGAACGTCGCCTCTCGCGCATGGTGGAAATCAGCGAAGAAAGGGCGGCAAAGATCCTCAGAAAATGGGCCGTCGACAACGCCGCCTGATAACAAAACCGGGAGACATTCCCGGTCTTTTCATGTCATCGGAAAGTGTGCGGCCGCACTCCACCAACCCTGGGTTTTCGCAAATATTTGCTGCAAGTCAGCGTAACGAAATGATGCGATCTGATGTGTTGGCAAGATGTAATCTGGTTGGAAATTTCATTGCTGGGTAGAAAGAATCGACCTACAATCATAGTATCTATTCGGAGTAGCGTCGAAACGGCGCGAATCAGACCATGAAATCCGTGTTTGGTAAATTCAAAGAATTTGGAGATGCCGGTACACGGGGAAATCAGTCTATAGTTTATTGATTGCGTTTTCGGCGATTCGCGCCAATGCGATTGCCGAATTTGAATTTATATATTAGCACCGCGCTCTGCATCCGCCAGGATGCGCAGTGACAAGTTGAGTTGGCGCAGACACCTATCTGAAGATCGATATCGATTTTCGAGGTTATGCGCCGGGTCCAGACCGAGCAATGCTCTCGTTGGCGTTTGATCGTCTAACAGCGGCAGGAAATGCAAAAAATGGACATGCAGATATTGCAGGGGAGCAAGGGCGACAAGGATGCGCGATTGGCCGCGTCCGTCAATTCTATGTCGCGCGATCAGCTCATTCAGCAGTTGAGCGCCATTGCCGGCCCGGCCTATCTTCAATCCGGGCTGAGTGTGCTGACGGGCTATGTCGGAGCCTCCCACTATCTTTTGGCCCGATGTGATCTGATCCAGGAGAGCGGGCTTGATTTCGTCGTGTCCTCCGACTGGCCTTTCGATCTGGTTCGGCGTCTTGCTTCCGAACTCACAAGCGGCTACGGCCGCACTGGCGAGCTGGAAAAATGCATGTCGCTGTTTCAGCCGAACTTTGCGTTCCTGCCCGAAGATGTCGAACTGCCGGAAGGTGTCAGCCGCCAATATTGCTCGTTGACCTTCAATGTCGGCCGCACGCGATTCTCGCTGATGCTGCTTGCTCGTGATGGTCTTTTGCTGTCGCCGGAGCGGCTGCGCGATGTGGGACTGTTGTCGGGTTACTTCGCCAGCTTCACACGCTGCGTGGAGGGTAAGTCCGAGCGCGATTTTGATCTTACCGAGCGCGAGCTGGAATGTCTGTTCTGGATTGCAGAAGGCAAGACGAGCGACGAGATCGCCATGATCCTCGGTATCTCGCGCAATACCATCAATAACTATATCACCAGCGTCATGCGGAAGACCGCGACGAAGACCCGATCGGAAGCGATCGCCTTTGCTGTCAGAAACAATCTCGTTTGAAGGCCCAATGAATGCGATATCAGCCGGTTAGGACGACGGATGCGCCGAGCGAAGCGAGGCTCGGACGTTCGCATCGGGTGTCCAGTCGCTCCGATCTCTTCCCGAAGCTGGTGTCGATGCAGAAGCTGATCGACGCACAGAATTTCGCAGTCTATCGCCTCAGCGGTTCCGGTCTGCCGAGCAAACAGCGCCTGGTCTGCGAGCTGGAAAATTGGGGCTCAACCAATGCTGGCCTCAACAAGGCGTTCGTCGAAGCCTATGGCGAGCCGATGATCGAGCATATCGAAAAATCGCTGCTGCCATTGATGTGGAACGGCCGTGATAGCGACAGCACGGCTGAGACGCCGGATTTTGCTTCTTTCACCATGCGCTTGAAACCGCATCTCCTGCCTTTTGCCGGCGTCGCCTTTCCGGTGCGCCTTGGATCGGTCGGTAACGGTTATGTCGTGTTCACCGCGAAATTTATGGATCTGGCGAGCGACATGATCGTCGAGTTGCATGGCCGTAGCTGCCAGATCATGATGGATCTCCTGTCGCTCGATGAACGCCGATCGCCGGCGGCCGAAGCGCTGAGCGAACGTGAGATCGCCTGCCTGCAGCTTGCCGGCGATGGCCGGATCAGCGAGGAAATCGCCGAAAAGCTCGGGTTGTCGGTGCATACCGTCAACGCCTATCTCGGCTCGGCCACGATCAAGCTCGACAGCGTCAATCGCATTCAGGCGATCGCAAAAGCGATCCGCTTTGGTTACATCAGCTAGAGCAATTCCAGGAAAAGTGCGAAGCGGTTTTCCGTCCGGGATTGCGAAAAAACAAAAAGATAGAGCGGTTCTGCGTTTCCGTGAAAAGCTGAACCGCTCTAAAGCCGAGGCTCCTCAGCGGACTTTCATCATGAAACTTGGGATGGTTTGAGCCTTCTTCAGGCTGCGCGCGTCGTTCCGCTGATCGCATAGCGGGCGTCCCGCAAGCTGCGCGCGAGAAGCGCGGTGTTCTCGTCCGGATCGGCCGAGGCCTTCTCGAAGGCAATATGGTTGATCTCGATGCCGGCATGATGTTCGGCAAGCGCAAGCTTGGCATAGACAGTGACGCCGCGCGGCTTGATTTCGAGATCGATGGTGACTTCCGCCGGCCCGCCCCATTCGAGCTTGTAATCGCCGCCGAGCCCGAAATTGACGGTGCCGGGATGGAAATAAAGCTCGGCCGCCGAAGCCACCAGGTCGGCGAGATTGCCGTAGCGTTCGAAGCGCAGCAGCGAAATCAGATCGGCCGCATCGAGGAGCCGCAATTCGCTGGCGACGGGGCTGATAGCCTCGGCGAGAATTTGTTCACGTTGGGCAGAGTAGGGGCATTTTTTCATTCGATTTATCGTACCCGTTTTCTATTCGACTGCGTGGCATAAATCCGATGGATGAGTTCTGCGACGGCCTTGTAAAATACTGACGGGATGACACTATCGACCGAGACTTGCGCAAACATGGAGCGCGCGAGCGGCGGATCTTCGAAGACGGGGATGCCGTTTGCCTCGGCAATCTCTCTAATTTTGAGCGCGATAAGGTCTTGCCCCTTGGCAACGACGACAGGCGCGTCGTTTTCCTCCCGGACATAACGCAGCGCTACGGCAAAATGGGTCGGATTGGCGATGACCAGTGTGGCACGCGGTACCTGCTTCATCATGCGCCGGCGCGCGCGGTCGCGCGCGACCGAGCGCTGACGCGATTTGACGATCGGGTCGCCCTGGGCCTGCTTGAATTCGTCCTTGACCTCCTGCTTGGTCATTTTCAGCTGGTCGACCCAATGATACCGGGTCCACAGCACGTCGCCGATACCGACGACAGCGGTTGCCAGCAGCACGATGGTGAGAATTCTCTGGATGATGGTCGACAACCGCACAAAGATTGTCTGCGGATCGGAAACCAGCGAATCGATCGCATGGAAGAACTGTCCGCGCAGCACAAAGAACATGATGATGCCGACCACCACGATCTTGGCAAGCGACTTGGCGAATTCGACGAGCCCTGACGTGCTGAAGATGCGTTTCCAGCCCGACACCGGCGATATGCGGGAAAACTGTGGCTGGATGCGGTCGAGAACGGGTGTCGGCAGATTCTGGAACAGCGAGGAGCCAATGCCGAAGATGAAGAACAACGCGACGGCGGGCAGAAGCAAATTGGCGACTTCCCAACCGATGCGGATGAATAGCGATATGACGTCCGGCCCTGTCTCAAGCTGCCACTGATCGGGCTTTTCGAAGAGGTCGCGGAGCACCTCGCCCATGCGTCCTATGCGATCCGGCAAGAAGAAGGTGACGTAGATGACGGTCGCCAGCATCGACGCGAAGAGCGTCGCCTCCCTGGAGTGAGGCACATTGCCCTTCTCCATCGTGTCGCGGAGTTTTTTCTCCGTCGGTTTTTCTGTTTTACTGTCCTTGTCTTCGTCAGCCAAAGCAGCCGTCCTTCATGAAACGGAAAGAGGCCGCGCATCATGCACGGCCTTGTTCTGAACAGTCTAAGACGTTTTAAGTGAGTCGCGCTGAGGTCACGCGGCTTCCTCCACAGGCGTCTTGTCTTTTGCCTTAAGTTCGATCTGGCCGGAATTGGAAAGCCGGATGGCTTCCTGGGCGATGGCGCGCCGCGCGATGGCGATTTCGCGCGGGTTGATGCCGTTGTTGCCCATCTGCAGGTCGGATTCGATCATGCGGCGTTGGCGCGGGCTGATCGAACTGAGCACGATCTCGCGAATCTCGGAGTTCGAGCCGCGTAGCGCCATGGTGAGAATGTCGGCCGCGATATCGTTGAGCAGCATGACACGGCTCGGCTGCGGCATGAGCGTAAGGTCGTCGAAGAGGAAGATCTTCGGGCGCACCTTGTCGACCGATTCCTTGTTGAGCGTTTCCAGCGATGTGAGCAGCGTGTCGACCTGCGGCTTGTCGAGCTCGTTCATCAGCTCCGCCACCTTGGTCGAGCCGGAAGCGTTGCGTTCTGCATCGATTTCCGCCATCAGCCCCAGCACGCGGTTTTCGATGATCTGCGCCGCTTTCGGGCTGACATCCTTGAGGTTGACCGTGCGGTTCATAATGTCGGCGCGCTGCGCCTCCGGCAACTGCAGCAGCACCTTGGCGCCGAAGGAAGACGGCATCATCGACAGCATATAGGCGATGGTTTGTGGATGTTCGCGCAGGAAGAACTTGGCTACGAAGGTCGGCTCCGCCTCGCCGAGGCGATCCCAGATCGAGGTCTCGTAAGCCTGGAAGGCCGTGCGCCGGCCGAGAAGGCTGTCGACCTCGTCGGGCGTCAGACCTTCTTCGAGGATGCTCTCGATTGCCTTGGCGTTGTCCATCAGACCGGCGCCTTCGGTGAAGAGATCCTCGAATTCCGCCACGAGTTGCGCCAGTTCGTCCGGCGGAATGAGTCTCAGCGATTGCGCAGAGGCAATGATGAGCTGCAATTCATGCTGCGTGAAATACTTCAGCAGCCGTCCCGCCACTTGCTTTCCCATGGCAAGAAGAACGGCTGCGGCCTTTTCAGCCTGAGTTAACGGTTTCTCGGTAAGGGCACCGCTGAAATCGTCAAAGTCCATCATGGTCTTCGTCTCCGTCCCGAACAGGGAGTGGGCTTATTCTGAACAGGGTTCAGGCTTTTTTCGCTTTCGATACTTCGATGAGCTTGATACCGAACCGGGTGTCGTCATGTTCCAGCACGGTTATTTCGCCCCGGCCGATCCTGCGGCCGTTGACGGTGATTTCGACGGGCTCGCCGATCTTCTTGTCGAGGGCGATGATTGCACCTTCGGTCAGGTTCATCAGACCGGAGACCTGCATGCGGCTGCTGCCAAGCACGATCTGAACGTCGATCGGGATGTCCATGATCAGGTCGAGATTGGCGGTCAGCGCACTCCCTGGAGCGCTGGGCTCCGCAAATGAGGCGCCGCCGAAATCACCCCCGCCAAAAGTCGAGTTCGCGCCGTCGTCTCCAAATTCGCCGCCGAAGGCCGAAAGATCCGTGCCCGGCTCGGCACCGAAATCCGGTACGCCACCGTCGGTGTCCTTCTTCAGCACGCCGCGCAGGCCGTCGATGGCCTCATCCAATGCGGCATCGCTGCTTTCAACTTCCAGCGAATCTTCGCTGCTTTTCTGTGTGGTCTTCCTAGCCATGAAATCACTATTCCAGTTGAAACTTGCTTCAAGCTGCCGTGGGTGCGCTGAGCACCCGCCAGCCGGTCAATTCATCAGGTGTCGAAGAAGCTCGTCATCGGAATTCACATTGTCCTTGACGCGCACCGTGTAATTTTCGCCCGAACGGCCAAATTCGCAGATATAGAGGTCCTTGCTGTTGGCACTGACCTCGACGCGGACATCGCCTGTGTCCATGAAGGGAATGACATCGCCGACGGCGAGCCTGGAAATCGTGTTCAGCGTCAGCGATTGCAGCCGGATGCGGGCCTCGAGCGTCACCTGCGAGCGGCGCACCTGTTCGCTCATTTGCTCCGTCCATGCTTCCGACGCAGCAGATGGGTTCTTCGCCCGCGGTGCACTGACCACAGTCCGCAGCAGCACCTGTTGCGGTACGACAACGATGATTTCCGAAACCGTCTTGCCGAGCGAAATCGTCATCGCGATTGCAGCGGCGAACTCGTCCGTCTGGCCGGCTGGATTCGGGCGGTTCTCGATATTGTGCGGTGCATCCAGGTAAGGCTCAAAGCCACCAGACGCGTTGACTGCCGAGCGCAGCACGTTGGCGATCTTGTCGAACACCATGACGGCGAGATCGAGCTCGATTACCGAAAGCGGCCGCGGAACGGGCGCCTCGATCGTCTCGGGCAGCGCACCCAGCATGTGCTCCATCAACGTCATGATGAAGCCCGTGCCGCAGCCGAGAACGAAATTGGGTGCCCAGTTGCGCAGAGAACCGTTCACAAGGGCGCAGTTGCCGCCGAGGCCGGCGATGAGATCGTTCATCAGCCCCGACTGACAGCCGGCATAGGCGACGGACACGTCCAGGCCAGTCTCGCTCTTGATGATGTCGGGGAGGAATTCGCCGTAGACCTGTCCGAAGGCGGCGGCGAGTTTTCCGACGGTTGCCTGGTCGCCGAGGCCGCCGGTCAGCTTGGCGAAGAGGGCGCGATCCATCGTTTGTACCTTAGCTGCTGATTGCTGGCTCATGATCGTCAGGCCGCCTTGCTCTCACCGCCGGGGTTCATCATTTCCTGCTCGACCGCATCGATGGACGGCCGTTCGTAGGACGAGATTGTCTTGCGGCCGTATTCGAGCGCCACTTGCGGCACGGAGCCGTTCATATAGGCAAGCAACGTCTGCTTGACGATTACGTAGAGGCGATGCTGCTTGCTACGCACGACCTTGATCTGGGACACCAGCGGCGCGCAGACGGAATAGGAAAGGAGAATGCCGAGGAAGGTTCCGACCAACGCCGAGCCGATGAGATGGCCGAGGACTTCAGGCGAATCGTTGATATGGCTCATGGCCTTGATAACGCCGAGAACGGCCGCGACGATACCGATGGCGGGGAAAGAATCGCCCATGATCGTAATCGAGTGATACGGCTTCATCTTATCGTGAAGAATGGTGTTGATTTCCTCGTCCATCAGCGCCTCGATCTCGTGAGAGCGGGCGTTGCCGATGATGATAAGGCGCACATAATCGCAGATGAAGGACGTCAGCTCCTTGTTCTTCAGCACCGTTGGAGCGGCTTGGAAGATCACGGATTCGTCCGGATTGTCGATATGGGCTTCGATCTCGTTGCGTGACTTGGTGCGCAGGTCCCGCATCAGCGCATAGAGCACGCCGAGCACGTCGAGGTAGTTACGCTCCTTGGGGACCGAATGCTTGAAGGCCTCGCCCAGCGCCTTGCCGGAATCCTTCACGACCTTCATCGGATTGGCCATGATGAAGCCGCCGATGCCGGCGCCCGCAATGATGACAAATTCGAAGGGCTGGAACAGTGCGTCCACATGCCCGCCCATCGCCATGAAGCTGCCAATGATGCAGCCGCAGGTCACTACAAATCCGATAATAATATTCATCGCCAGTCCACACCTGAACGTTGCTTCCTCCGATCAGTTAAGAGACCTGCCTTGCGTGAGGCTGTTCGGAGTGCACCGCAACAAGCTTTTCACCGTGTCAGCTTCGCACAAGCCAATGCAGGCAGAGTAACGGGCAAGGGCATCCACGCCCGGCTAACGACATGTTGGAGCGCCGCGATATCTGGCGTTTCCTTTTCCGTTATTCTCCAATGTCCGGAGGGCGTTGAAAATGCAGTCTGGTATCTATGTGGCGCTGTCATCGCAGATGGCGCTCGAGCGGCGTTTGACGACGATCGCCGATAACATGGCCAATGTGAACACCACGGGTTTTCGTGGCACCGAGGTCAAGTTCAATCAAGTGCTCAGCAATACTGAAAACAAGCTCAACGCCAAGGTCGCCTTCGTCTCACAAGGCAATGACTATCTCTCCACCGATAACGGCGAACTGCAGAACACCGGCAATCTCTTCGATTTCGCCGTCAAGGGCGACGCCTGGTTCGGTCTCAATACGCCGGCCGGTCTGGTCCTGACGCGCGACGGCCGCTTCACCATGACCGATAGCGGTGCATTGGTTTCCGAGCGCGGCTATCCGGTGCTCGATCCCGGCGGAGCGCCCATCCAGCTCGACCCGGCCGGTGGAGCGCCGACCGTCTCCTCCGATGGCACAGTCTCGCAAAACGGCAAACAGGCCGGCCAAATCGGGCTTTATAACTCTGATATCAGCAAGGGTTTCCTGCGCTACGACAATAGCGGCGTACTGCCGACGGACCCGCCGCAGCCCGTCGTCGACCGTTCCAATGTCGGTGTCGCCCAGGGCTACCTTGAAAATTCCAACGTCAACGGGATGCGGGAAATGACCGAGCTGATCGAAGTCAGCCGTGCCTTCGACAATATCTCGACGCTTACGAATAACAGTGAAGGTACTCTCACGGATGCGATCAAGACCCTCGGCGGCAGCCAGTAAGAGGGGCGGATCATGTTCGAGGATGGAATGCCGGAAGGCGCGGTGTCGCCGAAACTTTCGTATATGGCCGCTTTGGCGGGGCAATATTTGATGGCCGAAAATACGGTCGCCGATGGTGGCCATGTGCGTACTATCGCAGCCGGGCACTACACCGTCGCCGGCCTTTCCAGACATGTTCGCCTTGGTGAATTCGTGGCCCATCGTTCGGCGACCGGCATTCATCTTGGCGAAGTCGTCCGAGTCGAGCCGGAGCTGACCTATGTCTGTCCGATCGAACCGGGTGAGCCGATCGGCATCCACGACATCGTCATCCGCAAGGGCGCCTTCCGCATTTCGCCATCGGATAGCTGGTGCGGGCGCACGATCAACTCGCTGGGCGAGCCGATCGATGGCCTGGGGCCACTGACGGCGGGGACGGATTCGCGCTCGATCTCCAACACCGCGCCGCCGTCGATGACGCGCAAACGCGTCGACACCGGTTTTAAGACCGGCGTGCGTGCGATCGACATCTTCTCGCCGCTCTGCCTTGGCCAGCGTCTCGGCATCTTCGCCGGTTCCGGCGTCGGCAAGTCGACACTGCTGTCGATGCTGGCCCGGGCCAACGCTTTCGACAAAGTCGTGATCGCGCTGGTTGGCGAACGTGGCCGCGAAGTGCGCGAATTCATCGAAGACACGCTTGGTTCTCACATGCAGAAATCGATCGCCGTCGTCGCGACCAGCGACGAGAGCCCGATGCTGCGCAAGATGGCGCCGTTGTCGGCCATCACCATCGCCGAGTATTTCCGCGATCGGGGCGATAATGTGCTGCTGATCGTCGACAGCGTCACCCGCTTCGCCCATGCCATCCGCGAGGTCGCGACCGCGTCCGGCGAGCCGCCGATCGCGCGCGGTTATCCTGCCTCGGTTTTCACCGAACTGCCGCGCCTTCTGGAACGGGCAGGTCCGGGACCGGAAGGGACGGGCACGATCACCGCGATCATCTCCATCCTCGTCGACGGCGACAATCACAACGACCCGATTGCCGATTCCACCCGCGGCATTCTCGACGGCCACATCGTTCTGCAGCGCAGCCTTGCCGAGGAAGGGCGCTATCCGCCGATTGATCCGCTGGCTTCGGTGTCGCGCTTAGCGCGCAAGGCCTGGACGCCGGATCAGGAAAAGCTGGTTTCGCGCCTTAAGGCACTTGTGCATCGCTACGAGGAAACCCGTGACCTGCGCCTGATCGGCGGATACCGCCAGGGCAGCGACGCGGATCTCGACATGGCCGTCCGACAGGTGCCGATCATCTACGAGATACTGAAGCAGACCCCCGGCGAACGGCCCTCGGCCGACGCCTTCACCGATCTCGCGACTGCCTTGAAAAACGGCTCGGTCGCGACCGCCCAACCTAGAGCCAAATGACGTTTCGGTGAAACGCCGTTTCGCTCCAGCTATTTGATTTCGCGTGATCTTGTCCGAAACCGCTTGATATTTTTCGGAAACCGTACTGAGAGAGGCTAGACGTGAGAGAATCCGATGCAGACGAACCGGTCGCTCCGCTGAAGCGCCCGAAGAAGCGGACCTTCACCGATAAGGCCCTGGCCGGCACCGGTCTGGTGCTCGCCGGCGTCTCGGCCTTCTTCCCCTGGTATGTATTTTTGAACCCCGACAAATTCGGCATTCACGTTGCCGAGGGCGATCATACCCGCGATCTGCCGAATTGGCCGGGACGCGAGATCGTCAACGTCTCGCCGCTTGCCATGGTCAACAAGAATCCGAACGAGCCGAAGGACATTGTTCCCGATCCGCTGACGACGGCAACGATCAGCAATATCGGGCGTGAGGACGACAAAGGCCCGCCCGCCGAGGATCAGCCGTTCCCCGGCAAGTCGCCGTTCCATTTGCTGCACGTCGCAAACGGCCGGGCGCTGATCGAGGATGATACCGGCATGTATGTCGTACGCGTCGGCTCGATCCTGCCCGATAACAGCCGTCTGGCGACGATCGAGCAGCGCGAGGGAAAGTGGGTCATCGTCACTTCCACCGGCGACGTCTACGGCCACGACTGACAGCCCGCAATCGCCTGCGTATCAGGCTTTGTAAAGACTTTAGCAAGAACGCATTCCCCGCAAGTCCCACGCAAGATTATCCCTCTAGGGTCCCTGCTGTAAGAACGGAGAGAAGCCTATGCAACCCATTCAGCTCTTTGACCTGGCCTCGCGGCAAGCCGAGTGGCTCCAGGTTCGCCAGGAGGTCGTTGCCGGCAACATCGCCAATGCCAATACCCCGAAGTACCAAGCCAAGGACGTTACGCCGTTTCAAGCCGTTCTCGACAACGAGAATATCGGCATGGCGAAGACCAACCCGGCGCATTTTTCGGGCAATGAATTCAGTGACAGCGGCGACGTGAATGTCGAAGAGGCGTCGCTCAACCAGGAAATCGGCGTCCAGGAGTCGGGTAACACCGTCGGCCTGGAAGACGAACTCGCCAAATCCGGCGACATTCAGCGCGAGTACGGCTTGAACACCGCCCTCGTCAGCTCCTTTCATCGCATGATGTTGATGACCGTAAAACAATAGATGAAGTGAAGATGTTATGGACCCTTTATCAGCCGCATTGAAGATTGCGGGCTCCGGCCTGGAGGCTCAATCGACCCGCCTGCGTGTTGTTTCCGAAAATATTGCCAATGCCCGTTCGACGGGCGACACCCCTGGCTCTGATCCCTATCGCCGCAAGACGGTGACCTTCGGTGCCGAGGTCGATCGCGCCAATAACGTGACCACGGTCGGGGTGAAGAAGATGGGCGAAGACACGAGCAAGTTCATCGAGGAATACGACCCAGACAATCCGGCGGCGGACCCGAAGGGCTATGTCAAAATGCCCAACGTCAACATTCTCGTCGAAATGGCCGATATGCGCGAAGCCAATCGCTCCTACGAGGCCAATCTGCAAACGATCAAGCAGTCGCGCGATCTCATCTCCTCCACCATTGATCTCTTGAAGAATGCACAATGATTGACGCTATCAAGAATGTCGCCTCTCTCTCGGCAGTCCGCGGTCTCGGCAGCATCGCCACGGACCAGAGCTCCTCTTCATCCAACACACTGGCGCCGACGGCGGGAACAACGCTCGGGAACGCCACGGGAACCAGCTTTGCCTCGGTTATGTCCAACGTGGCGAAAGACACCGTCAACACGCTGAAGGAAGCCGAAAACGCCTCCTTTGCCGGCATCAAGGGCACGATGAACACCCGCGAAGTGGTCGACAAGGTCATGCAGGCGGATCAGACGCTGCAGACGGCGATCGCGCTGCGCGACAAGGTCGTCTCCGCCTTTCTCGATATTACGAAAATGCAGATCTAGAACGGGTAGCTTCGCTCCCGCTCCCATTATTTGATTTGGCATGATCTTATTCAAAAGCTGCTTCGCGGCTTTCGGGATCACGCTCTAGCTCGAAGGACCAAGACATGAGAGCGCTCGCTATTGCCGCGACGGGCATGGACGCCCAGCAAACCAATCTTGAAGTGATCGCGAACAATATCGCGAACATCAATACGACGGGCTACAAGCGTTCCCGTGCTGAGTTCTCGGACCTTCTGTACCAGACCGAGCGCGCCAAGGGCATCTCCAATCGGCCGAACCAGGCCGTGGTGCCGGAAGGTGCCAATATCGGTCTCGGCGTCCAGACGACGGCGGTACGCAACATCCAGATCCAGGGCGAACTGTCGCAGACGCAGAACGAGCTCGATGTTGCGCTGGTCGGCCGTGGCTGGTTCCAGATCCAGATGCCGGACGGTACGACGGCCTACACGCGCGCAGGTTCGTTCAACAAGAGCGACACCGGCCAGATCGTCACCGCGGACGGCAACGTCCTCGAGCCGGGCATCACGATCCCGAACAATGCCAGCAACCTCGTCATCAACGAATCCGGGCAGGTCTCGGCAACGATCGGCACTGCGACGACGCCGACCGTTCTCGGCCAGTTGCAGATCGCCAACTTCGTCAACGAAGCCGGCCTGCAACCGATGGGCAGCAATCTCTTCACCCAGACGCCGGCTTCCGGCGATCCGGTTGTCTCCGATCCGAACGAGAACGGCTTCGCCTATATGAAGCAGAACTACCTGGAATCGTCGAACGTCGATCCGGTCAAGGAAATTACCGACCTGATCACCGCACAGCGCGCCTACGAGATGAATTCCAAGGTCATCACCACAGCGGACGACATGGCACAGATCGTCAGCAAAGATCTGAAGTAACGAGAGGACGGGCCGAACATGAGGTTTCGCCGGATGAAAAGCTTAGCAATGGCCTGGCTCGCCGCAGCGAGCCTCTCCGTCACGTTCGTGTCGGCCGCTCCCGCCGGCGCAATGGGTACCGACGCGACCAGCCTTGGGACTGCCGTCGTGCCGACCGAGGTGATCTATCCCGGCGATATCATCAGCAGCGGCCAGCTCGAAGAGGTCGATGTCACCAACCCGAACCTCACCGGCGATTACGCCAAGGCGATCCGTGAGGTGACGGGTATGGTGTCGAAACGCACGCTTCTGCCTGGTCGAACCATCTCGGTTTCCGCGCTCCGCGAACCCTATGCAGTGACGCGCGGCTCCAATGTCCGCCTTGTAATGAACATGGGCAGCATGACGATTACTGCGGCCGGGACGCCACTGGATGACGGCGCGGTCGGCGACAGCGTGCGCGCCCGCAATCTGGACTCTGGCATCATCGTCAACGGCACGGTTCTCGAAAACGGCACGATCCGCGTGGTCGCAAAATGAGAAGCCTTCGTCATTTTCTAGCGGTTTTGCTGGCATTGCCCAGCCTGATTGTCACCAATCCGGCACTGGCGATGCAATCGCGCATCAAGGATATCGCCTCATTGCAGGCTGGCCGCGACAACCAGTTGATTGGTTACGGCCTGATCGTCGGCCTCCAGGGGACCGGCGATGGCCTGCGTTCCTCGCCATTTACCGAACAATCCATGCGCGCGATGCTGCAGAATCTCGGCATTTCGACGCAAGGCGGCCAGTCTGCCGCCAAGAATACCGCCGCCGTCATGGTGACGACCAACCTGCCGCCCTTCGCAAGCCCCGGCAGCCGCATCGATGTCACGGTCAGTTCGCTTGGCGACGCCACGTCGCTTCGCGGCGGCACGCTGATCATGACGTCGCTCAGCGGTGCCGATGGGCAGATCTATGCCGTAGCGCAGGGATCGGTCATTGTCTCGGGTTTCCAGGCGCAAGGGGCGGCAGCCAGCGTTACCGAAGGCACCACGACCTCCGGCCGTGTGCCGGGTGGCGCCATCATCGAACGCGAACTGCCCTCGCGTTTCAAGGACTCCGTCAATCTTGTCCTGCAGTTGCGCAATCCGGATTTCTCCACCTCGATCCGTATCGCTGATACCGTCAATGCCTGGGCGACCTCGCATTTCGGCGGTCCGATCGCGGAGGCCAAGGACTCGCAGGAGGTCGCGATCGACAAGCCGAAGATGGCAGACCTGACGCGGCTGATGGCGGATATCGAAAATCTTGACGTCCAGACCGATACGCCGGCCAAGGTCGTCATCAACGAGCGCACCGGAACGATCGTCATCGGCGCCGATGTCCGCGTCTCGCCGGTCGCCGTCAGCTACGGAACCCTGACGGTGCAGGTCAGCGAGAACCCGCAGGTGATCCAGCCGGAACCCTTCTCGAACGGTCAGACCGCCGTCCAGGACCAGACGGATATCACGGCGAGCAAGAGCGGCGGCCGCGTCGCCGTGCTCGAAGGTCCTGACCTGAAAACGCTGGTCTCAGGGCTGAACAATATCGGCGTCAAGCCCGATGGCATCATCGCAATCCTGCAAGGCATCAAATCGGCCGGCGCGCTGCAAGCGGAGCTCGTTCTTCAATGACATCGATCGTCACCGCCAGAAAAATGCTGACTTCCTGGGGTGTTGTGGCGGTTCCCGCCATGGCCGCATTGCTGCTGTCGGTCTGCGCCGCAGCAGCGCAGGAGGCACCCAAGCCGGTCGTCGATCCGGCGGCCAGTCAGGACGAGATCAAGCAGTTCTGTACCAATATCGCCGATCCTGCCCGCGACCAGCGCTACCTGTTACAGAAGCAGGAACTTGAAAAGCTGCAGGCCGATGTCGATCAGCGCATCGCCACCATGGACCAGCGCAAGGCGGAATATGAAGACTGGCTGAAGCGGCGCGACGATTTCCTGAAAACCGCAGATTCCGGCTTGGTCGACATCTACAAGAACATGAAGCCGGATGCTGCTGCGGCGAGCCTGGACCAGGTCAAGATCACGGTGGCAGCCGCGATCATCATGAAGCTCTCGCCACGCCAGTCGAGCCTCGTTCTGGCGGAGATGGATCCGCAAAAGGCGGCCGTCGTCACCAATATCATCGCTAGCGCGTCCGATCCGAATACATCGAAGTCGAAGGACCCCTCATGAACATGCGTCTTACGGCCACGTGCGCGGTCGTCGTCTTTCTTGCCGGTTGTTCCTCTCAAGCTCTTAAGGAGATTGGCAGGGCGCCAGCCATGAGCCCGATCGGCAGCGGTCTGCAATACGCGTCGACGCCGCAAATGTTGCAATATCCGAAGCGGCCGCATCAGATAGCTCAGGGCTATTCGCTCTGGAACGACTCGCAGGCGGCTCTCTTCAAGGATGCGCGCGCGCTCAATGTCGGCGATATCCTGACCGTCAATATCCAGATCAACGACAAGGCGAACTGGGACAACGAGACCAATCGCAGTCGCACAAACAAGAGTGACATGAACTGGGACGCCAGTGCTACGATCTTCGGGTGGAAACCGAGCACGACCGGTAACGCCACCTCTGGCTCCGACACCAGCACAGACGCCAAGGGCAAGATGCAGCGCTCCGAGCAAATCACGCTGCTCGTCGCCGCCGTCGTCACCGGCGTTCTGGAGAATGGCAACCTGATGATCAGCGGCTCGCAGGAAGTGCGCATGAACCAGGAAATCCGCATCCTGAACGTCGCCGGCATCGTCCGGCCGCAAGACGTCACGTCGGACAATACGATCTCCTATGACAAGATCGCCGAAGCGCGCATCTCCTATGGCGGCCGCGGCCGTCTGACGGAAATACAACAGCCGCCGCGCGGTCAACAGGCGGTCGACCTGCTGTCGCCGCTCTGACGGCCGGGCAGCGCATGGCATATTGTTAACAGGGCGGATAGAGACATGGCAGCAGCGGCAGACGCATCGGCAAAGGGCAAAGGATCGCCGCTGATCATGATGATCCTCGGGCTGTTGATCCTGACGGTCCTCGGCGGTGGCGGCGGCTGGTTCCTCGGCACCATGGTCGCGCCGAAGATCAAGACGGCGACGGCCGCGGTACAGGCCGCCGCGGCGCAGGCGCCCACCGGTGAAAAACAGGCTGCGGCTGCTGCGGAAGCGAACGGCATTATCCAACTCGATCCGATCACGACCAATCTCGCCTATCCGTCGCAAAACTGGGTCAGGCTCGAAATTGCGCTGATGTTTAAGGACAAGCCGGACGCGCAGCTGGCGGAAGCCATCCATCAGGATATCCTCGCCTATGTCCGCACCGTCTCGCTGCAGCAGATCGAGGGGCCGCGCGGCTTTCAATATCTTCGGGATGACATTCAGGAACGTGTTGACCTTCGCTCGGAAGGGCGGGTATCGAAAGTTATGTTCAGAACTTTCGTGATCGAATGATTCGATTATTACTTGCTTTGATTATATTAGTATTTGCTGCATTTTCGCCTGAACTGGCGATGGCGCAGCAATTGCCGCAACAACTCCCGACAGATCTCCTGAACGTCCCGGTGAACGGGTCGGTCGCAGCTTGGATCATTCGCACCTTCGGGCTGTTGACGATCTTATCGATCGCGCCCGGCATCCTCATCATGGTGACGAGCTTTCCGCGCTTCATCATCGCGTTCTCGATCCTGCGTTCGGGCATGGGCCTGGCGACCACGCCGTCGAACATGATCTTGCTCAGCCTGGCGCTGTTCATGACCTTCTACGTCATGTCGCCGACCTTCGATCAGGCTTGGAAGGACGGTGCGCAGCCACTGCTTGCCAATCAGATTTCGGAGACGGATGCGGTCCAGCGCATCGCGGAGCCTTTCCGCACCTTCATGTCCAACAACACGCGCGACAAGGACATCAAGCTCTTCGTCGATCTCGCCCAAGAGCGTGGGCAGACCGTGGTGGTCGACAACAAGATCGATTATCGCGTGCTGATCCCTGCCTTCATGATCTCGGAAATCCGCCGTGGTTTTGAAATCGGCTTCCTGGTCGTTCTGCCATTTTTGGTCATCGACCTGATCGTTTCGACCATCGTCATGGCGATGGGCATGATGATGCTGCCACCGACATCGATCTCGCTGCCCTTCAAGATCCTTTTCTTTGTGCTGATCGACGGCTGGAACCTGCTGGTCGGCAGCCTCGTGCGCTCTTTCCACTGATCGCTTACCGCCGGCGGGACAGTCATCGGGAACGCAACTCCCGATGACTGGAGATCCTTATTCCGCGGCGATAGACGCCGCATTCTGGCCCTCGACCAGGAACGGCTCGGCGCGCACCGGCAGCGCCGGCACATCCATGTGATCTGGCCCGAGGCCTTGTCTCGCGCGTTCGACCATCATTTCGTAGGCCGTCTCCAGGTGATGGGTGAAGCGTTCGGCATCGAAGAGCGGCTTGATATAACGGTTGACGGCCAGTGTATCCTTGAACGCGGCAATACGTTCCGGTTGGCTGGCAAGCTCCACGGCCATATCTTCATAAGCCTGGACATCTGCGGCCACCAATTCCGGCACCCCGATGGCGGTGAGAAGGCTTTCGCTGACGCGCGAAGCGAAGTTCGTGCCCTTCATCGTCAGCACGGGCAAACCGCCCCAGAGCTGTTCCGAGGTGGTCGTATGGCCGTTCACCGGGAAGGTATCGAGACCTAGATCTGCGAGTTGCTGGCGGTCGATGTGATCCTCATAACGGATACGAGTGGTGAAGACGATGCGCTTCCGGTTGATACCGCGCGCCTCCAGGCGTGCCCAAAGATTGGCCTCGGCGCGTGGACCGTTGCAGAGCAGCCATAGGACGCTGTTCTTGGTGCGCTTCAGGATGTTGCACCAGACATCGATCATGTGCGAGGTGATCTTGCGGTTGCCGTTGAACGAGGCGAAGACGAAGGCATCTTCCGGCAGTTCATTCTGCGCACGGGTTGTCGGCCGCGGCTTCGGGCGATAGAGCGGGTCGTTCGCCTGATAGCATTCGGGCAGGCGGCAAAACTTCTCGTGGAAATGCGGTTTGGAATAATCCGGCAGGACGTAGGGATCGCCGATGATGTAGTCGAGGTCGATGTTGACGGCGGAGCCTGGAAAGCCGAGCCATGCCGTCTGGATCGGCGCGGCCATGTGGTTGAGGATGCGGACGCGGCTATCCTTGGTATGTCCTTTGAGATCGACCAGGATGTCGATCCCACGGGCGCGAATTGTCTCTGCCGCTGCCTGATCGGAGAGGCTGCGGATATCGACCATGGTACCCCATCTCGAATAATCGAAATCTTCCGAGCGCTGTGACGACAAGGGTGAATGGTCGAAGAGGGTAATCTCGAAGCGGTCCCTGTCGTGCAGCTCCAAAGTCCGCTGCATGAGCTTCATTGTCGCGTGGCCCGGCCAGAAGTCCGACGAGAGATAGCCAATGCGAATCTTGTCGCCCCATGTATGCGGCGCCTTGCGGCGCGCCTCGGCGTGTCCGGCGGGTAGTGGCACCGTGTCGTGTACCGCAAACTTATTGATCGCTTCGTCGCCGCACCAGTGCAGATGGAAGAAGGGATTGTCCGGTCTTACATAGTCCAGGTTTCCCTTGGCAACCGCCGTCAGAATCGGCGCCATATGTTTGTCGACCGTTGCGAGATCGGACAATTCGCGGGCAAAGATCAAATAAAGCGTGCGAAAGATGATGTTGTCGGGATGCTTCTTGAAAAGCGTGGCGACGATGTGCCGGTTGCCTTCGTCGTAGAGGTCATCGGTCAACAGCTTTGCCGCCATCAGCCGATGTTTGAGCTCCGGTCCCTCGACCAGGACGGTTTTGAAGCCGGCCAGCAAATCCCTTTGCTGACGGCTCAGAAAGATGCTGGAAAGGGCAAAGGCAAGCTCCGGGTCCTTGAACGCCTGAGGCAGGATCAGGCTTCCGATCGAAAGCGTTGCGTCTTCGTCGCCGGTGACGAAATGCAGCAGCAAGGCTTCCCGCAGATAATCTTCGCGGTAAGGCTTCTGTCGGCCTGCCAGTTCATACGACTTCGCCGCGTCCGATTTGAAACCGAGCTTGAGCAGCGTTTTTGCCAACAGAGCATAGGTCTTCGGCGATGTATCGACATTGAGCAACTCGTTCAGTGTTTCGAGCGCGCGCGTATATTGTCCCTTTTGGTAGAGGCTGGACGCTGTCACAAAGGCGTTTTTCGTATTCACGAGCGAGAACTCCGAGCGAACGTTGAACAGGCCTCAGCAAAGGCCGAGGACCGTCATCATGGGTTTGCGGAATAATCGCCCATGTAGCTTGCCCCAAACCGAAGCGACGGCTGACACCGTACCTTTACGCGTTGTTAGCTACGTTACAGTCGGCCGCTTTTACGGGTTCCGTGTTTAAGAAATTCGCAAGTAATGCATGCGACTTTACCTGCGACATGACGGGTTTGGTCCTCTAGGAAATGGGGCCGAGGAGCATGAAGCCGCTCCGTCATCGCCGGTATTCGAAGTCCGGTATGTCCTCCTTTTTGTATTCAGTTTCCAGGGGACACACTCATGACCAGCATCGTAACTAACAATTCCGCTATGGCCGCTCTGCAGACTCTGCGCGGCATCAGCAGCAACCTTCAGAACACGCAGGACGCTGTTTCGTCCGGCTTGCGCATCTCCAAGGCTTCCGATAACGCCGCCTATTGGTCGATCGCCACCACCATGAAGTCTGACGACAGCGCCATCGGCGCCGTTTCCGACGCCCTCGGCCTCGGTGCCGCCAAGGTCGACACGGCATCCACCGCCGTCACCAGCACTCTCGACATCGTTGGTCAGATCAAGGACAAGCTTGTCACCGCCATGGAAGGCTCGGTCGACAAGGGTCAGGTCCAGGAAGAAATCGGCCAGTTGCAGCAGCAGCTGCAGAGCGTTGCTCAGTCCGCTTCGTTCAACGGCGAAAACTGGGTCATGGCTGCAAACGGCGGCTCCGCATCGGTTGTTTCCTCGTTCATCCGCGGCACCAACGGCACCGTTTCGGTCAGCACCACGTCCTACGAGTTCAACTCCGGCGCAACGGGCAACGTTCTGTTCGGCACGCAGGCAGACGGCTCGATCGATACCTCTTCGGGTATCCTCGGCACCACGGACACCAAGGTCGGCGCTTCGGTCTTCAGCCTGGATATCACCAGCATGACCTCCGGCCAGATCTCCAGCGCGCTCAACATGGTTCAGACCGCTCTGAACTCCATGACCAGCATGGGTTCGAAGCTCGGCTCGATCTCCAGCCGCATCGACCTGCAGACGACTTTCGCTTCGTCGCTGTCAGACTCGATCGAATCGGGCGTTGGCAAGCTCGTAGATGCCGACATGGAACAGGAATCGAGCAAGCTCTCTGCTCTGCAGACGCAGCAGCAGCTGGCTATCCAGTCGCTCTCGATTGCCAATTCCTCCACGCAGTCGATCCTGTCGCTGTTCCGTTAAGAAGAAGGACTGGCGTCTGACGCCAGCCGAAATTTCTAAACAACAAGTTAACCGCGCCTCTCTAAGGCGCGGTTTTTTTTATATTTTTGGACTGAGGTCGGTTCAGGTTTTTTTAACCATATTGCTGTTTTCTAAGAACCATTGAAACGGCGAGTTAACCATAACCGAATGGGGTTAACAGGCATGATGCTGAGTGCCGTTACCGGTTTTTAGGTCCGGAATGTCCCTTATCTAACCGCTGCCAAAGGGGCAAAATATTATGACGAGCATCCTTACCAACAACGCTGCAATGTCCGCCCTGCAGACACTGCGCGGCATCAACAGCGACTTGCAGACCACTCAGAATGCCGTTTCCTCCGGCCTGCGCATCTCCAAGGCTTCCGATAACGCTGCCTATTGGTCGATCTCCACGACCATGAAGTCTGACGACAGCGCCATCGGCGCCGTTTCCGACGCCCTCGGCCTCGGTGCCGCCAAGGTCGACACGGCAACCACCGCTGTCACCAGCGCCCTCGACATCGTCAGCCAGATCAAGTCCAAGCTTGTTACCGCCATGGAAGGTTCGGTCGACAAGGGTCAGGTCCAGGAAGAAATCGGCCAGCTGCAGCAGCAGCTGCAGAGCGTCGCTCAGTCCGCTTCGTTCAACGGCGAAAACTGGGTCATGGCTGCAAGCGGCGGCTCCGCATCGGTTGTTTCCTCGTTCATCCGCGGCACCAACGGCACCGTTTCGGTCAGCACGACGTCCTACGAATTCAACGCCGGCGCGACGGGCAACGTTCTGTTCGGCACGCAGGCAGACGGCTCGATCGATACTGCTTCGGGTATCCTCGGCACCGTAAGCGGCACCTTCTCGGTGTTCAGCCTCGACATCACCGGCATGACCGGCGGCCAGATCTCCAGCGCGCTCAACATGGTTCAGACAGCTCTGAACTCCATGACCAGCATGGGTTCGCGCCTCGGCTCGATTTCGACCCGTATCGACCTGCAGACGACTTTCGCTTCGTCGCTGTCAGACTCGATCGAATCGGGCGTTGGCAAGCTCGTCGATGCCGACATGGAACAGGAATCGAGCAAGCTCTCTGCTCTGCAGACGCAGCAGCAGCTGGCCGTCCAGTCGCTCTCGATCGCCAACTCCTCCACGCAGAACATCCTGTCGCTCTTCCGTTAAGAAGAGCCAGCGCTCCGCGCCAGCGGAGATTTCCAAACGGCAATTCAACCGCGCTTTCGAAAGAGGCGCGGTTTTGCATTTTTGAGGTCGGCGTCTCTTGGACGACGGCCGCACCGCATGGGCGTGCGGCTATTTGGCTTAACAGGTAGCTGTCTTGTTCTGCACTGCGGCAACGAAGGCGTCGAACAGCTTGCGCATGGCAACCTGCTTATAGGGGTAGATGACGGCGCTATCCATGTTGTGGACTACCATCGCCACATCGAGTTCAAAGACCAGCAGGCGCCCATCGGGGAGTTCTGCGCAGTCGATGCCGAAATAATCAAGCCCTATGTGACGATATAGAGCCGCGAAACTCTCCTTGTGGCGAATCGCGAAATCCGTATCGAAATTTTCCATCCATGCCTGTTCGACCGCCCGCTTTGCCGGGCTTTGCGCCATGCCGGCGCTGAGGTAGTGCACGATCCAATGCTCGGACAGCGCCATATGGCTGGCGAACGCCTTCCCTTCGATAAATACGACGCGTTGCTTGTTGTATAGCCCATCCGGGCCGCGGAAATCGATGAAGGGTGCGACATAGAGTTCGGGCGCAGGCTGTGTGGAAAGCCACGCGGACAATCCCGGGATATCGATGATGCGCTCCATTCCGTTGCCTGCATGGGTGCTGATCGGGCGCACGACGAGCGGAAATGAGAGCCCCGGTGCGCATTCATCCAGGGTCTTTATGCCCGCGCCGACAGCGACCAGATCTTCGCGCGGCACGCGATGAGTGCGCGGCGACAGAATGGAAGGTTCGTTGGCGAGCATTCCGCTTACGCCGTCGCGCGTTAGCCGACTGATCAGTTCCGGATCGTTGTTCATGATCGGGCCGTCAAAATCGAGCAGCAGCTTTTGCATCCGCCCAAGCACAGCGACATTTTCTGTTGATTCGCCGATCGCCATGAACGCGACGTCGTGGTCCGGCAAATCCGAGAGCTCGGTCGTTTCGGGATCCACATGGTGCAGCCAAAGCACGCAGTTGCTGCCCGCCAGCAGGAAATCCAGCGGCGTGTTCGCCATGAAATTGCCCGGCGTAACAAAGGCCAACAACCGAGGTCCCTGTCCATTCCCATGGACGACGCAGAAGTCGCGTTTCAATTCCACCGCGCCCCGTAGGACTTGGTGCGCCTCTTCGGAACGACCAAGGGTCTGCAGGATCGTCGCCAGGTCGAAAATCGCCGCCGCATCCGCGCTATCGGCTCCGACGCGCTGCATCAGCTCGTTCCAAAGCGGTGTGACGTCAGCGCCGGCATAGATGAGCGACACAATTTTCTGCATGCCCAGGATTCTGCTCGCGCCTCCAATTTCATCGGGGGCGCGATCGGCAACGAGGCCGGATGTCATCAGCATTGGAGCAAATCCTGTCGAGAACCGAGTTTCAGAACGCCGTTAATCAGCGCATCGATATCCGCCTGCCGCGTACGGTGGTTTACAATGGCGGCGCGGATCGCAGCCTGACCATTCACATGGGTCAGGGATGGAGCAACACAGCCTTCGGCGTGGAGAAGTTCGACGATCCGAGCGTTGACATCCGGCGGCGCATCGCCGGCAAGGCCCACATAGGCAAAGCAAACAATATTGAGCGCAACCGGCGCGAGGAGCCGCAAGGCAGGTTCCTGCTCGACCCTGCGGGCAAGACCGCGCGCTAGAGCGCAATTGGCGGCCATCGAATTCCCCAAGGCTTTGACGCCATAGGTCTTGAGGGTGAACCAGGTTTTGAGTGCGCGAAAGCCGCGTGACAGGTCCGGGCCGTAGTCGCATGGCCACCAGTCACCGCCGGCCAGGCCGGAGGAAGCGCGGCTGAGATAGGCTGCCTCCGAGGCAAACGTCTGGCGTTGCCATGCGCTGTCCCGAACGAGGAGGAAGCCCGCGTCGTAGGGCACCTGGCCCCATTTGTGGAAATCAAATGCAAGTGAATCGCAGGACTCGATGCCTGTGAACAAATGCGCCAGATCATCGCACAGGATGCCCAGGGCTCCCAGCGCACCATCGACGTGAAAATGAAGGTCGTAGGCGTCGGCGATACCGCGCAAAGCGATGAGGTCGTCGACCGCGCCGGTGTTTACGGTCCCCGCGCTTCCTATGACCAGGAACGGCGTATGCCCTTCCTTCCTATCGCGAATGACGGCACGTTCGAGAGCTGCAATGTCGATCTGCCCGGCGGCATTGGCCGGGATACGCCTCAGTTGATCGCTGCCGATACCGGACATCTCAAACGCGCGCGGCACGCAGCCATGCACTTCGGTCGATGCGTAGGCCACCAGCCGCGGCTCGTTGGAGAGGCCCTGTGTGCGGACACCTGCGCCGAGCTTCCTGCTCCTTGCGAGCAGGACGGCGACAAAATTCGCCTGGGAGGTGCCGGTCAGGAACACGCCGCCGGCAGTGTCCGGAAACGAATATATTTGCTGCGTCCAACGGATGATCTGGCGTTCGACCTCGATCGGCATATGGTCGCGTCCGCCGAGATTGGCGTTGAGGCCGCCGGCCAGCATCTCCGCCAACATACCCGTGGCCGTTCCGCCGCCCTGCACCCAGCCCATAAATCCCGGGTGGATATTACCGCTGCCATAGGGAAGGACACGGTCACGAAATATGGCATGGACATCCGCGAGATCGGTCGGCTCGACAGGCAGCGGCGCGTCGAATAGAGCGCGCGCAGACGACGGTGCTGGTTGCCAGACGGGCTTTTCCGGGAGCGTTTCCAGATAGTCGAGCATGTCGTCCAACATCTGGTGACCCTGTTTGCGTAGGGCTTGCCAGTCGTCGGGGTCAAGGCTTGTCCGTTGGGGAGGTCCATCCCAGGGCAATCCGCTGTCTTGTAAACTTAACATGTCGACCCCGTATTGGCTGAATGTACCGACTCGCAACCACGCCGTTTATGCCCGACAGTTGTCGGATCGTGACAATCTTATGCTGCCCAAGATGGCGCGAAGCTGACCTGATGTGCCGATCGCTCCCTTGAAACGAGGATGTTTTAGACGAATTTCCGCCTCCGCCCGTGCGAGGCACAAGTGGAGTTCAGAACGCGATGTGATTGGCGAACTCGCTTCACGAGATATGGTTTTGTTAACTTTTCGGCTTTGTTGTTAACTTTTTATTAAGCCTAATGTTGTCATCTGCGACTAACGCAACGGTTGGTTAACCTCTCCTAAGAGCCGGTTAACAGGCATGACGCTGATTGCCGTTCCCGGCCGAAGACCGGAATGTCCCTTCCAATCTCAGCCACAAGGGGCACTTCTCCATGACAAGCATTCTAACCAATGACGCGGCAATGTCTGCCCTCCAGACTCTGCGCTCGATCAACAATAATTTGGAAGATACCCAAAACCGGGTCTCCTCGGGCTATCGTGTCGCCAAGGCCTCGGACAATGCCGCCTATTGGTCGATCGCAACTACCATGCGCTCCGATAACAGTGCGCTTTCGGCCGTCTCCGACGCGCTGGGTCTCGGCGCCGCCAAGGTCGACACCGCCTATACGGCAATGGACAATTCCATCAATGTCGTCCAGCAGATCAAGGACAAGCTTGTCGCGGCAACGGAAAACAGCGTCGACAAAGCGGATGTCCAGGAAGAAATATCGCAGCTTCAGCAGCAGCTCGAAAGCATTGCACAGTCCGCTTCGTTCTCCGGGCAGAACTGGATGATTGGGGCCAATGGCGCTTCCGCGTCGGTCGTGTCCTCCTTTGTCCGCAACAATGATGGCACGGTCGCGGTCAACAGCACCAGCTACACGTTCGATTCGGGATCGCAGGGCAACGTCATGTTCGGCGCCAACGCTGACGGCACGATCGACACCAGTTCCGGCATCCTCGGCACGACGCAGGATATCAACGGCACCGACTATTCCGTCTTCAGCCTTAACATCACCGATATGACGAGCGGCGACATCGCCAAGTCGATGAACCTGGTGCAATCGGCCCTCAACGCGATGACGAGCACGGCCTCGCAACTGGGTTCGCTGTCGACCCGCATCGACCTGCAAACAAGCTTCGTTTCGACGCTGAGCGACACGATCGACTCCGGCGTCGGCAAGCTTGTCGATGCGAATATGGAAGAGGAATCGAGCAAGCTGTCGGCTCTGCAAACACAGCAACAATTGGCAATCCAGTCGCTGCAGATCGCCAACAACAGTGCGCAGAACGTTCTGGCGCTCTTTAAGTGAGCCTTGACCGGGGCTTACGTTAGGAGAGTGCGGCGGCATTTCTTTCTTGCCGCCGCGCACAAGCTTTTGTTAACCTTCCCGGGTAACTGATTTGCAGTATTTGCGCAGAGCCCGGTGTTCGACCGAATTCGTTGGAACCGATTTCAGGGCTTTGTTTTAGCGACGGGCCGCGTTGGGATCATTCCCGCTGGCGGGCATGAGGCCGATCGTTGCTGCCGGATCAGTCCGGTTTGCCGTTTCCCAATAGAATTACGGATTTTCCGATGAGCAATGTGACGACGAACCCCGCCGCCCTGGCCGCGCTGACTGTATTGCGCGGCGTCACTAAAGATCTTGGTGTCGTGCAGGAACAGGTTACATCCGGCCTCCGCGTCGAAAACGCGAGTGACAATCCGACCTATTGGTCGATGTCGAAGACCATGCAGTCGGACCAGGACAGTCTTTCCACCATCACAGATGCGCTCGGCCTTGGAGCCTCAAAGGTCGATACCGCCTCCACCGCCATGGATACGGTTGTCGATCTCGTTACCCAGATCCAGGCCAAACTGGTTTCGGCCAAGGAGCCGGGCACTGACAAGTCCTCGGTCAATGCGGACATTCAACAGCTCAAGAACCAATTGCAGTCGGTTACGCAATCCGCGTCTTTTTCTGGTGAGAACTGGCTCTACAACACCGATCAGCAGCCCGATACCGAGCAATCCGTGATTAGCAATTTCACGCGTGGCCCGGGCGGCCAGGTCAATCTGGAAACGGTCAACTACGATAGTTCACAAACCCTGATGATCGACACGGCCGATCCGAGCCGCGGACTGCTGACGAAGGACGTCGACGCCAGCACCTTCGACACGTCCGGTGGAACGTCGACGCCCCGCAACTATTATCTCCTGGCGGCCGATTCCGGCACACCGCCGGCCGATGGTACCGAAATTTCCATTTCCGACGATACGACGGACGATCAGCTTACCGATATGATCAATGTAACGAACTCGCTTCTGAAGTCGGTGACCTCAGCGGATTCGACGCTTGGTGTGATGAAATCCCGTATCGATGACCAGTCGGACTACATTTCCAAGCTCAGCGATGCCATCAAGATCAGCGTCGGCAATCTTGTCGATACCAATATGGAAGAGGCATCGGCGCGTCAAAGTGCGCTTCAGACCGCGCAGCAGATGGGGACTCAGGCGTTGTCGATCGCCAACACGATGGCGAGCAAGGTGCTGATCCTCCTTCAGTCGAACTGATTTCGCCTCGGCGCGGCCAGGGGCCGCGGCGGCTGCATTCATCCTCGCACAAGTTTGACCCCCTACGGTCCATCGTAATGGCATGGCTGCGCAATTTTCCGGTGACGTTCGGCGTCACGCCCGGAAGGCGTGCCCGCAGGACGGAAACCGGAAGCGTGATGATCAACGTTTTGAGCATGAGAATTCAAGGGGCCTGTCGAGACATCAACTCGCGGCTCTCTGCGGATGAAAACGGGAGGATGCCAGCATGAGCGCGACGCTATCCCGATATCTCAAGGATTTCAGCACCGAGCCACCCCCGTCCTCCGGCATGCCGGATATGCCTTTCGAAGAAACTTCGATCTTTCCCGAAAGCCCTATGGAGCCGCCGGTCGATATCGAGGCGGAGCGGCGCGATGCCTATGCGCAAGGGCACGAAGCGGCAACGCAGGAATTGACGCAAAGGCATCAGGCGGAACTGGAGACGATCGCGGAAACTCACCGAGGCGAGATGGATGCATTGCGCGCCCGATTCGAGGATCGTGCTGCGGAGAAGATTGCCGCCGGATTGAGGGGGCTTGCCACGGTTCTCGGGCAGGCGATCAGCGCGGAGGCGGCCGCTGCGCTTGCGCCGATCATGACGGAAGCGCTGACGGCCAAGGCCGTCGCCGATCTCGCTGAGCGGGTGGCGGCGACGATTCTCGATGGTGCGGCCGGCCCGATCACTGTCAGCGGTCCTCGTCATCTCTTCGAGATGCTGCATGCGCGTATCGGCCAAAATGGCGTTTTGCTGCGCCATGTGGAGGCTCGAGACGTCGATCTTACCGTAACCATCGGAGAGAGCGTTCTCGTGACCCGTATGTCCGCCTGGGCCGCTAGTCTGAAAGAGATTCTGAAATGAGCGATGGCGATCAAAATCAAGGCAAACACGAGATCATCATCGTCAAGCGACACAGCGGCGGTGATCATGAAGGCGGTCATGGCGGCGCATGGAAGATAGCCTATGCGGACTTCATGACGGCAATGATGGCCTTCTTTCTGGTGATGTGGCTGGTGAATGCCGCAAACGAAGAGACGAAGGCCTCGGTCGCATCCTATTTCAACCCGATCAAGCTCGCCGACGAAAAGCCGACGGAGAAGGGCCTGAAGAAGCCCGTCGATCAGGCTGACGGGCAAAAGAATCAGGCGAAGTCGAAGAACAAGGAAGACAATCCGAACGACGGCAAGTCCGCCAACAGCGGCGAGGATCAGACCTCGACTTCCGGCGACCAGACCAACTATTCCGAAGCGGATTTCTTCGAGAATCCCTATTCGGTTCTGGCCGAAATCGCTCAGCAGGTCGGTCAGCAAGCCAATGTCAGCGCCAAGGGTGAGGGCGGTGCTGCCCAGTCAGGTCCCGCCACAGGTGCGGATGGCGGGCAAGCCTATCGCGATCCCTTCGATCCGGATTTCTGGACCAAGCAGGTGCAAGTTTCCAGTGCTTCGAAGAACGCTAACGAAGAACAGTCGGCAAAATCCGACCAGTCGCCGAAGGGCGAAGTGATCGCCCTCTCGAAGGCGACGGCCGCCGATTCCGGTCAGCCGGCCACCCAGCCGCAGACTCCGGAGGAGCAACCGACCGTGAGCGATCAGCAGGCGCCGACGGACCAGCAGAACCCAGGCAAGGAACAACAGAACAAACAGGCTGCCAAGCAGGCGCCGAACCAGCAGACCGCCAACGCCGCCGCCGAGCAAAGCGATGCTTCGACATTCGAAGGCAGCGCCGCGGGGATGCAGAACAAGGACGTTGCGCCGGCGAAAGACCAACAGCAGGACGCCAAGGACCTGCAGCAGGCCATCCAGAAGCAGATCAGCGGTGTTGCCGGTCAGCTTGCCGAAGGCCTTCAGGTCACGCCGGCCGAAGGCGGTCTTCTCGTGACGATTTCCGATCAGACCAATGACCCGATGTTCAACATCGGATCGGCCGTTCCGCGTCAGGAGATGGTGTTGGCGATGGCGAAGATCGGCAAGATTCTTGCGGACCGCAAGGGGTCGATCCTGATCCGCGGCCATACCGATGGGCGCCCCTATATGGTCGATGGCCACAACGACAATTGGCGCCTGTCGCTCGATCGCGCCCAGAGCGCCTATTACATGCTCACCAATGGCGGGCTGGACGAGAAGCGGATAGCACAGGTCTCGGGCTTCGCCGACCGGCGGTTGAAACTGCCTGATGACCCCTTGAACGACGCCAATCGCCGCATCGAGATCCTGATTCAGGGCGCTTCAAGCCAGGCTGCGAAGGATCAGACGGATCCAAACGATCAAAACCCAGCCAAGCCCACGCAAGGCAAGCCGGATCAAGGCAAGCCGAGCCAGGGCAAGCAGGGTCTGGGTAAACAGGGCCAAGGCAAGCCAAGCCAAGGCAAACAAGGATAGTCCATGGCGCGCATCCAGCATCGTCATAGCCTCGCGCTCGCTTTGACCCTCGGCATGTTCATGCCGGGGATCGTACGTGCTGAGGGTCCGGACAGCTTGTCGCCCTATAAGATGCTGCGCTCGCTCGAATTCATCCAGGATTCCGTGGTTGCGGGCGATAGCTCGGCTGGTGAGATGCAGCGTTTCATGCTGTCGACCATCGACGAGCGCCTGCGCACCGCCGACAAGTCCGTCTTCGACGACAGCCGCAATGTCGATGCCGCGCTGATCTACGCGATGAGCGGCGGCAATCCGGCAACGCTGGAATATCTGATGTCGCGCGACGTCAACGGCAATTTCGACAATCGCGTTGCCGATGTTCTGAGGAAATATTTGAACGGCAAAGGGCTGCTGGTGGTCAACACGCTTGCCGACATTGCCAAGGAATATCGCGACAAGAAAATCGGCCCCTATCTCTCGCTGGTTGCAGCCAATGTTATGTCCGCCAAGAACCCAAAGGCGGCCCTTAAGCTTTATGACTGGGCGCGCCTGACGTCGCCGGGCACTATCGTCGAGGAATCGGCGCTGCGTCGTTCCCTCGCTCTCTGTAGCGACACCGGCATGGTGCCCCAGGGCCTCGATTATGCAGAGCGCTATACGAGGCGCTTCCTGCATTCGCCCTATGCAAGCCAGTTCGCTGACCTCTTCGTGCAGCTCGTGGTTGATCATGACGCTGACGTCAAGCAAGAGGACATTATCGATATCCTGTCCTTCATGGACCCGCCGCGGCAGCGCGAAATCTATCTGCGCATGGCGCGTCGCGCTGCGATCGCCGGCAAGGCCGATCTCGCTGCACTCGCTTCCGGGCGTGCCCAGGCGATATCCAATGACAGCAGCGATGCGTTCGGCGCGCTGGCGAGCTTTTATGGCGGCGTCGCCGGCGTTTCGACGCCCGATTTGGGGGCGGCGGTCCGCAATATAGACCAGATGCCCGCCGGCGAATTAAACGAACAGGATCGCGCCCTGCGCGACGCTGCAAAGATGGTGGCAGACGAGATCCTGCGTGCTCCGGATCCGGCAAGCCTGACGCAAGTCTCACCCCTTAATGTGCCTAATCAAGAAAATACTGAACACGATGCTGCTGTGACGAACCAACCTGGGGCCCAGTCCCCTGGCACGGCGGGTGTTGAGGAGGGAGCCACCGCAAAGGCGGCTCACACCCCGGAGGAAGGGAGGCAGGAGGCCGACTCTTCATTCAACGCATTCGTCACGACGAGCCGCTCGAAGCTTGACGCCATCGACGGCCTGTTGAAGCAGGAAAGTCATTGATCATGATGGATATCGGTATCTCCAGTGCCCCACCCGGGGCCGATCTGGTCGCTATTGGCAAAGGCGGGCGTTCTGCCAAGCAGGATGACAGTGACGGCAAAGGGTTTCTGGACGCACTGACCAGTTCGCTTGGCAACGGGCGCAAATCCGACACGGCCGCCAAGGGCGATGCGGACACAGCCGATGCGGCGACCGGGACTGATACCAAAACAGATGCGGATAAGGTGAAAGGTTCGGCGGGCGATCCAACAGCGATTGCTCCAGCCGAGGATGACAGCACCAACACCGTAAGCGGCATGATCGATCCGTCGGCAACCAATATCGCCAATCTCGCTGAACTGGCCAAGGGAACCAAGCAGCCTGGGGGAGCTAAGTTTCCGCAGGGGACAGATGCGGCAAATCTTTCGAAATCGCTGATGGGTCTTCAAAATCCGGCCCCGGCAGATCAAGCACCTGCCGATAAGGCTCTGGCGACCAATCCGGCCGGCAATACGGATGCGACCCAAGTCCAGGCCCAGGGCCAGTCTCAGACCTCGGATCAGCTCGATGATATCGCGCAACAATTGGCGGACGCGATTGCCGGCAATCAGCCTGTGCAGAATGATGGCGACGGCAAAGCGCAGACGCCGGTAGTCAAGACCGGTAAGCCTGCGTCAGCCACCGACGATGGTAAGTCCTCGGTGACGCAGGGCGCTCAAGCCAGCGGTGCAGCATCGGACGCGCTGTCGCTTCTGAATGTCCCACAGACGGCCAGCACGGTCGCGGTTGCACCGCAGAGCGTTGCGAATGTGTTTGCCGGTGCCGACGTGAAGACGCAGGCAGAGCCGGATCAGTCTTTGCCGAAACTCGCGAATGTGGCGCTGAAGGACACGTCAGCAAACGCCACGGATACCAACCCGACACCTACGGGTACTGGCGACGATACCACCACGGCACAGACCTTCCGGTTCGTGCGCGCCGACGGACGCGGCGGGTCGCTCGACATGTCGATCAGCAAAGGCAGCGACGACACGGCACAGGTCGACGTCAAGGCATCGGGAAGCGGTAATGCGGAGACTGTCACGGTGCTCGATTCCCGCCGCTATCTCGGTCTTGCAGCCAATTCCAACGCGACGCTTGTCACCGGCGCCCTTGCGGGAGACGGGGAGTGGTCGGGTGCGATGCAGCCGGGTTCCGCTCTCTCCAATGCTGCGAGCTGGACAAGCACCGGCAAGGTCGTCAATACGCTTAAGATCCAACTGCATCCCAACGATCTCGGCGAAGTCACCGCCACCATGCGGCTTTCGGGCGATCAGTTGAGTGTCGATCTCAAAGTGCAGACCAGCGAAGCCTATCGGCAGCTCCACGCCGATCAGAGCCATATGGTCGACGCATTGCGCGCCCAGGGTTATCAGGTAGACTCTATCACTGTGACCCTGGCCTCGAGCGCGGATCAGCAATCGGATAGCGGCAAGCAATCCGGCTTCCAGGGGCAGTCCCAACAGCAATCCTTAATGAATCAGGGGCAGGGTGGGGACGCGCGACCGAAGGGACAGAGCTATTCAGGGCAGCAGGCAAATGGTAATGACGGCAATCGCAGCTCGGGCGAACGCGGCACGGAAGATGGCGCTGCTAGCATTGCTCAGCGCCTGCGCTCTGGCGACGTTTACCTCTGACGCCCTTGCCTCTGCGAACGGAACTCCGCCTGATACCGGTGCCGCCGGCCTCTGTGAGCGCGAAATCCAGTCTGCTGCGGCGAAATACGGGATACCGGAGGGGATCCTTTATTCGGTCGGCTTGACGGAGACCGGGCGCAAGGGCTCGCTCTATCCCTATGCTCTCAATATAGAAGGTAAGCCGGTCTTTCCATCTTCCGAAAACGCCGCTTTGCAGACCTTCGTCGCAGCGAAACAAAGCGGGGCGAAGCTGATCGACATCGGCTGCATGCAAATCAACCAGTATTTTCACGGCGAAAATTTTGCCTCGGTTGCTGATATGTTCGACCCGCATCGCAATGTCGAATACGCCGCCAAGTTCCTCCGCGACCTTCATGACAGGCATGAAACCTGGACGATGGCGGTAGCAAGATACCATGCCGGCCCAAACAATGACCCCGCCCAGAAGGTCTATGTCTGCCGTGTCATCGCCAATCTGGTTGCCACCGGATACGGAAAATGGACGCCCAATGCGGCGACTTTTTGCCAGAATTGAACTAACTAAAAGTTGTATTTCGCTCAGCGTGCGTCACCGCTAACCCTTTTGGCATGGTTGACAACATACGAATGCCATGAACTACTTATATTCATAATATACTAACTAACTACTTTTTTATCGGTGTAAATCGAAGAGCACCCACTACATCTAGTGCAAATCGCCCCCCAAATCTTAATCAATTGTTAATTCCCGTCACTCATTTCCGACAGTTGTTCGTGATTCGCGCGATTCGTACCCATAGTCCATCGAAACACCACACTGATTCGGAGGCGGACGAATGATCGTAGTGGTTGATGAGCGTGAGCTCGTTAAGGACGGCTATACTTCTCTCTTTGGGCGCGAGGGCATCCCGTCTACGGGGTTTGACCCCCGGGAATTCGGCGAATGGGTCACGACTGCTGCGGACGGCGATATTGCCGCGGTCGAAGCATTTCTGATCGGACAGGGACAACATGTGCACGAATTGCCTCGGGCGATTCGTGACCGGTCGTTGGCCCCCGTCATTGCCGTCAGTGATCAGCCCTCATTGGAATCGACGCTGGCGCTCTTCGACTGCGGCGTCGACGATGTCGTGCGAAAGCCGGTGCATCCGCGTGAAATCCTGGCCAGGGCTGCTGCGATCCGCCGGAGGCTGAAGGCGATCACCAGCTACACCGACATTGGTCCGATCCGAGTCTTCGCCGATGGCCGTGACCCGGAGATCAACGGCGATGTCTTCGCCCTGCCGCGGCGCGAACGGCGCATCCTGGAATATTTGATTTCCAACCGCGGTCGCCGGGTCACCAAGACGCAGATCTTCAACGCGATCTACGGCATCTTCGACGAAGAAGTCGAAGAGAATGTCGTCGAAAGCCATATTTCCAAGCTGCGCAAGAAGTTGCGCAAGAAGCTCGGTTTCGATCCGGTCGATTCCAAGCGCTTCCTTGGCTACTGCATCGATTGGAGTTGATGCTTCAATCAGGATTTGGCGTAACAACGCCTGAACCCCGCGTGTAATTCCCTCCCAGAATTCCTCCCAATTCCCAGAATTATACGCGGGCCCCGAACATCGATCGCGATGTTCGGATGCGAAGGTGTGCCAATTCTTGCTGTTACTGCGCCCCTTAATCGCTTCATAGGACGCGTCGCAGTAATCTTCGAAAAGCTGCTTCATGACGACCGGCTTTTCCTCTTTTCAGACAGCTTCACGCAAGGCCCACCCCCTACTCTCAGCCTTACGAGGAAAACGAGGATTCCAGATGAGCATTTTCGGCAGCATGAAAACCGCGGTTTCAGGGATGAATGCCCAGGCGAACCGTTTGGGCACTGTTTCTGACAACATCGCCAACGCCAACACCACCGGCTACAAGGAAGCATCGACGAGCTTTTCCTCCCTCGTTCTGCCTTCTTCCAACGGCAGCTACAATTCCGGCGGTGTCGAGACGACGGTTCACTACGCGATCTCGCAGCAGGGTGACGTATCCTATACGACGTCGAACACGGACCTCGCGATCCAGGGCAATGGCTTCTTCGTCGTCCAGGGTGCATCGGGACAAACTTTTCTGACTCGCGCGGGTGATTTTTCGCCGGATGATCAGGGCAATCTGGTCAATTCTGCCGGCTTCACGTTGATGGGCTATCCCTATGGTTCCGGCTCGCCATCCGTGGTCGTCAATGGCTTCAGTGGCCTGGTGCCGATCAATGTCAGCCAGAATGGCGTCACTGCAATCGCGTCGTCGCAAGGCTCCCTGGAAGGCAACCTCGATTCCAACTCCGCGCTGCCGGACGCGAGTGACTCGCTGCCTTCCGACAACGCGTCGGACGGCTCGACGACCGCCAACTACAAGAAGACGTCGATCATTGCCTATGACAGTCAGGGCAACGCGATTACCTACGACGTCTACTTCACCAAGACCGCCGACGGCGACCCCGCAGCGGGCACGCCCGATACCTGGGACGTGGCCGTCTTCAATCAAGCTGATGCTGCAACCGGCGATTCGCCGTTCCCCTATTCCTCCGGTCCAGTGACCTCGGGAACGATGAATTTCGATTCGGACGGCAATTTGATCAGCAGCGGCGGCGACGAGGGTACGATTACCGCGAGCTCGCCTCTGACGCTTACCAATGGCAGCCAAACGATCAGCTTGGACATGTCGGGCTTCACTCAGGTTGCCACCGACTTTAACGCGACCGGCAAGATGAACGGCCAGGCGCCGAACCCCGTGACGGACGTTAAGATCGACAAGGACGGCACGGTAACCGCACAGTACAAGGATGGATCCAGCAAGTCGCTTTATCGCGTTCCGCTGGCAACGGTGGCCAGCCCCGACAATCTGACGCTCGAAAGTGGCAACGTCTATTCTGCCAATGGTCAGTCCGGCGTTACGGTTACCGGTTTCCCGCAGACCGGCGGCTTCGGCTACATCCAGTCGGGCGCTCTCGAAGAATCCAACGTCGACCTCGCCAGCGAGCTGACGAACATGATCGAAGCGCAGAAAAGCTACACCGCAAATTCCAAGGTGTTTCAGGCTGGTTCCGACCTTCTGGACGTTCTCGTCAACCTGCAACGTTAATTAGCACGATAGGGTACCGGGCCAGCCATGTCGCTCACAACAGCACTCAATAACGCGCAAGCGATATTCAACAATACCGGCACGCAAAGCAGTGTCGTATCGAACAATATCGCCAATGCCGGCAACGCGGACTACACCCGCCGCCAGGCGATGTTGACGACGGACATGGCTGGCGCGCAGGTCGTACAGATCGCCCGCGCCAACGAACCGTCCTTGCAGAAAGCATTCCTGGGCAGCACGTCGGATGACGCCGCTCAGCAACGCCTGCTGCAGGGCTACGAAGATATTCAATCCGGAACGATCGGCGGCAACGATAACGAGATCGCGCCGTCCACCTACCTTGCTGCCTTGCAAACGGCAATGCAGACCTTCGCCGGTTCGCCGGCCAGCACCACCGCGGCGCAATCTGCCATCAACGCCGCCCAGGACCTTGCAAATTCGCTGAACAACGCCACCACGGCCGTCAACGGAATACGCACGGACGCCGACAACGAAATTAGCTCGGATGTCGATTCGCTGAACAGTCTGCTGCAGCAGTTCCAGCAGGCAAACGATTCGGTCAAGACCGCGACCGCGAACGCCGGTCCCACGTCCTCGGCGCTGTCAGACGCTCTCGACCAGCGCGATTCAGTGCTGAAGCAGATTTCTCAGATCGTCGGCGTCACCACGGTGACACGCGACAACGGCGATATGGCGCTCTACACCACCGGCGGCGCGACGCTATTCGAAACGACAGCGCGCTCGGTAACGTTCACGCCGACGAATTCCTACACGGATGGTACTGTCGGCAACAACGTCTATATCGACGGCGTGGCGCTCGAGCCTGGTCAGGGGGCGGATACGACGGCGCAGGGCAGTCTTCAGGCGGCGCTGCAGGTGCGGGATGATGTCGCTCCGACCTACCAGAAGCAGCTCGATGAAATCGCGCGCGGCTTGGTGACGATGTTTTCGGAGAAGAACCAGGCTGACCCCACCCAACCTGCGCTGCCCGGCCTCTTCACCTGGAGCGGCGGTGACGTGCCCACGGATGCCACCGCCGTCGCCGGCATGGCAGGTACGATTGCGGTCAATCCGAAGCTGATCACGTCGCAGGGTGGCGATCCGACGTTGCTGCGTGACGGCGGCATCAACAATGACCCTTCCGGCACTCCTCCGGACACGAGCTATACCGTCAATACCAGCGGCGATAGCGGCTATTCCGATCTGCTCGACTCCTACGTCACGGGCATGGATACGAAGATGGACTTCGATCCCAACGCCGGCTCCGACACGACGGCAAGCATCATGGATTACGCGTCCGATTCGATCGGCTGGCTGGAAGACCAGCGCAGCTCGGCAACGACGGCAGGGGAAAATACCTCTGCGGCGCTGTCGCGTTCATCGGAGGTCTATTCAAACCAGACCGGTGTCAACCTCGACGAAGAGCTGACGCTGATGATGGACATCGAGCAATCCTACAAGGCGGGAACGAAGATATTGAACGCCGTGAACGAGATGCTTCAATCGGTACTGGATATTGCGAGCTAAGTCATGAAACTTTCCTTCATATCAAGCGCAGCCATTCAGAACGCTATGCGCCAGACGATCCGTCAGGCGCAGAATGAGATGACGGATGCTTCGACCGAGGCGACGACCGGCGTCTATGCCGATATCGGTGTCGCGCTGGGTAGCAACACCGCACTCAGCGTCAACCTCACCCGGGAAGTAACGCGCATCGATTCATTGCTCGGCAGCAACTCGATTGCCGACCAGCGCATGTCGTCGTCGCAGACGGCGCTGGGCGACATGTCGAGCCAGGCACAGAAGCTGATGGACCAACTGGTGGCGCTGCGCGGCAACACCGATGGCAGCAGCGTGTCGCTGACGCAGCAGACGGCAAGTGCGACGCTTTCCAGCTTCGTCTCCGATGCCAATACGATGGTCAACGGGGAATATCTCTTCGCCGGAACCAATACCGACGTGCAGCCGATAAACGACAATACAGCCAACGCAACTGCGACTATCCAGGCGGCGTTGACGCAATATGCCAGCGATAACGGCACGACCGTCGACCAACTCACCGGCGACCAGATGAAGGATTTCATCACCACCACGGTCGAGCCGATGTTCACTTCGGACACCGCTTCTCCGCCTGACAACTGGGCAAGCTGGTCGAACGCTTCGGATCAGAACATGTCGAGCCGCATTAGCAACTCGGAAGTGATCGATTCCTCGACCAACGCCAATGAACCGGGCATGCGCTACCTGGCGCTCGCAACTACCGTCGTCAATTCGTTGATGGATCCGACATTGAACTTGAGCCAGGACGCGTTGAATGCAGTCAATGATCAGGCCACAAGCTATACGCGTCAGGCGATCGACGGGATCAACGATCAGTCGAGTCAGCTCGGCCTGTCGCAATCGCGTCTGACCGATGCCAACACATCGCTGAACGCGCAGAAAGACATCATTAACACTAATATCGGTGATCTTACCGGGGTTGATCCTTATGAGGCCTCGACCAAGGTCAATAGCCTCGAAACTCAGCTTGAGACAGCCTATACTATCGTCTCCAAGATACAGCAGCTGAGCCTTGTAAATTACCTTTGATGATCAAAGGGATGTAATGACCAGGAAGGATGCATGAATGTATCAGTTCTCATATGCGGAAGTCATGCAGGATGCAGTGGCCGACGCCAAAGAGCGAGAACGTCAAGTTCTGGACCGGTCGATAGCTCTTCTCTCCGCGGCCCGTGACAAGGGGAAGTACGGCCGCGAAGCGATCGAGGCGCTGTTCTACACACGACGTGTCTGGATCAGCTTTATCGAGGATCTGAAAAGTCCAGAGAACCAGCTTAATGTCGAACTGCGTGCCAATCTTATCTCCATCGCACTCTGGATCCTGAAGGAATGCGACAGGATCCGGAGGCGGCAGTCGGAAAATTATCAAGGCATCATCGATGTCACCACCATCATCAGGGATGGACTTAAATGAAAAGTACGCTTCGCATATCGCTTAAAGCCGGGGAAAGAATTTTCATCAACGGGGCCGTGCTGCGGGTTGACCGCAAGGTCGCCCTGGAATTCCTGAATGATGTGACCTTCCTGCTTGAGAACCACGTTCTCCAGCCGGAGGATGCGACCACGCCGCTGCGCCAGCTCTATTTCATCGCGCAGATGATCCTCATCAATCCGGAAGGCAAGGAACAATCGACGGCAATGTTCCGCAAGTCGATCGTCATGCTGCTCTCATGCTTCCGTAACGAGGAAGTGCTGGCTGAGCTGAAGCGCATCGACGGCCTCGTGGCTACCGGGCGCGCCTTCGACGCATTGAAGGCGATCCGCGGCCTCTATCCGATCGAAGACAACATTCTTCACAACCAGGAAATGCCGGCAGCGACGATCGAGCACATTCGCCGGGAGATTGCGCCGTGGCGGTAGATCCGGTCAGTCAGATCAGCAGCAACAACAATAGCAGCTCGAGTAATGCTGCAGCGGCATCGGCGAGCGCCAGCCTGAACTATAACGACTTCCTCCAGCTCCTCATCGCCCAGATGAAGACGCAGGACCCGACCGACCCGATGGATGCCAGCCAGCAGATTTCGCAGCTCGCCAGCTTCTCTCAGGTCGAACAACAGATCCAGACGAACTCGCACCTGGAAACGGTGCTGCAGAACCAATGGATTTCGCAGGCATCGGACTATATCGGCAAACAGATCATGAGTGCCGACGGCACGGTGACCGGCACCATCAAGGAAGTAAGCGTCTATTCGGACGGTATTATCGCGGAAACCGATGCAGGCGACAAAGTCCTGCTGCAGGCCGGCGTCACAGTCGCTCCCGCGGGAACGACGATTGATCCGCCGCCAGCGTCGGATAATAGTGACAGTAGCGATTCGTCTAACAACAGCGATAGTACTGACCCGACTAGCGGCTCATGAGGAGCCGCCTGAACTAAAGGATGAAGATATCATGAATGAAGCCGATGCATTGGATATCTTCCAGGCGGCGATCTGGACGGTGCTCGTCTCTTCCGGCCCGGCAGTTCTTGCAGCCATGATCGTCGGCCTGGTCATCGCCTTGATCCAGGCGCTGACCCAAGTGCAGGAGGCCACATTGACCTTCGTGCCAAAGATCGTCGCCGTCATGGTGACCGTCGGCATCACGGCGCCCTTCGTCGGCTCGCAGATCTCGATCTTCACCAACCTCGTCTTCTCCCGAATCCAGTCGGGTTTCTAGGACGTGATCCCGAAGAGCGTGAAACGGTTTTCGGGAAGAGATCACGTCCAGCGACAAGCGCGAGGCCATTCTCGCGCAAGCTTCGCCTTTTAATGATCTGACCGAATAGGGCAAACGGGTCAGCCGTTTGCCCTCCTCTCATGAAGAGACGGAACCGGTCGATGGCGCAACCACCCGCATTAGCACTTCCCAAAGCCAATCCCAGCGTTCGTGATATCGGGTTTGCCCTCGGTATCATGGTCATCCTCTGCGTGCTGTTCCTGCCGATCCCGCCATTCCTCATCGACATGGGTCTGGCCTTTTCGATCGCGCTCTCGGTGCTGATCCTGATGGTGGCGCTGTGGATCAAGAAGCCGCTTGAATTCTCATCCTTCCCGACGATCCTGCTGATCGCCACCATGACGCGTCTGTCGCTGAACATTGCGACGACGCGCGTCATCCTCTCGCATGGCTATGAGGGGCATGATGCGGCTGGCGGTGTGATTGCGGGCTTTTCCAGTCTGGTGATGTCCGGCGATTTCGTCATCGGTCTGATCGTCTTCATGATCTTGATCACCATCAATTTCATCGTCATCACCAAGGGTGCGACGCGTATCGCCGAAGTCGGCGCGCGTTTCACCCTCGATGCTATTCCCGGCAAGCAGATGGCGATCGACGCCGATCTGTCGGCCGGCCTGATCGACGAAAAGGAAGCACAGCGGCGGCGCAAGGAACTGGAAGAGGAAAGCTCTTTCTTCGGCGCCATGGACGGTGCCTCGAAATTCGTGCGCGGCGATGCCGTCGCCGGCCTGCTCATCACCTGCATCAATATCTTCGGCGGCATCATTATCGGCTATTTCCGCCATGGCATGCAGATCGGCCAGGCGGCTGACGTTTTCGTCAAGCTCTCAGTCGGTGACGGTCTGGTGTCGCAGATGCCGGCGCTCATCGTCTCGCTCGCTGCCGGCCTTCTCGTTTCGCGCGGCGGCACCGCCGGCTCCACCGATCAGGCGGTTATCAATCAGCTGAGCGGCTATCCTCGCGCGCTCGCCGTCTCTGCGATCCTCATGGGCATCCTGGCCGTCATGCCGGGCATGCCATTCGTTCCCTTCCTCCTCCTCGGCGGCCTGATGGCAACCGGCGCCTGGCTCATTCCTCGGCAGGTCGAAGCTGAAAATAAGCTTCGTCGCGACGCTGAGGAAAAGAAGGTTATGCAGACGAAGGAAATGGAGAAGGATTCGGTCAAGTCGGTTCTGACGACCTCGGAAATCGAACTGGCGCTTGGCAAGATCGTTTCGACCCGGCTGCTCGGGGCGCATCAGGAGCTGGCTTTCCGTGTCGGCAAGATGCGCAAGAAATTCGCGACGCAATACGGTTTCGTGGTGCCGGAAATCAAGGTGACCGACGACATCGCCATTGCCGACAAGTCCTATCAGATCCGTATCCATGGCACGACTGTCGCTTCCAACATTCTACGGGTCGGCGAAGTGCTCGTCGTCACCGGCTCAGGCCGCAAGCCGACCGTTCCGGGCGACGAGATCCGCGAGCCCGCCTTCGGCATGCCCGCCGTCTCCGTCCTTGAAGCCTTTACCGAGGATTTGAAGCGCGAAGGCTTCCAGCCGATCGACAATGTCTCCGTGGTGTTGACCCACATGAGCGAAGTCATCCGCAACAACTTGCCGGCACTGCTCTCCTATAAGGACGTGAAGATCCTGATCGATCGCCTCGATCCGGAATACAAGAAACTCGCTGACGAGATCTGCTCGTCACATATGTCCTATTCTGGCTTGCAGGCCGTGCTGAAGCTCCTGCTTGCCGAGCGCGTCTCGATCCGCAACCTGCATCTTATTCTGGAAGCAGTGGCCGAACTCGCGCCGCATGTACGCAAGACCGAACAGATCGTCGAACATGTGCGCGTGCGCATGGCGCAGCAGCTCTGCGGCGACCTGGCCGATAACGGCGTGCTGCGCGTTCTGCGCCTCGGCAGCAAATGGGACCTGATCTTCCATCAGGCGCTGAAGCGCGACCAGAAAGGCGAAATCGTCGAGTTCGACATCGATCCGCGCAACCTCGAAGAATTCAGCGAGCAGGCGGGCAAAGTTATCCGTGAATACATGGACCGCGGCATGCCCTTCGTGCTTGTCACATCGCCGGAAACGCGCTCCTATGTGCGCATGATCATCGAACGCCTGTTCGCGACCCTGCCGGTTTTGTCGCATGTGGAATTGGCCAAGGGGATCGAGATCAAGATTCTAGGTTCCATTTCATGATATCCGACCCCCAGGGCACCATTCTGGCGTTGTTTCTCGCCTTCTGCCGCATCGGCGGCTGTATGATGGTGCTACCGGGGTTTTCGTCAGGCCGCGTGCCGCCGCAGATTCGGCTGCTCCTTTCGGCTGCGCTCTCGATGGCGATCCTGCCGCTTCTCTGGGACACGATCTATCCGGAGGTGTCCAAAAGCGGCGCCACCTACATTGGTCTGATCTTCAGCGAAACGGTGATCGGCCTGATGTACGGCATGATGGCACGGCTCTATACGCTCGGGCTGCAATTTGCCGGCACCGTCATATCGATGCTGATCGGCTTCAATGCTCCGGGCGGCATGGACATCATCGAGGAATCGAACGAGACGTCTCTCACCAGCATGATCAGCTTCTGCGGACTGATGATGCTGTTCATTCTGGACTTCCACCACTACGTCCTGCAGGCGCTGGTTGATTCCTATTCCGTCGTCCCCTTCGGCGGCCATATCGATGCGCGCACCTCGCTGGTATCGGTGACGGACACGCTGGAATCGACCTTTTTCATCATGTTGCGGCTGGCGAGCCCTTTTCTGCTTTACGGTCTGATGTTCCAGATTTCGATCGGCTTCATCAACAAGCTTGCGCCGCAGATTCCGATCTATTTTATCTCCACACCCTATCTGCTGATGGGCGGGCTGTTCATGCTCTATCTCAGTATAGCGGCGATGATCAGCCAGTTCGCCGATGCCTTCCTCGGCGTCTTTAACGGGCATTAGCGGGGCGAGGCGAAAGCTGTGGCAGAAAAAAACCGATCCGAAAAACTGAAGCGCCTCGTCGCCGTACAGCGCCATCTCGAGCGGATAGCGGAAAACGAGCTTGCGGATACGACCCGCCAGCGCAACGAGGTCAGCCAGTCGATGGAAAAGCTGATCGATGCGATCAGCTCGGCCGATCCGGTGCATATGGTATTTTCTGTCCAATACGCCGAACGTTATGCCCGCCTGACGCTCAAGGATCAGCAGCTCGACGGCATCCAGAAGCTGATCGAAACGAAGGTCCTGCAAGAGCGCACCAAGGCCGATCGGTTGGAAGATCATATGATGGACGCTCGCGAGTTGGAAACGCGCGAGGCAGACGACAATGCTGTCTATGATATCATCGATCAGCGCTTCGCGGACGCCACGCCAGCCTCCAGCAAGGTTCAAAAACCATAATCACCACGATCTTAGAACAAGGTGGCGTATCGTCGAATGGCCGCCTTGCTCTAACCGTTCGATCCGGCATGACCTTGCTCGATGGTTGCTTCACGCGTCCCGGGATCATGCTTTAGTGAAAGGAAACGTGACGTGGCTATTTCGCCTCCGAGTGATTTGGTCCTGGATGTCGTCCAGGCCGCCAATCCAGCCGACGTGCAGGCGGCCCAGGAGAAGCTCGCGGCCAACAGGGCTGCCTTCGCCGCTACCAGCCTCGCGGAAAACGGCAATGGTTTCGGCTCCACCGTGGACGCGCTTAACAGCGCCGCAACACAGGCCGGCCTGAGCAATGCCAATACGCATACCGCGCCGACGAAAGTTCCGCAGGTCTATCGCAAGTTCGAAGCCATGGTGCTGCAGAATTTCGTAAAGAACATGCTGCCGAACAGCGAAACACTCTATGGCAAGGGCTCCGCCGGCGAAATCTGGAAGGGCATGATGGCCGAGCAGCTCGGCAATACCATCGCCAAGAACGGCGGCGTCGGCATAGCCGAGAAAATGTATCAGGAACAGGTTTCCAAGATGCGCAACACCGGCGCCATCAACTCGGCGACCAATGAGAACGACAAGAAGATGGCCCTGAGCGCAATCACCGATTTCCAGCGAAAGACACTCGCCGCAGCCGATACCAATGGTGACAGCGATACGACGGTCACCAATCAAGACACGCTGACGTCCAAGAAAGTATGAGCGGGGGGAAAGACATGGAAGTAATTTCGAACGACTACCGGATCAAGACGGTCCTTGGCCGCCTGGAGATGATCATCGACAACGAAAACAGCCGGATCGGCACCGATCCGGAATTCGATCTTAAGGTTTCGAATGCTCACAAGAGCCGCTGCCTCTACGAATTGTCGATGCTGTTTCGCGATACCAATCCGGCCGAACTGGCCGTCACCCATATCGAGCAGTTGCACGGACTGAAGAAGAAGCTGGTCTTGAACGCTCGTCGCGTCGAAGCCCATCTCGAAGCCGTTCGAGCCGTCGCCGATATCCTGAAGAATGCGGTGCAGAACGCGGATGCGGATGGCACCTATTCGCAGGAGCAATTCCGCGTTCGTGAGGCCGGATGATCAAGCTCGTCCTCACCGGCCTCTGGGTCTGCGCCGTAACGCTGGCTTCGGTCTATTTTTCGGTGCAGATGGCGACGGCGCCCGCGACCAATCCTGACGACGCCAAGAAGGCGCAGCAGGAATTCGTCAAGGGCGAATCGATCAACGTCCCCGTTATCGCCAACGGCCAGGTGAGCGGCTATTTCATCACCCGCATCTCCTTCATGATGGAGAAGGGCAAGGCGAGCCAGCTACAGACGCCGCTGACGGAATTGACGACGGACGAACTCTATTCATTGCTGGTGGGCAATAAGGCGATCGACATCGCCCATACAGCCAACTTCGATGTTGCGAGCTTCCGCAGCGACATCAAGAAGAACATGAACGAACGCCTTGGCGGCGATTACGTCGCCGATGTTCTGGTCGAACAGCTCGACTACCTCTCCAAGGATGAGATCAACAACGGCGGCGGTGCCGGCAAGAAAACCGTCAAGCCCGTAAAGATCGTCCAGGGCGATCCGACGCCGGACATGGTGCCGAAGGCCGCGGAGTAGGCTTGTTGAACCCCGTGATGGCCGCTCCGGTTACGGAGCGGCCTGCTACGTCCGTCGCCCGAAACAGCGTTAACAAAACCCTGCTTCCCTTCCGCAATTCCGATCGATTTTCCTAACGGAAGCTTGGGATCGCCTTGTTATAAGCACCATCAGCGACGTTTCCGATGTCACCGATTGGACAGGCGGTGGAGGATCTGCGTCGAGAAATTTGCCGGCGTCGGGCGTATGAAGCGTCTGCGGCAGGAGGTCTTGGGTGAATCTGGTCGCAAATTTTGCCGTGCTCGCTTCGCGTCGAATGATTTTCGACTTGCCGGTCTGCGACCTCAATTGGGAAGATGCACTGACATTCATCAACGAGCTGGCGTCCCTTCCGGTCGGCCAGACCGTCATCTCCTTCGTCAACGCCCACAACATGCTGCTTATGCTGAACGACGGAGGTTATCGCGACGTACTGGCGCAAAACCTTATCCTGCCCGATGGCGTCGGCCTGGATATAGCCTCGCGGGTTGCCCATGGCGTCTCCTTTCCGGCCAATTTGAACGGCACCGATTTCGTGCCGGCTCTGCTGACCTTCATGGAGCGACCGAAGCGTATCGGCCTGATCGGTGGTCGCCGCGATGTTATTGAAAAGGCTGCGGAAAATTTCCGCAAGCATGCACCGTGGCATGAGTTCATCGTCATTGCGGACGGCTATTTCGATAAGGCGCAAAGCAATCTGATCACCGCGGAGGTCGGTCGTCAGAATATCGATGTGCTGGTCGTCGGCATGGGGACGCCGCTGCAGGAAAAATGGGTTGCTGAGCATATCGATGCGCAGCATGCCCGGCTGGTGCTGACGGTCGGTGCGCTTTTCGATTTCGTCTCGGGCACAGTGCCGCGTGCTCCGGCTCTGATGCGCGCACTGCGCTTTGAATGGATGTACCGTCTGCTCCAGGAGCCGAGCAGGCTGTGGCGGCGTTACATGCTCGGCGTACCGCTCTTCCTTTATCAGGTCATCCGACATCAGTTCGGCCGAAAGGAGCGCATTCTGCGTGCCACCGAGCCACAGTCCGCGCCTCTGCTGCAGCTTCCTTCGCGCGACAAGCTTGCCGGCTGATCGCTTTCGCGACGGCTGTTAACCTTTTCTTTGCCATGAAAATTTAGAGTGGGTTAACCATCTGCATCGGTCGCTGACCATGCGCGCGAGATAACCCGCCATGTTCGAAAGCAAGGCCAGGACCAGACCTCACCCCGATGATGCGGAAGCCTTCGAGGCCGCCCGCGGCACCGGGCGCCATGCCTATTTCAATCGCGGGAAGGATGGCTATCTCATTGCAGCCAATATCCAGACGGCCGATCGCCAAGCTGGGAGCGATGCGGAATTGCTGGCCGTCATCCAAAAGATGCTGGACGGCGACCACTATCCTGTCTCTGGGCAGAAAAAATCCGCAGTGGCCGAGGCCAAAGAAGCTCAGCCGTTGCCCGATCGCATCCGCGGCATCCTGCAAAACCGTCCCATCGTTCGCGAAATGATCGTTGATCGGCAGCCGGAGCCGATCGTCGATCAATCATTGGTCTCTCCCCGTATTGAAGACACCGGGATCGACCTTTCGCTTCTGGTCGATTCGCCAGCCGTTTCAACGATCGCGCCCTTGCCCCATCGTAGCTGGACGTTCGGGCTCGGCTCCATAGCCTTCGTCATCGTCGCCTCGATGGCAGGCGCGTTCATTCCAACAATGTTGCCGGCTCCACCGCGTTATGTCTCTCACACCACGCTGCAGATAGAAGGGCAGGGGGCCGCGCGACAAGCGCTTCTGGATGTTACTGCCAAACGCATCGTCGCGCCGTCCTTGCTTTCCGATCTCGTCGCCAGACTGAAACTCGACCGCGATCCGGAATTTACCGGCGATCAGGCCGGCGCGTTCGGTGTTGCTGTGGAATTGCTGTCCGGCAATGGCAACGCTTCCGATGCGCCCTCGCGCGCGCAGGCCGAACTTCGCAAAGACGTCACCGTCACCACGGATCTGCCGAGCGGCACCTTGCATCTCGCCGTCGCCACAGCCAATCCCGCAAGATCGGCCGAGATCGCCAACCGCCTGGCCGATGCGACGATTTACGACGCCACCGCCGCGCAAGGTGCGGCCCTGGTTGGCAAAGCCAGCCCGCCTGCCGACCGGCGCCTGACGGACCTCGATCAGGCCAAGGCCGCCCTGGCCGATTTCAAGGCGCAATATGGTGACGACAAGATCGAGGCGGCGCTGGATCTTCAGCAGCAGCGCCAGCAGTTGGATGGCGAGATCAAAGCCTCCGAAGCTGCAGTACAAAGCGCGAAGGCCCGTGTCGTGGCCGCCAAGTCCGCCACGCCTGCCAGCGTTTTGAGTGGCGCGCTGTCGGGCGAACTGTCGTCTGCCGGTCTCGATGATCTGCGCAACCGCTACAGCGCTGCGAAGGTTGTGCTGTCCCAACTGTCGACGCAGCTCGGCCCTCGCCATCCCCGTCTGCTGGCGCAGCAGGTGACGGTCGACAGCCTGGCTGCCGATATCCGCAACCAGCTCCAGCGTCTGGTCGCCAACAGCGACGCGACCCTGAAAGATGCAATTGAGAACCGGACGACACTCACAGCGCGGATGACCGCTCTCACCCAGAAAAGCATCGATGTCGACATGGCCCGCCTCGTCCAGTTGCAGGACGAGGTTGCAGCGGCCCAGAGGCGCTATGATGCCGATCTGCAAGACACAGATACGGCTGCGCCCGAAGTCGAGGTGCCGATCGCCGTTATCGCTCCCGCCGTCGCCGCCAAGGCGCCGCTCGACGACAATCTTGCAGGCCGTCAGACCGCGGGTTTCCTGATGGGCCTCGGTGCGGCGCTTTGCCTGGTCTTCCTGCGAAAATGGATGGGTGGGGCGCTGCTTCCGGAGGATCAGACAGCCGGGCGCATGGTAGTGCACGAACCGGCTTTCAATCACGACGCCGAGCCGGCCCCGCCGCCGCGACCGATGCCCGACCTGCCGCAACCTCGCTTCGATGCCACCATTCCCGTTGCCAATGATCGACCCGTCGTCACGGGGGAGCTGATACAGGTCCAGCGCGAACTGGCGCAATTGCGCGCGAAAGTGGAGACTTATGCTTCGCGCCGGCAGACGGTGCGCGACTGATCTTGCGGCCGATTTCTCCTTGCAATTACCGCTTTCAGACACCATAGGGCGTTGGCAGGCAAATCAGCCGGGCTGAAGGCTTGTAGATTGCCGCCGAAATTATACCGGGAGATAGGCGTGACGACTGTGATCGATGGCAAGCAGGTGGCTGCTTCGGTAATTGATGCGGTGAAGACGGCGACCGCAGCACTGGAAAAGGATACGGGTGTGAAGACCGGCCTTGCCGTCGTTATCGTCGGCGACGATCCGGCCAGCCACACCTATGTCGGGGCCAAGGGCCGCATGGCCAAGGAATGCGGCTTCACCTCCATCCAGCACACGCTGCCGGCCGAGACGACGCAGGACGAGCTGGCAAGGCTGGTGGCCTCGCTGAACGAGGATGCGTCCATCCACGGCATCCTGGTGCAGCTGCCGCTGCCGAAACATTTGAACTCAGAGGCGATCATCCAGTCGATCCGGCCGGACAAGGATGTCGACGGCCTGCATGTCGTCAATGCCGGCAAGCTGGCGACCGGCGATCTCGCCACCGGGCTGATCTCCTGCACGCCGGCCGGCGCCATGTTATTGGTGCGCCGTGTGCATGGCGAGGACCTGTCGGGTCTTACCGCCGTCGTCATCGGCCGCTCGAACCTGTTCGGCAAGCCGATGGCGCAACTGCTGCTGCATGCCAATGCGACGGTGACGACGGCGCATTCGAAGACCAAGGACCTGCCGGCGGTTGCGCGCAGTGCCGACATCCTGGTGGCGGCCGTCGGCCGGCCGGAAATGGTCAAAGCCGATTGGGTAAAGCCGGGTGCCACCGTCATCGATGTCGGCATCAACCGCATTGCCGCACCGGACAAGGGTGAAGGCAAGACACGCCTTGTCGGCGATGTCGCCTTTGCCGAGGCCACAAAGGTTGCTGCCGTCATCACCCCGGTGCCCGGCGGTGTCGGCCCGATGACCATTGCCATGCTGATGGCCAATACAGCCATCGCCGCGCATCGTGCCGCCGGCAGGCCGGTACCGAGGTTCTGACCGTTGAAGCATGATCCCGAACCGAAGGACCGCGCAGCGAAAAGTGTGCCGTGGTTTTCGGATGAGATCGTGCCAATTAAATGTGTTACTCGGCCGGTGCAACGCCGGTCGAGGCGCGCACGATCAGCTCGGTTTTCCAAAGTTCCTGCTCGGGAAATGTATCGAGTTGTTTGATCTCGCCGATCAGCCGCTCGGCGACGCGTACGCCCGCAGCGCGCAGCGACGAGCGCGTGGTCGTCAGCGGTACGGTGAAATTCTCCGGTTTCAGCAGCGTCAGCACATCGTCGTGGGCGATCAGCGAAATATCCTCGCCGAGCTTTAGTTTCGCTTGGTTGATGGCGCGCACCGCGCCGAGCGCCAGCACGGTGCTGGAACAGAGGATGGCGGTTGGCCGCTCGTCGAGCTGCAGGATGCGCTCCATGGCAAACAGGCCTTGTTCATCGGTCATCGCCGTATGGCTGACACAGGCTTCGTTCAGCGTCAGGCCGCGTTCGGCAAGCGCTGCGGTCACGCCGTTTTTCCGCCGGATGGCGAAATCGAGATAGATCGGGCCATTCAGCAGCGCAAAACGTTTGTGGCCAAGCTGCAGTAGCAGTTTCGTGGCGTCGTAGAAGGCCGCCTCGTTGTCGATGTCGAGATAGGGGTAATCCGGCTCCGTCCCAAAAGATCGTCCATGCACCAGGAAGGGTATGGACAATGATTTCAGCATTTCGAGGCGTGGATCATGGCCGCGCATATAGGTGATGAACAGCGCGTCGACATTACCGCTGGCGGCAAGTCGCTTCAGCGCGCCGACTTCATCGTTCGGATCGGCCGGCGTCAGAACGAAATGGAAATCATGCCGCAACGCCTCTTCACCGAGGCCGGTCAGGAACTCGCTGAAATGCACGTCGGAGGGATGGCCGGGCGCCGTCGGCATGACCAGACCGATGGAGCCGGCCTTGCCGGTCGCCAGACGTTGCGCCGCCTTGTTGGGACGATAACCTGTTTCCCGAACCGCTTTGAGCACCCGCTCCCGGGTTTCGCGATTGACCTCCGGATATCCGTTCAAAGCACGGCTGACCGTGGTCTGCGACAGGCCTAACATTTGCGATAGCTGCTTCAGATTCACGTGGCTCCGCTCCTCCATTTGCCCATTATCAGTGGCGCGATAGCTTCCCCCCGCCATGTTACTGGCTTCCAAAGCGCTTTTGACTATGTAGCAGGCGACGCATTTGAAACAAGGTAATTTGCGAAATATTGATGCTCATTACATGCTGCATCGCGAGATTTAGGTGTATATTAGTCGAATTCACAAATTCGCTTGACTTTGCTCTGCCCGCAATGGAATGAGTGAGTAGCCAAAGCGCTTTGAGAAATGAGCGCGTAACACGCGGGATGTGTTCGGGCTCGTGGGATTTGTATTTGGGAGGACAACCACATGAAGAAATTGTTTTTGATGACCGTCGCCGTTGCAGCCTTGGCCGCCGGTACGGCAATGGCTGCCGATTTGAAGTTCCAGCCAGGCCAGGACTCCAAGTTCAACTGGAAGAGCTTTGACGACTTCAAGTCTGCCCATGCGGATTTGAAGGGCGAGACGCTGACCATCTTCGGACCATGGCGCGGCGAAGATGAAGCGCTCTTCACCAGCGTCCTGAATTATTTCACTGAGGCGACAGGCGTAAACGCCAAATATTCGTCCTCGGAAAACTACGAGCAGCAGATCGTTATCGACACGCAGGCCGGCTCTCCGCCGAACGTCGCGATCCTGCCGCAACCGGGCCTGCTCGCCAACCTTGCCAGCAAGGGCTATCTGACGCCGCTCGGCGACGATCTCGCTAACTGGGTCAAGACGAACTATGGCGCCGGCGATAGCTGGGTTGGCTACGGCACCTATAAGGGCAAGGACGGCAAGGACGCCTTCTACGCCTTCCCCTACAAGGCCGACCTGAAGTCGCTTGTCTGGTATGTGCCGGAAAATTTCGAAGAGGCCGGCTATAAGGTCCCCACGACCATGGAAGAGCTGATCCAGCTTTCCGATCAGATCGTCAAGGACGGCGGCACCCCCTGGTGCATCGGTCTCGGCTCCGGCGGCGCCACCGGCTGGCCGGCGACCGACTGGGTCGAAGACCTTATGCTGCGCACCGTATCGCCGAAGGACTATGACGGCTGGGTCGACAATAGCCTGAAGTTCAATGATCCCAAGGTCGTCAACGCCATCGATGAATTCGGCAAGTTCGCCAAGAACGCCAAATATGTCGCCGGCGGTGTCGCCGCCGTCGCTTCGACCGACTTCCGTGACAGCCCGAAGGGTCTCTTTGCGGTTCCGCCGAAGTGCTACATGCACAAGCAGGCTTCTTTCATCCCGTCGTTCTTCCCGGAGGGAACGAAGCTCGGCCAGGACGCCGACTTCTTCTACTTCCCGCCCTTTGCATCGCATCCGGAACTCGGCAAGCCGGTTCTCGGCGCCGGCACGCTGGCAACGATTACCAAGGACTCGAAGGCCGCTCGCGCCTTCATCGACTTCCTGCAGACGCCGATCGCCCAGGAAGTCTGGATGGCGCAGTCCGGCTTCCTGACCCCGTATAAGGGCGTCAACACGGCTGCCTATGCCAACGATACGCTGAAGAAGGAAGGCGAAATCCTGACGACCGCCACCACCTTCCGCTTCGACGGTTCCGACCTGATGCCGGGTAAGATCGGCGCGGGCGCATTCTGGACCGGCATGGTGGACTTCGTCGGCGGCAAGTCGGCTCAGGACTCCGCCGACGAAATTCAGAAGGCTTGGGACTCCATCAAGTAATCATAACATCGCTGTAGCGCGTCGCCGGTATCTCCCGGCGACGTCCTCTACCCTGTCGCGGCCGATGCCTTGGGGGGCGCCGACGCCGCCTGACGGGTGGCTTCAAAAAAGCAATAAATCGGGAGGGAAGGATGATTTCGCAGATATTGACGGCGGTTGGAGCCATGATATTTGGCGTTGCCGTTTGCGCCGCCTATTTTCTCTTTTCCAACAAGCTGCTGGACATAATTTTCCCGGCAAAAGAGGGTGGTGACGTTCACCGGGTCGCAGTCAATCTGCGTCGCCGAGGCCAGATCCGCCCCTGGCTTTTCCTCGGGCCGGCACTTTTCCTCCTCGCCGTCTACCTGATGTATCCGGTGGTTGCGACGCTCATCCTGTCCTTCTACGGTCCTGACGGCAATCAATTCGTCGGTGGTGCCAACTATGCGTGGGCCATCAACGACAACGAATTCCGCCAGTCGATCTTCAACAATATCCTCTGGCTCGCCGTGGTGCCGGCTGCCTGCACCTTCTTCGGTCTCGTTATCGCCGTTATGACCGATCGCATCTGGTGGGGTAACATCGCCAAGGCAGTCATCTTCATGCCGATGGCGATCTCCTTCGTCGGCGCATCGGTCATCTGGAAGTTCATCTATGAATATCGCGGCGGCACCGACACGCAGATCGGCCTGCTGAACGCGATCGTGCAGCTTTTCGGCGGCACCCCGGAAGTCTGGATCACCATCCCCTTCTGGAACAATTTCTTCCTGATGGTCATGCTGATCTGGATTCAGACCGGCTTTGCCATGGTCATCCTGTCGGCCGCCCTTCGTGGCATTCCTGAGGAAACCATTGAAGCGGCCGTCATCGACGGTGCCAATGGCTGGCAGATTTTCTGGAAGATCATGGTACCGCAGGTCTGGGGCACGATCGCCACCGTCTGGACCACGATCACCATCCTCGTTCTCAAGGTCTTCGATATCGTGCTCACCATGACCAATGGTCAGTGGAACACGATGGTCCTCGCAAACCTGATGTTCAACTGGTTGTTCCGCGGCGGCGGCGATTCCGGCCGAAGTGCCGTCATCGCCCTCGTCATCATGGTCGCCGTTACCCCGATCATGATCTGGAACATCCGTCGTGCAAACGCAGAAACGAAGGGTCGCTGACATGCTTGGAAACCTCGGCCGCATCGGCCCCGCCCGCCTCTTCGTTCACTTCGCGGTTCTGCTCATCGTCCTCATCTGGCTGCTGCCGACGCTCGGCATCTTCGTCACCGCCTTACGCGACAGGGACCAGATCGTCGTCTCCGGTTGGTGGACGGCCTTCGCTGGCTCCACGCAGACGACCGCCGTGCGCCTCGCCGGCACCGACAAGGCAACGCAGGATGGTCCCAACTACGTCATCACCGGCACTGTCGCCGGTGAAGGCAACAGCGGTTACGGCAAGATCGAATCCTTCGGCATGCGCGTGCAGGAGCCGGCCGCCTACAAGGTTGGTTCGCCCGCCGATCTCGGCAATGGCGAGACGCTCACCGTCAATGCCGACGGCACATATCGCTATCAGAAGAATGCCGCTTTCGACGCGGATACGCGTGGCAAACGCATCTATCTGACCATCGCCACCCCGCCACAATTCACCCTGCAGAACTACCGCACTGTTCTGACGGGCGAAGGCATCGGTCAGTCCTTCATCAACTCGCTGACTGTCACTATTCCGGCGACGATTATCCCGATCCTGATTGCGGCTTTCGCGGCCTATGCGCTGGCCTGGATGGAGTTCCCGGGCCGCGCACTTCTGATCGCGCTTGTCGTCGGCCTCATCGTCGTGCCGCTTCAGATGTCGCTGATCCCGCTGCTGCGCATCTATAACGATATCGGCCAGATATTCGGCGTGCCGTCGAAGACCTATCCTGGCATCTGGATGGCGCATACCGCCTTCGGCCTGCCGCTCGCGATCTACCTGCTGCGCAACTACATCGCCGGCCTGCCGAAGGAGATCATCGAGTCCGCCCGCGTCGATGGCGCCAGCGATTTCGATATCTTCGTCAAGATCATCCTGCCGCTGTCTTTCCCAGCACTCGCCTCCTTCGCGATCTTCCAGTTCCTCTGGGTCTGGAACGACCTTCTGATCGCCATGGTGTTTCTCGGCACCGACAAGGATCATCTGGTTTTGACGGCGGCCCTGAATGCCCTGCTCGGCTCGCGCGGCGGCAATTGGGAAATCCTGACGGCCTCTGCCTTCGTCACCATTCTTATTCCGCTCCTCGTCTTCTTCGGTCTGCAGCGCTATCTCGTGCGCGGTCTGCTCGCCGGGTCGGTGAAGGGGGGCTGATCGAAGACCTTTCTATCCATACAGGACCTATTCAGAATGAGCATTGCCTCTCAATCGATTTCGACGGTGGACAAGGACTGGTGGCGCGGGGCGGTGATCTATCAGATCTATCCGCGCTCCTATCAGGACTCCAACGGCGATGGCATCGGCGACCTGAAGGGGATCGCCGTCCGCCTGCCTCATATCGCCGCCCTCGGTGTCGATGCGATCTGGATTTCGCCGTTCTTCACGTCGCCCATGCGTGATTTCGGCTATGACGTCTCCAACTATGAAGATGTCGATCCGATCTTCGGCACACTTGCCGATTTCGATGTGATGATGACCGAAGCCCATCGTCTCGGCATTAAGGTGATGATCGATCTGGTGCTGTCGCACAGCTCCGACCGCCATCCGTGGTTTGTCGAAAGCCGTTCGAGCAAGGACAATCCCAAGGCCGATTGGTATGTCTGGGCCGATGCAAAGCCTGACGGCACGCCGCCCAACAACTGGTTGTCGATCTTCGGCGGTTCGGCCTGGGCCTGGGATCCGACCCGCATGCAATATTACATGCACAACTTCCTGATCTCGCAACCGGACCTGAACCTGCATAATCCTGAGGTTCAGGACCGGCTGCTCGATGTCGTGCGTTTCTGGCTCGACCGTGGCGTCGACGGCTTCCGCCTCGACACCATCAATTTCTATTTCCACGACAGGGAACTGCGCGACAATCCAGCACTGGAGCCGTCGCGCCGCAATGCCTCGACCGCTCCGGCGGTCAATCCCTATAATTTCCAGGAGCATCTCTACGACAAGAACCGTCCGGAGAATCTGAAGTTCCTGCAGCGCTTCCGGGCGGTGCTCGACGAATATCCGGCGATTGCCGCCGTCGGCGAAGTCGGCGACAGCCAGCGCGGGCTTGAGATCGTCGGCGAATATACCTCCGGCAACGACAAGATGCACATGTGCTACGCCTTCGAGTTCCTGGCGCCCGATCCGCTGTCACCGGACCGCGTCGAAGACGTCATGAAGGATTTCGCCGACGCCGCGCCGGAGGGCTGGGCCTGCTGGGCATTTTCAAACCATGACGTAATGCGCCATGTCAGCCGCTGGGGCAGCCTGGTGGCCGATCGCGATGCGCTTGCCAAGCAATATGCGGCGCTGATCCTGACACTGCGCGGCTCGGTCTGCCTCTATCAGGGCGAAGAGCTCGGCCTGACGGAAGCCGATCTCGCCTATCAGGATCTGCAGGATCCCTACGGCATCCAGTTCTGGCCGGAATTCAAGGGTCGGGACGGCTGCCGCACACCGATGGTCTGGGACAGCCAAGTTGCCCAGGGCGGCTTCTCGACGGTGAAGCCCTGGCTGCCAGTACCGGTGGAGCACATCCTGCGTGCCGTCAGCGTACAGCAGGGCGATGAGAATTCGGTGCTGGAGCAGTATCGCCGCTTCCTCGCATTCCGCAAGCAGCACCCGGCTTTTGCCAAGGGTGAGATCGCCTTTACGGAACCGCAGGGGGACGTGTTGCTGTATACTCGTCACTACGGCAACGAAACCGTCCTCTGCGTGTTCAACATGAGTGCGACGGAGGCAGCGGCAACTCTGCCTGAGGGGAGTTGGCAGGCTCTGGCCGGTCACGGTTTTGCAAGCAACAACTACGGCAACAAGATCGATATTCCGGCCTGGGGCGCTTATTTCGCGCGTCTGGCCTGAGCTTTTGGGGAGGAGAGCATAGATGACGGGACTTGTTCTAAGGGACATCCGCAAATCATACGGAAATGTGCATGTTCTGCACGGCATCGATCTGGATATCCAAGAGGGCGAATTCATCGTCTTCGTTGGGCCGTCCGGATGCGGCAAATCCACATTGCTGCGCATGATCGCCGGGCTCGAGAGCATCACCTCCGGTGACATGCTCATCGCGGGGCAAAAGGTCAACGAAGTGCCGCCGTCTCGGCGCGGCATTGCGATGGTCTTCCAGTCCTACGCTCTCTATCCTCACATGACGGTCTACGACAACATGGCCTTCGGCATGCGGATCGCCAGGGAAAGCAAGCAGGAGATCGATCGCCGCGTTCGCGCCGCGGCAGCGAGCCTTCAGCTTACGCAATATCTCGAGCGCCTCCCAAAGGCCCTCTCGGGCGGTCAGCGCCAGCGTGTCGCAATCGGTCGCGCCATCTGCCGCAACCCGAAGGTCTTTTTGTTCGACGAACCGCTATCGAACCTCGACGCCGCGTTGCGCGTGGCGACGCGTATCGAGATCGCCAAGCTCAGCGACTCCATGCCTGAGACGACAATGATCTACGTCACCCACGACCAGGTGGAAGCCATGACCTTGGCGGACCGCATCGTCGTATTGTCGGCTGGTCGCGTGGAACAGGTAGGCGCGCCGCTTGAGCTTTACGAGCATCCGGCTAACCTCTTCGTAGCGAAGTTCATCGGCTCGCCGGCCATGAACATCATCCCGGCGACGGTCACCGCAACCGGCGCGACGACGACAGTGACGCTAACGGGCGGCAAGGCGGTGGTGCTCGACATCCCCACGGCGGCGTCCGAGCAAGGCAAGACCGCAAGCTTCGGCGTTCGCCCGGAAGACCTGCGGGTGGCGACCGACGAGAATTACCTCTTCGAGGGCGAGGTCTCTATCGTCGAAGCGCTTGGCGAGGTCACGCAACTCTACATCGAAGGCCTGGTGGATGGTGAGCCGATCATCGTCAAGATACCGGGCATTGCAGACGTTAAGCGCGGGCAGAAGATGCGCTTTGCGGCCGATAGACAGAAGCTGCATCTCTTCGATGCTGAGGGCCACACCTATCGTAAGCAATAAGGCATCCTCCCAAGGGCGCGGGAGCGCTAGTCCAAGTGTACAAATATAATAAAATGCAACTTGGTCTAGCGCTTCCAAACCTTCTGTTAAATACCGGCTGATAGCCTGAGCTTCGTAATATACTTTAGGGATTTACGACATGGCAGCTTCCGGCACGGCTAATCCAGGCCACCATTTCCTCAACAAGGAAGAGTCCTTCATGTACGACCGCGAGGTGCGGTACAAGATGGAGGATACGATGAACGCGGCGCGGATCGAATATACGGAAAAAGGCGTCATGAACCTGGCGTCACGCCGCTGCGACATCGTCCGCATCTCGCAGAGCAGCGCGATCCTGGCGATCCTCACCCAGTATAATCTGCCAAAGCAATTCTATCTCGACATCCCCGATGCCCGCATCACCAAGGTGGGTTGCATCCTGATGAAGATATTCCCCAACAACACGGTGGAAGTCCGTTTCTTGCGCCTTCTGTCGGAGAAGGAAATGAACAAGATCTTCGTCTACAGCACCCACCCGTCGCATCGCGACCGCGTGCTCGATATCCGCGCCTGATTTGAGCTGAAACAAAAAGCCCCGCGCAGCGTCAGCCGCGCGGGGCTATTTTTGGCTGTTATCGTCTCAATGATGGAACAGGACGCTCGCCCCCTGATCGGCCGGGCCGGCGCCGCGGCGGAAGGGGGCGAACAGTTCGCGGCCCATGCCGAATTCGTTCGCAGAGAGGTCGGCGACCACAGGATCGCGTTCGGCCATGTCCGCGGCGTCGACCAGCACTTCCAGCGTGCCGGCAATCGCGTCGATGCGGATGATGTCACCTTCCTTGATACGGGCGATCGGTCCGCCCTCGACAGCTTCGGGGGTGACGTGGATGGCGGCCGGGACCTTGCCCGACGCGCCGGACATGCGCCCGTCGGTCAGAAGTGCCACGCGGAAGCCGCGGTCCTGCAGCACCCCCAGCGCTGGCGTCAGCTTGTGCAGTTCCGGCATGCCGTTCGCCTTCGGGCCCTGGAAGCGGACGACGGCAACAAAATCGCGGTTCAGCTTGCCGTCCTTGAACGCCTGCTGCATTTCAAGCTGGTCGTGGAAGATGACGGCGGGCGCCTCGATGACATGGCGCTCCGGCTTGACGGCGGAAATCTTGATCACCGCCTTGCCGATATTGCCGCGCAGCATCTTCAGGCCGCCATTGGTTTGGAACGGCGCGTCGACGCCCGCCAGCACCTTGGGATCGCCGCTCTTTTCGGGCGCCGGCTCGCGGATGACGCCGCCATTGGCGCCCATCTTCACCTCAATCGAATAGGCGGAAAGGCCCTGGCCGGCGACCGTGCGGACATCGTCGTGCAGCAGCCCCTTCTTCAGGAGCTCTTTGATCAGGAAGCCCATACCGCCGGCGGCGTGGAAATGGTTCACGTCTGCAAGTCCGTTCGGATAGACGCGGGCAAGCAGCGGGATGATGTCCGAAAGCTCGGAAATGTCCTGCCAGGTCAGCACGATGCCGGCCGCCCGCGCCATGGCGACGAGATGCATCGTATGATTGGTCGAGCCGCCGGTCGCATGCAGGCCAACGACGCCGTTGACGATCGAGCGTTCATCGATCATCTCGCCGGCGGGCGTGAATTCATTGCCCATGGCGGTGATGGCGAGCGCCCGCTTTGCGGCCTCGCGGGTCAGCGCTTCCCGCAGCGGCGTACCGGGATTGACGAAGGAGGCGCCGGGCATGTGGAAACCCATGATTTCCATCAGCATCTGATTGGAATTGGCCGTGCCGTAGAAAGTGCAGGTGCCGGGGCCGTGATAGGACTTCGATTCCGCTTCCAGCAGTTCGGCTCGGCCGACCTTGCCCTCCGCAAAGAGCTGGCGCACGCGTGACTTTTCGTCATTCGGCAGGCCCGAGGTCATCGGTCCGGCGGGAATGAAGACAGCCGGCAGATGGCCGAAAGAGAGCGCGGCGATGACGAGGCCTGGCACGATCTTGTCGCAGACGCCGAGGAAGACGGCCGCATCGAACATATTGTGCGAGAGACCGACGCCGGCCGACATGGCGATCAGATCGCGCGAAAACAGCGACAGTTCCATGCCCGGCTGTCCCTGTGTGACGCCGTCACACATCGCCGGCACGCCGCCGGCGACCTGGGCGATGCCGCCGGCCTCTGCCGCTGCCTCGCGAATGATCGCGGGATAGGTCTCGAAGGGCTGATGCGCGGAGAGCATGTCGTTATAGGAGGTGATAATACCGAGATTGGGCACGCGGTCGCCCGCCAGTGCATCCTTCTCGGAGGGGGAACAGACGGCGAAGCCATGCGCGAGGTTGGCGCAACCGAGTACGGAGCGCTGTGCGCCCGTCGTCGCAGCATTGCGCAGGCGGTCCAAATAGCGTTCGCGTGTCGGCTTCGAGCGCTCGACGATACGTGTGGTAATCGCGGAAATGCGGGCGTCAGCGGCCATGGTCGATCTGCCTCCGTCTGTTCTTGCGCATAATCCCGAAGATCGAATTCGATCTTATCTAGGGAAAGGACTAGGCGCAGACTTCAAATGTCACTGCTATGCCGGTACGCTCTTTCGGGCGCACGGCGCAGCACTGGTTGCTGTGTCTTTCAAGGTCCAATGACGGCCGTTCGGCCTGTCAGGGAGCCCAATATATCGCGACCGGAGAGGCGGCCCGACGCAGGACGGCGCGGATCGGCATCTCGGTCTCTTCGCCCGGCGCTTCAGCTTTGGCAAGAACGTCCTTTTTGCCTTCTCCCTCGATATGGAGCACCAGCAATCGGGCATCCTGAAGGCTGGAGAAGGTGAACGTCAGCCGGGGTTCGCCGGCCCCTTCGGCTTCCATGGTAATGATGCCGCGCGGGGTCTTCGCATCGAGCGCAGTTGCGAGATTGCTCCCGCCCGGGAAGAAGGAGGCCGTGTGGCCGTCATTGCCCATGCCGAGGATGGCGACATCGAAGGGATGACCGAGAGCCTTGGTCTTTTCGGTGGCGATGACTGCGGCCTCCTCGACGGAAGCCACTGCCTGGTAGAGCGGAAGGAAGTTGGCGGCTGCCGCCTTGTCCCTCAGCAGGTTTTCCTGGACGAGCAGGTGGTTCGAGCGCGGGTTGTCTGATGGCACGAACCGTTCATCGACAAGGGTAATCGTCACCTTGCCCCAATCGAGCGGACGCGATGACAGCGACTGGAAGAAGGCCTTCGGCGTCGAGCCGCCGGAGACCGCGATGCTTGCGGAACCGCGCGCGGCGATGGCGTCCGAGAGGGTCTCGGCTACCTTGTCCGCGAGCTTGCCGGCAAGTTCGGCACCATTGGCGAAAGCATTCATGTTCGCTGTCATCGTCGTTGTCCCGGATTAGATATCGTCGTGCCAGGTGCGGCCGTCACGCTCGATGAGCGCGATAGCTTGGCTCGGACCCCAAGTGCCGGCGGTATAGCCCTGCACCTGCTGGCCGGCTTCTTCCCAACCCTTGAGGATCGGGTCCACCCACTTCCATGCGGCTTCCACTTCGTCGCGGCGCATGAACAGCGTCTGGTTGGAGCGGACAACGTCCATCAGCAGCCGTTCGTAGGCGTCCGGGTTGCGGACGTTGAAAGCCGAAGCGAAGCTCATATCGAGCGAGACGTTGCGCAGGCGCATGCCACCCGGACCCGGATCCTTGATCATCAGCGACTGCTTGACGCCTTCGTCCGGCTGCAGGCGGATGACCAACTGGTTGGCGACGATGCGGCCGGCGGCCTGATCGAAAATGTTGTGCGGAATGGGCTTGAAGGTGATGACGATTTCCGACATGCGGCCGGCAAGACGCTTGCCGGTGCGGATGTAGAAAGGAACGCCGGCCCAGCGCCAGTTGCCGATTTCAGCCTTGATGGCGACGAAGGTTTCGGTGTTGGAGACGCCGCCTTCCAGTTCGTCGAGGTAGCCCTTGACGGGACCGCCTGCGGAAGCGCCGGCGCGATATTGGCCGCGCACGGTCGCCTGTTCGACGTTGGAAGCGTCGATCGGCTTCAGCGCCCGTAGCACCTTCAGCTTCTCGTCGCGGACGGCTTCGGAATCCATCGAGGAGGGGATTTCCATCGCGGTCAAGCAGAGGAGCTGCAGGATGTGGTTCTGCACCATGTCGCGCAGGGCACCGGCCGTATCGTAGTAACCGGCGCGGCCTTCGAGGCCGACCGATTCCGCGACCGTGATCTGCACGTGGTCGATGTGGTCGGCATTCCACAGCGGCTCATAAAGCGCGTTGGCGAAGCGCAGCGCCATCAGGTTCTGCACCGTTTCCTTGCCGAGATAGTGGTCGATGCGGAAGATCTGCTCTTCCTTGAAGACCTTGCCGATCGTGTCATTGAGCTGCAGGGCGGAAGCAAGGTCGCGGCCGATCGGCTTTTCGACGACGATGCGGGTCTGCTTGGTGATCAGCTTGTGATCGTGGATCTTCTGCGAGATATCGCCGAAAATGCCGGGAGCGACGGCGAGATAGAAGGCGCGAACGCGGTCCTTGCCTTCTTCCAGAATCTTCTTGAGCTGATCCCAGCCGGCATCGGTCCTGGCGTCGACCGGCACGTAGAACAGGCGCGCGCAGAATTTCTTCACTTCTGCTTCGTCGTATTCGCCCTTCTTCAGGTGCTCTTTCAGCGCGGCTTCGGCGAACTTCCGGTATTCTTCATGCGAGAGTGCGCTGCGTGATGCGCCGATGACGCGGGTCGGTTCGGAAAATTGGCCTTCGATTTGGCGGTGATAGAGGGCCGGCAGAAGCTTGCGTTCTGCGAGGTCGCCGCTGCCGCCGAAAACGACATAGTCAAATGGTTCAACGGGAATGATTTGGCTGCTCATGAGGTATCTCTCAATCGGTCTTGGTTAAGGCCCCTTTTAATCTAATCGATTTAAAAAGGCCAGTGTGCATCGCGAAATTCAGACTCGGCTTTTAGAGCGAATTGCCCAGATAGGAAATCCACATCGTCATTAAAACCTGTCGCGCAACGCAAACCACGAGAGCGCCAGGAACAGGAGAGGCGCGCGCATGCGTGCCCCACCGGGGAAGGCTGGGATGTTCAACGCCTTGAAAAGCGCAAGATCGTCGGCGTTCCCGAGAACTGTTTTCGCATAGAGTTTACCGCAATAGTTTGACAGCATGACCCCATGCCCGGAATAGCCTCCGATGGAGGTGACGCCGGGCATGACCTCGCGCACGAAAGGCTGGCGCGGCATGGTGATGCCGACGGACCCGCCCCAGGCGTGGGTGATGTTGACGTTGCCGAGGGCCGGATAGATTTCGGCGATCTGGCGGCGGATGTGCTGCGTTATGTCGCGCGGATTGTCGGAAGTGTAGGCCTCACGCCCGCCGAACAGCAGACGTCCGTCCTTCGACTTTCGGAAATAGCGCACCACGAATCGCGAATCCGCCACCGCCTCTCCGCCGGGCAGGACATCGGGAAACTTGTCGAGCGGTTCCGTGGCGCCGATGAAGGAGCGGATCGGCATGACGTGGCTCGCGGTCACCGGTTCCAGATTGCCGATATAGCCGTTGCAGGCAATCAGCGCGCGGTCGGCGGTAATCGTGCCGCTGTCGGTCTCGATCAGTGTCTTGCCGCCCGATTGCCGGATCGCTTTTGCCGGCGTCATTTCGAAGATCGATGCACCGGCAGCCTGCGCTACCCGGGCCAAACCCATGAGCAGTTTCAGCGGATGGATATGGCCGGTACCCATATCCCTGACGCCATAGAGATAGAGCTTGGAGCCAAGCCGCTCCTGGGTTTCCGCCCGATCCATGAAGCTGACATGCGGATAGCCGTAGCGCGTCGCGGCGATCTCGGCGTTCTCCATATAGGCGCGCTTGTGGCTCGACTTGTGCGTGACATTCATCTGGCCGGGCATGAAGTCGATGTCGATGTCATGCTCGGCGGCAAAATCGAGAAGATGATGCTTGGCATCCTCGGCAAGATCGAACAGCGCCTTTGAGCGCTCGTAGCCGATCTTCTCTTCCAGCTCTTCGGGCCACGAGCGTTGGCCGGTGCCGAGCTGGCCGCCATTGCGGCCCGACGCGCCGTCGCCGAAGCGGTTGGCATCGATGAGCACGACATCGACGCCGCCCTTGGCAAGATTATAGGCAGCCTGCAAGCCGGTATAACCGCCACCGATAATGGCAACGTCGGCGCGACGGGAACCGTCGAGCTTGGGATAGGCCGCGCGAGGGCCGACGGTTGCCTGATACCAGGAAAGGCCCGGCGCGATCGGGCTCTGCCACGCTTCCTGCAATGTCATGGGCGGGCCTCCTCACACGTTGAGCAGAAGGAATTCGCGCTCCCAGGGGCTGATCACCTGCATGAAGGTTTCGAATTCGCCGCGCTTGACGCCGACATAGATGTCGATGAACTCCTTACCCAGGACCTCTTCGAAAGCCGGCTCGTCTTCCAGGAGCGCGATGGCTTCGAGAAGGCCGCGCGGCAGGTCGATCGAGCCTTCATTGGCCGAATCCTCGGTCGGCGCCGTCGGTTCCACCTTCTTCATGATGCCGAGCAAGCCGGAGGCGAGCGAGGCTGCGAGCGCCAGATACGGATTGGCATCCGAGCTCGGCAACCGGTTCTCGACGCGGCGCGCCTGCGGATCGGAGACCGGTACGCGGAAAGCCGTGGTGCGGTTGTCGTAGCCCCAGGCGTTGTTGACCGGGCAGGACATGTTCGGCGCCAGACGCCGGTAGGAGTTCACGTAGGGCGCGAGCATCGCCAGCGCATTCGGCACGTAGCGCTGCATGCCGCCGATGAAGTGGAAGAATTCCGGCGAGGGACTGCCGTCCGGATTGGTGAAAACGTTCTTGCCTGTCTCGATGTTGACCACCGACTGGTGGATATGCATCGCCGAGCCCGCCTGGCTCTGCATCGGTTTGGCCATGAACGTGGCATAGATGCCGTGCTTTAGCGCCGCCTCGCGAATAGTGCGCTTGAACATGAACACCTGGTCGGCAAGCTCGATCGGGTCCCCATGGCGCAGGTTGATTTCGAGCTGTGCCGGACCCTCTTCATGGATCAGCGTGTCGATCTCCAGACCCTGCTTTTCGGAGAAGTGATAGATATCGTCGATCAACTCGTCGAATTCGTTGATGCCGGCGATCGAATAGCCCTGGCCCCCGAGGATCGAGCGGCCTGAACGGCCCTTCGGCGGATGCAATGGATAGTCCGGATCGTCGTTCTTAGCGACGAGATAGAATTCGATCTCGGGCGCCACCACCGGCTTCCAGCCGCGCTCGCGGTAAAGTCCCATGATCCGCTTCAGCAGATTGCGCGGCGTATAGGACACCGCCTCGCCATCGGAATTGACGATGTCGCAGATCACCTGCGCCGTCGGATCGCTTTCCCAGGGGACGACCGAGAGCGTCGAAAGGTCGGGCACCAACTTCAGGTCGCTGTCGCGCGGCTCGTAGCGGAAGTTTTCGGTTTCCTCCGGATATTCGCCCGAAATCGTGTGGCGATAGATTGCAGAGGGCAGGGCCAGCGAGGTGTTGGAGGTGAATTTCGACGTCGGCATCATCTTGCCGCGCGGCACCCCCGCAAGGTCCGGCGTGATGCATTCTATGTCTTCGATCCCGCGCGCCCGTAGCCATTGTGCCGCTTCCTTCCAATTTGCCACGCCGCGGGCCGATCTTAAACTCGGGGGAACTGTTGCGACTTTCGAGACCGGCATAGAAGCTTTCAGCGGGGTCTTTTTCGCAGGCATAAAACACCGTATTTGCGTTGATCGGAGATTGCATCATAACCGCAGTTTGCCAATTGGCGAGGGGGAAACCGCTCGGACTTTCGCCATATGATGGAAAAATGACCATGCAGCGCAGCAATCGATAAAGGAATGAAACGTGGCCGGCAGATATGATGTGATCGTCCTTGGCGCAGGTGCCGCAGGCATGATGTGCGCCATCCGCGCCGGCCAGCGCGGTCGCTCCGTCGCCGTCCTCGACCACGCCGCCGCACCGGGGGAGAAGATCCGGATTTCCGGTGGCGGCCGCTGCAATTTCACCAACATCTATGCCGGCCCCAAGAACTTCCTCTCCGCCAATCCGCATTTCGCCAAGTCGGCCCTGGCGCGCTTCACGCCGAAGGATTTCCTGGCCATGGTCGAGAGCCACGGCATTGCCTGGCATGAAAAGACGCTCGGTCAGCTCTTCTGCGACAACAGCGCCAAGGACATCATCCGTATGCTGACCGACGAGATACGGTCCGCCGGTGTGGATTTGCGGCTGCGCACCGACATCGGCGCGATCGAGCCCGTTGCCGGTGGAGGCTATCGCGTCGCCACAACAGAAGGCGCCTTGTATGCTGCCTCTCTGGTCATCGCCACCGGCGGCAAGTCGATCCCGAAGATGGGTGCCACGGGCTTTGCCTATCGCATCGCCGAACAGTTCGGCCTGCCGCTCATTGAGACGCGTCCAGGCCTCGTGCCTCTGACCCTCGACCCGCAGCTTCTCCAGCGTTTGGCGCCGCTTGCCGGCATTGCCGCACCCGCCGAAATCCGCCATGGCAAGACTGCGTTCCGCGAAGCCCTGCTTTTCACCCATCGCGGCCTCAGCGGTCCGGCGATCCTTCAGATTTCCTCCTACTGGCGGGAAGGGGACGAGATCACCGTCGCGATCGAGCCCGATATCGACATATTCATCACGCTGAAAACTGCCCGGCAAGCCAACGGCCGGCAATCGGCGCAGACGGCTCTCGCGGAGATATTGCCGAAGCGGCTGGCCCAGCATTTCGCCGAGGGGGAGGGCATGTCGGGTAATATGGCCGATCAACCCGATAAGCGCCTACAGCAACTCGCTGCCGCCGTGCAGGCCTGGCCGGTCAAGCCGTCAGGCTCCGAAGGTTATCGGACGGCGGAAGTCACGCTTGGCGGCGTCGATACCGCCTGTCTGGATTCGAAGACGATGCAGGTGAAAGCCGTCCCCGGCCTCTTCTTCATCGGCGAGTGCGTCGATGTCACCGGCTGGCTCGGCGGCTATAATTTCCAGTGGGCCTGGGCTTCCGGCCATGTCGCCGGCGAGGCGGCGTGAGGGGCTCGTTCTCATATCGCCTACGCCTCAAGCTCCTGTCATAAGTGCAATTCCCGAAATAACCATGCAGATGCGTCAAATCCGAAGCCGGCAACACGCCGCCGAATTGGCGATTGATCCCGCTGGTATCGTGTTGCCGAAGTAGAACTCGCGGTTACAATGTCTTAAGCCTTACAAGCAAATATTCGCAACATGCGACAATTGCGACTAGGCTCTAGTTCTGGCGTTTTCCTTTCCTACATCTTTATTTTCTACATTGGCGGTTGCCGGAACGACCTTTTGCCGGTTATCGTGTCAGTGCGAAAATGGGATTTAGGCTCATGAACAGAACACAACGTCGCGCTCGCGCCATTGCAATTGCTCAAACCCGTGACAATGCCAAGTTGGTGGCCACTCGGCTGCTGATGTTGGCGACCGGCGCCACGGCTGCCTGCATTGCTTACCTCGCGGTGCGCAGCTTCTAATATCGTCGACCTGATCGGCTTCGGTCGCCATTGCTCGGCGGTCGTTATGTGCGCATACGCGGGACATCCTCTCGGCTGGGCTCTCACATCCCCTGCATTTCCAGGCTTTCTTCGGGTGTCAAACGCCTTGCGGCTCCCTGCCATAGCCCCTTATCCGAAAATTAATCAATCAGACTCACAATCCGCGGAGATTTTCTGGGGCGCTTCTACAACGTAGAGCCGAAGCAATGATTGCCTCCTGACTCTGGTCAGGACCCCGCCTGCGAACATCTCAAGATTGATGGTTATGCATCCGGTCAGCGCCGTGTGGGCGTCGGCAGGGGGAGCGGTGTATGAGAGGCCAGAGCCACCATGTTCATTGACAAGATCCTGTCCCGTTTCAAGATCAAGACGAAGGTTCTGATCTTCGTCCTGCCCTTCGTCATCAGCATTTCCGCCGTCGGCCTCACCGGGCTCTACGCTTCGGGCCTGCTGCAGGGGCGCATGGAAATCTCCAACAGCGTGTTGCAATCGCTGACGGGCTTCAAGAATCTCTACGGTTCGATGGATGACTTCCTGCGCATTACCAATGAGCAGCAGCGCGACAAGCTTTATCAGGATATCAAATCACAGCAGGGCGTTCTGAATTCAACACTGGCCCAGCTCGACAAGGATGCGGAAGGCCGTGATAATCTGACGGATGCGACGACCAAGACTGCCGACATGGCAAATCTGGTTGCCAAGCTCTGGACGCTGCACGAGCAGGAAGTCGCCTTTCGTAAAGTGATTGACGATGCGCAGAGAGCGCTGATCAGTGCTCGTTTCAGTGTCGATTTCGATGGCCAGCAGTTGGAAGACCAAATGCGCAAGGACCAGGCCGACGCGACCTCGACGCTGCGCGCCGCCGACCGCCTGCTGAAGGGCGGCGATCTGCTCGTTTCCGTTGCCGACGATTTCAACAAGGCCGCGACGCCGGCCGACAAGGTCAAGCTGCTCAAGGATCGGCTGCCTGATCTCAACAAGGCGCAGCGCTCAATCGACCTCGCCGTGCCGCAGAACCAGAAGAGCGTCGTGCAGTCGCTGGTCGGCACCATCAAGGATCTGACCGCCTTCGCTGAAAGCACGGATGTGCCGACGGACGATACCGTCGCCGGCATCAGCCGGCTTCTCTCCCGCTTCCGGCAGATGTCGACCTATACGCAGTTGACGGCAACACAGATGATGCGCCAGGCGACGACGACCTTCGTCGCTTTGGACGCGCGTGTCGTCCAGACCAATTCCGTTCTGCAGGATACCCGTCGCCTCGAAGGCTCGATCTATTCGTTGCAGCTCGTGCTCGCCGACTTCACATCCAATACCAATAAGGACAATCTCGTCCGTCTGCGCCAGGAAGTCTCGAAGCTTGGTGGCGACATGGATACGTTGAACCAGAGCGCCAAGGGCATGGATTTCGCCGGCGATATCGACGCAGCCATCCGCCCGGCCATTAAATCGATGGATGAAGCCGGCGGCAAGCTGGTCGACACCTTCGCTCAGCGCATCACCGAATATGCCAGTGCCCGCCAGCAGCTCGATCAGGTCTGGGGCCAGCTCACCGCCTTTGCCGAAACGCAGAAGCAGAGCGCCGGTACCGAGCGTGATCAGGCAAATTACATCTCGATCCTTGCCACCACACTCGGCATCATCCTCTCGGTTGCCGGCGGCATCGCTCTGGTCTTGACCCTGCAGCGCCCGATCGGCCAGATCACCGCTGCCATGCGCCGCATCGCCGACGGCATGCTGGAGACCGCGATCTCCGGCGAGCTGCGCCACGACGAAATCGGCGACATGGCCCGCGCGCTCGGTATCTTCAAGGAAAACGCGCTCTCGAAAATCCGGATCGAGGAACAGAGCGACGAGGAACGTACTGCCGCCGAGCATGAGCGCCAGCGCAACGACGCCGAAAAGCGCGAGCTCGATCGCCAAATCGATTTCGCCGTCAGCGAACTTGCCGCCGGTCTCGAGCGCCTGGCGCAGGGCGATATCTCTTCGACGATCGAGACGCCCTTCATCGGCCGCCTCGAACAGCTCCGCCAGGATTTCAACAGCTCGCTGTCGCGCTTGCAGCAGACGCTGAGCCAAGTGCGCGACAATGTCGAGATGATCCAGAGCAACGGCAGCCAGATGGCTGCCTCCGCCGAGGACCTGTCGAAGCGCACCGAGCAGCAGGCCGCCTCATTGGAGGAGACCGCTGCCGCCGTCGACGAGATCACCGTCACCGTCCGCTCGTCCGCCGAGCGCGCCAAGGATGCGGACGCGATCGTGCGTGAAGCCAAGCGCAGCGCCGACGACAGTTCCGTCGTTGTCGGTAACGCCATCGACGCCATGGCGCGCATCGAGGATGCTTCACGCCAGATCGAGCAGATCATCGGCGTCATCGACGAAATCGCCTTCCAGACGAACTTGCTGGCGTTGAACGCCGGCATCGAAGCTGCCCGCGCCGGCGAGGCCGGCAAGGGCTTTGCGGTCGTCGCCATGGAGGTGCGCGAGCTCGCTCAGCGCTCCGCCGCGGCGGCGCAGGAGATCAAGGGGCTGATCAACAAGTCGACCCACGAAGTCAATTCCGGCTCGCAGTTCGTGCAGGAAGCCGGCTCTGTATTGGCGCAGATCAGCAGTCAGATCGTCACTATCAGCCAGCACGTGGAAATGATCGCGCGCGCCAGCCACGATCAGGCAAGCGCGCTGCAGGAGGTCAACGCCTCCGTCAACCAGATGGACCAGATGACGCAGAAGAATGCGGCCATGGTAGAAGAGACCACGGCGGCCAGCCGTGAACTGGCCTCCGAAGCGGACGCGCTCCTCTATCTCATCCAGCAGTTCAAGATCGAAGGCGGGCAGGGCGCGGGCTATATGCGGGCGCAAGCCGCCTGACCGCAGCAATCGTCACCATCACAGGCGGACCGGTCGATATCAGGCCGGTCCGCTCTTTTCGTTTTGAGCCATGCATAGCCCGAATCGAGAGCATTCCCGAACCAGGTGAACAGTGCCAAAGGGTCATGGCCGTATTCACGGTAGAAAGCGTCCTCGTTGCGGCGCCATTGCGCGTGGCGGGCTTCGTTCTGCAGTTGGATCATTCTTGCTAAAGCGATGCTGTCGATCACGGGAAGTCTCCATGTTGAAAGGCATCCCTTCAATTACACATAAGAATTTACTTTATAAACAGCCGCTTTCGCCCTATGTTTTTCAGCCATGAAAAATGCCACCTGGGATGCCTATCAGCTTTTCCTCGACGTCGCTCGCGGAGGCGGGCTGACGGGCGCAGCATCTTCGAGCGGTTTGAGCCCGGCAACGATCGGTCGGCGCATGCTGGAATTGGAGAGCCAGGTCGGGCGCTCGCTTTTCCAACGCAGCCAGACAGGCTATGTGCTGACTGGCGACGGCCAGGAACTGTTCGACCAACTGCTGGAGATGGAAGCGGCCGCGCGCAAGGTCGATAGCTGGCAGCGCGATGCCCAAGGCGCAGCAATCGTCCGGATCGCGGCCGGCACCTGGGTCGGCTGGCTGCTCAGCCAGAACATGCCGTCGATCTGCTCAGAGCGGGACGGCTTCCGCATCGATCTCCATCTCGCCGAGCGCCGTGCCAGTCTCGCCCATCGCGAAAGCGACATCGGCATTCGCGCTTTCGAGCCGGAAGAGATCAATCTGGCGGCCATCAAGACCGGCGATGTCGCTTATGCCGCCTATCAGGCGCGCAATATGCGCTTTGCCGGACCAAGACGCTGGATTGCGGTTGCGGAGGAGGAGGCGATCTCCGCGTATCTGCGCTGGCCGTATCAGAACCAGCGCGAGGCGATCGCGGTAACGGTCAACCGACCGCGCTCCCTTTACGATCTGGTGCTTGCAGGATCTGGCGTCGCCGTTCTCCCTTGCTTCGTCGGCGATCTGGAGCCTCGGCTGGAGCGGGTGGGCGAGGAAGTCACGTCTCTGCGTCACGGGCAATGGATCGTCATGAACGACGCCGACCGCCACCGCCGCGAAATCCGCACCGTGGTCCATCGCATGACCCGCCTGCTGAAGAGCCATGCCGATCTATTCGCCGGCAACCGCCCTACCTACATATAAAAGCCCCTACATATGAAGGCCGGCGGCCAGAGTAGCCGCCGGTATCTTCGTCCTGGATGAAGGGCTGGCGTTCAGCGAGCTGCGTCGCCCCAGCGATATTCCACCGTCGCGTCGTCCAGCTTTGCCTTCAGCGCCGGATCGAGCTTGAGGTCGATGGCGGCGAGCGTGTCGGTCAATTGGTCCGGGCGGCTGGCGCCGATAATGGCGGAGGTGATCACCGGATTGGCGGCCACCCAGGCGACGGCGAGCTGGATGAGCGAATGGCCGGCCTCGTCGGCGATGCCGCGCAGCTTTTCGATCGTCGCGAATTCGCGTTCGTGCCAGTAGCGCTGCAGATAGTTGGCGCCGGCATTGCGCAGTTGCGAGCTGAAGCGGCCTTCCGTCGGCGCGACGTCGTGCTTGTGCTTGCCGGTCAAGAGGCCGCCGGCAATCGGATTGTAGGGAATGACCGCGATGTGCTGTTCTTCTGCGAGTGGCAGCAGTTCGCGCTCGATTTGGCGGAACAGCAGATTGTAGCGCGGCTGCACGGAGACGAAGCGGGCAGTGCGCAGGAAATCGGCGCGGCCGAGCGCCAGGGCAAGGCGATAGGCGAGGAAATTCGATACGCCGACATAGCGTGCCTTGCCGGAACGGACGATGACGTCGAGCGCCTCCAGAGTCTCGTCGATCGGTGTTTCGCGGTCGTCGGAATGGAGCTGATAGAGGTCGACATAGTCTGTGCCGAGACGCCGCAGCGATGCGTCGATAGCGTCGAGAAGGTGCTTGCGTGATGCGCCCTGATCCCAAGGGGACGGACCGACCTTGCCGACGGCCTTGGTCGCGACGATGAAGCGGTCGCGTCTGCCCTTCAACCAGCGGCCGACGATTTCCTCGGTACGGCCGGCAAGCTGCTCGCCGCCGCCAAGCGGATAGACGTCGGCCGTGTCGATGAAGTTGACGCCGGCGTCGGTCGCCTTGTCGAGAATGGCATGTGCGATGTCTTCCTGCTCGATCTGCAGGCCGAAGGTCATGGTGCCCAGGCACAAGCGCGAGACGCTGAGACCGGTATTGCCGAATTTTTGATACTGCATGGTGGAAACCCTTGAAAAACACGGGTTGAGTTTGCCCTTTGGACAGGGCGGCGAAAACAGGCGGGAGGTTATTCGTAGGATGAGACGGCCCATGTTAGCAAAGCTCATCCCCGCATTCACCCAGGAAGCGGGTCTTGTGTTCACAATCGCGTGCGCTTGCGCGATGCGGTTCCCGCGGCCGGACCACCGGTTTCCAGCAGATCCGCGAAAGCTTATACTGGCTTACTTTTCCCCTTGTGGCCTTCGGAATTCCTTTCTAGTCTGACGGGAAAAACAGAGGGTTGGGTATCGCCAAGATGCCCTTGAACAAAACAGGAGAGACTATGAAGTCCATGTTCGCACGGCTCGCAGCAACGGCTTTCGCAGCCGTTTCGCTGGTGACGGCAGCCCAGGCAGAAGACAAGGTCGTCAATATCTACAACTGGTCGGATTATATTGATGATTCGATCCTGGCCGATTTCACCAAGGAAACAGGCATCAAGGTCGTCTACGATACCTTCGATTCCAACGAGACGCTGGAAACCAAGCTCTTGGCGGGCAAGACCGGCTACGACATCGTCGTACCGACAGCAGACTTCATGCAGCGCCAGATCAAGGCCGGTGTGTTCCAGAAGCTCGACAAATCGAAGCTGCCGAACATCTCCAACATGTGGGACATGGTGATGCAACGCATCTCCACCTACGATCCCGGCAATCAATATGCCATCGACTACATGTGGGGCACCAACGGTATCGGCTACAACGTCGACAAGGTGAAGCAGATCCTCGGCACAGACGACAAGCCGACGCTCGACGTGATCTTCGACCCGAAGGTCGCCGCCAAGTTCAAGGATTGCGGCATTTACATGCTCGATGCGCCGAAGGACGTCATCCCGACAGCGCTGGCCTATCTCGGCCTCGATCCGAACTCGACCAAGCCTGAGGATTTCAAGAAAGCCGAGACCCTCCTGACATCGATCCGTCCCTTCGTCCGCAAGTTCCATTCGTCTGAATACATCAATGCGCTCGCCAATGGCGATATCTGCATCGCCTTCGGCTATTCCGGCGACATTCTGCAGGCGCGCAACCGCGCCGAAGAGGCGAAGAACGGCGTCCACGTCGATTATTCGATCCCGAAGCAGGCGCAGATGTGGTTCGACGTCATGGCGATCCCGGCCGACGCGCCGCATGTGGCTGAGGCGCATGAATTCCTGAACTACATCATGAAGCCGGAGGTCATCGCCAAGGCAAGCAACTTCGTCGCCTATGCCAACGGCAACAAGGCTTCGCAGCAGTTCGTGAACAAGGATATTCTGGAGGATCCGGCGGTTTATCCGACCGATGAAATCATGAAACACCTGTTCACGGTGACGCCGTGGGATCCGAAAACGCAGCGCCTCGCGACGCGCTTGTGGACCAAGGTCGTGACCGGTCAATAAGTCAGAACAAAGGCCCGGACGGAAACGTCCGGGCCTTTCCTTAGAACCGTGGTTCAGGGCGGCGCAGAGCAGTCTTGGATAGGATAATATGAAATCTGAACGCTACCGGGTTGGGGAAAAACCGGAGCGGCATCCATTCATTTCGGGGATAGATGATGAAGTCTCTCGGTAATATCCGGCGTTCCTTTGCTCCTTGGACCGATCCTTCGGCAAAGCCTTATATTTCTTTCAAGAACGTCACCAAGAAGTTCGGCGATTTCACCGCCGTCGACGACCTCTCGCTGGATATCTACAACCGTGAATTCTTTGCTCTGCTCGGCGCCTCGGGCTGCGGAAAGTCCACGCTGCTGCGCATGCTGGCGGGCTTCGAGCAGCCGACGACGGGCGAAATCGTCCTCGACGGCCAGAACCTTGCCGGCACGCCGCCCTATCGCCGTCCCGTCAACATGATGTTCCAATCCTATGCGCTGTTCCCACATATGACGGTGGAAAAGAACATCGCCTTCGGGTTGCGCCAGGATAGCATGCCGAAAGCGGAGATCGCCGAGCGTGTCGCGCAGATGCTGAAGCTCGTCAAGCTGGAGCAATTCGCCAAGCGCAAACCGAACCAGCTCTCGGGCGGCCAGCGCCAGCGCGTGGCGCTCGCCCGCTCGCTCGCCAAGCGGCCGAAGGTGCTGCTGCTCGACGAACCGCTCGGCGCGCTTGACAAGAAGCTGCGCGAGGAGACCCAGTTTGAGCTGATGGACCTGCAGCAGAATCTTGGCCTCACTTTCGTCGTCGTCACCCACGACCAGGAAGAGGCGATGACCATGGCCGACCGCATTGCCGTGATGAGCCATGGCAGGGTGGTGCAGGTGGCGACGCCGGCGGAGATCTACGAAGCCCCCAATTCCCGCTTCGTCGCCGACTTCATCGGTGACGTGAACATCCTCGACGGCAATGTCACGCGCGCAAATGGCGGTACGGTCGAGATCGCGGTCGACAACGGCTTCACGTTGCGCACCGCAACCGGTGAGACGCCCACCGAAGGCAGCCGCGCCGGCTTCGCCATTCGGCCTGAAAAGCTGCGTGTCACGCCGCGCCCGCCGGCCAACGCCTCGGTCAACGCCGCCGAGGGCGAGATCTGGGATATCGCCTATCTCGGCGACATGACGGTTTTCCACGTCAAGCTGAAGAGCGGACAGGTGGTGAAGGCCTCTTCGCTGAATGCGGTGCGCGCCGTGGAGGAGCCTTTCGCCTATGATCAGGACGTCTGGGTTTCCTTCGATGAAAATGCCGGCGTGCTGCTGAAGGATTGATCATGAGGACGCTCGGCTCTTCCATCTACCAGCGCCTCGTTATCATCGTTCCTTATGCCTGGCTGCTGATCTTCTTTCTCGCGCCCTTCCTGATCGTCTTCCGCATTTCGCTGTCGACGAAGGCGCTCTCGGTTCCGCCCTATGATCCGGCTTTCAGTTGGTCGGACAGTTTCAGCGATTGGTGGGACAAGCTGCAGAGCATGTCCTTCGACAACTACACCTGGCTGACCGGCGATCCGCTCTATATCAACGCCTATCTCCAGAGCCTGAAGATTTCAGGCATATCGACGATCCTGACACTGATCATCGCCTATCCCATTGCCTACGGCATGGCGCAGGCGCCGCGCAGCATCCGCCCGACGCTGTTGATGCTGGTCATTCTGCCATTCTGGACGAGCTTCCTGATCCGCGTCTATTCCTGGATGTCGATCCTCAGCACCACGGGGTTGCTCAATCAACTACTGATGTCGCTCGGCATCATCCATGAGCCCCTGGTGATCCTGAACACCAACACCGCCGTCTATATCGGCATGGTCTATTCCTATTTGCCTTTCATGGTACTGCCGCTCTATTCCTCGCTGGAAAAGATGGACGGCACGCTGATCGAGGCTGCACAAGATCTCGGCTGCACACCGATCGGCGCCTTCTGGCGCGTCACCTTCCCGCTATCGATCCCCGGTGTCATCGCCGGCTGTATGCTGGTCTTCATTCCGGCGGTCGGCGAGTTCGTCATTCCAGATCTGCTCGGCGGCTCGGAAACACTGATGATCGGCAAGGTGTTGTGGAACGAGTTCTACGGCAATACCGATTGGCCGCTGGCATCCGCGGTGGCAACCATCCTGCTGCTCGTGCTGGTGGTGCCTATCGTCTTCTTCCAGCATGTACAGGCGAAAGCCGACGAGAAGGGGAGATAAGCCATGATCCGGTGGTCCCGCTTCAACATCATCTCCGTCACGCTCGGTCTCGCCTTCCTTTATCTGCCGATCCTGTTGCTGGTCATCTATTCCTTCAACGCCTCGCGGCTGGTCACGGTCTGGGGCGGCTTCTCGACGCAATGGTACGGCCATCTACTTCGAAACAATGACATGCTCAACGCCGCCTGGCTGACCGTGCGCATCGCGGTGTTCTCGGCGACGATCGCGACAGTGCTTGGCACGCTGGCGGCGCTGACACTGGTGCGCTACACGCGCTTCCGCGGCCGCATCCTGTTTTCCGGCATGATCTATGCGCCGCTGGTCATGCCTGACGTCATCACCGGCCTGTCGCTGCTGCTGCTCTTCGTCACCGCCGGCGTCGATCGCGGCTTCTGGACGATCGTCATGGCGCATACGACCCTGACCATGTGCTTCGTCGCCGTTGTCGTGCAATCTAGGCTTCTGAGCTTCGATCGCTCGATCGAAGAGGCGGCGCTCGATCTCGGCGCGCCGCCTGTGCGTACCTTCTTCGAGATCACGCTGCCGATCATCGCGCCGGCCGTGTTCTCCGGCTGGGTGCTGGCGCTGACGTTATCGCTGGACGACCTGGTGATCGCCACGTTTGCTTCGGGGGCCGGCGCCAAGACTTTGCCGATGCTCATCTACAGCCAGGTGAAGCTCGGCGTGACGCCGGAGATCAACGCGATCTGCACCATCCTGGTAGGCGTCGTCACCATCGGCGTCATCTGCGCCTCCCTCGTCACCAAGCGCCGCGAAGTGCAGCGCCAGAGGGACGAGCAAGCGGCTGCCGCGGCATAAGATAAAGCCGCGGGCGGGGCCTATTGTTGTTGCGGCTGCTGGTCGGACTTCTGCAGCAGCGTCGCGACCGGCGAAATCACCGGATCCGGCCAGGTGCCGCCGATGAAGAAGGGCAGCATCGGCAGCTCCGGCGCATTGGTCGGGTCGCTCGCCTGGATTGCGCCTGACAGCGCCAGTCCGTTGCTGCGGAAGGGGACCACGCCGTTCAGCGTCACCGTTTCGTTGCGCCCTACGATCTTGGCGCTGTGAACTTCGACCGATCCCTTGGCGAAGCTTGCGTCGACGTTCAGGCTGTCGAAATCGAAGGCCGTGTCGGCGATGTCGCTCATCCGGAAAAAGGCCTTGTTGGACGCAAGCGCACGGAAAGCGGAGATGTTGAACTGCCGGAAAGAACCGGTGGCCGAGGTGAAATGCACCTTGCCGGCCACATCACTGAGATTGGCAGCCCAGATCGGTTTCGATGTGCTGAGTGAAAGCTCCATCGATCCCGTCGTTAGCGGCAGTGGTCCGGCAAGGTTGAGCCGGGTGAATAGCCCGCCGAAATCGGCGTTGTGAATGGAGATCTGCAATTTGCCGCCGCCATCGAAATCGCCTTGCGTGACCTCCAGATGCGAGGTGAGCTCTCCGCCCTCGAAGCCGCTGTCGCCGATGTCGAATTTTGCCTTGCCGCCTGCAACCAGCAGGCTGGCGCCGATATCATCGAATTGAAAGGGGCCGAGCACGGCTTTGTTCGACGAGAGCCGCATATCCAGATCGAGACGCTGCAGCGGATTGCCGTTGAGCAATGCGTCGATGGCAGTATCGGCGGCCAGCCGCATGGAAAATGCCGCCAGGAAAGGATTGAGGTTCATCTGGTCGAAGGCGAGCGTGCCGGAAATCTTCGGCTTGCCTGCCGTCGAATAGCTCAGATCCATGACGCCGGATGCGGCAGAGTCGTTGACCTTGAAGTTCAGATTATTGAAGCGCAGGCCATTTGGGATCGCGGCAACGTCGGCATTGAGGGAGACGTTCTGCAGCGTATCTGCCGCCGGCAGATGTTCCCCGCTCCAGGCCAGGAAAGAAGGCACATTCGGCACGCTGAGATCCAGATTTCCGGCCAGCTCGGCGAAATTGGAAATGCTGGTGGCGCCGGTATAAGTCCAGTTGATCAGCGGCGAGGAGAAGCTTGTCTTCGCATCGACCATCTTGCCGGCAAAGAGCAGCAGAGGCTGGTCGGAATTGAAATCGATCTTGACGTCCTGACCATTGAGACGAGCCAGGATGACGGCGGTCATCGCGCGGGATAGCCGCGGCCAGGAGATGTCGGCATTCACGCCGCTCATCTTGTAGAGGTTGCCGCTGCGGTCATCCGTCATCTCGACGCTGCCGTCCTCGACGGTCAGAGTACCGATGGCGGCATCCTGATCCCGGCTCATCGGCATGCCCTGGTTGGAGGATTTCTCCACCCGTTCGATTGCCTTTGACAGCAGCCCTTCATTCGTCCAGTCGATCAGACCGGTCTCGTCACGCCGGATATAGATCACCGGCCGCAGGAAATGGAACTCATGAAAATGCGCGCGTCCACGCAGCGCGGCAAACAGCGAGAAATCCGCCGAGAGGCTGTCGACATGGCCGAGCACCTTGCCGTTTTTCGTGGGTTCGCGGATGGTGACCTGGTTGAGCGTCACGCGCGGCGTCGGCCAGAACTCCAGCGTCGGGGCGCCCTCGATCTGGGCGCGATATCCTGTCCAGTCCGACAGCGCTTTCTCGATACCGGAGCGTACCAGGCCGCTGGAGATCAGAAATGGCGCGGTTGCCCTGAAAACGGCAAAGACGATGATGATGGTGAGAACGGCGATGCCCGTGGTGCGCGCAACTGCAGGCAACCAGCGCGAGGCAGATCGCATCGTCATCAACCACTTTTTGTTTCTCGACGCTCTCATGATCCCACGCAGACTTTCATACTCATAGCGCTGATATGCCTGTGTTTGCCGGATATAGGAAATGATCGGCGGATGCAAACATTGTACAGCGGGAAGACCGCGACTGACTTTATAATGCGCTGCAGCATGCTATATAAACCGAAAAACCGGGGGAGATAATATGCAAGACAGTCATCCGCTGTGGACCCCATCTGAAGAGTTTCGCCATCACAGCCCGATGTTTGCCTTCATGCAGGAGTGCAACCGGCGCTTTGGCCTGTCGCTTTCCGACTTCGGCAGCCTGCATGCCTGGTCGATTGCCGACCGCGAAGCCTTCTGGACGGCAGTGTGGGATTTCTGTGGCGTCAAGGGAAAACGCGGCGAAAGGGCGCTGATCAACGGCGACGTCATGCTGGAAGCACGTTTCTTTCCGGATGCCGAGTTGAACTTCGCGGAGAACCTGTTGTCGAAAAGCGGCGAGGGCGATGCGCTGGTCTTCTGGGGGGAAGACAAGGTGCGTGACCGCTGGTCCTGGGATCGGCTTTCGGCCACGGTGTCACGCTTGCAGCAGGCCTATCGCGCGCTCGGTATCGGCAAGGGAGACCGTGTTGCCGCGATGATGCCGAATATGCCGGAAACCATCGCCTGCATGTTGGCCGCCGCCTCGATCGGTGCCATCTGGTCCTCCTGCTCCCCGGATTTCGGCGAGCAGGGCGTCTTGGATCGCTTCGGCCAGATCGAGCCTAAACTCTTTATTGCCTGCAGCGGCTATTGGTATGGCGGCAAATTGCAGGATGTGACGGCAAAGGTCGGCGCCATCGCGCAGCGCCTCGGTGCGCCTGCCGTCATCGTGCCGTATGCCGGCGATGCCGATGCGGTCACAGCGGCGACGCCTGATGCAAAGACGCTTGCCGCCTTCATCGCGCCCTTCGAGGCGAAGGTGGTCGAATTCGTGCCCCTGCCGTTTTCGCACCCGCTGTTCATCCTGTTTTCTTCGGGTACGACGGGCGTGCCGAAATGCATCGTCCATTCGACCGGCGGCGCATTGTTGCAGCTCATCAAAGAGCATCGCCTGCATTGTGGCGTCGTCCCCGGCGAAAAAGTCTTCTATTTCACCACCTGCGGCTGGATGATGTGGAACTGGCTGGTGACCGGGCTTGCCGCCGGCGCCACGCTTTGCCTCTACGACGGTTCGCCCTTCGCGCCCGATGGCAATATCCTCTTCGACTATGCGCAGGAGGAAAAATTCGTCCTGTTCGGCACTTCTGCCAAATATATCGACGCGGTGCGCAAGAGCGGCCTGACGCCGAAGACATCGCATGATCTTTCCAGCCTGCGGCTGATGACCTCGACCGGTTCGCCACTGTCGCCCGAAGGCTTCTCCTTCGTCTACGAGGGCATCAAGGACGATATCCAGCTCGCCTCCATCTCGGGCGGCACCGATATCGTGTCCTGTTTTGTGCTTGGCAATCCCTTGCAGCCGGTCTGGCGCGGCGAAATCCAGGGGCCGGGCCTCGGCCTTGCCGTCGATGTCTGGAACGAGAACGGCCAGCCGGTGCGTGGCGAAAAGGGCGAGCTTGTCTGCGCCAAAGCTTTTCCCTCGATGCCGGTGATGTTTTGGAACGATCCCGACCGCGTCAAATATCACGCCGCCTATTTCGAGCGTTTCGACAACGTCTGGTGCCATGGCGATTTTGCCGAGTGGACGGAACATGATGGTCTAATCATTCATGGCCGTTCGGACGCGACGCTCAATCCCGGCGGCGTCCGCATCGGCACCGCAGAGATCTACAATCAGGTCGAGCAGATGCCAGAAGTCCTTGAAGCACTCTGCATTGGCCAGGATTGGGATGACGATGTTCGTGTCGTGCTTTTCGTCCGTCTGGCGGCCGGCGCAGCGCTAACGGAAGATCTAGCCAAGGCTATGAAGACCCGCATTCGCACCGGCGCCTCGCCGCGGCATGTGCCGGCGAAGATTATCGCTGTCACCGATATTCCCCGCACCAAGTCGGGCAAGATCGTTGAACTCGCCGTCCGCGACGTCGTGCATGGACGGCCGGTGAAAAACAAGGAAGCGCTCGCCAATCCCGAGGCGTTGGACCTGTTTGCCGGACTGGATGAGCTCAAAAACTGACCCTTCTCTTAAAACTGAGGGGCAAACGATGACCTATGGGCGGTAACCCGGCGTTAAGAGAGATTGGTCAAAGGTAAAATCCAACTTGGGGCCGTTCGCATGAACTAGGACGGCTTGGAGCCGCGAGGCTCCCGAAACATGACGTTGATCGACTCGAGCTCTCGTTAGACAGCATCAATTCAAAGGCAGCGCTATCCGCTGCCTTTTTTTCGTTGTGCATCGCACAAATACGCGCCCGCTCTGTACATTGGCGTGCCGACCAAGTATGTGCACGCTTGAAGAAGAGGCCTGCAACGTGCGGGCCACGATGATCCGCGCCGGCTGGCGCGAAGAATTCCGAAAGACAAGATATGACCGAATTCGAAGGCATCGTTCCTGCGATTGCCCAGGCTTTGGCAAAGCGCGGTTACGAAGCGCTGACGCCGGTACAAAAGGCTATGCTCGATCCTGGCCTCGCCGGTAAGGATGCCCTTGTTTCGGCGCAGACCGGCTCGGGAAAGACGGTCGCCTTCGGCCTGGCGCTGGCTCCGAGCCTGCTGCAGGGCGCCGAGCGCTTCGGCCGCGCCGGTACACCACTGGCGTTGGCGATCGCTCCCACTCGCGAACTGGCGCTGCAGGTCCAGCGCGAGTTGGAATGGCTGTATGAACTGACAGGCGCGACCATTGCCTCCTGTGTCGGCGGCATGGATATGCGTACCGAAAAGCGGGCATTGGAACGCGGCGCGCACATTGTCGTCGGCACACCAGGCCGCCTTTGCGACCATATTCGCCGCAACTCGCTCGACATCTCCGAGCTCAAGGCCGTCGTGCTGGACGAGGCCGACGAAATGCTCGATCTCGGCTTCCGTGAAGACCTGGAATTCATCCTGGAAACTGCGCCGGCGGAGCGTCGGACGCTGATGTTTTCGGCAACCGTGCCGCGTTCGATCGCAAAGCTTGCTGAAAACTACCAGCGCGACGCCGTCCGCATCGCTACCGCCTCGGAAGCCAAGCAGCATGTCGATATCGACTATCGCGCCCTGACGGTCGTCCCGAGCGACAGGGAAAACGCCATCATCAACGTTCTGCGCTACTACGAAGCCCAGAACGCCATCGTCTTCTGCTCGACGCGCGCGGCCGTCAACCATCTGACGGCGCGCTTCAACAACAGAGGCTTCTCTGTCGTGGCCCTGTCGGGCGAGCTCAGCCAGAGCGAGCGTACGCATGCGCTGCAGGCCATGCGCGACGGCCGCGCCCGGGTTTGCATCGCCACGGATGTCGCCGCTCGCGGCATCGACCTGCCGGGCCTCGATCTCGTCGTTCATGCGGATTTGCCGACCAATCCGGAAACGCTGCTGCATCGCAGCGGCCGCACGGGCCGCGCTGGCCGCAAGGGCGTCAGCGCTCTGATCGTGCCGCTCAGTGCCCGCCGCCGTACGGAACGCCTTCTCGAGGCTGCCCGCATCCGCGCGACCTGGGCAAAGCCGCCCTCGGCCGAGGAAGTAAGCGGTCGCGACGATGAGCGTCTTCTCGCCGATCCGGTTTTGTCCGAGCCGTTACGCGACGACGAACGATCTTTCGTCCGGCAATTGCTGGAGCAACATGGCGCCGAACAGGTCGCTGCAGCCTTCTTGCGTCAATATCGCGTCGGTCATTCCGCGCCGGAAGACCTGCTGGATGTTCCTGCTGAGGGCGAACGTAAAAAGCCCCGTCGCGATGAGTTCGCCGCTCCGCGCGATGAGACGCCCTTCACCCGTACCGACTTTACGGACGGCGTGTGGGTGTCGCTTTCGGTCGGCCGCAAGCAGAATGCCGAGCCGCGCTGGCTGATCCCCATGCTCTGCCGCAACGGCAACCTCACTAAGCGCGATATCGGCGCGATCAAGATGCAGCCGGAGGAAACCTTCGTCGAGTTTTCCGCCGAAGGTGCCGAGCGGTTCCTGACGGCGATCGGCCCGGACAAGACGCTGGAACGGGGCATCCGCGTCAAGCCGCTTGCCGGCATGCCGGATTTTTCGCAGGCCAAGCGGGAAGGAACCTACGGAAAGAAGAAGCCCTTCGCCGACAAGGCTCCCCGTCCTCAGGAGGATGGTAAACCAAAATGGAAGTCCGCCCGCAAGCCGGAACGGACACAGGGCGGCGAGGGCGCAGTTTCGGAACGTCCGGGCAATAAGCCCTGGGCCAAGAAACCCGGCAAGCCGAGTTTCGCCAAAAACGACGGCCCTCCGCCGGCGGGCAAGCCGAACTCGCGAGCCAAGCGCAAGGCTACCCGGTCTCAGGGGGAATAGTTTCGGCCTTCTCTGAAAGGAGGAGGCCGCTCAGGCGACTTTTCTGCGAGGCCTCGCCGCGCTGGCGTGACCTTGTGGTCCCGGCAGCGAGCAGCTATTCGAAGAAGACTAGGCTCGCCGGCGATGGCGGCAATGGTTTTACCGCCGCGTTCCGAAAGCCGGCCCGCTGCGCCATCTCGTTCAGATCCTTCTGTGTATAGGCATCGCCGCTTGGCGTCGTGGCCAGCATGGCCAATGAGAAAGCGGCCGCAAAGGGAGGGCTGATGCGATCCTCGTTCGGCACGAATTCCACCGCGATGACCTTGCCCCCGGCGCTAAGGCTTCCCTTGACCTTCCGGAGCAATCCGGCGCAGGTTTCCATATCGAAGTGATGCAAGAAATTCGGGAGAAGGATGAGGTCGTAATCCCCGCCCCAATCGACCTCGAAGGCGCTGCCGGCAATCGTCCTGTAACGTTCCGCCACGCCGAATTCCCGCGCATGATGCTTGGCGAGTTCCAGAACAGAACTCCAATCGACCGCGACGATTCGGCCGACGGAACGGTCTTGGCGATCTCGATGCCGAACCGTCCGTGGCCGGCGGCAATGTCTAGCACCTTCTTCGGCGGTCTCGCCCAACTGGCCACTTCGGCGGCAACGCCAGCGATACTGACCGCCATGAACGCTCCCATGCCGCGGGCGAATTTCACCCAGACGGGATTGTCCGCCGAAATATTCGCCAACCCCACGGACCCGCCATTGCGCACATAGGAGATCGGATCGTCCAGAAACTGGCTGTTCATCTCGGGTGCGGCGAGGAATTCGACGGCCGCGCCCATATAGGCCGGCGAATGCCGGTCGAGAAACGCGCGACTCGATGGTGTAAGGGCATAGTCGTCGCCCGTTTTCGTCAAAAATCCCTCGACGACGAGGTAGTCACACAGAATGCGCAAGCCGCGTTCTGCGGCATTGGTGGCGGCTGCCAGGGACGCCGCGCTGCCGCCGTCGCCGATCAAGGTGAAAATATCGAGTTCTATGGCGGCCTTGATTGCAGCCGTTTTCCGACATGCAAACATCGCATCCACGATCAGATTGGGCGAAACCTCGTCCATGCCTGCTTCCGCTGCCGTCGATGACATTGGAGCCTCCCCTTGCGTCCAACGACCGGCCGGGATGGAACGGGGCCAAACTATCCCATAAAAAGCAACCCTGTGTAAGTGAGTAGCTATTTAAGTACTCATAAGGGGTATTGCCGGCTTGCCCGACGAAAAGGCTTATTCTGGAGCGGTTCAGTTTTTCACCGAAATACTGAACTGCTCTATCCCTTTGTTTTCACGCAATTTCGGACGGAATACCGCTACGCACTTTTCCTGGGATTGCTCTAATTCGCCAATACGCGCGGCGACGGGAAAGTGATTTCCACCAGGGTTCCCTCGTTCGGCGCCGAATTGATCGAGAAGTTCGCCCTGTTAGCGTCGACCATGGCTTTGGTCAGCGGCAGGCCGAGGCCGGTGCCGTCGCCGCGTTTGCGAGCATTGGTCGAGACCTGGCGGAAAGGCTTCATCGCCTGTTCCAGTTCCGAGCGGGTCATGCCGACGCCGGTATCGCGAATGCGCATCACCACGCTGCCGTTGCCCTCGTAAGAGGTGGAAACCACGATCTGGCCGCCCGACGGCGTGAAGCGGATGGCGTTCGACAAGATGTTCAGCGCGATCTGCTTGATCGAGCGCAGGTCGGCGACGACATTCGGCACGGCCTGCGACAGCGCCGTGCGGATGATGACTCGCTGGGTGTTCGCCTGTGGCTGCACCAACGACACGGCTTCGGCAATCGCCTCGTTGAGGCCGACAGAGGAAAATTCCAGGTCCATCTCACCGGCTTCGATCTTGGAGATGTCCAGCAGATCGTTGACGATGTCGAGCACGTGCCGGCCCGAGCGGCCGATGTCGGTCGCATATTCGATATAACGGGAATGGCCGATCGGCCCGAAGCGCTCGCCGGCCATCATGTCGGAAAAGCCGATGATGGCGTTGAGCGGCGTGCGGATCTCATGGCTGACGCGGGCGAGGAAATCGGTCTTGTGGGCATTGGCGGTCTCCGCCGCACGCTTGGCATTGCGCAACTCTTCCTCGGTGCGCTTCCACTGCGTGATGTCGCGGATGACGGCGCAATAGCCATTGGAGGAGTTCAGCCGCCCCATGGTCATGAACAGGGGCACGAAGCCGCCTGAGGCCTCGCGACCGATAACCTCGCGGCCATCGTTCAGCACGCTCGCGACGCCATGGCCGGAGAGCCCGGCGAGATAGTCGAGCACAGCTTTCTGGCTCTCATGCGCAAACAGCATGACGAAAGGTTTGCCGCGGGTTTCCTGGTCATCAAAGTTGAAGAGTGCGCTTGCCGAGCGGTTCATCGAGCGGATCTCGCCCTCCTGCCCGATGATGACGACGCCATCCGTTGCCGTTTCCAGGGTCGAACGCAGCTCTTCAATTTCGACCTGCAGTTTGGCGAGTTTTTCGATCATGCGCTCAGGCCGCGCTTCTTCGAGCACAGGCTCCGATGGCGGTGTGGAGGTCTCGCTTTTTTCGAGCGGCATCAGCGCCAGCATCAAAGCGGTGCCGTCCTCCCAACGGATCGATTGTAGCCGTGCGGTGACCGGCACGAGCGCATCGTCGGCGCGTACGACCATCATCGTACCCGGCCGTTCGGTCTTGCCCTCAAGGTCGTGGCGCTGCAAAAGCGCATCCAGCCCGCCGACATGGTCGAGGTCCGTAAGGCTTTCATAGCCCGTCAGCCGCAGGAATTCCGGATTGCCATGAATCAGCCGGTCGCCGGCATGGACGAGAATGGCAAGCGGCAGTTGGTCGACGATCTCGGCCGACAGGCCATCGCGCATTTTCACGCGTGGCGGAATGGCGGTGCTTAAGACATCCAGCGGGTCGAAACCTTCTTCAGGCTCGACGTAGGTTTTCGATCCCTCCAGGTCGGGAGTGGCTTCCTCTTTCGGCTTTCCGATCTCTGCCGGAGATTCGGCCATGTCCCGTTCGGATCGTGCAGCCTCGTCGGATTCCGGCACTGTTTCGGCATGCGGCGTCTCTTCGCCAATATTGCCTTCGGCCGGCGCCTCGACGGTGTCGGATAGAATCTCGTCTGCTGCATTCGGCTGCGGGCCGGCGTCGGCGATCTCCTCGGGCTGCTCCAGCCCTTCAGGCTGATGGGCTGATGGCTCGGCGCGTTTGCCGAAGGGATCGAGTTGCCGGGCGATCTCGCGGAAGGCTGCCTGTTCGCTGGGCGACAGGCCTCCTTGCGTCAACGGGCGGCGCTCATGCAACTGGATAACCTTGTCGGATTCGCGGCGGTTCGGCGTCTCGGCAATCTTCAGGGCAGGCGGCTCGTCATTCCCCGAAGCAGGCTCCTCGGTTGCCTCGGGTCCAGCTTCGTGCACAGTCTCCTCGCCTGCGGCAACACCGTCCTCCGTCGGAGCATGAAGCGCTTCTTCAGCAATTGCCGGCGCGGCCGTCTCCGCAACAGGCTTTTCTGCAATGCCCGGCATCGGGGCTGCCCGTTCTTCCTCTGCACCCAACGTCAAGCCAAGTTTCATCGGATCTTCGATGGCATCGGAGAGGCGGACGACGCCGAAGCCTCTGAAGCCGTCGAAATCGCGGCTGCGCGTGTAGGTCGGCAAAGCGGCCAGATCGACCGGCACCATAAGGCTGGTCTTTTCCACCGGCCAGTAGATCGTCCGCCCCGACCATGTATCGCGTCGCGCCAGAAGCTCGGCGATCTTCCCGTCCGGATCGAGATTGAAATGCCTGGCAATGTCGGCGAAGGCAACGCCGGTTACCTTCGTGGCATGCGGGCCTACGGCTTCTGCAAACTCGCGCGAGACTTCGCTAAAGCGGCCCTCGGCGTCGATCCTCCAGACGAAGCGCGTGGCGCGACCGTTGCGATGAAAAATGAAACCCTCTGGCTGTCCGACCTCGGAAGCGGCAGCCTCGGCCCTGGCCGGTTCAGCGCTTGCTTCCGCATGCTCCACCGGCCTTTCCGCGGCGCTCGGCGGAAAATCGTCATCGGCCTCCGGGACAAGCTCGTCGGCATGCGCTGCCGCCTCGATCTGTTCCGGCGTCGCGCCGTCCATCATCACCAGCGCATCGATATCCTGGCCTGCAGCATCGGACTGTGCATGTGTCTCTTCATAGTCGGCGGCAGAACCTTCCGGCGCGTCCTCGACCTCTTCGATGTCAGCCACTGCATCAATGACGTCAGGAGACGGCACTTCTGCGGCAGATACGGGCGTCTCCTCGGCCGCTGCGGCTTCGAGTTCCTTCCGCGCCTCTTCCGCCTCCGGCTCGGTCGCTGCGCCCGTGGCAGGGGCGGCAGATGCGCCAGCACCGAGGCTCTCCGCCGGATCGAGATTATTGGCTACGGTTTCGACGACGAAGAGCAGATGCAAGGCAGGGATTTCCGACAGCTTGCCGACGGCGGCGGGCAGATAACCGCGGCCGGTCGGGATCGGCCGCTTGATCAGTCGTTCCGCCTGCGCGCCGGCCATGGTCGTCAACATCTTTGTTGTCTGCGGCGTCACGCCAAGCGCATCGAAGCGGGCGGAAGCAGCGATGACCTCGCCGTCACGTCCGATCACGGCCATATGCGTATCGGGATCGTCGAAACCGTCGATCATCCGCTTTGCGCTCTCGGCTGCGGCCAGCGGCTTGGAGGAGACCGGTGACGAAAACAGGATCGCCTCTTCGCCTGCCTGGACGCGGATGATTTCGACCGCGGCGTTGACGACTGCGCGCTGGAAGCCGGAGGCCATGCGGATCAGGAAGGTACGCTGGTCGCCGACGGCACCAAGTCCGCGTGCCGTCGCCTCGATCTGCCGGAAGGAGACATCACCGGCTTTCGGCCCTTGGTCGAGAAAATCATAGATGATGTCGAAGCCGAAGAGATTGGCGCCGGCGCCGTTGGCCCAGAGCACGCGATCCATCCCGGTCGAAAACAGCACCATGGCTTCGCCGCGCGCAAAACGCTCCCGAACGCGGGGATGCACGGCAATGTCAATGAATGGGTACTGAATTGCGGGCATGTTCCAACCTGCTCTGCGGGCGTGATCGCCTCTCTTGCTTTAACGCTTTATTAATAACGGCGCCCCGGTTTCAGGTCCAGCGAAGGGCCAGGTTTTCGACTGGCAGGGTTAATGCGTTGTGCACCGCACAAATATATTGCAATGCACAATAAACTATATTATATAAAGCTCAATCAGTTCACGAAGGGCGCCTCTGAGGAGGGCCCGTATAGGAGCGCTATCATGGCTACTGTAAAGAAAGACGACGTTTTTTCAACGGCTGCATTCGACCCGTCCAAGCTGTCAGAATCCTTCCGCGACTTCGCGGAAAAGGGTGCTGCACAGTCTAAGGAAGCCTTCGCCAAGATGAAGACGGCCGCCGAAGAAGCCGGCAAGACCGTAGAAGCCACTGTGCAGACCGCACAGGCCGGCACTGTGGAAATCGGTCTCAAGGCCATCGACGTGCTGCGCACCAATGCCGAAAGCTCGCTGGCGCACATGGAAGCCCTGCTTCGCGTCAAGTCCGTCGCCGAACTCTTCGAACTGCAGACCTCCTTCATCCGCAAGCAGGCTGAAGTGACCGTCGAGCAGGCCAAGTCCATACAGGAAACCACCAAGAAGGTCGCCGAAAAGCTGGCAAAGCCGGCTAAGGACGCCGCCGAAAAGGCCATGTCCTCCTTCAAGGCTGCTTAATCTTCCAGAAGCCTCCCAAGGCCAAACGTCCCGTTTTCAGGTGAAAACACTGAAAGCGGGACGTTTTAGATTCAAGGGCATAAAGCGTCCTTTGCACGTTGGTCCAAACGCACGACGCTTTGTGGGCTGGGCATCATGCGCAGCTTTTTTATATTGCGGGGAGATAGGACTTGAAATAATTTCAAAGTCCTCGTATGTCACCCCCGTTCGCGGCGACGCGAGCATGTGCGGTTGTAGCTCAGTTGGTTAGAGCGCAGGTTTGTGGCACCTGAGGTCGGAGGTTCGAGACCCCCCAACCGTACCATTTCCACAAAAAATCAGAAAGTTTCCAACTCTCCCGGCCGGTATCCAGCGCCGGTCTCGGATGTTTTGGACACTCTGCGCCGACCGCCATCGCTTGAAAACTGCCGCATTATGGCGTTATCGGCCGCAGGCTATTTCTTGTCCTCAGGCTTCTTTTCGACATGTCCCGGCGAAATCGGATCGCTTGCGGGAAACGTTTCCTCAAGCGCTTCCTCGAGATAGTCGTCCTGTTCTTTGATTTCTTTTTCGGTCAGTTCCGGTTTCTTCTTCTCGCTCATCATCCCAACTCCCCTTGGTGCTTTCAAGGTAACTAGAATATCTCGGGCGCTTGTCCAGCGTACTCGATCCTCGGGCTGACCTTGGAAGCGGCGCATGCTCCCTGTTTCTCGGCAATGTTGCTGCCGACCGCCGTGGTGATGGCCGTCTCGGCCACATCTTTGCGCAGAACCTTGTTCGCTTTCACCATCCCCTGGATTCCACCGCAGCTTTCACGATGGGCCGGCGGAATTTCCTTTGGAACCGCGCATGTTCCCGACCGTTCTCCAATATCAACAGCAAGAGGGAAGGAACTGGCCATGTCCGTGCCACGCGAGCCGATTCCCAAGAAGCCACCGATGCCCGGTCCCGGCTGGACACCGGAGCCGCCGATCCTGGAGCCGGATCCCGACTGGCTGCCGGATGAAATTCCTGTTCCCAATCCCGATGAGAACGAGGAGCCTCCGAAGCATGCCTTAGGCCTGACGTGGCTTCACAAAAACATCCGCCGTTCCTCGCTCACCAGCTCCTGGAGAAAGTCTGCGACGGTACGCACCCGCACCAGATCGCGGGCGCTTTCGTGATAGGTGGTCCAGTAGGCGCGCTTGATCGAGATATCAGGAAGGATGCTGGTCAACTCCGGATATTGCCTGGCGATATAGTCGTGCAGGATACCGATGCCGGCGCCGGAGCGCACTGCCTCCGTCTGGCCGATGGCGGTGGAGATTTCGAAAGACGCATCCCAGCTACGCATGATTTCGCCGGAGAAATTCAGCGAGGCGGTAAAGATCAGGTCTTCGACATACCCGATACGCGGGTGCAATTTCAAAGCTTCGACGCTGTCGGGGAGGCCCGCCTGGTCGAGATATGCCTTCGACGCGTAAAGGCCAAGTGTATAGTCCGTCAACTTGGACGAGATCAGGCGGCCCTGTTCCGGACGTTCCAGCGTGATGGCGATATCAGCCTCGCGCTGCGACAGCGAGAAGGAGCGCGGTACCGGCACGAGCTGGATGCGCAGTTCCGGATAGCGCGCGATCAGCCGCCCCAAGCGGGGCGCGAGGAAGGAAACGCCGAAACCGTCCGGCGCGCCAATACGCACCGTGCCGGTAATGGCGCTATCGAGATGGCCGACGCTCGCCTGGGCGCGCAGCATTTCCGTTTCCATGCGCTCCGCCGCATGAACGAAGATTTCGCCCTCCGCCGTCAGCTCGCAGCCATTGGTGCGGCGGATCAGCAGCCGCGTTTTCAGCCGCTCCTCCAGCGTCGTCACCCGCCGGGAGAGCGTCGCGTGGTTGACTCCAAGCCGTTTCGAGGCCGCCAGGATTTGTCCTGTACGGGCAACAGCGAGGAACATACGGACATCATCCCAATCCATCTGCACATCCAGGACTTCAATTTCTGCACAACGGTTGCTTATAACAGCTCATTGATTTGTGCAAATTGAAGTGCCATCCTGCATTCATTCCAGAAAACGAGGAGGCACATCCATGCGTGAGATCGGTCATTTCATTGGCGGCAAGCACGTCGCCGGCACCAGCGGACGCACGAGCAACGTCTACAACCCGGCAACCGGCGAAGTTCAGGCGACGGTCGCGCTCGCCGATGTCGCCGACATCCGCGCCGCCGTCGAAAACGCCAAGGCAGCGCAGCCGAAATGGGCCGCCACCAATCCGCAGCGCCGCGCCCGCGTTTTCTTCAAATTCGTCGAGCTTTTGAACCAGCATATGGACGAGCTGGCGACGATGCTCTCCAAGGAGCATGGAAAGACGGTTGAGGACTCCAAGGGCGATGTCGTCCGCGGCCTGGAAGTTTGCGAATTCGTCTGCGGCATTCCGCACCTCGCCAAGGGTGAGTTTACCGAAGGCGCCGGCCCGGCGATCGACATGTATTCCATCCGCCAGCCGGTCGGCATCGGCGCCGGCATTACGCCGTTCAACTTCCCGGGCATGATCCCGATGTGGATGTTCGCGCCGGCGATCGCCTGCGGCAACGCCTTCATCCTGAAGCCGTCAGAGCGTGATCCTTCCCTGCCGATCCGCCTAGCTGAACTGATGATCGAAGCCGGCCTGCCGGCAGGCATCCTCAATGTCGTCAACGGCGACAAGGCTGCGGTCGACGCCATCCTGACGGATCCGGATATCGGCGCCATCTCCTTCGTCGGCTCGACGCCGATCGCCCGCTACGTCTATGGCACGGCGGCTGCGAACGGCAAGCGCGCGCAGTGCTTCGGCGGCGCCAAAAACCACATGATCATCATGCCGGATGCCGACCTGGACCAGGCCGTCAACGCCCTGATGGGCGCGGGCTATGGTTCTGCTGGCGAGCGTTGCATGGCGATCTCCGTCGCCGTTCCCGTCGGCGAAGACACGGCCAACCGTCTGGTCGAAAAGCTGGTGCCGAAGATCGAGTCGCTGCGCATCGGACCCTACACCGATGACAAGGCCGATATGGGCCCGCTCGTCACCAGGGACGCTTTCAACCGCGTCAACAGCCTGATCGACCGCGGTATCGAAGAGGGCGCCAAGCTCGTCGTCGATGGCCGTGGCTTCAAGCTGCAGGGTTACGAGGACGGCTATTTCGTCGGCGGCAGCCTGTTCGACCATGTCAAACCCGACATGGATATCTACAAGACCGAAATCTTCGGGCCTGTTCTCTCGGTCGTCCGCGCCAAGAATTACGAAGACGCGCTCGACCTGCCGATGAAGCATGAATATGGCAACGGTGTCGCGATCTATACCCGCGACGGCGATGCCGCCCGCGATTTCGCCTCGCGCATCAATATCGGCATGATCGGCGTCAATGTCCCGATCCCGGTTCCGCTCGCCTACCACTCCTTCGGCGGCTGGAAGTCGTCAAGCTTCGGCGATCTCAACCAGCACGGCACGGATTCGATCAAGTTCTGGACCCGCACCAAGACGATCACCGCCCGCTGGCCGTCCGGCATCAAGGATGGCGCCGAATTCGTTATGCCGACGATGAAGTGATGCCCGTCCGTATTGGCTGATATGCACCGCCGCTCAATGCTGATTTGGGCGGCGGTTTTTTGTTGCGGTTATTTTCTGCTGAGTCATCTTGCTCCGGTACGCGTTTTGTTTTAGAACAAAACAAGAACAACTGGAGGACCGTGCGATGCCCGTGACCTATCAGATCGACTATCTCGAATTTCCATCGACCGACGGGTTGAAGACCCGGCGCTTTTTCGAGGAAGCCTTCGACTGGAGCTTCGTCAGCTACGGGCCGACCTATCACGCCATCGAGGCAGCCGGCATCGACGCCGGCATCCAGGGCAATGCGGCAGAAGCCACCGACGCGCCGCTGCCTGTCGTGCGCACGACGGATTTGGAAGCGGCGCAGCGCGCGGTCGAACTCGCCGGCGGCGTGGTCACGCGACCCGCCTTCGACTTTCCCGGCGGCCGGCGCTTTCACTTCCGCGAGCCTGGCGGCTGCGAGATGGCGGTCTGGGTTTCGGCGACCTGAACTAGGGGCCGGGTCGTTGGTGTGGCATTGAAGCCGCAGTCGCGGTGCCTGTTTTTACCTGTCCTATGCCGTACTTTATAAAACGCGATTTTCCCATTGATTGCGGCAGGATTTCCTGTTCTCAAATACAACGGTTGAGCGAATCTTTCGCCGAGCGACACACCCTTCGGCGGACGAATTATGCCTATGGCGTTAGCGATCGCCGGTAGCTCAACGCGGCTGCTCTCAAAGGGAACAGCCTTCGGGGGAAACAGTATCGGGTACGGGGCACATCAGATCATGGCAGTCGCGGAACAGTCTTACCCATTCGGCTTTAAAAGCGCCTACAAGCGCGCCTCCTTCACTGGCAGCGCAAGAGAATATTTCGGCATCTGGATCGTTAACATCCTACTGACCATTATAACACTCGGCATCTATTCGGCTTGGGCGAAAGTCAGGCGAAACCGCTACTTCTATGGCAATACCGTGGTGCTGGACCACACCTTCGAATATCACGCCAAAGGCAAGCAAATTTTGATCGGGCGCCTGATCGTCTTCGGCTTCCTGGCAGCATTAAATGTTCTTTCCCATGTCGCGCCACTGGCGGCGATTGGACTCTGGATTGTTTTGATTCCGGCGTTGCCGTGGGTGCTGATGCGTGGCTTGCGCTTCAACGCGCGGGTGACCAGCTATCGTAATGTCCGTTTCGATTTCGTCGGGACCTATGGCCAAGCGTGTAAAGCAATATATTTTGGCTGGCTTGTTATGATCATCTCCTTTGGTTTGGCGACGCCAGTGGCCAGCCGCTGGCTCTATTGCTATGTCTTCAATAATTTGCGTTACGGCGACAGGCCGTTTGCCGCTGACCCACCGTTGCGCGAGTTTTACAAGGCTTTCGGTGTTGCGTTCGCAATTCTGATTGGGGGTCTCATAGCCACGACCTTGGCGACTGGCATTATCAGCTCAATTTTCGCCGCGCCAAACAACACCGTGTTGGCGGCAACGCGCGATGTCAGAATCATGTATCTCGGGCTTTTTTTCTATCCGCTCTTTTATGTCGTCGCTCTGCTTTATTACCTGGCGACCGTGCGGAACATTGTCTGGTCATCCATTAAAATCGACCGTCGCGCCGAGCTGTGGAGCGATCTTGGTCGCCGGCAATACGCATGGATCGCGATCTCAAACGTGGTCATGACGTTCGTCACGTTGGGCTTGATGCGTCCTTGGGCCGCGGTCCGCATGCGGCGTTATGTGATCGAGCATACCTCTATCAAGGTCGACGGTGAGATCGGCGTGGTCTTCGATCAAATACGTTCGACCGGCAGCGCCATGAGTGCGGAATATCTCGATGTCGACGGCTTCGACTTTGGTTTCTGATCCGGCATCAATCGCCCGCGGCACCTGGCATCCGCCCCATTCCAGCCGGGCGGTTGCCGCCCGGCTGGTTGACATCGGCGGCTCGCTCACCGTGTTCTCGGATGAGGATGACGAGAAGGACAAGCGCCTCGCCTGGGGCATCCGCTCTGACATTGAAATCAGCCCGCGCGTCGGCTCAATTCCGCGGCGCGTCACCTTCAGCAACGAGTCTGTCTTCGAAACCCGCGACAACGACGCCGTCGACGCCTATCTTCAAAGCCGCGGCGAGGGGCGCAGCAGTTTTGTGCACCGGCTCGAGATTGTTCGCCCGCGTATGATCGCCTTCGCCATAGCGACGGCTGTGCTGGCATCGACCATTTATCACTACGCCTTGCCGGCGTTGGTGGAGATCGCCGTGTTGGTGACGCCGCCGGTCGTGCCGGAGATGATGTCTGCGGGTACGTTGAAGACGCTGGATCAGGTGACGCTTAGTCCGAGCAAGCTGCCCGAGGCCAAGCGAAGGGAAATCACCGATCAATTCGAAAAGATCGCTACGCGCGCGGAGGGCGGTGTCGGCCGATACAAGCTGAATTTTCGCGATGGCGGCGTCATCGGCCCGAATGCCTTCGCGCTGCCGGACGGCAATATGGTCCTGACCGACGAATTGGTGGACCTTGCCGGCGGCGATACGGAAATGATCATGGCCGTTCTCGGCCACGAGATCGGCCATGTCGAATATAAACACAGCCTCCGTCAGCTTTACCACGCCGCCGGCGTCGCTGGTTTGGTCATGTTGATTGCCGGCGACGTCGGTTCCGGCGTGCAGGATGTTCTGACCCAAGGCGGCGGCCTCTTGGCGCTTTCCTATTCTCGTTCGGCCGAAGCCCAGGCCGACCGCCGTTCGGTCGAATTGATGCAGGAAGCGGGTATGGACCCGACCGCACTGTCGCGTTTCTTCGATGTTCTGGAAACCAAGCTCGACGATCATTCCAATACCAGCATGCTGTCGACCCATCCGGGCACGCCGGAACGCAAGCAGGCAATTCTCGACTACGCCAAGGAGCTGCGGGCCAAGCAGAGCGAACCGGAAACAACCGGCATCCGCCCGCCGAAATCGGACTGACAGCCGATATCTCCATCAGAATAACGTGAATGTGAATTTCATCTTTTGGAATTGTTCAAAACTACGAAAGGCTCTATATACCTCTCGAACCGTCCTATGCGGCCTTGATTCCAGGAGATCGGCATGCGCTTGACCAAGCAGACCAACTACGCAGTGCGCATGCTTATGTATTGCGCCGCCAATGAAGGCCACTTGAGCCGTATCCCGGAAATTGCCAGAGCCTACGGTGTTTCCGAGCTGTTTTTGTTCAAGATTTTGCAGCCGCTCACCAAGGCTGGCCTTGTTGAAACCGTGCGTGGCCGCAATGGCGGCGTGCGTCTCGGCAAGCCGGCGACCAATATCAGCCTGTTCGACGTCGTCCGGGTGACCGAAGATAGTTTTGCAATGGCGGAATGCTTCGAGGAAGGGGTCGTCGAATGCCCGTTGGTCGATAGTTGTGGCCTGAATTCGGCGTTGCGCAAGGCGCTCAATGCCTTCTTCGACGTGCTGACGGAATATTCTATCGACGACCTCGTCAAGGCCCGTCCGCAGATCAATTTCCTGCTCGGCCTGACCGACGCGGATCACAGGGCGATAGCCAAAAAGCCGGCGATCACGGCGCCCGCCGCCTGACATTGAATTTGTGTAGATTTTCAGTCCGCGGCTACCTGAGGTGGCCGCGGATTTTCATTTGTATTGCCACGTAATATTAGGGCAAATTATTAGTATTTTCGAAGAAGCAAGCACGAAATTATTCAGATTGCGTCTAAAACGCGCACGATTTCGCCAGATTGTTGCCAATCCAAGACCTTTTTTGTCTGAAAATTTCCAAACTCCACAATTTGGAAAAAATTTAGGCGGTGCGTGTTGCTTTCGCACATTAAATAGCGTTCCATCGGCGCGATCCGGATAGGAACCTTTGGGGATCCACGGCTTCAAAAGAAGAACAAACCTGGGAAACGATATCATGAAAAAGATCTCTGTCCTGTTGGCAGTGACAGCCTTGACTTCGGTCATGGCGACGTCCGCCTGGTCCAAAACGCTTGTCTACTGCTCGGAAGGTTCGCCGGAAGGTTTCGATCCGGGAATTTATACCGCCGGCACCACCTTCGATGCCTCTTCGCGTACGGTCTACAGCCGCCTCGTCGAGTTCAAGCACGGCAGCACCGAGGTTGAGCCGGGCCTCGCCGAAAGCTGGACCGTTTCCCCCGACGGTAAGGAATACACCTTCAAGCTCCGCAAGGGCGTGAAGTTCCAGACCACCGATTTCTTCACTCCGACGCGCGATCTCAATGCTGACGACGTCATCTTCTCCTTCAACCGCCAGCTCAAGGAAGACAGCCCGTGGGCCAAGTATGTCGCCGGCGGGTCCTATGAATATGCTGCGGGCATGGGCTTCCCGACCCTCATCAAGTCGGTCGACAAGGTCGATGACCTCACCGTCAAGTTCGTGCTGAACCGTCCGGAAGCGCCGTTCATCGCCGACCTGGCGATGGATTTCGCATCGGTTCTTTCGAAGGAATATGCCGACAAGCTGCAGGCCGACGGCAAGATGGAACAGATGAATCAGCAGCCGCTCGGCACTGGTCCGTTCACCTTCGTCGCTTATCAGCCCGACGCAGTCATCCGCTACAAGGCGAATGAAACCTACTTCAAGGGCAAGGAAAAGATCGACGATCTCGTCTTCGCGATCACGCCAGACGCATCGGTTCGCGCGCAGAAGCTGAAGTCCGGCGAATGCCAGATCATGCCTTATCCGAATGCCGCCGACATCAAGGACCTCCAGACCGACAAGAGCCTGAAGGTTCTCGAACAGCCGGGCCTGAACGTCTCCTATCTCGCCTACAACACGCTGATCGCTCCCTTCGACAAGGCCGAAGTGCGCAGGGCGCTGAACATGGCCGTCGACAAGCGGGCGATCGTCGATGCTGTCTTCCAGGGTTCTGGCTCCGTTGCAACCAACCCGATCCCGCCGACCATGTGGTCCTACAACAAGGACATCAAGGACGACCCGTACAACCCCGAAGAAGCCAAGAAGATGCTCGAAAAGGCTGGCGTCAAGGATCTCAGCATGAAGATCTGGGCGATGCCGGTTTCGCGTCCCTACATGCTGAATGCACGTCGCGCCGCCGAACTGATGCAGGCTGACCTCGGCAAGATCGGCGTCAAGGTCGAGATCGTCACCTATGACTGGGCTCAATATCTGAAGCTCTCCTCCGCCAAGGACCGCGATGGCGCGGCCATCCTCGGCTGGACCGGCGACAACGGCGATCCGGACAACTTCCTTGACACGCTGCTCGGCTGCGACGCAGTCGGCGGTAATAACCGCGCTCAGTGGTGCAACAAGGAATTCGACGATCTCGTGAAGAAGGCCAAGCAGACTGCCGACGTCAAGGAGCGCACCAAGCTCTACGAACAGGCACAGGTCGTCTTCAAGCGCGAAGCTCCGTGGATGACCATCGACCATTCCGAGGAGTTCATTCCGATGAGCACCAAGGTTTCCGGCTACGTGCAGGATCCGGTCGGCGTTCACCGCTTCGATGGCGTTGATATCGCCGAATAACGGACACGCTCTGAAATACCCGGTCCAAAACCGGGTGAAGCCGGCGGTCAGGCAATTTGCCTGACCGCCGGAAAACTTTGGACATCTGCCATGTTGCGATTTCTTTTCAGCCGCCTTGCGGTGCTGATCCCGACATTTCTCGGCGTATCGATCGTCGCTTTCTCTTTCATCCGCCTGCTGCCCGGCGATCCCGTCATGCTGTTGTCGGGCGAGCGCGTCATGTCGCCGGAACGCCACGCCCAGATCTCCCATGATCTCGGCTACGACCGCCCGCTGGTCGTTCAATATGGCAACTACATCTGGAATGCGCTGCACGGCGATCTCGGCACCTCGATCACCACCAAGCGCGACGTCTTAACCGACTTCCTGACCTTCTTCCCGGCAACGCTGGAACTATCGATCTGTGCCATGATCCTGGCGATCTGTCTTGGCATCCCGGCCGGCGTTTTTGCCGCCGTCAAGCGCGGCACATGGTTCGATCAGAGCGTGATGGGGGTGGCCCTTGTCGGCTATTCCATGCCGATCTTCTGGTGGGGCTTGCTGCTGATCATCGTCTTCAACGGCTATCTGCATTGGACGCCGGTTTCAGGCCGTATCGGGCTTATCTATTTCTTCAAGCCGATCACCGGCTTCATGCTGATCGACAGTCTTTTGTCCGGCCAGAAGGGCGCCTTTGCTTCCGCGCTCAACTCGCTGATCCTGCCGACTGTCGTGCTCGGCACCATTCCGCTCGCCGTGATCGCGCGGCAGACGCGTTCGGCCATGCTGGAAGTGCTGGGCGAGGATTATGTCCGCACCGCCCGCTCCAAGGGTCTCGCGCCGCTGCGCGTCGTCTCCGTGCATGCCCTGCGCAACGCCATGATCCCGGTCGTCACCACCATCGGCCTGCAGGTCGGCGTGCTGCTCGGCGGCGCCATCCTGACGGAAAGCATCTTTTCCTGGCCGGGTATCGGCAAGTGGATGATCGACGCTGTCTTCAAGCGCGATTATCCTGTGGTGCAGGGTGGCCTGCTGCTGATCGCGGGCATTGTCATGCTCGTCAATCTCGTCGTCGACCTGCTCTACGGCTTCATCAATCCACGCATTCGTCACTAGGAGCGGCCCATGAGCACGGTAAGTCTCAAATCCGACCGCCCCTCCGCTCTTGCGGAGTTCTGGTATTATTTCTCGCGTAACAAGGGCGCCGTCATCGGGCTGGCGGTCTTCGTCTTCGTTCTGTTCTTGGCGATCTTCGCCGGTGTGGTCGCCCCGCATGATCCGGATGCCGCCTATGGCAGCGCCATGCAGCGCCTGCCGCCCATCTGGGCCGAAGGCAGCAATAGCAGCTTTCTCCTCGGCACCGACGCCAATGGCCGCGACCTTCTCTCGCGCCTGATCTACGGAACGCGGTTCTCGCTGTTCATCGGCTTGGTGGTCGCCTCGCTTTCGGCGCTCGCCGGCATCCTGATCGGCCTGGTCGCCGGCTATGTCCGCGGCCGCACCGATACGATCATCATGCGCATCATGGATATCATCCTTGCCATTCCCTCGTTGCTCTTGGCTCTCGTGTTGGTGGCGATCCTGGGGCCGGGCCTGACGAACGCCATGATCGCGATCTCGATCGTCAACCAGCCGCATTTCGTCCGCCTGACACGCGCTTCGGTGATGGCCGAGCGTGACAAGGAATATGTCATCGCCTCGCGCGTCTCCGGCGCCGGCCCGCTTCGCCTGATGTTCAAGACCATCCTGCCGAACTGTCTGGGGCCGCTGATCGTACAGGCGACGCTCGCCTTCTCGGCCGCGATCCTCGATGCCGCCGCTCTCGGCTTTCTCGGCCAGGGTGCGCAGCCGCCGACGCCGGAGTGGGGCACGATGCTCGCGGATTCGCGCGAATTCTTCCAGAGCAACCCCTGGCTCGTCACTTTTCCCGGTCTCTGCATCCTGATCACGGTTCTCGCCATCAATCTGATGGGCGACGGCCTGCGCGATGCCTTCGACCCGAAGCTGAAGAGGTCGTGATGCCGCTTCTCGATATTGAAAATCTCACCGTTGAATTCCAAACCGCTTCCGGTCTGTTCCGGGCGGTGGACGGCGTATCGCTCACCTGCGACAAGGGGGAAATCCTCTCGATCGTCGGCGAATCCGGCTCCGGCAAGTCCGTGTCCATGCTCGCCATGATGGGGCTTCTGCCCTGGACGGCGAAGATCACCGCCGACCGCATGCTGTTCGACGGCAAGGACCTGCGTGGCATCTCGGCACGTCAGCGCCGCCACATCATCGGCAAGGATATGGCGATGATCTTCCAGGAGCCGATGTCGAGCCTCAACCCGTGCTTCACGGTCGGCTTCCAGCTCGGCGAGACACTACGCATCCATATGGGTCTCGACCGCAAGGCGCGCCGCGAGCGTTCGATCGAGCTTTTGAACCTTGTCGGTATACCGGCGCCCGAAGATCGCCTGTCGAACTTCCCGCACCAAATGTCGGGCGGGATGAGCCAGCGCGTCATGATCGCCATGGCGCTTGCCTGCAATCCGAAGCTTCTGATCGCCGACGAGCCGACCACCGCGCTCGACGTGACCATTCAGGCACAGATCCTCGATCTGCTTGTGCGCCTTCAGAAAGAGCAGGGTATGGCGCTGGTGCTGATCACCCACGACATGGGTGTGGTGGCCGAAACCGCTGAGCGCGTGCAGGTGCAATACGCCGGCCAGAAGGTCGAGGAGCAGCCCGTGAAGGCACTGTTCCGCGATCCGCATCATCCTTATACGGCGGCACTTCTTTCGGCGCTGCCGGAACGGGCGGTAGTCGGTGAGCGTCTGCCGTCGATCGCCGGTGTCGTGCCGGGCCAGCATGATCGCCCCTCGGGGTGTCTCTTCGCACCGCGCTGCTCGTTTGCGACTCCCGAATGCGACCGCGGCGTCAAGCGCCAAGGTGTCGAGCTCGGCGTGACGCTCTGCAACTATCCGCTGGAACACGGCAAGCCGCTCGGCCATCCCGGCCTTGTTGCCACGCAGGCAGGAGGCATTCAATGACGGACGCTGTCCTCGAGGGGCGCGATCTCGCCCGTTTCTACACCGTCAGGCGCGGCGCCTTCAAACCGGAGGCGACCGTCAAGGCGCTGAACGGTGTCAGCTTCAGCCTGCAGTCCGGCCGCACGCTCGCGGTCGTCGGCGAATCCGGTTGCGGCAAGTCGACGCTCGCCCGCCTGGTAACGATGATCGAAGACCCGACAGCCGGCGAATTGCTGATCGACGGCAAGCCGGCGAAGCTTGGCGACCGCAGTCTGCGCAGCGCCGTGCAGATCGTCTTCCAGAATCCTTACGGCTCGCTCAATCCGCGCCAGAAGGTCGGCTCCATCCTCGAAGAGCCGCTGAAGATCAACACCGATGATGATGCCGCCACGCGCCGCCGCAAGGCCGAGGAGATGATGGCGCGCGTCGGCCTGCGCCCGGAACATTACGATCGCTATCCGCACATGTTCTCCGGCGGCCAGCGCCAGCGCATCGCCATCGCTCGCGCACTGATGCTGCGGCCGAAGGTACTGGTACTCGATGAACCGGTCTCCGCGCTCGACCTGTCGATCCAGGCTCAGGTGTTGAACCTTCTGATGGACCTGCAGAAGGAAATGGGGCTGGCCTATCTCTTCATCTCGCACGGTCTTTCAGTCGTTCGCCACATCGCGGACGACGTGATGGTGATGTATCTCGGTCGTCCGGTCGAGACCGGCACGGCGGAAGAAGTCTTCGCCCGCCCGCGCCACCCCTATACCGCCGCTCTGTTGTCGGCGACGCCGATCGCCGACCCTGAGCGTGAGAAAAACCGCATCCGTCTGCAGGGTGAATTGCCGTCTCCCCTCAATCCTCCGACCGGCTGTCACTTCAACCCGCGCTGCTGGCGTGCGCAGGACCATTGCCGCCAGGTGACGCCGGAATTGTTGGGCGAGGGAACGCATAAATTCTCCTGTTTCTACCCGTTGGATTGATGGCTGGAACCACCGTGAGCGATATATCGAAGGCACCTCTCGCCATCATCATCATGGGCGTCAGCGGTAGCGGCAAGTCGTCCGTCGGCGAAAAGATGGCGGCGCGGCTGGACTTGCATTTTGTCGAGGGTGACGCGCTGCATCCCGCGGCCAATGTCGAGAAGATGAGCAAGGGCATTCCGTTGACGGATGAGGATCGATGGCCTTGGCTCGATCTGATCGGTCAGCAGATCGCGGCGAGCCTGGCGAAAGGCGAAGCGATCGCCGTGTCCTGCTCGGCTTTGAAGCGCACCTATCGCGAGCGTTTGCGGGCCGCCGCCGGCGGGCACCTCTATTTCGTCTATCTCGACGGCTCGAAGGAACTGCTGACCGAACGCATGGGCGAGCGCAGGGGCCATTTCATGCCGGCGTCACTTCTTGAAAGCCAGCTACAAACGCTGGAAGTGCCGACCGGCGAACCCGGCGTTGTGACGGTTGGCATTGATGACACGGTCGACGGTATCGTCGAGGCCGCGCTCATGGGCCTCGACGCGATCCGTTGACGCCCTTAAATTAGGGCGCGAACCGGTCCGGTGCGTAAGCCGAGATATCGATGAACGGCTTTTCACCGGTAATCAGCTCAGCCAGCACGCGCCCGGTCACGGGGCCTAGCGTCAGGCCATGATGGGCGTGGCCGAAGGCGAACCATAGGCCATTGTGGCGCGGCGCCTTGCCGATGATCGGCATCATGTCCGGCGTGCAGGGACGGGCGCCCATCCAGGGCTCCGGATCAAGTCGCTCGCCAATCGGAAAGACGGTGCGGGCGACGGCTTCGGCGCGGTCAAGCTGGATCGGTGTTTTTGGCGCATCGCGCAGGGCAAATTCCGCCCCGGTCGTCAGCCTGATGCCGCGGTTCATCGGCGCCAGGAAATAGCCGCGCTCGGCATCCAGCGTCCAATTGTTGAGGATGGCATTGCCTTCGGCGGCGTAGTGCATGTGATAGCCGCGCTTGACGCCCAACGGAAAAGCATAACCGAAACGCTTCGTCACGAGATCAGCCCAGGGGCCGAGAGCGACGACGACATCCTCGGCCTCGATCGAGCCCTCCGACGTCACCATCTTCCACTGGGAGCCGGACCGGCCGAGCGAGACGGAGTCGCCGATCGCGAAACGCCCGCCAATGCTCTCGAAATAAGCACGGTAGGCGGCGATCAGCCCATGCGGATCGAGCACGGACCAGGGATCGCGCCAGCGCAGGCCACCCGAGAAGCTGCCTTTGATATGCGGCTCCAGCGTCGCGATATCGGCACCGGTCAGCGCGTCGTAGGCGATGCCGAATTCGCGGTTGAGACGTTCGGCCTCGGCGACTTCCGCATCGCGTTTCTCGTTCGTGCGGAAAATCTCCATCCAGCCGTTCTTGCGGATCAGTTCCTCGGCGTTAGAAGCTTCTATCAGATCCTTGTGCTCGCTGATGGAATGCTCGATCAGCGGCGCATAGGCGCGTGAGATCATCTCATGCCGCTTGGTGTTGGAATTCCACCAATAGCGGGCAAGGAAGGCGATCTGCCCCGGCAGCGCACGCAGATGATAATGCGCGTCGATGCGGTTGTTGAAGGCATAGCGGAGAAGAAGGCCGAACTGCTGCGGAAAACCGTAGGGCACGACGCCCTCGCGCTGGATCAGGCCGGCATTGCCGAAGGAGGTCTCCTCGCCGGGCGCTTTGCGGTCGACGAGGATGACCTGGCGCCCGCGCCGCTGGAGGTGGATGGCCGTCGATACGCCGACGATGCCTGCGCCGAGCACGATTGCGTCTTTTGTCATGTTCCCTGCTATCCGCATGCTTCTTTTATTTGCGCATGACCTCGCCCAAAAACCGTTTCCTGCTTTTGGGGATCATGCTCCAAGTATCGAAAATGCCTGCCAAAATGCTGCGGCGCAAATGAAAAATGCGATCAAGCCATGACCTCTCTCAAAGCCGCATTTTCAGCGCGAATACGCACGGTGAGGATGGCGGCGTTAAGCAGTGAAAAGATCAGGGCGTAGAGCGGCAGACCAAAGGCGAGCGGCAGCGCGGCGATCTCGCCGATGACCACCGCATAGTTCGGATGGCTGAGGAAGCGATAGGGCCCGCTCGTCACCAAAGCAGCGCCCGGCAGCACGATGATCCGTGTCGTCCAGCGCCCTTTCAGTGTCGCCAGCACCCAGATGCGCAAACCCTGCAGCACCATGAAGACAACGAACCAGACAGGACTGATCGGACGGCCGGCGGCCAGAAACCACAGGCCGATGAGCCAGACCGCGTGCATCGCCACCATGTAGGGATAGTGTTCCGATGCGATCTCGCGCGCGCCGCGCGCACGGAGAGCGGCGGTGTTGCGGCGCGCGTACACCAGTTCGGCCAGCCGCTGCAGGGTGACGAAGGACAGAAGCGCGATCGATGGCCAGAGCATCAGGCGACCCTCTTCAGCGTAACGCAGCTGGCCGAAAAGCCGGGCCCCATGGCGACCAGGGCCGAACGTCTCGGCAGGCCGGCGATAATCGCACGCTCGAGCACGAAGAGTACCGTCGGCGATGACATGTTGCCGTAGTCGCCGACCACCTCGCGTTCGATATCCAGCGAGCCGGGTTCGAGGCCGAAGGCGGTCTCCAGTGCCACCAGCACCTTGGTGCCGCCGGGATGGCAGATGAAGCGGTCGACATCCGATATCGTCAGGCCCGCGCGTTCGAGAATGCCGGCGACGGCGGGCTTAATGTTCGCTTCGGCAAAGGGCGGCAGCGATTGGTCCAGGATGATGCCGAAGCCCGTATCGTCGATCTTCCAGCCCATGATGCCGAGAGTATCGGGAAAGAGATGCTCGCCCGTCGATTCGATCTCCGCGAGACCATCCTTTCCGGCGCGCAGGATGCAGGCGGCCGCGCCGTCGCCGAACAGTGCTGTCGCGATGATATTCGGCCGCGTGAGTTCGTCCAGCCGGAAGGCGAGCGAGCAGAGTTCGATGGCGACGAAAAGTACGACGGCGCCCGGACGGTTCTTCGCCATGCGCGAGGCGATGCCAAGGCCCGAAACGCCGGCCGCGCAGCCGAGGCCGAAGACCGGCACACGCTCTATATCGGAGCGGAAGCCCATCTCGCGCGCGAGCCGTGCATCCAGGCTCGGCGTTGTAACGCCGGTCGACGACACCGTGACGATGCAATCGACCTCCTCGGCTCTCAGACCGGCACGTGTCAGCGCGTTGGTAGCGGTTTTCCTGAAGAGTTGGCTTGCGACCTCGGCGTAGGCTTCCATGCGGTCCTGCCAGCCATGCGACTGTTCGAACCAGGAAAGCGGACGGGCGACATAACGCTTGCGGATGCCGGCGCTTTCGAACACGCGGGCGAGATGCTTGAACTCGCGAAAACGATCGGCAAACAGACGGCCGGCGGTCTCGGCAGCCTCCGATTGGTAGATGATGTTGTCGGGCGTGGCGACAGCCAGACTGACAAGCTTGACGGTATCGGTCACTTGTTTCTCCTTGCGACCCTCGGCGGGTACGTATGTGGAAACACGCGAGTATCAGGAATTATTCGCGTGGTCTCCGTCACGAAAGAGTGACGGGAGGTCGTGACTACAAGCGCAAGAAAAATATTCGGTGGCTGCGAATAAAATGAACGGATGGCGTGTTCACCCATCGCAACGTTCATTTTTGCCAAGGAGCAATCCCATGACGACTACCGCTTTCCGCCTGGCCTCCGTCGCTCTCGGCGCCTGCCTCACCCTCGGCGCTTTTACTGTCCCGGTTTTCGCGATCGGCGACGATAGTAGCACGACTCCGACCTGCAAGAAGGGCGAGATCTACGACAAGAAGGCGAAGAAGTGCGTGAAGCAGCAGGGCGCCAACATCACCGACGAAAACCGCGCCGACTATGCTTACTCGCTCGCCAAGAAGGACCACCGCTATGAAGAAGCACTGGCGGTTCTCGACACTATGCAGAATCCGAACACGGCAGAAGCATTGAACTATCGCGGCTATGCCACCCGCAAGCTCGGCCGCACGGATGAAGGCATTTCCTATTACCTGAAGTCCGTCTCAATGGACCCGAAGTATTCGCTGGTTCGCGAATATCTCGGCGAAGCCTATGTCATCAAGGGTCAGATCGACCTTGCCAAGGACCAGTTGAGCACAATCAAGACGCTCTGCGGCAACACGGCTTGTGAGGAATATCAGGATCTGAACAACGCCATTCAGAATCCGTCGAGCCTCTGATTTCAAGCGTCGGACCTAAGATGGCCGCTATAGGCAGTCAGCATTCAGAGGGATATTCGAGTGTCAGTCGCTCATTCCACAATTTCTGCTTATAGTCGGGTAAGATCGGAACCGCCGGCAAGACCGGCGATTCCCAAAAACGCGAACCTCGCGGAGGGTGCCATAGCGAGCGAAGAGGATATCAGGGCGGGTCTGTCGCAACATCTGACGCGGCTTTGGCGCTATGCCGTGGTGCTGTCTCGCCAACGCGACGTGGCAGATGATCTGGTGCAGGCGACCTGCGTCAGGGCGCTGGAGCGGGCTGACCAGTTCGCGGCCGGCACACGGCTCGACCGATGGTTGTTTTCGATCCTGCACTCGATCTGGCTGAACGAGATTCGGTCGCGCCGGGTGCGCATGGGGCAGGGTTTTGTCGATGCCGACGAAACGTTGGTCTTCGACGGCGCGCGCCAGACGGAGACGCATATTCTCGCCGGCCAGGTGCTGAAACAGGTACAGGCGCTGCCGGAAGCGCAGCGCACCGCGGTATTCCTCGCCTATGTCGAAGGATTGTCCTATCGCGAGGTGGCGGAGGTTTTGGATGTGCCGATCGGAACGGTGATGAGCCGGCTGGCGGCAGCGCGAGCAAAGCTTGCTGATGGCATCGGATCGGCAGACGGTGCGCGGCTTTCAGGGGGTGGGCGACTGGGGAACGAGAATGAGTAAATTGGACAACAACAATATGCCCTCGGACGAGCTGCTTACCGCCTTCATCGACGGCGAGCTGGGAGCGGCCGAGCGTGACAGGATGGAAAAGCTGATCGCTGACGACGTTCGAGTGGCGGAACGTTTCGATTTCCTATCGCGCAGCGATCTGCCTTTCCGTGAGGCATTCGAGCCTGTGCTTGCCGCGGCCCCAAGCGCCAAGCTGGACGCTATGCTTGCCGCCATCCCTTCCACAAAGGAGCAGAAGAAAGCCGCTTCGGGCATCAGCCGCCGTGGCTTCCTGTCGGCGATCGCTGCCTGCCTGGTCGCGGGCATCGCCATCGACCGCGCCGCGATCGGCATCAACCATCGCCTTGCCAAGCCGGACGAGGGGACCGAGTGGCGCGCTGTCGTCGCCGAATATCTTTCCCTCTATACGCCGGATACGCTGAGCGCGCCGGCGGGCGATCATGCTGAACAGGCTGCGCAATTGAGTGAAGTCGGCTCCAAACTCGGCCTCACGCTGACGCCCGAAACCGTCGCCATGCCCGGCGTCGATTTCAAGCGTGCCCAGGTCTTGAATTACGACAGCAAACCTTTGGCGCAGATCGCTTATCTCGACCCCGAAAGTGGGCCGATGGCGCTTTGCATCATTCCCTCGACCAGGGGTACTTCCGAACCGGACATGGAAAACCGCCGCGGCATGAATGTCGTCTACTGGTCGAACGCCACCCACGCCTTCATGCTGATCGGCCATTCGCCGATCGACCGGATGAAGACGCTGGCGGATGGCGTCCGGGCGAGCTTGGCGGTTTGACGTTGGCCTTTTTCCCAGCGACGCGCAGGGGTTAACTCCCGCAAATCACGCGATTCAAAAAGAATTTGGCGAAAACTCATCCTGCTGATATTCTCCACCCAACGAAAATCGAATGAGCGCCTGCAGCATGCCTTTCGGCCTTGCGCGGCGCGGTGGAAAAGATACGTGAGTGACCCCGACAGCGGCAAAATGCCGCAGGCAGACGGGGCGTCGGTAGCAGAGCGCAGGAAGGGTAAATCCTCCCGGCGCGCTAAGCGTAAGCGCGGCGGTTCCGGCCGTCCGAACGCTTATTCTGCGGAGGCCAACCAGACCGGCACGTCCAGTCCGGTGGCGACACGCCCAGCAGATAACGACGCCGGTTCTCCGGCCAAAAAGCGCAAGCGCCGCCGCCGTTCCCGTGGCGGAGCGCATGATGGTGCGCAGCATGCCTCCTCATCACAGCAGCATCAGGCTTCCGCCTCTCAGGAACATCGCGTTGCGGGCGAGCACGGCCATGCGCCTTCGCACAAGAATGGCAAGAATAGGCGCAAGCATCGCAGCAAGCGCGGTCTGCAGGGCCGCCCGCTGGTGCACGAAAAGACGGCACAGATCGTCGTTCCTGCCGCCAATGTCACTGCTGAACATGCTCCCGCTCACAATGACCATCATCATGACCGGCATCCGCCGCAGCAACGTCGCGACGGCCATGCGCCATATCACCATGCCGATGGCGACACCCGGCCCGTCGATCTCTACGCGGCGCTCGATCTCGGCACCAACAATTGCCGCCTGCTGATCGCGCAGCCTACGCGCCCTGGTCAATTCCGGGTCGTTGACGCTTTTTCTCGCATTGTCCGTCTCGGCGAGGGCCTTGGCGCCAGCGGCCGGCTCTCAAGCGATGCGATGGACCGCGCCGTCGAGGCTCTGCGCATCTGCGCCGGCAAGTTGAAGACGCGTGAGATCCGCCGCATGCGACTGATCGCAACCGAAGCATGCCGCGCGGCGGAGAATGGCGAAGCCTTCCTCGCCCGCGTCACGGAAGAGACCGGCCTGCGGCTCGAAATCATCGATCGCGAGACGGAGGCGCGTCTTGCCGTCTCGGGATGTTCGTCGCTGGTTGGTCCCGAGGCGCGTTCGGTCGTGCTCTTCGATATCGGCGGCGGCTCCTCGGAAATCGCTGTCATCCGTATCGGGGAAAACCGCTCGAGCCGGCTTGCCAATCACATAACCCATTGGACCTCGTTGCCCGTTGGCGTGGTGACGCTCTCGGAACGCCATGGCGGCCGCGACGTCACGCCGGACCTGTTCGAGGCGATGGTGCGAGAGGTCTCGGGCATGCTCGAACGCTTCGATTGCCCGCCCGTCGAGGAGGCTGCCCGCGACAGCGGCGATTTCCATCTGATCGGCACGTCCGGCACGGTGACGACGCTCGCCGGCGTCCATCTCGACTTGCCGCGCTACGACCGGCGTCGGGTCGACGGCGTCTGGCTGTCCGACGACGAGGTGACGGCAATGCAGGCGAAGCTGCTTTCCTGGGACTTCGCCGGCCGCGCCGCCAATCCCTGCATCGGGCCGGACCGCGCCGATCTGGTGCTGGCGGGCTGCGCCATTCTCGAGGCGATCCGCCGCCGCTGGCCAAGCCCACGCATGCGTGTTGCCGATCGCGGCCTGCGCGAAGGACTGCTCACCGACATGATGGCGGATGACGGTGTGTGGCGGCGCGGCCGCTCGCGCCGCGGCCATCGACCGAAGGATACGAAGGGACCGCAGGCATGACCAAGCCAACGATCGCCGGCAACCGTACCGGCCGCAAGCTCGGCCAGCGCGTCAAGAAAAAGAAGCTGAAAGCCTCCTCGCGGCAATGGCTGGAGCGGCATATCAACGATCCTTATGTGCAGCGTGCCCAGCTTGAAGGCTACCGCGCCCGTGCTGCCTTCAAGCTGCTGGAGATCGACGAGAAGCACCATATCCTCAAGGGCGCACGCCGCATCATCGATCTCGGCGCTGCGCCGGGAAGCTGGTCGCAGATTGCCGCCAAGGTCACCGGATCGACGGAAGAGGATATCCGCGTTGCCGCAATCGATTTCCTGGAAATGGCGCCGCTGCCGGGCGTTGCCATTCTGCAGCTCGACTTCCTCGATCCGGACGCACCGCAGCGACTGATCGACGCCGTCGGCGGCACGCCCGATCTGGTGATTTCGGATATGGCCGCGCCGACGACTGGCCATCAGCGCACCGATCATCTGCGCACCATGCATCTCTGCGAGGTCGCCGCGCACTTCGCAGTCGAGGTCCTTTCCGAAGGCGGACATTTTCTCGCCAAGACCTTCCAAGGTGGCACGGAACGCGACCTGCTGACGCTGCTGAAGCAGAATTTTCGCCAGGTCATTCATGTGAAGCCAGGCGCATCCAGAGCTGAGTCGGTGGAGATGTTCCTGCTGGCGAAAGGCTTCAAGGGTCGCAAGACGGACGACGAAGCAACGAGCGCTTGATTTAGCCATCGCTTTTGTCCGATGATGCAGTCCCATCGGCATCGCAGGCAGCGCATTCTTACCATGCTTCTTTACGTCACTCTCGGCTCCAACGATATTCCGCGTGCACGCAGCTTCTATGATGCGGTGATGCCGATCATCGGCTACCGGCGTCAACGCGAATCGGATGAGGAAATCGGCTACGCCGCCGATGGCGATGTCCGCTGCCGTTTCTGGGTGGTGGTTCCCTACAATCACCGCGCTGCTACGATCGGCAATGGCTCGATGGTGGCTCTGCACGCTGAAAGCCGTGCCGATGTCGACGCCTTTCACGCCGCGGCCCTTGCCCATGGCGGCAAGGATGAGGGCAAGCCGGGCCTGCGCTCTTTCCATGCAAATTTCTATGCGGCTTATGTGCGCGATCCCGACGGCAACAAGCTCAGCGCCGTCTGCGAGCGGCCTGAATAGACCTCTCAGCGTTTCTCGAACGAACTACTTCACCGCCGGTTGCTGGTGCTGCGGCATCTGCGGCTGCATCGCGGCCACACGTTTTAGTCCGGCCTTGTGACCGGAGACCGTGGCGCCGGCGCTGCGGTCCATCCGGATGAAGGGAATGGTCGCAACGACGGTCAGGATGGAGATGCAGAAGAAAGCGATATGGAAATCGCGAACCTGCAGCTCGGTGCCGCTGAAGAAGGTCGAGGTTTCCAGGATCATGGCGGCGACGGCGACGCCGAGTGCCAGGCTGATCTGCTGCATGACCGAGCTCATCGACGTGGCCTGGCTCGCTTGCTTGTCGCTGATGTCGGCGAAGGCGAGCGCATTGATGCCGGTGAAGAAGAACGAGCGCGAGAAGCCGCCAACCAGGAGCACGCCGATGATAATGAGATGCGGCGTCCATGGCTGGAACAGGCCGGTGCAGATCGTCGTGATCGTCGTGATCCCTGCCGCCGACAGCAGCGCGGTCTTGAAGCCGACGGCGGTGAAGACGCGGCGCGCGATGAACTTGGTGCTGATGGCACCGATGGCGCCGGCGAAGGTGATCAGGCCCGATTGGAACGGATTGAGGCCGAAGCCGAGCTGCAGCATCAGCGGCGTTAGAAAGGGCATGGCGCCGATGCAGATGCGAAACAGTGTGCCGCCGGTGACGGACGCGCGAAAAGTAGCGTTCTTCAGCAGCTGCAGATTGAGGATCGGCGCCGGATGACGACGGGCATGGCCGATGTAAAGGAAGCCGCAGATGAAGCCGATGAGGACGGCCGAGATTCCGATGAACGGCGGTAGGGCCGGCAGGCTAATGACCGACATGCCGAAGACGACGCCGGCGGCCGCGAAGGACGTCAGCAGGAAGCCAGTGAAATCGAGCTTTGGCGGCATGGTCGCCTCGACCTCCGGCAGGAAGATCGATGACAAGATGACGCCCAGAATGCCGACGGGCACGTTGATCAGGAAGATCCAGTGCCAGGAGGCGTAAGTGGTGATGAAGCCGCCGAGGGGCGGTCCGGCAAGCGGGCCGACGAGGGCGGGAATGGAAAGTAGCGCCATGGCCGAGACCAGGTCGCTCTTCTGTGTCGTGCGCACCAGCACAAGGCGCCCGACCGGCGTCATCATCGAGCCGCCGAGACCTTGCAGGAAGCGGGCTGCGACGAATTCCAGCAGGCCGCCCGAGAAGGCGCACATGATCGAACCGATGACGAAGACGCAGATGGCAAGCCGGAAGATGTTCTTCGCCCCGAAGCGATCCGACATCCAGCCGCTGATCGGGATGAACACCGCCAGCGACACCATATAGGATGTCAGCGCCAGTTTCAGCGTGATCGGACCAACATGGAGATCCGCCGCGATGGCCGGCAGCGCGGTCGCAATCACGGTGGAATCCATCTGTTCCATGAAAAGAGCGACGGCAAGGATCAGGGGAACGATGCGATTCATAGGCATATGCCTTGGTGGGTCGTGTCTTCGGGGAAGGGGTCCGCCTGAGACGGGCACCCGCTCTGTAGTCCTATGTGCGGCCTCTGCCAATCCCCGATTCTGCCCTGTGGCTTCTTGGAGATCACGTCTTCGTGATGCCGCTTGCAGCCCAGTATAGGATACCAAGTTTGACATATGCTAAACGCATGGAAATGCTAAACGCATAAAACGTCGTTTTGTGTATTAGCGGATCTGGATGGATATGTCATGGCGAAATTATCGACCATGAAAGATCGTATACCAGCTTGCCGTTGCCGTTGCCGATGACGATGACAGGCGCAGCTTACGCTGCCACCATTGGAGAAAATGAGATTATGACAGCCGTTGTTCTGCCGCCCGACACCCATCAGTTCAAGTTGGGGTCCTGCACCATCACCGTCGTCAAGGATGGTGCGAACATTCTGGACAATCCCTGGGAAATCTTCGGGTCGAACCAGGCTCCGGAAACGGTGCAGAAGCTTTTGGCGCAGAACTTCTTGCCGACCGAAAAGCTCGTCAACAGCTATGCACCTGCTATCATCGACACCGGCACCGACGTGATCGTCGTCGACACCGGCTTCGGCCCCGCCGGCCGCGCTCGCGGCTTGGGCCGTTTTCGCGAAGGTCTGAAGGCTGTCGGCTACACGCCGGAGCAGGTGACCGTGGTCGCTCTGACGCATCTGCATGGCGACCACATCAGCGGGTTGATAGAGGACGGCGCCCCGGCCTTCCCGAACGCACGCTACGTCACCGGCGAGATCGAATATGAATTCTGGACCGACAAGGCCCGCGAAGGGACACCTGCCGAAGGCGGCCACAAGGCGGTGCTTGCCAATGTCGTGCCTTTTGCCGAAAAGATGACCTTCCTCAAGGAAGGCGATCAGATCGTCAACGGCATGACAGCCATGCTCGCTCCCGGCCATACGCCCGGTCATCTCGTCTTCCACCTGCAGTCGGATGGCAAGCAGCTGGTGATGACGGGCGATGTCGCCAATCACTACATTCTCTCGCTTGGCCGCCCGGATTGGGAAGTGCGCTTCGACGCCGACAAGATCCAGGCCGCCAAGACCCGTCGTCGTGTCTTCGACATGATCTCCGCCGATCGTATCCCCTTCTTGGGTTTCCATATGCCGTTCCCGGCAGTCGGTTTCGTCGAAAAGCATCAGGACGGTTTCCGCTACATCCCGAAGACCTATCAGTTCGATCTCTGAGATCGAACTGCCGCGCAAGATTTAGGCCAATCTCGAAAGCCCGGTCGTGCGCCGGGCGCTTTTCCCTATTCCCTTCCTGTCATAGACGTGTTACCAGCCCTCGCCAACTTCCAAGCAACACTTGCAAGATCGGCCGGTAGACGATTCGTTCCGGAGCCGTCCTGCTTTTCACAGACGAAGGAATTTGGCCATGGCACGCATTATTGAAACGTCAACCGGGTTGGATGCTCTGACATTCGACGACGTGCTCCTGCAGCCGGGACACTCCGAGGTCATGCCCGGCCAGACGAACATCGCCACCCGCATCGCCCAAGACATCGAACTCAACCTGCCGATTCTGTCAGCGGCCATGGACACCGTGACGGAAAGCCGTCTCGCCATCGCCATGGCCCAGGCCGGCGGCCTGGGCGTCGTCCATCGCAACCTGACGCCGGTCCAGCAGGCCGAAGAGGTCCGCCAGGTCAAGAAGTTCGAAAGCGGCATGGTGGTCAATCCGGTAACGATCGGTCCGGAAGCAACGCTTGCCGAAGCGCTCGGCCTGATGCGGGCGCACGGCATTTCCGGTATCCCGGTGGTCGAGAAGTCGCATCGTCTCGTAGGCATCCTCACCAACCGTGACGTCCGCTTCGCCTCCGATCCGGAGCAGAAGATCTACGAATTGATGACCCGCGAAAATCTCGTCACGGTCAAGGACGGCGTACAGCAACAGGAAGCCAAGCGCCTGCTGCACCAGCACCGCATCGAGAAGCTGCTGGTCGTGGACGGCGAGGGCCGCCTCGTCGGCTTGATAACCGTCAAGGATATCGAGAAGTCGCAGCTCAACCCGAACGCTTCGAAGGATGCGCAGGGCCGCCTTCGCGCCGCCGCCGCCATCAGCGTCGGTGACGATGGCTACGAGCGTGCCGAGCGCCTGATCGAGGCCGGCGTCGACCTGTTGGTCGTCGATACCGCCCATGGCCATTCGCAGCGTGTCCTCGACGCCGTCACCCGGGTCAAGAAGCTCTCCAACTCGGTTCGTATCATGGCCGGCAATGTTGCCACCTATGACGGCACACGGGCGCTGATCGACGCCGGCGCGGACGCCGTCAAGGTCGGTATCGGCCCCGGCTCCATCTGCACGACCCGCATCGTCGCCGGCGTCGGCGTGCCGCAGCTCGCCGCCATCATGTCGGCAGTCCAGGCCGCGCAGGACCAGAACATCCCCGTCATCGCCGACGGCGGCATCAAGTTCTCCGGCGACCTTGCCAAGGCGATCGCCGCCGGCGCATCGGCTGCCATGGTTGGCTCGCTTCTCGCCGGAACGGATGAAAGCCCGGGTGAGGTCTATCTTTATCAGGGCCGTTCTTTCAAGGCGTATCGCGGCATGGGTTCCGTTGGCGCCATGGCGCGTGGCTCGGCCGATCGCTACTTCCAGGCGGAAGTGCGCGACACCCTGAAGCTGGTGCCTGAGGGTATCGAAGGCCAGGTCCCCTATAAGGGATCGGTCTCGGGCGTGCTGCACCAGCTCGCCGGTGGCCTCAAGGCTGCGATGGGCTACGTCGGCGGCGCCGATCTGAAGGACTTCCAGGAGCGCGCTACGTTCGTACGCATCTCCGGTGCAGGACTTCGCGAAAGCCACGCCCACGACGTCACGATCACACGCGAGAGCCCGAACTATCCGGGCGCCGGCGTCTGATCTATGCAGGGTAGCGCTCAAGGCAACGCCAGGTCTCTTCAAGGCCTGACGGCAGTCCTCGCGGCCTTGTCCTTGGCGCTCTTCGCCTGGATCTATGCGGGCTTTGTCACCGCCTTCCGCGCCGCTGCCGGCGGGCAGGAAATGCTGGATGCGCGCATCGGCGGCTACGAGTCGGAAGATGTCGTCGCCATGGTGCGATATCTCAAAGATCAGCCCGACCCGGCGGCGATCCTGCATTCCATGTATCTCGGGCCGGAGCTTGTCTTTCCGCTGGTGCTGAGCGGCTTGCTGTTCTGCCTGCTGCGATTGGTCGGGCCGGGCGGCACTTTTTTCGGCCGGCCGATCCCGCCTGCGGTGGTCGCGCTAATCTTCTTCCTGCCGATTTTCTACGGCGTGATGGACTATTCCGAGAACATTGCCGGCTTACTGCTCTTTCCGCCGGCTGCGCCGTCTGATGGCACCGTGACGCTGCTCTCGGGTCTTCTGCCGGTCATCGTGCGGCTGAAGTTCCTGTCACTGGTCGTCACCATCATTCTACTGGCCCGTTTCGCGATTCTTCGCTACCTGTCTCCGGACGGTTCCAAGCCGTCCTGAGCGGAGTTTCTGCCGTTCAGCAATCCCTAGAGCGGTTCAGCGTTTCACGGAATCGCTTTCCCGCTCTATCCCTTTGTTTTACGCAATTCCGGACGGAAAACCGCTTCGCACTTTTCCTGGAATTGCTCTAAGGAGTTGGCGGCGTGACCGGCTATGAAATGTTCTGGCCCATGATGGCCCATGCGGTGCTTGTCTGTATTCTTTACGCGCTGTTAGGCTTGCGCCGCCGGAGTGCGGTGAAGGCCGGCAAGATCAGGCAATCGCAGTTTCGCGAGAACTACACCGCCGACGAGCCGGCGGAAAGCCTGGTGGTGCGTAACAATCTCGCCAATCAGTTCGAACTTCCCGTGCTCTTCTATGCTTGCTCTATCACGCTATTCGTCGCCCAGGCGGATAATCTGCCTGCCGTCATACTGGCCTGGATCTTCGTTGCGTCGCGCTACGCCCACACCTTCGTGCATGTCACCAGCAACAATCTGCGCTATCGCAGCCCGCTTTTCGCCATCGGCTATATTGCTCTTGCCGGCATGTGGGGCTGGCTTGCCGTTTGGATGACGTTCTCCTGACCAAACTTGCGTTTTCGTGGGGAACAACCTGCGGTAACGTATTTGTGTTCTTCCTTTGCCGCCCCGCTGCACTCCTTTGACCTATCTTGTCACGGGGTGGCTTTGCTTTGGGGTGCAGGCTGCCGGGGAAAGATGAGGAGGAACACAATATGAGCATGGATAAGCCCATCGTGACGCAGGCGATGATCAATGCTTACGACGAATATACGCACCTGACGCTCGATCGCCGCGGATTTATGGAAAAGCTGACGAAACTCGCAGGCACGGCAGGGGCCGCGGCCGCGATCGCGCCGTTGCTTGCGGCCAACAAGGCTAGCGCCGAGATCGTTGCCGCCGATGACAGCCGTCTCGAGACGAAGGATATCACTTACCCTGGCAAGGGTAGTGAGATGAAGGGCTATCTCGTTCGACCGAAGGGTGCTGGCGGGAAGCTCGGCGCTGTGATCATCATTCATGAAAATCGTGGTCTCAATCCGCATATCCGCGATGTCGCCCGCCGCATGGCGCTGGAAGGTTTCATCACATTGGCGCCGGATTTCCTGTCGCCCCTCGGCGGCACGCCGGAGGATGAGGACAAGGCACGCGACATGTTCACCAAGCTCGATGCGGAGCAAACGGTCGCTAATGCCGAAGCGAGCCTGACCTACCTTTCCAAGCTCGACGGCTCCAACGGCAAGGTCGGCGCAATCGGCTTCTGCTGGGGCGGCGGTGTCATCAACCGCTTCGCTACCAAGTCGCCGGAGCTGAAGGCCGGTGTTGCTTATTATGGTGCGCAGCCGGCGGCAGCCGATGTGCCTGATATCAAGGCGGCGCTTCTTCTGCATTATGCCGGTCTCGACGAGCGCATCAATGCCGGCATTCCCGCCTATCGCGAGGCGCTGGAAAAGGACAAGAAGACCTTCGAGATATTCGTCTATGACGGCGCCAATCACGCCTTCAACAATGACACCTCGGCCGCCCGTTACGACAAGAAAGCCGCCGATCTTGCTTGGAGCCGGACGGTGGCGTTTCTGAAGAAGTACCTGGCTTAAGCTAAGCGATTAGCGACACGGGGATTGGACTCGATAATGGCTTGGGCCGGCGCGTCCATGTCCTGCCGTGACTGCGCCGCCAGGCCAGCCCGATCTCGCGTGCAGGCTGCGGATCGCTATGCAAAGGCGGCAGCCACGCTTCGGCCTTTGTTGGCCATAGCGCATTTGTATCATTATATTACACTTAAAATTGAACTTTTCTCATTTACGCGCATTGAACAAGCGTGTGGCATAAGCTGGCACACGCCCCGGCGTCGTTCCGAGTGACAATGAAATGGGAAATGCATGAGTCCGGAAAACCCCGCTCGCATCAAATTCCGCAAGCAGCCCAAGCAGGAACGCAGTATCCACCGCGTCGATGTCATTTTGTCGGCCGCCGCACAACTGATCGCCGACAAAGGCGTCAGCGCCATGACAATGACGGAGCTTGCCACCGCTGCCGGCGTGCCGATCGGTTCCGTTTATCAATATTTTCCTGAGAAAGCCGCGATCGTAACGGCGCTGTTCGACCGTCACGCTGTTCTCGTCCAACAAAAGACGACGGAAGTCTTCAGCGCCGTAAAGTCCCTCGATCACGCTGTCGATCTCGTCTGCGGCGTGATCGACTGGTACTATCGCGAGTTCCGCGGTGATCCGACCTATATGGGCGTGTGGCTGGGGACGGAGACGGACCGGGATCTTCTGAAGTTGAACATACAGCACAGTAATCGCGTCGCCGAAATCTTCCTGAAGGGCATCGAAGCCTATCTTCCGGCCGACAGTCAGATCGACCTGCAGGCCCGCACCCAACTCTTCAGCCACCTCATCGGCGCCTCCGTCCGCCTCGCGATCATGAGCGAGAGGAGCCTTGCGATCCGCATGCTCAACGAATGGAAACAGGTGATCCGGGCGACACTGTTCGCCGAGCCCAGTGGCGAGGCAACCGGCAATAGGCAAACTATTCTCCAGAATTCCGTAACAGACGCCAGCAGCGGCAGCTCTCGGTCTGGAGCGGACTAGGAGCTGTCGCAAGAGTCTCATTTAGTCATCTACGTCTTTGACCGCTATGGGACGAGCCGAAATAGCGTTATCGCGAAACTCCCGCTTCTCACCAATGTCCGGGCGATGTTTCGCTCGTCACATAATTTTTGGCTTCGTCGAACCAGCGCGACGCGGCCTGTGCAATTTCCTCGTGATTAGGAGCAGCCTCACTGGCCCAAACGACGATGCCGTCGGGGCGAGCGACCTGCAACAGAAGACATCCTTTCGCCGAAAGTCTGCAATTGGCGAAAAGTTGCCGTTCATTCTCGACCGCCCACTGCCTACACCTCACCAGCCTGGCAGAATATGCCCGGCGCGTAGACGCGGATAGTAGCGCGTAAAGGTCTTCACATCGCCGTCGAGATCGTCGTCGACCACAGCCGGTGTGATGTTGTCCAGACAGGCGGAGATGTGGGCGGTGATGGCGTTCATCAGCGATACCGAAAGGCCCGGCCGCTTCATGATGCCGATCTGCACCGGTGGTAGCGGCGGGAAACCGTCCGCCTGGCTCAGCACCTTCATGCCGGTGCGAAGCGCCGATTCCGGCATGACCGATACCGCCATGCCGGCAAGCACAGCAGCGGCAACCACCGTGCAGGACCAGCTGGTGAACAGGATCTGATAGTCGCGGCCGCCGGCATCGAGCGCCGAGCAGGCAAGCTGCCGCCACTGGCAATCGCGACGCCCGACGGCGAGCGGAATAGGTGCATCGTCGCGTAGCGGATGATTGGCCGAGCCGACCCAGCAGAGCGGCTCCGTCCGCACCACATCGGACATTCTCTCACGCGGATTATGGGTAACCAGCGCGATATCGAGCTCGCCGCGATGCATGCGTTCGGCCAGATCCACCGAGGGTTCGCAGACGATGTAGAGCTCGACATTGGGATGCGTTTTGGCGAAGCGGCCGATGATCTCAGGCATATAGCGGTCGGCATAATCATCGGGTGTGCCGATGCGCAGCGTGCCTTCCAGCCGGTTGTCATCGAAGGCGGCGATCGCCTCGTTATTCAAGCGGATGATGCGGCGCGCATAATTGAGTAGCTTTTCGCCTTCCGCCGTCAGGCGGTTGCCGCGGCCATCCTTGATGAAAAGCTGTTTTCCGACGCGTTCTTCCAACCGGCGCATCTGCATGGAAACCGCCGACTGCGTCTTGAACACCCGGTCGGCCGCCTTGGTGAAGCTGCCCGAATCCACAATGGCGATGAAGGTCTGCAACTGATCGATATCAAGCGGCGCGGCCATGATCTCACCTATAAAAGAGTTTGATAATTATCATTAGAAACATTCGTTGGACTGATCAATAGGGCTTTGGCATCTTCCTAATGCAAATCAGCATACCAATCGGACAGAACCTCCTGTCGAACTCCTCCCAGTCGACGCTCCTTCTCCGGACTTCCGGGAAGGGGCTTGGCTAGCGTGTGCCTGAAGGAAAGGACCATGGAAATGCGCACGACAGATCGGACATTACATCTCGGCCACGCAAGGCCGTCGCTGCCCTTGACGGCACGCCTGACGCTTGCTTTCGATAAGATGGCATCCGTCTGGCGCGCATTCCGCAACCGCCGCGAGATCAATTATTTGAATGAGCTGAACGACAGCCAACTGATGGACATCGGCTTGACACGCCATGACGTCACGTCGGCGCTCAACACCTCGACCTTCTTCGAGGACCCGTCCAGCTATCTGACCAACTCCGCGCGTCGCCGTACGCGCTTCCTCGGCTTCACCAACTTCCGTCGTTGAGGCCGATTAAACGTTTCCCCGCAGGGTGATAGCCAATAAGCCCTGCCTCTTACCCGGTGTTCGGTTCAGTATCGACACCGGGTTTTTTCTTTTGGAGACGGCGTCGCCCCAATGGTAAGACTATCGGGGAAATTGCCTTGTCTTTCGAATGCCTTATGTTGGGACCAAGCTAAAATGCGAGGGCTACGATAATGGCGACAGTGATCCTCTTCCATTCCGTGTACGGGCTGCGCCCCCTCGAACTGGACGCTGTCGAGCGTTTGCAGGCGGCAGGACACAAGGCGTTCGCGCCCGATCTCTATGACGGTTGGGTCGCCAGCTCAATCGACGAAGGCTTCGGATTAAAGGATGAGACCGGTTGGCAGACCATCTGCGAACGGGCGGAATGGGCGATGGCGGGCCTGCCGCCGTCAACAGTTCTGGCCGGATTTTCAATGGGCGCGGCAGTTGCGGCAAGTCTTTGGCCGAAGCGGCCCCAGACCGCTGGCGTGCTCTTCCTTCATAGCATCGCCCAAATCCCGGAAAGCGCTCGCAAGGGCTTGCCGGTGCAGGTCCATCTTGCCGATCCGGATCAATTCGAACCTGCGGAGGATGTTGCCGCGTGGCGATCTGCAGCCGCGCGATCAGAGATCGCGGCCGATGTGTTCACCTATCCGGGTGCAGGCCACCTCTATTCTGACGCCAGCCTGCCGGATTACGATGCCAAGGCGGCCGATCTCACATGGAGCCGCGTCATCCGTTTCCTCGATGCACTCTAAGCCACCTTGAACCAAAGGCTGATGTCGCTTAGATTACCGGCCATCAGTCATTCCAACAGGATGTGTGCCGCAATGGATTCCAACCCGATCGCAACGCCAATTTGCCTTGCCACCGGGAAACGTCATATCCATGCCTGCATCCATTGTCCTCTCCAATCTTTCGTGGTCCACGCCTGACGGCCGGCCGCTTTTCTCGAATATTGATCTGAGTTTCGGTGCCGCGCGCACCGGTCTCGTCGGCCGCAATGGTGTCGGCAAGAGTACCCTTCTCAAGCTCATTACCGGCGAGCTGCAGCCTCAGTCCCGAGCGATATCTTTCGGAGGAAGTCTCGGCGTTCTGCGCCAGAGCGTGCAAGTGGGACCCGACGAAACGGTCGCCGATCTCTTCCAGGCGACCGGAGCGCTTGCCATTCTCCACCGTGCTGAAGCGGGTGAGGCAACAGCCGAGGAACTTGCTTCAGCGGACTGGACCCTGGAAACGCGCATCGCTTCCGCTCTCGATCGTGCCGGGCTCGATGCCACGCCCGAGACGCTTCTTGATGCGCTGTCTGGCGGGCAGCGCACGCGCGCCGGCCTTGCCGCGTTGATTTTCACCGACCCCGATTTTCTCATTCTGGACGAACCGACGAACAATCTGGATCGCGAGGGCCGCGAAGCCGTGATCGAGCTGCTTGCAAATTGGCGGGCCGGCGCGATTGTCGTCAGCCATGACCGGGAATTGCTCGACACGATGGATGCCATCGTCGAATTGACCTCGCTTGGCGCCACGCGCTACGGCGGCAATTGGAGCCAGTATCGCGAGCGCAAGGCACTCGAGCTTGCCGCCGCCGAACATGATCTTGCCGATGCGGAGAAGCGCGTGGCCGAGGTTGCCCGTAGCGCACAGGCAACGGTGGAGCGGCAGGCGCGAAGGGATCGTGCCGGCAAGAGGAAGGCCGCCAAGGGCGACATACCGCGCATCATGCTGGGCGGGCTGAAAGAGCGGAGCGAGATGACAGGCGGCGAAAATGCCCGCCTTGCCGAACGCCGGCGCACGCAGGCACTTGAAGACGCCGCCGCTGCCCGCGAGCGCATCGAAATCCTCCAGCCTCTGTCGGTCAGGCTTCCGCCGACCGGACTGCCGGCGAGCAAGGTCGTTCTGAAGATCGACGGCGTGACGGCTGGCTATCAGCCCGGCCGTCCGATCATCAGCGATCTCACTTTCGATATCACGGGGCCGGAGCGCATTGCCGTTACGGGTCCGAACGGTTCGGGCAAGACGACGTTGCTGGCGCTGATCTCCGGAGGGTTGCAGCCATGGGTCGGGACGATCCGCGTGATGACCACGATCTCCATACTCGACCAACAGGTGAGTCTTCTCGATCCGTCACTCTCGATCCGCGATAACTTCCGGCGGATGAACCCCCAGGCGGATGAAAATGCCTGCCGCGCGGCGCTTGCCCGGTTCATGTTCAGGGCCGACGCTGCGCTTCAGATCGTATCTACATTGAGCGGCGGCCAGTTGCTGCGCGCCGGCCTCGCGTGCGTCCTCGGTGGACCGACGCCGCCGTCGCTGCTGATCCTCGACGAGCCGACAAATCATCTCGATATCGATTCAATCGCTGCAGTCGAGGCAGGCCTGCGCGCATACGACGGCGCCCTCCTGGTTGTCAGTCACGACGAAGTATTTCTGGAAGGCATCAAGATATCGGGCCGGCTGGGACTGTCCTCGCGACAGGCTGTCGAGGTGCTGATTACGGAATGAGAAAAATACGCTGTTTGGTGGCAGCTGACCGCCCGGGTCGGCTTTTGGCCGATATTGCTTCGGGAAAATGAGAAAGCGAGGCCGCCAAATGGCGGCACTGCTCTTGGCGCGGGCTTCCGTTGCGCCGCGTTAGTAGCGACCTACGAGACGCGCAGGTTATTGCTGCGACGGTGCCGACTTGTCGATCTTTTCCCGAACCTTGTTGGCCAATGCGGGGTCGTGTTGCGCCGCCGTCAGAATCGATGTGAATTCCTCGACAGATATGTCCGGAGAAGCTTTAACGGCCTCAACCATCTGCGTCTTGGCTTCGGTCTGCAGCTTTTGCTTCGCCACTTCGTCCGACGTCGCCCCAATTTTGGCAGAATAGTCCTGCCTGACCTTGTCGACTTTCAGATAGGCAACGGCAAAGGCCTCGATTTTCTGATCGCTGACGGCCGCACCGTTGCCATCGGCCGGCGCTTGTTGCGTCGGCTGCTGCTCTTGCGCCTGGGCTACTTCCACTGCCAACGCCGGGCTAAAAGTCATCAAGCTGAAGACCGCAGCGGTCAACGTTGCAACGGGTGTATAACGAGTAATCATATCCATTCCTCTGTAACGTGGATGATTTGAGATGATTTGATCGGCGGCAAGACCGCCTCAGCCGTCAGAGGGCCAAGTGAGTTGGTCACGATGGAACGTCTAAAAGTGCTTGGTGCGGCGACATCGGGGCGATTTGCTGACCATTGAGCGGCGGCTTTGTGGTCGCCGATGTGTCCGAAGGTGAGGCGAACCTGCGTGATTAACCGACAAAAACATCGGTTGCGGGCCAATCCTCGCGTCGCCGCAATCAACGTCTCCGTCGGAATACCGCCACACTTGTTACTCTCACTGATCGATTTCCGATGCCAAACTACCTCACGACTAGCAACGAGCGATGAGCAGCGAATGGAAACGCGTTTCAGCAACCAAGCGCGGGAATTCGCCCAACAAAGGAGGTTTCAGAAGCCATGACTACATCAGCCGAGAACGGACGGACAGGCGGACGGCCTGCCATGCAAACACCACCGCTCGTGTCGCCGCAGGAGTGGGAGGCGGCCCGCGAGCGGCTGCTCGTGAAGGAAAAGGCCGAGACCCGCGCCCGTGACGCCCTGGCCGCCGAGCGCCGGCGAATGCCGTGGATGGCCGTGGAGAAGACCTATGCGTTCGAGGGGCCCGCGGGCAAGGCCAGTCTGCTCGACCTCTTCGATGGCCGGCGTCAGCTAATTGTCTACCGCGCCTTCTTCGAGCCTGGAGTGTTCGGCTGGCCCGACCATGCCTGCCGGGGCTGCTCCATGGTGGCCGACCAGGTGGCCCACATCGCCCACCTGAATGCCCGTGATACCACCCTCGTTTTCGTCTCGCGTGCGCCTCAGGCTGATATCGCGCGGCTGAAGGCACGGATGGGCTGGGAGGGGATACCGTGGTTTACCCTCACGGACAGCTTCGACGCCGATTTCGGCGTCGGCGAGTGGCACGGCACGAACGTATTCTACCGCGACCGCGACCGCGTGTTCCGCACCTATTTCATCAACAATCGCGGCGACGAGCAGATGGGGGGCACCTGGAACTACCTCGACATCACGCCTCTGGGCCGGCAGGAGGTCTGGGAGGACTCGCCTGAGGGCTATCCTCAGACCCCAACCTACAAGTGGTGGAACTGGCACGATAACTACGTCGAAGAGGCAGCGCCCGACAAGAAGTGGGTCGAGGTGTCGGACGCCGGAGAGGCTGCATTCCGGAACCAAGACGCAAACACCAGGCCATGAGCCAGACCGGCTCCGTCTGAGTGGTCCGCAACCGGCCGCAGCGCCATCATTTGGCGCTGCGGTTCGTGCTGCCATATCCGGGAATTGCGCAACGACTTGAATTTCTGGCTTGATGGAAAGCGGCCATCCGCTAGGAACCCGGATTGGAAGTACGCCAATCCAGAAAAGCTGCGCAAAATGCCACAAACAATGCGAGCGATGCCGATATGAGCATCATAAAGAGTAGCGCATGGATCGTACCCGACTGCGCAAGAAACAGACCGGCAATAGATCCTATGAGCGCTCCGCCAGCGAGTCTCATTGCAGCAGACAGCCCCGCAGCGGTGCCGGCGAGATCGGGGCGCACGGACAGCACGCCGGTGTTGGCGGCGGGCATGGTCAACCCATTGCCTATGCCGATGAACATGCTCGGCCCAAAGAACGCAAGAACGTGAGTGGTGTCCGACATTGAGAGAGCCAGGCCAACCAACAGCCCCACGCATGTGAAAAGGCGCGCGACGATGAGGATAGTGCTCAGCGCATTTCGGGAGGCGTAGCGGCCAGCCAAATAGCTACCCAGGATGAAGCCCGCGGGAACCATTCCCATGTAAAAGCCCAGTGTCGCACTTGATCCGCCGAGCGATTGACCAAGTGCCAACGGTGCGCCTCCCAGGAAGATGTAAAGCGTTCCCATGGAGCAGGCCATGCACAGTGTATAGGCCCAGAACCGTGCCGAGCTCAGGAGTTGCGCATATGAGGCGAGGTAGTTCGCATGCGATCTCGATGCGCGTGTGGAGGTTTCCCTTAGCTCGCGTATGGACAAGGCGAGGACGGCCGCACCGAGGATAGCCAAGACAACGAAGATCGCCCGCCATCCGAACAGCTCGTCCAACAACCCGCCAAACATAGGGCCGACCATGGGCGCAATCGCCCATCCCATGGAGACGTAGCCAATTCTGCTTGCCGCTCCGCGGTCGCCCGATGTTTCCTTGACAACGACGAGAGCCACGGAAAAGCAGGCGCCGATCGACGCTTGCATCGCTCGAAAAACGAGGAAAACACCGATATTGGGAGCAAAAGCGCAGCCAGCCGACGCGACGATGAAAAGGGAGACGGCGATCAAAGCGACCGGCCTGCGCCCATAACGATCCGATATTGCGCCAGCGACGATTTCTATCAGGGCTGTGACGATCGTATAGCCGCCAATCGAAAGATTGACGAGTGCGTAATCGGCGTGAAACGCAGCGGCAATCTTCGGCAGCGACGGTAAGATCATGTTCACCGGCAGCACCGAGATCGCCGACAGCAAGATGAGGGTTGTTAGTCGAGGCGGAGCTTTCGTCGGAGCTGCGACCGTTTTTTCGGGCATTTGCGTGTACGAAGTCTGAAGGGGATTGTCGCCCGTCATGGTCTTCTCGTCCGTTTTGTCAGTGGGATATTGTGAAAATCTGACGAGGCGGCGGCCCAAACTCCGGGCATAAAAAAAGGCCCCGTCAGGAGCCTGCTTACCGCGCATGGGTGCTTTCGCCGGATAGTTATACCATCCTGCCCATGCGCCCTATCACCACTACGAGAACCATTGCGATCTTCATGCAGCTATAGCTAGACAGGATTTCGCGCGTCGTCAACGCATCATCTTTTCAGTGCTGATGGCTTGCGGCCCACCGCCCTCGCAGGCTGCAGCGTCTCGGGACTGTCAGCAGCCAAGCTTGGGACCATGTCGATCCACAGCGCCCCGAGCTGATTCAGCTTACGAAGATTGGCAACTTCTGCTTTTGGCGCATATGTCCTGCTCGCTATTCCTCGATGCCGGAATTCCGGTTGGTAGCACTTGGCGCCAAGCAGTGCGAAAATATCGCCAGAGGTGGGCGAGGACGACTCCCTCACTTCGCAAAGGATTAAACGGTGAGCTTCAGTTATGTTTCGGAGCGGGCTTACCTTCCGTTTGCACGTAGCTGTCGAAAATCGCTTCCATGTTCTTCTGGTAGTTCTTTTGCACTTCCAGGCCGCTGTCGAACATGGCGTTGAACATTTCCGTATAGGCGGCCATGTCGACGGCAGGGGTGGCAGGTTTGGCCTTTGGTTGTTCTTTCGGCGGCTCCGCGGGCATCGGGAAGTTGCGCATCATGTCCTGGAATGCCTTGGCGAAGGGATTGTCGAGGAAGGGGTTGGCGGCAGCGGTCGGCTTTTCGCGCTCGACTGATTGGGCGCCGAACATCAGCTCCATCGCTTGGGTGAAAGGATTGTCGAAGATGCTCGCCTGCGGTGTCGGCTGTTGCTTTGGCGCAAAACCGATGGTTTGCAGCCAATTCTGCATCATCTCGCCCATCGCCGTGTTGAGGAACGGATTGGCCATCTGAGGCATCTGGCCGCTGGTTTCCTTGAACAGGCCACCCATCAGCGTGTCGGCCATGACGGGCAGCATGCGCTTGTATATCTCCTGGCCGATGCCGGTCATCTGAGCGGCCTGCGCGGCGATGGCGCGGGATACTTCCTTGGAGCCGAACAGCCGTGCCAACACGTTGTTGCCGTCGGCAATACCCTCCGGCGTGAAGGCCTTGCTCATATCCTCGAAATATTTGGCATAACTGCCGGAGGTGATGTCCTGCATCACGCCCATGAAATTGTAGGGGTTCGTCGCGCTGCGTTTGAACCCTGAGGAAAAGGCGGGCATCAGCGCCGCCATGGCTTTGGTCGCCTGTTCCTGTGCGAGGTTGAACTGCTTGGCCATGGCCTCCGTGGCGGCGCCGTTCTGTGCCTGCATCATCATGTCGAAGAGTGGCAGCATTGAAGTCCCTTTCCCCGCAATCATGCCGCCCCGGAATCAGAAGGCGTGCAATTCTAGCAGTATAGCGGGAAAAAAGACGGCGCATACCGGTTTCTGCCGGCGCGTGGCCGCAGCAAATCGGACCGAAGCAGGCCTGTTAGTATTGATATTCCTCGAAGACCGGCTCGACCGACTGGTTCCAGCGGCCGTGATAGAGCATCAGCAGATCGTCGGCGAGCGTACCCTTCTTGGCGAGCACTTCGTCCAGCGGCGCCAGGAAGACGCTTTCGTCCTGGCCATCGCCGTTCAGCCGGGCGCGGCTCTTTAGGCCGTTGCGGGAAATGCCGACGACCTCGCGCGCCACGTCGAACAGGCTATGGCCCTTGATGCCGGCTTTCAGACCTTGCACCGGCACAACATCGCGCAGTGCGTTGACCTCTTCGAAGGTCCAATTCTTGGTCAGTTCGTCAGCGGCGGCTAGTGCTGCATCGTCATAGAGCAGGCCGACCCAGAAGGCCGGCAGGGCACAGATGCGCCGCCAAGGGCCGCCGTCTGCGCCACGCATTTCCAGGAAGCGCTTGAGGCGCACGTCGGGGAAGAGGGTGGAGAGATGGTTCGTCCAGTCGCCCATCGTCGGCTCCCAGGCGGCGATCTCGCCCTTCAGCGCGCCGTTCATGAACTGGCGGAAAGTGACATGAGTGCAGTCGTGATAACGGCCGTCGCGAACGACGAAATACATGGGAACGTCCAGTGCCCATTCGACATAGTCATGGAAGCCGAAATCGTCGCGGAAGGTGAAGTCGAGCAGACCGGCGCGGCGGTTGTCCGTATCGCGCCAGATGTCGCCGCGCCACGAGGAGAGGCCGTTCGGTCTGCCTTCGGTAAAGGGTGAGGATGCAAACAGCGCAGTCGCCAGCGATTGAAGCTTCATCGACACGCGCATCTTGCGGCGCATGTCCTCTTCCGAAGAGAAGTCGAGGTTCACCTGGATCGTGCAAGTCCGGTACATCATGTCGAGACCCTTTGTGCCGACCTTCGGCATGTAGCGGCTCATAATGTCGTAACGCGATTTCGGCATGCGCGGCGTCTCAGCCAGCGTCCATTTCGGGCTGCCGCCGATGCCTAGGAAACGGATGCCCATGGGCTCGGCGATTTCGCGCAATGTCGCCAGGTGCTGGTTCGATTCCTTGCAGGTCTGATGAATGTTTTCGAGCGGCGCGCCTGACAGTTCGAACTGGCCACCGGGCTCGATCGAGATCGCGCCCATGCCGGTCGGCTCGCCCAGCCCGATAATGTTGTCGCCATCCATGATCGGCTCCCAACCGGACTTCTCCTGCAGGCCCTTCAAGAGCGCGGAAATGCTGGCGTCGCCAAAATAGGGCACGGGGCTGTTGTCGGCGCGGAAAAACACGAATTTTTCGTGTTCCGTGCCGATGCGGAACTGCTCCTTCGATCTGCTGCCGGCGGCCAAATAAGCCGTCATGTCCGAGACCGAAGAGAGCGGAGTCTGGTCGGTGGTGTCGCGCGCCATGGGTATACCTTGATCTCGGAAGGGAGCCCGCGCAAGCCGCAGGCCAATTGGAAGGGTGATTGACGCGGATTGAGGTACGGTGCAAGTGAATTTCTTTCAAGGGTCGTTCAAAAAAATAGGATTTTGTGTCTGGAAGCTGTGCTGGGGCGGTAACCGATACCGCCGCGCTTGCACAAGCGTTCAAGACGCCCGACCGCCATTCGAAATAGTCTCGCCTTTCCATTGACGACGGGAGGGCACACCGATGTTCGAGCAGACTGGGCTTTATCCGATCCTGACGCTGCTTCTGGCGTCTTTGATCATTATGGGCAGCCCGGGTCCGTCCACCATCAGCGCCACGGCAGTCGGCGCCGTCTACGGCTTCCGCGGATCGATGAGTTATGTAGGCGGTCTCATCGTCGGCACGGTCGTCGTACTGCTGGCCGTGGCAGTCGGCGTCGTCGCAGTTTTGCTGTCGGTACCGCATGGCGCGTCGGCGCTTACCGTCATCTCGACCGTCTACATCATCTATTTGGCCTTCAGAATAGCCACTGCTCCGCCGCTCGCACGCCGCAGCGACCAGGTGAAAGCACCCGCATTCACCGGCGGTTTTCTGCTGGCGGTCGCCAATCCAAAGGCATATCTGGCGATTGCCGCAGTCTTTGCCGGCGTCAGCCTTTTCAAGGACCAGCGCACGCTCGACGCGGTCATCAAGATAATGTTGCTCAGCATGATGATTGTCATCATTCATCTGTGCTGGCTTCTGGTCGGGGCCTCGCTGTCCCGTTTCCTTCAGAACCCGACCATTTCGCGTATCGTGAACATTTCCTTGGCGGGAATATTGATCGTTACGACCGCGCTCGCACTAGCGGGGTGAAAAACCATTGTCGGACAGATCAAGGCCCTGTTCGCGGTCATACCGGCAAGGCTAGTTCCAGTCCCCGATAGCCGCTTGAATGACCGCCATGGCTGCCACCGCCGCCGTGTCGGCGCGCAATATCCGCGGGCCCAGGGGAATGGCGGTGACGAAGTCGAGGCTGCGCAGCAGCGTGCGCTCCTCTTCCGAAAACCCGCCCTCCGGGCCGACCAGCAGCGCCAGATGTTTCTCCTTGACCTCAGCCAGAAGCGGCAGCGGGTTCTGTCCGGCATCGCCTTCGTCGCAGTAGATGATCCGGCGCTCCTTCGGCCAGCGCGCCAGGAGATCGGCAAGCCTCATTGGTTCGGCCACATCGGGAACGCCGAGAATGCCGCATTGCTCGGCCGCCTCGACGACGTTGGCCTTGAGTTTGTCGAGATTGGTGATCTTGCCCTGTACATGCTGCGTCATCACTGGCTGCAGCAGGCCGGCGCCCATCTCCACCGCCTTCTGCACGAGATAGTCGAGCCGCCCGACCTTCAGTGGGGCGAAGAGATAGTGCAGGTCAGACGGGGCGGGTTGCGGTCGCGTTTCCTCGACTGGCGTCAGCAGGATGCGCTTGCGCGAGGGAAAGGAGACGCCGGCCTTCCATTCGCCGTCACGGCCGTTGAAGATCAACAGCTCGCCACCATCCTCCATGCGCAGCACATTGGCGAGGTAGTTGAATTGATCCCGATCGGCTTCGATGCCGACATTCGCTCTGATATCCGAAACCACGAACAGCCGCTGCATGCGGAAATTGGCGCGCATGGGGAATCCCTTAAATGAAGAGCGCGACCATAGCCCAATATACCGCCGCTGCAAGCATGGCCGAAACCGGGACGGTGATGGCCCAGGCGGCGATAATGGTCATGAAATGCGAGCGGCGCACGAGGCGTCGGCGATGGATTTCATCCGGATTATGCTCGTCGGCTTCCTCCATCTCGCCCCATGCGATTCCCGAGGCTTCGGCCTTCGTCCGCATATAGGCCAGACGGCGCTTCGAGTGGCTGGTGTACCATTCACGGAAGAAGCCGACGCCGAAGACCGCGCCGATGGCGATATGGGTCGAGCTGACGGGCAGGCCGAACCAGGAGGCGACAATGACGGTTAGGGCCGCCGACAGCGCCACGCAATAGGCCCGCATGGGGTTGAGCTTGGTGATCTGCTCGCCGACGAGGCGGATCAGACGCGGACCATAAAGCAGCACCCCGATGGAAATGCCGCAGCCGCCGATCAATACGACCCAATAGGGCGCGGTATATTCGGTCGCCCCCCCGACGATACTCAGACTGCCGCCCAGGCTGACGCCACGTACGATCGCCGCCAGCGGGCCGATGGCGTTGGCGACATCGTTCGCGCCATGCGCAAAGGACATCAGCGCCGCCGAACAGATGAGCGGCAAGCGGAAAAGTTTGCGCAGCGAGCTATTCTTGTTTTCGCAGCCGACGGACTGTGCCGCCACCAGCGGTCTTGCACCGAACCAAGTCACCAAGCCGATGCCGATACCGATCGCGATGGTCGGGAAGCCGGCGACCGTACCTTTGGGCGCGAGCTGCAGGACGAGATAGGCCGTGAAGGCGCCGGCCATCAACCCTATCAGGATCGGGATCCAGTATTTGGCGGCTGCGATCTTGTCGTCGCGATATATGATGAAGGTCTTGATGAAAAACAGAAAACCGGCGGCGATCGTACCACCGAGAAGGGGCGTAACCACCCAGCCGGCGGAGATGGCCGCCATCACGCGCCAATTGACCATCTCCGGCCCGACGGCCGCAGCGCCTGCGCCCACCACAGCGCCGACAATCGCATGCGTGGTCGAAACCGGCGCTTTCATCCAGGTGGCGAAATTGATCCAGAGAGCGGCGGCCAACAGCGCTGCCATCATCAGCCAGGCGAGCTTGCCGCTGGTGATGATGCGGTCGGTATCGATGATGTGCGAGGAGATGGTCTTGATGACCGGTCCGCCTGCGATCGTGGCGCCCAGAATTTCGAAGATTGCCGCCATGACCAGAGCTTGCGTCATGGTGATGGCGCGCGCACCCACCGCCGCGCCGACATTGTTGGCGACGTCCTTGGCGCCGATATTCATGGCCATGTAGCCGGCGAGCGCCACGGCGGCGATGATCAGGGTTGCGCCCGGCTGGTTCAGCACGTGAATGCCGGCAAAGATCATGGCGAGGCCGAGGAAGATCAGGCCGATACTGGGAGCGATCAACCGTTTCGTGACATGATTGGCCGCATCCTCGACATAGGTGAGCTTGTCGAGATCCTTGTCCAGTGTGCGTTTTGTCGGTGTCGCCGGTCGGTCGGGCATGCCATTCTCTGAATCGAAATGTATAGTCTTACGCCGCCTGGCAGGCCACGCAATGTTTGGCAATCATTCCGGCGAAATTCGTTGGGAATATGTTGCGGCTTACTTGGCCTCTGCCACGACAGGTTTTGCCGCCATCCGCCGCTCGAAGGCAAGGATGATATCACGCAGCTCCGGCTCGCGGACGCGCTTGACCGCTTCGCTGCAGGAAACCCACTCGATCGAGCGCTCACCCTTTTCCTTGAAATTCTTGGCGAGATCGTTGACGTCGAGCGCATAGACCTGAACCCGGCAAGGCACCTGGATGCCGTCCTTCAGAACTTTGGCATAGCTGAATGCGCCCAGCGGTTCGGTCTCTACCGTGCCGCGCACGCCGGCTTCTTCGAAGGCTTCGCGGGCCGCTACTTCATGCGACAGCTTACCCGGCATCGGCCAGCCCTTGGGAATGACCCAGCGGCCGGTGTCGCGGCTGGTCAGGAGCAGCACCTCCAACTCGCCCGTCTTCTTCTTCATCCGATAGCAGAGCGCAGCATATTGCTGTCGCGGCGGGCGCCGAAACATGAGCTGCACATCATTTGCGATACGGGTGAGAATAGCCAAGGGTCGGGTCACCTTTAGGAATTGGAGTTTAGAATCAGCAATATATTAGCATTACATGGAAAAATTGTGCATTCCATTCGGCTTAATATGGTATTTCCCCACACTTTTGTTGAGTGCTCAATAGATAAAAATAGGAGGATTCGGCCTCTGATATTCGCCAGCGATTGTGCTGTTAGCGACATTGAGCGCTATTCGCATGCCGCAGATGGCGTAATCGCTCCGTAACTCTTCCCATCATACCGGCAAACAAGCTAAATCTCCGTTATGTCTGAACGCTCTCCGCCGCAACGTCTTCCGCCGATGAACGCGCTGCGCGCTTTCGATGCCGTTGCCCGCCGGGGTAGCATTCTAAAAGCAGCCGACGAACTCGGTGTCGTGCGTGGCGCTATACGCCAACAGCTTGCTGTGTTGGAGACTTTTTTCGGCATTGCGTTGTTCCAGCGCGATGGCCGCCGCCTGGTGCTGACGGAGAAGGGCAGGGCCTTTGCCGACTCCGTTGGTGTCGCCTTCGGCATTTTGACGCGAGCTTCGGCCGAGCTTACGGCCGGTGAGCGCCGGACGCTTCGCCTCGGCGTCCCCTCCGCCTTCGCCGTCTGGTGGCTGATGCCGCGCGTCGCCGATCTGCAGGCTGCACTTCCGGACGTCGATGTCGACATCATCCCGATGCCGACGGTCGAATCGCTGGCGCGCCATCGCGATCTCGACGCCGTGATCATGGGCGGCGAATATCGGCCGGCGTCTGACATCACCGCCATTCGTTTCATGGAAGACGAATTCGGCCCGGTGGCGACGCCGGACCTCGCAGCCAGCCTCGACCTTTCCGCCGGCGTCGAAGCTCTTGCCGGTGCGGTCGCCCTTGCAAGCCGATCTGCGCCGCGTCTTTCGGATGATTGGTTTGCCGAGAGCGGCCATGCGCCCATTCGCTTCGCCCGTAATCGCGAATTCGAAGATCTGCTATTGGCGATCGGCGCCGCCCGCTCCGGTGTCGGCATCGCCATCGTCCCACGCACCGCCATCGGCGAAGATATCGATCGCGGCACGCTGGTGGCGCCCTATGGTTTCATCGCAAGACCCGCAGGATACAGCCTCAGCATCCGCAGCGGCGATGCGAAGGATGCGGCTTTTGTGAGGCTCGCCGATTGGCTGGTTGGGGCAGGGGCAGCCCTCGTCTGACAATGCTGTAGAACTCAAAAGACACCACTGAGTGCATATGGCACTTTTTCTGCCCTATTGCTCAATCCAATGTCCATAGACAGACCGCTATTTCCCGTGGGAGATCGAGGCAACGACAGATCGCTGCCAGGAGCGCATTTATGGACCAGCCTTCCTCTCTTTCCCGTATCGATTGGGTTGCCCGGAGTTGTCGGCTGCTTGCCGCCACGGCAGCGGAATTCAGCCAGACTCGACCCTTCGCCGGCCTGACGATCGGAACCGGCATCCATCTCGAGCCGAAGACGGTGGCGCTGTTGATTACGCTGCGCGCCGGTGGCGCACGCCTCGTCTGCACCGGGAATCTCAACAGCACCCAGCCGGAAACCGTCGGTTATCTGCGTGCGCAGGGCATCACCGTTTTCGCCACCCAGACCACCGATGCCGCCGAGCACGGCGCAAGCCTCTACGCCATCCTCGCGGAAAAGCCGGACCTGCTGCTCGACAATGGCGGTGATCTCTTCGCTCGCGCCGCTGAGCGACCCTATGCGAACCTCTTGGGCGGTACTGAGGAGACGACATCCGGCCGCACCCGGCTGCTGCCGATGCGTGACAAGCTGGCCATGCCAGTCCTCGTCATCAACGACAGCCCGATCAAGCAGTTCGCCGAAAACAAGCACGCCGTCGGCCAGAGCCTGTTCGAGAGCTATCTGCGCTTCACCAACCGCTCGACCAACGGCAAGCGGGTCACCGTCTTCGGCTACGGCGCCTGCGGCAAGGGCACGGCGGCTTGTTTCCGCAATGCCTTTTCCACGGTCAGCGTCGTCGATATCGATCCAGTGACGACGCTGGAGGCGCATCTGGATGGCTTCGTCACGCCGCTGCGCGCTGATGCGATCCGTTCCGCCGATATCCTGATCACCGTCACCGGCTATCCTGATATCGTGACAGCGGCTGACCTGCCGCTGATCAAGGATGGGGCGATCCTGATGAACGGCGGTCATTTCCCGCATGAGATCGATGTCGAAGCCTTTCGGAACAGTCCGGATGTCGCCGGCGTCGATCGTTACGAAGCCGAGCATATCGAGACCATCCGCATGCGGGACGGTCGCGCTTTCCACGTTCTCGGCGCTGGTCACATGGCCAACCTCGCCGGCCCGCGCCCGCTGGGCAATACTGTCGAATCCATGGACCTCGGCTTCGCGCTGCAAGCCCGCTGCCTGGAGCGCGTGGCAATGGGCGGTCTTGGCAAGGAAGCCTGCGTCATTCCCGTGCCGGCCGACATAGATGCCATGGTGGCCTCAGCCTATCTCGATCTGGCGCGTTAGAGCTTCCGCTCTCACGCGATCTCGACCACGACCTTGCCTTGTGCTTGGCGGTTCTCAATGAGGGCATGCGCCTTGTCGACATCGGCCAGCGTGAAACGATGGGGATCAAGTCTGGGCAAAAGCTTGCCGGCCTCGATCAGCTTCGTTGCTTCACGCATGATTTCGCCATGATGCTCCCGGCCTTCGCCGGTGAGCAGCGGCAGCAACGTGAAGACGCCGGAGTAGCTCGCGGCCTTGAAAGACAGCGGCGCCAATGCATGCGTTCCCCAACCAAGCGCGCTGACCACATGGCCGAACCGGCGCACGGCTTGAAAGGCAGCGTCGAGGTTGGCCCCGCCGATGGTGTCATAGACAAGATCGAAGCCTTGGCCGCGGGTATAGGCTGCCACGTATTCTTCGACGGTCCGATCGCGATAATCGATCGGCGTTGCCCCAATACTGCGGATGTAGTCGGCCTTGGCGCCGCCGTCGACGGCATAGACATCCGCACCGAAGGCTCTGGCGATCTGCACGGCGACATGACCGACGCCGCCAGCACCACCGAGCACCAGCACCTTCTGACCTGCCTGCACATGAGCGCGGTCGACCAATCCTTCCCAAGCGGTAATGGTGGCCAGTGGCAGTGCGGCTGCTTCGCGCATAGAGACGTTGTGCGGCTTCAACGCCAGCAAACGGGCATCGACCGCGGCATATTCCGCCAGGGATCCCTGGTTGCCGCCAACGCCACCGGTCATGCCGTAGACCTCATCGCCGACACGAAAATCGGAGACACCGTCGCCGATTTCCTCGACGGTGCCGGCAAGATCGATGCCGAGAACCGCGGGGAAGGGGTGGCGGGCATGGGCGGCCCCGCCCGCACGGATTTTCGTGTCGAGCGGATTGACCCCGCTGGCAGCGATGCGAACGAGGACCTGACCGGGACTGGGTTTCGGCGTGGGGATTTCCGCCAGCCGGAAGGGTGAATTCGGGCTGTCGACGTAAAGGGCTTGCATGCTGGAAGGAGTGGGCATCGTTGCCTCCTTGAGTTTCGATGCTGGAAAGATGGGGCCATCAAGAAAGAATGGAAACTTAAGATCTCGTACGATATCCATGCATTTTTTGTTTGGTATTCGGAGAGCACATGAACTGGAGCGATGTCGAAATCTTTCTCGCCATTGTCCGCGAAGGAACGCTCGGAGGCGCAGCGCGTAGGCTTGGGCTGACGCAGCCAACCATGGGCCGTCGCCTGAAAGTCTTCGAAGCGACACTCGGACAGGTGCTGTTTCAGCGCACGCCCGATGGCTTCGTACTGACGGACGAGGGGACGGCCATCTTAGCCCATGCCGAGCGCATGGAGGAGGAGGCGTTGGCGCTGCGGCGCGCACTGGCGGGACAGGAGCGTCAGTTGGAGGGAGCGCTCCGGCTCTCGTCTTCGGACTGGTTCGGCGCGCACATGCTTGCGCCGGTGCTTGCCGAGTTCTCGTTGCAGCATCCGAAGGTATTGGTCGAGCTGGTCACCGATGCGCGCTTGCTCAATCTCTCCCGCCGCGAGGCCGATCTCGTCTTCCGCATCACGCCCTTTACCGAACCCGATGTTATCTCGCGCAAGCTCATTCACATCGAATACGGCCTCTATGTCGCAAATGGAGCCAGGCATCCGCGCCAGGGTGATGGCGCCGGCGCAAGGCTCGTTACCATGGACGAAGCCTTCGGCGGCATGCCCGATGTCGCCTGGCTGAAGCGTGTCCTTCCAAAGGCCGAAGTGGCGATGCGCAGCAACAACAGGGATGTTCAGGCAAGATTTTGTGCCCGGGGCGCTGGCCTCGCCGTCTTGCCTCGTCCTCTCGGCGACGCGATCGCCGGTATCGAGCGGGTGGACCTCGGCGAAGCCCCACCCGGTCGCGATACCTGGGTCGGCTACCACCGCGATCTTAAGCGGCTGGCACGGTTACGCACGCTGCTGGATCTGATTATCGAGCGCTTGGAAAACTAACTAAACCTTCAGTGCCTCCGGCAATAGCCGATCGTAGAGCGCAGCCATTTCGTCGCCAAAACAGCAGAAAACAATCTCATCGAAATCGCCGCCGATGCTCTCGGCGACGACAGTGCGTGTCGCGATCCCGGCGGCGGACTCGGTGGGGAAACGATAGACGCCGGTGGAGATGGCCGGGAAGGCGATAGACTTGAGGCTGTGATCCCTGGCAAGGCCGAGGCTGTTGCGATAGCAGCTTGCGAGCAAATCGTCTTCGCCCCGTCCACCGCCATTCCAGACCGGCCCGACCGTATGGATCACATGTGTTGCCGACAGGCGATATCCCCTGGTGATCTTGGCCTGCCCGGTCTTGCAGCCGTTCAATGTCCGGCATTCCGCCAACAATTCCGGCCCGGCAGCACGATGGATAGCCCCATCCACACCGCCGCCGCCGAGCAGGCTGCTGTTGGCGGCATTGACGATGGCATCGACTGCGAGCTGGGTGATGTCGCCAAGGATGACGGTGAAGCGTGTGTTCGACACCGCTGAAAGGTCGGAGCGAATGATTTCCAAAGCGGGCATGACAACACTCCCGGGTGCTTAGGATTGTGGTATTGGTGGCCTACCGTTCCCAATAGGGGACCGGCCCGTAAAGTTCCGCCAGAAAGTCGATAAAAACACGCACCTTCGCCGGCAGGAACTGGCGGCTGGGATAGACGGCCGAGAGTGTGACGCTATGCGAGCCTTCATAGGCCGGCAGTACCTGTACCAGGCGACCGTCCTTGAGTTCGGGGCCGACATCCCAGGTGGAGCGGAGCGCAATGCCGAGGCCGGCAATGACGGCTTCGCGAATCACTTCACTGGAATTGGTGATCAGCCTGCCCTCGGGCCGAAAGGTCAGCGCGCCCTTCGGTCCATCCAGCCGCCACGGATCGTGATTGTGTGGCGGCAGACAGGTGTGGCGCCGCAAATCGTCGATATCCAGCGGCATGCCATGGGCGGCGATATAGGCAGGCGAGGCGCAGAGCACGCGGCGCACCAGCGCCAGGCGCCGGGCAACGAGGCTGGAATCGGTGAGTTCCGCAATGCGGATGGCGAGATCGTAGCCGCCGCCGACGATATCGGTGAACTCGTCGGTCAGCACCAGATTGATCGCCAGGTCCGGATGCGCCTGCATGAAAGCCTTCAGATGCGGGGCGATATGCAGCCGGCCGAAGGAGGTAGGGGCCGAAATCTTCAAGGTGCCCTGCATCTGCGCGGAACGGCCGGCAATGTAGGCCTCTGCCTCCTCCAGTCCGGCGAGGATGGCGAGCACCCGGTCGTAAAAGCCCTGACCGGCCTCGGTCAGCGAAATCTGCCGCGTCGTGCGCTGCAAAAGCCGTGTGCCGAGCCGATCCTCCAGCCGCTTGATTCGCTTGGAAATAACGGCCGGCGAAAAGCCGAGCGCACGGCCGGCGAGCGACATGCTGCCGGTCGTGACGACACTGGCGAAGATTTCGAGATCCCCAAGATTGGTCATGGCGCCTTATTTGTTCCTCTTTTGGCATAAATGCTTATCATTTACGCCAATTTCGGGAAAGTGGTAAGCGTGATATGGCGTTAAAAAGAGGGGCGTCCATATTCGGGTGCAGGAGGAGAACGCCATGGCCGAGGCCATTTCATTTCTGGCGCCGCGCGCTGATGTCCTTGCCCGCCGCCGCGAGATCGTCGCAGATCTTGCTGATCTCTTGCCTTCGGAATGTCTGATCCATGAGCCGCGCGAGCTCATGCCGTTTGAAACGGACGCTTTCATTTCCTATCGCCGCATGCCGCTCGCGGTCGCCTTGCCGCGCTCGACGGCCGAGGTCGCGGCCGTGATGAAATATTGTCACCGCTACGGTATTCCGGTGGTGCCGCGTGGCGCCGGCACATCGCTCTCCGGCGGCGCTATTCCGCAAGAAGATGCCGTGGTGCTCGGCCTTTCCAAGATGAACCGCGTTCTCGACGTCGATCTCGCCAACCGTACGGCGCGGGTGCAGGCCGGGGTCACCAATCTGCACATCTCCGAAAGCGTCTCTGCGGACGGTTTTTTCTATGCGCCCGACCCGAGCTCTCAGCTCGCTTGCACCATCGGCGGCAATGTCGGGATGAATTCCGGCGGCGCACACTGTCTGAAATACGGCGTCACCACCAACAATCTGCTCGGCGTCAAGCTGGTACTGACCGACGGCACGGTGATCGACCTCGGCGGCAAGGCGCTGGATGCAGCGGGTTATGACTTGCTCGGACTTGTCTGCGGTTCGGAGGGCCAGCTCGGCATCGTCACCGAAGCAACGGTGCGGCTGATCGCCAAGCCGGAAGGTGCGCGACCGGTCCTCTTCGGTTTCGACACCTCGGAGGAGGCGGGCGCCTGCGTTGCCGACGTCATTGCCGCCGGTATCGTCCCCGTCGCCATCGAGTTCATGGACAAGCCGGCGATCGAAATTTGCGAAGCCTTCGCCCATGCCGGCTACCCGCTTGATGTCGGCGCGCTGCTGATCATCGAGGTCGAGGGTTCGGAAGCGGAAATGGACGACATGCTGAAAAGCATTGTCGAGATCGCCCGCGCCCACAACGTAAAGACCGTACGCGAGTGCCAGTCGGCGACCGAGGCGGCGCTGATCTGGAAGGGGCGCAAGTCCGCCTTCGGCGCAACCGGCCGCATTGCCGACTACATCTGCATGGACGGTACGGTGCCGCTCAGCCAGCTCTCTTATGTCCTGAAAAAGACGTCCGAAATCGTCGACCATTACGGCCTGCGCGTTGCAAATGTCTTCCATGCCGGTGACGGCAACATGCATCCGCTGATCCTGTTCAACGCCAATGATCCCGAAGATGCTGCGAAGGCGGAAGCGGCGGGCAACGATATCCTCCGGCTCTGTGTCGATGCCGGCGGCTGCCTGACGGGCGAGCATGGCGTCGGCATCGAAAAGCGTGACCTGATGCGGCACCAATATGCGGAGGCCGATCTCGCCCAGATGATGTCGGTGCGCGCTGCCTTCGATCCCGGCTGGATCCTGAACCCCTCCAAAGTTTTCCCGTTGGACGGGCGTAACGCAGGATGAGAGAATTTCTACCGAAGACGGAAGGCGAGGCGGCAGCCATCATCCGCGATCACGCCACGCGTGGCGCCGCATTGGCTATAGTCGGTGGTAACACCCGTGCCGGTTTCGGCAATGCCGTTGCCGCAGAGACTATACTAAGTTCGTGTGGGCTTACCGGTATCGTTGCCTATAACCCAGGTGAGATGGTGATGACCGCGCGGGCCGGAACGCCGGTTGCCGACATCGAGGCGGCGCTGGCCCAGAGCGGCCAGATGATGGTCTTCGAGCCAATGGATCACCGGCCGTTGATGGCGACCGAGGGCGAGCCGACGATCGGCGGTGTCTTCGCCGCAAACGTCTCCGGCCCACGACGTTTCGTAAGCGGAGCCGCACGCGACAGTCTGCTCGGCGTCCGCTTCGTCAATGGCAAGGGCGAGATCGTCAAGGCCGGCGGACGAGTCATGAAGAACGTCACCGGCCTCGATCTGGTCAAGCTTATGGCTGGTTCGCATGGCACGCTCGGCCTTCTGACGGAAGTCACCTTCCGCGTGCCGCCGCGACCGAAGACGGAGGAGACGATCATCGTTTCCGGCCTGAACGACGCCGAGGCGGCAAATGCCATGGCGGCGGTCATGGCGCTGCCGCTCGATGTGTCAGGCGCGGCGCACCTGCCGCTGACCGTCGCCTGGACGTTTCTGGATGGCCAGCTGCCGGAGGGCGAGGCGACCGTACTGCGCATCGAAGGTTTGGCCGGCTCTGTCTCGGTTAGGGCGGAGAAGCTGGCGTCCGCCATGCGCCGCCTTGGCCCAGTGACGCGGCTGGCCCAAGCTGAAAGTCACCGGCTATGGCGCGAAATTCGCGATGTGAAGCCCTATGTCGACGACACGATGCGCCCCGTCTGGCGCGTTTCGGTCGCCCCCAGTGCCGGCCACCAGCTCGTTGCGGCGCTGCGCCTCGAAGCCGGCGTCGATGCCTATTACGATTGGCAGGGCGGTCTCGTTTGGATGCGCATGGAGGCAGAGCCCGAAGGCGATGTTGTACGCCGCTATATCCACGCCCTCGGCGGCGGTCATGCCACTTTGCTTCGCGCCGCAGTCGCTGCTCGCGCGACGACCTCCGCCTTCCAGCCGCAGCCTGAAGCCGTGGCTTTGCTGTCGGCGCGCGTGAAGGAAAAGTTTGATCCTGCGGGGATTCTCAATCCGGGTAAGATGGCGCCATGAGGAAGACTGCCTGATGCAAACCAACTTCACCCTTGCCCAGCTTGCCGATCCGCATGTCGCCGAATCCGAGGCGATCCTGCGCAAATGCGTGCATTGCGGCTTCTGCACCGCCACCTGTCCAACCTATGTGACGCTCGGCAACGAACTCGACAGTCCGCGCGGCCGAATCTATCTGATCAAGGACATGCTGGAAAACGGCAGGCCGGCCGATACCGAGGTGGTGACGCATATCGACCGGTGTCTCTCCTGCCTTGCCTGCGTGACCACCTGTCCGTCGGGCGTCGACTATATGCACCTGGTCGATCACGCCCGTATCCATATCGAGGAGACCTACAAGCGGCCCGCGATGGACCGGTTGACGCGCAACGTGCTGGCCGCGGTGCTTCCCTATCCCGGTCGCTTCCGCTTGGCGCTCAACCTTGCTCGCTTCGGGCGACCGTTCAGGGCGTTGATGAAACGCATTCCGGCGCTGAGCCCCTTCGTTGCGATGCTCAATCTCGCACCGCGCTCCATCCCGGCGCCGTCGCCTTTCGCCAAGCCCGGACGGCATAAACCGCAGGCGGAGCGACGTGGGCGGGTGGCGATCCTGACCGGGTGTGCTCAGCCTGTGCTCGATCCCGCCATCAACGAGGCGACCATCCGGCTTCTCACTCGCCTTGGCGTCGAAGTGGTGGTGCCGGAAGGCGAGGTCTGCTGCGGTTCCCTGGTTCATCATATGGGCCGCGAGGAACAGGCGCTGGCCAGCGCCCGCGCCAATATCGATGTCTGGATGCGGGAGATCGAAGCTGGGGGGCTCGATGCGATCGTCATTACGGCGTCCGGCTGCGGCACGACGATCAAGGACTACGGCCACATGCTGCGGCTCGACCCCGTCTATGCCGACAAGGCCGCAAGAATCTCGGCGCTCGCCAAGGACATTACCGAATATCTCGCGGGCCTCGATCTGCCATCGCACATGCCGCGCGGCATCACTGTCGCCTATCATTCCGCCTGCTCGATGCAGCACGGCCAGAGGATCACCATGGCGCCGAAACTGCTGCTGAAGGCAGCGGGTTTCACCGTGCGTGATCCGGCTGAAGGGCATCTCTGCTGCGGATCGGCCGGCACCTACAACATCATGCAGCCGGAAGTCTCCGGCGAGCTGAAAGCGCGCAAGGTCAGGAATCTTGAGGCGACGAAGGCCGATATCATCGCGACCGGCAATATCGGCTGCATCACGCAGATCGCGACGGGAACGGGGATGCCGATCCTGCACACGGTCGAATTGTTGGATTGGGCCTATGGCGGAGAGAGACCTGGAAAGCTGAATGGGCTCGAGCTGGCAGCCGGCTAAAGCCATTCCAGGAAAAGTGCAAAGCGGGGTCTGGAATTGCAAACATAAGGCGGTTCCACAATTCGGTGAAAAGCTGAGCCGCTTAGTGCGGCCGGCTCGGCGAGGATGGCCGGTGTGCCTGCCATTCCACTTCGAATTTGTCGGCGTCGATAAGCGTCAGGCTTATCCGGTCTTGCCCGTCCTGGAAGAAGACACCGTCGACCAAGCCGGCAACACCGTCGTAGAACGAACCTTCGACGAGGCTGCAGACACCCGCCATCCCGGGCTTCCGGCCAGAGAGATCGGTAACGGACATACATTCCCTTCGGCCATCGGCAAACACGTCGATGAGCCGCGGGACGTCTCCTTCGGCGTCAACCTCGTAGTAGATGACGACCGGCTCCTCGCTTTCCGGATGGATCCAGTCGCATCGGTAATAGGAAAAACTCATGCGCCATTGTCTATCACGGAAACCCCTAAATCGGAATCGACTTAGGGGTTCGACAATAGCAATGGCCGGATCTCTTAGAAGTTGAACGATACGCCGAAATCGATGGCATGGGTGAAGACATCGGTCTTCAGGTTAGCGCCGCTATCGATCGGGACGTTCACGAAGTTGTAGTTGCCCTTGTATTCGACGAAGGTCGCCCAGTGCTGGCTGATCTGGTAGCTGACACCAGCCTGTGCCTGCAGCGATGCGCCGCCGAACTCGTAATCGAAGGTGCGACCGGAGGCGCGTGTCACTTCGACATGCGGCACGTTGATACCGGCGCCGAGGCCGACATAGGGCGTCCACTTGCGGCTCGGATCCTGGAAGCGATAGAGCGCGTTAAGCGTCAGCATGTTAAGGCCGTCGGTGAACTCGAAATGCGACCAGCCGGGTGTGTTGCCGAGATCGCCATAGACCTTGGCGTGCGTGTAGTCGAGCGAGACACCCCAGTTCGACTTGTTGAACTCGTCCAGCCACCAGATGCCGCGAAAGCCGAAATAGGGCGGCATCTTGAAGGATTTGCCTGACCAATTTGGATCGAAATCAGCGCCGTCAGACGTCTTGACGTTGGTGCCGGTCGCGCCCTGGACGCCGCCGTAGGCAGAAAACTGCATTTCCGCCGAGGCCGAGCCGGCGCCGAAGATAAAAGCTGAAATCGCAAGCGCGGCGACAGCCGGCTGCCCGATGCGAAGTGCACGATGCATGTAAAATCCCCGAATGGCAAAGTGTCGCTATCTAAGCGTGCTTCTGTGACAGGTCTATTGCGGCTTAGGTGGGGAAGCTGACACCAAACTGAACCAAAGCGGCAGTTTGCCGGGCGTGGAACACGATAAATTTAGAGATGTTACACCTGCGCCACAGTGCGTATTGCCAGACATCTAAGCCGCGGCCACATCTCCTTGCTGGATCGCTCACTCCAGGCGGCTAGGCGACGCCCTGCTCCGGCATCGGCTCCGCTCTCAGCCGCGCCGCGTCCCGCCCGGGGGACGCCCCGAACATCCGGCTGTATTCGCGGCTGAATTGCGAGGGGCTGTCATAGCCGACATCGAAACCGACCGCGGCGACGTCACCCGTCCTGGAGAACAGCCGGGCGCGGGCTTCCAACAGGCGGATTTGCTTCTGGTATTGCACCGGGCTCATGGCCGTCACCGCACGGAAATTGCGATAGAACGTTGAGGGACTCACCCCGGCGGCGCCAGCCAGATCTTCGATCTTGAGAATCTCGGCATAATGGGTCCTGATCCAGCGGATTGCCCGGCCAATCTGCGACAGCCGGCTGTCGATAAGGCCGATCTGGCGCACCATCGCGCCTTGCTCGCCGGTGAGCAGTCGCCAGAGGATTTCCCGTTCCAGCATCGGTCCAAGCACTGCCGCATCGCCCGGACGATCGATAAGCCGAATGAGGCGAATGATCGAATCCAGCAATTCCGCCGGGGCGTCGCTGACGGCCATGCCTGCCGGCTCGCTGACGCTGAGCTCGCCCAAGGAAGCCTCCAGCAGCAGCGTTGCGATCGCCTCTGGCCTGAGGTTCAAGCGAAAAGCCAGATAGGGTTCTTCAGGGCTTGCGCGCACCACATGGCTGACAATCGGCAGATCGACTGAAACGACAAGATATTGGCCGGCACTGTAGTCGAACAGCTTATCGCCTAGCACGGCGCGTTTCCCACCTTGCGCGACCACCGCAAAGGCGGGCTCGGAAACGACGTTGACCGGCGGGGTCGGAGCAGCCGACGCGACCAGCCGCAAGCCAGGAAGCGGCGTCAGGTGACTGCCGCAATGGGCTGAGATCAGCGAGCGAAGTTCGGCGAGCGGTTCCATGATCCTACTCAAACAGGCAGGCTTGCCGCGCGCAAGCCTCGGAAGCATGTTTCAGTCATCATTGAGAGAATCGTGCAAGAATATGCAGGGATCGGTCTACTGCTTCGTCCTCGCTGTATGCTTTCATAAGGCTCCATGACAGGAGACCAGACATGCAGAAAACATGGTTCATCACGGGTGCCAGCCGCGGGCTCGGCACCCATATCGCCCAGGCCGCGATCCGCGCCGGTGACCGCGTGGTTGCCACCGGTCGCAAGCGCGAAAGCGTCACCGCAGCACTCGGGCCGGACAGCGATCAGCTTTTTGCCGTCGCGCTCGACGTCACCGATGCCGCCCAGGTGCAGGCAGCGATCGACGCGACGGTCTCGCGCTTTGGAGGGATCGACGTGCTGGTCAACAATGCCGGCTACGGCCACCTCGGCTTCTTCGAGGAAAACACGATGGAGGATGTGGAGACGCAGTTCGACACCAATCTCTACGGCGTCTTCCGCGTCACCTGGGCCGCGTTGCCCGTTATGCGCGCCGTCCGCAAGGGTCTGATTTTCAACGTCTCGTCGGTCGGCGGTTTGCGCGGTTCGGAATTCGGTTCGCTTTATTGCGCGACCAAGTTCGCCATGGAAGGCTTTTCGGAATCGCTCGCCGTCGAGGTCAAGCCTTTCGGTATCTCGGTCACCATCGTCGAGCCGGGCCCCTTCCGCACCGACTTTCTGACGCCGGAATCGCTCCGTGTCGGCGTCAAGACGATAGCCGATTACGACGAGCGCCGGGCGATGTTGCGCGCCTCCTTCGAGCAGCGCAACGGCTCTCAGCCGGGCAACCCGCAAAAGCTTGCCGATGCCATGGTGGTGCTCGCGAACGAAGCCGAACCGCCGATGCGTTTCCTCGGCGGTCAGTTTGCGGTCGATGCTGCAAGTGCGAAACTTAGGGCAATGCAGGCGGAGTTTGATCGCTGGCGAGACTTGGCAATCGGCACGGATGGGGACAATCCCGCCTGATCGCGCACATCAACTGAAGGGCGGATATTGGCCAGCCTCGGACCGGCTAACAGCCGGTCCTTTGCTTTTGTCATCCTGGGCCTGCCGAAGGGCGCTTCTCAGCTGCCAAACATCGTGCGCAGGACATCGATGCCGCGGTCCTCGAAGCTCACTTCGCCCTGGCGATTGCCGGGGCCGACGACGATGACCTTGGTGCCGACCGGGGTGCGATCATAGAGATCGATGACATCCTTGTTCATCATGCGGATGCAGCCGGACGACATGTTCAGACCGATGCTCCAGGGCTGATTGGTGCCGTGGATGCGAAACGCCGTGTCGTTGCCGTTGCGATAGAGGTACATGGCGCGGGCGCCGAGCGGGTTGCCTTCGCCGCCTTCCTGAAAGGTGGGCAGCTTGTGGCCTTTCTTGGCCTCACGGACACGCATCTCCGGGGGCGGCGTCCAGCCCGGCCATTCGGCCTTGCGGCCAACCTTGACGACGCCCGACCAGCCGAAACCGTCGCGCCCGACGCCAATGCCGTAACGCCGCGCCCGGTTATCGCCTTGGATGAGATAAAGATATTTGTTGTTGGTATCGACGATGATCGTACCCGGCGCTTCATTGGTCGTCAGCCGCACGATCCGCCGCTGAAACTGCGGCTTGACCTGTCCCTGCGGCTCGGTCGCCACGCGGATGACATCGGTGCGCGTCACTTGCGCGACATGAGGTGCAGAGGTGCTGAAGGCCGCGGCATCCGATGCCGCCATAAGGCACGACATAACAATGCCCGCCGCCGCCACGACCGGTAGTATTGACTTCATCTCTCATTCCCCTCTCGAGTTACCCGGCAAGAAACTAACGAAACTTACGAGAGGATCAAGATGAAACTGTAGATGGCAGGGATCGAGGCAATGGAGCCGCTGTTCCGGTGCCTGGGGTATTATCGTTGGGTTATATCGATGCTCGCAATACCGTCGCTGCGCCCGATGAACCGTGCGCAGCAATCTTGGTAGCTATCACATCACTATAACACGCGTCCCGACCTTCACGCGGTCGTAGAGATCGATCACGTCCTCATTGCGCAGACGGATGCAGCCGGATGACACGGCATTGCCGATGGTCCAGGGAGCATTCGTGCCGTGAATGCGATAGAGGGTCGAGCCGAGATACATGGCGCGGGCGCCGAGCGGGTTGGCCTCGCCGCCTTCCATATGGGCCGGCAGATAATGCCCCTTTGCGGCTTCGCGCGCCAACATTTCCGATGGCGGTGTCCAATCGGGCCACTCCTGCTTTCGTGTGACGGTATGGGCACCGGCCCATTCGAAGCCGGGTTTGCCGACGCCGACACCGTAGCGCCGCGCCTTGCCGCCATCCATCACCAGGTAGAGGAAGCGGTTGTTGGTATCGATGACGACGGTGCCAGGCTTTTCCTTGGTCTGGTAGTCGACGATCTGTGGCAGGAACTGCGGGTCGAGTTGGCCGCGGATTGCCGGATATTGCGGCCGCACGACAGCGACCGGTTGCACGATGGGACGTGCAAACAAGCCGCGCGGCTGGATCACCCGCCGCACTTGCGGATTGACGACCTGGTTATCCGTCGGATTGTTCATCGGGTCGGCCGCCTGGCGCACTACAGGGCGAGTGGCATAGACGGCCGGCTGCACATTGGCGCCGCCGAGTTGCATCACCCAAGGGGCGGTCAAGTCGGGGCTGACGATGACTGGCGGGCGCGACTGGTAACGGTCGTCGGCGAAAGCGTTGGACGCGAGCAGGGTCAAGGCGCCTGCAGCGAATAAAATGCATTGTTTCATCATCGGACAAACTCTCTACAAATGGGCCGAGGATGGGCGTAATTGCGCCCGGTCCCGAATATGGTGCCACTTGCACGCCAGCGAATAGTAAACTTCTATTCATCAAAATGCCGCGAAGCCGATAAACCTTTGTCAGGGTTACTACTTGGTTTGGAAAGACGGTTTGCAAGTGGTAAACCTTGAATCGAGATGACTTGCCTTCGAATCGTCCTCTCGGTCTTAAGCATTTGATTGGCCTGATCTTATCCGATAGCTGCCTGCCAGTTTTCGAGATCATGCTCTGAAATAGAGGACGAACTGCGAAAATGGCCGGAACGGGCATCATTACCGGTGAGGATGGCAAGGACCGCTGCTTTTGGCACGGCAATCTGCCGGAATATCAGCGCTATCATGACCAGGAATGGGGCAGGCCTGTCATCGATGACATCAGGCTCTTCGAAAAGATCTGCCTGGAGGGATTTCAATCCGGCCTGTCCTGGTTGACGATCCTGCGCAAGCGCGAGAATTTCCGTGCCGCCTTTGCCGGTTTCGATTTCGAGAAGGTGGCCAAGTTTGGCGAGGCCGATATCGAGCGTTGCCTGGGCGATGCCGGCATCATCCGCCATCGCGGCAAGATCGTCTCGACCATCAACAATGCCCGCCACGCCATCGAGCTGCGCCAGGAATTCGGCTCGCTGGCGCGCTATTTCTGGAGCCATGAGCCGGCAGCCGCAGAGCGTCCGGCCTTTGTCGACTATCCGACCATCGCGGCCAATCCGACGACACCCGCATCGGTGCGGATCTCGAAGGATCTGAAGAAGCGCGGCTGGACCTTCGTCGGTCCAACCACGGTCTACGCTTTCATGCAGGCCATGGGCCTTGTCAACGATCACATTGAAGGCTGCTATTGCCGGAAAGAGGTGGAGGCGATGCGCAATGCATTGGTGCGCCCATGAGACATTTGCTGCTTGCCTTTTCCCTGCTCATTTTCGCTGTGCTTGGCGGTCAAGCCGCCTATGCGCAGGATACCCAGGATGATGACAGCACACAGGGTGCCCAGCAGACGCCGCTTCCGGAACTCGACCGTGGCGAGACCGTCGAAAAGCTCGGTTTCCCCGCTGTCGTGGAGAAATTGACGGGCTGGACGAAGTTCGGCAAGGGCAAGGTCTATACGCTGCCGCTCAAGAAGGGCCAGCATGTCCGGGTCACCTTCAGCTCGAAAAGTAAATACGCCTATATGGCGATCTTCGATCTCTCCTCGAATGATGACGAATCCTTCTTCGGCACCGACGAAGACGGCATGACCGCCGATGTCACCGTCAATGAGGACACGACATGGCTGATCAAGCCCTATTACTCCCGCGTCACCCGCCGCCGCGGCCTCGGAGCACCCTACGAAATCCTCATCGATCCCAACCCGCCGGCCACACAGCAACCGGCAGGTCAAGAGCAGAACCAGCCGGCGGATCAAGCACCGTCATTGTTTCCCAAAAAACCGGCAGGCCAAGCGCCGTCGCTGTTTCCCAGCAAATCTTCTCAACCGCAGTAAGTTTTTTTTGATTGCTGCCCGTTATAGCTGATTGCTTCGGCTACGGGTGGATCATGCTAGTTCTGGATCAGGGATTTCTGGGGAGTTATCCGTGCGGCTCGCGCATGGGTATTGTCTTTGCAGGCGCCTTGGCTGCTCAGGCCGCAATGCTCGCGGCATACGTGGTTGCCACCCGTTGGCCTGAAAATCCCGTCGAGATGCTAAACAGGGATCCGTTTGTTACACGCCGGAACTGCGTTATTTTCGCTATCTGGCTAATAGTGTCGTCCTTAGTCGCCGTCGTCTGCATGTGGTCGCGCACCGAGACGCTTCTCGCCATGGACGCGAACTTCATCGTCGAGACGAGTTGCGAGGGGCCGTTTTCCGGCGAATATCTGTTGGATCGCGCAAAGACAAGGGTCAGCTACATAACGGAGACAACGATTGGACACACCTCCATGCGGCGCGCAGAAATCCCCAATTGGTATGGATACAGACGCAGAGAAGAGAACTATCTGGAGCTGACCGAGCCAGGCAAAGATCGGACGCTTTATGTTCAACTGGACAATAGCCGGAATCTCGCCAATCTGGCCGAACTCTCGCCGAGAGCTATCAGCAGCTACATGGACTACAAGAGAGATAGGAAGATCAACGGATTTCCGAAACCAGCGACGATACCGCAACTGGAGCCGCCTTTCCAAAAGATCGTTCGCAGGTTCTGAAGGCCTTCAGCCCAGTCCCCCGATCACCCCTTGCAACTCCCCGAGATGTCCGATCTTCCGAAACCTAGGGGCCTCAGTCGGCTCCTCGACATGTTCGAAGGCCCAGGTGAGTTCGTGCGGCACGAAGACGCCGTAGCTGCCGGCGGCGAGCGCGGGCACGATGTCGGATTTCAGCGAGTTGCCGACCATCATCGCCCGTTCCGGCCCGTCGCCGACTTTCGAGAAGATGCGACGATAGGTTGACGCATTCTTGTCGGAGACAATTTCGATGGCATCGAAGAGATCGCCGAGGCCGGATTGCGCGAGTTTGCGCTCCTGATCGAAAAGATCGCCTTTGGTGATCAGCACCAGCAGATAATTGCCCGCCAAAGCTTCCAGCGTCTCGCGGACATGGGGAAGCGTTTCGACGGGATGGGCGAGCAGATCGCGGCCGATGTCGAGGATTTGCGCGACCACGGTCGTCGGTACTTCGCCCTGGGTAATCTCAATCGCCGTCTCGATCATGGAAAGCGTGAAACCTTTGATGCCGAAGCCGTAGTGGCGCAGATTGCGCTTCTCGGTTTCCAGCAATCCCTGGGAAATGTTCTCACTGTCGGCATAGTCGGCAAGCAGTTCGGTGAACTGCTGTTCCGTCAGACGGTAGAATTGTTCGTTCTGCCAGAGCGTGTCGTCGGCGTCGAAGCCGATCGTGGTCAGCGGGCGCTGCGTCATGGAAATTCTTGCCCTTGCGGATTGTATGGATGCGAGAGTCTATCGCGCGCCGAAACGGAGGCAAGAGCGAAGCGTCGGTAACTGCATCGTGATCGGTGCCGGGTATCGCGTTGACATCGGATTCCGGTGCATTATGTCGATGTTGTCTCGATGGCAGCGGCCCCAAGACCGCTACTCGACGACTTTCTCCAGACCTCCCAAGACAGCGCGGATGAACGGCTGTCATGCCGAGGCCAATAGCCAAGAGATAAGAATTCACCGGCCGGAAGCCACCTTCCGACGGACTACAAGGGAATTTCCTCAGATGCGTTACAACCAACTCGGCAATACCGGCATGTTCGTCTCCGAACTTTGCCTCGGCACTATGACCTTCGGCGAAGCCAATCCCAACAGCAACTGGGGCGCCATCGCCGATGTCGACCAGGCAACGGCCGACAAGATCGTCGAAAACTCGCTCGCAGCCGGCGTCAACTTCATCGACACCGCTGACGTCTATTCCTTCGGAAACTCGGAAAAGCTGCTCGGCCAGGCGCTGAAGAACGTCGGCGTACCGCGCAAGGATGTCGTCATCGCGACCAAAGTCTACGGCGTCATGGGCGATAAGCCCAACGACCGCGGTGCGTCGCGCGGCCATATCATGGATTCGGTCGAAGCCAGCCTCGAGCGGCTGCAGACTGATCATATCGACCTCTACCAGATACACGCCACGGATTCGGTGACGCCGATTGATGAGACGCTGCGCGCTCTCGACGATCTCGTTTCTCGCGGATTGGTGCGCTATGTCGGCGTCTCCAACTGGCAGGCCTGGCGCATCGCCAAGGCGCTCGGCATCTCCGAACGCCGCGGCTTTGCACGCTTCGAAACGGTGCAGGCCTATTATTCCATCGCCGGGCGCGATCTCGAACGCGAAATCGTGCCGTTGATGGCGGAAGAGAAGCTTGGCCTTATGGTCTGGTCGCCGCTTGCGGGCGGTCTTCTTTCCGGCAAGTTCGGCCCTGGCGCGCCCGGCAACGGCGAAGGTCGCCGCGCCAGCTTCGATTTTCCGCCGGTCGACAAGGATCGCGCTTGGGCTTGCGTCGCTGCCATGCGCGAAGTGGCCGAGAAACATGGTGCGAGCGTCGCCACGGTGGCGCTAGCCTGGATCCTGGCGAAGCCCTTCGTCACCAGCATCATTATCGGCGCCAAGCGTCTCGATCAGCTCGACCAGAATCTGGCGGCCGTCAAACTGAAACTGGATGCAGATGATCTCGCCAAACTCGACGAAGTCAGCGCGCTCGCTTCGGAATATCCCGGCTGGATGATCCCGCGCCAGGGCGCTGCCCGCCGGCCGCAGCCTTTCGAACCGAAGGCCTGAGCCGTCGAATCACGAATGAAGTGCCGCCGCCTCGCAAAGGTGGGGCGGCGGCGCCTGCTGTTCGTCACGGCTCGAAGTCCCATCTGTCGTTGAGGATGCGCGCAGCCATCGACCTGCTCGTGGCGCGGCTGCCGCAGATCATGGAGTGACGGTAGTGGCGATCTTCATCACCGCAACAGGCGGACGCCGTCCGCAAAGACTCTATTCCAGGCCAGTACCTGTACCGATTTCCTGAGCCCGGCCGACCAAAATGGATCCGCCTTCACCAGGCGCTCGACCTCGGCGACGTCAGGCGCTTCCACGAGCCACAGGCCGCCTGCAAACGCGTCGCCCTGCCGACTGAGTGGCCCCGCCGTCTTGATAGAGGTGGCGTTTGCCTGCAGGAAATCGAAATGACTTTCCAGATATTCCTGCCGTATCGCAGCCGCATGTTGCAGATCATCTTCGAATAAAACCGCGAATAGTTTCATTGTTCTCTCCTTGCTGGACCTCAAAAGCATATGGCTGCAATAATGCCATTACATGCGGTAAGATTGCCGAGGCACGCTGCAAAAATGCACGATATAGATTGGAACGATCTGCGTTATGTCCTCGCCCTGGCGCGGGGCCATTCCTTCGCTGCCGCAGGAAGGGAGACTAAGACGGACGCGACGACGGTCGGCCGGCGTTTGCGCCTATTGGAGGAAAGGCTCGGTACCGCGCTTTTTCAGCGCGACGCGGGCGGTTCAATGACGCCGACGCAGGCGGGTGAGATTGCCGTTGCAAGGGCTGAGGCAATCGAGGCGGAAATCGTGGCGCTTTCGGGAGCGCTGGAGGCGGCCGACCTTACAGCGTTCGGCAAGGTGCGCCTGACAGCACCACCCTCCATCATCAACCGCTTATTGATACCCACGGCCGCCGGGCTGTTGTCTCATCATCCCGGTCTGCAATTGGAGCTCATCGGCGATGCCCGTAACTTCAATCTGACCCGACGCGAGGCTGACATGGCCCTGCGTCTTGCGAGGCCGGCCGACATGGCCAACAGCAAGGTCGTGGCGCGACGGATCGCTACCCTGAACTACGCAGTCTACGTGGCAGCCGGAAAACGCGATCAAGCGGAAAGACTGCCCTGGCTAGTCTATGAGGATGGGATGATGCATTTGCCGCATGCCCGCTGGATCGCCGCGCAGGTGGAAAAGTCGGGCGAAGGCGGCGCTCTTGCGGTGAATGACGCGGAAGCATTGCTTCAGGCCGCGATCGCCGGATTGGGCCGGGCGCTGCTGCCTGCAATTCTGGTCGAGCGTGTCGACGGGCTCTGCCGCGTCGATATCGATGACAAGACCTTGCCGGTGCGGGAGGTGTGGCTGTTGACGCATGCCGAGCTTCGCCACCTCGCCCGGATTCGAGCGGTCGCGGAATGGCTGGATCGGGTGTTTCATAGTCCACAGTCTAAGGAGGCTTAATGGCGACAAGAGGCGACAGAAATGTCGCCCCTCGCTTAGCTTTTCCCGGCTTATTTGCCGTGCTTCTTCAGCCAGGCGTTCATCTCCTTGATTTCGGCTTCCTGCGCCTTGATGACGTTCTCCGCCAGTTTGCGCAGCTCCGGGTCCTTGCCATATTTGAGCTCCACCTTGGCCATGTCGATCGCGCCCTGGTGATGCGGGATCATGCCGCGGACGAAATCCGCGTCGGCATCGCCGCTATAGGTGATCATCATATCGTTGTGCATCTTGCCCATGACGTCGTTGAATGCCTTGCTGGATGCGCCCTGGTCGCCCATCGGCTTACTCATATCCATGCTGGACATGTCGTCGGCGAGGGCTGATATGGCGAGGGTGAGCGCAAAGGCACCGGCGAGGATGATGGATTTTGAAACAGGCATGAAAATTCCTTTCCGTTTCTGGACGGCATCTGAAGTCTTGCGCGGAAAAATCCGCTTCGTGATGGATGGAAATCAGGAACGCGTCAGGCGAAACGGGGAGGCGGCGCTGTTGGCGCCGGACGGGAATCATGAAGCCGCTGGCCATGCGCCGGCGCCGGATAGGAGAATGCCGGAGCCTTGCCGTCGTCCACCGCAAGCCATGGCGCCATCGCGAGGCAGGCGGCACAAGAAGGCACATGCGCCATACCCTCGGAGCAGGGATTATCCGGTTTCTTGTCGGTGTGTATGGCCATGGAACCGTGATCCATGCCGGGCATGCCTGCCATGACGCCGTTTATGTTCACGCTGGAGATTGCCGGCGTCCCCGTCTCTGAATCACAGACGGGGCAATTCGCCAGCGCCGGCATGGCGCCGTAGAACAGCCAGGCTATCAGCATTGTCCAGATCGCGAAGAGACGCATGAAGGAAGCCTAAATTCGTGTCCGCAAAAGGCAAGCGAAAATTGGGTCTGCCAACGATGGCAGGAATTCACGACGTCAGTTTGATCTCGCTGAGGATTTCGACGGGATGGGCTCTGACGCTATCCGCGACATCGAACGTCACGGCAAATCTTGCCGGCGTTTCCGTTGCCCATTTCAATGCAGCCTCGGCGGATGTCATGGGGATGTTCATGGCGATCGTGCAATGAGGCCGCCAATGGTCGGGACGATAGTGATGGTGACACAGCATGGGATCGATCTCACTGTGAAGGGCGTGGTGTACGCGCCGCAAAGCACTGTCATCGATGGGACAAAGCCACAGCACCAGCAAATCGTTTGGAAAATGGCGAATGCCTGAAAATTCCACTGACACCACAGGAGAGCCATGAAAAACCTTGCGAACTGCGTCGTGGAGGCGAGCAGGAGAAATGTCCTCGTAGACCGCCAGCGTCAGATGGGGAGGGTAGTTCAGCCCCTCCATTGATGGGGTCGTTTCGAAGACGCTGGCTTGCCGCCAGAGATCGAGAATCGGTGTCGCCGTATCGTTGGAGCATTTCAGGCTGATTGCGTAGGGCACGGCTTCTATGTCCCCTTCTGTTGCTTCTGTCCGTTTTGTTGGTTTTGACGGACGACAATATACAACAATCCTTGCCGCATCCCGCTCTATCCGCTAGTTAACCGCCACTGTTCCCGTACCGGATTATCCAACAAATGAGCGATAAACAGAAGAAACCGCAAAAGCTCAAGGCCCGCCTGCCGCGTGGCTTTGTCGATCGTTCGGCGGGCGATATTCGCGCCGTCAACGAGATGACCGCTAAGATCCGGGCTGTCTATGAGCATTATGGTTTCGATCCCGTCGAGACACCGCTATTCGAATATACCGATGCACTCGGCAAATTCCTGCCCGATAGCGACCGTCCGAACGAGGGTGTGTTTTCGCTGCAGGATGATGACGAGCAGTGGATGTCGTTGCGCTACGACCTGACGGCGCCGCTCGCCCGTCATGTCGCGGAGAATTTCAACGAGATACAGCTCCCCTACCGCACCTATCGCGCCGGCTATGTTTTCCGTAACGAGAAGCCGGGTCCGGGCCGTTTCCGCCAGTTCATGCAGTTCGACGCCGATACGGTCGGCGCGCCGGGCGTGCAGGCCGATGCCGAAATGTGCATGATGATGGCCGATACGCTGGAAGCGCTCGGCATCAAGCGCGGCGATTACGTGATCCGCGTCAACAATCGCAAGGTTCTGGACGGCGTTCTCGAAGCAATCGGCCTCGGCGGAGACGACAAGGCCGGCCAGCGTCTGAACGTCCTGCGCGCCATCGACAAGCTCGACAAGTTCGGCCCGGAAGGGGTGTCGCTGCTCCTCGGGCCAGGCCGAAAGGACGAGTCGGGTGATTTCACCAAGGGCGCCGGGCTGGATGCGGATCAGATCGAAAAGGTGCTCTTCTTCGTCGGCATCAAGGATTATGCCGAAAGTGCTGTCCGGCTAGCAGAGCTGGTCGCCGGTACATCCAACGGCAGCGAAGGCGTCGAGGAACTGAACCTGATCGGCTCACTGGTCACCAGTGCCGGCTATCAGTCAGACCGCATCAAGATCGATCCATCTGTCGTGCGCGGCCTCGAATATTATACCGGCCCGGTCTACGAGGCCGAGCTGCTGTTCGACGTCACCAATGAAAAGGGCGAGAAGGTCGTCTTCGGCTCGGTCGGTGGCGGCGGCCGTTATGATGGGCTGGTATCGCGCTTCATGGGCCAGCCGGTTCCAGCGACTGGCTTCTCCATCGGTGTCTCGCGCCTGATGACGGCTCTGAAGAACCTCGGCAAGCTCGGACAGGATGAGGTGATCGCACCCGTCCTCGTCACCGTCATGGACGGTGATGTCGAGGCCATGGGCCGCTATCAGCGCTTCACGCAGCAGCTACGCGCTGCCGGCATTCGCGCGGAGATGTTCCAGGGCAACTGGAAGAAGTTCGGCAATCAGCTGAAATATGCCGACCGCCGTGGCTGCCCGATCGCCATCATCCAGGGTGGCGACGAGCGTGCTGAGGGCGTCGTCCAGCTCAAGGATCTGATCGAGGGCAAGCGCCTCTCCGGCGAAATCGAGGACAATGCGAGCTGGCGCGAAGCCCGCGTCGCGCAGGAAACCGTGCCCGAGGCCGAATTGATCGCCAAGGTGCAGGCGATTTTGGCGGCACAAGCGGAAGATCGTAAGAGGGCGGGATAAATGCCCCTGATCAACCTTCCCGATTTCGCTGATGATCTTCTGGCCGAATTCGTCGCCCGTCGGACGGAGCGGGTGGATACGCCGATCATCCAGCCGGCCGAGCCGTTTCTGGATATGGCGGGCGAAGACCTGCGCCGTCGTATCTTCATGACCGAGAACGAGACCGGCGCCAGCCTTTGCCTGCGTCCGGAATTCACCATTCCTGTCTGCCTGCGCCATATCGAGACTGCAACGGGCACGCCGAAGCGCTATTCCTATCTTGGCGAAATCTTTCGCCAGCGTCGCGAAGGCGGCAATGAATTCTATCAGGCCGGGATCGAGGATCTTGGTGACCGCGATATCGCCAGCGCTGATGCCCGCCTCATCGGAGACGCCATCGGTATTCTCCATCGGCTGGTGCCGGGCAGGGCGCTATCGGTGACGCTCGGCGATCAAGCGGTGTTCGAGGCGGTCGTCCAGGCGCTTGGCCTGCCGTCCGGTTGGCAGAAGCGGTTGGTTCATGCCTTCGGTAATATGATGCATCTCGAAACGCTGCTGGCGCGGCTGGCAAGCCCGCAGCCGGTGACCGGCCTTGAGCCACATGTGCTGGATTTTCTGACGCGCGGCGATGAGCAAGGGCTTGTCATGCATATCGACAGCACAATGCAGGCGACCGGTTATTCCACCAATGCCAGCCGCTCGCCGCAGGAGATCGCCCGTCGTCTCCGCGAAAAGCTGGTCCTGTCGGAAACCCATCTCGATGATGCGGCTTTCGGTGTCCTGGAAGAGTTCCTGTCGCTCAGCCTGCCGCTCGCCGACGCGTCTTCGGCCCTGGCCGGCTTTGCGGATGCTGCCGGATTGAAGCTGGGCACTGCGGTCGAGCGTTTCGACGCCCGCGTCGCAGCCCTTGCCAACGCCGGCGTCGATGCGGCGCAGATCGAATATCGCGCCGCCTTCGGCCGTCCGCTCGACTATTACACTGGCCTCGTCTTCGAGGTGACGGTGGAAGGATCGACGGCGGTGCTCGCCGGCGGCGGCCGTTTCGACCGGCTGCTGACGCTGCTCGGCGCGAAGGACCATATTCCGGCCGTTGGCTTCGCGCTTTGGCTCGATCGGATCGAAACCGCGAGGGCCGCCTGATGACCATCACCATTGCGCTTCCCTCCAAGGGCCGGATGAAGGACGATTGCTCCGCGATCTTCGAGCGCGCCGGCATGCCCATCGTTGCCGTCGGCAATGACCGCTCCTATCGCGGCCGTGTCGAAGGCTGGGACGATGTCGAAGTCGCTTTCCTGTCGGCTTCGGAAATCTCGCGCGAGATAGGCAATGGCAGCGTCGATTTCGGCGTTACCGGCGAGGATCTGGTGCGCGAGGGGTTGGCCGATGCCGATCGGCGCGTCGAGTTCAGCGCGCGCCTCGGCTTCGGCCATGCGGATGTCGTGGTTGCCGTCCCGGATATCTGGCTTGATGTCGACACTATGGCTGATCTGGGCGATGTCGCCGCTGATTTCCGCGCACGGCGCGGACGGAGGCTGGCGATCGCCACCAAATATTGGCGGCTGACGCAACAGTTCTTTTCCAGCCAGCATGGCATTCAGCTCTACCGTATCGTCGAAAGCCTCGGTGCGACGGAGGGGGCGCCTGCCGCCGGCTCCGCTGACATTATCGTCGACATTACCTCGACCGGCTCGACGCTGAAGGCGAACCATCTGAAGGTGCTCTCTGACGGTACCATCCTGCGCTCCGAGGCTTGCCTCGTCCGCGCGCGCAAGGAGAGCCATGAGGGCGATCCGATGGTTCAGCGCATCATTGCCGCCGTGCGCGCCGCTCTCTGATATTTCCTGATCTGTTTGACGATATGAAAAAGCCCGCCGGGAAAAACGGCGGGCTTTTTTATGCTTGGGAGGTCTTGAACAATCAGGCGACTGCGTAGGCGCCGCGGCGTGCGTCGAGCGAATAGACGCCCGGGCCGTTGGTGGCGAGCATGACGTAGGCGCCGGCGAGCGTGACGTTCTTCAGGAAGTTGACGAAGTTCAGGCCGTTGATCCAGCCGTTGGCAGCGGCCGGGAAATCCGGAACGTTGACGGTCGGCAGGTGGAAGACGACGCCGGTGAAAATGCAGAACAGTGCGAGCAGCCAGCCGACGATGCGGATCTGGAAGCCGATGAGAACGCAGACGCCGGTGACGAATTCGAAGGTGCCGGCGAGGTAGGTAAGAAGTGTGGCGGCGGGCATGCCGGCGCCGGCGATCATACCTGCAGTGCCCGACGGATCGGTGAGCTTGCCGAAGCCGGCGAAGATGAACATGAAGGCGAGCAGGATGCGCGCCACGAGGATGATGATGTTATTGGTGTTGGACATGACTGTCTCCAGTAAAGGTGGTCGGTGCCGTGAGTGACAATTTCTGAGGGCATTTATTCGCGATTTTGCTGAGATTGAAAAGATAAACAACTGCGCACAATTAGTTCACAATTATTGAACAATCTCTCGCAATCGGCACTCTTCCCATGCGCTCCATATCGGCTATGTTGGCGCGAATTTATTCGCGAGATCATGATCTTCAGAAGGAAGCCCGATGGCCGATTTGTCCTCTTTTCCGATTACCAAGCGCTGGCCCGCCAGCAATTCGGATATTGTCCAGCTCTATTCGCTGCCGACTCCGAATGGCGTCAAGATTTCGATTGCGCTCGAAGAACTCGGTCTTCCCTATGAGGCGCATCTGGTATCTTTCGGCACCAATGACCAGAAATCGCCGGAGTTCGTTTCGCTGAACCCGAACGGCCGCATCCCGGCGATCATCGATCCCAACGGCCCTGACGGTAAGCCGATCGGCCTGTTCGAATCCGGTGCCATCCTCGTCTATCTCGCTGAAAAGACCGGAAAGCTCATGCCCAGAGATGCTGCCGGGCGCTACGAGACATTGCAGTGGGTATTCTTCCAGATGGCCGGCATTGGCCCTATGTTCGGGCAGTTCGGCCACTTCTTCAAATTCGCCGCCGACAAGGTTGCCAACAACTCCTATCCGGTGGAGCGCTATCGCGATGAGGCCAAGCGCCTGCTGAGCGTCTTGGAAAACCGTCTGAAGGGCCGCCAGTGGATCATGGGCGACGAATACACCATCGCCGACATCGCCACTTTCCCGTGGGTTCGCGGCGTCGACGTCTTTTATGGTGGCCGGGAGGTTCTCGAATTCGCAAGTTTCCCCACGGTCATGGATTGGCTCGAACGCGCCATCGCTCGCCCGGCGAGCCAGCGCGGCCTGAATATTCCGAAGCGGGATTGATATCGAGTATTCCTGCACGCGACCCAGGGCCGGTCCGAAAGGATCGGCCTTTTTCGTTCAGGGTGCTATTGCCGGCTCGCCAATTGGCTGCCCGGCTCGAGTTTGAAACGCGGAAACAGGAAGACGCCCACCATGCTGCCGGCGTGTTTTCCTTCAGTGCCGATCGATTCGCCGACGCAGAAGATCGGCTGGCGATGCCCGCCGATGCTGAGCGCCGTGGTGGAGTAGCAGAAGCAGGAAGACGCGGTTGCCGCCTGCTCGAACAGGTCAAGGATGCGGGCGCGGTCATGGGCGTCGTAGCAATGCATCAGACTCAACAGGCCGCATTCCGACGAGGTCAACCCATGCAGCATGGTGCTCCACTGACCAAGCTTGATAATGCCGCTCGATAAATCGCCGGTCCATCCTTCGGAGACGCAGAATTGCGCCAGAAGATCAGGATCATGTCCATCGAACTCCAATGACCCAGGAGCGAAAGGTGCGGCAAGATTGGCTTTGGCGATCTTGAACAAGATATTCCCCAGCTTGAGGCGCGGGTTCCCCTGCGCGCGCTTCAATCGAATTCTATGCATCATTGGATGGAGCGTCGCTCCGCATATTGCACAGCTAAGGACTGGCGAAGCCGCATCTTCGCCGACCCCATCCACACCGGGCGTGCTTCCGGATCGTCAATTCAAAGTATCAAGTCACTTCAAGTAATGATTCTACGCGAGCTATCTATCAAAAAGGTTATGATTATACGGCCGCGGATAAAGCGTGCCGAAAACAAGTAAAATTTATGTGCTCTGCAACAATCCCTCGAAAATCATTGCGCTGCGATTTATAGGGGCTTTTCTGAAAACGGCAATGGGGCAATTTGCGTAAAATTGCACAGTTGCAAAATCTTTTGAAACTTGCACCGCAGCAGGTTCAGCGCAAATGAAAAGGGCGGCCCGAGAGCCGCCCTTCGTCAATTCCGGATGTCGGAATGAACAGTCGTCATAAGGCTGATGCCTTATCACATCATGTGCATACCACCACTTCAGGCCGCTTGGCGGCCTGAAGCATCAAAGATCATGGGCGAGCTTTATGGACATTCCTGTGATCGGCCCGATGGCCTATCACATCATGTCCATGCCGCCCATGCCGCCCATGCCGCCCGGCATAGCCGGAGCGTCCTTCTTCGGCAGCTCGGCGATCATGGCTTCGGTGGTGATCAGCAGCGAGGCAACCGAAGCTGCGTCCTGGAGAGCCGTACGAACGACCTTGACCGGGTCGACGATGCCCATGGCGATCATGTCGCCATAAACGCCCGTCTGAGCGTTGTAGCCCCAGTTGTCTTCGTTCTTGTCGAGGATCTTGCCGACAACGATGGAGGCTTCATCACCAGCGTTTTCAGCGATCTGACGGCAAGGAGCCTGCAAAGCGCGACGGACGATGTTGACGCCGGCTTCCTGATCGTCGTTTTCACCCTTGACGGTGATCTTGACGGAGGAGCGCAGCAGAGCGGTGCCGCCGCCCGGTACGATGCCTTCCTGAACAGCAGCGCGCGTCGCGTTGAGAGCGTCGTCGATGCGGTCCTTCTTTTCCTTGACTTCGACTTCCGTCGAGCCGCCAACGCGGATGACGGCAACGCCACCAGCGAGCTTGGCGAGACGCTCCTGCAGCTTTTCGCGGTCGTAGTCAGAGGAGGTTTCTTCGATCTGGGCCTTGATCTGGGCAACGCGGCCTTCGATGTCGGACTTGGCGCCAGCGCCGTCGACGATCGTGGTGTTTTCCTTGGAGATCGAAACCTTCTTGGAACGGCCGAGCATGTCAAGGGTAACCGACTCGAGCTTTATGCCGAGGTCTTCGGAGATGACAGTGCCGCCCGTCAGGATGGCGATGTCTTCCAGCATGGCCTTGCGGCGGTCGCCGAAGCCCGGAGCCTTGACGGCAGCGATCTTCAGACCACCGCGCAGCTTGTTGACGACGAGCGTTGCAAGAGCTTCGCCTTCGACGTCTTCAGCAATGATGAGGAGAGGCTTGCCGGTCTGAACGACGGCTTCGAGAACCGGAAGCATGGCCTGCAGGTTCGAGAGTTTCTTCTCGTGCAGCAGGATGAACGCGTCTTCGAGGTCGGCGATCATCTTTTCCGGGTTGGTTACGAAGTAGGGGCTGAGGTAGCCACGGTCGAACTGCATGCCTTCGACGACTTCGAGTTCGGTTTCGGCGGTCTTGGCTTCTTCAACCGTGATGACGCCTTCGTTGCCGACCTTCTGCATGGCTTCAGCAATATCGAGGCCGATCTGCTTTTCGCCGTTTGCGGAGATCGTGCCGACCTGTGCGACTTCTTCCGACGTGTTGATCTTCTTGGCCTTGGCCTGGAGATCCTTGACAACTTCGGCAACGGCGAGATCGATGCCGCGCTTCAGGTCCATCGGGTTCATGCCGGCTGCAACTGCCTTGGCGCCTTCGCGAACGATGGCCTGAGCGAGAACGGTTGCGGTCGTGGTGCCATCACCTGCGATGTCGTTGGTCTTCGAAGCAACTTCGCGGACCATCTGTGCGCCCATGTTTTCGAACTTGTCTTCGAGTTCGATTTCCTTGGCGACAGTGACGCCGTCCTTGGTGATGCGCGGAGCGCCGAAGGACTTGTCGATAACGACGTTACGACCCTTCGGGCCGAGCGTGACCTTTACTGCGTCAGCGAGGATGTCGACGCCACGAAGCATCTTTTCGCGGGCGCTGCGGCCGAATTTTACTTCTTTAGCTGCCATGTTTGAAACTCCTGAATTCGCGTTGTCCGGGTTTGTGGCCCGTCAGCTTTATCGGAAAAAGGGGAACCGGCCGGATTAGCCGATGATGCCCATGATGTCGGCTTCCTTCATGATCAGAAGGTCTTCGCCGTTGAGCTTGACTTCAGTACCGGACCACTTGCCGAACAGAACGCGATCGCCAACCTTGACGTCGAGTGCTACAACCTTGCCGGATTCATCGCGGGCGCCGGAGCCGACGGCGACGATTTCGCCTTCCTGCGGCTTTTCCTTAGCGGTATCTGGAATGATGATGCCACCCTTGGTCTTTTCTTCCGACTCGACGCGACGAACGACGACACGGTCATGAAGGGGGCGGAAATTGGTGCTTGCCATTGTCTAATCCCTCGATCAAATGACATTCACGGATCAGCGGGGGATCCGTATGGGGCTTTGTTAGCACTCTGCCTCGGCGAGTGCCAACGGACGGTGATTTAGGATTGGGCGTCAAACGAGTCAAGAATGTGTCCGTGAATTTTTTCGAACGGCTCTTCATTGACTCGCTATTGGTTTTGCCGGAAAATCCTGACCATGGGGTTTGCGGATACCCCACGAGGCGTCACGCCGGAGTTTCGCGTCCATCTCTTTTGAAAGGGACGTAACATGACTTCGTTCAACGCCATCACCCCCGAAAAGCTTCTTCGTCTGCTGGGTACGCCGAAAGCGCCGGCGATCCTCGATGTTCGCAGCGCCGACGATTTCGACGCCGATCCCTGGCTGTTGCCGGCCTCGCGCCGCCGGAGTTACCAGGATGTCCAGGCCTGGGCCGCCGAATTTCGTGGCCGAAATGTCGTTTGCCTCTGTCAGCACGGCGGTAAGCTCAGCGAAGGCGTCGCCGCCTGGTTGCGGCTGGCCGGTGCTGAGGCGGAAATCCTGGACGGCGGTCTCGACGCCTGGCGGGCAGCGGGATTGCCGCTGATCCCGGTTTCGGTCCTGCCCGAGGCCAACGCGTCCGGCGCAACCGTGTGGGTAACCCGGGCCCGGCCGAAGATCGACCGTATCGCCTGTCCGTGGCTGATCCGCCGCTTCGTAGATCCCGGCGCATCGTTTCTCTTCGTGACGGCTCAGGAAGTCGATGGCGTCGCCGAACGTTTCGGCGCGACGCCCTTCGATGTCGAAGGGGTATTCTGGAGCCATCGCGAGGAGGAATGCACTTTCGATACGATGGTGAAAGAATTCCGGCTCGAACTGCCGGCACTTCACCATCTTTCCCGCATCGTCAGGGGCGCGGATACCAACCGGCTCGACCTCGAGCCGCAGGCGGCCGGCTTGCTTGCCGTTTCGCTCGGCCTGTCGCGCATGTATGCTGACGATCTCGAACAGTTGGATGCAGGCATGTTGTGCTATGACGCGCTTTATCGCTGGGCACGTGACGCGACGCAGGAAAAGCATGATTGGGTATCGCATGGGGCAAGGAAATCGTGAGCGAAACCGTTTTGGCTGACGATCTCGCCCCGAGCCCATCCCTCGGCGAAGCCACACGGGTGTGGGCGCGCATAGGCGTCTTGAGCTTCGGTGGCCCGGCAGGGCAGATCGCGTTGATGCATCGCATGCTGGTCGACGAGAAGCGCTGGGTCGATGAGGAGCGCTTTCTGCATGCGCTGAGCTATTGCATGCTTCTGCCCGGGCCGGAGGCGCAGCAACTTGCGACCTATATCGGCTGGCTGTTGCATGGCGTGCGCGGCGGCCTGATCGCAGGGCTTCTCTTCATCCTGCCGGGCTTTGCCGTCATCCTGGCGCTGTCGAGCTTCTACGCGCTGTTTCACGATACCAGCCTGCTCACGACCGTCTTTTTCGGCATCAAGGCCGGCGTGCTGGCGATCGTGCTGCAGGCGCTGATCCGGCTGAGCGGCCGGGCGCTGAAGACGCGGTTCCATGTAGCGGTCGCGATCGCAAGCTTCGTTCTGCTCTTCGTCTTCGACCTGCCGTTTCCGCTGGTGGTGCTTTTGGCCGGCATCACGGGCTATGGCCGGGTACTCTACCGCGCTTACCATGATGATCACTGGCGGCCCCGGCTGCCTCGATTCGCGACCGCCGGCATCGGCATTGGAGTTCTGCGAAGTGCCCGTGTGCGGTCTACCATCGTCACCATCCTGTGCTGGCTGGTGATCTGGCAGGCGCCGCTGTTGCTGATCCAAAGTATAGACGGCCCGAAGGATATCATCGCCGAAACGCTCAGTGGCGGAACCAATGTCTTCGGCGCCATCTTCTCCTTCTTCTCCCGCATGGCGATTGTTACCTTCGGCGGTGCCTATGCGGTGCTTGCCTATGTGGCGCAGACCGCCGTCCAGCATTACGCATGGCTGCGGCCGGGCGAGATGCTGGACGGTCTGGCGCTGGCGGAGACGACGCCGGGTCCTTTGGTATTGGTCCTCTGTTTCGTCGGTTTCATGGCCGGCTTCCGCAACCCCTTCGGCTTCGATCCCTTGACCGCGGGGTTCCTCGGCGCCAGCTTGGCGGCATGGGCGACTTTCGCACCGAGCTTTCTCTTCATCTTTGCGGGTGCGCCTTATATCGAACGGCTGCGTGGTCACGCTGGCCTGTCGGCGGCTCTTGCGGCCATTACCGCTGCGATTGTCGGGGTCATAGCCAATCTGTCGCTTTGGTTCGGTCTGCATGTGCTCTTCGCCGATGTCGGGCGGCTGATCCTTTTGAGCCACCGCGTCAAGATTGAGGGCAGCGACTATGCCAACGTGCCGATCGCCGGTATCGCCTGGCCGGCCTGGGTTACGCTCGATGTCTCGGCGTTGCTGCTTTTCATTCTCGCCATCGTGTTGGTCTTCCGTCATCGGGCAGGGATTGCGACCGTGCTGAGCGTATCGGCCTTAGCCGGTTGTCTGCTGCGCTTCGCCGGCTAAATCGAATGCGGTCTATGTGCAGTGCAAAAACCTTTGCTCCGCTCTTGTAATTTGCTGGCCGGTTTGCGATGTCACCCCGTGATTTCTTTGACCGCGAGGACTGCATGGGCAAGCGTATCGAAAGCTTTCGCGAGATCGGCAAACTTTATGATGTCGCGCTCTGCGATGTCTGGGGCGTGCTGCACAACGGCGTCTCCGTCTATAAGGAAGCGTCGGTCGCGCTGGAGGCTGCACGCGGCGAGGGGCTCACGATTGTCCTCATCACCAATTCTCCCCGCGTGGCGCCGAAGGTGGTCCAGCAGTTGCGCGAGATCGGCGTTCCCGATAGCGCCTATGATCGCATCGTCACCTCCGGCGACGTCACCCGCCGCCTGATTGCCGAGGGCCCGAAAAAGGTATTTCTGCTCGGCCCTGAGCGCGACATCGCCATCATCGAGGGGCTGGATATCGAGCGCGTCGAGGCCGAAGAGGCCGAGAGCATTGTCTGCACCGGCTTCTTCGATGACGAGACCGAAACGCCCGATGATTATACCGATATGCTGACAGCCTGGTCGGCCCGTAAAGTGCCGCTGATCTGCGCCAATCCCGATCTCGTCGTCGAGCGTGGCCACCGCATGATCCCTTGCGCCGGCGCCATGGCCGCTTATTACGATCGACTTGGCGGCGAAACGCGAATTGCCGGCAAGCCGCACCAGCCGATCTACGACGCCGCGATCGCCGCCGCTCGCGACGTGCGCGGCGAATTCCCCTTGTCGCGCGCAGTAGCCATCGGAGACGGCATGCCGACCGATGTGCGCGGCGCACTCGATTACGGCCTCGATCTTCTTTATATCAGCCATGGTATCCATGCCCGCGAATATGTCGTCGACGGTCACACCGACGAGGCAGCGCTCGGCGCCTTTCTGGCGCGCGAACAGGCGTCGCCGAAGTGGTGGATGCCGCGCCTTGTTTGAGGGGAGTGGTAGCCGATGACCGTTTTCCATCGCAATGAGACCCGCGAACCGCTGCCGGATAATCTGAAAGGCGGCGTCATCGCCATTGGCAATTTCGATGGCGTGCACCGCGGTCATCAATCCGTGCTCGACCGCGCGCTGGAGATAGCCAAGGAACGCGGCACACCGGCGCTGGTCCTGACCTTCGAGCCGCATCCGCGCACTGTCTTCAGGCCGGATCAGCCGGTTTTCCGCCTGACGCCGGCGCCGCTGAAGGCGCGCATCCTGGAGGCGATCGGCTTCAATGCCGTTATCGAATATCCCTTCGATCGGACCTTCTCGCAGCGTTCCGCCGATGAATTCGTGCATTCCATTCTGATCAACTGGCTGCATGCTTCCGAAGTCGTCACCGGCTTTGATTTCCATTTCGGCCATGACCGCCAGGGCGGTCCGGCCTTCCTGATGAATGCCGGCAGCAAGAATGGTTTCGGCGTAACCCTGATAGATGCCTATCGTGACGAAAACACCGAAGTTGTGTCGTCAAGCCGCATCCGGGCGCTGCTGGTCGAGGGCGAGGTGGCAGAAGTCGCTGGCCTGCTCGGCTATCGCTACACCGTCGAAGCGGAAGTGATCGCCGGCGAAAAACTCGGCCGCTCGCTCGGCTTCCCGACTGCCAATATGCGGCTGCCGCCGGAAGCAGAGCTGAAGGCCGGTATCTATGCCGTACGCTTCCGTGCCGCCGATGGCATCATTCGCGATGCCGTGGCCAGCTATGGCCGGCGCCCGACCGTGACCGACAACGGCGCGGCGCTGCTCGAAACCTTCGTTTTCGACTTCAGCGGTGACCTCTACGGTCAGATCTGCTCAGTCTCCTTCTTCGGCTACCTCCGGCCTGAGTTGAAGTTCGACGGCCTCGACCCGTTGGTGGCGCAGATCAGGAAGGATGAGGAGGAGGCGAGGGCCTTGCTTGCCGGCGTGCGACCGCTTGGGGACATCGACCGGTTCATCGCCTTTTCTTGATGTTGCTCAAGGAGTTGTGCGGAGGAAAAGTACCGCATTGCAGCATCTTTTTGCCTTGAGCTGACTACCAGATGAGTTAATCCTTTCAGGTGATGAGGCGCGGAGTCGCCGCACCCAATCTCCGAAAGGCGCACGAAATGGATAAAGGCTTTGGAACGGCGGCCTGCTGGCTGCTCGTCATTCCCTATATCGGCCTGCTCTGGGTCCCCTTCTACAACAGCCATGACCCGGTCTTCCTGGGTTTTCCCTTCTTCTATTGGTATCAGCTCGCCTGGGTGCCGATTACTGCTTTCCTGACCTGGATCGCCTATCGGAGCATGCGCCATGACGACTGAAATCGACACGACCGCGCTTGCCGTCTTCATCTTCTTTTTCGCCCTCGTCACCGTCATGGGTTTTATCGCCGCGCGCTGGCGCAGGCCGAAGACCCTTGCCCATATCGACGAATGGGGCCTTGGGGGACGCACTTTCGGCACCTGGATTACCTGGTTCCTCGTCGGCGGCGACTTCTACACCGCCTACACGGTGATTGCCGTTCCGGCTCTGGTCTACACGGTCGGCGCCTATGGCTTCTTTGCTCTGCCCTATACGATCGTCGTCTATCCCTTCGTCTTCATGGTGATGCCGGTTCTCTGGAAGCGCGCGAAGGACAACGGTTACGTCACGGCGGGCGATGTCGTGCATGGTCAATACGGCTTGCGGGCGCTCGAATTGGCGGTGGCGATCACCGGCGTCATCGCGACAATGCCCTATATTGCGCTGCAGCTTGTCGGCATGACGGCAGTCTTCAAGGCTCTGGGGCTTCATGGCGAACTCCCACTCGCCGTCGCCTTCATCGTCTTGGCGCTCTACACCTATTCGGCGGGTCTTCGCGCGCCGGCGTTGATCGCCTTCGTCAAGGACATCATGATCTACATCGTGGTGATTGCCGCCATCGCTCTCATTCCCGCAAAGCTTGGCGGCTATGCCAATGTCTTTGCCGCGGCCGATGCCGCGTTCCAGGCCAAAGGGTCAGGCGGTCTGCTGCTGGCCGGCAACCAATACGTCGCCTATGCGACCCTGGCACTCGGCTCGGCTCTCGCTGCCTTCATGTATCCGCATACGCTGACGGGTATTTTTGCTTCCAACAGCGGCAAGACCATCCGCAAGAATGCCGTGCTGCTGCCGGCCTACACGCTGCTGCTCGGCCTGCTGGCGTTGCTCGGCTATATGGGCCATGCGGCACATCTGACGCTGGAAAGCCCCAATGATGTCGTGCCGGCGCTTTTCCAGGCGCTGTTCTCGAGCTGGTTTGCCGGCTTCGCCTATGCGGCCATCGCGATCGGCGCGCTGGTTCCTGCCGCCGTGATGAGCATTGGCGCGGCCAATCTCTTCACCCGCAATTTCTGGAGGGCCTATGTCAACACGCAGGTCACCGACGAGGGCGAGGCCAAGGTGGCAAAGGTGACGTCACTCGTCGTCAAGATCGGCGCGTTGCTCGTTATTCTGTTCCTGCCGACCCAATTCGCGCTCGATCTGCAGTTGCTGGGCGGTATCTGGATTCTGCAAACGCTGCCGGCGCTGGTCTTCGGTCTCTATTCCAACTGGTTCCGTGGACCCGCGCTGCTTGTCGGCTGGTTCGTCGGCTTCTTCGGCGGCACCTACCTCGTCTGGATCAATGGGCTGAAACCGCTGCAGGCGATCAGCCTCGGCGGAGCGCCGTTTACGGTCTACATCGGCCTGCTGGCGCTTGTCGCCAATATCGTCGTCGCTGTGATCGTGAACGCCGTCACGCCGGCACGGGCACCGGCAGAGGCCTGATTGGATCGGCTCCGATTGGCCGCGGGCGGAAACGTCCGCGGCTTTTCTGTGCCTTGCGGCGGCTGATCCCTCTTCCTTTCCATGCAAAAAGCGCTTATGAACCGCCAACTATGACCCAATTTCGGCTGAGCCCATCGATACGAATTATTGGCCCGGCCTTCCGCGCGCTTTAAGCTGCCGGAAGGTCCGGGTTTTTGGCGCCTGTTCCCGAGGCGCTTTCCGCCGCCGAAAAATCCCCATATGGCTGCGCCTTTCCGGCGCAAAACGCCCGAGACGCCGAGGCAATTGTCAGAACAATGACCGATACCGCTGAAAAGATCGACTATTCGAAAACCCTTTACCTGCCCGAGACCGACTTTCCGATGCGCGCCGGCCTGCCGCAGAAGGAGCCGGAGCTTGTCAAGCGCTGGCAGGAGATGAACCTCTACAAGAAGCTGCGCGCCTCCGCCGCCGGCCGCGAAAAATTCGTGCTGCATGACGGCCCGCCCTATGCCAACGGCAACATCCATATTGGCCACGCGCTGAACAAGATCCTGAAGGACGTCATCACCCGCTCGTTCCAGATGCGCGGCTATGACAGCAACTACGTTCCGGGCTGGGACTGCCACGGTCTGCCGATTGAATGGAAGATCGAGGAAAAATACCGCGAGAAGGGCAAGAACAAGGACGAGGTTCCGGTCAACGAATTCCGTCAGGAATGCCGTGACTTCGCTGCCGGCTGGATCAAGATCCAGTCCGAGGAATTCAAACGCCTCGGCATAACAGGCGATTTCGACAATCCGTATCTGACGATGAATTTTCACGCGGAATCCCGCATCGCCGGCGAGCTCCTGAAGATTGCCCGCAGCGGCCAGCTCTATCGCGGCTCCAAGCCGATCATGTGGTCGGTGGTCGAGCGTACGGCGCTGGCGGAAGCCGAAGTCGAGTATGCCGACGTCGAGAGCGACATGATCTGGGTAAAGTTCCCTGTCGTCGAAGGTCCGGCCGCGCTCGCCGATGCCTTCGTCGTCATCTGGACCACGACCCCCTGGACGATCCCCGGCAACCGCGCGATCTCCTATTCGTCGCGGGTTTCCTACGGCCTTTACGAAGTGACGGAAGCCGCCAACGATTTCGGCCCGCGTCCGGGCGAAAAGCTGATCTTCGCCGACAAGCTTGCCGAGGAATCCTTCGCCAAGGCGAAGTTGCAGTTCAAGCGTCTGTGCGACGTGACCGCCGACGAACTCGGTGCGAGCACCTGCGCCCATCCGCTGGCTTCGCTTGGCTACGACTTCAAGGTCCCGTTGCTGGACGGCGATCACGTTACCGACGATGCCGGCACCGGTTTCGTGCACACCTCGCCCAGCCACGGCCGCGAGGACTTTGACGCCTGGACGACCCATTCCCGCCTGCTTGAAGCCCGTGGGATCTCGACCCGTATCCCGTTCCCGGTCGATGATGCCGGCTTCTACACGGCCGATGCACCCGGCTTCGAAGGCGGCCGCGTCATGGACGACAACGGCAAGAAGGGCAATGCCAATGACCTGGTCATCAAGGCTTTGATCGAGACGAACACGCTCTTCGCGCGCGGTCGGCTGAAGCATTCCTATCCGCATTCCTGGCGCTCGAAGAAGCCGGTGATCTTCCGCAACACACCGCAATGGTTCGTCTATATGGACAAGGACCTTGCCGACGGCACGACGCTGCGTTCGCGCTCCCTGAAGGCGATCGACGATACGCGTTTCGTGCCGGCTGCCGGTCAGAACCGCCTGCGCGCCATGATCGAACAGCGCCCGGACTGGGTTCTGTCGCGCCAGCGTGCCTGGGGCGTGCCGATCTGCATCTTCGTTGATGAAGAGGGCCAGATCCTGCAGGACGACGGCGTCAACGCCCGCATTCTCGAAGCCTTCGACAAGGAAGGCGCCGATGCTTGGTTCGCCGATGGCGCGCGTGAACGCTTCCTGGGCGAAAAGGCCAACGAGCCGTGGACGCAGATCATGGATATCCTCGATGTCTGGTTCGACTCGGGCTCGACCCACACCTTCACGCTGGAAGACCGTCCGGACCTGAAATGGCCGGCGGACGTCTATCTCGAAGGCTCCGACCAGCACCGCGGTTGGTTCCATTCGTCGTTGCTCGAAAGCGCCGCGACGCGTGGGCGTGCGCCTTACGACACGGTGGTCACGCATGGCTTCACCATGGACGAGCAGGGCCGCAAGCAGTCGAAGTCGCTCGGCAACGTCGTCGCCCCGCAGGACGTGATGAAGGACGCTGGCGCCGATATTCTGCGCCTCTGGGTCATGACCACGGATTATTGGGAAGACCAGCGCCTCGGCAAGGCCATCATCCAGACCAACGTCGATGCTTATCGCAAGCTGCGCAACACCATCCGTTGGATGCTCGGCACGCTGGCGCATGATAAGGGCGAAGTCATCGCCTATGCCGACATGCCGGAGCTGGAGCGGCTGATGCTGCATCGTCTCGCCGAACTCGACGAGCTGGTGCGCGAAAGCTACGACGCCTTCGACTTCAAGCGCATCGCCCGCGCGCTCATCGATTTCGCCAATGTCGAGCTCTCGGCCTTCTATTTCGATGTCCGCAAGGATGCGCTTTACTGCGATGCACCGTCGAGCCTGCGCCGCCGCGCCTCGCTCGCGGTCATCCGCACGATCTTCGATTGCATGGTGACATGGCTGGCGCCGATGCTGCCGTTCACGACGGAAGAAGCCTGGTTGTCGCGCAACCCGTCGGCAGTTTCCGTGCATCTCGAACAGTTCCCCGTTGTTCCCTTGGAATGGAAGAACGAGGCCTTGGCCGAGAAATGGAAGAAGATCCGTGCGGTGCGCAGCGTCGTCACCGGCGCTCTCGAGATCGAGCGCAAGGACAAGCGTATCGGCTCCTCCTTGGAAGCCGCACCGGCTGTCTATATTGCCGATCCGGAGCTGCTGAAGGTACTGGATGGCCAGGATTTCGCAGAAATCTGCATCACCTCCGACATCACCATCCATGGTGGCGAAGGCCCGGCCGATGCCTTCCGCCAGGGTGACGCCGCCAAGGTGAGTGTCGTGCCGAAGCTGGCCGAAGGCCGCAAGTGCGCCCGCTCCTGGCGCATCACCACCGACGTCGGTTCCGATCCGGAATATCCCGACGTCTCGGCGCGTGATGCGGCTGCACTGCGCGAGTTGATGGCCATCAACTGAAGAAAATTACCGGATGAATTGCCTTTGCGGCGTTGATCCGGTAAAAGCTGCCTGAAAATGGCCCGATTTTTGCGGCAGATGGCTTGAATTGGGGTTCTGCGATAGTTGTACCGGCATGGCTGGGAAGGGTTTTCATGAGAGCGATGCATAGGGTTCGTGTCGGCGTCAGCTTGGCGGCACTCTTGATTGGCTGCGGTCTGATGTCCGGCTGCATGAGCAGCCCACGCTACGGCACGGATAAGACCGCCGGCGAGCAGCTCTTCGACGATATCAGCGACATCGCGTCAGTTTCGGCCGTCACGCCAAAGGACAAGGGTGTCAAGTATCCGAACCGTCCTGGCCTGGTTCTTCCAGCCGAGAAGGATAGGGAAAGCCTGACTGCACCGCAGCAGTCGCTGGCGAGCAAGGACAATCCGGCCTGGGTGGAATCACCGGAAGACGCGCGTAAGCGCCTGGCCGACGAAGCCGATCAGAACAAGAACGACGTCAACTATCGCTCGCCGCTTGCGCAGGCCGATAGCGGCCGCAATCGCGTGACCGAGGCGCAGCAAACGGCTGCTTATCGCGCCGCACGACAGGATCAGGACGGCACCTATATCGACCAGCGCCGCTACCTGATCGACCCGCCGCAGCAATACCGTCAGGTTTCCGATCAGGCTGCGCTGAACGATCTCGGTACGCCCGAGAGCAAGAAGGAAAAGCAGCGCAAGAAGGATGCCGAGGCCGCGCAGCAGACAAGTAGCTGGTGGAAGCCGTTCCAGTAAGTCTTTTCTAGCTGAAGCGGCGGCCAAGTCCGCCGCTTTTTAGTCTTCCATGCGCTTTTGCTGGAAGAATTCCCTGAGAATATCAGCCGCATCCTGTTCGGCCATGCCGGAATAGACCTCCGGCACGTGATGGCAGGTCGGCTGGCGATAGAAGCGCACGCCATTATCCACTCCGCCGCCTTTCGGATCTTCCGCGCCGTAGTAAAGGCGGCGGATGCGGGCAAACGAGATGGCGGCCGCGCACATGGTGCACGGTTCCACCGTCACATAAAGATCGGCACCCGTCAGCCGCTCCTGGCCAAGCGCCTTGCAGGCCATGCGGATCACAGTGATTTCAGCATGCGCGGTGACGTCGTTGAGTTCACGGGTGCGGTTGCCGGCCTTTGCGATGACGGCGTTGTCGAGCACGAGGACTGCTCCGATAGGCACTTCACCACGCGCCCCGGCGCTCTGCGCTTCGGCGAGCGCCAGCTCCATGAAGTGATTTGTATTCATCATTTAAGATTTTCCACTTAACCGCGGGGGCGTGACCTGATAGGAACACGCCTTAAAAATTCAGGCAAACAACAAATGACAATGAATGACAAGCCCAAGCGGCCTGGGTCCAAACCCTTTACCCGCGACGTCAAGACGAAGCCGGCGAAAACGCGCGATGACGCCAAGCCGATGAAGGCTGCGCCCGCCAAGGCGGTGGCAGAGGCGGAAGGCGGAGATGGAAAGGCCGAGCGCATTTCCAAGGTGATGGCGCGCGCTGGCGTAGCGTCGCGCCGTGACATCGAACGCATGATCATGGATGGCCGCGTAAAGCTGAACGGCGTGCTGCTGGATACACCGGTCGTCAACGTGACTCTCACCGACAAGATCGAAGTGGACGACGTGCCGATCCGCGGCATCGAGCGCACGCGTTTGTGGCTTTATCACAAGCCGGCGGGCCTGGTGACCACCAATGCCGATCCAGAAGGGCGTCCGACCGTTTTCGACAATTTGCCGGAAGAGCTGCCGCGCGTCATGTCGATTGGCCGTCTGGACATCAACACCGAAGGCCTGCTGCTGCTGACCAATGACGGCGGACTTGCACGTGTTCTGGAACTGCCGACCACCGGCTGGCTGCGCCGCTACCGAGTGCGCGCCCATGGCGAGATCGATCAGGAAGCTCTTGACAAGCTGAAGGAAGGCATTGCCGTCGATGGCGTGCTCTATGGCTCCATCGAGGCGACACTCGACCGCACACAAGGGTCGAACGTCTGGATCACCATGGGCCTGCGTGAAGGCAAGAACCGAGAAATCAAGAACGTGCTCGGCGCCCTTGGCCTCGAGGTCAATCGCCTGATCCGCATTTCCTACGGCCCGTTCCAGCTCGGTGAGCTGCCGGAAGGCCGGGTGCTGGAGGTACGCGGCCGCACACTGCGCGATCAGCTCGGTCCCCGTCTGGTCGAAGACGCCAAGGCGAATTTCGATGCGCCGCTCTACAATGCCTCGGCCGTTGCCCCCGAGGACGAAGCGGACGCCAAGCCCGCCCGCGCTCCGAAAGAGGAGCGCCCGCGGCGCGAACGGCCCGAGGATAAGCGCGAGCGCGCCCTAAGCCGTCTCGACACCAAGCGCGATGATCGTCGTGACGAAGGACGTCGCGAAGGTGGCCGCAAAGAGGACGACCGCCCGAAGCGGCAGCCGCTCGGCGCGCGCCGCAGCGCCAATGTCTGGATGGCGCCCGGCGCCCGTCCGCTTGGCGAAAAGGCCGCGCTGAAGGCCGCCAAGAATGCCAAGACCGCCTCCAGGCGCGGTGAGCCGGAGCGTCCGCAGCGCAGCGGCTTCGACCGTCCGGACGAAGGCCCCCGCGTTCGCGTCAATCGCGTCGATGAGGCGGATGGCGAATGGATCCGTTCGAGCGAAGAAGCTCCGCGCAAGTCGCGCGGCGATGATGAGAGTTTCGACCGCAAGCGCTCCCGGGGCGATCGAGCCTTTGGTGATCGTCCCCGCGGCGACCGCCCACAGGGCGACCGTCCGGCGCGTGGGGATCGTCCGTTTAGCGACCGTCCGCGCGGCTCGCGCCCCGAGGGTGGTGACCGCCCTCGCGCGAAATCCTTCCAGGGCGAAGCTCGCTCCGAACGCCCTCGCGGTGATCGCCCAGTCGGTGATCGTCCGCCGCGCGGCGACCGGCCCTTCGGCGACAAGCCGCGCGGTGATCGTCCGTATGGTGACAAGCCCCGTGGCGATAGGCCATTCAGCGATCGTCCCCGTGGTGACCGCCGGCCCCGCGCCGAGGGCGACGAGCGTCCGCGCGCCAGGTCCTTCGATGGCGAGCAGCGTTCCGAGCGTCCTCGCGGCGATCGTCCGCCCCGTGGCGATAGGCCTTCTGGCGATCGCCCGCAGGGCGAGCGTTCTTTCGGTGACAGACCGGCCGGCAAGCCCTTCGGCAAGAAGCCGGGTGGCGGAAAGTCCTTTGGCGGCAAGCCGGGTGGAAAGCCGGGCGGTGCACGCGGCTTCTCGGGCAAGCCCGGTGGGGCTGGTCGCCCGTCTGGTGGTCCTGGCCGCGGTGGCCCGAATCGCGGCGGTTCCGGCAGGGGCGGCCCAAAGGGCGGAAGGGGTTGATGCGCGGTGCGGATCGTCGGCGGTGAGTTTCGCGGTCGGTCGCTTGCGGTGCCGAAGTCGAACGACATTCGCCCGACAGCGGACCGCACGCGCGAGAGCCTGTTCAATATATTGAGCCATGCCTATCCCGAAGCCATCGATGGCACGCGGATGATGGACGTCTTTGCCGGTACCGGCGCCGTTGGCCTGGAAGCTGCCTCTCGCGGCTGCCGCCATGTCCTATTCGTCGAAAGCAGCGTCGAGGGCCGCGGCCTGCTCTGGGAGAATATCGACGCGCTCGGCCTGCATGGCCGCACGCGCATGCTGAGGCGCGACGCCACCGATCTCGGCAGCGTCGGCAATCTGGAGCCCTTCGATTTTCTCTTTGCCGATCCGCCCTATGGCAAGGGTCTGGGCGAAAAGGCCTTCGCCGCTGCCGCTGCCGGCGGCTGGCTGGTGCCGGGAGCCTTGGCGATCCTCGAGGAGCGCGCCGACGTCACGGTTGCCGTCGCGCCGGATTTTCTCTTCCTTGAAGAGCGGACCTTCGGCGACAGTAAAATGCATTTCTTCCGTTATCAGCCTCGACAGGCCTAGCGGCGGAGGGAGAGGATCATGGGCGACTATGCCGATTTTGTTGGGAGCGATTATACGCTCGCGACATCCAGCACGCCGAGTGTTGCCGTCGCCTTCGGTTGCGGCGGTGCGCGTGGGCTCGCCCATATCCATATCATCGAAGCGTTGGACGAGCTCGGCATTCGCCCGGTCGCGATCGCCGGCGCCTCCATCGGCTCGATCATGGGTGCGGCCATGGCAGCCGGCATGAGCGGCGCGGAAATCCGTGACTATACGCTCGCCACGGTCGGCAACCGTCCGGCTGTTCTCAACAAGATCTGGAGCCTGCGGCCCGCAAACATGCGCAGCTTCCGGATCGGCCAGTTCAATCTCGAACGCATCCTGCGCGCTTTCATGCCTCCGACCTTTCCGGAGGATTTCTCCGAGCTGCACATCCCGCTGAAGGTCGTGACGACGGATTATTACGATCAGGCCGAAGTCGTCACCGAAAAGGGCGAGCTTTTCCCGGTGCTGGCCGCCTCCGCCGCCATCCCCGCCGTCTTCATGCCGGTCAAGGTCGGCGACCGCGTGATGATCGACGGCGGCATCATGAATCCCGTTCCCTACGAACATCTGGCCGGGCTTGCGGACATCATCATCGGCATCGACGTCGTCGGCGGACCGGAAGGCGATGGCACCCATATTCCGAACCGCATCGAGAGCCTGTTTGGTGCCGGGCAACTGACAATGCAGTCCAATATCGCCCTGAAGCTGCGGCTGCTGGCGCCGCAAATCTTCTTGAGGCCGTCCGTCGGCCGCACCGGCGTGCTCGATTTTTTGAAGGCCCGCGATATCCTCGCTATGTCCGCAGGGGTCAAGGACGAGCTGAAATTCGCCCTCGACCGGGTGATTACGGCTAAAAATTAAGCCCGTTCCGGCTCCTCTTCCGGCATGGCGGAGAGATCGTCGTCGTCGTTGAAAACATCGGCGGTGCGCTTCGGTTTGACTAGCGGCTCCGGCTTGACCGGCCGTGAATAGAGCATGTCGCCCCCGGCCTGCAGCCCTTCGCTCGTCTGCAGCACCAGCCGCTGTTCGTCGCGCTTGCGGATATCGTCGCCGATCTCAAAGGCTTGGGTCTCGCTGACACCGAGGGCTTCCAAAGTACGGCGGCCGAAGAGTAGGCCGGATTCCAGCGTCTCACGCAGTTCATAGTCGATGCCCTTGTTGCGCAGTGCGATCGAGTGAATGCGATCGTAGGAGCGGACGAAGATGCGCGCGTGCGGATATTCCGTCTGCACCAGCTCGACGATCTTGTCGGTGATCTCGCGCTGGTGCGTGCTGACGACGACGACCTTGGCGCGGTCGATGCCGGCGGAGCGCAACACATCCTTGCGGGTGCCGTCGCCGAAATAGATGCGGAACCCGAAGCTGGCGGCCTGGCGGATACGATCGGCGGAAAAGTCGATGACGGTGACGTCGCGGCCGCCGGCGAGCAGGATCTGCGCGGCGATCTGGCCGAAACGCGAGAAGCCGATCATCAGCACGTCGGAGCCCGCGCCCTCGAAATCCTCGTCCAGCTCCTCCTGCGTGTCGCCCTTGACCAGCCGCTTCGAGAGTGCCGCACTCAGCGGCGTCAGCGCCATTGATAACGTGACGATGGCGATCAGCGTCGAGGCAGTGTTGGCCGAGAAGAGTCCGCTGATACTGGCGGCACTGAACAGCACGAAGCCGAATTCACCGCCTTGCGGCAGCAGTCCGGCGATACGAACCGCATCATTGTGCGACGAGCCCGCCACGCGGCACAGCGCATAGATCACGATCGCCTTAATGACCATCATGACCGGCACGGCGAGCACGATCAGAACCCAGTTGTCGAGAATCACTTGGAGTTTCAGCGAAAGGCCGACTGCAATGAAGAAAATGGCGAGCAGCACGCCACGGAAGGGCTCGATATCCGCTTCCAGCTCGTGGCGGTAAGAAGATTCGGCGAGCATCACGCCGGAGAGAAAGGCCCCCATCGCCATGGAGAGGCCGGCAAGCTGCATCAATGTCGCTGACCCCATGACAACGAGCAGGGCGGCCGCAATCATCGCCTCGCGCGCGCCGGTGCGGGCAATGACCTGGAACAGCGGCGTCAGCAGATAGCGACCGGCAATGATCATCGCCGCGACGGCGCCCACGGCGATGGCAAAGTCCAAAATCGGATTGGAAGCCTGCGTCGGTCCGCCGAGAACCGTTACCAGGGCAAGCAGCGGCACGATCGCCAGGTCCTGCAGCAACAGCATTGAAAAGGAACGCTGGCCGTACCTCGTGTTGACGTCGCCGTCCTGCTCGAGGATCTGCATGGCAAAGGCGGTCGAGGACAGCGCCAGGCCGAAGCCGACGATGATGCTGCCGCGCCAGCCGGTGATAGCAGCGAGATAGGCCATGAGCGTCAGCGCTAGTCCGCTCAAGACCACCTGGGCAGTGCCGAGGCCGAAAATATCGCGCCGCATCTGCCACAGGCGCGACGGCTTTAACTCCAGGCCGATGATGAACAGCAGGAAGACGACACCGAGTTCGGCGACGGCAAACACGGATTCGCCGTCGCCGATGCCGTGCAGTATCGGGCCGATGACGACGCCGGCGGCAAGGTAACCGAGCACGGTTCCCAGTCCCAATTTCTTGAAAATCGGCGCCGTGACGACGGCACCTCCGAGCAGCATCAGGGTTTCGGTAAAGAGAGCATTAGGCGCGGACATCGTCTGTTTCTTTCTGTAGGCAGGCGGTGTGGCAGCGCATAGTCATCAGAAACAACCATGCGTGAAGACATTCGGACAAGAATCGGCGTGGCCGCCCTTGATGCTTTATGTAGTGCACAATAAATGGAACGCGAAGGAAAGGCCAAATCATGTCCTCAGAAATCGATTCCTCCACTCTGCTTTCCCGTGCCAGCCAGTTGATCGACCTCGCCCGGAAAGCCGGGGCGGATGCGGCCGATGCCGTCGTCGTGCGCTCGCGGGCGCAATCCGTCAGCGTTCGCCTCGGCGCGGTCGAGGGCACCGAATCTTCCGAAAGCGATGATTTTTCGCTGCGGGTGTTTATCGGCAATCGTGTCGCCAACGTCTCCGCCAATCCTGGCTTCGACTTAAAGGCGCTCGCCGAACGGGCCGTCGCCATGGCAAAGGTCTCGCCGGAAGATCCGTTCGCCTGCCTCGCCGATGAAGCCGATCTTGCCAAGACCTATCCCGATCTCCAACTCTTCGACCCGACGGAGGTCTCGTCGGCTCAATTGCGCGAGGCAGCGCTTGCGATGGAAGAAGCGGCACTCGCCGTCCCGGGCGTCAATAACTCCTCGGGTGCGGGTGCATCTGCCGGCATGGGCGGCATGGTGCTCGCCACGTCGCATGGTTTTGCTGGTCACTATATGGGCTCGCGCTTCAGCCGCTCCGTCAGCGTCATCGCCGGTCAAGGCACCGGCATGGAGCGTGACTACGATTTCGATAGTCGCCTCTATTTCGCCGAGTTGGACCCAGCCGAGGACATAGGCCGCCGCGCCGGCGAGCGGGTGGTCAAGCGCCTCAACCCGCGTCAGGTTCCGACCGGCAAGGACGTGACCGTTGTTTTCGATCCGCGCGTGGCGCGCGGTTTCGTCGGTCATATCGCCGGCGCGATCAACGGCGCATCCGTCGCGCGCAAAACCAGTTTTCTGCGCGACAAGATGGGTGAGCAGGTGCTGAAGGCCGGCCTGTCGATAACCGACGATCCCTTGATCGTGCGCGGCCCCGCCTCACGCCCCTTCGATGGCGAAGGTGTCTCGGGCAAGCGGCTGGTGATGATCGAGGACGGCGTGTTGAAGCATTGGTTCCTGTCTACGTCAACGGCGCGGGAGATCGGTGGTCTGAGGACCAACGGCCGCGGCGCACGTGGCGGCACGGCGGTTTCTCCATCCTCCACCAATCTGGCGCTGGAGCCGGGCGATATTTCCCCGGAAGAGCTGATCCGCAATGTCGGCAACGGTTTCTACGTCACCGAGCTGATCGGCCAGGGCGTCAACATAATCACCGGCGAATACAGTCGCGGCGCTACCGGTTTCTGGATCGAGAACGGCGAACTGACCTTCCCGGTTTCGGAGGTGACGATCGCCTCCAACCTCAAGGACATGTTCATGCGCGTGACGCCGGCAAACGATATCGACCGCGATTTCGGCGTTGCGGCTCCGACGCTCGCCATCGAAGGCATGACGCTGGCTGGGCGCTGAGCCGGAGATTGGAATTTGGGAATGAGCGATAGGGACTTAGTCGGCCAACTGAGCGATCTCGATTTGATCGTTGAAGCGGCACGCCAAGCCGGCGAAATCGCTCTCAGCTTCTTCCGGCAATCGCCGGAGGTCTGGTGGAAGAACGAAGGTCGCTCCCCCGTCAGCGCCGCTGATTTTGCGGCCAACGAAAAGCTCGCCTCCATCCTGCGCCCCGCGCGACCGGACTATGGTTGGCTTTCGGAAGAGACTGATGACGATGCAGAGCGGCTGTCGCATGCGACCCTCTTCGTTGTCGATCCGATCGACGGCACGCGCGGGTTTCTGTCGGGGCTCGAGCTGTGGTGTGTCAGCGTCGCAGTGGTGACGGATGGGCGCCCCACCGCCGGCGTGCTCTATGCGCCGGCGCTGGACGAACTGTTCGTTGCGACGGCCGACGGCCCGGCGCTGAAGAACGGTAAGCCGATCGCGGTTTCCGCCAGGCTGGAACATGATGTCCACAGGCTTGCCACCGCTGAGGACATGTTGAACGGGTTCGATGCGGATTTCCGCAAGACGATCGAACGGGTGAAGCATGTGCCTTCGCTCGCCTATCGTCTGGCCATGGTCGCCGATGGCCGGCTGGAAGGGACCATCGTCAAACGCAATTCCCACGACTGGGATCTCGCTGCTGCCGATCTCATTCTGGAACGGGCGGGCGGGGCGTTGGTTGATCTCTTCGGCCATCCGCTCGCCTACAATCGCGTCGATGTTTCGCATGGCGAACTCTGCGGCGCGCCGGCGGCACGGCTGCCGGAATTCCTCCGCCAGCTCTCCCACAGACGAGATGGTTGACCTTTTGGTCAAAATCCCGCAGAGGAAGAGCGGAGGGGGACGACAGCAGAAAGAGACGAAAATGACTGTTACCAGCGGCAAAAAGCAGCTTTTGCACCTCGTATTCGGCGGGGAATTGGAAAATCTCGAGGAAGTACAGTTCCGCAATCTGAACGAACTCGACATTGTCGGCATGTATCCCGACTATGCGAGTGCGCTAACTGCCTGGAAGTCGAAGGCTCAGCAGACCGTCGACAACGCCCACATGCGGTATTTCATCGTCCACCTGCATCGTTTGCTTGATCCGCAGGACAAGGCTTCCTCGTGAGGCCGCGTTCCGCTTCATTTTGCATTTGATATTACCGTCCGGATGGGCGTTGTCGTTTTCAATCCGGCTATGGCGCAGTATTTTTGACGCAATCAGAACGAAGAATCGGCCGATCTTTCGGCCGTGAGACAATTGGGATTTGGCATCGATGACGATCAGCTTGGATCGGAGGCAATCGAGATGAGCAGCCTCAGGGCGCGCCTCGCTTTGGGTGCCTACCGCTTTGGCGGGATTGCGATCTATCCCCTTCTCGGGCCTTATCTCGCCTTCCGCGCCGCCAAGGGCAAGGAAGACCGCTCTCGTCGGCTGGAGCGTTTCGGTTACGCCAGCGCCAACCGCCCGCAGGGACCGCTTGTCTGGTTTCATGCGGCAAGCGTCGGCGAGACTTCGGCGGTCGTTCCGCTGATCCGCGAAATTCGCCGCCGCGATATCCACGTTATTCTCACCACCGGAACCATCACGTCGGCCAAGGTGACGCAAGAGCGTCTTGGCGACGAGGTCATCCACCAATATGTGCCGCTCGACCTGAAACCTGCCATCGGCCGCTTCCTCGATTATTGGCAGCCGGATTGTGCCATCATCGCCGAATCCGAGATCTGGCCGATGACCATCATGGAACTTGGTCGCCGGCGCATCCCGCAGATCCTAGTCAATGCCCGCTTGTCGGACCGCTCTTCTGCTCGCTGGAGCCGGCATCCTTCGCTCTCGGAAGCATTGTTCGAAAACCTTGCGCTGGTCGTCGCCCAGTCCGATCTCGATGCCGAGCGCTTTCGTGATCTCGGTGCGCGGCAAGTGATCAAGTCCGGCAATCTCAAGGTGGACACCGACGCACCGCCCTATGATGCGCCGACCCTTGCCCGCTACATGAAGCAGATCGGTGACCGCAAGACCTGGGCCGCAGTCTCGACCTTCGAGGGTGAGGAGAGTGCCGCTGCGGTCGTCCACAAGACTCTGAAAGAGCATAACGGTCAGTTGACCATCATCGTGCCGCGCCATCCCGAACGTTGCGACGCAATTGAGGCGATGCTCGTCGAGAAGGGGCTGAAAGTGGCGCGCCGTACCCGCAACGACGTGTTGTCGCCGGATGTCGATATCTTCCTCGGCGACACGATCGGCGAGATGGGTCTTTATCTGCGCATGACCGAAGTTGCCTTCATGGGTAAGTCGCTGCTCAACGAAGGCGGACAAAACCCGCTGGAGCCGGCCATGCTCGGCTGCGCCATCCTATCGGGCGGCCATGTTCAGAATTTTCGCGACGCCTACCAACTGCTCGCTCGCCGCGGCAGCGCCCGCATGGTGCGCGATACCGAGATGCTGGCGAGGGGCGTGCATTACCTGCTGAGTAACGATGCGGCGCGGCGCGGCATGATCGATGCCGGCTACATCGCCGTACACGAGATGCGTGGGGCGCTGGCAGCGACCATCAAGGGATTGGAACCTTACATCAACCCGCTGACGGTGAAGGCGCGGTTGCTGCCGAAGACGATGGCGCAGGGATAAAGGGAGCGCTCTATGAGGGCAATCAAGCTGGGTACGATCGCGGGCATTCTTTTCGACAAGGACGGCACGCTGCTCGACTATGATGAGAGCTGGTTGCCGGTCAATCGCGAACTTGCCAGCATTGCCGCCCAGGGTGATGCCGCACTTGCCAATCATCTGCTTCTGGCCTGCGGCATGGACCCGGTCACCGGCCATATCGTGCCCGACAGCCTGCTTGCCGCCGGCAATACCCGCCAGATATCCGAGGGCCTCGTTGCTGCCGGCTCCAGGATGGACGTGACGGAGCTGACGGAAAGGCTCGATGCGTTATTTTCCCATGCCGCCGACTTCTCTGCGCCGGTCACCGACCTCGCCGGTTTCTTTCTCCGCCTGCACGAGCGTGGATACAAGCTGGGCGTTGCCTCCAGCGACAATGAGCGCTCCATCCGCCAGACGGCGCGCCGCTTCGGGTTCCTCGAATATCTTGATTATATCGCCGGTTACGACAGCGGTTTCGGAACTAAGCCGGAGCCAGGAATGGTGCTCGGTTTCTGCGAAGCGACAGGTCTTTCCCCTTCACAGATCGCGGTCGTCGGCGACAACAATCACGATCTGCACATGGGGCACAATGCCGGTGCAGGTCTTACGATCGGTGTGCTGACTGGCACCGGATCGCGTGAATCGCTTGCAGCCGCATCCGATTATTGCCTGAATGACATTACCGAGCTGGAAAGCCTGCTGCCTCTCGCCCTGCCGGTGTGACCAAAGCATAGGCTTGCTTTTTCATCCGATCTGCCCTTTCTTGCCGCCTTGCTCAGATCGTAGGGGAAGCAGCGGGCGTGAGGCGGGATTAGACTATGGTATCGGAAGCACCGCCTTTCTGGTGGCGGAAGCCGGATTGGCGCGCTTGGGGGCTTTCGCCCTTTTCATTTCTGTACGGCCGCATTGCCGGCCATCGCATGGCGCATGGCCGTCGCGCCTCCGTTCCTGTACCGGTCATCTGCGTTGGAAATTTTACGGTGGGTGGCGCCGGCAAAACGCCGACGGCGCTGACGATTGCCCGTGCCGCCAAGACAAAAGGATTGAAGCCGGGCTTCCTCAGCCGTGGCTATGGCGGCTCGCTTGACGTGACAACCGTCGTCGATCCGCATCACCACCACGCCACCGCGGTCGGCGACGAGCCGCTGCTGCTCGCCCGCGAGGCATTGACCGTGATTTCGCGACGCCGTTTGGAGGGAGCGGAGCGGCTGGTGCGCGAGGGTGCCGACCTCATCATCATGGATGACGGCTTTCAGAGCGCGCAACTCGCCATCGACTATGCTCTGGTCGTCATCGACGCCACGAGAGGTATCGGCAATGGCTACCTCGTTCCCAGTGGGCCGGTGCGTGCGCCGCTGCGGACACAGTTGCGCTATGCCTCGGCGCTGCTGAAAGTCGGCGAAGGCAATGCCGCCGACCGTATCGTGCGCATGGCGGCGCGAGCCGGGAAGCCTTTTTTCGCAGCATCGGTCAAGGTGCGTGGGCAGGAGGATCTGCAGGGCCGGAACGTGCTCGCTTTCGCAGGTATTGCCGATCCCACCAAATTCTTCCGCACGGTCGAGTCATTGGGGGCCAGCATCGTTGTCGGCCGTACGTTCGGCGATCACGAACATCTGGGCGAAGACGACATAGCTGATATTCTCGATATCGCCGCCCGGGAAGGCCTGGAGATCGTCACTACCTCCAAGGACTATGTCCGCTTGATCGGCCATCACGGCCGCGCCGAAGAGCTGTTGGGGGCCTGCCGCGTCATCGAGATCGATATGGTCTTTGATGATCGCCGCGCGCCGGCTCTGATCATCGACCGGGCGATCGCAGCCGCCCGCGAACGGCGGCTACGCGAAGGGCAGAAAGCAAAATAGGGATCGCAGCGGTTAGCGCTTCTGGTTCGGCAGCGCGCCGGCGCGTTTTTCGGCTTCCAGCGAAGACATTACATCGGCATAGGGCTCCTGCCGGGCGACGCTCCAATAGCGGAGTTCATCGAGCGCGATGTGTTTGCCGGTCATGGCGCAGACGACATAGGAGCCGGGCATGAGGATTTGGAAATCGCCGTCGAGATAGCGAATCTTCGCCTCGCGGTTTCCATGTCCCTCAAAAAGATTCATCTGATGCCGTCCCTGATGTTTGTCACCTGTCTGCCATACCCCGGCAGGCCAGACTTTTCCAGTTCTTTCAGTCGCGTCCGTTATCAGCTTCGTCCGAACAGCCGTTCGATATCGGAGAGCTTCAACTCTATATAGGTCGGCCGGCCGTGATTGCACTGGCCCGAGCCGGGCGTTGACTCCATTTGCCGCAACAGGGCGTTCATTTCCTCAGGCCTCAGCCGTCGGCCGGAGCGCACCGAGCCGTGGCAGGCCATGGTTGCAGCGACATATTCCAGCTTGGCGGCAAGGCCGGAGGCGGTGTCCCACTCGGCGATCTCGTCGGCCAACTGCCGGATCAGCCCTTGCGCATCCACTTCGCCGAGCATCGCCGGCGTCTCGCGCACCGCAATCGCGCCGGGACCGAAACGCTCGATGGCGAGGCCGAGTTCGCCAAGCCCGTCGGCAAATACCATCAGCCGGTCGCAATCCTCCTCAGGCAAATCGACGATCTCCGGGATCAACAGGACCTGTGAAGACAGCCGCTTCGAATGCAGGGCTTTGCGCATTTCTTCGAATACCAGCCGCTCGTGCGCCGCGTGCTGGTCGACGATGACGAGGCCGTCGTCGGTCTGTGCGACGATGTAGTTCTCGTGCAGTTGGGCGCGAGCCGCACCCAGAGGGAACCGAGCTGGCTCCTCCATGCGTACGGGTTCGATTGGCGCGGCGGTTTCGGCGCGAGCAGTCGGCATGGCGAGGCCGTCGAAGGCGCCTTGGGGCCGCTCACCGAATCCATATCCGTTCGTCGAGGGCTGATAGGGTCTGGATGGCGAAGCCTCAGGCGTCCAGGATGTGGTGGATGTCGACGGCCGCCATGTCGGCTGGAAACCGGAACGGCCGGGGCTGAAGGCACGAAGCATGCCGTCGGCGCCCGTTGTCGCCGCACGATCGCCCTCTCGCGCCAGGGCCTCGCGGATGGCGCCGACGATCAGGCCGCGCACCAGACCGGGATCGCGGAAACGGACATCGGATTTCGCCGGATGCACGTTGACGTCGACGAAGGCCGGGTCGAGCGTGATCGAGAGAACCGCAACGGGATAACGCCCGGAGGGTATAGTCTCGGCATAGGCGCCGCGGATCGCCGACAGGATCAACTTGTCCTGCACAGGCCTGCCGTTGACGAAGGCATATTGATGTGCCGAGTTGCCACGATTGAAGGTCGGCACGCCGGCAAAACCAGTCAAGCTCACATCCTCCCGCGCGGCGTCGAGCTCGATGGCGTTGTCCTTGAACTCCTTGCCAAGCACCTGCGCCATGCGGGCGAGATGATCCTCGCCGGTGGCCGGAAATTCCAGCGTCGAGCGGTCGCTGCCCGAGAGCACGAAACGCACTTGCGGGAAGGCGATCGCCATACGCTTGACGACTTCGGTGATCGCGGCGGCTTCCGCCTTCTCGGTCTTCAGGAATTTCAGCCGCGCCGGGGTCGCGAAGAACAGGTCGCGCACCTCGACGATCGTACCCGGATTGGCGGCCGCCGGGCGCAGATGCAGCACCTTGCCGCCAGCGACCGCAATTTCGGCGCCGCCATCGCTGCCCGGTCTTCGGCTGGCGATCGACAGCTTCGCTACCGAGGCGATCGAGGGCAGTGCCTCGCCGCGGAAGCCTAGGGTGCGGATGTCCTCCAGAGTATCGGAAATCTTTGAAGTGCAGTGCCGTCTGACGGCCAGCTCCAGGTCTGCCTGCTGCATGCCGGAACCGTTGTCGCCGACCCTCAGTAGCGCTTTGCCGCCGCCAGCCGTTGCGATCTCGATGCGCGTCGCCCCAGCATCAAGCGCATTTTCGATCAACTCCTTGGCAGCACTTGCCGGTCGTTCGATGACTTCGCCCGCGGCGATTTGGTTGATCAGAGTTTCGGAGAGTTGCTTGATAGCCATATCTGCATTTTCGTGGATTCGCGGCGAGGTGGAAAGAGAAAACGTATTCCGCCTTTCGTCATCCACCCGATTCAGCTGAGAGCTTTGGTTAAAAATTTAATCAATGCTTAAGGGAATGATGACAGGTTGCATTCACAGAACTTGAAATGATTGCAGGTGGCGCGCTTTCGCACGTTTACGGCTTTTGGCGGCAGGCTGGTGTCCGTCATATCCACGAGCCGACTTCCGCCTGTTTCAAGTGTTCAGACCAGCATGAGATTTTCATAAATTTTGCGCGAGAGCTATTGCCGCTCTCAAGCCCAGCGTGCCGTGATATCGGATAGATGTAGGAATCGGACGAATGACTGCCGAGATCGACCAGGCAGCTTTTACAGCACTGACTGAAGATGTTCCGTCTGACGGCAATCTGCAGGCGGCGCTGTTTGATGCAGTCAGTGATGGGCTTTCCAGCGCTTTCCTTATCTATGACAAGAACGATCTGCTGCTGTTCGCCAGCCGCCAGGTTCTGAATTTCTTCCCGATTCCCCCGCAATTCCTGCAACCGTCGACACGGTTGCGCGATTTTCTCAGAGCTGTCTTCGACACCGGCGTCCGGCATCGCGATGCTCATGCGAAGTCGACGACAACGCGCGACGATTGGGTCTCACAGCGAATTGCCTCGCATTGGCGCGAGCGTTTTGAGGCAACGGAGCACTTCGGTGCGGATCGTTGGGTCCGCTTCGTCAAGCGCCGGCTGCCGTCAGGGCTCGGTGTTTGCATCCTCTCGGATATTTCGGAGGTGAAGAAGCGGGAGGAGCAATGGCGCCTTGACATGGAGCGCGTGCAGCTCACCGAGGATATTCTCGACAACCTGCCGTTTCCGCTCTTCGTCAAGGACCGCAACATGGTCTATGTCGCGGTCAACAAGGCGTTCTGCGACAAATATCAGACCTCGGCGGATGAGGTGCTGGGCCGCAAGGGCATCGATCTCTTCTCCACCGATATTGCCAACCGCTTCGAGGAGAGCGACCGGCATGTCATGGAGACCGGCGAAATGTCGATCTCGCGCCAGCGACAGATTGCTCGCGATGGCATCGAACGCGATGTGGTCACCAGGAAACAGCGTATAGGCAAGCCCGGCCGCTATTTCCTCGTCGCCACTATGCAGGACCTGCCGAAAGAGGGCGCGGATTTCGATGAGTTCGCTCTCGCCTCGCAGATCAAGGAGAATAATGACCGGTCCTATCGGCGCGCCTATGTGCCGATGGCGGCACTTCAGACTGCCTCGCGCCGGCCCCCCGCCATGGAGACCTTCGTTCCCGAGAACTTCTCAGGCCGGAAGATCCTTGTGGTCACCAGCGATCTTGCCGCTGAATCGGCGGCGTTGAAGATGCTTGCCAAATATGGCTTTGAGGCTTGTTCGGTCCACAATGAAAGCGAGGAGGCGGCATTTCTGGATGTCGCAAGCTCCCTCGGCATCAAGATCGATCTCGCGATCGTCGACAACCAGCTCGGCAAACGCGGCTTGGAGCTGGCAGAGCGGCAGAATGTGCCGGCGTTATCGTTGGACGGCTCGCAGCTCGCCACCGAACTCACTTTCCTAATCGCTCGGCATTTTAACCGCAACATCCGCGGCAAGGCGGGCGAACTTGCTGAAGGAGGCGCGGAGGACTGGCAGATCGCGACTCGTGGCGAGGATCGCGGCTTCCAGATCCTGGTTGCCGAAGACAACGACATCAATCAGATCGTCTTTTCACAGATCCTGGAAGGGCTTGGCTATCGCTACATGATCGCTGCCAGCGGTGACGAGGCGGTGCGCTTGTGGAGCGAGCATCGCCCTGAGCTGATCCTGATGGATATCTCGCTGCCAGGTCTCAACGGTTTCGAAGCCGCAAGGCTTATTCGCCGCACGGAAAAGGGTAGCGGATCGCGCATTCCGATCATTGGCGTGCTTACCCAGGCCTTCGAGCGTGACCGCAACGAATGCGTCGATGCCGGCATGGACGATGTCATCATGAAGCCCGTAAGCCCCGATATTCTTGAGACCGTGTTTCAGAAATACATGCGCAGCAGCCGCAAAGCTCAAATCAAGTAAATCTCATAGTTGTATAACTTCTAATGAATAGAAATTGCTGGCGCCGAATGACTGCCGTCCCGCCATCGTTTGTTAAGACTTCGCCGTCATTCTCTTTCGCGGGTGGAGGAAAATGTCGGGACTGGATATGAAATCGGCTGAAATATCGCTCGCGCCAGCCAGCCAGAATGAGTTGCAGGCGATGGCTTATACCGATCCTCTGACGGGGTTGGGGAATCGCTATCGCATGCGCGATCGCGCGCGTGTGCTTTCCGTCGAACGCGCGAGCGATCCTGCGCCCTTTACCATTGGCATTGCCAATCTTGATTCCTTCAAGCCGATCAACGACCTCTTCGGTGTCGAAGCCGGTGACGAGATCCTCTGTCAGGTCGCACACCGCCTAAAAGCCTGCATTCCCGACGGCGCAACGGTCACCCGCCATGACGGTGACGAATTTGCCTTCGTGCTGCCACTAGTCTTTGAGCGTGTCGGTGCAGAAAAATTCGGGCAGATGATCCGCGAAGTGTTGTCGGCGCCCTATGATCTCGGCGATCGTAACGTGCGTCTTTCCGCCTCCTTCGGTTTCGCCATCTATCCCTTTGCCGGCGAGGAATTCGAAGACCTACTTAAAAGCGCCGAGACGGCGCTTTATCGCTCGAAGCGGCGCGGACGCGGCCAGATCACCGTTTATTCCAAAGAAATCGCCCAGGAGATGAAGCGTGCGACGCAGCTTGAACAAGCGCTGCGCAACGCCATCATTTCCAACGCCATCGACGTGCATTTCCAGCCGATCGTATCACTCGCCAACAATCTGATCGTTGGCTTCGAGGCGTTGGCTCGATGGAACGACGCCGATCTCGGCTTCGTTTCGCCCGCCGTCTTCGTGCCGCTTGCGGAAGAGCGCGGTTTTATCGACGCTCTCTCTGAGACCCTGCTGCGCAAGGCGGCGGAGGCTGCGCTCTCCTGGCCGCGTGAGCTGTTCCTTTCATTCAATCTGTCCTCGGCGCAATTGATGGATCCGGGCACGAGCAGCAGCATTCTCGCCATTCTTGGCCGAGTCGGTTTCGATCCGCATCGACTGGAGCTGGAAATCACCGAGACGGCGGTCATGAGTTCGGCGGATACGGCGCACCGCATCATCGCCGATCTCAGGGCGGCTGGCGTGCGTATCTCGCTGGATGATTTCGGCACTGGGCAATCCAGTCTCGGCCGATTGCGCGATTTCATCTTCGACAAGGTGAAGATCGATCGCGCCTTTGTCTCGCGCATCAATTCCGACCGGGCCTCCGAACATATCGTCAAGGCGATCCTTGCGATGTGCGAGGGGCTCGACCTGCAAGTGGTCGCCGAGGGGATCGAGGATTACGCCGAGGCGGCAAAACTCCGGTCGCTCGGCTGTGCCATGGGGCAGGGCTATTATTACGGCAAGCCTGCCGATAGCGTCGCGACGCTGCGATATCTCCACGAGAACCACTACGAACTGAGCGGTGAGCGCGAAAGCGCTTAGAAGAGCTCAGCTTTTCAAGGAATCGCAGGACCGCTTGGTTGCTCTAAACGCTACCGCTGCGACAGATACGAAAAACGGCGGCCCGCAAAGACCGCCGTTTTTTTTGATATCGCACGAGAACCTTCATCATTTATTGGTCGTCGACGAGGTCGTCGTGCTGTCGGTTCCAGGCACCGCGGCGGTTGCCGGGGTCTGTGCGGCCTTTTCAGAGGCCTGCATAGCAAGCGTCTTGAACTCCGGTGCGGCCTTCAGCGAGTCGGCCGTTTCGGTCGTCGTCAGCTTGATGGTGCCGTCCTGGGCGTTTTGCGCCAGGTCGATCTTGTCGAAGGGAACGGCGACATTCTTCTGGCCGATGCCAAGGAAACCGCCGACGCCGACGACTGCAGCGATAACGCCGCCCTGCTTCTGCAAGATGAGGTCGTTGATGCTACCAATGCTTTCATTCTGACCGTTATAGACTGACTGGCCCATATAGGTCTTGGCGCTGATCTGGTCGGCCGATTGCTCGGTCAGATACCCACCGGCCTGCGCCGTGGTT